>VOFB01003411.1_pt1:77500-632482 | contig 632482 bp, 542 predicted proteins | sample 5384141 | NCBI WGS metagenome assembly VOFB01 (sample SAMN12384721, study PRJNA508395) | human gut metagenome | isolation source: healthy gut A | host: Homo sapiens
TTTGAAGTCGATGTGTTTTTCCTTGCATAAGGAGTAAATAGACAATATTCCCCGTAGCTTGTCTGCCAATCCCGGATTGTAAATGGTATTGTCTACCATTATGATTACGCATTTGTTCCCTGTATGAATGCATGGTGAGTCGCTTGTTCCCGTTGAATAACGTTGTTGCAATAAATCGATAAACCATCTTGCAGACTCCTCTTTCATCTTTTTTACGGTTTTGGAAGATGGAGATTTATAGACCGAGTTGCAATAGTTTAGAATACGATTATATATGGAGGTAAACATGAACTTGCAATTCTTATGAAATGATTGTTGGGTATACTTAATCATTGAAAATGGGTGTTTGTATCATATTGATTTTTCTTAGACAAATATATAATATTATAATTTAAAAGGGAACGACTTTCTATATAGTTTATAAAATCTATTAAATATTTTTATACGGGTTGTCTTGTTCTGAAAATGTGTTTACATTTACAAATAAATTGTGAAATATAGTGCTATGAGACGGATAAATGCCATGGGAAAGCAAATCTTATTTTTATTGTTCATTTATAGTATTTCTATTGTTCAAGCCGAGGAAAACCGTGTTATCGTAGGGGCTGAAAGAACGGCTGAATATTATCCTCTTTTGGAAGGAAAACGAGTAGCCGTTTTTACCAATCATACGGGTATGATTGGTAATAGACATTTAGTAGATGTTCTGGTCGGAGAGGGTTTGAATGTGGTAACTATCTTCTCTCCCGAGCATGGGTTTCGAGGAAATGCCGATGCCGGAGAGCTTGTGTCGGGGTCGATCGATCCTAAGACAGGAATAAAAATAAGTTCGCTGTATGATGGAAAATCTGGACGTCCGTCGGACGAATCTATGCGTATGTTCGATGTTCTGGTAGTCGATATTCAAGATGTGGGACTACGGTTTTACACCTACTATATTTCAATGGTTAAGTTGATGGATGCATGTGCCGAACATGGTCGTATGGTGATTGTTTTGGATCGTCCGAATCCTAACGGTCATTATATCGACGGGCCTATTCTTGATATGAAATATAAATCAGGAGTAGGTTGGTTGCCTATACCGGTAGTGCACGGTATGACTTTGGGAGAATTGGCTCGTATGGTAAACGGGGAGCGTTGGCTCTCCGATGGTCGCATTTGTGATTTGACTGTAATACCGTGTAAAAATTATACACATCGAACTATGTATGAACTTCCCATTCCTCCTTCTCCTAATTTGCCGAATATGAAATCGATATATCTTTATCCGTCGACTTGTTATTTCGAGGCGACTCCGGTAAGTTTGGGCCGGGGAACCGATTGGCCGTTTCAAATTTATGGACATCCCAACATGGTAGGTTATACATTCTCTTTTACTCCTCGTAGTGTGCCGGGAGCGAAAAATCCTCCTTTGTTGAATAAGAAATGTTACGGTGTGGATTTGACTCGATTATCCAATGAAGAAATATGGGAAAAGGGTATTAATTTCGATTATGTGATAGATGCTTATCGCAACCTTAATTTAGGAGATCATTTCTTTCGCCCGTTTTTCGAGAAATTGATAGGTGTGGATTATGTACGTGAAATGATAAAGGCGGGGAAATCGTCCGAAGAAATAAAGGCTATGTGGCATGATGACGTAGAAAAATTCAGAGAGCAACGTCGTCCTTATTTATTATATGAAGAGTAATAACCATTAAATTTAATAAAAACAAATGACACCTGCTGTTGTCTTGATCGCCATTTTTGCTTATTTCATTGTGTTGTTCGGTATTTCCTATATAGTAGGACATAGAGCCGATAACCAGGGCTTTTTTGTGGGTAATCGTAAATCTCCCTGGTATGTTGTAGCTTTTGCCATGATTGGCTCTATGATTTCAGGCGTAACATTCATTTCGGTTCCGGGTATGGTTGCGGCCAGCGGCTTTTCCTATTTACAAATGGTTTTAGGTTTCGTGGTCGGACAGATACTGATTGCTTATGTGCTGGTTCCGCTATTTTATAAAATGAACTTAGTTTCCATTTATGAGTATTTGGAGAACCGGTTCGGCATGTCTTCCTATCGTACGGGAGCTTGGTTTTTCTTCATATCCAAGATGCTCGGTGCTGCGGTAAGATTGTTTTTGGTCTGTGTGGTTTTGCAGTTACTCGTTTTCGGGCCGATGAAGTTACCATTTCTTTTAAATGTAATTTTTACAGTTGGATTAGTTTGGCTTTATACCTTTCGAGGTGGAGTAAAGTCATTGATTTGGACCGATACGTTGAAAACCGTGTGTCTCATTGTTTCTGTCATATTGTGTATTTATTATATCGCTACCGATTTGCATTTGGACTTTGGCGGTTTATGGCAGACGATAAATCAATCGGATATGTCGCGCATGTTCTATTTTGACGATGTGGACGACAAGCGATATTTCTTTAAACAATTCTTGGCAGGGGTCTTTACGATGATTGCCATGAATGGTCTCGACCAAGACATGATGCAACGAAATTTGAGTTGCAAGAACTTCAAGGATTCTCAAAAAAATATGATAACTAGCGGTATTTCGCAGTTTTTCGTAATATCCCTGTTTTTGATGCTGGGCGTTCTTTTGTATGTATATGCCGAGATAAACGGCATTCAAGCTCCACAAAAGAGTGACGAATTGTTTCCTATGATTGCGACGCAAGGATATTTTCCTGTAATTGTCGGAATTTTGTTTGTCGTCGGACTTATATCCTCGGCATATTCGGCGGCAGGCTCGGCTTTGACCGCATTGACAACTTCGTTTACAGTCGATATTCTGGGTGTGAAAGGTAAAAGCGAAGACCAAGTTGTCAGGCTTCGTAAGCGAGTGCATGTGGGTATGGCCGTGGTCATGGGTATTGTGATTTTTGTTTTTAACTTGCTCAATAATACGAGTGTCATCGATGCCGTTTATATTTTAGCCAGTTATACCTATGGTCCTATATTGGGGTTATTTGCTTTTGGTATATTTGTAAAGAAGCAGGTAAAAGATAAGTACATACCATTGGTTGCCATACTTTCCCCTATTCTTTGCTTTATATTAGATCGGAATTCTCAGACTTGGTTCGGAGGGTATTCGTTCAGTTATGAATTACTGATATTGAATGCTCTGTTCACATTCATAGGTTTATTGTTCCTGATAAGGAAACAGACCCCCGGATCCACAAAATCATAAGGTGTATGAAGTACAGTATTTCCGGTATCATAATAGGGCTTGTTTCTCTTCTTTCATCTGTGTCTGCGGGCGAATGGATTCGTATCAATCAATTAGGTTATTTGCCCGAATCTCCTAAGGTAGCGGTATTTATGAGCGAAGGAAAAGCTGCTGTGGAAGAATATGTACTTGTCGAGGTGTTTACCGGGGAGATTGTGAAGCGGTTTGATAATCCGAAAAAGGCGAATACATGGGGACGTATGCAGTCTGTTTATCGTCTCGATTTCAGCGATTTTAAAACAGAGGGAACTTATGTGTTAAGAGTAGGGGAAACTATGTCTCCTCGGTTTGTCATAGGTAATCGGATATATGATGGAACCGCCGATTTCATCTTGCGGTATATGCGACAGCAACGTTGCGGTTTTAATCCGTTCGAATGGGACAGTTGCCATATTCACGATGGATATATCGTTTATCACCCGACGAGAAATGGCGAACGAATCGACGTTCGGGGTGGTTGGCATGATGCGAGCGACCAGTTACAATATGTCACCACATCGGCTAATGCTACCTATCAAATGATGTTTGCCTATTTGAAAAATCCGGAGGTCTATGGAGATGCGTACGATGCATACGGTTTACCCGGAGCAAACGGCATTCCCGATATTGTCGATGAGATTAAATGGGGGTTGGATTGGCTTAATCGTATGAATCCCTCGAAAGGCGAAATGTACAATCAAATTGCCGACGACCGAGATCACAAAGGCTTTAAATTACCCTCGCAAGACCATATAGATTATGGTTGGGGGAAAGGTACGGGACGTCCTGTTTATTATTGTTCGGGAAAGCCTCAGGTGCGAGGCGAGTTCTCCAATGCAACGACTGGTGTTGCCAGTACGGCTGGGAAATATGCATCTTGCTTCGCATTGGGAGCCGAGATATTGAAAGATTTTTATCCCGATATGGCCGATACTTTGCTTGTTAAAGCTCGTGAGGCCTATTGGCATGGAGCGAATAATCCCGGAGTTTGCCAAACAGCTTCGGTCGTTTCTCCATACATTTATGAGGAGTGTAACTGGACTGACGACATGGAATTGGCAGCCGTTCAATTATATGTATCTACGGGAGAAACCTCTTTTTTACAAGAAGCTGTCGAATATGGAAGATTCGAACCGGTTACACCGTGGATGGGAGCCGATAGTGCTCGTCACTATCAATGGTATCCTTTTATTAATTTAGGGCATTATCATTTGGCGAGTGTGAGCGATTCGCGCATAAGTAAGGAGTTTGGACGCAATTTGCGTAGTGGTATCGAACGAGTTTATGAACGGGCGCAGGGAAATCCTTTTTTGAATGGAATCCCGGCAATATGGTGTTCCAATAATTTGACAGTCGCTATGGCTACACAATGTCGCCTTTATCGTGAATTGACAGGTGATAACCGATATCGGGAGATGGAGTCCTCGTTGATCGATTGGTTATTCGGGTGCAATCCGTGGGGTACGAGTATGATTACCGAGTTACCTTTATGGGGCGATTATCCCGTCGATCCGCACACGCCGTTAGTCGCTTTGGGTGTTGGTACGACGGTCGGTGGATTGGTCGATGGCCCCGTATATTCGTCCATCTTCGATAGTTTGAGGGGCGTTCGTTTGACGAGAAGAGATCCTTATGCCCGTTTTCAATCAGAGATAGTATATCATGACGATATACAAGATTACTCTACGAATGAACCTACGATGGACGGAACGGCCAGCCTCAGTTATTTACTGTCATCTCTGCAAAAGGAGGGTATGAAATCTTGCGGATTGGATAGAAACGAGTATGCTTATGGAGGAATCGTCCGTACCGATGCCGAGAAGAAACAAATTTCGCTTGTTTTTACGGCTGCTGATAAGAGCGATGGCGCTCGGCGTATTTTGGAAGTTTTGGGAAAATGCGATGTGAAAGGTTCATTTTTCTTCACCGGCGAATTTTATGAGCGTTTCCCCGAAGCTATACAGACTTTGTACAATGCCGGACACTATGTAGGGGCTCACGGCGATGCGCATCTGTTATATTGTGCTTGGGAAAATCGGGACTCTACTTTGGTAAGTCAAGCACAGTTCGAGCAAGACATGTTAGATGTATATGCTCGCATGCGCAAATCTGGTATAGATGTATCGCGATCCAATCTGTTCATTCCTCCTTATGAATATTATAATGAGAAGATTTCAGCTTGGGCGAGAGGATTAGGGTTAAGGCTTGTGAATTTTACTCCCGGCACATGGACCAATGCCGACTATACGACTCCCGATATGAAGAATTATCGTAGTAGCGAGTCTATATACGATAGGGTAATGGAGGTCGAAAAACGCAATGGATTGAATGGTCATATTATGTTGTTTCATTTAGGAACCGATGACAAACGTACCGATAAGTTTTATGAGCGCTATCTCGAACGGCTTATTCGTGTATTGCAGAGAGAAGGATATACATTCGTCGCACTTCCCGAAGCCGTGGGAAAATAAAAGACGATTCGGAATTTTTATAAAAGAATTTGGTTCGTAGCGAATTTAGACCCATCTTTGCACCCGAAAAATAAGGAAAATCCTCATCGGAGGGTATTATAATCGATAATTGTAATGCCGGATAAGATGAATGGTGAAAATCATTCTCTTGTCCGGCTTTTTCTTAAAAGTGGTTTTATGAAAGAATTGGATTTGACGAAAGGGAGTGTACTCAAAACGCTACTTCAATTTGCCGTTCCTTTTTTGATTGCGAATCTGCTTCAAGCTCTTTATGGCGGAGCCGATTTGTTTGTAGTAGGGTGGTTCGACGATGCCGCCAGTGTTGCTGCCGTTGCCATTGGTAGTCAGGTTATGCAGACGATTACAGGGATTATTTTAGGATTGACCACTGGTACTACGGTTGTTGTAGCTATGGCAACGGGTGCGAAGAATTATCGCGATGTCGCGACTTCTATCGGTACGTCCATTTGCCTATTTGCTTCGGTCGGTTTGTTCTTGACGTTGATTATGGTTGTTTCTCATAATTATATTGCCGTTCTCATGCACACGCCGGTCGAGGCCATGCGTGATGCAAAACATTATTTACTGATTTGTTCGATAGGCATTCCGTTTATCATGGGATATAACGTTGTATGTGGGATTCTTCGAGGATTGGGCGATTCGAAAACTCCGCTTTATTTTGTCGCTTTGGCTTGTGTTATCAATATCGTGCTTGATGTCGTTCTTGTCGGTTTTTGTCATTTGAGAGCGGCAGGAGCAGCGATTGCCACGGCATCTTCGCAAGGCATTAGTTTTTTAACGGCACTCTGGTTCCTCCATAAACGAGGATTTCATTTCCCTTTTTCCCGTCGGGATATTCGATTAAGCCCGATTCTTTCTCGCCGGATTTTTGTATTAGGAGCGCCTATCGCTTTACAGGATGCTTTGGTGAATGTATCATTTTTATTGATAACCGTTATTGTCAATCAAATGGGTGTTATTGCTTCGGCAGCATTGGGAGTCGTCGAGAAAATTATCGTATTTGCCATGTTGCCCCCGATGGCCATATCGTCGGCAGTAGCTACGATGACGGCTCAGAATTATGGGGCGGGATTGTTGTTGCGAATGAAACGCTGCCTTTATTCGGGAATTGGTATGGCATTGATATTCGGGGTATCGGTCTGCGTTTATTCTCAGTTTTTGCCCGATACGTTAACCGGAATCTTTACAAAGGATCCGGCTGTAATTGCGATGGCTTCCGAATACTTGCGTGGATATAGTATCGACTGTATTATCGTCAGTTTCGTTTTTTGTATCAATTCTTATTTCAGTGGACAGGGGAATTCACTATTCCCTATGATTCACAGTTTGATAGCGACTTTCGTTTTTCGTGTCCCGTTATCTTATTTGTTCGGGCAGATAGACTCGGCATCATTACATCTGATGGGATTTGCTCCTCCTATTTCGACATTTGTTTCGTTGCTGATTTGTATTTGGTATATCAGACGAACGAACCGTAAATTGGAGTATAAATTCCGATCGTTGTAAACGATAAAATCTATTTTATATGAAGCATTTTGTATTTTTGTGAAAAATGAGTGGAAAGAGAAGTCTGTATGGAAATAGAACTTAGAAATGAACGTTTCTCGGACTATCCCGAAACAGAAAATGTAGTTCGGGAGGCTTTTTGGAATCGTTATTCTCCCGGGTGTTACGAACATTATTTGATTCATATCATGCGGTATAGTCGGGCGTTTGTACCGCAGTTGGATTTTGTTGCCGTATTCGATGATAAGATCGTTGGGAATATAGTCTTTTTGAAATCGGTCATTCAAGCCGATACCGGAAAAGAATACGAGGTTTTATCTTTGGGGCCTATTTCGGTGTTGCCGGAATATCAGAACATGGGTATCGGGAAAAGATTGATCGACCATACTCGAAATTTAGCCAAATGTATGGGCTTTCGTGCAATCTTATTATGCGGGGATCCCGACTACTATTTGCGAAGGGGATTTGTGCCTGCCGAGACCTTAGGAATACGGACAGCAGACGACATGTATGCCGATGCGTTGCATGTGTGCGAGTTATATGAAAACGCATTATCCGATGCAAGAGGACGTTATATTGAAAATCCTGTATATAATATAGATGAATCTCAGGCTATTGAGTTCGATAAAAAATTTGAACCGAAAGAACTTGTTGTCGGGACTCCTTCTCAGAAACGCTTTGACCGAATAGTAGCCATGCGAAGAAAGGCTTGATTGGGAATTATCGTAGTTTTGAAATAAATGATGACGGTGTTTGTTTTGTAATTTTTGCGGAATCGATAAAAAAATCTTAAATTTGTATTTTTAATAGAAATACCTTTGAAACAGTTGCTCCATAAAATAGCGAGATATTTTCTGCCTGTACTATTCATTTCGTACATAGGCTGCATTTCGCTGTTCACACACTCGCATGTAGTCAATGGAGTGACGATTGTCCATTCTCACCCGTATAAACCGGGAACGGAACACGAACATACAACGGCTGAGTTTCAGTTGATACACATGTTGTCCAGTATCGAGACGGAGAATCCGTCGATGTGGGCTTTTGTATCGGTGATTTTGTTTTCTTATTGCAGCCGGTTGTTTTTCCCGTCCAGATATTTCTGTCTCATTTCCGAGAAATGGGGCGCTCATGGTTTGCGAGCTCCGCCCGTTTCGGTTCTGTAATATGATATATTTAGGAGAAAAGAGTTGTTGTCCTTATCTTATTTCAAGGTAGGGACAACAGATTGTATTTTATTATTCAGAATCGAAAAATGAAGAATTATATATTATTATGGGTATGCCTGTGGTGTGCCGGGCAGTTATGTGCCGAAACTGCCGCATCGAAATCTTTGGACATCAATATTGTCGGTCATGTATTGGATAAGAACACACGAGAACATTTACCGTATATTTCAGTTGTTTTGAAAGGTACGACTATCGGTGTAATGACCGATGCATCGGGTCACTATTTTTTGAAAAATTTGCCGGAGGGAGATTTCTTTCTCGAAACCTCTTCCGTAGGATATAAGACAGAGCGTCGTAAGGTTTCGCTGAGGAGGGGGACGACTTTGGAAATCGATTTTGAAATCGAAGAGGATGCCGTTGTTTTAGACGGGGTTGTCGTTTCTGCCAATCGTAGTGAAACCACACGTCAATTAGCGCCGACTTTGGTCAATGTTTTGAATATAAAGACGTTTGAAAATACCAACTCCAACTCTTTGGCACAAGGCCTTAATTTTCAGCCGGGTGTCAGGGTCGAGAACGATTGTCAAAACTGCGGTTTTCAACAAGTCCGTATAAATGGGCTCGACGGTCCGTATACACAGATATTGATGGATTCTCGTCCCATATTCAGCGCATTGTCGGGTGTATATGGGTTGGAACAGATTCCGGCCAATATGATAGAGCGAGTGGAAGTGATGCGGGGAGGAGGTTCTGCATTATTCGGAGCTTCGGCAATAGCGGGGACAATCAATATTATTACGAAGGAACCGTTGCGTAATAGCGGTTCGATAGCGCACAGTATCACTTCTATTGGTGGAAGCGGCGACTTCGACAATAGCACTTCGCTGAATGCTTCGCTCGTAACCGACAATAATAAAGCCGGTATTTACATTTTCGGGCAGAATCGTCAGCGAAGCGGTTACGACCACGATAACGACGGATTCACAGAGTTGCCCGAATTAAAGGCTCAGACATTGGGCTTTCGCTCTTATTTGAGAACCAGCAATTATTCCAAACTAACGTTTGAATATCATCATATCAGTGAATATCGACGAGGTGGCGATCGCCTGAACCGTCCGCCGCACGAAGCCGATATAGCGGAGCAGTTGAATCATTCTATCGACGGAGGAGGTTTGAATTATAGCCTGTTTACTCCCGATGAAAAACATCGGGTTAATGTATATGCTTCGGCTCAGCATATCGGCAGGGACAGTTATTACGGAACGGAACAAAATCTTAACGCATACGGCGAAACGGAGGACTTGACTGTCGTGGCAGGTACTCAATACATATACAGTTTCGATAAATGTTTGTTTATGCCTGCCGATTTAACAGCCGGTATCGAATATAATTATGATAATTTGCGAGATGAGATGAAAGGGTATAATCGCAAGACTCGTCAAGAGGTACATACCGAGAGTGCTTTTCTGCAAAACGAATGGAAGAACGATCGTTGGAGTATCCTTGTTGGAGGACGGTTGGATAAACATAATCTGATAGATCATGTCATTTTCAGTCCGAGAGCCAACTTGCGTTTCAATCCTGTTAGAGATGTGAATTTGCGTTTAAGTTATTCTTCCGGGTTTCGGGCTCCCCAAACGTATGATGAAGATTTGCATGTTGCTGCGGTAGGAGGAGAAGCTACGATGATAAGACAAGCTGAGAATTTGAGGGAAGAAAAATCCCACAGTGTAAGTCTTTCGGCCGATATGTATCGTCGTTTCGGGGCTTTTCAATGTAACCTGTTGTTGGAAGGTTTTTATACTCGATTGAATCATGTTTTTGTTCTTGAAGAGATAGGGAAAGACGAAGAACACAATGCGGTGATAAAAGAACGACGTAACGGACAGGGTGCGGAGGTTGCAGGGGTGACGGTCGAAGGCAAGGTAGCCTATCTTTCTTTGGTGCAGTTACAAGCAGGTGTAACTTGGCAGAAAAGTCATTATACAAGGCCTGAAAAATGGAGCAAAGATAGTTCTGTTCCGGCAGAAAAGCGAATATTCCGTACCCCCGATTGGTATGGTTATTTTACGGCCACATATTCTCCGGTAAAACCTCTGAACATAGCTCTTTCGGGAACTTATACCGGTTCTATGATCGTTCAGCACATGAAAGGTTACATACCGAAAGATATGGCTGTAACTACTCCCGACTTCTTTGATATGAACCTGAAAATATCTTATGATTTTTCGTTGTATAAATTCATTACTCTGCAACTGAATGCTGGCGTTCAGAATATTTTTAACGCTTATCAAAGAGATTTCGATCAGGGAAAGGAAAGAGATTCGGGTTATATTTATGGCCCCTCTATGCCTCGTAGCTATTTTGCCGGAGCAAAGTTGATGTTCTGAAACAATTTCTAATGTTTATAAACACTTAAAAGCCACAGTTTTGCTGTGGCTTTTATTTTTTATACAAGAGACATGTTTTGTAGGTGTTTGATTATTAGTTATATGTGTTAATATAAAATTATAATTTAACAGATTTTGTTTAATCTATGTAATTTCTGAGTGGTAAATTATCTTTGCATTCAGAATAATTAACATAAGAGGGACCGCAAAAAATCTTTTGAATTTTAATATTAAATGAAATCACGGAGTGAATAAGTGTAATCTCATAAAAAGGGGAATATTGCTAATCTTTTTGGGGATATTGCTTGTGAGCTTGGTTCAAGCTCAAGAATCCAAGTCCCCTATATTTTCATTTTCTAAGAGTTACCCGGATTATGTCGTTTTTTTACCCGAGGGGAAAATAGATTCGGTTTTTTATCATGCGCATTCTTCTATTATACCGGTTATATTTAAAGTGAATAAATACGATTTGTTCCCTAATAAACAATTGGATAGTATCGTCGAAGTGTTGAGCCGAGTACAAAAAGACGCTTCGGTACGTATAGCCTATCTTTGGATCGGAGGAAGCGCTTCTCCCGAGGGGCCTTCGAAATGGAACCATAAGTTGGGGGAGTATCGTTCGCAAGCGTTGGCGAAATATTTATCGAAAGAAACAGGATTTCCGAAGGATTTGATGAGGGTGGAAAATCTGTGGGAAGATTGGTACTCTTTTGAACTTGCATTGAAGAATGGGGCAAAGATTCCCAATAAAGAAAAAGTTCTCGATATTTTGGGGAAAGAGAAAGACAATGAACGGAGAAAGTCGCAGATTATCGCTCTCGACAAGGGCTATACATGGCATAGAATTATTCGCGATATATTCCCTCCGTTCCGCAATGCACGTATGGCTATCGTATGCCATGAACGGCCTGAACGTATTCCGGTAAATGTCGAGAGGTTATCTTTCGACTATTCGTTGCCTGTAAGGGAACCGGTATCTTCGTTTCCGATGAATACGACAGAAAATCGAAGAAGAGTGATTGCCGTTAAGACCAATTTGTTGTTTGTCGCTGCGCTGACCGCCAATCTCGGTTTTGAGGCCGAGCTGTGGCCTCACTGGTCGATAGACCTTCCGGTATGGTATTCGCCTTACGATATTGCATCGACTCGTAAGTTGCGTTTGCTGGCGGTTCAACCCGAAGTACGGTGGTGGCCGGGAGTGGTTATGAATGGTCATTTCATAGGGTTGCATACTCATGTGGCGGGGTTCAATGTCGCCATAAACGATAAGGCGCGTTATCAAGATCCTAACCATGCGCTTTGGGGTATGGGGCTGAGCTATGGATATGCCTTTTCATGGGGAAAGGACAATCGGTGGGGAATAGAGTTTAACATAGGAGTCGGTTTTGCCGAGTACGATTATGATGCCTATCGTAATCGCAGAAATGGCGCTTTATTTAAATCCGGTTCCGATGTCTATTGGGGAGTTACGCGTGCAGGAGTAAATCTGTCGTATAAATGGTCTTTCGCTCGTAGGAATAAGAAAAACAGATAGGAATAGAGATGAAAGAGTACGGTTTTCATATCATAGCGTTTGTTTGCATTGTGTCGTTATTCGTAACGGCATGTGACAAAACGATCCATCAATATCCCGAGTCGGAGAAAACATGGGTAATGGTGGAACTGAATGCCGATCGTACACCTCCTGTGTATTATAAAGAATTGACGTATGATGCTGAGGGTGAATCTTCGATAAATGATTTAGAACCTGTCCTTTCGGGAAATTACACAGCCGATGAGCGATTGTGTTTGCGCTTTGTTGTCGAGCTGTATAAAATGCCGGGGGCGACGGACGATGTGAATAAAGGCAATCTGGTAGAACGCCGTGAAATATCGGTAGAAAGATTGACAGACGCTCCGCAAGATACATTGTATTTCTGTTTGGCAGATGGAAATTATAAAGTGTTGGCATGGGCCGATTATGTGCCGAAGGAAGAGCCTGCCGACTGGCATTTCAGTACCGATAAACTCGATGCCGTTAGGGCGAATGTATCTCATAAACCGTTGGATAATCATCATAAAAATTCGGCTGCCGGGAATTGTGATTTTATAGTCGATTCGAGCCGAGATGATAAAGCAGGTCCGGTTAGGTTGTCGGGAAATGAGGCTTCTGGGGCAGCTGTCGATGGTCGTATGGTTTCGGTATATATGGAGCGAGCCTCTGGCCGTTTTCGGTTATGGGCTACCGATTTACAAGAGTTTAGAAAGAAAAGGAGTGCTGTGGACGATTTGCATATTAAAATCATATACAAGCAATATGTCAGTGTCGGATATAATGTGGGAACAGAAATGCCCAATGCTTTTGTCGAGACTCGTACAATGGAAACCGCTCCCACGACACTGACCGACGATGGAACGCTTCTTTTGGCTTATGATTATGTGCTTGCTTCGGATCGTCGGGAAGATCACGTGCTGGTAGATGTCTTTGTATACGATGGAAATGGGAAAGAAATAAATCATTACCAGAATATCGACGTGCCCCTTTATCGCAATAGAGAGACCGTTATTAAGGGGCCGTTTTTGACAAAGACCATAGGAAGCGGCGATATCGGTATTGACGATGATTTCGATAATGAACATGTTGTGGTGATACCCGATTGAGAATATATTTTTAACCATTTTATATCATTTCATCATGAAAAAGAGTTATTATTTTTTAGCGGGAATGGCTTTGTTGGGGCTGATGACAGCCTGTTCCAATGAATTGGACGAACCCGGGGCGAACCCGAACGGCGACGCAGTGCGTATCATGTTCGAAGCTCCCGAAGCCTTGCAGGTGACACGTGCGGTGACCGGTACGAATAGTGCACAAGGAGGATTGACAAACGTAGATTGGAGTAAGTACGATCTTCGTTATCAGGTGGCTGTTTATTCCGAAGATGGTGCGACATTGCTCGTTGCACCCCAGACTCAGGTAGTCGATACCTATGGACCTGTTTCTTTCGAGTTTCGTCTTACGCCGAACAATACCTACAAATTTGTAGCGTGGGCCGATTTTGTAAAACAAGGAGAAACGTCCGATTTGCATTATAACACGTCTGATTTTACCGACATTTCGATAAAAGATGGGCTTGATGCTCAATTGAACGACGAGAGTAGAGATGCCTATTTCTTTATGAAAAATATCTCGGTGACACAAACGTTCGGTGAAACCATGACTTTGAAACGCCCGTTTGCAAAACTTCGTGTGATTACCACCGATTGGGCATCCGAAGGCATGGAGATGCCCGATAATTTCAAGGTCGCTTATCACGATTGTGTACGATTCTCTGCTTTAAATGCCGTTACCGGCGAGGCTGTCGGTAGTGCCGATGCCGAAAGTTCGAAGGTTTATACCGCAGCGATTATGCAAGATGAAACAGGTGATAAATTTTATGAAGGGGGATATGATGCTACTGCGAATAACCGTACGTTGGTAGTCGACTATCTCATTACCGGCGACGAGCAACGTGCCATACATTTCAGTTTGGAGATGTTGAAAGGAACAGCTCCGGTCGTTACAAAAGATTTTACAACCAATATACCCGTACAAAGGAATTATCTCACTACGATTTTGGGAAATCTGTTGACTGTGGGCGGAACGATAGATGTTGATATTCAGGAAGGTTTCAAGAACGAATGGATCGAGGGCGAAGAATGGTGGAACCCGGAGGAAATCACACCTTCTCAACCGGCTTACGATGAACAGACCAATACCTATTCGGTCTATACGAGAGAAGAGTTTGCTTGGCTGCCTACTCATATCGATGATATGCTTGCGGCTACCCCCGGTTTTACCTTGCGTATCTGCAACGATATAGATATGAGCGGTGTCGAGTGGAGCCCGATTTATCCCGGTTCCAGCGGTAGGACATATACGGTCGATGGACAAGGTCACACGTTGCGCAATTTTTCCATGAGCGGGAAGTTCGGGGCGGTCTATGAGTATAAGCTGGGTTCATTTGTTTTGGGTAGATATAATGCATATACCGGCGTATGGGGAAAATTCGACGGTATCATGAAGAACCTTACTTTCGAAAATATAACGATCAATGGTCTTGCCCATGCGGAGTTCCCGGTAAAAGATGTAGACGGAGAACCCGTCGATCACAGCAAAGAGTTCTCTTATTTTGCAGGGTGTATCGGTTATACCGGAGGTAATCAGTGGAGTATGAACAGCAAGTTCGAGAATGTACACGTCAGACACATACAGATTAAGTCGTCTGCCACTCCTTCTCAAAATCTCGGTGGTCTGGTCGGTTGGATTGGTTCCGGCGGAGGAAGTGTCGGGAATAGAGTCGCCGCTTTAAAAAACTGTTCTGCGACAGATGTACATCTCACGGGATATCAGGCCGGTGGTCTTGTCGGACAAGTGTTGGGCGATCGAGGCGTATCGTTCGATGATTGTCAGACGGAAAATGTCTATATACGTTATTCGAGTATTTCGTCATCATCAGGTTTTATAGGGAATATTGGCGACGGTGGAATTAACATCAGTTGGTCGGCAGCCATAGAAATCAACAATTGCAACCCGGCTCAAAACGTTTATTACATCAATGACAGAACCGGGGAGCCCAATACTACTTATAAACCTCAGAGTCCTTTCTACGGGCACAAAAACAGTGTCGATGTGGTAACGATTACTCCGGAGGAAACGACAGAACCGTAACGATCATCGGGAACAATTTTGTAACAGAATATTATTGTTTGGTAGAATCCAATATAGAAAATGGGGCTGTGTCAAGACATCGACACAGCCCCATTAAAAAAATGACAGTTTCTGACCACGCATACAGAAGTACTCTAAGCAAAAGGGTTAGAAGCTATTTGAATTAATATCTTTAATTCTCTCCCTCCCTGTATATGTCATTCCCCGTAATGCTGAGGCGCGGCAGGGGAAATTCTGAAATCGGAATACCGCTTGCCTCTCTCAGAATCGCCCTTTATTGGGCTTTCCTCTCTGTATTGTCGCCATACTTCCTCTTCCTTTACTCGCAAAATGCGAATAGGTTCGGTTTTATTATTTGGTCATTAGTCTTAAAACGATATAGCCCCCGAATATTTGCAGAAGCATGCCGGGAATGCCTATTCGAAAATCTTGTATGGCGGTGAAAAAATTACTTGCAATAGCCCATTCTACAAGGCTCCCTGCTACTTGATAGGAGAGTACGACTCCCGTTAAGATGAGTAGAGAGACTTTCCCGAATCGATATGCGGCATATCCGGCGGCTGTGGCCAACAATATCGATTTGGAGAGAATCGCGGGTAAGACTTCGGGTAGAGGCATCCCGAACAGCATGGAGTTTATGAGGGGCGAGAGTACTGCCGTGAGCAACCCCACGCGCCACCCGTATTTATAGGCTCCGATAAGCGTGAAGAAGTAGATGGGCAATAGCATGGGGCCACCCAGATGAATCGTATGGCACAATTGGGGAAGAAGAATATTCCCCGTTATGAACAGGGCGGAAAAAACGTAGGTTCTCGCATTGTTATACTCTAAGGAATAGAGTTTTGCCGTGGTCGTTTGCATAGTCGTTTATTATTTATTGTTATTAATCCAGTTTTACCAGTTCGTATTTTTGACTGCCCAAACCTATTTGTTCCCCGTATTCCAACGTATGCATACCGTGACGGGAATCGATACGTTCGATGAGGTGGATTTTTCCGTGGTCTTCCGATGCTCTCACCAAATCGGTACAAGCCTTGTCGAGAGCGACCGGGTCGAGTGATGCGAGGATACCAATGTCGCCCATTTTCGGATCTTCGGGGGAGGCATCGCAGTCGCAGTCCACAGATAGGTTGTTGGCTACACTTATATAAATGATATTCTCGCCGCAATGTTCAGCCACCGATTTGGCGGCTTCGGCCATCGATTCCAAGAAATCGTCTTGTGCAGGCAGGTTTTCCCACGGGTTCCCTTTGGTTTTCCCGGCAGAATGTATCCATGCTTTTCCGGTAGATGAAGCGATGCCGATGGACATGTTTTTTATCGCTCCGCCGAATCCTCCCATAGCATGGCCTTTGAAATGAGAGAGGATTATGGTAAAGTCGTAGTTCGGGTAATGGGCTCCCACATAATTCTCTTTAAGGTGCTTACCGCCGTGTACGGGTAGGGCTGTTTCTCCTTCCGAATCCATGATGTCGACAGGGGCGATAGCCGTGAAACCGTGGTCGGCAGCAGCTTTCAGATGACTTTCTGTGTCGGCTCTTCCACCCCCGTAGGCCGTGTTGCATTCGACGATCGTTCCGTTCACCTTCTGTACGAGGTCTTTGATAAGAGCCGGTTGCAAGAAGTTATGACCACCCGGTTCTCCGGTAGATAGTTTTACTGCGACTTTTCCGGTCGCTTTGCGGTTCAACGCTTCGTATATTTTCACTAAGTTCTCGGAAGAAATCTCTTTGAACATATATACTTTTGGCGTTTCATTGTCCTTTTTGGAAAGTTGAGTTTCCGAATTTTGTGCGCGGGTGTTACAGCTTATCCCTATAAGGGTGGATAAGAAAGCGCATAGGGCGATATTGATGTACTTTTTCATATATGTGTGTGAATGAAAGAAATTAAAATTTTACGTTTATACCGGCCATGATTGTAGCTTTGGGCATGGGGTATCCGGCATTTATTTCGTATCGTTGTGCCAAGAGGTTTTCTCCACGTGCCCAAATGTCGAACCATTCGGTGACTTTGAATGACCCGTTGATGTTCCATAGTACGAAATCTTCGGTTTGAACATGGTCTACGTCTGTGTAGAGATTGGCTACATATTGGAGGCCGGTGGAGACAGTCCAGCGATTTTTGGAGAACATGGCTCCGGCGTAGAACTTATGTTCGGGTGCGCCGAGTACCGGATTGTCCATGTGCAGATAGCTGTAATTGGTTTCGACCGACCAATGGGGGTGAATACGGTAAGCAGCTTCCACTTCGACTCCGGTGTTGTCTATTTTCCCGGTGTTCATGTTCAAGGGTGTCGCTCCCGCACGAGGTACGGCGACGATCAGATTTTTCCCGTCGATATAAAAAACATTGATACCATACGACAATCTTCCGTCGAGTAAACGTTGGGCGAAGGCCAGTTCGTAATTCCACATGGACTCTGGGCGAAGGTCGGGATTTTTTGGCGGGAACATATACATTTCCCGTATGGTAGGATAGCGAAATCCTTTGCCTGCACTCGCTTTCAGTTCGATGGAGCCGGGTAAATGGAACGATAATCCCGCTTGTGGAATCCATTCCGTACCGATATGCGAATGGTGGTCGATACGGATACCGGCATCGAGGGTGAGCCAATGGCTGATGTCTTGCCGAAAATCGATATAACCGGCTATTTCGTGCTGTACTTTATCGACGAGGTGTTCACGTTCTCCGTTTCGTTCACCTTCGACGTAACGGTTTTGTGCTTTGCCACCGAAGCGGTAGTAGTCAACTCCGGCAGTCAGGCGGTTGCCGGTAAAAAGCTGTGCGCTTTGATACCACGATATGCCCATCATGTCGTCGTGCGAGTCGAACCGATATGGTTTGGGGTTATTCTTGTCGTCGGGGTTGGCAGTATAACCGTCGTTGATCCAGTGGTCTCCCCAGTTGTAGAAAAAGCTCACAGCTCCCGATGTGCGTTCATAACGGTTTTCTACGGCAACCGAGGTCATACCGCGGGTGATACTTTGGTCTGCGTCGATCATCGGGTCGGTTACTTCACCCGGTTGCGAAGCGTTGAAGTGGGTGACATTTACGTCGCCGCGGATATTCCAATAGGGAGAAAATTCATAACCCAGTTTGGCATATCCCCCGTATTGCTCGAATCCCATATTTCGGCGATGTCCGTCGGTTCGGTTGTACGAACCGCTTATCAGGCTGGTAAATCCACCTTTTCGAATGCGGTTCGTGACTTCGCTCTGTAAAGTGTTGAACGAACCGTATCCTAAGTTGAGGTTGGTTTTTTACTCCCTCCTCGTGCAATTGGCGGGTAACGATGTTGATAACGCCCCCCATGGCGTTCGAGCCGTACAATACCGAGGCCGGTCCGCGCAAGACTTCCACTCGTTCGGCCATTAGCGATTGGTAAGCATCGGCGATAGGGTGTCCCATTAGTCCCATATATTGGGGGTGTCCGTCGATGAGAACCATCAAGCGTCCCGATCCGCTGCCTATTCCCCGTAACGACATGCCACCGGCTGCACCTCCCGATACACCGTAACCCATGATACCTCTGGCTGTGATGAATAGTCCGGGTACTTGTTGAGTAAGTATAGGGAGAATCGACGGTTGCATGCTCTGCTCGATTTGTTTACGGTCTATGACGGAAATAGTCATAGGCAAATGACGAATATCTGTCTCATTGCGAGTGCCGGTAACGACCACTTCATGGATTTGTATCGGGTCGATCAGTTTTCCATTTGAGGTTTTCGTTATATTTGGCAACGAGTCAGTTTGAGCCGATGCCGTTATTTCTCCTAATGCAAAAAATAAAAGTAAAAGTTTTGTCCTCATGCGTTTATATATTCTTCATCGTGTTCATGAAATCGTCTATCTCTGCGAGACAATCTTCCGGAGTTTCCAAATTTTTACAACGACTCTCCAACGGACACCAGCCGGTTCGAGTACGGTTGATAATGTATTCTGTCTCGATTTTGTATTCGGGTTCTATGCCGTGAGATTGAAACAAGGAGAGTGCCGGCTGACTGATGACACCGGCGAACACTTCTTTTACACCTCCCAAGATCATCAAGGCCGCTGCGGCCTTTCCTATGACTTTGTCGGCAATGAATGATCCGTTGAGAAAATCCGGTTCTTCTTTCAATAATCGGTAAATATCTTTTACGCCTCGTTCGTGAAACAAGCGGATTTCGTGATTATTGCAAATAATGCAGGAACATTGTTCGGCAAAGAGCCGATTGATGATTTCTTGTTTTTTTTCGGTAGTCATTTTTATTACTGTGTTTAGAACCCGAACCGTTGAGCTGCCTGATGCATGGACTCTATGATTTTAACTCCGAACGGGCAACGGACTTCGCATGCGCCGCATTCGACACATTCCGAGGCATGGTGTGTGAGTGCCTTGTAGTGTTCTCGCACGGTTTCGGGTATTTCTCCTTGTGCAACAGTTAAGTTATAAAATTTGTTCACGGCGGCAATATCTATTTTTGAAGTACAAGGTGCGCAATGACCGCAATACATGCAATGACCCTTCCACGAGAATTTCTCCAAGCCGGTCATTACGGCAGTATAGTCGCGTTCTTGTGGAGTGGCATGGCTCCAAGCGACTGCCTCGGCGATTTCTTCCCTATTTTTGCAGCCTACCATGACGGCTGCCACACCCGGACGCGTCAGTGCATATTCGATGGCCTGCACGGGTGTCATGGCCCGGCCGAAGGGAGAATTTTCTTTATCCAATAAGTCGCCTCCGCCATAAACTTTCATTACGTCGATACCCACGCCTTCCCTTTCGCACAAAGTATAGAATTGTTCCCGAACCGGGTCTATATTCTGCAAAGCGTTGGTATAACTTTCTTCTGCCCACAGCGTGTCGACATCTTCGTTGGGAGGTAGCAGGTCGTAACAGGGATTGATGGAAAATAAAACGACATCTATCAGCCCCGTTTTGACCGCCATGCTCGCCACGGTCGGATTGTGGCTGCTCATGCCGATGGCCCGTATCTTTCCCTCGGCTTTCAACCGTTGCGCAATTTCGATGGTTTCATGATCGAATACCGTGTGAAAATCTTTTTCGGCATCCACGTAATGTATCATACCGATGTCGAGATAATCGGTGCGCAGTTGTTTCAAAAGCGCTTCGAAAGAGGCTATGGTCTTTTGGGGGTTACGGGTACGCAGGTATTGGTCGTTTTCCCATGTGGTACATAGGTGACCTTGTATGACGAAATTTTCTCGTCTTCCCTCTAAGGCAAATCCGATATGGCTCCTAAGGTCGGGATTCGAAGAATAGATATCCACGAAATTGATTCCGTTTTCTATGGCGAAATCGAAATCGGCTTTGACCTCTTCGGCGGTTTTGTGCATAAACCCTTCGCAACCAAGAGCGATGGTACTTACCCGGATTCCGGTTCTTCCTAATGTTCTATATTCCATAACGAGGCTTTAAAATTCTCTTCCTTGTTTCAGGTCTTCGACAAACTTGTCGATGCGTTGCATTTCTTCCGGGATATGAATGTTTTGCGGACAATGGTGCACGCATTGGTTGCACCCGATACAATGGTTGGCTTGGCGTAGTTTGGGAACACTTCGGTCATACCCGACAAGAAACGCCCGGCGGGCTTTGCTATAATTGGCATCTCGGGACGATGAAGGCATGTTTCCCTCGTTTATACATTTATTGAAATGCAGCAGAATGCCCGGAATATCCAGTCCGTAAGGGCAGGGCATGCAATATTTGCAATCGTTGCACGGTATGGTCGGGTAACGCAATAATTGTTGTGCCGTCTCTTCCAGAAATTCTTTGTCGGCGTCGCTCAGTGGATCGAGCGGACAAAACGTGCGCAGATTATCTTGCAGGTGTTCCATATAAGTCATGCCGCTCAGTACGGTCAATACACCGGGAAAAGAGCCGGCAAAACGGAATGCCCATGATGCCACGCTCGATTCCGGTTTCCTCTGTTTCAGTTTGGCGGCTATGTGGTCGTGGACATTCGACAGGCGGCCGCCTAATAACGGTTCCATGATAATGGCGGGTATTCCTCGTTTCGATAATTCTCCATAGAGATATTCGGCGTTAGTGTTCCGTTCGTTTACTTCTTTGGCATGTTTCCAATCGACATAATTGAGTTGTATCTGTACGAAATCCCATTTGAATTCATCTTGGCGGGAAAGAAGATAGTCGAATACCTTGATGTCTCCGTGGTAAGAAAATCCGAGATTTCGTATTCGTCCGGCTTGTCGTTCGGCAAGGAGGAAATCGAGGACCCCGTTATCGATGTAACGGGCGTTGAACTCCTGTAATCCGTTCCCCATGCCTACGCCATGCAGCAACAAATAATCTATGTAGTTTACTTGTAGTTCTTTGAACGAATTGTGATACATGGCTATCGAAGCCTCCCGGCTCCAAGTCGAGGGCGCGAAATTCGATAGTTTCGTGGCGATGAAATATTTGTCTCTCGGATAGCGGCTGAGGGCGATTCCGGTAGCCCGCTCCGAGCGGCCTTTGCAATAGGCGGGAGATGTATCGAAATAATTTACTCCGTGGGCAATGGCGACATCGACCAGCTTATTGACAGTTTCTTGGTCTATATCGTCGCTGCTGTCTCTGGCGCTGTTGTTCGATACGGTCGGCCAGCGCATGCAGCCGTAACCCAGTAGAGATACTCGGTCTTGGGTCGATGGGTTTATCCGATAGGTCATCTGGTCGGTGGGAATATCGGTTGTCGACGTGTATGCCGATTCTTGTTTGTTTTTGCAGCCGGGAAGAAGGGTTGCCGATGTGACGGCAGCCGCACCACCCAATACTTTCAGGAAATCCCTTCTGTCTAAATTCTTTTTATGTTCGTTTTTCATTGCTTTTCGTTTTGGAGATTAGATGATACGATGGTGTTCGTGACCTTCTACATAGATCGCGCTGAACGGACGTGCCGGACACAGGTTTTCGCAAGTACCGCAACCGATACAGCGTTCCGTATTGATAACCGGGATCATTATGGTCTTGTCCTGTTCGCTGTTTTCGCGACCTCCTCTATGGCGGTGACGGCCGTGGAACGGAACCATTTGTATAGCTCCGACAGGACAATGTCGAGCACAATTCCCGCAATCTACTCCATCGGTAAGCGGGATGCAGTTCTTTTTCACCCACACGGCGTGGCCTATCTGTATGCTCGATTTTTCGGCAACGGTGATGGGGCGTATGGCCCCTGTCGGGCACACCTCCGAACACTTGGTACATTCGGGACGGCAATATCCGCGTTCGTACGACATTTCGGGCTGCATGAAAGTCATCAGATTACCCGATGGCCGCAAGACTTGATTGGGACAAGCCGATATGCACAACTGGCATGCCGTACAATGCTGGGCTATGTTCGATGCGCTTAGCGAACCCGGCGGGGTAATGGGTGTGATTCGGTTGGGAATTTTTTTATCTTCGATGACCGCTAGACCTCCGTCTACTTTTTTCTCCTGAGCTTTCAATAAGGCAGTACCGGCCAACAATCCGGCGAACGAGAGGAACTCTCGTCTGGGATTTTCCTTTTTGTCTTCATGTGCTGGTTCGACAGATTCCGAAGTAGTCTTTTTTCGGGGAATGTATCGTATAGCTCCCTGCCTGCACTTTTCGATGCAATCCATGCAAGCCACGCAACGGCTGTAATCGATGAGGTGGTTTTTGGCATCGATGCACGAGGCTTTGCAGTTGTGGGCACACGATTGGCAACCGTTACATTTTATCGTGTCGATAACGGGGCGGAAAAGAGAGAATCGGGACAATAGCCCCAGAACCGTACCCACCGGGCAAATCGTGTTGCAATAGGCGCGTCCGTTTTTCCATGCTAATATAATTAACGAGACGAATGTGACGAGGGCAATGATAAAAGTGGGTATGCTTTTCAGCCACACGTCGGTGGAATAGAACGCATAACTGTCGATACGCTCGGCAAAGTAAGCGAGTAAATTGTTTCCCCATTGATAGAGCGGAGCGAACAGATTGGATGCGATTCGTCCGTATGCGCTGTATGGAGCGATAAGGGCCGCAATAGCAGTGAATCCGGCAAGCAGGGCGACGATGAACAATGCCAACATGCTGTAACGCAGCCATGAGATAGCCGGTGAATAACGGAATCGGTTCTTTTTTCGTTTACCCGATATCCACGAAACGATATCTTGGAATACACCGAGCGGACAGATTACCGAGCAGTAGACACGTCCGAACAATAAAGTGAGGATAACGAGGAATGCGACGACTCCTACGTTCAAAGCCAATACGGCCGGGAGGAACTGTATTTTAGCGAGCCACCCGAACCACAGATGCAGAGTCCCCGTGAAATCGAGGAATAATAAGGTGATTAGCGTGAAACAGATAGTCGCTGCGACTATCCTGATTTTTCTTAACATAAAGGTTCGTTTTTAGCTGTTAAATGATATATTGCGATAAATCTGTTGGGCATAGTACAGAAAATCGCTACGAAAATACACAAAGATTTTTTAATTTTTTTTGCTCATAATCAATAAAAAAGAGTTTTTTATATTCTTTTTTCCCTTCTCGATTTTCCATTTGCAATGGAAGAAATAAGACGATATGATTCGAAAAGTAACGGCCTATGGTGTAAATGTCGATTTTATAGGCTTTCTTTTTTCCGAACTTAGATCACCTTCATTTCAGAATACAAAGATAAATGGGAATATTAGTGATATATGTAGATAAATTACGGATAGTTGTACCAATTTTACAGATACATAGCAGCTCCTTTCCCTTTGCGAACATACTCCTTTATTGCTAATGCAGAGTCCCCCGTAATACTACGGGACACGGTAAGGAGAGAAGGGATAATACCTTCGATAACGGGAACAGAGTGATGCATATCCCTCTCCCCCTCTGCTCACGTTTAACGCGATAGGGGTGTGTCACGTGGTGAGGAAATATAGGGGTGATAAGTGTTTGAGTTTGGGTTACAGGCTGCTGGCGAATATCCCGGCAGTAGCTATTGATTCCATTTCCAACAAATACTTTTTGGCTGTGAGCCCGCCTCCGTAACCGGTGAGAGACCGGTCGCTACCGATCACTCTATGGCAGGGAACGAAAATGGAGATGGCGTTTGCTCCGTTGGCATTCGCTACGGCGCGAACGGCGTTCGGTATGTCCAGTCGTTTGGCCATTTCACTATAAGAAAGAGTTTGTCCATAAGGGATTTCCAATAATTTGTGCCATACTTTTTTCTGGAAATCCGTACCGGTAAATAGTATGGGAATATCGAACGTTGTCCGCTCTCTTTTGAAATACTCGTCTAATTGTCGGGCGGCTTCTTGAATGATATCCGATTTCCCTTCTTTATAGTCCGCATTCAACAGGTTTTGTAATCTTTTGTCCACTCTGCCCTGATGTTTTTCTATCACCCAGTTGCAAAGGCAAAGTCGGTCTTCGTATGAACCGAGTATTAAATCCCCGCAAGGAGAGGGATAGTGTTGTGTTAAAATCACATGTTCTGTATTCATGATCGTTTCTTTTTAGTCGTTGCGTAATCTTTCATTCCTTCGATGGCTCCACCGGCTACCGCCCACAGGTATAGGCTGGCCACACTGCTGTAAGGCGAATAACGTCGGCGATATTTTTCAAACAGTTTACGGGTTATGTCGCGATGGTGATATACCATTCGCAGTCCTCTTTGAATGGCGAGGTCGTTATAACTTAGAATATCTGGACGTTGCATGGAAAATAACATGAGCATTTCGGCACTCCATATGCCTATCCCGTCGAGTTTTGACAAGCATTCGATGACCTCTTCGTCGGTCTTGTCGTGAAGCCCGTGAATGTCGAACTCTCCGTTCAATATCTTTGTGGCTGCGCATTTAATGTAGGTCACTTTTTTGAATGAGATGCCAAAGCGTTGCAATTCTTCATCGGTCAGGCTTGTGACTCTTTGGGGTGTAATTTCTCCTAATGAAGATTGTATCCGCTGCCAAATGGTCTCATGAGCCTTTGTTGAAATTTGCTGCCCTACGATGGAATGTACCAATGCTGCAAAAAGGTTCGGAATGACTCTCCTTTTTACCCAGCCTACCTTGTCTATGATTTCAGACAGGCGTTTGTCCCTCTGTTTCAAGTAAGCGAGTTCTTTTTCTCCGTATTGAAAATATTTTGTCATATCTGTTATTTTGTTGTCAAATAACGGTTGGAGTCTTCGGGGGCCTCTTGTCGGTCGTCTTTTGTATATTGGCGAATGACTTCGGCTACGGAAATTTTGTATTTTTCGAATAGCGAGTCATGCCCTTTCTTTTGGCAGTTACGATGGTTCATCTTATTACGCCAATTGGAGGCTGCTTCTTCGTTTTCCCAAAAAGAGAGGCTGAGTAGTTTCCCCTCTTCGTTCAGACTTAGAAATCGTTCTACGCTGATGAATCCGGGCATATTTGTCAATTCGGATTTTAACATAGCTCCGAGTTGCAAGTAGGTTTCCTTATATTCTTTTTTGGGTGTTACTTCGAACAGTACAGCGACTTTCGAAGATGTTGTTAGGGGCGCATTTTCTTTTGCTTTCATCTTGTTATCGATTTGAGGGTTTTATGTTAGGTAAAAATCCGGCGATGATACCCAATAGAGGCAGCAGTGTACTGACTTTGAAAATAAATTCTATACTCGTTTCATCGGCAAGCCAGCCGAAGAATGCGGAACCGATTCCTCCGAGGCCGAACATAAGTCCGAAGAAAATACCCGAGATCATTCCTACTTTATCCGGCTTTAAATCGGTAGCATAAACCAGTATGGCAGAAAAGGCCGATGCGATGATAAAACCGATGATAACGGTTATGACGAGCGTCCAAAACAGATTGAGGTATGGCAGTACGAGTGTGAAGGGGGCTGCACCGAGGATAGAAAAGAGAATGACGTATTTTCGTCCGTACCGGTCGCCGAGGAACCCTCCGAGCAAAGTCCCTATGGCCAGTGCCGCGAGAAAAGCAAATAGGCAAAGTTGTGATTGTTGTACCGTAATGCCGAATTTTTCGATTAAAAAGAAGGTGAAATAACTCGTCATGCATGAGATAAAAAAGTATTTCGAGAATAGCATGATTACCAGGATAATCAGAGCATTGCGGATTGCTTTCTTACTCAAATTACAACTTGTCGTTTGTTGAGCTCGATGCGACATTCCGGATTGGGAAAGCGTCAGCTTGTACCAATATCCTACCCGTACCAGTATGGCAGAGGCGAGCAATGCTGCGATTGAAAACCACCCGACGGCATGTTGCCCGTAAGGAATAATAATCAATGCGGCGAGTAGTGGCCCGATGGCGCTTCCTCCGTTTCCGCCGACTTGAAAAATAGACTGGGCCAGACTTTTCCTGCCCCCCGAGGCTATTTGCGCCACTCGGGATGCTTCGGGGTGGAATACCGAAGAACCGCAACCGATAATCGCGACAGCGAGGAGAATCAAGAAAAAGTTCGAGGCGAAAGCGAGCAGCAATAACCCCGTTAGGGTAAAACACATGCCAGCGGACAACGAATAGGGCTGCGGTCGGCGATCGGCATATTGTCCTACAAAAGGTTGGAAAACGGAAGAGGTAAGTTGGAATACCAGTGTGATGATGCCTATTTGTGCGAATGTAAACCCGAAATTATCTTTCAAGACAGGATACATGGCAGGGATAACCGATTGGATCATATCGTTCAATAGGTGGCAAAAACCCATGGCGAACAATATCGTATAAGCTGTACCTTTTTGGACATGGGGATGCCCTTTGAGTTTAATTAAAATGCTCTTCATCGGATTCTTTTTCTAAGTTTACGTCCTTCCATAATAGTTTGGCCGCTCGCATGGCCGACTCTATATTCCCTGTTTCGATGTGGTGCAACAGCCTTTCATGCAGCGGTTGCGATTTCATAAGATAAGTGGTGTCCTCATAAATGTAGTCGTATCCGGAGCTAAGGTGAACCGTCATGCTGTGGTAAAGCTCGGACAATATCTCGTTATGCGTAGCTCGGGCTATCGAGTTATGAAAATTTATGTCGGCGGCGATACACCGTCCGACATCGCCCGATTTTGCGGCTTCTCCTCTTTCTTGGATATGTCGTTTCATATTTTCCAGATCGGTCTTTGTTCTCCTTTGTGCGGCCAGTCGGGCAATGGGAGCCTCGATGATGTCCCGTACCTCCCGCAGTTCCTGTATGTCTGCTCGTTTCAATCGTTGGTGGAATGGTTCATTGGTTTCCGTAACGCTTTCCACGAAAGTACCCCGTCCTTGTTGTACGCTCAGGTATCCCATGTTTACAAGCATTTTGATGGCTTCTCGTACAGTGGATCGCCCTACGCCGAACAGCTTCATTAGCTCCGGTTCGGTAGGTAGCTTTTCTCCTTTGGTCAATTTCCCGTCGTTTATTTGTTCCCTGATTAGGGAGGAGACTTCCTCTGCGAGCGACTTCTTTTGAATGGTTGTATTTATATCCATAATAAGTCTTATGATAATATCATCTGATGAATTTTTTGCGTTGGCAAACGTACTTATTTTTTAGAAAACAAGAAAATAAAAAGTAAAATTTAACTCGTTTTTTCGATGTGTCGGTTCTCAAACTACTCCTTTTTGCGAGGGAAAAAATAACATTGATAACTCCTTATCTGCCATTTCCCGTAGAATTATGGGAGGTGGTGGAATAGACATGGAAAAGGTCGCAGGGTGGAGGTATTGATGTCGTTTAAAGTCAAGAGAAATATCATATACGTGTCGTTAGCGGTGGTATGGTTTGGGAAAGAGACTGTTTATCCTATACACTATTCGGCTGGATTTGCCGTTTAATATATGTATAATAGCAAAACGAGTATCATGGAAAAACGACAGGAAGAGAGTTTGATATGGCTCGATTGGGCCAAGGAATTACAGTTTATTGCACAAGCGGGTTTGACCTATTCAAAAGATCCGTTCGATTTGGAGCGGTTTCAACGAATACGCGAAATTTCGGCGGAGATAGTGAGTCGGCAGACCGGATTGTCTTTTGAACGAGTGACGGATCTTTTTTGTGGCGAGACCGGATTCCAGACTCCCAAACTCGATACGAGGGCTGCTATTTTTCAAGACGGAAAAATCCTGTTGGTCGAGGAGAGGGACGGTACGTGGTCGTTGCCCGGAGGGTGGGTCGATGTGAACCAAACCGTCAAAACCAATACCGAAAAAGAGGTGCTCGAAGAAGCCGGGCTCGAAGTCGAGGCTGTCCGTCTGCTTGCTTTGCAAGATCGCAATCTCCATAACCGTCCGCCCTATGCCTATAACGTATGTAAAGCCTTTGTCTTGTGCGAAATCGAAGGCGGCTCGTTCCGTCCCAATATAGAAACACAGGGTAGTGCCTATTTCGCTTTGGACGAACTGCCGCCACTCTCTGAGGACAAAGTTACTCGCGAGCAAATCGTCCTCTGCTTCGAAGCCGTGCAAACTGACGATTGGGTAGTTCCTTTTGATTGATTAGAATAACGATTGGAATCCGTTTCCCGAAACTTCGTTTTTAGATGTCTTTCCCTTTTCGCTCGTTATACGAAAGTAGTCCACCGCATCAAAGTTTTTCGGGTCTCGGTCGTCTGTTTGCAATGGGCTTGTCCAAAGAGGGAAGGAAAGAAGATACGATTCGTTAACAGCAATGGTAGGCTGGGCGATGTTGGATTGTAATGATATAAAAAGCCCCGTCTTTACTCAAAAATAGAGTTTTGACAGGAGCTTTTTATATCATTACAATCCAAGTACATTGTCTGTGGCAGTCTCCTTTATTGGATAGATATTTGCTCGATTTAATGTACTGTCATTTTTGAAAATAAATTAATGATCAATACACCGGCGATAATCAGTATCATTCCGATTATGGCAGGTAGATCGGGTATTTGTTTGAAGCCGATTGCGCCGACAATGGCAATTAGTACGATGCCTATTGCACCCCAAAGTCCATAAGCCACGCCTATCGGGATTGTTCGTAACGACAGGCTTAATAAGTAGAACGTGGCAGCGTAGCCTATGACGGCTGTCAATGAAGGCCATAGTCGAGTAAACTGTTCGGATATCTTTAATGCCGTCGTTGCTACCGTTTCGGCGACAATTGCTAAAGCTAAATAGATATAATTAATCATATCGCTGTTGTTTATGCGGTTTAATGCGTGCAAAGTTATACGGTTTTTATAGTCGGGATATATAATAATCATTCCATGAATGGTATTTTTCGATACAAAATTCCCATAAATAGGTCGATTTCTTTATTTTTACATTCAAAAACAGGATAAAAATGTCGGGTATTAAATATTCTTTACGACAGGAGAGTACGTCGTTTTCGATAGGTACGACAAATTTGAGAAGTAGTAATGGAAGTCTGATTGACACAAACGGCTGTGTAGCCTTACTCGTGCTGTCGGGATTCGCTGTGGCGACGATTAATTTTGAAAAACGAATTTTACGAAAAGGTGATTTCGTATTGCTTTTTTATGATAGTACTTTTTCTATGTTATCTATTTCGGCTGCTTTTTCGGTTCGATATGTATCGTTTGCATATCATCTTATAGAAGAAGCTATTTACAAGCCTCTTTCTATTAATTTTTGGAATACGATATATAGCAATCCAGTGTTCCGGCCCAATGAGAGAGATTTCAAACTGTTGGTTGAATGGTGGTATCAGATGGAATGGGTGAATAATATAAAAGATTATGACTATCAAGAGGAGATATTGAAGAATAATATTCGCAATCTGTTGGTGGCGACGGATATTGAAATCATGGACCATGCAGGAGATTCTCTGCGTAATAGTCGCGGTCATGCTTGGATGCTGGTGAATCGCTTTTTCAGATTGCTCTCCTCCTATTGCCGAGAGACACGGGAAGTGCAGTTTTATGCTGACAAGCTTTCGATAACTTCTACTTATTTGTATAAGCTATGTCGGAAAAATTTTCAACTTTCACCCAAAGAATTGATAGACCGACAGACCGTCACGGAGATTAAAACTTATCTGGTTAATACCGATATGTCTGTCAAACATATTGCTTCTGAACTGAATTTTGAAGATGTCTCTTATATGTGTCGTTACTTTCGACGGCAGACAGGAATGTCACCGATGGATTATCGAGCGTTTTCCAAGCGACAAGTATTGGCGGAGTAGGTTCAGTCCCGAGTATAACAGTTTCGGTATTCCGATGGTGAGATTTTTAGTCGCTTTTGTACATAGCGGCTGAAATAAGAAACGGACGAGAAATTCATTCGCTCGGAAATTGCCGTCAGGGATAGTTCCTTTTGACGAAGTAGGCGAGTGATTTCCTGAATGGTAAAGCGGTCTATCCAATAAGTAGCCGGGCGGCCGCTTACTTTTCGACATAGCTCCGACAAATAATGCGGGGTGATACAGAGGCGGGAGGCATAAAAGTCGAGTTCCCTGTTCCGTATGTATTCGCCGTTGTACAGTAATTCGATGAATTTACGTAATTGCGTGGCTGTGTGTTCCGACAGTTGCGAAATGTTACGGCTACGGGCATGAATATCGTAAAGGTCGAGAATATGTGCAGTCAGTAGACTACCGAGCAATTCTTCATAAAACGAGTGCCCTTTTTCGGTCATGCGCATACGAAGGCATCGCAAGGCTGCTTCACATATCCGAAAGTCGTGGGGAGAAAGTTTCATAACGGGATTTTGTAAAAGCGATAGATGTCCTATAATGCCGTAATTGCTACGGATAGCGATAGAGGCGACAAAGGTTTCCGAAAGGCTCATTAAAATACCTTGAAAATCGTCGGATATTGAAAACTCAGAACCGAGTTCTCCATTAGGCAGAATGACATAATCGCCCACTGCAATATTGTAGCGTGTGTCTTGAAAGGTAAATCCCATATTGCCGCCGCAGCAAAGGATATGAACAATATGCCCCGCATAACGCAAGTTATTGAAATCTTGCAAGGTGTCGGCAAAAACAATTCCGTCGAAGTCCGTCTGTTCCATAACCGTTTTTCTTTTGTCTCAAAAATAACCGAAAACCACGAATAGTGAAAATTTATCCTCGATTTTTATAACAATAGAGCGATGAGTGTGCGGTAACTTTGCAACAGGCAATCAAACCAGAAAGATATGAAAGATGTAAGACTGAACAACGGGGTGATGATGCCGGCCATAGGTTTCGGCGTTTTCCAAATCCCTGAGAATGAAACAGAACGGGTTGTAACCGATGCAATAGAAGTCGGTTACCGTCTGATAGACACGGCGTCCGCTTATTTTAACGAGGAACAGGTGGGGAGCGCCATTCGTCGAAGCGGCATAAAACGCGAAGAGTTTTTCATTACCACCAAATTGTGGGTACAGGATTATGAGTATGACGATGCCCTGCGAGCATTCGATCTCTCAATGAAGAAACTGGGTCTCGATTACCTCGACCTGTATCTGATGCATAAACCCTATGGGAATTATTATGCGGCATGGCGGGCAATGGAACGGTTGTATAAAGAGGGCCGTATTCGCGCTATTGGCGTGACGAGCTTTTCTGACGAACGATTGCAAGATCTTTTTCTGCACAATGAGGTAAGACCTGCCGTGAATCAGTTGGAAACTCACCCGTTTTTTCAGCAACAAGCCGCCAATACGTTTCTGCAACAGGAGGGCATCCAACATGAAGCATGGGCTCCTTTCGCCGAAGGGCAGAACGACATTTTCAATCACCCGGTGCTGAAAGAAATCGCTGCACGGCACGGTAAAGGCGTGGGGGCGGTCGTGCTTCGCTGGCTCAACCAGCGCAACATCGTGGTTATACCCAAGACCGTGCGCAAGGAACGAATGATAGAGAATTTGAATATCTTCGATTTTATTCTTACAGATGAGGAAATGAAAGCTATCGCGGGATTGGACACGAGAAAGAGTCCAATTTATGACGATATGGATTTGCCGACTGTAAGAGCAATAGGAACTCATAAAATACATGACTGAAATGAAGACAATTAAATTGAACAACGGTGTCGAGATGCCGGTGTTGGGTTATGGTGTATTCCTTGTTAATTCGGAGGAATGCGAACGTTGTGCTCTGGATGCCATTGAAGTAGGTTATCGATTAATCGATACAGCACAGGCCTATTATAATGAGGACGGTGTAGGACGGGCTATCGAGAAGTGTGGTGTACCTCGCAACGAATTGTTTATTACGACCAAAGTGTGGATTTCCAATGCAGGAGAGGAGAAGGCTTTCCGAAGTATCGGTGAGTCGCTCCGGAAATTGAAAACCGATTATATAGATTTGTTACTCATACATCAGCCTTTCGGAGACTATTACGGGACGTACCGAGCTATGGAACGAGCGTACCGAGACGGTATGGTGCGTGCTATCGGTTTGAGTAATTTCTATGATGCCCGATTCGTAGATTTGGTGGAGAATGTGGAAGTGAAGCCTTCTGTGTTACAGTTAGAAACACACGTCTTTTCCCAACAGAAGAGGATGCGAGAATTAATCAACGAATACGGGATGCATTTGATGGCATGGGGACCTTTGGCACAGGGGTCGGACAGACTTTTTACAGATGAGACTTTGAAGGCTATCGGTACGAAATATGGTAAAACCAATGCACAGGTGGCTTTGAAGTTTCTGACGAGCGAGGGTATTGTCGCTATTCCTAAATCGATTCATAAGGATCGTATGGCGAGCAATTTCGATATAGCCGATTTTGAACTGACAGAAGAGGATAAGGAGACCATTCGAAGAATGGATACCGGTAAACTTAAAGTTGATTTCAATGATCCAGATATGGCAAGGTATTTATTGGAATATGACAGAAAGTTTAATCCGAACAGCTGATAGACGTTGTTGTGGTATGGGTATATAGCCCGACCTCTTTCACAGAAGAAGCGGGAAAAGGGAAATAGATTTTTCCCTTTTCCCGCTTTTTATCGGATAGGCCTCAGAGGGAATTAAGATTGGATCGTTTTCTTCAAATCTTATTTCTTTGTAATGTATTATAAAGCGTCGATAATACGAATCGCATTCAATGCATTTGGAAATCCTATGTAGGGAAGGCATTGTATCATCGCTGCGATTTGGGTGGCTTTATCGTTTCCAGCCTTGATATTGCCCTTGCTGTGCGAATGTATTTGAGATTCGGCTCCGATAGCTGCTAATACACAAAGAGAAAGTAGCTCCCTTGTTTTGAGGTCGAGTCCAGAACGGGTATAGAAATCACCGAAACCTACTTCGGTGAGAAACCGAGGGAGACTTTCATTCATTTCGTCGGGTAAGTTACTAAATGTTCGGGCTATTTCGTCGCCGTATAGAGGGTATTGTATCTCTTTCCCTTTTTCGTATCGGTTGTCTTCATTCACCGTTCCTTATGCTTCCAAAGGTAAAGGGATTCCTTTTTCTTGAAAGACTTCATTAATTGTCGAAATGGCATTCAATGTTTTGGGGAATCCGATAAATGGGGCGCATTGATAGATGGCTTCGCGCAATTCTATTGGAGATACTCCTACGTTGAGTGCCGCTGCTGCATGAGATTTCAACTGGGGGAGTGTTTGCATGGAGGCTAAGGTGACACACGTAATCATCTCGCGGGTTTTGTGGTCGAGAGAACCGGTTTCGAATACTTCACCGAAAATGAATTTTTGAAGTATATCCATCAACTCGGGGTCGCTTCCTTTCCCTGTGAGAGCTTCACCACCGAACAATCGGGTATAATTTTGTTTACATGTTTCTATTCTGTCCATCGTCGTATCTTTTTTATCGTTTTCAGCTTCGGCGCCAAATGCTAAGCTTAAAGATATTCCTATTATCAAAACTATTTTTTGTTTCATAACATAATCATTTAAGGAGTTTTAGGGTTTGCAGCCATTTAACTACGTCTTGACGATTGTCGTTTACATAACTGTCTCTGATTGCCAAACCTTCTGAGAAAGATGCATCGGGGCATAATTTCTTCATGTCGGAAATAGAATGCCCGAATCGGCCTCCTCCATGAGTCATGAAAGGGACGATGGTTTTTCCCGAGAAATCGTGTCTTTCCAAGAATGTAGCCACCGGTGGCGCTATGGTGCTCCACCAGTTGGGCGAGCCGATGAATATTATGTCGTATTTATCGAAATCTTGTACATCGTTTTTCAGCGCAGGGCGATGGTTGGTGTTTATCTCTTTTTTATCTTGTTCCACGACTGAATGGTAGTCGGTGGGATAGGCTTCTTTCAAAACGGGTTTCCCTTCTATCTCTCCGACTTTCCATACCCCGGTTCCATAGATAATCCCTTTTTCACGAGCTCCTTCGAGACAGTCGAGAAATCCTCGGAATCCGTCAATCGTGCGTTCCATAGCCGGGATACTCGGCTCGGCGGCCGTTACGATAAAATAAAAATTTTTGTTTGTGATTTCTGTGTAACGGGCGCAACAACGGTCGATGAGGGTTTTCATCTGTGCACTCGTCGTATAGAAATAGACGGGCGTTGCCATGACCATGACATCGGCGGCAATCATTTTTTCGAGCACTTCGGCGGCATCGTCTTTTTGCGGACAAGGCTTGCCGTACATGCTACATATACCGCAGCCTGTGCAGTAGTTTATGTGTTTGTCTTTTAGAAATATTTTTTCGACCGTGTGCCCGGCATCTTTACAGCCTTGTAGGAAAGGATCGCATAGGCGGTCGGAGTTGCCGCCTCGCCGCGGGCTTGAAGAAAGTATCAGTACATTTTTGTTCATGTTTCTTTACCATTAGATTCGTGAGACAAAATTAGAAGGGGAATCGTAAGGGCTTTGTATATAGATTACAGATAGATATACCATTTTTACGGATTCGGAAGTTGAGGTATGAGACCTATTTGGAAAAGTATTAACTTTGTTTTCGTAAAACAGAGAATGACTGCGTTTCGTATGACTAAATATTTTTGAGAGTGTATTCTTTTTTTGTGGAATTTTGAAAGGCAAACGATTATGGACGAGATTTTGAAACTTGACAATATATTCCAATATAACGATATGATGGGACAGGAAACCTTACACCCATTAGTCAGCGTTGTCGATTTTTCGAAATGCAAGCCTATGTTGCATTCTCTTCAACGGTTTGGTTTTTATGCCGTTTTTTTGAAAGATGTGAAATGCGGGGATATTCGTTATGGTCGGAATTATTATGATTATCAAGAAGGAACGCTTGTTTTTCTGGCTCCGGGACAAGTCGTAGGGATTGTCAATAATGGAGAATATTTCCAGCCTAAGGGCTGGGCTCTTTTGTTCCACCCTGATTTGATACGGGGTACTTCGCTTGTACGCGAGATGAAGAACTATACTTTCTTTTCTTATGAATCGAATGAGGCGCTTCATTTGTCGGAACAGGAACGAAAAGTAATTCTCGATTGTTTTCATAATATAGAGTCGGAATTGCAACATGCTATCGATAAGCATAGCAAGACATTGATTGTAAATAATATAGAATTGTTCTTGAATTATTGCGTTCGGTTTTATGACCGGCAATTTATTACTCGCAGCCATGTGAATAAAGATATTTTGACTCGCTTCGAGAATTTGTTGAACGATTATTTTCAATCGGAGAAACCTCAAATCATAGGGCTTCCGTCGGTTCAATATTGTGCCGATTCCTTGCATTTGTCGCCTAATTATTTTGGTGACTTGATTAAAAAAGAGACCGGAAATTCTGCACAGGAGTATATACAAGCTAAGTTGATCGGAGTAGCGAAAGACCGTATTTTCGATACCAGCCTTTCGGTCAGTGAAATTGCTTATAGCTTGGGTTTCAAGTATCCACAACATTTCAGTCGTTTATTCAAGCAGAAAGTGGGTGTTACCCCTAATGAGTATCGCATGCGGAATTGATTTCCCGGATACTTTTTTATTAGAATTCGGTTGGAGGTTTTGAGATATTGATTTTGAGAATGGTTCGAAACAATTTGGACCTGTTTCTGAGCGAGGTTTTATTTACGCTTCTTTTTCCTTTTGCCTTTGGGATTGCCGGGCGTCGTTGCCTTTATCATTTTAGGTAATTGATTTTTTACCGGTCGAACGAGGGGGATTTGATGGGTCGATGTTTCTTTGACAATTGTCAGAGGATTGACTATTGTTAGATTACAAGGGTCTTGTTTTTGGTCGTTGTCAGGTATGGAATCTATGTTTTCGTTATCGCTGCGTGCCGATTGCTGTGTTGCCGAAGAGGCTTGTGTCGTATCGTTATGTTTCTTTTTGGAATCATATTTACGGGCGTAACGTTCGAGCGTGTTGATACAGCTCATCAGGGCTTTTACCTCTTGGGTTTGCAAAAGGGGATCGAGTTCGAGGAGTTGTGTGTAATACTGTAACAACACTTGATTACGCAGCAGTTCTATTTGCATTCGGCTTGCCGATAGTTCTTGTTCAAATTGTTTTTCGAGATTTTCCATACCTTTGTTTTTGGAGCAAAAGTATGTGACGGTATGCACGATTTTATGGCATGATTGAACAAAGTTTGAAAAGAGCTCTTGTTTGTCAATTCTTTTCGACAGAGAGAAGAATGTATCAGGAGGTACTTGATATAGGTGGAATTGATGGGACTTAACCCCTCCTTCCCTTCGTGACACCTCCCCTATATTTTGCATAACAAAACACCCCGTAAGGCTACGGGACACGGCAGGGGAGGAGGTTAAAAAAGCACGCCAATAGTGTCATACTAATCTTCCGCTGTTCTAAGAGTTAGACAAGGAGTATTGCGGCTCTCTTTTGTCGTGTGATTTTTGCCGGTAAGATAAAAAGTATTCAATCTTCTCCCCTGTGTCGCAAAGCAATATTTGATTGTATATATTAATCCCCTCGCCCTACGGGCACTCCCCCTATATTTTGCTGCGCAAAACACAGGGGGAGAGGTTGAGACGTATTCCCTTTTCGTTTCTGTTCCGATTTTATATGTGAAACCCCGTAAGGCTACGGGACACGGCAGGGGAGGAGGACAAACACGAACAATCCCCGTTAATTATCGACTGAGCCGTTTTGGCGGGGTGGACATTTTTTGGTGTTTAAAATAAAAAAGGCTGTAAATCGCAAGATTAACAGCCTTATGCAGTACCCGAAGGGGGACTTGAACCCCCACAGCTGCAATAGCCAAAGGATTTTAAGTCCTTCGTGTCTACCATTCCACCATTCGGGCAGCCTTAGAGCGAAAAACGGGACTCGAACCCGCGACCCCAACCTTGGCAAGGTTGTGCTCTACCAACTGAGCTATTTTCGCAATTGCGAGTGCAAAGATAAAATGCTTTTTTGTTTTTGCAAAATTACGGCTTGAAAATCTAATGGAAAGTTTCATTTGAGACTTTCCCGCCCGATGGAGGAGAATTTTAAGTCGTGTTTTTGCTGTATTTCTTAACTTTTCTCCTCTTGCTTACATTAAAGCAGGGGTGGAGTTCTTAGCTAAAAGTCGATATCAACGATATATTAATTGGCCTCCGGCTGAGCCATAGGGAGCTATATTGTAACTTTGCAAGAAATAGCGACCGTCTTTTGCCGTCCCTGTCATGGGACCTCCTGTGGTGATGTCGTAGGTGGAACCGCATTTAGGGCATCTTAGGCAAAGATTGTTCTCGTCGAATTCGATTCTTATGTTGGAATTGATTTCTACGGGACAACAGAGGTCGTAGACGTAGGGCACACCGTGTTCGTTAGTAATAAGCATGAGCCCTCCGTATCCTGTGGCCGAAGATAGGGTGTAGGGAAATCCTGCCGGAATTTTCTGGTTGAGAATGAACCGGCGGTGTATGAAACTACCGCTTACACCGTATTGGTCCCACATGGCTTGGTTGGCAAATTCTACCCGGACGGCGGCAGCCGGGATGCGGTCGCGGTCGCCTCCGTCGCAGCTTGTAGCGATGATTGTGATAAGGAGGAGAATGAGAATGTTGCCAGTTCGCTTCATTTCAATATGTTTTCTATGAGTTCTATTTCGGACGGTGAGAGGGACAAATTGTCCACTGCATGCAAACTGTTTTTCAACTGGTCGAGGTTGCGGGCTCCGATAATTACACTGCCGATTTCTTTGCGGCGTAGTATCCAAGCGATCGCCAATTGCGATATGCTTTGTCCCCTTTGTTCTGCGATTGGCCGAAGACGGGTTACCTTAGCGATTTTATCCGGAGTGACATCGGATTGTTTCAAGTAACCTTCGGGACGGGCTGCTCGTGAATCGGCCGGTATGCCGTTCAGATATTTGGAACTGAGTATGCCTTGTGCCAACGGGGAGAATGCCACTACCCCGATGCCTTTTTCCATACAAATTTGCAGGTGTTCTTTTTCTATGTGACGGTCGAACATGTTGTAGCGATCTTGGTAGGCCAAGCACGGAACGCCGGCTTCGTGCAAGTAGTTCAAAGCATACAATAGCTTGTCGACCGGATATTTGGATAGTCCTATATATAAGGCTTTGCCTTGCCGGACGATATCGACGAGGGCTTGCATGGTTTCATCGATGGGGGTAATTCCGTCGTATCGGTGGCTGTAAAAGAGATCGACATAGTCGAGGTTCATTCTTTTCAGGCTTTGGTCGATACTTGCCATGAGATTTTTGCGGGAGCTGCATCCTCCGTAGGGGCCGGGCCACATTTCGTGCCCGGCTTTCGACGTAATGAACATCTCGTCGCGATGTGCGGCGAAACTTTGTTTCATCATGCGTCCGAAGTTTTCTTCGGCACTGCCTGCCGGGGGGCCGTAGTTGTTGGCTAAATCGAAGTGGCATACTCCGTGGTCGAATGCATATTCGACCAATTCCAATCCGGTGGCATAACAGTCGGTGTTCCCGAAGTTGTGCCAAAATCCGAGGGATATGACGGGTAGTTGTATGCCGCTGTCACCACATCGGCGATAAAGCATTCCGTTGGTATAGCGGTCCGGTTGAGGTTTATATTCCATAATTGTCGTATGTTTAGAAGCAGTTCGATTTACTGCTATGAAAAGCTCGTCTACGATAATTTATTAGCGACCCAAGAGTCGAGCTTCGGCCGCTTCGGTACGAGCGAAGTCGAAAGAGTCGATCGTTTTTCGCATGAGTTCTGTGATTCGGTCGTTACACAGATTACCGATGCTGCCTTCGTGGGTATGATGGATATGCTTGTCGGGGGAGAATTTCCCGGCTTCGATTTCTAATCCCACTTGTTTATAGGCATCTCGGAAAGGTGTGCCTGTTTGCACTCGCCGGTTTACTTCTTCCACGCTGAACATATAATCATATCGTTTGTCATCGAGAATATGCTCATTGACGGTAATTTGAGAAATCATGAGGTCGACCATGTCCAAGCACTCTTCCAATTCGTCGAACGAGGGTAGGAACAGTTCTTTAATGATTTGTAGGTCTCTGAAATAACCCGATGGCAAGTTATTGGCGATGAGTGTGATTTGATAGGGTAATGCTTGTAACTTGTTGCATTTGGCTCGTGTCAATTCAAAAATATCGGGGTTTTTCTTATGGGGCATGATGCTCGAACCGGTCGTGAAGGCATCGGGCAATTTAATGAAGGCGAAGTTTTGCGAATTGTACAGACAGGCGTCGAATGCCAGTTTGGCGAGAGTAGCGGCAATAGATGCGATAGCGGAGGCTACGATACGCTCGGTTTTCCCTCGTCCCATTTGAGCGTACACGACGTTGTAATCCATCGTTTCGAACCCGAGGCTATCGGTGGTTTGCGTACGATTCAGCGGGAATGAAGAGCCGTATCCTGCGGCCGACCCTAACGGATTGCGGTTGCACACCCGGTAGGCGGCTTGCATGACGATGAGGTCGTCTGCCAGACTTTCGGCATAGGCGGCGAACCATAGTCCGAAAGAGGAGGGCATAGCGACTTGCAAATGGGTGTACCCCGGCATGAGTACTTGTTTGTATTTCTCGCTTTGGGCGATGAGGGTGTCGAATAGTTTCTTCGTCTTTTTTACGATATTCTGCAAGCGAGAACGGGTGAAAAGTTTGAGGTCGACCAATACTTGATCGTTACGGGAGCGTCCGCTATGGATTTTTTTTCCGATGTCGCCCAATTTGCGGGTTAATAAGAGTTCGACTTGCGAGTGCACGTCTTCGACACCTTCTTCGATTAAAAATTTACCGGTTTCGGTATCCCGATAGATGTTCCGTAACTCTTCGGTGAGCTGTTTCAGTTCCTCGGCGGTGAGCAACCCGATGGATTGCAACATGGAGATATGAGCCAGTGATCCCAGTATATCGAAAGGAGCCAAATATAAATCCATTTCCCGGTCTTTCCCGATTGTGAACCGTTCGACGTCCCGATCGACTTGTACCGATTTTTCCCAAAGTTTTTGCGCCATTCGAGTTACGTTTTTGTTGTCAGATGAAAAGATTAAAATAACTTTTTATTCGTAGGGCAATATGACAAGCATATCGGCCATTTTATCAACACCTTCCTGCAATGGCTTGGAGACCATCGGCTTAATGAAAGGGTTAAGTTCCGCTTTGACCGTGATACGCGATGCCGTTTCATTTTCTCCGGTTGAGACCAGCTGTATCCACAGATTGAGAGGGAGCGGGGAGTTTTCGGCTTCGAACTTTATCGTTTTATTGGGTTCCCGATCTATGATTCTGAAAGTGATAGATCCTATGGGGCTCACTTCGATAGAGAGGCTGTCCTTGTCGTAACCTGTAATTTTCAGCTTTTCGTTCCCGGGAGCATTCAAGGCTCCTTTGAACCTTTCGAGGTTGGAGAGGTCGGAAAGCAATTCAAAGACCCGCTCGGAGGAGTGGGCTATTCGTACCGTTTTACTTTCGAAACTTGTCATACCGAAGGCGTGTTGTTATTGGGACCTTGCCAGCTTGCCGGGTCTTTACGCCATTCCTGCAATGTTTCAAGGTCTTCGGGTTTGATATAGTTGGTTTCCAATGCGGTTTCGAGCATTGCATTATAGTTGCTCAATGTAATCAATTCGACTTGTGCCGATTTGAATTTGCGGGCCGCTACGGGGAATCCGTAGGTGAAGATGGCGGCCATACCGATTACTTCGCAGCCTGCGTTTCGTATGGCTTCGACTGCTTTTAAGCTACTGCCTCCGGTAGAGATGAGGTCTTCGATGACAACTACTTTTTGACCGGGTTTTAAATTTCCTTCGATGAGGTTTTCCAAACCGTGGTCTTTCGGTGCGGAGCGTACATAAACATAAGGTAATCCTAAGGTTTCGGCGACAAGTGCCCCTTGTGCGATTGCTCCGGTGGCTACACCTGCAATGGCATCTACTTCGCCGAAGTTTTCCATAATTACCCGGCAGAGCTCTACTTTAATAAACGTCCTGACTTCGGGGTAAGAGAGTGTTCTGCGATTGTCGGTATATATGGGCGAGTTCCAGCCCGATGCCCAAACGAAAGGATTTTCGGGTTGTAGTTTGATAGCACTGATTTTTAATAGTTTTTCAGCAAGTAATCGTTCTACCGTTTTCATGACGAATAATGTTTAGAATTTTAAAATACAAAGGTAAGAAAAATAGCAGATAAACGGTCGAATGGCAGGTGAAAAATATGAAAATATTTAGACACTGTTTTAAATTTATAGAGAAATAATATTATCATTGCAAGCAGGTATGTTCCGGCCCTATTGAGCCCCTGTCTCGCATCTAGAATCCCTTGATTTTTGTCAATAGCCCGCTATTGACCGCCTATCTCGGACTCCAATCTGCTTCAACATAGGTCTCAATCTGTCTCGGAATAAATTTAAAACAGCTTCTTATAGTACCGCAGCGAGTGTGAGACAGCTGATTCGGGGCTTCCCGTGAAGATAGAGCGCCTGTGCGCAAGCCAGAAGAGTCGCGCCTGTGGTTACAACGTCGTCGACTAACAGGATATGCTTGTCGGATAAATCGAGCTCTGAGTCCGTTTCGTAAGCGGTGCGGGTGTCCAGCCAGCGTTCGTAGATATTTTTTCCGGTTTGCGATTTAGTGTTTTGGGAGTGGTATAACCATTCTGTACAGACTTCGATTCCGGTGACTTGTTCGATTCCCCGAGCAATCCATTCGCTTTGATTGTAGCCTCTGCGGCGTAATTTCGCCGGATGCAAGGGGACGGGAACCAACGCGTTTATGTCGTCGAAAAATCCGCTGGGCAGCAGTTCGTCCGCGTAAATTTTCCCTAAGGTGAAACCACATTGTTTTCCTCCGTGGTATTTGATGTGGTGTATGAGTTGCCGGGCGTCGCTCGGCGTGGAGAAAAAGAAAAATGCCGCACATTTTTCAATGGGAACTTTTCCGAGAAAAAGTTGTGCCATCGGGCTGAGCGGGTCGAGGTGATAACCGGTGCGCGGTAATCGATGCAAACAGGTGGTGCAAATGTTTTCTTCATTCCTGTTCAACGCCCGTTGACAGACCGGGCAGAGCCGGGGAAAGAACAAATCGATGAAATCTTTAAGGAACGGGGGCGTTTTCATGATTCGATTTCTTTAAGGATGCGAAAAACTAATTCGGTTTCGAACCCTCGGGACGCGGCGAAACGAAGTAATTTGGAGCGTCGAACCTCGACATCTTCGTCGTTAATCGAACGAGATTTCTTTTCGAGCAGGTCGGCGAGGAGGGTTGTGTATGCTTCCTCGTCGATGAGGGATAGGGCATTGACGATGTCATTATTCCCGATTCGTTTTTGTTGCAGGGCATAGCGGATTTTTATTCGTCCCCACCCGGAAAAACGGAATTTGTCTTTGGCGAAAGCAATGGCGTATCTTTCTTCATCGATGAATCTTTCTTGAACGAGTCGTTCGACGATTGTTCGGGCATCCAGTTCTCCGATACCCCATCGGGAGAGCTTTTCCCGTATGTCGGTTATACAGTGTTCCGATGAAGAGCAGAGGGCGGCTGCTCGGTGGAGGGCTTCGGGCGGAGTTAGTGTTTTAGCCATGTCGTATGGGTTTTATAGCAGAAACGAATCGATTTTTCTCATACAGGTCTTTGATGATTCTGATGTGCTTATATCCCGCTGCTTCCAACATACGGGCGCATGCTTCGCCTTGTGCCTCGTTGATTTCGAAGTAGAGCTTGCCTCCGGGGGATAAAAGCCGAACACTGTCCTTAGCTATTTTTTCATAGAACAGAAGAGGGCTTTCGTTCGGGACGAACAGGGCTATATGAGGTTCGTATTCCAGTACATTGGCACTCATGGATCGGCTCTCGCATCGGCGGATATAGGGCGGGTTGCTGACGATGATGTCTAATGATTCCTCTGGTAGTTCTGATACATCGTAACGGAGAATATCCCGTTGAAAAAAGTTTACATGGGCATTGTGTTTTCGGGCGTTACACTGTGCAATTTCCAAAGCCTCTGTCGAGATGTCCCATGCCTCGACCTTACTGCCGGGCAACGAGAGCGCAAGAGTAACGGCAATGCAACCGCTTCCGGTTCCCAAATCGGCTATGCGCAAGGGCTGACCGGAGTTTTCCGTTATAACGAGTCTTGTCAATTCTTCTGTTTCGGGGCGGGGAATGAGGGCTCCGGGGGCAATATCGAAACGCCGCCCGCAAAAATCGGTATATCCCAAAATGTATTGAATGGGTTCTTGCTGCGAGAGCCTGTCGGTTATACGTTCGATTTTGCGGTGTATATCCTCGGATAAAATCGTATCTTTGTGCAGCAGAATATCGGTGGGGGTATAGCCGCACAGGGATTCGAAAATCATTCGGGTGAATCCGATGATTTCTCCGGGTGGATAGATTTCTCCCAGTTTGCGCCGTAACAGATCGATACTTTGTTGCATGGGTCGGTCGATATTTGTAAATCCATGCAAAGTTAAGAAACTGTTTTGATTTTTGGGAATAGATATTTCGTGCAGAAAAACTACACCGGTCAAATCGGGCTTTAATTAAAAAAATCGGAATATGGATAAAACAGATATGGATGCCGTTTTCATGCGCCGTTGTTTGCAGTTGGCTTCTCTGGGTCGAGGACACGTGTCACCCAATCCGATGGTGGGTGCGGTCGTCGTACATCGGGGGCGAATTATAGGAGAGGGGTATCATCGGTGTTACGGTCAACCGCATGCCGAGGTGAATGCCATAAATTCGGTGCGGGATGCAGGACTGTTGCCGGAATGTACATTGTATGTTTCTTTGGAGCCTTGTTCTCATTACGGGAAAACTCCTCCTTGTGCCGACTTGATTGTCCAAAAGAAGATACCGAGGGTCGTTGTCGGCTGCCTCGATCCGTTCCCGAAGGTGTCGGGGCAAGGTGTCGCCCGGTTGCGGGAGGCCGGTATAGAAGTTGTCACTGGGGTATTGGAAGAAGAATGTAAGGCATTGAACCGAACTTTTATGACCTGCCAAATCGATGAGCGTCCTTTCGTTACTTTGAAGTGGGCGCAGAGTCGGGACGGTTATATCGACCGGATTCGGAAACCGGGAGAACCTGCCATTCGGATTTCGGACGATGTTTCGTCTGTATGGGTGCATCGTTTGCGGGCCGAAGCAGATGCCATATTGGTGGGGACGAACACGGCAGTTGCCGATAATCCGTCGCTGACTACCCGTTTGTGGTACGGGCGTTCACCTTTGCGAATCGTTCTCGACGAACATGCCCGCGTTCCGTCTGGTTCGCACGTGTTTACAGATGGATTGCCTTCGCTCGTCATTACGGCGAAGGATACTGTTTATCCGGTTTTACCCGATTCTGTCGAAGTTATTCGCCTCCCTTTCGGGAAAGATTTAATACCCGGTTTGTTGAACGAACTATACCGTCGACGCATACAACATCTTTTGGTAGAGGGGGGAGCTGTATTGTTACAGTCGTTTTTAGATTCGGGATATTGGGACGAAACGAGAGTAGAAACCGGGCCGATGTTTCTGGGGAATGGAGTTGCCGCACCAGTCGTAAAGGGTATGCTTGTGTGCTCTGAATATTGTGGCAAAGCAAAAATAGACTGGTATGAAAATAGGTAAAAACAGATTATTTGCCGTGTCAATTATTCGGTTCGTCTAAAATGAAATGGCTATCTCTCTTTTTTTATTTATTTTTGAACAGGGAAATCGATGTATATGAATCGGTTTATCCATAAATAATTATAATTATCGGTGTTTGTAGTGTACAAAGAAAAAAATGTTGCTAAATTTGCCGATTGTAACTGCAAACCTGTAACTCATATCAGTTAATGAAGAAGCAAAAAATATATTTTTTTCTGTGTATAGCGGCTTTATTTTTATCCGGCATTTCGTGTAATTCGACCGAAGATGATGTTATATCATATACTGTATCGGAGAGCGTACGGGTTTCCGGTTTTTCTTTGGCGGCCAATGACTCGGTGTTAGCTCATTTAGATACGATATTCTTTACGATAGACCTGAATAAAGGCCAGATTTATAATGCCGATTCTTTACCTGTCGGAACCGATGTTTCCGCATTGATTGCGAATATCTCGTTCGATAACGTCGCACAGGCTAAGATTTATATGGACAAAGGCGATCCTGCCAAGAACGATACGATAGACTACATTGCCAATCCTACCGATTCTATTGATTTTACGTCGAAAGTTTCGTTGGAGGTGACGGCTCAAAACGGTACGACCGTGAAGTGGTATTCCGTTAAGGTAAATGTCCATCAAATCGACCCCGACTCATTGTATTGGAATACCATGTTCGGCGTTCGGCCTTTACCGTGTGGCAGTCAGGCAACGGTCGATGCGCAAAAAGCCGTTTATTATAAAGGGAAAGTTCAATCTTTCATAGTCTCTAATTCGACTTGTACATTATATACGGCGGAAGATCCTTATGCCGACGACTGGACACCGCAGCCTTTGTCGTTATCGTTTGCACCTGATTTGAAATCTTTACAAGCTACCGATGAGGCTTTGTATATGCTTTCGCAAACCGGCGAGCTATATTGGTCGGAAAATGGCATCGAGTGGACTTCTACCGGGCAAACGTTTTATTCGTTGGTAGGAACGTGGAAGTCGAGGCTGTTGGGTGTCGTGTCGGAGAACGGTGTTTATAAACACGATTGCTATCCTCGTCCTGCCGGATTTGTGCCTTATCCGACAGCCGCTAATTTCCCCATTACGGGCAGTAGCCCTATGGTGACATTCGTGTCGGAGTATGATTTGGATTCTCCCCAGTCCATTATGGTGGGCGGACGAATGGCCGATGATAATCTGACCGGTGCGACATGGGGATATGACGGTGAGGCTTGGGCTCAATTACAAGGCTCGATAAAACCGTGCGAGGGAGCCATTCTGTTCCCGTATTTTACTTTTACGACCAGTGAGTACTGGATAACGACGCAACACACATCGTGGATTGTGATCGGGGGGCGCGAGGCTGCCGGGGTAGCCGATTCGGTATATGTTTCGGTAAATAACGGCAATACATGGAGCAAGGCTCCTCAGTCGTTGGCTATGCCTACCTATATCAATCCGCGGGCTTTTGCTTCGGTGATGGTTGTCGATGCGGACTTTACCCCTCGGAGCGCGGCTTCGTTGTGGAAGTTTATGCCTATTCGGAGGATCCCGGCTATGTCGGTTACTCGTACGAGCGATTACCAGATTCCTTATATTTATATATTCGGAGGGGAAAATAACTCCGGTAAAATTTATAATGAAATATGGCGAGGAGCAATCGGTAGGTTGAGATATCCGCCGATACCATAATGAGTGTTTTGAAGAAAAAAGATACTTTTCATCGGTTTATTTCGTTTTATGTATGTAGGCTCGTAAAAATGGCACACGCATGAAAAAAATAATTCCGATTATAGTGATAATAATGAGTAGTACAGCTGTTTTATCTGCACAGGATTTCCGTTATGATGCGGGGATAGCGGGTGGAATAAGTTGTTATATGGGCGATGCCAATCAGGTTTCGCCGTGGCATCGGCCGGGTGCTGCGATAAGCGGAGTGTTCCGTTTTTTGTTGAATTATCGGTGGGCTGTAAAGACCGATATTTCAGCCATGCAGTTTTCAGGCGATACCCGTGATTTTGACAATCGTTTCCCCAACGGAAGTGATTACTCGTTTGAGAGTTGGCAATATCGGTTGGGAGGACAGATAGAATTCAATTTCTTTAATTATGGAATGGGATATTCTTATCTGGGAACGAAACGGCTTTCTCCATATTTGTTGGCGGGGGTGGGAGTAGGATATTCGACTGTCGGAGGCGGTTATGTGAGTTTCGATGCTTCTTTGGGAGCCGGGGTTAAATATAAAATAGCTCCGAGATGGAATATAAGTTTGGAGTTTGCCATGCACAAAACGTTGGGAGACAGTTTCGACGGAAAGGCACTCGCAGATCCTTACCATATAGAAAGCAGTGTGCTGAAAAATACGGATTGGTTTTCGACGACTTTGTTTTCAATCACGTATGAATTCGGCCGTAAAAAAGAAATTTGTAACAACGATAATCGTTGAAAGAGGAATGACTTACGTAGAGCAGATAAATCTAACTCGTGTGCCCAAACACATTGCCATTATTATGGACGGCAATGGGCGTTGGGCTAAGGAGCGAGGGCTGGAACGTTCGGAGGGGCATCGCAAAGGTCTTGATGTCGTTCATGAGATAACGGATGCAGCTGCCGAAGTAGGGGTGCAATACCTTACTTTATATGCTTTTTCGACGGAAAATTGGAATCGTCCGCAAGCGGAAGTCGATGCTCTTATGGCTTTGGTCGTTTTTGGCATAGAGCGGGAAACTCCCGGAATGGTAGAGAAGGGAGTCCGTTTGTCGGTCATCGGCGATTTGGACCGCTTGCCATCTGATGTGAAAGCACGGTTATTGAAATGTATTCGTGATACGTCGGGAGGTGAGCGTATTGTTTTGAACTTGGCGTTGAGCTATTCTTCCCGATGGGAAATCGCTCGCGCGGCCCGGTGTATCGCACAGGAGGTTCAAAAGGGTAGATTGTCGGTGGACGACATTACGGAAACGACTGTCGATGAGTTCATGACAACTGTGAATATGCCTAATCCCGATTTGTTAATTAGGACGGGAGGAGAAATACGACTCAGTAACTTTTTGTTGTGGCAACTCTCGTATGCCGAATTTTATTTTACAGAAGAATACTGGCCCGATTTTACCGGCGAAAGCCTTTATAGAGCCATTGTCGAATATCAAGCCAGAGAACGTCGTTTCGGAAAAACGAGCGAACAACTATAAATGAAGAAAAAGAGATTGAAAATGCGATATTATATGCCTTTGAAAAGTTTGGCTGTTTTTTTGTTTTTGTCTTTTTGTGTGCAGGCTGTGACCGCACAGAATGAAGAGAAACTCGATACGATATATAATCCGAAGGTCGTTTATTCGGCCATTCCGCAGAAATATGAGATTGCCGGTATCACGGTTACCGGGGCTCCCAATTATGAGGATTATGTATTGATAGGTTACTCTGGGTTGGAAGTAGGGCAGGTTATCGAAATACCCGGTAATGCCATTACCGAGGCAGCCAAAAAATTTTGGAGGCAAGGTTTGTTTTCCGATGTCGTGATTAAGTGGACGAAGGCCTATGGCAATAAGGCATGGCTCGAAATACAATTGAAACAACAACCGCGTATTTCGGAAATAAATTACCACGGGATTAAGAAAAGTGAGCGGGAAGATTTTGAAATGCGCTTGGGGTTGGTCAAGGGAAACCAGATAACTCCCAATATAGTGGATCGTGCCACGACGATTATCAAAAAACATTTCGAGGAAAAGGGTTTTAAGAATGCAGAGGTGAACATAAAGCAGACCGATGACCTGACCCATGAGAACGAGGTGATCGTCGATATTTATGTGGATAAGAAAGAGAAAGTTAAGGTCCATAAGATATATATAGACGGGAACGAGGTTTTGTCGGATAGGAAAATAAAATGGGCTATGAAAAAAACCAATGAAAAGGGTAATTTGCTTCATTTGTTCCGAACGAAAAAGTTTGTCGAAGAGAATTATAAGAACGATAAAAATCTGATTATCGAGAAATATAACGAGTTGGGATACCGGGATGCCGCTATCGTAAACGACAGTGTGGTGCGGTATAACGATAAAACGGTAGATGTTTACCTGACAATCGATGAAGGAAAGAAATATTATATTCGAAATATAGACTGGGTAGGCAATACGATTTATCCGTCGGATTATCTTTCGGCTGTATTGGGTATGAAGCCGGGCGATGTTTATAATCAGAAAATGCTGAACAAGCGAACGATGGAAGATGAAGATGCGGTTGCCAATTTATATATGGACAGAGGATACCTTTTCTTCCAGTTGGTTCCTATCGAGGGCAATGTGCTGAACGACTCCATCGATTTGGAGATACGTTTGTTCGAAGGTCCGCAGGCCCGTATCAATAAGGTCGTCATCAATGGTAACGACCGTTTGTATGAGCATGTTATCCGTCGGGAATTACGTACGAAACCGGGAGAGCTGTTCAGTAAATCGGACTTGATGCGTTCTGCTCGTGAAATAGCTCAAACCGGACATTTCGATCCTGAGACAATGGATATAAAACCGGAACCGAACGAAGAAAATGGTACTGTCGATTTGGTTTATAATCTCGAATCGAAAGCCAACGACCAAATCGAATTTTCGGCCGGTTGGGGGCAGACGGGTGTTATCGGAAAACTTAGTTTGAAGTTTACGAATTTCTCCATCAAGAATTTGCTCAACCCTAAATCGTTTAAAGGTATCATTCCGCAGGGCGACGGGCAAACGTTTACGATCAGTGCGCAAACGAATGCACGTTATTATCAGCAGTATAGTATTTCGTTTTATGATCCGTGGTTCGGAGGGAAACGTCCGAACTCGTTCCAGTTCTCGGCTTATTATAGCCGTCAGACCGGTATCGAAAGTTCTTTTTTGAGCCGAAGCTACAACAGTTTATACAATAATTCTTTGTATGGAGGTTACTGGGGAAACAGCTACTTGGGTAACTCCTATTATGACGATTATTATCAAAATGCTTATGAAAATGCCTTAGACCCGAACAAGTCTTTGCAGATGATCGGGGTTTCCTTCGGATTCGGGAAACGTTTGGAGTGGCCCGATGACTATTTTACTTTTATGGCAGAATTGGGCTATCAGGCATATATTCTTAAAAATTGGGAGTATCTGTACTATATGCAGAACGGTACTTCCCACAGTTTTACGTTGGGATTGACGCTGGGTAGAAGTTCGATAGATAATCCCATTTATACACGTCGAGGTTCTCAATTTACGTTATCGGCTCAATTTACTCCTCCTTATTCATTATTCTCTAAGAAAGATTACAAGAGCCTCTATGAGAGTTCGTCGAGAGCCGACCGAGAAGAGTTATATCGCTGGATAGAATATTATAAAATAAAATTCAAGAGCCGTGTATATACCCCGTTGAATAACTCCGAAAAATATACACTCGTGCTTATGGGACGTGCCGATTTCGGATTGTTGGGGTCGTATAACAAGTATAAGCAAACGCCTTTCGAAACATTCCATGTGGGTGGCGACGGTATGACCGGGTCTTATACATATGCTACGGAAACAATCGGGTTGAGGGGCTATGATAACGGTGCTCTTACGCCCTATTCCGACGGTCGGGCTTATACCCGGTTCTCGATGGAGTTGCACTTCCCGTTCTTGTTGCAGCCTTCGTCTACGATATATGGTTTGGCTTTTGTCGAGGGCGGTAATGCGTGGACATCGCTCGAAAACTTCAATCCTTTCTCGTTGAAACGTTCGGCCGGAGTGGGCGTTCGTATCTTCTTGCCGATGATCGGATTGATGGGTATCGACTGGGCTTATGGTTTCGATAAAGTACAAGGAGAGAAAGGGGGTGGCCATTTCCACTTTATCTTAGGTCAGGAATTTTAATTTGTGAAAAAACAGATACGTTTGTGTTAAATGCTCTAAAAGGATAGCGCGATTTGGCAGAATCGCGCTATCTTTATTTTTTAGAAAGTGTTTTATGTTATATGGTTTATTGAAACGGGAATGTTTAATTAAATAGAATAACGATATGAAAAGAATAGTTCTTTTTGCGATGGCGGTATTAGGTTTTACTGCGTTGTCGGTAGCTCAGAAGTATGCTTTGGTCGATATGGAATATATACTCAAAAATATTCCTTCGTACGAAATGGCCAACGAACAGTTGAACCAAGTGTCTCAACGTTGGCAAAAAGAGTGTGACGACAAGGCGGCCGAAGCTAAAACAATGTATAAAAACTATCAATCGGATTTGGTATTTCTTACCGAGGAAATGAAGGTAAAACGAGAAGAGGAAATCCGTGATAAGGAGACGGAGGTCGTTGAATTGCGCCGTAAGTATTTCGGCCCTGAGGGCGAGTTGTTCAAAAAGCGCGAAAGTCTTATGAAGCCTATTCAAGACGATATTTATAATGCCATTAAGAAGATTTCGGAAGACAAAGGCTACATGATGGTTATCGATAGAGCTTCTTCTCCGAATATTATTTTTGCGTCGCCGAAGATAGATATTAGTAATGAAGTGCTCACAAAGTTAGGATATTCAAAATAAATGCTTACTTTTGTGCCATTATTCATAACTTACAGTATAGAAACAAAAAAATTATAGTATGATTAAGAAATTTCTTTTCGCCGCAGTGTGCATTTGCTCTTTGAGTTTTGTATCACAAGCGCAACAAGCCCTTAAATTCGGAACCGTTAACTCTCAGGAGATTTTTATGTTGATGCCAGAGAAGGCAACCGCCGAGCAAACTCTTCAAGATATTAATAAGAAATATGAAGATGAGTTTGTAAAAATTCAAGAAGAGTTTACGAAGAAGTATAAAGAGTATATGGCATTGGGCGATACGATTCCCGAGACGATACGTGCTCGTCGTATGCAGGAGGTTCAAGATTCCCAATCTCGTATCGAGAGTTTCCGGGAAATGGCATCTCAGGATATTCAAAAACAACAAGAAGCTCTTTTTGCTCCTATTCAACAGAAGTTGATGGATGCCATTAAGTCGGTAGGGGCAGAGGGTAAATTTACTTATATTTTTGATTTGGCTTATCCTATCGTTATTTATCAGGGAGCACCTAGTGAAGATGTGACTCCGTTGGTGAAAGCGAAATTGGGATTGAAATAATTATTCCCTCGTCGAGGGGTTGCGAAAAGGATGATAAGAACGTTATCATCCTTTTTCCATATTTATACTTCTAATAATGGATGCGACAAAAATACCTACGAATGTAGGTCCCATCGGAATTTTCGATTCGGGATACGGAGGTCTTACTATTCTCGAACAGGTACGCAAAGGCCTGCCTCGATATGATTATCTCTATTTGGGGGATAATGCGCGGGCTCCTTATGGTACGAGGTCGTTCGAGATCGTATATGGATTTACTAAGCAGGCTGTGTTCCATCTTTTCGACGAGGGGTGCTCTTTGGTTATTTTGGCTTGCAATACGGCTTCGGCAAAGGCGCTTCGTAGTATCCAGCAAAAAGATTTGCCTCGTCTCGCTCCCGATAAACGGGTTTTGGGGGTTATTCGTCCGACGGTCGAGTCGCTTTCCGAACTGTCGCGTACGGGGCATATCGGAATTTTGGCTACACCGGGTACGATACAGTCGGGTTCCTATGAGTTGGAGATAAAGAAGATGTATCCCGAATTTGTGGTATACGGACAGTCATGTCCCATGTGGGTTCCGTTGGTGGAGAACAACGAAGCACAAGGGAGGGGAGCCGATTATTTTGTTAAGAAATATATTGACGAACTTTTGTCGCAGTCCGATGAAATTGATACGATAGTATTGGGGTGTACCCATTATCCGTTGTTACTCGACAAAATTAGGGCCTATCTTCCTCCGTCTATTTCGGTAGTCTTGCAAGGTCCTTTGGTGACCGACAGGTTGGACGATTACTTGAAACGGCATCCCGAGATAGAGAGTCGTTGCTCGAAAGGGGGAGTTTGCCGCTATCTGACGACGGAATCGCCTCGAAAGTTTTCCGAGGCAGCGACCCTGTTTTTGAATGAGCCGGTAGAGGCTGAGCATATAGTGTTGGGATAAAATATAGAGTTTTGATTATGGCAAAGAAAGTGATACGATCGGATATTCGGGTCAATAAGTACATTAGTGATTCGGGATTTTGTTCCCGTAGGGAAGCCGATAAAATGATTGCCGACGAGCGGGTGACTATCAACGGCGAGTTGGCTACGTTGGGTAGTCGGGTGGCCGAAGGCGATAAAGTGAAAATAGACGGGGAACCGTTGCATTTTATCCCTATGGAACAGCGAGAGTATAAATTGCGCCGTTACGGTTCTTCTCGTAAAGAGAAACTATCGGGAGCTGAAAATCCCGAGGTTGAAAAGAAGCAACGAGGGGGCCGAGAGAGATTTGCCAGTGGACAGGAGGAACTTCGTCCGAATCGTCGTTCCAAAAATTCGATGGTGAAGAAATCCGATGAGGCTCCGCATCAAGGAAGAAAGTCGAAGACTTATGCTCCGAAAAAAGTCGTGAAGGAAGGCGAGGAAAAGAGTAAGAATAGAACCCGAACCAAGTTGGTTCCGGGAAAATCCTCTTCTGGTAATGTGAAAAAGAAAATTAAGTAGTTGAGAGTGTTTTTTGGGGGGAGATATTAAACGACAATGGGCTGAATCGTAGATGTATCTTTTTTGACCTCTTTCCTCGAAACTTCTTTTCCTTTGGTCTCTCACTTATACCGCTGCTTACACAGCACCCTGTAATGCTGTGGAATACGGTGGGTGCAGGGATATGTCCGATATAAACCGGCTGATGAGATGTCGTTTTCAGCCCCTCCGTCCTGCGGACACCTCCCCTATATTTTGCGTTGCAAAACACAGGGGAGGTGTTTCAGATTCCCACTCCAAAGCGATATGTAATCATTCGTTGTTCTAAATATCGATATTCTCACTTTTTAAAAAATAAAGATGGAATGTGAAATGTCCTATGATGTTGTGAGAGTAGGGGGATTGAAAGTGTCGCTTTGAACAGCCTTTTATCTCTTTGGAACTTTGAGGGTATTCTCCTTCTCCCTTGTGCTGCGAAGTGAATAGGGGAATGCCCGCCGGGCAAAGGGGTTAAACCCTCAATCGAAAATCTTATGAAATCTTTTTTAACCTCTCTCCAAAGAGAACAGGAACGAAGTATTCGATAAAAGATTCATCGTTAAAATTCAAATCTACTCCCTCGAATTTTCTATTGAATTGGGTTTAGTATGACACTATCGGTGTTAACCTCCTCCTCTGTGTTTTGCAACGCAAAATATAGGGGAGGTGGCACGTAGTGACGGAGGGGTTAAAAAATACCGGCAGTGGAGATGACAGAGTCAGGGCTCCTCTCTTTTTGCTCATCATAGATGAGATCCGGGGAATGCTCGTAGGGAGAGGTGGTAAATTTACGATTCAGTCCGTTGTCGTTTGATGTGATTATGATTTATGCTAACCATTTGACGAGCAGATAACCTCCTCCCAACAGCCATATATACAATATGGCCGCTAAAAGAAATGGTTTGGCTCCTGCTTGTTTGAATTTTTCGAAATTGGTTTCGGCTCCCAAAGCTGTCATGGCCATTGTGAGCATAAAGGTGTCGAGGCTATTGATTCCGTCTACTACTGGAACGGGAAGCCAATCGAACGAATTGAATCCGATAACGGCAAGGAAACCGAATGCGAACCAGGGAATGGTGATTTTTCCTCGTTGAGTGGTGTTTGTATTTTTGTCTCCTTTGACTGCTTTTAAGGCTCGGCGGGCTAAGGCAAAACTCATGATGAGTAAAACCGGGGCAAGGAGCATGACTCGAATCATTTTTACGATGATTGCCGAGTCGGAAATCTCTTTCCCCATCGCGTTACCCGCCCCTACCACGTGGGCTACTTCGTGTAAGGTAGAGCCTGTGTAGAGTCCCATTTGCTCGGGTGTGAGGTCGAATACTCCGGCTCGGTAAAGAATGGGATAAATGAACATCGAGAGCGTGCCGAAAATGACAACCGTCGAGACAGCAACTGCTGTTTTATGGGGTTCGCTTTTTACTACCGGTTCTGCACCCAAAACAGCAGCGGCTCCACAGATGGCGCTACCTGTGGCGGTGAGCAGGGCGAGGTCATTGTCCATCTTCAACAGTTTCCCCACCAAGATACCCAATAGAATGGTGCAGGTGACGATAATCACGTCGATGAGTATGGCCGAGGCTCCTATGGCGATAACGCTTTGGAAGGTCAACCGGAATCCGTAGAGGACGATACCGGCACGAAGTACTTGTTTCGAGCAGAATTTTATGCCCGGAACCCATGTCTCGGGCAATCGGTTACGCAGGCTGTTGGCGTAGAGCATACCCAGTATGATACCTACGATGAGGGGGCTGAGTGATAGATTTTTTATAAATTGGAATTCTGCAATGTAAAAGGCGGAGAATGAAAAAAGTACAATCAACAGAATACCGTGGAGGACATTTCCTTGTTTTTCGCTGAACATATCAAAATGAATTAAATTGTTTTTTATAATCGGGTCGGGGAAAATTTGCCGTTTGACACAGTTAATGCGGAATGCGATATATGTTCATTCCGGGTGTCGTTTCCCTTTTCGGACGCAAAGGTAGAGATTTCATTTCGAATATGGGATTTCTTTGTGGTTATCGGTTATAACCGTAGGTTATGCACAAAATCTTCTATTCCAAATACTGCTTTTTTGTAGAGAAGTGATATTTTTTGAATCCTTTCAGTTACCTTTGTGTGAGGCAACAGCTCGAAAAAGAAGGAAAAACACTTGGTTAGGGCTGTGAGTTTCACTATATTTGCGATGCCTTTACCAAGAAAGGCAAACATATTAGTGAACATGAAAGTGTTTAGCTTGATTCTCGCAGTAAAATCTGGAAAATGTTACAATAAACAAAGTTTATATTCTGTATATCAATATAATAATATTTTCCATATCTTAGCAAAGAAACAACATAGAAACAAAATCAATAATTTAAGCGATTCTCCGCTTTTCACATTTCACTTAGTTTCATCACTTGCACTTGGTCGCATTCAAAGTGCTTCTTAAAGTAGTTTTCCGACTATCGACCTCTCATCCTAAGAATATCGTTCGGTGGATCTCCTTGAATTATTACAGCCAAAAGAGAAAAGGACAGGTTTGTGTGTTTTGTCTCATATCTTCATTGAAACTTATGTCTCTGCTAAGATAACTATTTCTATAAAACCACAGGCATATGGAAAGGCAAATATGCCTACCTAAATTTAGTTTACTTTGGTTTAGCATATATATAGGCTAATAGACTAAACTAAACTGAATTTTTCATTTTGTTTTATACATACTCCATTTCTCGAACTGCTGTGAACTGAAAAGAAGATTCTATTGAATGTTTTCTCTTTTGGCTGCAAAACTTTCTACTAGAATAAGTCAGTGTTTAGCCTATTTGTAATTTTAGAGCATGAAACAGAGGTAATACATAGCCTCCATTTTAGCACAAGATAGGGTTGTAGGTGTTTTCACTATTCATCTGCGAAGAAATAAGTGTTATCGCCACTTTAAGACATTCAATGAGTCAGTCTTTCCTTTTTCTGCGAGCCGTAATAGTGGTATCCATTTCTATAATATAAAGTTCCAGCGAGTCATTGACAGACAGCTTAGGGAGAGCCCCCCATTTCACCGAAGCTCTTCTTGATGAGCACTACCGATTGAGTACCCATTAATCTTCGTTGGATCCGTAATCGTTTTTGAGTATCTAACGTAAATATTGCCATAAAATGGCATAATGATTATCCGTCTATTTTATAAGTTAGTAAGATATATTCGATTTTACAACATACTTTCACATTATTGTGTTTGCTCTAATTAGGCAGACAACTGAAAGAATATTTGGAGGTGGAATAACGTAATGAGGACTGATAGCATATTTCCCCATTTATCAAGATATATAGACGAACAACTATAGCAGCTTCATTTCATATGTGATTGGCTAACATATAAATAATCGTTTGGTTGTTAATTGCATCAATAGCCAAACGATTATTTGTGCATCGAATATATTATGAAGAGGTTCGCTTTATGTAGTGATGTATATTCTCATCGTTTAATTTGTGAGGAGCCTTGGATATATCTTTGCTTATCCATTGTCAATCCCAAATTTAAACTATTAATTTTTGCTCTTGTAGTATAATCTACATCAAATCTATACATATGGTATATAACAAGATCCCTTAAAATCATGTGACACATCCTATTATCTCTCATCTCTGTACTATATTGTTTCAATATATCATATGGTATATTGGGATAGTTTAATTCAATAGATGCGTTTATTAATTTATACGAGTTATATGGATTTGCATCAAGTATTTTATCGAATGTTGGTTTTAAATTTTCATCACCAACAGAAAAAGAAATTCGCCTAATAATGGCTATAGACAATAAATATGACCAACTTATTATAAAATTACTTGTAGATATAGCTACTTTATCTTTATTTAGAGCAGGATCCCATTCTTCACTCTTATCTTTTATGTATTTGTCGATAATTATTTTTTTTTTATGTGCTCTATTATCTCATCCTTATTTTCTAATAAAAATCCGAGATTAAAACTTAGTGTCCGAAGACCTAATTTATATGCTGCGCTAACAATTTCAAACTTATCTCCGGACTCTAACTCTCCCCAATATTTTATTCCTAATTGGCCCAGAAGATCTATTGATTTTAATGCTAAATTCATTTTTGCAAGTAAATCAATACCTGCAACATCATCATCTAATGAAAAATACGTATAATTAGTATTATCCTCGTCAAACTCTTTTTGTTTCTCTTCTAATTCAGCTTCCAATTTTAGCTGATCATCTCGTTCTTTATCAACATCAATATCGGTGATAATTTTTTGGGGTATATCCTGAATTAGTTTGTTAATATCCTCGATTTCATCTTCAAGTTTATTTGGCTCATATTCTCTGAATATATCATTCGCGTTATTGATAAGTTCATTGATTATCATTGGACTTTTCGACAGATGAGTTATGAACATAATAATATTTGCAAACTCATTCTTGAAGATTCTCTTACATAGCTTTTTAACGATCTCTTGTATGTCTTCTTTATCTAGATTGTCGGCGATATATTTAGCAACAAAGAAATAGTATACATATTTATGCCCAAATGTTACTTCAGGATCAAAAAGTAATAACTTGGACTTTTTCAATGTTGATTTCACTTCCGTTTTTCCTATATTATAAACATCATGTTCTTCACAATATTTAGTGTGGAACTCATCAAATTCATCGATAGATACACTCTTTCTATTTTCATAGAAAAAACCATAACATAGCTTCGTTAGGAACTTGCGATAGAATCCTATATTTTTTTGATTATCTACAGCATGAAACAAGGCATCATTTATTAGATGCTCATAGTAAAACCCGTGTAAAGAATAATTTTCGCTACTTTGTTTAACGCTTTCTAATGATTGTAATATGCCTAAAATATATATGGGGACAGCCGGTATAAAATTTTTCCCTAAGATTGTTTTAATATATCGAGTCGCATAATCTATCTTCTTTCGCATCTCATTTCGAGATTCGATGGAGGTATCTATACCGATTGCATACCATTTTTCTACGAGTTTATTTCTTAGATCTGCCCCAAACTCAAGAATATGAAATTTTTCGAAGTTCTCAAAAGGAGGATATGCAGATAATTCATCATTTGGTAATGAAACATCCCCAACAATTATAATATTGCTAAATAATGATTCAATATTTGAAACCAGCAACTTCCAATACTTGTCGTTGCCTTTTGCTGATTTTTGGAAATCATCAATTATCAATATAAATCGGTTGTTGTTTGATTTTTCAAGCGTTGCAGAAATAGAGATACTAGAATACTGTTTGCCAATTTTATCATTGACAACTCGAATTATGTTATCAAGTCGTATGTTAGAATTTATATCTGACCCACTCAACAAAACTGGGAACAAATCTTGATTAAAATATCTTTTGAAAAGGTATTTGCATAATGCGGTTTTACCGGAAGACTCACCACCTACAATATTATATAAAATACCGTCAATATCAAGTGCGCTAGTAAGGTCTTCGATATTTGTTCTTTTTTCTGTTTTAGTTTCGTTATCAAGTATCTTTAAATTAAGAGGAACATAAATATCTTCTAGGGATATGTCTAATCCTGATGAATGTGTAAATAGATTACCAGAGGAATTTAAATATTGACTAAACTCGTCTGACAAATAAGTTGAAACAAAACCGCTATCGTTCCGTATGATATTTGCACTTCTTCCGTATATATTTTTGATACATGCACACAGGGTAATCCTAAATTCTTTTTCAAATTTGTCATCATTCTCGTACTCTTTATATAGAATCCCTTTTGATGACAGCTTTTGTTTAAAATTTAGAACTTTCTTGAATTGCTCGAAATCTGTATCTTGAGGAAGAGACTCTTTGTTAAAGAATAACATGAGATTCTTACATGTGCCGTCATTTTTGTAGTTATCGTAAGCCCGATTAAATTCTTCTTCTGTCCCAGAGTCGGCATGCAGCGTAGGTGATCCAAATTTATGTTTCATTATACCTACAAAGATGTCGTAATCACCAATCTGCTCATTAATAACGTCTTGAGGATATTCTCCTATGGCGGGATATGTGTTATTTTCCCATTTTTTTGTCTCTAATCGTATATTGTATGTGTCGCCTATCGTGGTGTTTAATTCATTAACGACTGTATCTGCTATACCTCGTTCTTTTTGCACATCTGATGGTGATGCAATGAATATTCTTACAAGATTTCTGGTCTCAGACATAACTATATTTGTTGTTCGGGTTTAATATAATTTGCTTTTTAGGTTGCGTTATATATTTGAACTAATTTTGTTTTGATCTCTCCAAATGTTAAACTCGTGCTGAACTCGGCCGAAAGCCCAATGTTAATTACATAAACGAAAGATTCTTTCCTGTAATACCTCTCACCTATAAGTCGTAACGAAGCCTCTATTGTATTAGCTTTTGCTAATAAGCACACTAACTAATAATCCTTGTAAATTTATTCTTCCTCGTACCACTTGGAATACATCAGGTAGTTTTTGGCGATTTTTTGATTGATCTCTTTCGATTGTTCGGGGTCTACCATTTTGATGAATTTGGCCGGTGTTCCACCCCAAAGCTCACCCGGTTTGATGACTGTCTTGCTCAACACGACCGATCCGGCGGCGACGATGGCTCCTTCGCCTACGACGGCATGGTCGAGAATTACCGAGCCCATGCCTACGAGGGCTCCGTCGTGTATGGTCGCTCCGTGTATGGTAACGTTGTGTCCGATGGATACGTCGTCGCCGATTTCGATGGTGGATTTTTCGTATAGGGTATGTAATACCGATCCGTCTTGAATGTTAACCCGGTTGCCGATACGAATAGAATTGACATCGCCTCGCAAGATGGCTCCGAACCAGATACTACATTCGTCGCCGATAACGGTATCGCCGATGAGTGTTGCATTATCGGCGAGGAAACAGTCTTTACCGACTTTCGGGGTAAATCCCCGTACTGATTTTATAAGTGCCATGATTAGTTTATAATTTTATCTTGAATTAAATTGCTGTTGTTTTGCGGTGTAACCATTGTTGTTCTTCCTCGTCGAGCATCGGACTTAATCGGTCATAGACCATTTCGTGATAGCTGTTGAGCCACTCGATTTCTTTCTCGGTCATGATAGAAATATCGAGAGCCTCGGTATCGAAGGGGAAAAGGGTAAGAGTCTCGAACCGGTAAAACATGCCGAATTCATTTTCGTAATCGGGCACTGTCAAGACTAAATTTTCACAACGTATGCCATATTCGCCGGTACGGTATAATCCCGGTTCGTTAGAGGTAATCATGCCCGGCATGAGAGGCGTGGGATTTTCTTCGAGGCGTATGTTTTGCGGTCCCTCGTGGACATTGAGGAAATGCCCGACTCCGTGACCAGTCCCGTGCAAGTAGTTGAGGTGATCGTCCCATAGGAAATGGCGGGCGAGGGCATCGAGTTGGGCTCCGCGCGTACCTTGTGGATAATGGCAGGTGGCGAGAGCGATGTGCCCTTTCATTACCAGTGTGAAGTCTCGTTTTTGGCGAGGAGACAGATTGCCTAACGATACGGTGCGAGTGATGTCGGTAGTTCCGTCGAGATATTGCGCCCCTGAGTCGATGAGCAGAAATCCCTTGCGAGAAATGATCGCATTGCTTTCGGGTGTAGCCGAGTAATGGACAATGGCCCCATGCTCGTTGAATCCGGCGATAGTGGCGAAACTTTCTCCTACATAAAGACTTTGTTGCGAGCGGAACTCTCGCAGTTTCTCGGCAACTGTTATTTCGGTTACTTTGCCGCTGTCGATATTTTTTTCTAACCAACGGAAGAATCTAACCAATGCTACACCGTCGCGTATCATTGCCTCGCGTGTCCCGGCGAGCTGAGTCTCGTTTTTGATGCTTTTCAGTAGAGCGATAGGCGATTGGCCCGATACGGGTATGGCATGCAGCTTATTTAATAAGGTGTAATTGATTTTGTTGGTGTCTACGAATACTTTTTTCTCTGCCGGTAGAGCTGCTACGAAGTCGAAAATGTTTTCATAGGGCATTATTTCTACGCTATTTTTTTGCAGGTATTGGCAGACCGTATCGTTGATTTTGGCTTTGTCGATAAAAAGAATACGCCGGGAGTCGTCTATGTATGCATAGCAAATGACGACCGGGTTGCATTCTACGTCGGTTCCCCGTATGTTAAATGCCCAAGCAATTTCGTCCAATGCTGCCAATAACAGAGCAGCGGCTCCTGCTTGGCGTACTTGCTCCATAATTCGGGCCATTTTATCCGAGATAGATTCTCCGCTGTACTTTTCATCGTGAATAAAGGCTTCGTTTTTGGGGATCGATGGGCGTTTTTCCCAAATGGAGTCGAACGGAGTGAAATCGGATACGAATCGGAAGCCGTGGCTCTCGAAGTTTTGTTTCATCGCAGCGGCTTTCGATGCCCCGAACAATGTGCCGTCGATGGCGATGGTCGCACCTTGCGGTAGAGTGGTCAGCAGCCATTGCTCGATGGTGGGAGTGTCGGGCAGTCCTTCTTTAAAAAGTTCGAACCCGGAATCTTCCAGTTGTTGAGCAGCTTGGAGAAAGTACCGCGAGTCGGTCCATAATCCGGCTTGATTGGTTGTGACGACCGCAGTTCCAGCCGATCCGTCGAATCCGGAAATCCAAGTTCGTGCCGCCCAATGGCTGGCATAGTATTCGCTTTGATGCGGGTCGGTTCCCGGTATGATGAAAGCTGTAATACCGGCTTTGCCCATTTCGTCACGCAGGGCTTTGAGCCGGGGTAATGTCGATTTACTCATAATCTGAATGTTTAGAGTTATTGTCGATAAATATTTATCAACCGTGTGTAAAGGTAACGATATTTAGTAAAATAAGAAGATAAAAGGCTGTGAAAATATTGGAATAGAAAGATGGATATAATCGTGCCGATTTTGTGTAAAATTTATTTTCGAGTATATTTTAGCGGTCGAAAGTTTTGTTAATCACAAAACAATCTATAATTTTGCACCGCAATTTATTCAAAAGAAACAAATAAACTAATTTCTAAATAATTATGATTATAGTTCCAGTAAAAGAAGGCGAAAACATCGAGAAGGCTTTGAAAAAATTCAAACGGAAATTTGAAAAAACAGGTGTAGTTAAGGAATTGCGTAACCGTCAGGCATTTGAAAAACCATCTGTTACGAACCGCAAAAAAATGATGCGTGCTATCTACATTCAGAAACTTCAACAGATAGAAGATTAATTTTTTTTGTTGTTGGCAAATATTGGATTTTTCAAGAATTTCCTTTATATTCGTAGCGTAAGTTAAAAGCTACGAGAATATGCCGATCGAATCGTTTTTAGAATATATCCGGTATGAGAAGAATCTTTCTACTCATACCGTATTGTCATATAGAAACGATTTGTTTCAGTTTAAAAAGTTCCTTGAAACCGAGTGTGATGGTATTGAGATGCAAAAGGTAACCTCCGATTGTATTCGTGAATGGGTGGCTCTTTTGTCGGAAGGAGGAATGTCGGCTCGTAGTATTTGCCGTAAAATTTCTTCTTTGAGGGCTTTTTACCGCTATCTTGTGGTGCAATCGGATATTCAAGAAAGCCCTGTGAAAAATATTCCTTTGCCTAAGGTGTATAAGAAAATACCGGTTTATCTTCGGCAGGACTCCATGAATGAGCTTTTGGACGATGTGTCGTATGGCGAAGGTTTCGAGGCGGTCCGTAACAAACTTATTATCGCTATGCTTTATCATACGGGCATGCGCCGGGCCGAATTGATAGGGTTGAGGGATACCGATGTGCGTGAAGGAGAGATAAAGGTGACGGGAAAAAGGAATAAACAGAGGCTGATTCCGTACGGAGAGGAATTGTCGCAGATGATTGCCGGTTATCGGCAGGCTCGTAGAGAGTCGTGTGGAGATGATTGTGGCTTCTTTTTCGTTCGGGAAAATGGGGAACCATTATATCCGCAGTTAGTTTATCGGGTAGTCAATGGGTCTTTGTCGAAAGTTTGTTCGCTCGATAAAAGAAGTCCGCATGTATTGCGTCATACATTCGCGTCGGCCATGCTGAATAACGGGGCAACTCTCAATAGTGTCAAGGAGCTGCTCGGACATCATTCATTAGCTTCAACCGAGGTATATACACATATAACGTTTGAAGAACTAAAACAAAGTTATAACCAGGCTTTCCCGAAAAGAAAGTCATAAAAAAGGAGGAAATATGGAAATCCGTATTCAAGCGATTCATTTCGATGCATCAGAAAAGTTGGAAAAGTTTATTCAGAAAAAAGTTTCTAAATTAGAACAATATTACGATGGGATTATAGCCGTCGAAGTTTCTTTGAAAGTGGTAAAACCGGAAACGGCACAGAACAAAGAGGCTGGAATTAAGGTTCTTGTTCCGAGAAATGAGGATATGTTTTCCTGCAAGGTTGCCGATACCTTTGAAGAGGCGGTCGATATGGCTGTCGAGGCTCTCGTTAAGCAGCTTCTGAAAACCAAAGAAAAGATGCGTGAAAAGTAAAAAAAATGTACTGATATTTTTGTAATTTAAAATTAATGCCTAAATTTGCACCCGTTTCTCACCGACTCAATCTTTGATAAACGGGTGCATTCTTCTGAAAAGGAAAGATGTGTGTGGTAGAGGGGTGAGATGTAAATTTAAGGTCTTGTAAAGGCTAATATAGGGCAAATACCAGAGTGGCCAAATGGGGCAGACTGTAAATCTGCTGGCTTACGCCTTCGGTGGTTCGAATCCATCTTTGCCCACAAAAGTTTGCGGAAGTAGCTCAGTTGATAGAGCATCAGCCTTCCAAGCTGAGGGTCGCGAGTTTGAGCCTCGTCTTCCGCTCCAAGAATGAATGCCAATGTAGCTCAGCGGTAGAGCACTTCCTTGGTAAGGAAGAGGTCACGGGTTCAAGTCCCGTCATCGGCTCAAGTTTTTAGAAAGCTAATCATTTATAAAATAATACAAAGCTATGGCAAAAGAACAGTTTCAACGTACCAAACCGCACGTAAATATTGGTACTATCGGTCACGTAGACCACGGTAAAACGACCTTGACCGCCGCTATCACTACGGTTCTTGCAAAAAAAGGTCTTTCAGAATTGCGTTCTTTCGATTCTATCGATAACGCTCCTGAGGAAAAAGAACGTGGTATTACCATCAATACCTCTCACGTAGAATATGAAACTGCAAATCGTCACTACGCACACGTAGACTGTCCGGGGCACGCCGACTATGTGAAGAACATGGTAACTGGTGCTGCGCAGATGGACGGTGCTATTATCGTAGTTGCAGCTACCGATGGTCCTATGCCTCAGACTCGTGAGCATATCTTGTTGGCTCGTCAGGTGAACGTTCCTCGTATCGTTGTGTTCTTGAACAAATGCGATATGGTTGACGATGAAGAGATGCTCGAACTCGTTGAAATGGAAATGAGAGAGTTGCTTTCAGCATATGAATATGACGGTGACAATACTCCTATTATTCGCGGATCTGCATTGGGCGCATTGAATGGCGAAGCTCAATGGGAAGAGAAAGTGATGGAGTTGATGGATGCTGTCGATAATTGGATCCCTCTGCCTCCGCGCGATGTTGATAAACCTTTCTTGATGCCTGTTGAAGACGTCTTCTCTATTACGGGTCGTGGTACAGTTGCTACTGGTCGTATCGAGGCAGGTCGCGTAAAAGTGGGTGATGAAGTTCAAATCCTCGGTTTGGGAGCAGACAAGAAATCGGTTGTAACCGGTGTTGAAATGTTCCGTAAGATTCTTGACGAAGGCGAAGCTGGTGATAACGTTGGTTTGTTGCTCCGTGGTATCGACAAGAATGAAATCAAACGTGGTATGGTTATCTGCCACCCGGGACAGGTTAAACCTCACTCTGAATTCAAAGCTCAGGTTTATATCTTGAAGAAAGAAGAAGGTGGTCGTCATACTCCTTTCCACAACCACTATCGTCCTCAGTTCTACATTCGTACGCTCGACGTAACGGGTGAAATCACTCTCCCCGAAGGTGTAGAAATGGTAATGCCGGGTGACCACGTTACTATCAATGTGAAACTTATCACTCCGGTGGCTTGCGACAAAGGTTTGCGCTTTGCAATCCGTGAAGGTGGCCGTACGGTAGGTTCTGGTCAGATCACAGATATTTTGGACTAATTCTATAAAGGGTTAGTTTTTATAAAACTACAAAATCAGCCTCTTTGTGGGGCTGATTTTATACGGGTCTAGCTCAGTTGGTAGAGCACTGGTCTCCAAAACCAGGTGTCGGGAGTTCGAGTCTCTCGACCCGTGCAAAATTTAGTGAAACAATGAAGAAATTGAAAATACTTGCCGATATCCAAGATTCTTATAACGAATTGGTACATAAGGTTTCTTGGCCTACCAAGTCGGAGTTGGCAAATAGTGCTGTGGTGGTTATGTTTGCTTCCCTTATTATCGCTATAGTCATATTTGCAATGGATCAATGTATTGACAAAATCATGCACCTTATTTACGGAGGTCTTTAATTAGGGAGGTAAATCAATGTCTGAAGAAAAAAAAGGCTGGTACGTTTTGCGTGCCATAAGCGGAAAAGAGAACAAGGTCAAAGAAGTTCTTGATGCAGAAATCAAGAATACCGATCTTGGCAATTATGTATTTCAGGTCTTGATACCTACCGAAAAAGTTTACACCGTACGTAACGGGAAAAAGGTGGTAAAGGAGAAAAATCTTTACTCGGGTTATGTTTTTGTCGAAGCCATTTTAGTAGGTGAGGTTGTTCATCATTTGCGTAATACAACGAATGTGATTGACTTTTTGGGTGGAAAATCCAATCAGCCGGAGCCTTTACGGCCTTCGGAAGTTAATCGTATGTTGGGCGCAGTCGACGAGATGCAGGAGGTGGGTGACGAACCGGCCGTTGTATATCATGTCGGTGAAACGGTAAAAGTAAACTATGGTCCGTTTAACGGATTTAGTGGAATTATCGAAGAAGTGAACAACGAGAAAAAGAAACTGAAAGTAATGGTTAAAATTTTTGGTCGCAAGACTCCGTTGGAGCTGGAAAATTCGCAAGTAGAGCGGGAGTAATACAAGAGGTTACGCGCTTGTATGAACCCTCGGTATTTTAATAATATCAAAATTAAAAACAATGGCTAAAGAAATTGCTGGACAGATCAAATTACAGATTAAAGGTGGTGCAGCAAACCCCTCTCCTCCCGTAGGACCTGCATTGGGTTCTAAGGGTATAAACATCATGGAGTTTTGCAAGCAATTCAATGCCCGTACCCAAGACAAAGCCGGTAAAGTATTGCCGGTCGTAATTACCTATTATAGCGATAAATCTTTCGATTTTGTCGTTAAGACTCCTCCCGTAGCTATTCAAGTTATGGAAGCTGCCAAAGTAAAAGGCGGTTCTGCGGAGCCTAACCGTAAAAAAGTGGGAGAGATTACTTGGGAACAGGTAAAAGTAATCGCCGAGGACAAATTGGTCGATTTGAACTGTTTTACGGTAGAATCGGCGATGAAAATGGTTGCTGGTACAGCGAGAAGTATGGGTATCACCGTAAAAGGGGAATTCCCGGTAAATAACTAATAAACTTCAATTGAAATGGGTAAACTGACAAAAAATCAAAAGTTAGCTTTAGCAAAGATTGAAGCAGGGAAGGCCTACTCACTCGGCGAGGCATCTCAATTGGTAAAAGATATTACTTATACCAAATTCGATGCATCGCTTGATATTGATGTACGCTTAGGCGTTGATCCTCGTAAAGCCAATCAAATGGTAAGAGGTGTCGTATCGTTGCCTCATGGAACGGGTAAACAAGTGCGTGTGTTGGTACTTTGTACTCCCGATGCCGAAGCTGCCGCAAAGGAAGCCGGAGCCGATTACGTAGGATTGGACGAATATATCGAGAAGATCAAAGGCGGTTGGACCGATATCGACGTAATCATTACGATGCCTGCTATCATGGGTAAGATCGGTGCTTTGGGACGTGTATTAGGCCCTCGTGGTTTGATGCCTAATCCTAAGAGCGGAACTGTGACTCCCGATGTCGCTAAAGCTGTAAAAGAAGTAAAACAAGGAAAAATCGATTTCAAAGTCGATAAGAATGGTATAGTACATGCCTCTATAGGTAAGATTTCGTTTACTGCCGATCAGATTCGCGATAATGCGAAAGAATTTGTTTCGACATTGATAAAACTGAAACCTACTGCTGCTAAGGGTACTTATATCAAGAGTATTTATCTTTCGAGTACAATGAGCCCGGGTATCAAGATTGATCCTAAATCAGTTGACGAGATCTAAAACAAGGAATTATGAGAAAGGAAGATAAAGGCACTATTATTGCGCAAATAGCAGAAACTGTAAAGGAGTACAGCTGCTTCTACCTTGCAGAAACTGCAACGTTGAATGCTGAAAAAACAAGCAATTTACGTCGTGCATGTTTCAAAGAAGGTATCAAAATGATGGTTGTTAAGAACGCTTTGTTACACAAGGCACTGGAAGGGCTTGATACCGATTATTCGCCCTTGTATGGTTCTTTGAAGGGTTCTACAACGATGTTCTTTGCAAATGTTGGCAATGCACCTGCAAAGCTGATTAAGGAGTTTAGAAAGACTTCTGAAGATTTGGTTCTAAAAGCCGCTTATGTAGAAGAAGGGTTTTATATCGGAGCCGATCAGCTTGATGCACTTGTTGCTATCAAGAGCAAAAACGAACTTATTGCTGAGGTTATCGCCCTCTTACAATCTCCTGCAAAGAATGTTGTATCGGCTCTTCAGTCAAGTGGTTCTACCTTACATGGAGTATTGCAGACTCTATCAGAAAGATAAAATTTATACAAAAAACATTATTACGAATAATAACATTTAATTCATACAAAAATGGCAGATTTGAAAGCTTTTGCAGAACAATTAGTTAACTTGACCGTAAAGGAAGTAAACGAACTTGCTCAAATTTTGAAAGACGAATATGGTATTGAACCTGCTGCTGCAGCTGTTGCTGTTGCTGCTGCTCCTGCCGCTGGTGGAGCTGCTGCTGAAGAAAAAACATCTTTCGATGTTGTTTTGAAAGCTGCTGGTGCAAATAAACTTGCTATCGTTAAATTGGTGAAAGAACTCACCGGACTTGGCTTGAAAGAAGCAAAAGACCTTGTAGACGGTGCTCCTAACAACATCAAAGAAGGTCTTGCTAAGGCTGATGCTGAGGCTTTGAAAAAACAATTGGAAGAAGCTGGAGCAGAAGTTGAACTTAAATAATACATCTGTTAATCAGAGAGTTTGGTTAAGAATCATCTCACTCGGTGATTCTTAACCTTTTTGTGTATATATTTTTAATTAAGTTCACTTAATCCCTTTTATAAATGTCTTCTACAATAGGTAAACCACGCGTAAATTTCGCTTCAATTAAGAATCCGCTTCCTTATCCGGATTTCCTTGAAGTTCAGTTGAAGTCATTTCAAGACTTTTTGCAACTCGACACCCCGCCTGAAAAAAGAAAAAACGAAGGGCTTTTCAAGGTATTCGCCGAGAATTTCCCCATTGCTGATACGCGCAATAACTTTGTCCTCGAATTTTTGGACTATTATATCGATCCGCCGAGATATACGATTGAAGAGTGTCTCGAAAGAGGGTTGACTTACAGCGTACCGTTAAAGGCCAAATTGAAATTATACTGTACCGATCCCGATCATGAGGATTTCGCTACGGTAATTCAAGACGTTTATTTAGGTCCTATCCCTTATATGACTGCTAAGGGTACGTTTGTTATCAATGGGGCCGAACGTGTTGTCGTTTCGCAGTTGCACCGTTCTCCGGGCGTGTTCTTCGGACAAAGTATACACGCTAACGGTACAAAACTTTATTCGGCACGTATTATTCCGTTCAGGGGCTCTTGGATTGAATTTGCCACTGATATAAACAACGTGATGTATGCCTATATCGACCGGAAGAAAAAGTTGCCCGTTACCACTTTGTTGCGTGCGATTGGTTTCGAGACCGATAAGGATATTCTCGAAATATTCGGTTTGGCAGAAGACTTGAAAGTCTCCAAAGCAAGTTTGAAAAAAGCCATTGGCCGCAGATTGGCGGGTAATGTCGTTAAGGCTTGGGTGGAAGACTTTGTAGACGAGGATACCGGTGAGGTCGTTTCTATCGAACGTACCGAGATTGTCATTCCTCGTGAAACTGTCCTTGAAGAATCGCATATTGCCGATATTATCGAATCGGGAGTCCAAAATATCTTGTTGCATAAAGAGGATAGCAACACGTCGGATTACTCGATTATATTCAATACGTTGCAAAAGGATTCCAGCAACTCGGAGAAAGAAGCCGTGTTGTATATCTATCGCCAATTACGTAACGCCGAGCCAGCCGATGATGCCAGTGCCCGCGAGGTGATTACCAACCTTTTCTTCTCGGAGAAACGTTACGATTTGGGAGAAGTAGGACGTTATAGAATAAATAAGAAATTAAACCTCTCTACCTCGCCCGATGTAAAGGTGCTTACGAAAGAGGATATCATCGAAATTATCAAATATCTCATCGAGTTGATTAACTCGAAGACCGATGTCGATGATATAGACCATTTGAGCAACCGTCGTGTGCGCACGGTAGGAGAACAATTATATAATCAGTTCGGAGTGGGATTGGCTCGTATGGCGCGTACCATTCGTGAGAGAATGAATGTGCGGGATAACGAGGTGTTTACTCCCATCGATTTGATTAATGCAAAGACGATATCGTCTGTTATCAATACATTCTTCGGGACGAACGCTTTGTCGCAGTTCATGGATCAGACGAATCCGTTGGCCGAAATTACACACAAACGTCGTATGTCGGCTTTGGGTCCCGGCGGTTTGTCTCGCGAACGCGCCGGTTTCGAGGTTCGTGACGTGCACTATACGCACTATGGACGTCTTTGTCCTATCGAGACTCCCGAAGGTCCTAATATCGGTTTGATCTCGTCTCTTTGTGTATATGCTAAAATCAATGATTTGGGCTTCATCGAAACTCCATATCGAAAAGTGGAAAATGGAAAAGTAGATTTGTCGCCCGAAGGTGTGGTTTATTTGACCGCCGAAGCTGAGGAAAACTTGGTGGTAGCGCAGGGTAATGCTCCGTTGAATGACGACGGTACATTTGTCCGTAATCGGGTAAAATCTCGTTTGGAGGCCGATTTTCCCGTCGTGTCGCCCGATCAGGTGAATTTGATGGACGTGTCGCCTACTCAGATAGCTTCTATCGCGGCATCGTTGATTCCGTTCCTCGAACACGATGATGCGAACCGTGCGTTGATGGGGTCGAACATGATGCGCCAAGCAGTTCCTTTATTGCGTCCCGAAGCTCCTATTGTGGGAACGGGCATCGAGGGTCAGTTGATTCGCGATTCTCGTACGCAGATTACGGCCGAGGGCGATGGTGTTATCGAGTTTGTCGATGCCACTACGATTCGTATTCGCTACGATCGTACGGAAGATGAAGAATTTGTAAGTTTTGAAGATTCCGTAAAAGAATATATCATACCCAAGTTCCGTAAGACGAACCAGAGTACGACTATCGATTTGCGTCCTATCTGCCAAAAGGGAGACCGGGTTAAAGCCGGAGATATTCTTACCGAAGGTTATTCCACCGAGAATGGCGAGTTGGCTTTGGGACGTAACCTCAAAGTCGCATTCATGCCGTGGAAAGGATATAACTACGAGGATGCTATCGTGTTGAACGAGCGTGTCGTTCGTGAAGACATTCTTACTTCGGTTCACGTTGATGAATATTCGTTGGAAGTGCGTGAAACCAAGCGCGGTATGGAGGAACTTACTTCCGATATTCCCAATGTAAGCGAGGATGCTACGAAAGACCTCGATGAACGTGGTATTATTCGTATCGGAGCTCAGGTTAATCCCGGAGATATTATGATCGGTAAGATTACTCCGAAAGGAGAATCCGATCCTTCTCCCGAAGAAAAATTGCTTCGTGCGATTTTCGGTGATAAGGCCGGCGATGTGAAAGATGCTTCCTTGAAAGCTACTCCTTCGTTGAAAGGTGTCGTTATCGGTACGAATCTATTCTCTCGTGCCATTAAAAAGAAAAAATCGAAACTCAGCGACAAAGCCATTCTTCCGAAACTCGACGAGGAATATGAAGAAAAGATGAACGGTTTGAAAGCCATTCTCATCGATAAGTTGCTTGTTTTGACACAAGGTAAGGTTTCTCAGGGTGTGAAAGATTTCATGGGAACCGATGTCGTGTCGAAGGGAACGAAATTCACTCAGGCTGTTCTGAATAAAATCGATTATACGACGGTACAGGTAAGCAAGTGGACGACTGATGCCGCTAAGAACGAATTGATACGCGCTACTATCATCAATTATTTGAAGAAGTATAAAGAATATGATGCCGAGTTGCGTCGTAAGAAATTCGATATTTCTATCGGAGATGAACTTCCTTCTGGTATCGTGCAAATGGCCAAAGTGTATATTGCCAAGAAGCGTAAGATAAGCGTGGGCGATAAGATGGCCGGACGTCACGGTAACAAGGGTATCGTTTCGCGTATCGTTCGTCAGGAAGACATGCCTTTCTTGGCTGACGGAACTCCGGTCGATATCGTTTTGAACCCGTTGGGTGTGCCTTCTCGTATGAACTTGGGACAGATTTTCGAGACCGTTTTAGGTTGGGCTGGAGCCGAGTTGGGAGAAAAATTTGCGACTCCGATTTTCGACGGGGCGAGCCTTGATGATTTGAATACTTGGACCGATAAAGCCGGGCTTCCTCGTTATGGTAAGACCTATTTGTATGACGGTGGCACAGGCGAGCGTTTCGACCAGCCGGCTACGGTGGGGGTAATCTATATGCTGAAACTGGGTCACATGGTCGAAGACAAGATGCATGCCCGTTCCATCGGTCCGTACTCTTTGATTACGCAACAGCCTTTGGGTGGTAAAGCACAGTTCGGTGGTCAGCGTTTCGGAGAAATGGAGGTTTGGGCTCTCGAAGCCTTCGGTGCTTCTCATGTTTTGCAGGAAATCCTGACGATCAAGTCGGACGACGTGGTTGGACGTTCGAAAGCTTATGAGGCAATCGTTAAGGGCGAACCCATGCCGACACCCGGTATTCCCGAGTCTCTGAATGTGTTATTGCATGAATTGAGAGGTCTTGGTCTTAGCGTCAACTTAGAATAAATAAAATCCAATGGCCAGACTGTCGCAGAAATGTGACAGTCGGCCAATAACTCTTTATACATTAAAAACATATGGCTTTTAGAAAAGATAACAAAATAAAGAGTAACTTTTCGAAGATTTCGATCGGTTTGGCTTCGCCCGAAGAGATTCTGGAAAATTCGAGCGGTGAGGTCTTGAAACCCGAAACCATCAATTACCGTACCTATAAACCCGAGCGGGACGGTCTTTTCTGCGAACGTATATTCGGACCTGTAAAAGATTACGAGTGTCATTGCGGAAAATATAAACGTATTCGCTACAAGGGTATCGTGTGCGACCGATGTGGTGTGGAAGTAACAGAGAAAAAGGTGCGCCGTGAACGCATGGGGCATATACAGCTCGTTGTTCCGGTAGCTCATATCTGGTATTTCCGTTCGTTACCCAATAAGATTGGGTATTTGTTGGGATTGCCCAGCAAGAAATTGGACGCTGTTATCTATTATGAGCGTTATATTGTCATACAGCCGGGACCTCAATCGGACTTGGCTACTTACGATTTGCTTTCCGAAGAGGAATATTTGAACATCATGGATTCACTTCCTCGTGAAAATCAGATGCTCGAAGATACCGATCCGAATAAGTTTATCGCTAAGATGGGAGCAGAAGCTATCTACGATCTGCTTTCTCGTTTGGATCTCGATGAGCTGTCTTACGATTTGCGTCATCGTGCCAGCACCGATGGCTCTCAGCAACGCAAAACCGAGGCTTTGAAACGGCTCCAAGTCGTTGAGTCGTTCCGGGCTTCGAAGGGTAGGAACCGGCCCGAATGGATGATTTTGAAAGTCATACCGGTTATCCCTCCCGAATTGCGTCCGTTGGTTCCTCTTGATGGCGGTCGTTTCGCGACTTCCGATTTGAACGATTTGTACCGTCGGGTGATTATCCGTAACAATCGTTTGAAACGATTGATGGAGATCAAGGCTCCTGAGGTTATTCTTCGAAATGAAAAACGTATGTTGCAGGAGGCTGTGGATTCTTTGCTCGACAACTCTCGCAAGTCTAGCGCAGTGAAAACCGAGGCTAATCGTCCGTTAAAGTCTCTTTCCGATAGTTTGAAAGGTAAGCAAGGACGTTTCCGCCAAAACCTGTTGGGTAAACGTGTCGATTATTCTGCGCGTTCGGTTATCGTCGTAGGTCCCGAATTGAAAATGCACGAATGCGGTCTGCCCAAAAATATGGCGGCCGAATTGTATAAACCGTTTATTATCCGTAAACTTATCGAGCGTGGTATCGTTAAGACGGTAAAATCGGCTAAGAAAATCGTCGATCGCAAAGAGCCGGTGGTATGGGATATCCTCGAACATGTGATGAAGGGACACCCCGTGCTGTTGAACCGTGCCCCGACGTTGCACCGTTTGGGTATTCAGGCGTTCCAGCCCAAAATGATCGAAGGTAAGGCTATCCAGTTGCATCCGCTCGCTTGTACGGCATTTAACGCCGACTTCGACGGTGACCAGATGGCTGTTCACTTGCCTCTCGGAAACGAGGCAATTCTTGAAGCTCAACTGTTGATGTTGGGTGCTCATAATATCTTGAATCCCGCCAATGGCGCACCTATCACTGTGCCTTCGCAGGATATGGTTTTGGGATTGTATTATATTACCAAACTTCGCCCGGGTTCGTTGGGTGAAGGACTGAAATTCTATGGTCCCGAAGAAGCCGAAATCGCTTACAACGAAGGTAAAGTTTCGTTGCACGCTCCGGTATCGGTCGTTGTGAAAGATGTCGATAAGGACGGTAATATTATCGAGCACATGGTCGAGAATACTTCGGTGGGTCGTGTATTGGTTAATCAGTATGTGCCTCAGGAAATCGGCTATGTCAATGAAATCCTTTCTAAGAAATCGTTGCGCGATATTATCGGTAAGGTGATTAAAGTTTGCGGTGTGACGCGTTCGGCTCAGTTCCTTGACGATATCAAGAACTTGGGTTACTACATGGCATTCAAGGGAGGTTTGTCCTTCAATTTGGGCGATGTGCTCGTTCCGCCCGAAAAAGAGACTTTGGTTGCCGAAGGTAACGCCGAGGTGGAACAGATCATGAACAACTACAACATGGGTTTCATCACTTATAACGAGCGTTATAATCAGATTATCGATACATGGACTCACGTAAATTCTCGTCTGTCCGATATTTTGATGAAGCAACTTTCTGCCGACAATCAAGGATTCAATTCGGTATTCATGATGTTGGATTCGGGAGCTCGTGGTTCTAAGGACCAGATTCGTCAGTTGTCGGGTATGCGTGGTTTGATGGCCAAACCCCAAAAGTCGGGAGCAGAAGGCGGTCAGATCATTGAGAACCCTATTTTGGCAAACTTCAAAGAGGGACTTTCCGTGTTGGAATACTTTATCTCTACGCACGGTGCTCGTAAAGGTCTTGCCGATACAGCATTGAAGACAGCCGATGCTGGTTATTTGACCCGTCGTTTGGTCGATGTAGCCCACGATGTCATTATCCATGAAGAGGATTGCGGTACATTGCGCGGTTTGGTTTGTACCGAGATTAAGAATAACGAGGAGGTCGTAGCTTCTTTGGGTGAAAGAATATTAGGACGTGTGTCTGTTCACGATGTAGTGAATCCGTTGACTAACGAGATATTGGTTCACGCCGGTGAAGAAATTACCGAAGCTATTGCCAAGAAGATAGAGGATTCTCCTATCGAACAAGTGGAGATTCGTTCGGTTCTGACGTGCGAATCGAAGAAAGGTGTTTGTGCTAAATGTTACGGACGTAACCTTTCTAATAACCGCATGGTTCAAAAAGGCGAGGCTGTGGGTGTAATTGCTGCGCAGTCGATCGGTGAGCCGGGTACACAGCTGACATTGCGTACATTCCATGTCGGCGGTATCGCTTCGAATATTGCGGCTGTATCGAGCGTTACATCTCGTTACGAGGGTATTTTGGAGATAGACGAACTTCGTACGGTAGAAAATGTATCCGATAGCGGTACAAGAGTACAGATTGTCGTAGGTCGATTGGCCGAAATGCGTATTATCGACCCGAATACGAAAATGGTGCTCATGACTGCCAATATTCCCTATGGATCAAAACTTTTCTTCAACAACGGCGATACCGTTAAGAAAGGCGATATGATTTGCGAATGGGACCCCTTCAATGCGGTAATTGTTTCGGAGGTGGGCGGTAGGGTCAACTTCGAAGCCGTGGAAGAAGGTGTTACTTATCGTGTAGAATCGGACGAACAATCTGGTTTGAAAGAAAAGATCATTATCGAATCGAAAGACCGTACCCGTGTACCGTCGGCACAAATTCTCGATGAAGCCGGGCAGGTAATCAAGAGCTATGCTTTGCCTGTGGGAGCTCACTTGATGATTGAAGACGGCGATACGATTAAAACGGGAGATGTATTCGTTAAGATACCTCGTGCGGTCGGTAAAGCCGGTGACATTACCGGTGGTCTTCCTCGTGTAACCGAGCTATTCGAAGCTCGTAACCCGTCTAATCCGGCTGTCGTTTCTGAAATCGACGGTGAGGTGATCTTCGGGAAAGTGAAACGTGGTAATCGTGAAATCTCTGTGGTTTCCAAGACGGGTGAGACGAAGAAATATTTGGTTCCTCTTTCCAAACAAATATTGGTACAAGAGAACGATTACGTGCGTGCCGGAACACCGCTTTCCGATGGAGCCGTTACTCCTTCCGATATCTTGGCCATCAAAGGTCCTACGGCTGTACAGGAATATATCGTAAACGAAGTTCAAGATGTGTACCGTATGCAGGGTGTGAAGATTAATGATAAGCACTTCGAGGTGATTGTTCGCCAAATGATGCGTAAGGTTCAAATTCTCGATCCGGGCGATACTCGATTCTTGGAACAACAGATTGTCGACAAGCGAGACTTCATGGACGAAAATGACCGTATTTGGGGTAAAAAAGTCGTTACCGATCCGGGCGATTCTCAAACGTTGAAAGCCGGACAGATCGTTACGGCGCGTAAACTGCGCGATGAAAATTCGGCTTTGAAACGGAAAGACTTGAAGTTGATACAGGTGCGCGATGCAATTCCTGCTACTTCCGAACAGATTCTGCAAGGTATTACCCGTGCAGCCCTGCAAACATCGAGCTTTATGTCGGCCGCTTCTTTCCAAGAGACGACAAAAGTGCTCAACGAGGCTGCTATCAATGGTAAGGTAGATACGTTGGAAGGTATGAAAGAAAACGTTATCTGCGGACACTTGATTCCTGCCGGTACGGGGCAACGTGAGTTTGACAAACTCATTGTCGGATCCAAAGAGGAATTCGATCGTGTTTTTGCCAATCGTAAGAATGTAACTGATTTTTCTAACTAATAAGTGAAAAGACTCTAAAATAAGCGAGGCGGATAGATGTTATCCGCCTCGCTTATTTTATGGAAACAAATGTCACGCGGGTGACTTTGCCGATAGTTGTGTGGGATTAGCGGTCTCCCAAAATGTGATTAATATATAGATTGCGATTGGACAATGTTATGAATGGTTCTATTTCATGGGATACCATCATGATGGTTGTTCCGTTACTCGATAAATCCCGTAGAATCTCGAACATACGGTTCCCGAATTGACGATCTATATAAGATGCCGGTTCGTCCAATATTAACATTTCCGGCTTAGAAATAAGAGCTCTCCCGAACAAAGATCGTTGGAGTTGTCCTCCCGATAACACCCCGATGGGTTTATTGCGCAAAGCGGTTATACCCATGAGGTCGAGCATTTCGTCTATTTCTTTTTTAGAGTCAAATTTTGTATTTCCCTTTTGGGTGTTACCCATAAGACCCGAAGCTACTACTTCTTCTACGGTAATGGGAAATCGGCTGTCTATGCTGTTTTTTTGAGGCAGGTAACCCATATCTAATGAAGATACGGGCTCTCCTTGTCTGAAAAAGGAAATTCGTCCCTTAGTCGGACTCTGTAATCTGAGAATCGTACGCAGCAATGACGTTTTTCCCCCGCCGTTAGGGCCGGTAATCAAAAGAAAATCGCCTTGATAAATATCCAGATTTATATCTTCGAGGATATTCTTGTCTGTATAAGAGAGCCATACGTTTTCTATGGCTATTATTTTATTTTCCAGCAATGGCATCGGTTATATGTAAAAGTTCTTCGCTCCAATTATAGCTAAGCGGGTTAATAGGAACTACCTTCGCATTTATTTCAGATGCGAACGATTCGGCTTGTTTGGCATCGAATTCTTGTTGGATAAATATAACCTTCACGTTGTTTTCGCGTGCTATGTCTATGGCTTTTTTCAAATAAAAAGCAGACGGTTCTTTTCCGTTGTATTCCAAACTGAGCTGGTGCAGGTTGTAGTCTTTGGCCAAATAGCTGAGAGATGGATGATATATGGCGAACATAGTTCCGCTGACCGGTGAGAGTCGTTCGGTCATGATGGAATCTACTTGATTTATTTCGTCAAGCAGTTCTTCGTAGTTCTTGCGAAATACTTTTTCTCCGTCGGGATCGATACTAACAAACGCTTCGTACATGTTTTGGGCGATGATGCGCACATTCTTGGGGGAACTCCATGTGTGCGGATCGGCATCGAAATGATGGTGGTGTACATCGGCATCGTTGTGCTCGTGCGTACCTGAAAGTATATCGATACCTTCGGAAGTATCGAATATTTTCATATTCGGATTGTTCTGTTCCAATTTATCCATCCAAGCAAGTTCGAAGCCTATGTGCCCGATTTTGAAATAGGCGATACTTTTGCCCAAATGAACCAGATGAGACGGAGAAGGGTCGTAAGCCTCGGGGTTACTGCCGGGAGGAACGATACAGTTAATATTGAACCGGTCTCCTGCAATTTTTTCAGCAAAATATTTCTGAGGTTGTATAGTTACCGTGACAATTTTCTGCTCTTTGTTTCCAGTAGTACATGCTACTGCGATAAATATTAGCAGTATACTCGTGCAATATTTCAGAAAAGAATGATTTTTCATAATAAAACGTTTTGCCTCACGGCATATTTTTGTACAAAAATAATATAATGTTGTTAAGAAACCATCTTTTCGTTGGATTTTAATATATTAAATTTCATTTTTAACATTTTACATATCAAACTTTTTTCAGATTGGAGAATATGTTATTCGACACCGTAAACCTTTTGATGGATTCGAGACGCGACAGTATCGAAAACTTGATTTAGATCTATCTTTCCAAAAGACATAAGGTATAGTTCTAACGGTTGTTTTTCAGGAGAATATGGCGGTTGGGTATATGGACGTGTACATAAAACGAAACCCAATCGTTCGTAAAAGCGTATTCTCCGTTGACTGATATCGTCTAATGGTTTTTCTACTTCGAGAACTGCCGGATTGTTAATGAGTTTTAGCAATTCGGTCATGGCAGTCGCCCCATAGCCCGATCCTCTGCAACTGCTGTCTACGGCGAAGTGTTCGACATAGGAAAAGTCATTCCATTCCCAATAAGAGATAAATCCGACTGCTTTGTTTTCATCAGATAGAAGAACGATGAAAAAATCGTCGTTTTCTTCGAGCAGCCGTATCACGTCGGAAAAATCTCTCCTTTCGTCCGGGGGAAAAGATTCTGTATAAATGCGTTCTATAAATTTTAAAGAGTTGCTATCGTTTGCGTAAACTTGTGAGATTTGTATCATATATCGATTTGATTAAATTTTATACAAATATAGCGAAAGGAGAGAGCAGTGGCAAACGGAAATCGTATTTCCAGCTTGGCTATGCCGAACCTTCATAGTACAAATATAGGCAAAGATAAGAGTAGGATAAAATGAATCTGTCCATTTTTTATACGGATCGTATCCTATGTTCTGTAAGTATGAGCAAAGGGTAAGTAGAGAAAAAGACGAGTCAGTTTTTTACCGAACCACCTGAGGTTTCGCTCGATATATAGAGAGTGTAATTTGTAAAAATCCCGGCGCATGCTTACAAATTGTAATTCCTTTTATTTGAAGATGTTGCCGAAAAATAATTGTTAGAGTAAATTCATACAAAATTAACATGTTCATTAGATGAATAGTGTAAATTTATTACTATCTTTGCAAAATAAATAATAAAACAGTTGTAAAAAATCGTAAACAGACCATGGGACATCATCAATTGGACGAGTTGGATTACAAAATTCTTAAACTTGTAGCCTCGAACGCTCGGATACCATTTCTCGAAGTTGCAAGGGAATGCAATGTATCGGGGGCCGCTATTCATCAACGGGTACAAAAATTGACGAATTTGGGGATTCTTAAAGGATCGGAATACATAATAGATTCAAATAAAATAGGATTTGAAACGTGTGCCTACATGGGCTTTTATTTGAAAAATCCGGGTGATTTTTCCCATGTAGTGGAAGAGTTGCGTAAGATTCCCGAGGTAGTGGAGTGCCATTTTACGACAGGACAGTATGATATGTTTATCAAATTGTTCGCACGTAATAATCAGCATTTACTTGAAATTATTCATACGAAATTACAGCCTATCGGTTTATCTCGCACCGAGACGTTGATTTCGTTTCGAGAAATTTTTAGACGTCAGCTTCCTATCGAAGAGGTAGAGGATCTGGATTAAAATAGAGATTGGATAAGAGATTACCCGGCTTTCTTTCCTTCTGGAAGAAAGCCGGGATTAATTTTAACGGGTATGGATAGAATGGAGCAGATGCTTGCTTTTGTCCGAAACTGTGCGAAGGAAGCCGGTAAAATACAACTTTCTTATTTTAGAGGTAATCACTTGCATATCGAGACCAAGTTCAATATGCACGATGTGGTTACGGTTGCAGATAAAGAAAGTGAACGTTATATCATAGGCGAAATAAAGAGGACCTATCCTGAACATGCTATATTAGGAGAAGAGAGTGGTATGCATGCGGGTGATTCGGAGTATTGTTGGGTGATCGATCCTTTGGACGGAACAACCAATTATAGTCAAGGTCTGCCTATATTTACAGTCTCTATTGGTCTCCAATGTAAAGGTGAAACTGTTTTAGGGGTGGTCTATGCTCCGTATTTGAACGAGCTGTACGAGGCTTGTAAAGGCAAAGGAGCTATGTTGAACGGGCGTTCTATTCATGTTTCAGGAAAGAATGACACTCAGGAGTCTGTCGTTTCTACCGGATTTCCCATAGATAAGGATCGTAATCCCGATAATAATCTCGACAATCTGGCCCGTATTTTACCAATGGTTCGCGGGGTGCGTCGTCAAGGATCGGCAGCATTTGATTTATGTTGTGTCGCTGCTGGAATTTTGGACGGATATTGGGAATTCAATTTGCATTTGTGGGACGTTTGTGCCGGTATATTGATTGTAACCGAGGCCGGGGGTACGGTTCGTTCATTCCGGGAGGATCGTAATGTTTCTATTGTGGCGGGGACTCCTGCTATCGTCGAGCAATTATATCCTCGATTGTCCGACAAGCCGGGGAAGATATGTCTTTAAATGAATTACTGCTGCGCTTTTTCATTATTCCGGGCACTATTTTGCGGCTATTTTTGTATTTTTGCAATAGATAATACGAAAGCAAGCGTATTTTGATGAGCCGTTGAAATGTTAGAACTATATATATGAAAGAAATTGTTGTCAGTGGAATCCGTTCCACGGGAAATTTGCATTTGGGAAATTATTACGGAGCATTGCGTAATTTTGTCAAAATGCAGGAAGAGTCGAAATACAATAGTTATTTTTTTATTGCCGACTTACATGCCCTCACTACGCATCCCGATCCGAAAACTCTGCATGAGAATGTTCGGAATATCCTTTGCGAATATTTGGCTGTCGGTCTTGATCCTGAGAAATCGACCTTGTTCGTACAGAGCGATGTACCTGAAATTTCCGAAATGTATTTGTTAATGAATATGCACGTAGGTATCGGAGAGTTGATGCGGACGGCTTCATTTAAAGATAAGGCTCGTAAACAGTTGGGAATAAAGACCAATAACGATGAGGATATAGAGCACGAGATTATAGGAGGTAATTCTAACAAACGGGTGAATGCCGGTCTGCTTACTTATCCTACTTTAATGGCTGTGGATATTCTTATTCAGCATGCTAATTATGTGCCGGTGGGGAAAGACCAAGAACAGCATTTGGAGTTGACACGCCGTTTTGCTCGTCGATTTAATTCTACTTATGGTGTCGAGTATTTTACCGAACCTCAGAATTTCAATTTCGGCAGCGACCCTATAAAAGTTCCGGGACTCGATGGATCGGGCAAAATGGGTAAGTCGGAAGGCAATTGCGTTTATTTGGTGGACGATGAAAAGACTTTGAGGAAAAAGATTATGCGGGCGGTAACCGACGAAGGTCCGCAAGTGCCCAATTCCCCCAAAGCCGAACCTGTGGAAAATCTGTTCACTCTTCTTAAAATCGTTTCTGCTCCCGACACGGTAGCCTATTTCGAAGAGAAATACAATACATGTGAAATTCGTTACGGCGATTTGAAGAAGCAGCTGGCCGAAGATATTCTTAAAGTCACTTTGCCGATTCGGGAACGTTTTTTGGAGATACAAAACGATGAGGCCTATTTGGCTCGGGTTGTGAAGATGGGAGCCGAGAAAGCTCGCGAAAGCGCATCGAAAACATTGCGAGAGGTTCGTGAAATCATGGGATTCAAACCTTTCTAAATTAGCGGTTATGGAACATCACCATCATCATGTTCACCCGACACCCGATATGCAGAAATTGAATCGGTCGTTTATCGTCGGTATCGTATTGAATATTGTTTTTGTGTTGGCCGAAGCCGGTGCAGGGTTTTATTATGATTCGTTGGCCTTGTTATCCGATGCGGGTCATAACCTGAGCGATGTCGTGAGCCTTGTGTTGGCGATGTTCGCTTTGCGATTATCGATGGTTAAACCTTCTTTGCAATATACCTATGGATATAAGAAAAGTACCGTATTGGTTTCGCTATTGAATGCTGCCATTCTGTTTGTCGCCGTTGCCGTTATTTTGTATGAAAGTATCGAGAAGTTCAGTAATCCTACTCCCCTCGACGGTGGTGCGATCGCATGGGTAGCAGCGATAGGCATCGTTATCAATGCTTTTACGGCCTATCTTTTCTTTGCCGACAAGTCGAAAGATTTGAATGTCAAAGGAGCTTACTTACACATGGCGGCAGATACTTTGGTATCGGTTGGAGTATTGGTTTCGGGAATTGTTATCAAATATACGGGGTGGAATGTCATTGATCCGATAATAGGTATCGTGGTGGGGCTTGTGATTCTTTATTCCACATGGCATTTGTTACAAGAGAGTTTACGACTCGCTCTCGATGGAGTGCCCGAAGGAATCGATGTACAGAAAGTGGAAACCGTTCTATCGTCCGATCCAGATGTCCTTAATGTACATCATCTGCATATTTGGGCTATCAGTACGACTCAAACGGCATTGACAGCACATATCGTTGTGAAAGATATTACGCACATGCACGAGGTAAAACACCGATTGAAACACGATTTACAGGATTTGGGTATCGAGCATGCTACTCTCGAATTGGAACTGAAAGAAGAACATTGTGACAGACATTGCGACTGTTGCGAAGAGCAGCAAGGATGCGATAGCGATACACAACCTTATCTATAAAGATTTGCACGAAGAACGTATAGGTGGAGAAAAGTTGTTGCCGATATACGGCTTTTCTCCACTTTCGTTTTATGGCCTATAATTTATAGATGCCTCCCGGTAAGGCTTTTACTACACCTTTAAATTCCAGTTCCACCAGTATGGAGAGCAGTTGTGACAAGGGTTGGTTCAGGTCGACGGTCATGCGGTTTATCTGTCCTTCTCCCTTTTGCGTCAGGTAGTTCGTAACAATTTGCTCTTCGTCGGTGAGTTCTGGAAAAAGCGAACGTTGCACGATTTGTTTCTGTGGGGCGTTCCAGCACATGGCTTCGACGAGATCGTCGGCCGAGGTTATTAAGGCTGCCCGATTCCGGCGTATCAGGTGGTTACACCCGGCTGACGATTCGGATTGTATGCTTCCCGGTAGAGCGAATACATCACGGTGGTAGCTTTCGGCTATACCGGCAGTGATGAGTGCCCCGCCTTTTTCCCTCGATTCCACGATGATTACGGCATCTGCGAGTCCGGCGACAATGCGGTTGCGGGCGACAAAAAATGCCGGATGCATACGGTGGTAGCCGGTATATTCGGTGAGCAACCCTCCGTGCGATACCATTTCTACGGCTGTGGAACGGTGGTTCGCCGGATAGATGTGATCCAATCCATGTGCAAGGACTGCGATCGTGTTTAAGCCATGTCGCAGGGCACAACGGTGGGCGCAAATGTCGATTCCATACGCCAATCCGCTGACGATAACCAGTTGAGGAAAATATTCCGATAAATCCCGAATCAAGGTTTCACAGAAATCTTTACCGTATTCGGTCGCTCGGCGCGTTCCCACGATACTGATTATTTTAGAAGAGTTTAAATCGGCATTACCCCGATAATAGAGCAAGGGTGGGGCATCGATACAATCGAGTAACCGTTGGGGATAATTCGGCTCTGTGAAATAGAGAGGTTCGATGTTCCCTTTTCGGATAAATTCCATTTCCTTGCGGGCTTCTTGTAAGGCTGTTTGCCGGTTGTCTTCGTGAAGAATCCTTCCCTTTATCCCGGTAATTTTTTGTAGTTGGGATTCCGGTAATTCAAAGAAAGTTTCGAGGCTTTCGACCGTTTCATGAATGTGCTGGGCGAGGGCTTTGTTTATTCCTTTTAATCGGGATAATGCAATACGATATATCACCTCTTGTTCCATAATGGCTTGAATGAGAAAAGGATTATTGCAGATACTTCTCGAAATAAGGGAGAAATTCTTCACCTCGGCTTATTCGTCCGTTTACGGTACACACCGTTTCCACGACAGCTTTGATGCATGTTTCTCCTGAAGTCTTGTAAATATCTTGATAAAAGACATATTTGATGCCTTCCCTGCGCATGTATAATTTGCTGATGAATTTGTCGCGGCTGCGGAGCGGTGTTTTATAGTTTATTTCGATGCGATTGACTACCGGATCTACACCTCTCTCGTGCATCTCGATAAATGAGATTCCAGATGATGCTAAAAATTCGTGACGGGTATGTTCGAGGTAGTGCTGGTAGATGGCATTGTTAACGATTCCCTCCATGTCGCATTCGTAGTCGCGCACTTGCATTTCCAATTCAAAAATATATTCCATAACTAGTTTTCCATTGATGGTTTATGTAAATACCGTGCAAGCAGGGAGCGAAAGCAGACATTCTCGATCGTACCGAAAGTTTATTTTCACCTCCCGATGCAAAGATAATATAAACAAAGGGTGAAACCAATTAATTGGTTCCCCCTTTGTATCCTTTATCTTCTCGAACGGTGTTTCGGTGCGATACCTTATAATTTCCAACCGGCAATTTGAGTTTGTATATCCCAGAGATGAGTATTTATTTGGTGGGTTCTTTATGAATGAAATAAAAGCGGAAATAGTAGATTGTATGATTTATGATTTTGTTATTGCAATTTTTTTGTACACTTTTATACGAGTGTGTTTGATTCTAATATTTCTTATATTATTTTTACGCACTGATGTGAAGATGATGTTATGCGTAAATTGTTGAGTGTTATTATTGTCTATTTGGTGGGCTGGATACCTATGTACCCGTGTACTTCTGCCGTCGTTTCGGGGCGGGTAACACCCGACGGGCGTCCGTTGTTGTGGAAACATCGGGATGCATCGGATTTGAATAATCGTATCGTTCATTTCGAAGCAGAAGGAGGAAAGTTGGAATTTGTCGGACTTGTGAACGGGGTCGATACGATGGCCAACGAAGTGTGGGCCGGGTATAATACTTCTGGATTCGCTATCATGAATACGGCTTCATATAATCTTAAAAACGATACTTCATCGTTGTCCGATCGAGAAGGGGTCGTGATGAAACAAGCGTTGGGCGAGTGCCGTACGGTAGAGGATTTCGCCCGGTTACTCTATTCTCTTCCTCGTCCGATAGGGGTGGAGGCTAACTTCGGGGTGGTCGATGCTTTGGGTGGAGCTGCCTATTTCGAAGTGAATAGTTACGAGGTATTCCGTTATGACGTAAAAGATAGTCCCGACGGTTATCTGCTTCGTACCAATTATTCTGTATCGGGGAGGCCGAACGAAGGTTATGGTTATATCCGTTACGATAATGCCGCCCGGTTGTTTTCACGTGCTACCTCCGAGCGCAGTATTACGCCCGAATGGATTACAGGCATTTGTTCCCGCTCGTTTTATCACACTTTGTTGGGAAGGGATTTTACGACCGATACATGGGTAGTCGATCAGGATTTCATACCTCGTCGCAGTACATCGGCTTCTGTTGTCATCGAAGGTGTGAAATCGGGAGAGTCTCCTGTATTCACTACCATGTGGACGATGTTGGGGTATCCTCCCTGTTCGGTCGTGTTGCCGGTGTGGATCGGCTGCGAGTATGGTGTTCCGACCCTGTTGCAAGGGTCGGAAGATTCTGTGCGCTCTCCGTTGTGCGAGTGGTCGAACCGATTGAAAAATAAAGTGTTTTCTTTGGAAAGGGGTAGCGGCCCGCATTATTTGCATATGGCTTTGCTTTATAATCCCGAAGGTAACGGATATGCCCAAAGATTGTTATCGCTCGAAAAAGAAATATACGCCGAGGGGCGAATCGTGTTGGACGAGGCTCGTCGGAAGGGAGAGTGGGACAACGAGCGTGTCGGCAGTTTGCTCGGTATCGTCCAACAAAAAATCGTTACACTTTTCGGGCAAATTTTGAAATGAGAAGTACGAATGTACTTTTTCCGTCCTCGGGTTATGGATTGGTAAAATGATATTAATGCTGAGGCATCGATGTCATCAATGTTTCGAGGCGGCCTATCAACTCGTTCCCCAAAGCGGTTTTATCTTCGATGTGCTTGCAGACCATCTTAACGAAGGCATCGTTCTCAAATTCACCCCGAACCTGTTCAAAATCGAAATCCCGCTGCCGGGTAGAACCGTCCACACCGAATCCGATACGGGAAATCATTGAAAATTCTTTGCGGGCATCGTCATAGAGCATTCGGTCGAGCGACACAACGGCTTCGTTCCATTGCCGTACGATTCGGATAATATCTCTGGGGGACAGACGGTCGACTGTTTTTCCATACCAACGGGGCATTATCGAACAAACCCATGTCCATTCCATGTCGTAGTAACGCCGATGCATGGCTTGGAAGAAAGATTCGGTTTCTTCTAACGTGGAATCGGGATTACCGACGATACGGTCTATTTCGTCTTTGACAGCCTGCTTGGGTACAATCAATCCCGACAGATCTATCCATTCGCCTTCTCCGAGGGAGTCGGTCAGTTTCAACCGGTCGTGCAAATCGTTCAGATCGGAGAACGGTGCTCCTTCGAGTCGTTTGATGATCGAGTTACCCATGAATTTATGGACAGCGAGGGTGTACAGGTCTATTCCTTTGTTGAGGGAGCTGTTCTTGATCGTAGTGCTTTGGAAGGAGTAACATTCCGACGTTTCACCCGATGTCTGTTTCAATCCCTGTAATGTGTCGATGCCTTGCAGCATCTTTTGTATGGTGTAGGGACTGAGCAGATTGAAGTTGATACAATCGAGCTTGTCGGGGTCGGTGCGCTTGTCTCGCTTGGGCCACTTTTGTGCGTCGCGTATCGTTCCCACGCTTTTGAGATTCGCACCGGGAACGAGATAAGAGCGATTTCCGTGTTCTATCAGGTAGGAAAACGGCATGCCCGAAGTATCGGGGTGATTGACATGGCGTCCCATGATGAGGGAAAATGCACCTACTTTGGCCGGCCACAGGATATACGAGTCGCTGGTCGTTTTCGAGCCCCGTTCGACGACTCCTTGATGGATAGGGCCGAGTTTGTACATGTGGTTGCTTTGGTTCGACCCGCTGCCTGCGTTCAGGAAAGAAAACATTCCGGCAATGAGCAAACTCGATTTGTGCATGGTGACCGTGTAGGGGCCGGCAAAGATAGCACACGCTTCGCCGTTTTCGCTTTGGCAGTTGCTGAAAAAGAGCGAATCGTGAGCCGAGAAAAGATGGGTGAGGTGGCAGGCTTGTCCGATGAAACAACGAGACATTACTACACCGTCACTTATATGAGCTCCCGAACTGACGATGAAATCTTCGGCCGTAACATTCGGCCCGATGTATACCGGAGCCTCTCGGTTGCTGTTGATACTACCGTTTTCGAGTCTCGATGTCCCGTCTATCTGGCAGTAATCTCCGATACAAACGTTTCGTATAGTTCCTGTATTGACGATGTGCACGCCGTTGCCTATTTTCCCGTAGCAACTCTTTTGTGCGAGGGAATATGCCTCTATCATTTCTCGAAGGCGGGCTATCAGGTCGGGGCGATGCCGATACATGGCGATGATGTAGGCCAGTTGTGCCGACAGCCGATTGTAAATGGGTACTTCCCGACCTCCTGTCTCGTTCAATACAGATACTTCGGTATTATTCCCGAAACAGCTTTCGCCTTCGGTGAGAATGAGGTTTACATTTTGTATGAAACAGTCGCTTCCTATCCGGTAATTGGCTATATAGTTGGGAATGTTTTCTATCAATGAGTTGTTCCCTATCGAGCAATTGTGCAAGGTGACGTGGTGGAGTCCCGTTTTTTTCTTTAATCCACCCGGAAGCTCCATCTCTTTTTCGAATATCCCCAGCTCGATTTCCCCGGAAAAACGGGTGTGGGTAATATGATCGGGAGAGAACCCTTCGACTACATTTATTTTCGACCAGTCCTCGGCCGTACAAAATTGAGTCGTGAGTTGATTGATTTCTGCAATATTGAGTTTACGGTAATTTTTCATCGGACAAATTTTGTAAGAGGCCGGAGGGTAGCCCGGTTATGGATTCAGGATTCTTCGTCGGTCGTTATTTCGTCGTAGTGTTGAAACAGGAAATCGTTGTAAGGGAACCTCGTCGTATGTATCTCTTTCACCCGTTGATAAAGCAGCGTTTTCAATTCGTCGATGTTCTTTTTCTCTTTGGCCGATATGAAAATGCAGTTGTCGTGCATTTTTCCCATCCACGTTTCTTTCCATTCGTCGAGCGTAATGTTTTCTCTCGTTTTCGGGGTGAGGTCGTCGGCCGCTTTTTCCACATAGGAAAATGCGTCGATTTTATTGAACACGAGTATCATGGGTTTGTCGGTGGAGTCGCAGACTTCCTGTAAGGTTTTATTGACTACTTCTATTTGTTCTTCGAAAGCCGGATGCGAGATATCCACGATGTGTAGCAGGAGGTCGGCTTCCCGCACCTCGTCGAGTGTCGATTTGAACGAATCGACCAGATGGGTAGGCAGTTTGCGGATAAATCCTACTGTGTCGGAGAGCAGAAAGGGAAGGTTGTCGACAATCACTTTGCGCACGGTCGTATCGAGCGTGGCAAAGAGTTTGTTCTCGGCAAAGACCTCCGACTTGCTTAACAGGTTCATCAAAGTGGATTTCCCCACATTGGTATAACCGACTAATGCTACTCGTACCAGCTTCCCTCGGTTTTTCCGCTGGATGCTTTTTTGCCGGTCTATGCTTTTCAGCTCCTCTTTCAAGTGAGAAATCTTGTCGAGAATGATACGCCGGTCGGTCTCTATCTGAGTTTCGCCGGGTCCACGCATGCCGATACCTCCTCGTTGTCGTTCGAGGTGAGTCCACAGCCGGGTGAGTCGGGGCAACAGATATTGGTATTGTGCCAGTTCTACCTGACGTTTGGCATTGGCAGTCTGTGCCCGTTTGGCAAAAATATCGAGAATGAGACTGGTGCGGTCGAGTATTTTCACTTGCAATTCCCGTTCGATATTTTGTACCTGTTTCGACGACAAGTCGTCATCGAAGATGACCATGCCTATTTCGTTTTCTTCGATGTATGCTTTTATTTCGGACAGTTTTCCCGACCCGACGAAAGTGCGGGAGTTGGGGGTGTTGAGCCGTTGAAGGAATTTCTTCACGGGCAACGCTCCGGCCGTTTCTGCCAAGAAAGCCAGTTCGTCGAGATATTCGTTTGCTTTCGCTTCGTTTTGGGTGTTGGTGATCAATCCCACTAAAACGGTGCGTTCGGTTTCTTCTTGGGTTAAAATAAATTCTTTCATTCTATATGTTTACAAAGACGTACTCCAAAAATAATGTTTTTTCTTACCTCTTTGTTTTCATCGGAGTTTAATTATTAAATAGTTTTTCTATCGTGATGATCTGATAGTCGTAGAAATTGCGGGTAGCACTGTCGGCCGTGGCTGCTCTTTTTTGCTTGTATAACGCCAATACTTTTTTGAGCGCACCGGTCATGTAAGGAGCCATATCGGCCGACGATAGGGCTGGCCCCATGTTGATACGGGTGAACGATTGCTCTTCCGAATCGTGGTGACGGCAAAGGGCGTGGCTGCAAGGGAACGCTTCGCTTTCGAGATCGATGTCGTCGGTGAAGTCTAAATTTCTTATCCCCGATGAAGTCGGTTTCAGCGACGAATAGCGAATGAATTGATTGATGGTCTCGCTTTGCAAGTCGCGTTCGATGTTGTTCAATTTACGTCCCTGATAAGTCGTTTTAAATACTTCGGCGATCAAATCGTTGAGGTAACTGTCTAGCGTGTAATTTTTCACGGGGCCTATGATACCGCCTTCCTGAATGCGGAACAGCACCGTGGGGTTGACAAGGTAGGCCGGAATATAACGGTGAACCGAACTGGCATAGTTGGTGGGTGCATTGATTCGTTGCATTAAATCGGCCGGCATCAACCAGTCTCGATAGGTGCGTACTTGGTTCAAAATCCACCGCATGGCTTTTTTCTGCGTAGCTTTGTCCAGATAAGTGTAGGGTAGTTCATTCTCTCCTTGTCTCACTTCTTTGAAGAGCACACCGCCTATATAGGGAGTGACGTGTCGCAGGTGACGGTTGTATTGTTGTACGATAGCGGCATATTGCTCTTGAATCGTAGCGAAATCTTTACCCTCGTCGAACAGCCATTTTTCGAAATTTTTCATAATGATTTTGAGGTTGGAAACCGCCATTTCTCCTGCGCGGAAATGATCGTTTCCCAAATCTTCGGTCTGGTCTGTCGGGTCGTAAGCTCCGGGGAACTGTTGTGCTCCGAAAGTGTACATGGGATCGTCCTTTTTCTCTTCGATCCACTTATCCAATGTAGGGATTTCGTCTTTCGGTGTTTTTGCATCGGGTATGAGACGATATCCCCAGTTGATAGCGTAAATGTCATAGACACCGAGAATGGGCGGCGTGAGCCGTACTCCTCTTTCGTAGTCGCCGGGTTGTGCCACGAAGTTGTTACGGGCATAGTCCATGATACTGGGCGTGGTTCCGTATTTTTGCGTGAACGAAGGACTGCGCAGCGAGTCGATAGGGAAGGAGTAGCTGGCCCCCATATTGTGCATCAGTCCCAGTGTATGACCTATTTCGTGCGAAGCGACGTAGCGTAAAGATTCGCGCATGACATCGTTGTCGAAGGTTTCCTTTCTCACCCGTTTATCCACAGCTCCTGTCTGGGCGAACCGCCAGTTGTGAACGAGAGAGATTACGTTGTGATACCAGATGACATCGGCTGTCAGAATTTCGCCGCTGCGGGGGTCTACATAACTCGGACCCATAGCGTTGGCGATGTCGGTCACGGCATATTTCACACAACTGTACCGCATGTCGTCTGGGTCGAAGTCCGGGTCGTCTTTGGGATAGTCGCGTGCAATAATGGCATTCTTGAAGCCGGCGGCTTCAAATGCCGTATTCCAATCTTCTACGCCTTGTTTTACGATGTCCCTCCATTTATCGGGGAAGGCACTGTCCACGTAGAAAACAATGGGTTTGGCCGGTTCTACGAGTTCACCTCTGAAATAGGCTTCGCGGTCTTCCTCTTTCGGTTCGAGACGCCAGCGATGTACATATTTGGTGTAGTCTATACGATCTTTGTCGCTGGAATAGATATTCTTACCGCTCGAAAAGAATCCTACCCGACGGTCGTAGATACGCGGTGTCATAGGTCGTTCGGGAAGAAGAACCAACGAGCGATGCATAGTGACGGTGCAATTATTGTCGCCGGTAAAGCTCAATACCGAACGGATTTCACTGTTTTGAGGAAAACTCTTTGCCCCTAAGATATAGGAATTGGCGGCCGTGTAGGTTCCGGTTTTTATTTTGGAAGAGCTGCCGGGAGTCGGAGTAGGCATAGGGCTGATGATTTTTTCATTGCCTTTGAAAAAATCACTCATGTCGACTACCACGTCTTTCCCGTTTTTGGCAGAGATTTTAAATGCTTTGATAATAGGGTCTCCAAAATTTTTGTCAAAAGATGCCGCTATGGGGTCGTTCTCGTCGATGATGTTCCGGTGCTGAACGAGGTGCATGAAGAGCGACTGTTCGTTTTTGCTGAATCGTATCATGAACGGATTGGTCGTCATTTCGCCGGCGACGAATATTTTGGGATCGGTCGTGGCGGCTACACGGCTCGACAACAGGAACGTGCGGTTCATCAACGAGTCGGGTACTTCGACCAGCAGTTTGTTGTCATTCGTAATGTGTAGCGTGAACATACCCTTTTGAGTCTTAGCTCCTTTGATGAGCTTTTCGTATTTCGACTCTTTGGCAGTCGTGTCTTTTACCTGTTCTTTCTTATCATTTTTCTTACTTTTCTTTTTGGCATAACATGTCTCGGGATTTGCGCCTGCGATGATAGCCGTCGCAAGAATGGCCCATAGCAATTTCTTCATATACTTGTTTTTTTGTGAGTCTGTTTTATAATGGCATACTGCGCAAAGATAATATAAACTTTGTCCAAAACCAAGCCTATTTGCAAACGGCTAATTGAAACTCATATCGGCTGTTTTTATGAGAAAAGGAAGAGGAAGCGGTGAAAAGCTGTCTTTATGTAAGAAAAATAGATTTACAGAGTGTATTCGTTAAGTGCGATATTGTATTTTTTTAAGATGGTTTCGGGGTTATACGACAGTTTGGCTTCACGTAGGCCGGCATCCCCTGCATCGTCCTCTCGGTTGATGTATTTCACTTCGGGGTGTTTTTCGGCCATTTGCGCCGAATAGAATTGATTGATGGCTTCGTATACCCCGGCCACTTCCTTACGGGCTTTCTCGATATGGACGATAAGCGTGTCGCCTATAACTTCGCCGATAGAAAATGCTACGATTTGTCCCGATACCCGCAGAGCGCCTCCTTCAAATTTCAGTTTTTCATATTCGTGCAATACTTGAACCACTTTGCTTTCTTCGTACGTGAACAGCAAACTATCTTTTTGATATTCTTGTTTGTAGGTCTCGAAAAAAGCTGTTATTTCCGGGAGGTTCTGCGATGTGATCATCTCGTAGCGATAATCGGGGTAGGTGCTTTTGAATTTGTTTACTCGGTTGCGCTTTTTGTTAAAACGGTGTCCGACTAATGTCGCAAGGTCTACGGCATTGTATAGGTAGTCTCCCCAGTCGGGCAATTCGGTTATCGGGCAGCCGTAAAGTTGTTGAATTTCCAGTGCGGCCGGTTCGGGTACGGCCGACAAAATGAACGGGACGTTGTGTCGGCAGCAATACTCTTTCAGTAACGGTAAGGATTCTTGCAGATTCAATTTGCCGACGGGTACGGCAAAAGCCGTGTTTTGCAAATTATCTTCCTCTCCTCCTTTGATAAACAGCGTATCTTGGGAAATACAATATTCGTAGCCGAAATAATCTACCCACATGTAGATGCCGCCGATCGAGAAGTCGCAGGTGCGGTAACATTGTCGGTGCAGGAAGGGTTCGATTTCGGAAAGAGAGTCCAGTGTAATGGGTTTGAAAACAAGATTATGTTCGCTTTCTTTCGAGAGCTTTGGCTCGGGCATAGTGCCAAGTCGGTTTGTATCCATGAGTGTGAATTTTGTTTTTTCGTGCGAAGGTAGAGCCGGCAAAACCGCAGCTTATGTTCGCATTTTTTCGGTGCAAAAGTATATAATTTTTATAGGTGTATATTTATAAACAATTTATTTTGTCTTTTGGTTTCAGAAAATTAAAATTATTCGACAATCTTTTTTATAAAAGTTATAATATTGTGCGTTTGACTTCTCAATTTGATATAATATAATTTCTGTTATTGGAAAAATGATATATATTTGCAAATATTTTATACGAAGTGAATATAATATTAACCAAAGAGAATCCTAATGTCACTGATAATTCCTCCGAAATATAAATTGAAGTTGTTGCCCGAAACTACCGAAATGGCAATAAAAATGTTGAAAGATGCTTTTCAAGAACGATTGTCCAAGACGCTTAACTTGCGTCGGGTAACAGCTCCTTTGTTCGTTCTTTCCGGTACGGGGCTGAACGACGACTTGAATGGAAGCGAGCGGGCGGTATCTTTTCCCATTGCCGATATGGGCGGGCGACAGGCCGAGGTCGTTCACTCGCTCGCCAAGTGGAAGCGGGTGAAATTGGGTGCATATGACATTGCACCGGGATTCGGGCTTTATACCGATATGAATGCGATTCGCACACACGAAGAGCTTGACAATCTTCATTCGTTGTATGTCGATCAATGGGACTGGGAGAAGACGATTACACGGGAGGATCGTAATGTCGAATACCTTAAAAAGACCGTGAAAAGTATTTATAAGGTTATCAGAGAGTGTGAGAGTCTCATCTATGCCGAGTTTCCTCACATTACACCGACTTTGCCTGACGAGATTACGTTTATACATACCGAGGAGTTGTTGCAAGAGTATCCTCGTTTGTCTCCGAAAGAACGGGAAGCCGCCGTTGCCCGTCGGTATGGGGCCGTATTCCTTATCGGTATAGGACAGCAGCTTAGCGACGGAACTCGTCATGACGGGCGCGCTCCCGACTATGACGATTGGACGACTCCCAACAGCGATGGTTATTTGGGCCTGAACGGCGATATTATCTTTTGGGATACCGTGTTGGGAACTCCGGTCGAGCTTTCATCGATGGGGATACGGGTGGATAAAGAGGCTCTGTTGCGTCAGCTCGATATTTGCGGTTGTCCCGAGCGGGCTCAGCTTTCTTTCCATCGGGCTCTGTTGAATGACGAGTTACCCCTCTCGATAGGCGGGGGGATAGGGCAATCGCGTTTCTCGATGTTTCTTTTGCAAAAGGCACACATTGGCGAGGTACAGGCCAGTATTTGGCCCGAGGAGCAAATTGCCGAGTGTGCGCGGCATAATATTCATTTGCTTTAATTGTGTGAGTTTTGCGTTGAATATGAGACTCTTTCAATTTCCTTGTATTTCTGTCGGAGATAATAGGAGATAAATAATTCTATTTTTTTGAATCGAAGAGTTGCAGAATTGAAAAAAGCGTTCTATCTTTGCACACGCAAAACGAAACTGGTGCGGTAGTTCAGCTGGTTAGAATACATGCCTGTCACGCATGGGGTCGCGGGTTCGAGTCCCGTCCGCACCGCAAAAGCAAAGCTCTGAAATTTTTGAATTTCAGAGCTTTGCTTTTTTAATTTTTACAAATGGTGATTAAATGTAATTCCCCGCTGCGGGATATATGTCTGGTGAGGAGAGTTATTCCCAATCTGGCTTTTATTTATATAACGGCTTCGTAGGGAAGAAACTTTTCGTATTATGTCGTTCAGAAGAGGTTCACCACTTCGCCGATAACAGGCATAAGGATAGTCAGCGAGTCATTGCGAGACAAGTTGCGGGCATTTTTCAAAGGTTCGTCCCACCGATGACGGGCGAGAGCGTATTTAGAGTGATGTACGGTAAGGACTCTGTGAACTCCGAGGTCTTTTATCGTCTGCTCTAATAAGGAGGGCATGGTGTGGATATATTTCCAATCCTCGTTGTACTGTCCATTTTCCAATATGGCCAAGTCTATATCGGGGAATTGTTCGCCTATTTGTTTGAGGTGGGAACCGTATCCGCCGTCTCCTCCGATGAAAATTTTTCGGTCGGGTGTTTCAAGCAAGAATGATGCCCACAAGGTTTGATTCGGAGTGAGTCCTCGGCCTGAGAAATGACGGCTGGGCAGACAGTGTATGATGAATTGCTGAGAGAGTGTTGCGCTCTCTTTCCAATCGAGTTCTATGATTCGGGATTTATCGAAACCCCAATGTTCGAAGTGTTCGCCCACACCCAATGGACAGACTACTTTCCCAATGCGGCCTTTCAATTGTTTGACCGTATGATAGTCCAAGTGGTCCCAATGGTCGTGGGAAATAACGAGGTAGTCGATGTCTGGCATGTCGTCGGGAGAATAGATTTCTGTCGCTCGGAAAGGTTTGTTGACGAACGATACGGGCGAAGCCATACAGAACACCGGGTCTACCAATATACGTTTTTCATCGACTTGCAATAGATAAGACGAGTGTCCGAACCATACCAAAGCATTTTCTTCGAGCGGGATTTTACGGAGAGCGGTTTTTATGGCGGGAATGGGTTCGTCGGGGCGTAATCCTTCTACTTTGCGAAACAGAAAACTCCATATCCCGGATGGTCGGCTTTTGTGCGATGTCATTAATATGGTCGTGTCGATATTCCTAAATTCTCCTTCCCGATAGTTAGGTGAACGTTTGATACGTTCCAGTCGTTCGCCTTTCGGTAACCGTCCGAAACTCGGCTGGTGCAGGAAGACAATGCCTGCGATGGTTATCGATATGATTATACCTAATAGAATATATAGTGTCATACGTCTCATACATGTAAGATTACGAACTACCCGGTTGCTTTTCTTTTTCGGTTTTCATTTGGTGAATCGCAGTATGCCGATATCGAGGTTATAAGAAACTGAAATAGCGATGAATCGGTTCATAAGGCTTTCTTTAAAATGGATAGATCATTTTTGTTCAATACGAAATTACGTCGTTTTTGTGTACCTCACTTATATGAATTACCGATATATCTACCATTTTTACCGATTGGCGGGCTAAAACGCTCTCCCCGACAGTACCGTGCCGGGGAGAGCGTTTGTTCAGTAAAGGAAATATTAATTTTTTGGAATCTTCACGTCTACGTAAATAGGCAGGTGGTCCGATGCTTGGGTTACGTCGCCTGTATGGAATACGGTGGGTACTTTGGATTCGATGACTTCGCATTTCACACCATTTTTCAATTGTAGAATGAAGTCGATACATTTGTCGGGATTATGAGACGAGTATGTGTTTCCTTCTACCGAAAGAATGTCCCAACATGTTTTGAGCATCTGAATGGTCTCGGAGTTTGGCTCAGCATTCATATCTCCTAACAAGAATATCGGTTTGGGGCAATCTTTATATAATTCGGTAAAAGTTTTGTTGATGACTTCTACCTCTTCCAATTGTGTCTCTTTTTGCAAATCGAGGTGAGTAGAGGCTATAATGTAGTCTTCGAGCTCGGCTACGGCTACGGTACGAGGTTCTCCGCCTTGTGGTAGAGCGATGGAAAATTTTTTCAGAATTTTATCTTTACAGGCAAGTCCTGTACCATAATATCCTCCTTGATAGGGCATGGCTTTGGCATAGACATATTCCCACCCCATGAGTTCGGCAAAACGTTTCACTTGGAAAACGTGTTTGGTACGAGTCGTACAACTGTCCAGTTCTTGCATGCAGACGGCATCGGCATCCAGTTCTTTCATCATGCGAGCCGTCATCTTGTAACCGCTTTTTGCATATTTGGCAAAAACACCTACGTTGTAGGAAACGAGACGGGTTACACCCTCGCTTTTGGGATAGGCAGGGGTGAAATCATCTTTTGAACAAGCACTTACCGATAAGGAGAGTAGGAGAAAAAAGAGGATAGTAATATTTTTAATATGTTGAACCATGATACCGTGTATTAAAAGTTACTCATATCGGTTACAGAAGTAGGACGGAGTATGGCGAAATGAGCAGCATGTTGTGCTATCGACGCTTGTTCATCGGTAACTCCTTCGGGACGATAGGTAATGCCTATCGGAGATTCTCCGAAGAATGTTTCGAACCATGCACAAGCAGCCGTATAGCGGCCGTATTTTAAATCCAGATGGTAACCGTCACGGCAGAATGTATCGCCCAAGCTACTGCTACGTCCGTTCTGAATAGCTGTTCCGGTGGGTATGACGATCGATATGTTTTGTTTTTGAGCCGCTTTGTCATAAGAAAATACGACATCTTCATACATGGCTTTTTGGTTTTTCCCGTATCTGAAAAATCCAGGGTGGTTGGAGTCTTTTGCATAAGCCCAAGTTTGTTGCATGGCGTATTTTACATTCGGATTGGTTGCATTCGCCTTGACGTATTCCATGAGTTCTTTCAATTCGGGGAAATAAGAGCTGTATTGTCCGGCGAAAGAGCTTGCTTGTTGAAATACAATGTAGTCCCATTCCTCGTCTTTCAGGGCTTCCAATAGACTCTTCCCTTTTTCTTCGGTGTATTTCCCATCTATATTTTTTCTGTATTTATAATCGTGTTTGTCGTGCCGGGCGTTATCGAGGTGTCTTTGGATAGAGCACCCGCCGATATAAGTGTTGGCGACGATAATGTGTTTTCCTGCCGAGATAGCGATTTCGTCAAGGTATTCGATTCCGTCGTCGGCAAAACTATTTCCGATAGCCAATATCTTAACAGGTTCGTTTTGGGCATGTAAAGAAGAAAATAATAGCAAGCATAAAATAAGCAGAAAGGAATTTTTTGTTTTCATAAGTGATGATTTAAATTTTTCGAATTATGTTGCCAAATTACTCAATTTTTTCTATCGGCGATTCAAAAATCGATACTTTTTTAGAAGCTGTTTTAAATTTATTCCGAGACAGATTGAGCCCTATGTTGAAGCGGATTGGAGTCCGAGATATGCAGTCAATAGCGGGCTATTGACAAAAATCAAGGGATTCTAGATTCGAGACAGGGGCGCAATATGGCCGGAACATACCTGCTTGCAATGATAATATTATTTCTCTATAAATTTAAAACAGCTTCTAAATATATCGTTCTGTAACAATGACCGATATAACGATGGGACGGTTTACGACGAAATATAAAATTTCTGATTTCGCCGAGTCGGGATATGCGATTTTACTCGGCTCCCATCAAGCAGCGATCGTGTTGCAGGTCGTTGATGATTTCAAAAATAAGTTGCAATACCTGTGGTATGGCTTTTCTTGCTTCGGGCGATAGTTGCATGCCTAAGTGATGACAGTTGCGCACACTGATGGCAAGTAGTTCGATACGGGGTGCTTGTCCGAGTAATAGCATGGCGTCTATCATTTCTTTCAATCCTATTTCGTGTGCGCTTAGCAAGGGTGGATAGTCTTTGGAGTATTTGGGCGATAATCGCCGAATCGTCCCGACCGGATTGTTGTCGAGTGCTGCGTCTACGAGAATAAGTTGCCGGTAACTTTGCAATGTTTCCAACAGGGCAAGGCCACCGGTTCCACCGTCGAGCACGTCCACACCTTGTGGTATCTCCATCTCGTTTAGAGCATTGACTACGTGTATTCCTATGCCTTCGTCGTTGAGTACGAGGTTCCCTATTCCCAAAACAAGTATCTTATCGGGTGTAGGATTATTTTTCGGTTGTTTCGTTTGCGATTCCATCTTTTTGTTTTTGAAGTTGTTGTTGCTGTTTTTGTTCGGTCTCGTACTCTTCCGCCAAATCCTCCCGAACGAATTTCCAGCCTCCTATGATCGAGGAGGCTATTCCGTTTCGTTCGATATAGTCGTGGTAAAATACCAGATATATGTGGGCAATCGTAAAGAGAATGAATGCCCACATGGCGATATGATGTATTTGCCTTACGACGAAGAACCCTCCGCATTTGAGTAATACCCAAGTGAAAAAGGGTTCCATAACATTGTTGGTGGACACGCAGAACATGGCCAGTCCTGTGATGGTTTGGATAAAGAATAGGACAAAGACCCCGAAGTATGTAAAGGCGGCCAAGCTATTGTGTCCTATGTCATAGACCGGTTTCGGCGACAACAACAATACATCGACTTTGGTGGTATCGAAAATACTCCTCCACTGTTTTCGGGTGAGGGGGAGGTAATTGTTCCATCGGGCGAACGAGTTACCGGCGAAAGCCCAATATAGGCGAACAATAAAGTTGAGAATGAAAACAAATGCGGCAGCGAAATGGATAAACCGTACCCAACCGAACCAATAGTTAGCTTCGGGTGGTGTGGCATGTTGTATAGCGGGTGGGTTGCCGATAATGTATCCGGTAACGCACAATACGACGATAGCTGTTGCGTTGACCCAATGGAATATGCGTACGGGGAGTTCCCACACGTAGACTTCACGTAAAGATTTTTTCCGGCTTATCATATATTCAACTGCTTGGGGTTTATATTATAACATTTCACATCGGTGTATATGTTCACCGTTTTCGTCATATAGATGTACGGCACATGCCATACAGGGGTCGAATGAGTGTATGGTGCGTATGATTTCGAGCGGCAGTCGGGGATCGATGACCGGAGTTCCGATAAGGGAGGCCTCGAAAGCCGAATGTTGTCCTTTGGTGTCGCGAGGAGAGGCGTTCCATGTAGTAGGAACGACCATTTGGTAATTGAAGACTTTTTTATTTTTAATGCCTACATAGTGGGCCAGTGCACCCCTCGGGGCTTCGGTGAGTCCTACACCTTGCGCTGCTTCCGGCCAAGTGTCTGGTTCCCATTTTATACCGTTGAACATACGGTAGTCTCCGTTCTTTATGTTTTGCAGTAAAGCCGTGTAAAACTCGGTTTGCCAGTCTGCCAATAAATTTGCTTCGATAGCTCGTGCCAAAGTCCGCCCGGCTGTGGAGTACATCGCTTCGTAGGGGACATTCAGTTGCTTCAAACACCGTTGTGTGATTTCTTTATAGGCTTCGTTGCCCGATGCATGTCCTACGATATTACGGGCCAATGGCCCTGTTTCCATAGGCATACCTTTGTATCGGGGAGTTTTGATCCAACTGTAAGGCTGGTCTCTATCGAGGTATTCATAGGGTGGCGTAGCACCCGTGTAGTTCAGATGAGTTTCGCCGACCGACGGGTGAAGCCCCACATCTTTGCCTTGCGTATAGGAATACCACGAATTGTTGACAAATTCCAACAGCCCGTCCATAGCCCAGGGATCGAATTCGACGACTTTTGATAAGTCGCGACCGACGACAATACCCCTCGGACTTTTATAGGTCGACAGTTCCCCGTAGTTACCCATAGGGTAATCTCCATAGGCGATATAATTATGCAGCCCTCCGCCTATTTTCGTCCATTCGGGGTAATAGGAAAGTATGGCCAGAACATCTGGAAGGTAGACTTGGCGGACGAAGGTCTGCGTACGTTCAATGATTTGAGCGACATAATTCAACCGTTCCATGTTGAGGGCGTTGGGATCGTTTATGTTGACGGCGCAGGCCATACCCCCGACCAAGAAATTGGGGTGGGGATTTTTCCCTCCGAAAATGGTTTGGACTTTGACGATTTCTTTTTGGACTTCGAGCGCTTCGAGATAATGAGCCAAAGCCACGAGATTCACTTCCGGCGGAAGTTTATAGGCCGGGTGTCCCCAATATCCGTTGGAAAAAATACTGAATTTGCTGGTCTCTATGAACGTGCGTATTTTCTTTTGTATTTCGACAAAATAACCGATGGAGTTTTTAGGCCATTCCGATAGGCTTTGCGCCACTTCGGCTGCCTTTCTGGGGTCGGCATTCAAGGCCGACATGACATCGACCCAGTCGAGAGCCTGTAATTGATAGAAGTGTGTAACGTGATCTTGTATGGTTACGGCCGATTGCATGAGGTTTCTCACCTGCTCGGCATTCGGCGGAATGACGATGTGTAGCGCATCTTCGACTGCCCTGACAGAACAGAGCGAATGTATGGAGGTACAGACTCCGCATACTCGGCCTACGTATGCCCAAACGTCGCGAGGATCGCGGTCTTTGACAATGATCTCGATTCCCCGTATCATCGTCCCGGTACTGAAAGCATCGGTGATGACACCGTTTTCTATATCGGCTTCCATGCGGAGGTGGCCCTCGATTCTCGTAATAGGGTCTACAACAATTCGTTTAGTCATAATTCGAATTTTTATCGGTTATCTTTATCTTTTTCCAGTTTATGAGCTTTTTGGTCGAGTCTTTTTTCTTCCCGTTCGATTTGATGTTCTTCTACGGCGAATTCTTCTTTATCGATATCGTCGTTGTCCATCTGATTTTTAATGAGTTTTCTTTTTTGTATGTTTGTCACGATGGCGTGTGCGGTTACTCCCGCAGCGGCTACGGCTGTCAGTCCCAGTCCTATTTGGTCGGCCGTCGCTTCGATGCCGAATCCTTTGATGTCGGGGAGGTGATGGTACATGGGTTCTGCGTCCCAGAATCCGGGTTCGGCGCATCCAATGCATCCGTGTCCCGATTGTATGGGGTAACTGACCCCTTCGTTCCATTTGATGACTGCGCACGAATTGAATGTATTCGGTCCTTTGCAACCCATTTTATATAGGCAGTATCCTTTTTTCGCATTTTCATCGTCGAAGGCTTCGACAAACAGTCCGGCATCGTAGGCGGGACGGCGATAACAAGTATCGTGGATACGCCGTCCGTAGAAAGAGACGGGTCTGCCCATATTATCCAATTCGGGTAACCGGTCGAAAGTCAATATGTAAGTGATAACTCCGGCCATGACGTCGGCGATAGGAGGGCAGCCCTGAACGTTAATGACCGGTTTGCCAGAGATAATTTTATGTACGGGTTTCGTATCTGTCGGGTTTGGGTAAGCTCCTTGTATGCAACCGGAGGACGCGCAATTTCCCCATGCGATAATAGCACTCGCTCCGTGGGCAGCCTCGTCGAATACCTGTTTAGCGGAATGTCCGGCAATAGTGCAGTATCCCGGATTTCCCAGTGGAATCGAACCCTCCACAATCATGATGTATTTGCCCCAATTCTCTTTCATAGAACGGGTTCGGACTTCTTCTGCTTGGAAACCGCTGGCTGCCATGAGCGTGTCGGAATAGTCGAGAGAAATCATTTCAAGCAAAATTTGTCCGACAAGCGGGTGAGACGACCGTAGGAATGATTCGCTGCAACAAGTACACTCTTGAAAGTGAAACCAAAGAACCGGCTTGCGGGGTTTGGTTTGAAGTGCGTTGACAACTTGGGCTATACCGGTTTGGTGAAGGCCCAACATAGCTCCCATGATACCGCAGAATTTAAGGAATTGCCGACGGGTGTATCCTTTGGCTTTCAGCTCCTGATAGAAAGTTTGTTCTTTTTCCATTGTTTTCTTCCGATTTATGGTTTCAGCAAATGCGCGGTAATTGTTCTCCGCTCAGCATATCGAGAATCCGTGTTTGTCCTAAGGATAGTTTTAGAATTACTTCTGGGTGTCTGTCTTCGGTTACATGTCCTATTATCCGTGCGTTTTTCCCATGTATGTCACTTCGAATGATTTGTAAAGCCCGTTCGGCATACTCGTCCGGTAAAAAGACAAGCATGATTCCTTCGTTGGCGACATACAGAGGGTCTAAGCCTAACAGGTCGCATGCGGCGTTGACCGACGAGCTGATGGGTAATTCGTTCTCGTCTATGGCGATGGTTACGTTCGCACCCTCGGCTATTTCGTTTAGCGTGCTCGATAATCCCCCGCGTGTGGGATCCCGTAGTATATGTACATCGGGAACTCCGGCCAGTAGATTAGAGACGATTTGGGTGAGTGCCGCCGTATCGCTTTGGATAGAGGTCTCGAAACCTAAACTGTCTCGTGTGGAGAGAATACAGATTCCGTGATTCCCGATATCGCCGGTGACGATTACGGCATCTCCTTTCTTGATGCGGTGAAGTCCTATATCGATATTTTCGGGGACGATCCCGACTCCGGTCGTGTTGATGAAAATCTTGTCGCATTTGCCGTGTTCGACGACTTTGGTGTCTCCGGTGACGATAGAGACACCGGCTTTCCCGGCCGCTTTTCGCATGGTTTGTACGATCTGTTTCAATGTCTCTATGGGTAAGCCTTCTTCTAATATAAATCCTGCCGATAAATAGAGAGGAGTGGCTCCGCAACACAGTAAATCGTTTACGGTCCCGTTTATAGCCAAGTCCCCGATGTTTCCCCCGGGAAAGAACAATGGGTCTACGACGAACGAGTCGGTTGTGATAGCTATCCGGGCGGAAGGCAAATTCAATGTCGCTCCGTCATGAGCTTGTTCGAGCCATTTGTTTTGAAAGGCCGGATAGAAAATCTTTTCGATAAGACGGCTTGTCATTCGTCCTCCTCCGCCGTGGGCCATGACGATTCGGTCGTATTTTTGTGTCAGTGTGGGACAGTCGGGTAAATTCATATTTCGTTTTTTAGTTAGTTCTGTAACGATAAAAAGCAGAGCAAGCTCCTTCCGACGATACCATAGATGCCCCTAACGGGGTATCGGGGGTACAACGGTTGCCGAACAAGGGACACTTTTCGGGAGATATTTTCCCCTTCATGATTTCTCCTGCCCGACATACGGAGGCTTGAATGCCCGGTTTCACTTTGCATAAAAAACGATTTCGAGCTTCGTATTGTTCATATTCGGGGCGTAGTCTCAATCCGCTGACGGGTATCTTTCCCAATCCCCTCCAATAGGCGTCATAGGGTGTGAAGAAACGTTCTGTCTTTTGTCGGGCCATTCTGTTCCCTTGTGTAGGTACGGCTCTTCGGTAAGCGTTTATGGTACGGTCGATGCCTTGTGCTTTCAACCGTATAACTTGATAAATGCCATATAATAAGTCGGCCGGTTCGAATCCGGTTACGGCGATGGGCAATTTCAATTTTTCGGCCAAGGCATCGTACTCTCGGAGCCCGGTAATCGAGCATACGTGTCCGGCTGCCAACAGTCCGTCTATTTTACATTCGGGATCTTGGGCTAAAAACGATATGGCGGCGGGTATGGTGAACAAGGAGGTCAGCAAGGATAGATTGGTTATTTTTCGGGCGACGATTTCTTGCAACAACAAAGTGTATAGGGGTGTGGTCGTCTCGAATCCTATGGCGAAGAAGACGACTTGTTTTTCGGGATTTTCACTGGCTATCCGTAACGTATCGAGAGGAGAATAGACAATACGTATATCTTTTCCTTCGGCTTTGAGTTGTTGTAAACTTCCTTTTGTCCCGGGCACACGTACCATGTCTCCGAAGGTACAGAATATGGTTTGGGGATTCCGAGCTATTTCGATAGCTTGCGATATGGTATCTTCATGGGTGACGCATACCGGGCATCCCGGCCCGTGAATCATTTGTACCGTGTTGGGGAGTAATTCTTCGATTCGATACCGGGACAGGGCATAGGTTTGTCCCCCGCATACTTCCATGATTCGTATCGGGAACGTAGCTATTTGTCGGATTGCTTGAAGTAATGTCGTAAGATTACCGTTATCCCTGAATTGTTTTTCATACCACATGGTTGTCGGGATTAAGATTATCTGCGAGGATCCTGAAATCCTCTAATGTAGCTTCTGCTTCTTCACTATCGAGACGGGTTATCGCCATGCCGGCGTGAGCCAAGATGAAATCGCCGGGCTCCGCGTCGACATATTGTATGCAGATGGATTTATGTATACCGCCGAAATCGACTGTCGCCATACGCAGGGAACAGGAAGTATCTATATCGAGAATTTCTCCGGGAATAGCCAAGCACATAATTTGAGTAATAGTTTTGGTACGGATAATGAACAACTTTTACAATTGTATTGTTTAGAAAGAAATCTGAAAAAACTTTTGCAGATGAATCAATATCACATACATGTCAGAGGTCTTGTGCAAGGAGTAGGATTCCGTCCTTATGTATACCGCTTGGCTAATGAGATGGGATTACGTGGGTACGTGGATAATAGTAATGACGGAGTTCTTATCGTGTTGCAATCTACCTGTATTCAAAAGGAGAAATTCTTGAAGGCTTTGATAAAATCGGTTCCGGAGGTCGCTTCTATCGAACATATAGAAACAGTACAATGCCGTGTCTCGAAAAAATATGAAAGTTTCGATATTGCTCCCAGCCGTAGTTCTGGCGACGAAATCACACGTATAAGCCCCGATATAGCTATTTGCTCCGATTGTTTGAAAGACCGGAAACACCAGTTGCATCGCATGGGGTATCCCTTTATCAATTGTACGCATTGCGGGCCTCGTTTTTCCATTATCGAAAAATTACCTTACGATAGAGCCGTTACGACTATGAGCTCTTTTGGTATGTGCGATACGTGTCGGGAGGAGTATGCCGATGTAAATGATCGCCGTTTCCATGCACAACCCATCGCTTGTAACGAATGTGGCCCGCATTATACGCTGCGGGATTCCGAAGGGAATGAGGATACGGTTTATATCCGTATAGTTTCGCGAATATCCGATGTATTGTCGAATGGAGGTGTCGTCGCTTTGAAAAGTTTGGGCGGTTACAACCTCATCTGCGATGCCGATAATGAGCAGGCTGTCGCCCGGATACGAGAGTTGAAAGGTCGTTATGCCAAGCCTTTGGCTGTCATGTATCGGGACGAGCGGGAGGTAATGGTCGATTTGAATCTTTCCGATGAAGAGCGAAAAGCGTTGAACTCGTGGAGGCGGCCTATCGTGCTGGCGGAGGAGAAAGTGCATAATGCGCCGTGGCTGAACGAGGGATATCGGTCTTTGGGAGTTCTATTGCCTTATATGGCGATACATTATGATTTGTTTACAGAAGCTCCCGAATTGAGACGAATCGTGGTAACCAGTGGGAATATGGGGGGACGTCCTATCGTCATAGCAGATGAGGAGGCTCATGATTTGTTTGATTCCAAAGTCGATTCGGTCGTTTCGTACAATCGGGATATTTACAACCGGGTCGATGATTCTGTCGTACAGGAATATGACGGAGTTTGTCGTCCCATACGAAGGTCACGGGGATATACTCCCGAGCCATTACGCAACGTGCAGGCTACCGAAGGAATATTGGCTGTCGGGGCCGAACAGGTTTCCTGCTTTGCGATAGGGAAAAAAGAAGATATTTTATTGGGTCAACATATAGGCGAGTTGTCTTGCCGGGAAAACCTTTCTTTTTTTGAGGAATCGATTTCTCATTTTTCTCGAATGTTTCGATTCGAACCGAGGTGTGTGGTCTGTGACCTGCATCCCGACTATTTCGCTACGGCATGGGGTGAACGATGTGCAGCCGAGAGGCATATACCTGTGTATCGGGTACAACATCATCATGCCCATGCCGTAGCTGTAATGGCTGAATATGCGCTCACCGGCGATGTATTGGCGTTATGCCTCGACGGAACCGGTTATGGCGATGATTGCACGATTTGGGGCGGAGAACTGATCCGGTGTTCTCGTACGGAATATAGGCGGTTATCGCACCATCTTTATTTGCCGATGCCGGGAGGCGATATTGCCGCTCGTGAACCGTGGAGAATGGCCGTATCACTGTTGTACTCGTTGTATGGAGAGAATATGCCTTTACCCGACGATTTCGTAAAACGGGTAGGAGAGGACCGTATTAAATTGGTGAGTCGTATGATTGCCCGTCGTATCAATACTCCGTTAAGCTCCGGGGCAGGCCGGCTGTTCGATGCAGTCGCTTCTCTATTGGGTATAGCGGATTTCAATCGATATCGATCGGAAGCTCCTCAAAAGTTGGAACAAGTAGCCGACCGTTTTATCTTGAAAATCTATTCTTTCGACAAAGATAATCCTCTTGATTTTTCGTGGTTGGTGAAGGCTGTTTTGAACGATTTACAGAAAGGAGTTCCCCGCTCTGAGATAGCTTCGGCTTTTCATCGAACCTATGCGGCTATGTGGTGCGTTGAATTAGCGAAACAGGCTGTCCGGCAAAAGTTGTCGAGAGTCGTCCTGTGCGGGGGTGTTTTCCAAAATAAGTTGTTGGTCGATATTTTGATGCCCATGTTGAGGCAGTTGGGGTTACAACCCTATTTGCCAGCTTCCGTCCCTTGTAACGATGCCGGTATTGCCGTGGGACAAATGGCCGTAACAGCTGCATGGATAGAACAATCGATGAACCATAATGATAAGAGGCATGCACGAGTTGTCGTTGGCTTGTAGCGTGGTGGAGCTGGTGGGAAAAGAGCTGGCTCTACATGGGGGTGGTTCGGTTCGATTCATCGAGATAACCATTGGCGATTTATCGGGTGTGGATAATGATGCTTTTTTATTTTCATTGAATATGGTTTTGGAGAGAAGTGCGTTTGCCGGTGCTCGGGTAATGGTCGATCGGGTGAAACCGTTGGCGGTTTGCGGTGTTTGCGGTGAGTCGTTTTCACCGTTTTCGTTATATGCCTCGTGCCCGAAATGCGGAAGCTATAAAACACGGTTGGTTTCGGGACAAGAGTTTCGCCTTGCCTCATTGATTGTAGAAACAGATAAGGAATAATATTAAAATTAAAAAGATATGTGTACGACTTGCGGTTGTGGTCATCAGGAGATGAGCCATGAAGAAATGCATCGTCTGGGAATTGCTCACGGACATGGAAAAACGGTTGATATTACCGTAGAACAAGATATTTTAAGTGAGAATAATAGGATTGCCGGGCAGAATAGAAATATATGGAATACGACAGATTGTTGGGCGATAAATTTGGTTAGTTCGCCGGGATCGGGTAAAACGACTTTACTCGAAAACACTATTAAACGGCTGGGTGAAAGAGGTTTTCATAAGATTGCCGTAATAGAGGGAGACCAGCATACCGACAATGATGCCGGACGTATTAGGAATTTGGGTATTCCGGCCATACAAATCAATACACACAATGGTTGTCACCTCGATGCCCGTATGGTATCGTCGGCGTTCGATGAATTGGCCGTGAAAGATACGTTGTTGTTTATAGAGAATGTAGGCAATTTGGTGTGTCCGGCCATGTTCGACTTGGGCGAAAATCTCCGAGTCGTTCTTCTCAGTGTGACCGAGGGAGACGATAAGCCGTTGAAGTATCCCTATATGTTTGCCGGTGCTGATATTTGTATAATCAACAAAATAGATTTGTTGCCTTATGTAGATAGCGATGTCGCCCGATTGAAAGATAATGCCTTGAAAATAAATCCTCAGTTGAGCTTTTTTGAAATTTCGGCGACCCGGGGTATGGGCATGGACGAGTGGTGCGAGTATTTGTTGGCTTGTTTTGAGAGAAAGGAGGAGAAATGAATTTTTTTGATGAGATGGCTGGGGTGTGGAATAAAACTTGTCGGTATGATACCGGGAGGATAGAAAAAGTACTGTCTGTTTTACAGTTGAAACAAGGCGATACAGTTCTCGACATAGGTACGGGAACGGGAGTTATGATACCTTTTATCCGGGAACAGGTAGGGCATTATGCTCCTATTGTGGCTGTGGACAGTTCTGAAAAGATGCTGAGGGAGGCTTCTTTGCGTTTTCCCAATGCAGGAGTTCGCTTTGTCCGGGCCGATGTGGAGCGGGATCGTTTGGGTGGACGTTTCAATGCTATTTTGCTGTATTCGGTGTTCCCTCATTTTCGTTATCCGGTAGATACGATTGCCCGCTTGGTAACCGATAATCTGTATTGTGGCGGTAGATTGTTGATTGCCCATTCCCAAAGTCGGGAACAATTAAATGAAATGCACAAACGTATATCGGATAAAGTTTTTGCCCGAGATTTATTACCGGTAGCGGAACAAGTCGCCCAGTTTACGGAGATAGGCTTGTCTGTGGCTTCGTTCGATGAAACCGATGAATACTATTATATCTTGTTACAGCGAGTCGGTAGGAAATTGAGTGCCTCGGTAGCCGATGCAATCTATTGACAGAGTTATCTTTTGGATGCTCTTAGAATTTCCCGTTTACCGTTCGGCGGGCCGGGTAACCGTTCTACCGTAAACCCGACAGATTGAAGCCTTCGTCTTATTTCCCCTTTCGCACAGTAGGTGCTCAGAATACCACCCGGAGACAAGTGATTGAAAATCTCCCGGAAAATTTTCTCGTCCCACATTTCGGGTTGCTTTTCGGGAGCGAACGCATCGAAATAAACCACGTCGTATATTCCTTCGGGAGAGGTTCGAGTGAGGTCGGCATGGCGTTTGTATAAGGTAAACAAGGGTGATATAGCGATCTTTTGATTCCATTCGCATTGATGTAAAAGAGCAAATATCGATTCTGAGCTTGGGGCTATGAGCCTCGGGTAGTTCAATTTTTCGGTTATGTCGGGGGAGAGAGGATATAGTTCGAAGGTGGTATAATTTATCCTTAATCCTTTTTCCTGTGATTCGAGAAATGTAAGAAATGTGTTTAATCCGGTTCCGAAACCTATTTCAAGGACATTGATTTCTTTTTTCCCAGAAGCTCGCAATGCAGAGTCGATGTATACATGCCGAGCTTCCGCCAAAGCCCCTTTGGTGGAGTGGTAATGTTCGTCCATTCTCGGCAAATAGAGAGTGGGGATACCATCTTCGGTTTGTTCTATAATCATATTATTTTGCATCTTGGTGAGGAATATTCGGGAACAAAAATAAAACAATCTTTTTATGTATGATATGAAATAAAAAATTAAGCCATGTGAAAATTTAAAATAAATGTAATATGATGTATATATACATTCTTCTACCTTTGCAATCTACAAAAGATATATCCGTTTTATCTTCTTGGTATTGAGTAGATAAGGATAAATCGAGAAAGAGGATACATTAAATAATTATATTATACACATTTATGAAAAATTCCTTTTTTAGCAGATTTACCCCTAAGGAACCCAAATTTTTCCCATTGTTGAAACAACTTTCCGAAGTGTTGGTTTCTTCTTCGGCTGTTTTGGTAGAGAGCATGCAACATGACAAGCCGGAGGAACGATCTTCCTATTATAAAAAAATTAAAGATTTAGAACGTGAAGGGGATAGATTGGCTCACTTGATTTTTGATAAATTAGGAACTACTTTTATTACTCCGTTTGACAGAGAGGATATACAGGCATTGGCTTCTCACATGGACGATGTCATCGATGGAATAAACAGTTGTGCGAAACGTATAGCGATTTATAATCCGCGACCTATCGGCGATAGCGGAAAAGAACTGAGTTTGTTGGTACAGAAAGAGGCTGATTATATCTGTAAAGCGATGGACGAGTTGGATACGTTTCGCAAGAATCCGGCTACATTGAGGGAATATTGTTCGAAATTACACGATATAGAGAATCAGGCAGACGATGTGTATGAACTGTTCATCACAAAGTTATTCGAGGAGGAGAAAGACTGTATCGAGATTATCAAGATAAAAGAGATCATGCAGATATTAGAGAAGACTACCGACTCGGCCGAGTATGTTGGAAAAATCCTGAGAACGTTGATTGTTAAGTACGCATAAATCCGTAAAGAGTTATGTTATGGAGTTATTGATAGTTATTATTGTACTGGCATTGCTGTTCGATTTTATCAACGGGTTTCACGATGCTGCCAATTCGATAGCGACAATCGTGTCGACGAAAGTCCTCACACCCTTTCAAGCGGTTTTGTGGGCTGCTTTCTTTAATTTTGTCGCGTTCTTTATTGCCAAATACATTATCGGTGGGTTTGGTATAGCCAATACCGTATCCAAGACCGTGGTAGAAGAGTTTATCACTCTGCCTATTATTTTGTCGGGTGTGATTGCCGCCATCGCATGGAATTTGATTACTTGGTGGAAAGGTATTCCGTCTTCTTCGTCGCATACCCTTATCGGAGGATTTGCCGGTGCTGCCATTATGGCGAGTGGATTCGGGGCGATTCAGCTCAATATTATTCTCAAAATAGCCGCATTTATTTTCTTGGCTCCCTTTATAGGAATGGTCGTGGCGTTCGGATTTACGATATTGGTTCTTCATATTTGTCGCCGGGTTCAACCCCATAAGGCTGAGGTTTGGTTCAAGAAATTACAGTTGGTTTCTTCGGCGATGTTTAGTATCGGGCATGGTTTGAACGATTCCCAGAAAGTAATGGGTATTATTGCCGCCGCTATGATTGCCGCTCACTCGATGGGTTTAGGTATGGGTATAAACAGCATTGCCGATTTGCCCGATTGGGTTGCGTTTGCCTGCTTTACGGCCATATCGTTGGGGACGATGTCGGGAGGTTGGAAGATAGTAAAAACAATGGGAACGAAAATTACGAAGGTTACTCCGTTGGAGGGAGTGGTAGCCGAAACGGCAGGGGCGTTCACGCTTTATTTAACCGAAATTTTAAAGATTCCCGTAAGTACTACACATACCATTACCGGGGCTATTATCGGTGTGGGAGCGACCAAACGCTTGTCTGCGGTTCGTTGGGGTGTGACGAAAAGTCTTTTAGTCGCATGGATTCTTACGATTCCTGTCAGTGCGCTTTTGGCAGCAGGTATTTATATGGTCGTTACTTTCTTTTTAGGATAAGTTCGTTGTTACTAAAAAATGATATAATATATAAATTTGAAAGAAAAATAGCGAAATAATTTGTATTTTGTATTTAATGCCTTATATTTGTTGAAAATTTATAGTTAAGGTTAATGATGGTTCTATTTTTACATCACAGTCACGTGCATTGTCCCTTTGGGGGATAGGGTGAGTCTGTATGTAAAAATAACATAGGAAAATGTTGTAGGCTTACCGGATTACGGTAAGCCTTTTTTTATTTGGATTTTACTTATTAAAAACATGAAGAATTATGCTGAGGATAGCTATTCAGTCGAAAGGGAGACTATATGAGGAGTCTATGGCTTTGTTAGAGGAGGCAGGTATCAAGATACCGGGAGGGAAGAGGACGTTGTTGGTTCCTGCACGAAACTTCCCCGTGGAAGTGTTGTTTCTAAGGGACGACGATATTCCTGAGTCTGTGGCTTCGGGGGTTGCCGATGTAGGAATCGTGGGATTGAACGAGGTCATGGAGAAGCGTTGTCCTGTGGGTATTTTGAAAAAGTTGGGCTTCGGGAAGTGTCGCCTTTCATTAGCTATACCCCAAGACATAGACTATCAAGATAGAAACTGGTTTTCGGGAAAGAAAATAGCGACGTCTTATCCCGGAATATTGTCAGATTATCTGCACAAGAACGGGATAGTTTCGGACATTCATGTAATTACCGGTTCGGTCGAGATAGCTCCCGGAATTAGATTGGCCGATGCCATATTCGATATTGTCAGTTCGGGCAGTACGTTGGTTAGCAATCGATTGAAAGAAGTTGAAACCGTCGTCGAATCGGAAGCTGTTCTCATAGGAACGGATTCTATTTCTCCCGAAAAGCGGGGAATACTGGACGAGCTGTTGTTCCGTTTCGATTCGGTACAAGCCGCAGATGATAAAAAGTATATTCTCATGAATGTCCCGCAAAAGAAGTTGAACGACGTGTTGTCTGTGTTGCCGGGAATCAAAAGCCCCACGGTCATGCCTCTGGCTGATAAGGAGTGGTGTTCGGTGCATACGGTACTCGACGAAAAATGTTTTTGGGAGATTATTAATCGGCTGAAAACGGCAGGAGCCGAGGGTATATTGGTGTTGGACATTGAAAAGATGATTTTGTGATATGACAGTGACGGTTTGGAAATATCCGAAGCGGGACGAATGGAAGTCGATTATGGCTCGTCCGCAAATGGATTTAATCTCTTTATCTCGCACGGTGTCCGATATTTTAGAATCGGTACGATGCGAAGGAGACGATGCGTTGAGACGTTATGAGAAGCAATTCGATCGGGTTGTATTGGATGCATTGCAGGTGACACCTGCCGAAATGGAAGAAGGGATCGCGGCTGTGCCCGAGTCTTTGAAAAAGGCAATAAGACAGGCTATCGACAACATTCGTAAGTTCCACGCCTCGCAGGCTATCGAGGTGAAAAAAGTAGAAACCATACCCGGTGTGTGGTGTTGGCAGAAGCCAGTGGGAATAGAAAAAGTAGGTCTTTATGTGCCGGGTGGTACAGCTCCGCTGTTTTCTACGGTACTGATGCTGGCTGTCCCGGCTCGTTTGGCGGGTTGTCACGAAATCGTGATGTGTACTCCTCCCGGAAAGGAGGGGAAGATAGCCCCCGCTATATTGTATGCGGCTCGTGAGACAGGGGTAGACCGTATTTTTAAACTGGGAGGAGTGCAGGCCATAGGCGCTATGGCTTTTGGCACGGAGAGTGTTCCGCAGGTATATAAGATTTTTGGACCGGGAAATCGTTATGTAATGGCCGCTAAACAGCAAGTATCCGTGCAAGGTGTAGCTATCGATATGCCGGCAGGGCCTTCGGAAGTGATGATTGTAGCCGATTCGGGCGCCGATGTACGATTCCTTGCCGCCGATTTTTTGTCGCAGGCCGAGCATGGGGCTGACAGTCAGTCGATACTGCTGACTACCGATCGTAGAATAGCCGATTTGTTCCCGGCTGAGATCGAACGACAACTGGACCGATTGCCTCGGCGTGAATGGGTGGAGAAGTCTCTTTCTCACAGCTCGGTCGTCTTGTTGGAGCGAGAGGCCGATTTGGCCGACTTTGTCAATGCGTATGCTCCCGAACACCTCATCGTGCATCGTGCAGATGCCGAGGAGTGGGCTTCGGCAATCGTTAATGCCGGGTCGGTATTCTTAGGATATTATACCCCCGAAAGTGCCGGCGATTATGCTTCGGGGACGAATCACACACTTCCGACCAGTGGGTATGCCAAGTCGTATAGCGGGGTAAATCTCGATAGCTTCACCCGTAAAATTACTTTCCAGCAGATTTCGTCCGAAGGGTTGAAAAATCTCGGTCCGGTGATCGAGGAAATGGCGGAGGCCGAACGATTGGAGGCGCATAAAGAAGCTGTGACGGTGCGTTTGCAGTCTATTCATTCCTAAAAAGTGCAGTTATGAAAAAGATAGAACAATGGGTGCGTCCCAATATTCGACAATTAAAACCTTATTCCTCGGCTCGGAATGAATTTTCGGGAGAGGCTTCGGTATGGCTTGATGCTAATGAAATCCCGTTTAATCCTCCGTATAATCGTTATCCCGATCCGTTGCAAAACGATTTGAAAGAGAAGTTGGCGAAGCAACGGGGTGTAATGCCCGAAAACATTTTTCTCGGTGTGGGAAGTGACGAGGCGATAGATTTACTGTATCGTATCTTTTGTGAGCCCGGACGGGATAATGCGGTTTCGATAACTCCTACCTACGGTATGTATAAAGTGTGTGCCGACATTAACGGCGTGGAGTATCGCGAAGTTACTTTGAAGAAAGACTTTTCGTTGGATTGCGATGCTATATTGCAAACTATCGATACTCATAGCAGGCTGTTGTTTTTATGTTCGCCGAATAATCCTATCGGCAACGTTTTTCCTGCCATAGAGATCGAGCGATTGATAACTGCTTTTGACGGGATTGTGGTCGTGGACGAAGCCTATATAGATTTCTCGTCCCGGCCTTCGTGGATTCGCCGGTTGAACGAATTTCATAATTTGGTTGTGCTGCAAACCTTTTCGAAGGCATGGGGTAGTGCCGGAGTCCGTCTGGGAATGGCATTTGCTTCGCCTGATATCATCGGCTATTATAATCAAGTGAAATATCCGTATAACATCAGTGGTTTGGTTCAGCGTTATGCGATGGAAATGCTCGACCGTGAGAACGAAGTCCGGCAGTGGGTTGGTGAGGTATTATCGGTTCGGTCGCGGTTTGTCGAGCGCCTGTCCGGCATACCGATGGTAAAAACGGTTTATCCGAGCGACGCCAATTTTGTATTGGTGAAGATGGAGGATGCCGAGAAGATATATTTACGACTGGTTACCGATGGAATCGTCGTTCGTAATCGTTCGAAAGTTGCTTTATGCGGCGATTGTCTGCGCATCACTATCGGGACAGATCGGGAAATGAATGTTTTATTGGAAACGTTGAAAAGTTACAGCTAAATTCGAGAGTTATGAAAAGAGTTCTTTTTATCGACCGGGACGGAACATTGGTAGTAGAACCTCCTGTGGATAAACAAGTCGATTCGCTTGAAAAATTGGAATTTATGCCCAAAGTGTTTCAGAGTCTTGCTTATGTGGCTACTCGTCTCGATTTCGAGTGGGTGATGGTGACCAATCAAGATGGTATGGGCACGTCTTCGTTTCCGGCCGAGAATTTTTGGACGGTGCAGCGTAAAATTATACAGGCTTTTGCTAACGAGGGTATTCGCTTCGACGAGGTTTGCATAGACTCCTCGTTTCCCGAAGAGAACCTTCCGACCCGTAAACCGGGTACGGCTATGCTTTCTCGATACCAGTCGGGAGAGTATGATTTGGAACATTCTTATGTTATAGGCGATCGAATGACCGATGTACAACTGGCCGCTAATCTCGGTTGTAAAGCGATTTATTTCGCTCTGCCTGAGCGGGGTGTGGCCGAGCTGGAAGCTGAGGGACTTTCATCGGTCTGCGAAGCGGTGACCGACGACTGGTGGAAAATCGCCGAGATTTTATGTGCCGGAACTCGTCGGGTTACTATCGACCGGCGTACCTCCGAGACCGATATTCACGTTTCGCTGAATCTCGATGGGACGGGGCGAACCGAGGTGCATACCGGGTTGGGATTCTTCGATCACATGCTGGACCAGTTAGGGCGGCATGCCGGAGTCGATTTGTCTGTGTTCGTGACCGGAGATTTGCAGGTGGACGAACATCATACGATAGAGGATACGGCGATAGCTTTGGGCGAGGCTTTTGCTCGGGCGTTGGGCGACAAACGGGGTATAGGTCGGTATGGTTTTTCTTTGCCTATGGACGATTGCTTATGCAGGGTCGCCCTCGATTTCGGGGGACGGCCGTGGTTGGTGTGGAATGCAACTTTCCACCGTGAGAAGATCGGCGATATGCCTACCGAGATGTTCTACCATTTTTTTAAGTCGTTCAGTGATGCGGCTCGTATGAATTTGAATATTCAAGCGGAAGGTACGAATGAACATCATAAAATAGAAGGGATTTTCAAAGCATTGGCGCGAGCTTTACGAATGGCAGTGAAACGGGATATTACCGATCGTGAATTGCCTTCGACAAAAGGTGTTTTGTGAATCGGGGGAGTAAATCCTGAGATTTTGAAATGGGGGCAGGGGTAAACAAAATGATAGGTGATCCTTGTATTTTTGTAAGATTGATTTTTGTAATAAAGTTTATTTGTTACTTTTGCATTGTATTCGTAAAGGCGAATAGAAATAGGAAATCGAGTAAATATTTAAAAATTATAGCCCTATGAGAAAGAATTGGATTTGGGGATTATCCCTTTTGTTAATCGGTGGTATGGCATCGTGTAAGTCGAGCCAAAGTGCCTATAAGGCTGCTTATGAGAAGGCCCAAGAGAAGAAGATAGAAGAGCCTGTTACAGCCGGAACTACACCCGTAGCGGAGCAACCCGTAGTGACAACTCCTTCGACGACAACGACGACGGCTCCTATTCGGGAACAGAGTGAGAAAATAAATGCTGTCGACGGGAACGATGCTTTGTTGAAAAGTTATAATGTAATCGTGGGGAGCTTCCGTCAGCGACTCAATGCACAGAGCCTTTGCGAGCGTTTGCGTGCCGATGGTTATCCTGCCGTATTGGCTCAGAATGCACAAGGTATGTATCGTGTCGTAGCTTGTTCGTTCGACGACAGGGCTACTGCCGTACAAGCCCGCGAAGGATTGCAGGCTAAGTACCCTCAGTTTACCGATGCTTGGTTCTTGATTAACAAGTAGAAAACTGTTCAAGTAGTTTATACGGGGCTGTTCCAAGCGGTTGGGGCAGCCTTTTTTATGTTCTGGACAGACTGGTAAGAGACTCCTGTGGCTCGTCTGTTCTTCCGTTTATTTAAATACTAAGTATTTGCGGGCAAAGAAGTTCCACAAGTAGACCATAGCGGCAGCAACGATTTTGGAGAACATGTAGTGTGTGCCGATACAGTCGGTGAAGAGCCAGATGAGAAGGTCGTTGAAACCTAACCCTACGACTCCTATTGCGGCAAAGAAAAGGAACTCGACAATGCGATTTCTAAATTTCGAATTGTTGAATACCCAAATGCAACTGATGATGTAGTTGACGACCAACCCGGCTATGAACGAGAGGGTCGCCGAGAGGAGATAATGCAGTCCGGCATATTCGGTGAGGATATACAATAGTCCGAAGTCTATGATAAAGGCGAATCCTCCGACAAAGAAGTATCGCACGAATTGGATAAGGAGATTATCGGATGCTCCGTAGAAGATTTTTTTGAATTTATGGGTCGGGTTCATTTGCTTTCGTGATATTCTTCTTCTGTATTTACCGACCATACCTCGCTTTTATCGTTATTCCCGGTGGCGATGTGATCGACGGCGACCATAGCGGTCATCATGGAATGATCCATGTTGTTGTACCGATGTTGCCCGTTGCGGCCTATGCACCAAAGGTTTTCTATTTTGTTCAAGAAATCTTTTACCTTATCGAGTTCGTAATAGCTGCCGAAATAAGAGGGGTAGGCTTTTTTGACTTTTATGCGTACCGAATCCAAGACATCGTCGGGATCGATGATCCCTATTTGGGCCAGCTCACCGATAGCCATTTGCGTGAAGTCCTTATCGGACATTTCCCAAAAGTCGTCGCCCTCGGTACAGAAGTATTCTAACCCTATCCATATCGTATTTTCGTAGTCTTTTACCAAATAGGGCGACCAGTTGTTGAATATTTGCAGACGGCCTATTCGCACATCGCGTTCCTGTATGTAAATCCATGTGTCGGGGATGCGATCGGCGAAAGTTTTTATTTTGGTTCGATTTTTTATGGATAGTTTTTTCATCAATAGTCCCACCGTGATAAAATCGCGGTAAGGCAGTTCTTCGGCAATGCGTTTCACATCGTCGGGTACATCGATTCCCCGGATAGACCGTATGAGGTCTTTTAGCGGGAGGGACGAAAGGAAATAGTCGCAGGGTACTTCCCTCCGTTCGCCCGAAGGTGTCTCGACTATGACACTCGTTACCCGATTTCTTTCGATGTGAATCTCTTTGACCGGGGTTTCCGTGATGACCTCGCCTCCTTTTTCAGATACTTCGCCGGCCACAGTTTCCCAAAGTTGTCCGGGACCGAGTTTGGGATAAACGAATTGCTCGATGAGCGAGGTTTCCACCTCTTTGAGGTTTTCCTTTTTGGAGAAACTTTTTTTGAGCATGTCTTTGAGTATGGCGAATACCGACAGTCCTTTTACTCGCTGTGCACCCCAGTCGGCTCCCAGTTTCGAGGGGTGTACGCCCCAGACTTTTTCGGTGTAGTCCTCGAAGAACATTCTGTAAAGCGGTTTGCCGAACCGGTTGATGTAGAAGTTTTCCAACGATGTTTCGGGCTTTTTAAAGAATACCGACCATACGTATCCGCAACCGGCTTCGATGGTGCGGAAAAGGCCCATGTTGGTGAACGTTTTCAGTTTGAGCGATATGGGATAGTCGAAAAACTTATGCAGGTAGAATATGCGGGATATGCGGTTTCTTACGAGCATCACGCGGTCGGTCTTTTCAGGATCGGGACCTTTTGGGGCAAGTTCTTTGCCGGTGGTTCCCAGCAACCTGTCATCGAGAGAGGGGGCGCCTTGTAACGGCATGATTTCGTTCCACCACTCGGTAACTCGTTGGCTTTTGGAGAAGAAACGATGTCCTCCTATATCCATGCGGTTACCTTGATATCGAACTGTTTTGGAAATACCGCCTATGTCACCGGACTCCTCGAATACGACAGGGTGAATGTCTGTATGTTTGAGTAACTCGTAGGCTCCGGTGAGCCCTGCGGGACCGGCTCCGGCGATGACGGCTTGCTTTTTATTTTTATCGATTGTATTCATATCTGTCGATTGAAATTGAAAGGATCGCTTCCCGGCTCTAAGGTAGCGTATTTTTTCCATCTTGCCGTTGGGATTGAGAAAGTTTTTTCTTGGCGGCCTCTCTGTCGAATTTTAATAGATAGGTATCCGGGTTGGGTACATGGGAAGCGACGAAGAAAAGGTCGTCGTTCTTTTGTATCGCCGGGTAAAGGTATCGGGGGGTAGAGCTGTATCCGAGCTGGTCGAGAATGACATATTCCACCCCGTTGTCGAGCATTTTCTGTATTACAGCGCGGTCGTCTTGTGAATAGGCGTAGCCGGCGACCCGTGTCCCTGAAAACATGTAGAGTAATTCTCCTTTTCGGGAGGCTACTACGGTTTCGGGCGAAACATGTTCTTTTAACACGAGACCCAATCGAAAAAAGTTTTGATAGGCCGGCGGGAACGGCATTTTGTTCATGGCGTGTAACTCCTGTATGTTTCCTATGCCGGTGAGCAATAAAAGGGAGAGTACCCACGGGGAGAAAGTGTATTTTAATTTGAAACGATGGATCGCATCCGTCGCTACGGCGTAGATGCCTACGAGTAATCCCATATTCATGAAGGGAATAAGTGTGGTAATGTAGCGGTTTTCACTGGGGGTACTGAAAATGGAAACGAGTCCGAAAGTGAAAACGGTGTAACCGATGAGTACCCAACGGTACTTCCCGAAAGCCCAAAAACCGCGTATGATGAGAAAAATGAGCAGTATCGCTATGACCCACATGAAAAATCCGGCGGAAACTTCGGTGGAGTAATTGACTTTAAAATAGGGGATTACCGAGTTGGGCAGGGCTTTGGAAACCAGCATACCGAGCGTTTCGAAAAAGCGGTCGATAATACCGCTCAGATCGAGCGATCCGTCTTCGGGTCTCCATGGATTTACTTGTGCAATGGACTCGAAATAACGACTTTGTCCGATACCTAACGATTTATTTCTCCATATCCACGGGAGACAACCGATGATGAATCCGGCGACTGTGCTTGCCGCTTCTTTCCACTTTTTCGTGCAGAGAAAAAAGAGCACGACGGCGGCGAATAGAGCAACTCCTTGTGTGCGAATGTGGTAGCATAGAATGACCATGACTAACATGCCGTAGAAAGAAAGGTCTTTATAGAATGGCTTTTCTTTCTTCATATTCGCTAAGAGGAAAATAGCCGCGGTTGAAACGAAAAAGCAAGACATCTCGCTCATCATCATTGTGGAGAAGTGAAGTACCCGATCGCTCAGAATGGCGGCGCAGGCTCCTACCAATGCGAGGCTTTCGGGCATTTTGCGTTTGATCATAAAAAAGAACAATAACAAAGCTCCGCCTAAAAGGAAAAGCCCGTTGAGTATTTTTTGAGCTATGATGCTGTCGGTAAAAAATCTTAGCGGGGTCATCAATAAAGGATATCCCGGGGGAAAGGCATTGGTGGGGTGAGGGGTGGGAGCCGATATATCGGCATAACCTTGTCCAGAAGCGAGAGACGAGGCAAATGTATAGTACCGGCAGTTGTCCCCGTTTATATCTATTTTTTCATTGAAAATGTAAACGTAGGCACATGCCCATACGATGGTCAACAACCCTATATAAATGGCTCGGTTTTTCTGGATCTTCATAATTATCGATATGTTATTATAAAAATATTAAAACAAAAATAATCTATTTTTTATATGGAATGAAATTTTTTGCCATATTTCAATCTTTTCGTGAGGGGGGATTCGCTTATTCTTTTTAGTGGCGAGAAGAACGAACCGTTCGGGCTGCTGTTTTTATTAACCCCTCCGTCACTTCGTGCCACCTCCCCTATATTTTTTTGCGCCACACACCGCAATGCTTCGGGGCACGGCAGGGGAGGATTGTGATACAAAGGACTTTCTTACCCTGTCAAAGAAAGTCCTTGTTACATTAATTCGCTTTATTTGTTCATTCTTCTCAACAGCGAGAAGAACGAACCAAGAAGCGCCGCCGCTGTTATCGGGCTTTTGGGTTCGTCGCTACGGTCGCCGTCGGGATCTGCGGAACTCGCTTCGCTCGGACAGTCCTAGCCCTTTTTCCTCCGTCTTCCTTGCGACTTCACCGCCCGATAAAGGCGGGGATTTAATTCGTGCTTTTGACGGTCTTGAATCTATTTGATACGACATGACGTTTCGCTCCATATTTTGCATTAGCAAAACACAGAGGAGATGAGAAAATGGCTCGCCATGCTACGAGGCATGGTGGGGGAGAAGGGAGACTTCCTGTTTCTGCTCATCGAAATCGAGAGGGAAAAAGAGGGGATTAGGTTCACCCTCCACCTGTCGGATTTATTCTCTTCTGTTGCAATCGAAGGAGGATCGATGGAATCCGGGTGCAGGTTCGCCAATGGGATTACCGGCAGGAGCGCCGCACCAGATGCTCCCGGATAGGGGCGATAAGGGCTGCGGGGTGTGTGCCGGGATTTCGGACCCGGCTGTCGTGTAGTCTTCTTGCAGGTCTTTATCGGCTTCGTGAGCGGAGGCCGGTTGCACGGATTCTTTTTCTTCGGACTCGTACGTTTCGGGTTTCCTCCTGATGGCTTCCCGACGGCAGGCTTCGAATCGTTCGCGCTCTTCCCGTTCCTCGTGTGTGTCGAAGATTTCTTCGTGGTCGACGAGGAACTGTGTGGACTCGATGTCGTATAGTCCGGCTTTTCGGAAGAGTTGGTTGCGTTTCTGGTAGTGCCAAGCGAGAGTTCCTTCGGCCAGCATTTTCTTCTTGTCGTTTCGGGGTCGTTTTCGTTCTTGGGAATGTCTTTCGAGCTTGTCGATACAACGAATGACGGCGAGCATGGTGAGCCTGTCCCGACGGGGGTCGAGTTCGAGGAGAATCTTGTAGTATTTGATGAGCGCTACTTGTCGGTAGTTCTCGATTTCACCTCTTAGGTCTATGGTCGTTTCGAATCTTGTATCTATCATCGCTCGTTTGATTTTTTTGCGAAGGTAGGATAGGGGGATAGTGGAATTATGGCATGATTATACTTTTATTCGTTTATTCTTTTCAATAGCGAGAGGAATGAACCCGGAAGGGCTGCCGCAATTATCGGGGCTTGCTTGTATTCTAACCCTCCTCTATTACTTCCATTGCTGGTCTTTTTAATCCCTCTCCTCGTCGCTACGCTCCTCAGTTCTCCCCTATATTTTCTTGCGAAAACACAGGGGAGGAGGGTGAGAGTAACCCTCCGCTCATTGCAGTGCGATACTCCGCATACGGGGCACGGCAGGGAGGAGTTTAGAAGTGGCCCTCTATTCATTTGCGATGAGTAGGGGGAGTGGGCTATATTTTTTCTATTTCAACCCCCTCGCCCCTTGGGCACTCCCCCTATATTCCCTTACGGAAACACAGGGGGAGAGGAGGGTAGTACCGGCTTCGGAAATGAAGTCGGATATAGGTCTTTTTTTCTTTGCTGTTTTGTAGTACCCCGTAATGCTATGGGGCAGGGGAGAGGTTAAAGCAGTTCTTTTGCAGTTTAAGCAAGTGTGGGGTATAATATTCTTATTTTTGAACTCGACGAGGTGTTAGATTTGAAAGTGGGGAAAATAAAAAAGGACTGTAATTTACAGTCCTTGTGTAGTTGCGGGAGCCGGACTCGAACCGACGACCTTTGGGTTATGAGCCCAACGAGCTACCACTGCTCCACCCCGCGATGTTTGTGAGTGCAAAGGTATGGATAATTTTTTAAATAGCAAATATTTTGAAGAGAAATATATGTAGTTTATTTTTGAAGTTGATTTAAGTTGTTGAATGATAGAAAATTATTTTATTGTTAAAAATGTAAATACCGTGGCGTGAAGGAAAAACGGGGTGCATACTTTGGTATTTCATGATAAAAATGTGTAATTTCGCACAAGTTTTGTACAGATGTGCAGATAGATGAATTAGGATTATGGTTCGTACACGAGAATTGCTTATCGATGTTGCCCGTCAGTTGTTTGCCCGTCAGGGTGTGGCCGCTACGACGATGAACGATATAGCCGAGGCGTCGGGAAAGGGTCGCCGTACGATTTATACCTATTTCAAGAACAAGAATGAGATTTATTGGGCCGTCGTGGAAGCCGAATCGAAGCATTTATACGCTCGATTGGAGGGGCTTACAAACCGGGATTTGCCTCCCGAAGAGAAGTTGCTCAACTATATCAATATCCGTTTGGAGGCTGTGAAAGAAGCTGTCGTGCGTAACGGGACATTGCGAGCGGAGTTTTTCAGGGATATTTGGAAAGTGGAGAAGGCCCGGAGGAGTATAGACTTGCGAGAAGTGGCCTTGTTGCGGAGTATATTGAGCGAGGGCGTGGAGCAAGGTGTATTTCATATTCCTAATGTGACGGCTACCGCTTCGGTGCTTCATTATGCGCTTCGGGGGCTGGACGTCCCTTATATCCGCAATAATTTTTCGGAATCGGGAATAGACCGATCGAGATTGAAGGATTATATATTGGATTTTATTTTATACGGAATAAAACGATAGAAATATGAACCAAAGGGACGAGGCGCATGTCTTGTCCCTGTATTATGAAAAAAAGAGTTATGAAATTACTTGAAGGAAAAGTCGCTGTGATTACCGGCGCAGCACGGGGCATAGGAAAGGCTATCGCCCTGAAATTCGCTTCGGAAGGAGCTGATATCGCATTTACGGATCTTGTTATCGACGAGAACGGTAAAGCTACCGAAAAAGAGATTGCCGCTTTTGGCGTGAGAGCCAAAGGGTATGCTTCGAACGCAGCTAATTTCGAAGAGGCTCACAAGGTGGTGGAAGAAATTGTAAAGGATTTCGGCCGTATCGATGTTTTGGTGAATAACGCAGGTATCACTCGTGACGGTTTGATGATGCGCATGACGGAGCAGCAATGGGATATGGTTCTTACCGTGAACTTGAAATCGGCATTTAATTTTATCCATGCCGTAACTCCTATTATGATGAAACAAAAATGCGGGAGTATTATAAATATGGCTTCGGTCGTCGGTGTATCGGGTAATGCCGGACAGTGTAATTACTCGGCTTCGAAAGCCGGTATGATAGGTTTGGCGAAGTCCATCGCCAAAGAGCTGGGCTCTCGCGGCGTGCGTGCCAATGCTATCGCTCCGGGTTTTATCATCACCGATATGACAGCGGCTCTTTCGGACGAAGTGAAAGCCGAATGGGCTAAACAAATTCCTTTGCGTCGAGGCGGTACGCCCGAAGATGTGGCTAATGTAGCTACTTTCCTTGCCTCGGATTTGTCGTCGTATGTAACGGGACAGGTTATCCACTGCTGCGGCGGTATGAATATGTAATCGGGTCTGCACGACAAGGCATATATAGTACAGGGGCTATATCGTTCAGATATAGCCCCTGTATTGTTCCTATATTTATTTCCCGGCGGCGTTTACCGAGCCGCTGTTGATCGAGTTGTCGATTCGTTGTTGTCCGGCTTCGTGTTGACGACCCCAGTTGAGGTTCCAACTCACGCTAAATGCGACCATTTGTTTGATGGCATTTGAGGTCATTTCGCGATAGTATCCAGCATATCGGTTCCGGTTTTCCGATTTCACTTTGTAGTCGTTGATAAAAGGATCGAGTACCATCACTCCGAAATTCCAATCCTTATAGTTATAGGAAAGTTTAAGGGTGTGTACATTTTCACCGCCTTCGAGGGTTTCTCCCCAAAACCGGTTAAAGTTGGTTTGGAGCATACCTTCGAGCGCAAAGTTCCAATGCGAAAGTTCGAAGGTGGCATAGGCATAAAAGTTGTTATAAGTGTGGGTATAGTTGTTCCCCCGCATCCAGTAGCGGTGCCAGGCTGGCCCGGCACTCAGGGTGATCCAATCGGGGACAACCATCACCCGAGTATCGAGGTAAAAGCGTAGCTCCTCAGCATTCTTTTGGTTGTTGTATCGAGTAAGAATTTTGTCGCCCACCCACACTTTCTCGGGCATGATCGCACCGGGAGCATGGGTATAGAATGCGCCGAGTTTTCCGTAAAATATTCCCCGGTTGTACTGGTATTGCAGTTCGTATTTATAGGTGGCATAGGGCTTTATGTCGGGGTTCCCGGTCGATTGCTGTATGCCGTCGATTTCCTGAACTACGGGGCTGAGCATATCGAGGGTGATTACGCTGCCCATGCGGACAAAGTTGAATCGTAGGGAAGAATAGTCGTCGATGGTATATCGGGCCGTGAACCGGGGGCGCCAAATGGAGTAGGTGTGGGACTCCCGTCCACGGGGTGCATAGGAATAGAGGCTATACCCGATACCGGCCGAGAAGTCAAAATGTTTTCCCAACCGCATCCAATATTCGCCGAAAATATAGCTGTTCCCCTGATTCATGTGGTCGTCGATACCTTGCTCCACATAATCGTTGGTAATCCACGACTGGGTGTGGCGGATACCTGCTGTCACACGGCTGTTTTCCCATGTTCTTTCATAATCGACTTCGCCCAACACCGAGTAGGTGCGGCTTTTGATAAGGTTATCGATACCGACGAGAGGTTCCCCGGTCTTGAAATCATCGTCGGTATAAATAAGTTCGTCCTCGGTATAGATACGGTGGCTATTGGGCTGCTCATAACTTGCCACGATATTGGCCATAATCAGTTGGTCGTCGGTGAGGTTGTTCTGATAGTAAAGATTAAGCTGGGGATTAATACGGCAATTTTTCTCTTTGTCGAACATAAGGTTAGTTGTGCCACCGGGCGAATGGTCGGTGAGAAGCCCCCGAAAAAGGTTCTCGTATTGAAAATTATAGAATTTGAGTGTCGCGTTGAACATCTGCTTTTTGGAATCGAGGTAATTGTAGTTGAGCGAATGTCCGTTGTTCCATTGCTCAAAACGACTCCCGTCGAGACTTTTTTCGGTGCGTGTGTAGCGAGTACCATCGGGCAGCTCGTAATGTTCGGAGTTGTCGCGTTGCATTTTTAAATTCCAACGGGGCGCAAACCAACCCGAATAGGAAACCTCCGACTTGCCGCTGTTGGCTTTGGCTGCCAACCAGTACTCGCCAAATCCCCGATTGACACTTTGGGTAAGGTCGCCCATGAAACTGCCGCCCGAAGTGGGATTCTTGACAATGAAATCAATCACGGCTCCCACCTCACCGTAACGCACGCCCGGGTTGTCGATATACTCGACACGCACGATTTGTTCGGGCGAAAGAGCTTGTATATCCTTGTTATCGACGGGACGGCCGTTGATACGCAGGCTCACCTCGTTCTTGTCGGCCAAAGCGATACTGTTGTCGGTAGGGTTAATGATAACACCCGGAATCTGTAACTTTTGGAGCAGTTGCAACCCGTTACTCGACTGTTTTATCTGTTGGGCATTGGGGAAAAGCAGATTGCGGTCTGCTTTACGTACCCAAGCGGAGGCTTCTACGGTTACTTCGTCGAGTTCTATGTGATCTATCGAGGCTTCTATGGAGTCGATGTCGATTCCCGTTGTGTCGGCATAAACTACTTCTATCGTATCGTTGTCGGTTGCGGGATGCGCTTTTGTCGTGGAAAAGACCGCTAATATACCTGCAAGGAGGAGTGCTTTTTTTATCATTGTATGTGTCGTTTTCTAATAGAGACGTAATTTCTCTACATTCGGTTGCAAAAAAACTGTGCAAAAATAAATTTTTTTTTATCGTCCTGTCTTTGGTTATAAGTTTTTCTATATATTTTAATAGGGGGCTCGGTCGGGGCAAGAGAAGTGAAGGTAAGGTAAGCTACGATTCGATAGGAAAAACAAAAAGTTCGTTTTGTCTTTTTTTTGGCTTGCGCTATTTTGCAAGGCTTGCGAAAAAATAGGCGGAGTCTTGATATATCCAAGCACATTTGTTTCTGCGCTCGGTTTGTACTATTTTTGCACAAAATTGAAATTTGTGTAAATTATGGAAGTCCTTTACGAAGACAATCATCTGATTATTGTCAATAAGAATTGCTCTGAGATCGTGCAAGGCGATAAGACGGGAGATACTCCGTTGAGCGAGATGTTGAAGGCGTGGTTGAAAGAGAAATATAATAAGCCGGGTAATGTCTTTGTGGGAGTAACTCATCGGCTCGACCGTCCGGTGAGCGGGTTGGTAGTGTTTGCCAAGACGAGCAAGGCACTGGCGAGATTGAACGATATGTTTCGTAACGGCGAGGTAAAGAAAAGTTATTGGGCTATCGTGAAACGAGCTCCTGAAAAGGAGAGCGACGAACTCGTACATTATTTGGTCAGAAACGAGAAGAGTAACAAGTCGGTAGCATACGACCGGGAGAAACCGGGTGCGAAACGTGCTGTATTGGATTATAAAATTTTGGCTCGGGGCGATCGTTATACCTTGTTGGAAGTGGATTTGAAAACAGGCCGGCATCATCAGATCCGTTGTCAGCTTGCCAAGATAGGCTCGCCTATCAAGGGGGATTTAAAGTACGGAGCGGAGCGTTCCAATCCCGATGGGGGGATTTCGTTACATGCCCGTCATATCGAGTTTGTCCACCCGGTTTCGAAGGAGCTTGTGAGCGTGACGGCTCCTGTCCCGTCCGATAATTTGTGGCAGGCATTCGAAAAGATGGTGGAAGGAAAATAGAACGTGCTTTTCAGTACCCGAAAGAAATCTTTACTTTTTTCCCTTTTATCTTTTCGTTTTTGAGGCGGGTGAGCGTTTCGTGCGCTTTGTCGCGAGTTACAGCGACATAGCTGTAATGGTCTTTAATCTCGATGAGCCCTATCTCGTCGGCTGCGAGCTTTCCTTTCTGAGTGAGGAATCCCACGATGTCTCCTTTGCTTATTTTTTCTTTTTTCCCGGCTGCGAAATGGAATGTGGCCATTGGCGGAGTTTGCAGGAAGTTGGCTTTCGGGTCGATTCGGAAGTCGGTCGCCTCGGTTGCGTATTCGGGCATTTGTTCTGTGGGGCCGAGAATGATAAATGCTTCTCCTTCGGCATGCATGCGGGCGGTGCGTCCGTTGCGGTGCGTGAAACTTTCGAAGTCGACGGGCAGGTGGTAATGTACGATGTATTTGACTTCGGGAATGTCGAGCCCCCGTGCGGCCAGATCGGTAGAGATACAGATGTAGCTGCTGTGGTTGCGGAATTTGCAAAGCGCCCTTTCTCGGTCGGCTTGTTCCATGCCGCCGTGGAAGGCTTCGGCGATAATGCCCCGGTCGGTGAGGAACTGCCGTACCCGTTCCACGCTTTCACGTTGGTTGCAAAAGATGAGGGTGAGTCCCGGTTTGAGGTTGTGCAACAGGGCAAGCAGCGTTTCCAATTTGTCTTTTATCGGCGAGTCGATTCGGTAGAGCGATAGTCTGTCGGTCGGCGTAGTCTCGTTGTCTTTCCGTGAACCGAGGAAGTTGAGCTTTACCGGTTTTTTCAAAGCGGTGAAGGCCGGTAGAGATTCACTGTCGGTCGCTGAGGTGAGAATCTTTTTCTTTACGTTTTTCAAGGGAGCGATAATTTCTTGCATTTCGTCCTGAAAGCCTAAGGCGAGGCATTTGTCGAATTCATCGAGGACGAGGGTATCGAGCGTTTCGAGTACGATTCGTCCCCGGCGTATGTGGTCGGCGATTCTTCCGGGAGTTCCCACGATAAGAGCGGGAGCTACGGCGAGCGATTTACTTTCTTCCCGTACGGAGTGGCCGCCGTAACAGCAAACTATTTTTATACCTGCGGCGATTTGACGCAATACGTTGTCGATTTGTAAAGCGAGCTCGCGGGAGGGAACGATGACGAGCGCTTGCACTCCGGCAATTTTGGGGGAGATTCGAGACAGTACGGGCAGAAGGAATGCTAATGTTTTTCCCGAGCCTGTGGGTGAGAGCAGTATAATGTCGTTTGGCCGTGTAGCCGTTTCGAGCATTTGCTTCTGCATGCCGTTCAGTGAGTCGATATTCAAGTTGCGACACGCTTTGTCGATAAGAGCCGATGTTTCTTTCATGTCTGCAAAGATAATGTAAGCCGAGGGTCGAAGCAAATTTATTTGTTTATGTCGGAATTCTGACTTTTGGTGTTGTACAAAGAACGAGAAAAATAAAGCGCATCGATTTGCTTTTACAATGGAGAATCGGATTGAAAAATAATTTGAAAAAAATGACGATCCAATAAAGTACAAGTATATTTATATTTGAAATAATGTTAAATGTGCTAGAATTGTGTTTGAAAATTATGTTGTATAACAGAAAATTCATACATTTGCAATGTGTTTTTCATAGTATTAGATATAAGATTAAGGTTAACAAAGATTGGTTGTCGTGAGACAATCAATTTTTTTTTGCCTATTCATTATTTCATATTGTTTGATAGCCCCTTTATTTTACAACGGTAATAAATACTCCTAACTATTTTCTAACCCCTCCGTCACTACGTGCCACCTCCCCTATATTTTGTACGACAAAACACCTTGTAAGGCTACGGGACACGGCAGGGGGAGAGTATGAAACCCGATTGTTGCTGTTGCTTTTTTTAACCTCTTCGTCGTTTCAACCCCCTCGCCCTGCGGGCACTCCCCCTATATTCCCTAACGGAAACACAGGGGGAGAGGATTGGAAGTGGCGTTTCAGTTTCGGTATAAGGATACATTGTGCACTCCTCCCCTATGTTTTGCATTGCAAAACATAGGGGAGGTGGCACGTAGTGACGGAGGGGGTGGAAAATATTATATTTCAATCGTATATGTTTTTGAATTTGCAGCTCGTTTATTTTTTTTAGATGGCTTATGTGGGCGGTATATTCAACCGTTGTTTTATTTAAAGTGTGTTTTTCCTTCTCTTATTTTAATTACAGTAGTGCATTTTGACGTAGAGGGACATATGGGGATTTAGATTTCTATACTTGCCCTGTATCGGCTGTGGGGGGAGACCGGAGTGAGTGCGAGGTATCCGTGCAGGAGCTTCCCGTCGGTTATGCGGGGTGGATTTGTTTTTAGTCGGGCGACGTGGTCGTTGTGGAGTTCTCCCGGTTTGGGATAATAGTCTACACGGTATCGCCCTTCCGTCTCCGGAGGCAAAAAGCGGTCGGCGAGTTTGCGTGCGACCATACCCATATTCATGCGTAGATTGAGTTCGACGAACGGGTGCAAGAGTGTGTTTCCTCGTTTGTCGCGATAGGCCATCATGTCTACCCCGAAATATCCGGTGTAGTACGGGGCTATGCGTTCGGTGAAAAAGTCGATAAGCGATTCTTTGACGGCAGTGATGATTTCGAGGCCGACGGCATGGGTCAGTTCGAGTTCTAAAACGGCATCGCTTGCCAACCGGTTTTCTTTATATGCTCCGTGACGGTCGGTGAGGAACGAGGAATATCCAGCGAATTTTACTTCGAATCCGTCGCTGTGAAACTCCATAGCCCAGTCGCTGATTTTGTCATAGACCGGTTCGCCCATAAGCATACCTTGTTTCTGCAATACTCCGTTGCTCCATTGAGCCAATGCCGTGTCATATCCGTAAAGATTCCAATAGAGTCCGCGCCCGCTACCCGACCATGGGGCTTTCAGGATTTTACGATCGGATTGTTCTGTGAAGGATCGAATCTCGTCGGCTGTGTGTAGTTCTACCGGAAGTTCGGGAAAAGGGTAATCGATGCGGTTACGAAGGTATTTCCCGATTTCGGCGGAAAATTTTCGGTGGGATAGTTCCCGAATGGTATCGCATTGTCGTGCGGACGGTAATAGAGTTTTATCGATTCCCGCTAATCTCAAACGTTTTATCAAATCGCGGTTCCACCCCCAAACATGTATCTGTTTTACTTGTGCTCCATCGAGCCGGTCGGGTGTTACCGTAGAAATCTTTAAATTGAGCGGGGCTAATGTGTGAAGAAAATCGGACGGTAATTTATCGGGTATGTATATCGTGGTGTCGTCGTCGGCATACCAAAGGGGAAGGGCGGAGAGTTCTTTCCCGATGAGTTGCGCTGCCGGTGGAGGGGTGTAATTTTCTCCACCGAAGGCTATGGCCAAGTCATTTTCGGGATTGAACAGATAGAGGTTCATGATATGCCGTTTTTTTTTATGGGGCAAAGATACGGAAAAAGGGAAGAGACTTTATCGAACAAATGTATTTGTTTTCCCTGTCGGATTGCTTACGCCCTCGATTTATACGAATATCGGGCTTTTCCCATTTGTCGCAAAATGCCGATGAATGTTGTCATATTTTTTTAAAAGGAGATGATTGTTATATTTTTTAAAAAAAATAATCAAAGAATGATTGCAGATTGTAAAATAATAATATTATATTTGCATATAGATAAGATTAAATTCGACTATGTAAAACTCAATTTTCGTTGTTTTCGGTTGCCTGTTTTTAGGAGTGGGAGAATAGAGAGACTTTGCATTCGAGATGGCATTTCGATAGTTTTTGAATAAAAGATGCTTTTTCTTCATATTAATTAAAATAGAATAGCTATGAAAAAAATTACTTCTGTTCTTTTTCTTTTCTATTGTTTTTCGGTAGGGTGGGCTCAGACTGTTCCTCCTTGTACGTTGGAAATAACCGATGCCGAGACTTTTGCTCGTGATTGGACAGTGATCGATGTCAATAGCGACGTAAGTGCCAATACGTGGGCCTATAACGATGGCAATGCGATGTATACGCAAGATAAGAGTAATGCCGCCGATGATTGGCTAATCGCTCCGGCGGTGACCCTCGAAGCCGGGAAAGCCTATAAGGTGTCGGCTTATGTGAAGCATTCTTCTACATTTGGTTCGGATAAACAAAAAATAGAATTGAAAATAGGGACGGCGCCTACGGTAGAAGGGCTGACGACCCGGTTGGTTTATGACGAATCTTTTCAAAGTAGATTGTTCGTGGAAAAATCGGGGACGTTTTCACCGGCGGAGAGCGGTGTTTTTTATGTGGGATTGCGTTGTTACAGCGAATCGTATAATGGCGATCTCTATTTCCAGAAGATCGTTATCGAAGAGGCTCCCGTTTATCCGGCACAAATTACAGACCTTTCCATCGTTGCGGGGGAGAGGGGAGCGATGTCGGCGACTCTTTCATGGACATGGCCTTCGTCCGACCATTTGGGCGGTGCGCTTTCGAACCTCTTGGGCGCTAAAATATATCGGGGGACAGATTTGGTCGCTACTCTCGATACGGCTACTGTGGGAGGAAAAGCTGGTTGGATAGATTCTTCTATCGAGACAGCCGGAAATTATACATATAAAGTGGTCGCATATAATACGTTCGGGGATTCTCAGGGCTCAGCAACGACCGTTACTTCCCCGTGGATAGGGAATGATACTCCTGCGGCAGTTACCGATTTGGTGGCTTCGGCAGAAGATGCGACTGTGAGCCTTTCGTTTACGCCACCGACAGTCGGAAAGAACGGTGGATATATCGATACCGAGGCGCTTACGTATGAAATCGGCCGTACCCCGGGTGGTGTCTTGTCCGAAAGTTTTTCGGGACCATTCCCTTATATCGATGAAGTCCTGGAATTGGGCAGTTATGTTTATACGGTCGTCGCAATGTTCGATGGTAAAGCGAGCGTATCGGTCGCTTCCAATAAGGTTGTTGCCGGAGGAGCGAAAGAATTACCGTATAGCGAGAGTTTCGATACCGAATCATCGCTCGATTTGTTTACTATACTGAGTGCCAACGGGGATAATTCGACTTGGAAATATGATAGCTCGAAAAAAATGGTTCAGTATTGGGGCGGTAGTGATGCCGATGAGTGGCTTATTACGCCTAAATTGAATTTGGTGGCCGGGAAGAATTATAAACTACTTTTCAAAACTGGGCTTGAAAATGCGGCTTCTGAGGAAAGTTATAAGGATTTGAGCGTGACGATTGGTCGGGCCGCCACGGCGGAAGCTCAATCTACCCGATTGTTCCGGGATACAATTCAGTCTGCTTTGATGGAAGAGAAAGAGGTTGTCTTTTCTGTTTCCGAGTCGGGTGGATACCATATAGGTTTCCATTGTTACGGACAGACCAATTGGTATGCTATATTCATCGATGACCTGTCGGTGGACGAAACAGTGGTTGTCCCGGCCGTCGTTTCCGATTTGACCGTTGCTCCCGGTGAACAGGGCGCTATGTCTGCCACGGTTGCATGGACCAATCCTTCTCTTTCGGCTGCCGGTACGCAACTGCCGATGTTGACGAAAATGGAGTTGTATCGGGGCGAAACTCTTATTTATACACAAGAAGATCCGATAAAAGGAGGTTCGGAACAGGTGATCGATGAAGATGTGCCTGCTCCGGGCAAATATGAATATAGAGTCATCGGTTATGTCGAGGAGAATGCCGGTGAGGCCGCCGTGGTGGAATCGGCTTGGATAGGTGCAGATACTCCGAAATCGGTAACTGATGTGGAATTGACCGATGTGGAAGGTAAACCGCAAGTTACTTTTAGAGCTCCCGCAGAGGGTGTGAATGGCGGATATATCGATGTGGAGAATTTGAGATACAGAATCGTCCGTGATCCCGGGAGCGAGATGTTGACGGAAAGTTTGACCGATACGGTTTATGTCGATAGCGATGACCTTTCTTTGGCTTTGTATCGCTATACGGTAACGACGCTGTCGGGCGATATGGAAAGCGAGTCGGTAACCTCGAATGCGTTGGTATTCGGCAGTGCATTGGGACTTCCGTATGAGACGAGTATGGATAGCGCCGATGAGATGGCTTTATGGACTATCGTCGATGCCAATAACGATACGAAAAGTTGGGTATATGATGCTACTGAGAAGGAGATGAAATATACGGCCTATTCGGCTGCCGACGACTGGTTGTTTACGCCGCCGTTCGAAGCTAAGAAGGGTTCGCATACGCTTGAATTTAGGGCCCGGGCAGAGAAATATCGTTATTCTGAGTCCATTGAAGTGACATTGGGCAGTGATGTTCTACCCGGTGAAAGCCAAACGGTGATCGCTTCGTACCCGGAAATCAATTCGACTTTGTCGGAACTTTATACAGTAGATTTCAGTGTTCCGTCAGACGGGATCTGGTATATCGGTTTACATGCTACTACCCGGGATCCGTGGGGATTGTATATAAGTTCATGTTCGATTATCAGTAATGTCATTTCCGGTATCGATGGTTTGGAGTGTATGAATGAAGTTTATTTCGATCGTAGTAACCATTCGTTAGTTTTTGACAAGGGCGGCGATATTCAAATTATCAATGCGGCAGGGGTAACGGTAGTGTCTTGTGAATCGGAAAGCGGACGAATGAATCTGTCCCAACTTCCGGCCGGACTTTATATCGCTCGTGTCGTGACCGAAGAAGGGAAAACGATACAGATAAAATTTATCAAATAATAAATAGGAAGTGTATGAAAAGTTTTATTTCAAGCCTAATCTTAACAGGTGCTCTTTGGGTGAGTATACCGATGAGCGCTCAGCGGCCGATGAATGAGAGAGTTCACGATAAGGTCGCTACGAAAGAAGCTCCCCGTATTCAATTCGTGGGGAAAAAACAGGGACCGAATTTGTTTCAATCGGCTACGGCGAGTGTGACTGCCGATTTTAGTTGTCAGAGTGCCGGCAGTGCTGTAACTGTGTGGGAAGAGAATTTTGACGACGGAACAGATGGCTGGACATTTACCAATGCCGAGGATTTTTCGTGGACTGTGAAAAAAATCACGAGTACGACTGATCCCAGTAGAGATTTTTCTACTTATGATCCAGACGATGTTCAATCGTTGTATATAGAGGGCCCTTATCAGTCTTTCAAACGAGGAATCGCTACGGCGACAAGTGGGCAGATCGATGTTCCTGCAAATGCTATGTTGAAAGGATATATAGGGTTTACCCAAAATATGGACGATTACTGTCGCTTGCAGATCTCTGTTTCGGCAGATGCTTTTGAGACTTCGGAAATTCTTTGGAATAGCGCCGACGAGGACGGAGAGAAGCCGTGGCGTTGGCATGAGTTTTCGGTTTCTTTGGAGAAATATTCCGGTCGGAAGATTCAGATTCGTTTTACGTATGGTCCCGGAAAAAACGATTCGTTCGGAACCGGTGGTTATATGGGCGATTTCGCTATCGACGGTTTAAAAATTACCGGAGTGTCGACCGTAGAACAAGTCGAGGCAGCCACGGGCGAGGTGATTGCTTTCGCCGATATGTCCTCGGGTTCGCCTACGGCATGGCAATGGTCGTTCCCGGGCGGAACGCCGTCGACATCGACCGACCAGAATCCCCGGGTGTTCTATACGCGAGACGGCGTTTACGATGTGACGTTGACGGTAAGTAATGCCGATGGGAGCGATACGAAGACCCGCACGGGATTCGTGAAGGTTACCGGATCCGCACCGCTTGCGCAGATATTACCACCGGCTACATTCCGGTTCAGCGAAACGCGTTTGCCGATGGTAGCTCCGCTGGTGGGGGTGCAGTATCGGGACAATTCGACCAATTATCCTACTTCGTGGGAGTGGACTTTCGACGGTGTCGATCCCGAACCGTATGCCCGGGTGACGTCGCACGAAGAAAACCCTATCGTAGGATATAGCTATATGCATAAACAAGGGGTGAGTCTGCGTGTGGAGAACGAACATGGCGAATCGAACGATACCGTAGAGGTGTCGGTCGAGTACAGTGGGCTAATTACGAATTTAGAGCCGGGAGATAGGGCTGCGACGTTCGATTTGGAAGATAGAGGAACTTTCCCCGGGACGAATAAATTGAATATTACTGCTTATGCCGAGAAGTTTTCCAAACCGTCCCGTCCGATATTGGTATTCGGAGCCTATGTTTATTTTGTGAGTGCTTCGGCTGCGAGTATAACCGACCAGATTGCCGATGTGGGCGTGCATCTGTATACCAGCGAGAACGGATTGCCGGGCAAGAAACTCGACTCGATGTGGTGGAGGGTATTCGAATTGGAAACCCCTTTGGGCAGTTCATTGACCGCTACGGAATTTGAATTTGACCCGACGGTGATCGACGACGAGTTTTTCATTGTAGTGGACGGTATTCCCGAGAAGAACGACAGTGTAGATGTGTCGTTCGCTATGGCCGATTTCCGGGATCACGGTAACACGGCTTATATGTTGAAAGATGGAGAGTGGCGAGACGTGAGCACTTATTTCCCCGCAGGAGCGAATCATACTTCTTATATGATTATGCCTTCGATCGTTCATTCGGTTATGTCGCCTATGCCGGTAGACCGTGAACCGCTGGTGGTGGGTAAAGCTGCCGGTACGGTTAAATATCCGTTCTATTCGATATACGGTTATGAAACTCCTATTCGGAGTGATGCCGAGTGGTGTCGGGTCGTGGGTAAGCCGAATGGCTTGACATTGGACACCTTGCAAATTTCCTATGATCGTTTGCCGGACGGTATTGAGGAACGTGTCGCTACGCTCACGGTCTCGGATAGTATTTCGACTTATGACATCAAAGTCACTCAAAATGTGAACGGAGTTAGTTCGGTAGAGAAAGTTACGGAAGAGAAGGCTTCTATTTATCCGTCTGTTTTCAACTCCGAATTTATTGTACGTGTTCCTGAGAATACCCGAAGTATTTCCGTGTTGGACGAAGGCGGTCGGGAGGTGTATCGACAGCATGTCGATTCGCAAGCTCGTCTTGTGACCGTAGATGCTTCGGCGTGGGCTCCGGGAACGTATTTTATTCGGGTCGTCGGGAAACATGAAATCACAGTCGTTAAGGGTGTGAAGAGATAGTTGGGTAACATTGTATGGTTTAACCCCTCCGTCACTACGTGCCACCTCCCCTATATTTTGCGTACAAAACACCCCGCAATGCTACGGGACACGGCAGGGGAGGAGGGTGAAAAAGCTACACCTGATAACGGAACATAAATCTCTTGGTGGCCTAATGGTTGACTTTTTTATTTTTCAGAATACAGGTTGAGGAGGTTTGACGGTGGTTCCTAAGGGGAGGGTAAAAAGTTGCGGATTGTAATTACAGAATCTGAAAGAGCCGTATCATTACTCGAAACAGAGTTTGATACGGCTTCTTCTTTTCTTTTGGGGAGGCTCAAATTCCAATTTAAAAATCTTTGGTAAAATTGAGTTTTGGCATATCTTCCTTCGATATTTTTTATAATATTATTATAATGTTATCCTTTCTTAATTTATTAAGAGTCTGTGTTATGTTTTTAGTACTTTTCCGTCTCTTTAATATACTTAAAAATTAATGTTTATGAAAAAGTTTTTATGGATAGCGTTTTTGTCATTCTGTTTCAGCGGTGTGGCAGCGGAATCCGATTGGAATGCCGATAGTGTACAAGTCTATTTTAGCCGGAGTGTGACTCCTGTCGTTCAGAAAAATTGGAAGGATCATAAGTTGATATTGAAAACATATCGACAGTTCCTCAAAACTTGTGAATCTGTGCCAGATTCTGTCTTGAAACAGTGTTCGTGGTGTTTTATCGACACATATTACAATGTGGCTTGCTGCGAATCCTTGATGAAACGAAAAAAAGCGGCGGTCGATGCCTTTGAGAAAGCTATTCAATACGGTTATTACGATTATGCCCATGCCAAAAAAGATACCGATTTGGATAACGTGAGAGACGATAAACGTTTTCAGAAGGCGATGGAGCGTCTGCGTGAGGTAGGCGACTTCGGATATATACTCCGAAAATCACCGGGGTATGACGATGCTGCATCTACCGACTCTTTGTCGGCATTTACATATATGAACCCCAACGACCGCGATTTGGTACGGGTGCGCCGATATTTCAACTTGGACAGTATTGCGGGAGCCGGTGACGAAATATCCAAGATAAAAAATCTGTTGGCGTGGGTACACAATACGATTCGTCACGACGGTTCGTCCTATAATCCCGAAGAGAAAAATGCGATAGCTCTATATGAAATTTGCAAGAAGGAGGATAGGGGTATTAATTGCCGTATGATGGCACAGATGTTGAACGAGTGTTATTTGGCTATGGGATTCAAGTCCCGCTATGTGACTTGTCTTCCGAAAAGCTATATAAACGATTGCCATGTGATCAACGTCGTTTATTCCAACACTCTCGACAAGTGGTTGTGGGTAGACCCCACATGGAATGCCTATGTCATGGACGACAAAGGTAATTTGTTGAGTATATCGGAGGTCAGAGACCGATTGAAAAAGGGTGAGTTCGTGACGGTTAACGAGGACGCTAACTGGAATCATAAAACTCCGTGTACCAACGATTATTATTTGGATTATTACATGAGCAAAAACCTTTATTATCTGCAATGTTCCGATTGTAGTGGCTTTAACAATGAAACCTATGTCGAGGGGAAACGGCGTCCTGTGTACATCACGCTGTCTCCGACGGGCGAACCTTACGATAAACGGTGGAGTACTTCGAATGAGTCGTGGTTTTGGGCTTCTCCATATAAATGATATCGACGGGAGATATTGGATGCTGTTTTAAATTTATTCCGAGACAGATTGAGCCCCTGTCTCGGAATAAATTTAAAACAGCTTCTAAAATTTTTTTAATTCGGTGTACAGTCGTTGTATAGGCAATCCCATCACGTTGTAATAGCTGCCTTTGAGTCCGGTCACGCCGATGTAGCCTATCCATTCCTGTACGCCGTATGCTCCGGCTTTGTCGAGGGGGCGGTACGTCTCCACGTAGTAATCGATTTCATCGTCACCGAGGGCGGCGAAAGTGACTTCGGTGGAGACGGCGAAGGAGATCTGTTTTTGCAGAGAGGTGAGCGTGACACCGGTGATGACGGTGTGGGTTTTTCCCGACAGGGCTTGCAACATGGCTTTGGCATCGGCTATATCGCGAGGCTTGCCGTATACTTTCCCATCGAGCCAGACGATGGTGTCGGCAGTAATAAGGAGCGTATTATCTTTCATGAAGCGGCGATAGGCGGCTGCTTTTTCTTGCGAGATGTAGAGGGGAATCTCTTCGCCCGAAAGGGTGTCGGGGTAGGATTCGTCCACTTCGGGAAGGGCTGTTACCCGATAGTCGATGTCTAATCCGGCGAGAAGTTCCCGGCGACGGGGTGAATTGCTCGCCAACAGAATTTCGTATTTTTTGAGATGCGATAACATGGTGTTTCGTTGTTTTGTGTAGTTACCAGCCGAAGGCTGTTTTATCGGACATCCATTTGCCTTGTGCTCTCAGGATTTGCTCGATGATGTCCCGCCCACAACCTTGTCCGCCGCCGAACGGCGAAATGTAGCGGGCTATCTGTTTAATTTCGGGGGCGGCATCGGCGGGACAAGCCGGCAGACCGGCTATCTGCATGACCTCGTAGTCGGGAATGTCATCGCCCATATACATGACTTCGTCGGGGCGCAGCCCGCACTCGTCCAGCCATTTTTTGAAAATTTCGATTTTTACGGCGGCTCCCATATAGACATGGTTTAATCCTAATCCTTCGAAACGTTTGCGGACAGCCTCGGTGCGTCCGCCGGTAATAATGGCGATGGGGTAGCCCATTTTGGCGGCGAACTGCAAGGCGTACCCGTCTTTGATGTTGACGATTCGCATGGGTTCGCCCGATGGATGCAGGGGTATCGTGTCGGGAGAAAGGACACCGTCCACATCGAAGGCGAAAGCCTTTATTCGTGAGAGGTCGAAATCGGTTCGGCTCATAGTCGTTGTTTTTAATGTTTATTGGTTTCGTGAATGCTCCGGCTCATCAGGTCGTAAATCTGCCGCATGGTCGGGTCTGAAAGCAGAGCCATTTGCTTGTCTATGACGTTTTTGTCGTATCGGATTGCCGGTCCGGTCTGAGCTTGTGCCGGCGGCATGTCGGCGACTTTCGCGGCAGTCTCCCGTATGAGCGGCAGCATGGTCTCGAACGGCAGCCCGTGTTCCGACAGAATGCGGTCGCACAAGGCGTAGAGGTGATTGGTGAAGTTGCAGGCGAACACGGCAGCCAAATGCAGGTACTTGCGCTGTTCGGAGGTCGCTTCGTAGACCTTTGTCGACAACCGACCTGCCAATTCTTGCAAACGTTCGGTATCGTCCGTATGGTTCGCTTCAACGAAAATAGGAATATCGTCGAAGTCGGTTTCCCGTTCTTTGCTGAATGTCTGCATGGGGTAGAATACACCGTAGCGTGCGGTATACGGGGCGAACACTTCCATGTCCATGCTTCCCGCCGTGTGTACCCAAAGGCCTCGATTGGAGGGCATGCGGGAAACCAAATCGAGCAGAGCGGAGTCTTTCACGGCGAAGATATAGAGATCGCCGTCGGTGGGGACTTGGCTGATGTCGGTGGAATGGGGCACATCGTGCAGTCGTTCGCTCAGCTGTTCGGCCGATTCTCGGGTACGACTGTATATATAAGCCGGAGTCATTCCCTTTTTTTGTAAAGCGACCGCTAATCGCGTGGCCAAATTGCCGGCTCCGATGAGAATAATCTTCATGTCGATGCAGGGGATTACCATTTGCCGATGTGAACTTTTTCCCACATCATTTTTTCTTCGTCGAAAGGCTTGCGCTCTTCGTCTTTATGTCCAATGGAGAGAATGCAGAGCACTCCCATCTCTTCGGGGATTCCCAATGTCTCCCGCACAAAATCTTCGGCAGGTTCGTCCATAGCTCCGAATCGTCCCCGCACCTGTATCCAGCAGCTTCCCAAACCGAGGTCGGCGGCTTGCAACTGCATGAGAATGGCAGCGATAGAAGCATCCTCGATCCACGTATCGGTAAGGGTCATGTCGGCGGTGACGACGATAGCGAGCGCAGCTCCGGCAATGGGTTTGGCTCCCGAAGTCTTGCATTCGGACAAACGGGCGAGCGTTTCTTTGTCTTCCACCGCAATGAACTCCCACGGAGTGCAGCGTTTGGACGAAGGAGCGAGCAATCCCGCTTCGAGAATGGTTTTTACGGCTTCGGGCGATAGCGCCTCTTGGGTGTATTTGCGGATACTCCGCCGATGAATCAACAAGTCGTGCAGGCTTTTCATAAGGATAGAGGTTCTAAGTTTGTTATGAAATTTATCCATTTTGATTTGTCTGAAAGAGTAAAGACCCTTTTTGTCACCATACAAATCATCTTTACATAGCAAAGATACAATAACCTTGTTGTTCTACGGTTAATGGTAGAAACTTTTTTTGATACTTTTCGTCCGGCCGTATACTGAACGGAGTTTTTTCCCGTTTAATAAATGTGCCTTCGACGAAAGAGGCACAGTGTGTATAGAATCCCGATGAGATACAAGATATTATTCCTTTTTATCACGATAGGCGCGGTTTTTCAGTTGGCGGCACAGGGGCGTGTGAAGCTGACAGGACGCGTGTATGACAGTGACAATCAGCCCATAGAGTTGGCTACGGTGCGTGTGGCAGGAACGACGATGGGGACGATGACCGATTTGAAAGGGGAGTATCAGCTTTCCATTCCGGCGGGAGATTCCATCGTGGTGATTTATTCTTGTTTGGGGTATCGGGAGGAGCGCCGCCAGTTGCTCAATCTCACGAAAGATGTTTCCTTGTCGGTGCGTCTGAACAAGAACGCCAAGATGTTGAACGAGGTTGTCGTGGCGACTCATCGCCGGCAGACGAGTACGTTGCAGACGATCGACACGAAGGATTTGAAATTGATGCCCGATGCGACGGGAGGCAGTATCGAGGCTATGTTGACGACTTTTGCCGGTGTCAATTCGAGTAACGAGCTGAGTTCGCAATATTCCGTGCGAGGGGGTAATTTCGATGAAAATATCGTGTATATCAACGGTATAGAGGTCTATCGGCCATTGACTGTCCGTTCGGGGCAACAGGAGGGGTTGAGTATCATCAACCCCGATATGGTAGGGGCCGTAGGGTTTTCGTCGGGCGGATTTTCGGCCGAATATGGCGATAAGATGTCGTCGGTGCTCGATATTATTTACAAGCATCCCGAAGCGTTCGAAGGATCGGTGTCCGCCAGTTTTTTAGGGGCTACCGCTTCGGTAGGACAGAGCACCAAGAAATTCTCGCAACTGCACGGCGTGCGTTATAAAACCAATTCTACTTTGTTGAGTTCTCTCGATACCAAAGGAGAGTACGAGCCTTCTTTTTTCGATTATCAAACTTATCTTACTTATAAATTCGCACCGAAGTGGGAGGCTTCTTTGCTGGGCAATATTTCCATTAACAATTATAAATTTACTCCCCACGAGCGGAATACGTCATTCGGTACGGCGACCGATGCCAAACAGTTTAAAGTCTATTTCGACGGTTATGAAAAAGATAAGTTCGAGACTTATTTCGGTGCTTTTTCGTTGAATTTTTTCCCCGATAAATATACTCAATGGGCTTTGATGACCTCGGCTTTCGTCACGAACGAACTGGTGACTTACGATATTGCCGGGCAGTATTGGTTGGACGATTTGGCTAATGGCGAGGACGGCGAGTCGACCGAGAATAAGGGAGCTCTTGGAGTAGGGACTTATCACGAGCATGCTCGTAACCGGTTGAGAGCATCGGTGGTGGCTACTTCATTGAAAGGAGCTACAAAATTGGGGCAGAATGAGTTGAAGTGGGGATTGACCCACCAATACGAAAAGATACACGACCGGGTGAGGGAATGGGAGATGCGAGATTCGGCTGGTTATTCTTTGCCGCATACGGGGCAATCGGTCGAGATGATTTATAACTTGTTTTCCCGACAAGATATGGAGAGCCATCGTTTGTCGGCCTATTTGCAAGATACCTACCGGTTACGGACTTTGTGGGGGCGCTTTATCTTTACCGGCGGATTGAGGGCTTCTTATTGGGGGTTCAACAAGGAGACCCTTGTCAGTCCTCGTGCGTCGATTTCTTTTATTCCGGCTGCCAACGAACAGATAACGACTCGTCTGGCCGGCGGGCTTTATTATCAAGCTCCTTTTTATAAAGAGTTGCGCGACACGGTTTGTGATGCCGCTAACAATTATGTCGTGCAGCTCAATCGGAATATCAAGTCTCAACGTTCTATCCATGTGGTAGTGGGTGGAGATTATTCGTTCCGGGCATTGGACAGACCTTTCAAATTTACGGCAGAGTTGTATTATAAGAAACTCGACCATCTTATTCCTTATGAAGTAGATAATCTGCGGGTGTGGTACAGCGGGCAGAACGAGGCGAAAGGGTATGCCGCCGGATTGGATATGAAACTCTTCGGGCAGTTCGTGCCCGGTGTCGACTCGTGGCTTACGTTCTCTCTGATGAAGACACAGGAGGAAATCAATGGCGTGAAATTACCTCGACCTACCGACCAACGATATAGTGTGGGGCTTTATTTTCAAGATTATGTACCTCGGTTCCCCAAGTATAAATTCAGTCTACGGGCTATTTTTGCCGACGGTTTGCCGGTGGGTTCGCCTCGGAAAGGCCGACAGGCAGGTTATTTCCGTGCTCCGGCATATAAGCGTGTCGATATAGGAGCTTCCCGTATTTTGGTCGGAGGCGAAGATAAACTTTTGCAGAAAGGCGTTTTACGTCATTTGAAAAGCGTGTGGATAGGAATAGATGTCTTTAACCTGTTCGATATAAGTAATGTGAACTCGTACTATTGGGTGACGGATATTACCAATGCGCAATATGCCGTGCCCAATTACCTTACTCGCCGTCAGATAAATCTGAGGCTTTCCATAGATTTTTGAGAAATAATTTTTACGGAATTTATTTTAACCGGATATAGTAAATCAGGTCAGTGATACCGTAAAGAAGTGTTGCCGCTCCGAAAGTAATCACCATAACCCTCTCGGTCGCCGAGAACGGATTGACCAAAATTTCTATGCCGATGAGCAGAACGATAGCCGGTAACAGATAGGAGAGCCAACCCGCTTTGCTCCTCAGATTTTTTTTAAGTGTCAGCAGATAGAGTATTTGATAAACTCCTATCAATACCAGCGCTCCACCCAAAACATATACCGTAATGCCTATATACCAGCCGGGAAACAGCATAAGCGTACAACCGAACAGCAACATCACTAAGGATAAAACGGGGAAGGGTAACTTATTTCTATCCTCGCTCAATAGATAAATGAGGAGAGCGTATAGACTGGGTAATCCGATGAGAATACCGATGATTAAAAGAATCGTAGGCAGAGCGGCATTCGGATATAAAATGAGTAACAAGCCTACGGCGATAGAGGCTATAATACGTATTAATGGGTTTTGAAAAGCATTCATGGAATATATCTTTTTTAGTTAATGTTCGCTTTATATTATAAACAACAAATATAGTGAAAGGTGAGCGCAGAGACAAACGGAAATTTTATTTCTGTTTGGGCTATGCCGAACCGCATCCTATTTTCGTACCAACAAAGATAGTGAAAGGTTAGTGCAAAGTCAATAGGAAATTTTATTTCCAACTTGACTATGTTGAACCGCAGCCTATATTCTACAAATATAGTGAAAGGTGGGTTCGGAGACAAACGGAAATCGTATTTCCGATTTGGTTCTACCAAAAGACTCCTATCTTCTACAAAGGTACTAAGAAGCTGTTTTAAATTTATTGAGAAATAATATTATCATTTCAGGCAGGTATGTTCCGGCCATATTGAGCCCCGTCTCGCATCTTGAATCCCTTGATTTTTGTCAATAGCCCGCTATTGACTGCCTATCTCGGACTCCAATCTGCTTCAACATAGGTCTCAATCTGTCTCGGAATAAATTTAAAACAGCTTCTAAGTTGTTTGAGAAATACGAGTTTTTTGTAGTCCATTTTATCATTTAGTTTATAACGTAAAGTCGGAAGCGTGTTATAGGTTTGTAAAAGTTTGGGAAAAATTCGTACCTTTGTCACCCGCTATGGCAATCGGGCCGTTAAGTTTCGATGAATCGGGATTGTTCGAATGTCTTGTATTCAGTCCATTCACGGGTTTTGCCTATGCTTTTTCGAAAACAGAAAATTCTATGTCTGCACCGAAAAGACTCTTAGCTATTATAAATCCTATATCGGGAACAAAAGATAAGGAAGAAATCCCTGCTCTGATAAGGGAAGTAATAGACCCTTCGAAATATCGGGTGGAATGTGTTTTTACACAGTATGCGGGGCATGGAGCCGAATTGACTCGCCGGGCCGTGGACGAAAGTGTGGACATCGTGCTGTCCGTAGGCGGAGACGGAACTTGCAACGAAATAGCCCGGGAGCTTATCGATACTTCCACGGCATTGGCTATCGTTCCGGTAGGTTCGGGCAATGGACTTGCCCGCCATTTGGGTATATCGATGGACGTGCGAAAAGCTCTCGAAATTATCAACGACGGGCAGATCGTAGATTTGGATTATTGTACGGCAAACGATCGCCCTTTTTTCTGCACTTGCGGGGTCGGCTTCGATGCTTTGGTGAGCTTGAAATTCGCGCAGGGAAAACGCCGAGGAAAATTGTCGTATGTGGCTAAGGCTCTTACGGAGTATCTCAAATATAAATCGGAAACTTATCAAATCGAAATGCCTGACGGAACGGTGACCGAAAAGGCTTTCTTGATTGCCTGCGGCAATGCCTCGCAATATGGTAATAATGCTTATATAGCCCCTCATGCCAGCATGCAGGACGGGAAAATCGATGTCACGGTGCTTATGCCCTTTACCCCGTTCGATACGGCTGCATTGGCTCTTTTGTTATTTACCAAACATATCGATCAAGATTCCAATATCAAGAGCTTCACGACCGAATCGCTCACGATTAAGAGGGAAAAGCCCGGTGCGATACATCTCGACGGAGAGCCCATAGAGATGGGAACCCGCATAGATGTGCGTTGTTTCAAAGGTGGATTGCATGCGCTCATTCCCTCGGGTGAACCGAAACGCTCTATTATCGAACCTTTCGCTTCGGTATTTTGGGAATTTATCGAAACCGTTCGTCAGGAGTTGAATATTTGATTTTTTGTACTTATCGATTATCAGCTAGTTCGATAACTTCCAAATCCTTAAACTCTCCCTTATCGATGGCGAAGCGTACCAATGTACGTTTTTTGTGGAATCCGTACATTCCTGCGGCTCCCGGATTGATGTGCAGGCAGTGTAGGGTTTTGTCATAAAGAACTTTCAAGATATGCGAGTGACCCGATATGAATAATTGGGGTGGGTGTATGTATATTTCCGGGGTCACTTCGCGTGCATATCGGCCCGGATAGCCCCCTATGTGTGTTATCCATATATCGGTATTTTCGATGCTGAAACGTTGGTGCTGAGGATAGCGAATCCGTAACTCTTGACCGTCGATGTTCCCGTATACCGCCCGAAATGGTTTCAAGGCTTCGAACCGGTCGGCGACTTGGACTGAGCCTATATCTCCGGCATGCCAGATTTCGTCACATTCGGCAAAATATTTTTCGTAACGGTCGTCCCACCATGCATGGGTGTCGGACAACAAACCAATTTTTACCATATCGTTTTTATGATTTTTCTATGTGGTAAAAATACGGCAATAATTTGTAAAGTAGAAAAAAAACTTCTACATTTGTCCCCGTAATAAGAAATGAAAAACTGCGGTAGTAGCTCAGTTGGTAGAGCATCAGCTTCCCAAGCTGAGGGTCGCGAGTTCGAGTCTCGTTTGCCGCTCGATGAAAACGGTCTCTTGAATATTCAAGAGACCGTTTTCGTTTCTGTTATTTCTTCATTCTCACTTCGTAGAGATCGTTGCGGCGATCTTTGAGGTTGCGCACGCTACCGTAGGTGTGCAATTCGTTCAAAAGATCCAAATCGACGTCCGAGATAAGAATCATTTCGGTGTTCGGAGTAGCCTCGGCTCTGCGTCCGTCTGTCGGGAATGCGAAATCACAGGGGGTAAAAACTCCCGACTGGGCATATTGAATATCCATGTTGTGTACTTTGGGCAGGTTGCCTACGCTACCGGCTATGACTACGAAGCATTCGTTCTCGATGGCACGGGCATGTGCGCAGACTCTTACACGGGAATAGGCGTTTTGGGTATCGGTGAGGAACGGAACGAACAATATTTGCATACCTTCGCTGGCCATGATTCGGGAGAGTTCGGGGAACTCGACATCGTAACAAATCAAGACTCCGATTTTGGCGCAGTCGGTCTCGAAAGTCCGAATGGCTTTGCCGCCGCTCAATCCCCAGCATTTCATTTCGTCGGGGGTGACATGTAGTTTTTCATACATTTCGTAAGTACCGTCTCGACGGCATAAGAAACCTACGTTGTAGAGCAGTCCGTCTTCTTTAATCAGCGGCATACTTCCTGTAATGATGTTGATGTTGTACCGAATTGCAAGATTGATGAAACGTTCTCGTATTTCGTCGGTATATCGGGCTAATCCTCTGATAGCCTGCGATTCGCTCGCATCGTTGAACCGAGCCATGAGCGGGGCGTTGAAATACTCTGGAAAGAGGACGAAGTCGCTTTGATAGCCGCTTACGGAATCGACGAAAAATTCCACTTGCTCGAAAAGATCGTCGAGCGTTTTGTAACTACGCATTTGCCATTGTACAAGGCCTACCCGCACGGTGGTCTTAGGAGATATATATTCTTCGGTAGGCTCTTGATAGTAGATGTTGTCCCATTGGAGCAGACAGGCGAAGTGTTTCGACTCCTCGTCGTTGGGCAAATAGTTTCGCATTACTTTACGGACGTGGAAATCGTTGGAGAGTTGGAACAATAGCACCGGGTCGAATATCTCGCGTTGACGCACCTTGTCGATGTATTCTTTGGGGCGCATTCGGTCGGCGTATTTGTGGTAGTTCGGCAAACGTCCGCCGAACATGATCGCTTTCAGATTGAGCTTTTCACACAACTCTTTGCGATATTCGTACATACGTCGGGCGAGACGTAGACCCCGATAATCGGGGTGTATGAACACTTCGATACCATACAGGATATTTCCCTTCCGTGTGTGAGTGTCGAATGTTTCGTTACCAGTGACTTGTGCATAGGTGTGGTCGTTCTTTACATCGTTATAGTTTACGATGATAGAGAGGGCGCAGCCCACGATTTTATCATCGACGACCGTGACGATTTGTCCTTCGGGGAATATGCGAATGAGTTTGTCGATTTGTTCGGGAGTCCAAAATACGTCGCTACCGTCGGCATAGACACGGGTGAAAGAGCTAGCCAGTTGGTCGTAATCTTCTTTTTGAAGATTGCGTATTTCGACTTTATTGATTTCTTTTTGTTTCATGAATCCTTTGTTTAGTTTAGGTATGCAAAATTACTTTCTTTATCCGCTTGTTGTCCGTTTTGTTTCGATTTTCTTTATGCAAGGTATTTTATAAGTTCGCTTATAAAATATGTGCTTCCCTTTTGGGTAATTCCTTTGCCTTCTTTTAATGAATCTTTCTGTCGATTGGTTTCATCTCTTTTATGTCGTCGATATTCCATTTTGCGATGATACGGGAACAACGGAAAGATAGAACTTTCTTTAATCTCATTTTCATGCAGATAATGTGTGCCGTTTCTTCATTTAGACTATTTTTGAAAAAAATTCAAGGTTTCTGCAACCAAACGAGCGGTTGGTTACGTCTAATGATTGAATTTCCGGAAAGAGAACGATTATGAATAACTTATAAAATTAAAATAGAAGAGAATATGAAAAAGATGTTTATGATGATGCTTTTGTCTATCGTATCGTGGACAGGAGCCGTAACAGCAGCCGAGGCAACAGCTCCTCTGAAATCGAATGGCCCTGTGGCACAACAAGAAGCGGTCGTAGCAGCCGATACACTTAACGGTATGACTCCGAGCGAGGCTTTCCAAATACGTATGAAGGAACTCGCAGTTGAACGGGATAGAATGCTCTTTCAAGAAGAGCCGGATGCCGAGGATATAATAGATTCTTTGGTTCCTCTTTTTGCTATTGTTTCACCTTTTCTTATCGCTTTTTTAATTGTCTTTTTCTATATTTATTATCGTAATAAAAAAGTACAATCCCGCTATCGGGTGATGGAAAAAGCGATAGAGTCGGGTCGAGAATTACCCGAAGGCTTTTTCGACGAACCGGAGTCGAAGCGACCCAGTAAATTTCCCACTCTGAATCAAGGTCTTGTTTGTACGGCTGTCGGAATCGGGTCTTTTATATGGTGTATAGGTGGGGCTTATGAATTGGACGAAGGTTTCGGGGCTCTTTTGGTTGGTTTGGCGGCTATATTCACTTTGATAGGTATAGGGAAACTGATTCTTTATCGGGTAGAATCGCGAAAGGAAGTTCGTGATACCGATGAGCAAACTACCGAAATCGAGTAGGCCGGAGCGATGAATAAGAACGAGGATATAGCGTGGGTGACTCGTTGTGCTTTGTTCGACGATCGGCGGGCTTTTGCCTGCCTTGTCGATAAGTATCAGGTGCGATTGAAACGCTTTTTCCTGAATCTTACCGGTGGAGATCCAGTGCTCAGCGATGATTTGGCGCAGGAGACTTTTATCAAAGTTTATTATAATTTGCGTAGTTATAAAGGCTTGTCTTCTTTTTCGACATGGATTTATCGAGTAGCTTACAATGTGTTTTACGATGAGTTACGAAAGAGCCGGGAATGGGAAGATGCTTCTGTGGACGAGGCGGCCAATCTGTTGGAGCAACCTCCTGAGCGTGTGGACCGGAATATCGATATATCGCGAGCTTTGTTTATTTTACGCCCCGAGGAGCGAACGGCGATAACCTTATTCTTCGTCGAGGACCTTGCCGTGGCAAAGATAGCAGAGATTATGAGTATATCGGAAGGTACGGTAAAATCGCATTTATTTCGTGCAAAACAAAAATTGGGTGAATATTTAAAGAAAAACGGATATGAATGAATGGAATGACAATCAGTGGCGGGAGTTTTTCGGCGATCATTCGTTGGAACTTCGGACAGATAAGTGGTTCACTCGTAGGGTGTTGAATAGACTGCCTCGCAAGCGATGGAGCATAGAAGCCAAAATTTCATTTGTCGTTTCGGTACTTGTTATTGCAATTTGTACGGTTCTATGCCTGATATTTGCCAAAGAAATGATTTACAATCCTTGTTGGACTTGTGCACACACTTGGTTGGCTTACATGGGGTTGTCTGTGGCTTGTGGGTTGTGTGTCGGACAGTTGGGTTCTTTCCTGCGCAGAATTTATGATGCTTCCTAAAACTGAAATAAATTTAAGTAACGAGCGAGAGGCATGGGTTGAACAAGACTTATGTCTCTCGTTCTATTTGTTGGATAGCGGAGTGTGGCGGGAGATAAATTCGGCGAAAGAATCTTTGTAAGTATCCGAAATAGGAATGTATTCTTTACCAAATACGATTCGGTTTCGATCGATCATTTTGATTTTACAACCCTGTACGATGAACGACCGGTGCACCCGAATGAACCGGCTATCGGGTAACATTTCTTCGAGAGATTTCAAGCTAAGCAGGGAAAGAATGGGGTGCGGTTCGTCTTCGAGGTAAATTTTTACATAATCTTTCAGCCCTTCGATATAGAGTACTTTATCGAGGGGAATCTGTTTAAGTTTATAATCGCTTTTTACAAAGATATATGATTTGTCTGGGGAATGCATTTCACCCGTCCCGGACGATAATTCGAACCATTGCAACGCTTTTTGTGCCGCTTTCAGGAAATCGGTGTAGGCAAAAGGTTTCAACAAATAATCGACGGCGTTGACTTTATAACTGTCTACGGCATATTGTCCGAATGCCGTAGTGAAAATGACACGGCTTTTCCCTTCTATCATGCGAGAAAATTCCATACCGTCCAGCTCGGGCATTTGTATATCGAGAAATATCAAATCTATATCTCCTTTTGAGATTCTTTCGATCGCTTGAACAGCCGAGGTAAACGAAGCCTCCAATTGTAGAAAAGGCGTTTTCTTGACATAGCTTTCCAGTAGCTCGATTGCAAGGGGTTCATCGTCGATAATACAACATTTCAATATCATAGTCGCAGTGTTTATTTAATTCAGGTCGATAGTCAACATGGAGCGGTAGATGTGCGAATCGCTCTCGGCATGCAGATTATATTTTCCCGGGTATAGAAGTTCGAGTTGTCGGGATAGATTTTTTAGTCCGATACCCGAACCGCTCTTGTCGGTTTCATTTTTCGGGAAGCTGCTGTTTTCTATATCGCATTCGATAACTCCCTGTGAAGGTTCGGACATATTGATTTTTACGAAAGATCGGGTAGATGCGCTGGTCCCGTGTTTGAAAGCATTCTCGATGAGTGTGATGAAAAGCAACGGTGCTATTTTATACCCTCGACACAAGCCGGTAGGAATATTTACATCTACTTGGACGTGGCGGGCGAGCCTCAATCGCATGAGCTCGATGTAGTTATGGTTGAATTCCAGTTCTTTTTCCATAGGAACATAGGGCTGTGTATTTTCGTAGAGGACGTAACGCAACAACTTGCTCAGTTCAAGAACTGCGCTTTGGGCCCGTTCGGGACTGATAGCGATAAGCGAGTAGATATTGTTGAGCGTATTGAATAGAAAATGAGGATTGAGTTGATTTTTCAAATTTTTCAATTCTGCTTCGGTACGTTCCTGTTCCAACTGCTTACGTTCTTTTTCGGTTGTGATCCATTTTTGAGTGACTTTTATAGCGGCACTCAGCCCAACGACCAGAACCAGTGTAATGGAATCTTGCCATTGCATGAACCCTGGGCGAGGAGGGGGAATGGGAGTGGGTCTTTGATGCAGAATGCTTTCGGGAATGACCATGCGGTGTACCAAATAGATAGCTATATTGGCCATGACTACCAGTAATAAATTGTAGAGAATGAATCGTATGGTTTTTTTACGAAACAGGACTTTATCGATGAGCCATAAGTAGTTGATGTAAAAAATACAGGCTATGCAAATCGGTTGGATATAAAATTTTATCAGGCTGAAATTGTGCATTCGGTTGATGTTCCCGAATCGTTCGATAAACAAGAGTGGAAAAATAAACAAGATACTCCATGCCGCCAGATGTATAAAGACGGTATTCCATTTTTTACTTAGATGTAGCTTGTCGGATGCCATTGTACAAATATATTCATTTGAAAGGTAAAAGTGAAATTATTCGTAGCGAATCGCTTCGATGGGATCGAGATTAGCGGCTTTACGAGCCGGATACCAACCGAAGAATATCCCGGTTATCGTACAAACGAAGAAAGAAAGTATGACCGAATAGGCTTGTATGTAAACAGGCCATTTAAACAGAACGTTGACGATTGCCGAGGCACCTACTCCGAAGGCGACCCCGATAATACCGCCGGTGACGCTGATGAGAACGGCTTCGATAAGGAATTGGGCGAGGATATCGATACCTCTGGCTCCGATGGACATGCGCAGCCCTATTTCCCGAGTGCGTTCCGTTACGGAGACATACATGATATTCATGATTCCGATACCTCCTACTAATAACGATATACCAGCAATGCAGGCGAGCAAGATTGTCATCATGTCGGTTGTCGAGCTTAACATGGAACTTAGTTCTTCTTGTGAACGTATTTCGAAGTCATCATCTTCTCCTTCTTTTATTTTATGGTTTTTTCGTAGAATCTCGCTGATTTCTTCGGTTGCCTGAGGGGTAAGTTCTTCCGACAATGCCGAACAGTAGATGCCTTGCAAGTAGGTAATGGCGAGAATGCGTTTCTGTACCGTAGTATACGGTGCGAGTACCATATCGTCTTGGTCCATACCCATGCTGTTGTATCCTTTGGGCGTGAGAGTACCTATGACTTTAAGGGGAATTTTATTGAACCGGATTACTTTTCCGATCGGGCTTTCTCCATTGGGGAAGAGATTGTCGGTAATGGTTTTCCCGATTAAACAGACTTTGGCAGAAGTGATGACGTCTTGTGGAGTGAACATGCTTCCCTCTTCCAAAGAAATTTTACGAATATCCAGATAATCTTCGGTAATACCGTATATCGTACTGGGATAGTTGTTCGCTCCATATATGAATTGTCCGCTGCTGTTTACCGAGGGGGAACAAGCCGACACGTATTCAGCTTGTTCGGAGATGGATTTATAATCGTTTAATTTGAGTGTTTGCATAGACGATGCGTCTTGCCTTACACCTCCTCTTTCCATGTTGCCGGGGTGTATCATGATCATGTTTGAACCCATTTCTGAGATTTGTTCTCGTATGCTTCGTTTCGAACCTTGTCCGATGGCCAGCATCGTGATGACGGATGCCACGCCGATGATGATACCCAACATGGTGAGGAAGCACCGTAGCTTATTGTTATTGAGTGCTTTTAGAGCTATTTTAGTCAGATTGGTCAGATTCATAATATTATCCCTTAGTCGGTTTCCACCGGTAGTTTTTGCAGCATTTCCAAAGCCGATGCTTGTTTTTCGTTCCGTGTATCGGAGATTACTTTCCCGTCCCGTAATACGATGTTTCGGCTACTGTATGCCGATAATTCAGGATTGTGGGTCACAAAGATAATGGTACGTCCCCGGGCATGCAGTTCCTGAAAGAGAACCAAAATTTCGAATGAAGTCCGGGTGTCAAGGTTTCCTGTGGCTTCGTCGGCAAGAATGATTACAGGGTCGTTAACCAATGCGCGAGCTATCGCTACCCGCTGTTGTTGCCCTCCCGACATTTGGTTGGATTTATGATTTTTTCGCTCGGCCAGTCCAACGGCATCAAGAGCTTTCGATGCCAGTTCGTGCCTTTCTTTGGCCGAGATGGAGGAGTTGTACATGAGGGGTAATTCCACATTTTCGAGGGCGGTCGTTTTGGGCAACAAGTTGTAGGATTGAAATACGAACCCGATTTTCCGATTTCGCAAAACCGACCGTTCGTTCTTACCCATACTCCGAACAGAAATACCATCGAGGTAATACTCTCCCGATGTGGGGGTGTCGAGGCAGCCGAGTATATTGAGCAGAGTGGATTTTCCCGAGCCGCTGGTTCCCATAATGGTTACGAACTCACCGGAATTTATGGTGAAATTGACGCCTCGCAGAGCATGTACGGTTTCACTCCCTACGATAAAATTGCGTCTTATGTTTTCTAATCGAATGATTTCGTTCGTTGTCATGTCGGTTTCCTGATTATTTCTTTTTTCCCGGCGGTTTGGGCATGAACGGGCTTTCTTCTTTCTCTTCCGATGATTGTCGATTGGTAGCGTTTATATTACTTTTGCGGTCTATGGCTACGGTTTCACCGGCTTCCAACCCGGAGCAAATTTCGACGTTTACGCTATTGTCCATGCCTACGACGACCTTACGAGGTTTCCATTCTTGCCCGTCTTGTACCCAGACGATTTTCAAGCTGTCGTTTCCGGATATTTCTTGTTGAGGCAAATCTTCCGGTTCGTGGCGCTTTTTGCCCGATGGCGGATCGGGAACGAATCGAAGGGCTTTGAGCGGTATGTTCACGACATTGCGGCGTTCGGCGGTGTAAATGGTGATGTTGGCGGTTAATCCCGGTTTTAATTTCAAATCGGGATTATGGGCAGAGATAACCACTTCGTAGGTGACTACATTGCTTTCTTCCGTGGCCTCTAAACGCACTTGTGTGACTGTCCCCTCGAATGTGTCGTTGGGGTAAGCGTCGACGGTGAATATGACTCTTTGCCCCTCTTGCACTCCGCCAATATCGGCTTCGTCGACATCGGCTATAACCTGCATTTGGGTCAGGTCGGCAGCAATGGTAAAGAGGGTCGGCGTTTCGAATCCGGCAGCTACGGTTTGTCCTTCTTCGACCGCCCGACTGATGACTACGCCGTCGATAGGCGAAGTAATAGTGGCATAAGCTAAATTTCGTTTAGCCTTAGCCAGATTTGCCTCGCTGCTTTCGAAGGTGCTTTTAGCTTTTGCGTAGTTGTATTTCGACTCTTCGTATTCGGTGTCGCTGATGAGTTGTTTCTCGTGCAGGGCCTTGTTTCTGAAAAAGTTTTTTTCTTGATATTCATATTCGGCTTTTGCTCCGTCGTACGTGGCCTGTTGGGAGGTGAGTTCGCTTTGCAAAGTGACTTTATCCATTTCGGCGATGAGTTGTCCTTTGGTTACGATGGAGTTGTAGTCGGCATACAGTTTGTCGATGATACCCGATACTTGTGTCCCGACTTCGACTTGTGTGACCGGCTCGATTGTCCCGGTTGCCGTGACGGCTTCCGAGACATCTCCCCGTACAGCCTGAGCCGTTTCGATAACATAGTTCGCGCTCTTCGACTTCCCGCCGAAACAGAACCAGAGTATGGCGATGGCGACAATGGTCGATACGGTAGCGATGATGATTTTTTTTGATTTCATATTTCGATGACAGTTTATATTCGAGTTAGTCGAGGGTAAGAGGTTTGTTTTCGTAATAGTCGAGTAGTTTCAAATTGAGCAAAGCCATGAAACGGGATTGCAGTTCTTCTTGTTGAGCCGACAGCCAGTTGTTTTTCGCCGTGAGCATCTCGACCGTATTTTTCATACCGAGGTAGAATTGTTCTTCGGTGAGTTCGTAGGAGGTCTTTGTGGCGTTGAGCTGTTCTTTTGCCGCAAGGTATTTCGATTGGGCGGACGAAGCGTCGAGCCATGCGTTTTCTATTTGGTTCAGCAAATCCTTTTCTTGATTTTTAAGATCCAATTGGCTGATTTTTTGTTGAATTTTTGCCCGTTCGACAGCCGATTTGTTAGAGCGGCGGCTATATATAGGGACGGATAGTGTCAGCCCGACCGATTCGTTGAATCCTTGTTTCATTTGAGTCCCGAAACTCCCGTTGTTCCCTGTATTGTGTCCGCTGCCTATACCGGCATTCAAGGAGAGATTGGGGTAGTAGCCGGCTTTGGCATTCGCTATATTCAGTTCGGCGACTTCGAGTTCTAATTTACCGCTCTGTATGGAGGGGACGAACCCTAATGCCGTAGTGTAGACCGTGCTTTTATCGGGTAGGGGAACGAGAACTTTGCTTTCGTCGATTTCGGGAGTTGCCAGATTCATCTCTTGATTGATGTCGAGCTCGAGTAATTGTTTTAGTTCGAGTTTTAATTGGTCTCGATTGGCTTCGGCTGTGACTAATTGGTATTTGTCGTTACTGTATTGGGCTTCGAGCTGGGCCAAATCGCTTTTGGAAATAGAGCCGGCAGCCAGTAATTCGCGAGATCGTTCTACTTGGCGAAGGGAAACTTCTACGGTCTGTTTGCAAATGTTCACGGCTTCCTCGGCATAGAGTATTTGGAGGTAGTCGGTGAGGATTTCTATTTGCAAATTATCGAGTGTTTCTTTGAATGCGTATTGTTGTTGCTTCTCTTGTATTCGGTTGGCTTTAATCGTGTTTCGCCGTTTCCCATCGAAAATTGTCCATGATGCGTCGATTCCGTAGGTTCCCGTATAGACGTTTTTGCCTGACCGGCTGCCGTCGGCCATCGGATAGTTATTGTAATTATGGGAGGTCGAGAAGTCGAACGAAGGAAAAAGTTGAGCTTTTGCCTCTTTGGTGTTAACCTCGCTTTCTTCTACGGACAGTCGGTTTTGTTGTAGGGTGATGCTGTGGTCACGGGCGTATTCGAAACAGTCTTGTAATGTCCATGTGGAGGATATTTTTTCTTGTGCCCATAAAGCGGTACTGCATAGAAGCAGGGGGACTCCGATGGATATTATTAATTTTTTCATTATCGATACGTTAAATTTCGATTCAAATTTAACATTTAGCCGATGATGAAAGAAAAGTAATAGAAAGAGTCCCTTTTTTTGCGGATAAAGTATCTTCTTTTATCGATAAACGGGTAAAGTATTCTATGTTTTTATTTTTGTAAAAAGGAAGAGGAAAATTCCGACTGGAATTTTCCTCTCTAAATATTTGTTATTTATAACTTTAATAGAAAAGCAAAATGAGCAGTTGAGCCGAAAGCACCCGCAGGAACATGGCGAGGGGGTAAACCGTCGAGTAGGCTACCGATGGGGCATCGTTCCCCGATACCTTGTTGCCATAGGCGAGGGCGGGGGGGTCGGTACAAGCTCCTGAAAGCAATCCCATGATAGAGCAATAGTTGATCTTGTAGTGTGCCCGGGCAATAATTCCGATGATGAGAAGAGGAATCACGGTGATGAGAAATCCCCACCATACCCAAATGAGTCCGCCGGACATAATCGTGTTGACGAATTCGCCTCCTGCCGATATACCAACACTGGCTAAGAAAAGACAGATACCTATTTCCCGTAGCATGAGACTGGCTCCGGTCGAAGTGTAAGTGACGAGGTGAATTTTATGACCGAAACGGCCCAAGAGAATTGCGACGACCAGCGGTCCCCCAGCTAATCCCAACTTCATGGGAACACTCATTCCCGGAATGGCGAGAGGAATGCTTCCCAATATGATACCGAGGAATATACCTACGAATAGTGTTACCATGTTGGGCTCGTGGAGGCGTTTCGTAGAGTTACCGAGTTTCTCGGCCAGACGATTGATGTCTTCGATTCGTCCTACAACGGTAAGGCGGTCTCCTATTTGTAATTCCAGATTAGGATTGGCTAGAAGATCAAGACCAGCTCGGTTTACACGGGTCGCATTCAACCGGTATCCCATTCTGAGACGTAGGCTTCCTATCTTGCGTCCGTTGAATTCGGGGCGGGTAACCAGTATTCGACGAGAAACCACAGGGGCAGGAATAGCTTCCCAGTTCATTTCGACGGGGCGACCTATAAATGCTTCCAATGCGCTTTCGTCATGTAAAGAGAGGACAACGAGAAGCAAGTCTCCTTCTTGGAGTGTCGTATCTGAGTTGGGTATGATTACTTCGTCGTTATGTTTAATACGCGATACAACAAAATTACGGTCGATGAGTTTGGTCAAATCGTCGAGAGTCCTGCCAAAGATAAGTTTGTTTTCTACTTTATAAGTAACGACATGCGGGACGAGTTGGCTCGATTGGTTTTCTTCTTCGATTTGTCGACTTTCTTTTTCCATTTTAACTTTGAAAATCGCCCGGATAACCAGCATGGAGGCGATGATTCCGATTACTCCCAACGGATAGGCGGCCGCATATCCGAGAGCGATTTCTGGAACCTCGGAAATGGACCCGTCGAATTTGAGCTGTGAAAGCGTTTGTTGCGCCGCTCCTAATCCCGGTGTGTTCGTGACAGCCCCCGAAAGAATACCTACCATCATGGGCATACTTATTTCTCCCTGATGTATAAAGTATAGGGTGAGAGCGACCGCTATGTTGAGTATGACGATACCGACGGCCAGCATATTTAGGGTTAGTCCTCCTTTTTTAAAGGAGGAGAAAAAACTCGGTCCTACTTGCAATCCAATGGAATAAATGAATAGAATCAGCCCGAACTCCTGTACGAAATGGAGTATGTTTTTTTCGGCGGAAAAACCGAAGTGCCCGGCAATCAAGCCGACGAAAAGTACAAATGTGACTCCTAATGAAATGCCGAAGAATTTCATCTTTCCTAAGGCTACACCCAATGCGATGACAAATGCATACAGGATAACGGTGTGGGCTACCGAGGCATCATTGAATAATAGATTTTGAATCCAATCCATTGCAGATAAATAGTATTTTTTAATTTTTTTGCAAAGGTAGCAATAATCTGTATAAACAATCCTTTAAAGGAAGATTTTGTTTGTGCATTTTGAGAGACGGTTCGATTTATTTGCGTATGAAACGAAAAAAGCCTCAGACATCACGTCTGTGGCTTTCCATCAAGTCAATACACTTTTTTATGCTAAGAGCCTTCCTCGACCATGCTCCCGCACAGTTTCTGGAATGTTTCAGTTAGATTTGTCTTCATGTAATAGAATGCGCCGTAATAACAAGTCTGTTATAATCTTCGGCGTATACTATTATAGTTTTAGGATAGTAGATTATTCAATTCTTTTAAAGAGGCTATGTGGTAGTTCGAAACTCTTTTAGCTTGGGGAACTGTTCGTTGGCAGAGCCATGCTGTTTTGCAGCCGATGTCTTTTGCCGGCAATAAGTCGCTGTTTAGGGAATTGCTGACGCATAGAGTTTCTTCCGGCTCGATATGTAACGCATTGACCGATAACCGGAATATTTCTTTATCGGGTTTGCTCAGGTTCACCATGCTGGATTCAATGACATCGGTGAAGTAGGAGGCCAATCCGAAATCTACCAAAACTGCCGGTAAGTTTCCGTATGATTGAGCGACGATTCCCAAACGATACTGTTTTACCAAGTTTTCGAGTGTTTTTTCGTTTTGTCTTACATACATGATCGCCATGTTATAACAAATCGTGGCCAGTTGTTGGGCATACTTTTGAGTACATCGATTGTCGGATAATAATCCTTTTGAAATAAGATATTTGATTTGAAGCGATAGTTTGGTATGTAAGGTAAAATAAAAATTAAACCAGGGTTCGATTAGTCCTTTTTCGGATATTTCCTTTTCTGCAAATTCATGGGCGGCCAGATAGTCGCTCTTGGTTATAGGTATCCCGATTTCCCTGTATTCTTTCCAAATGAGGTCGAACCAATCACTCCCCTCGGTATCGATTGTACCTGAGAAATTGAATAGAATACCTTTTATGTCGTGTCTCTTTTCCATCGTTTTATTTTTTCTTGAAGATGGGGCAAAGTTATTTCGGGAGGTGATTCTTCACAAGGTCGTAATGGGCATATAATTGTCCTAAATTTCGGATTTGTGAATTTTGATTGTTTCTGCGTTCGCTTTACACTACCTTTGTATTTTGTAAAATAAAAGAAGATGAAGGAGTTGGTTATTTTTGATTTGGACGGGACTTTGTTAAACACGATTGCCGATTTGGCTATCAGTACGAACTATGCTTTGCGTCGTTGCGGTTTTCCAGAACATAGGGAGGAGGAATATTTTCATTTTGTAGGGAACGGAATAACTAAATTGTTCGAGCGAGCTTTGCCGGAAGAGTGTCGTTCGTCGGATAATGTATCTCGTGTGAGGCGTTATTTTTTGGAATATTACTCGGTACATAATACCGATTATACTCGCCCTTACGATAAAGTGGAGGAATTATTGTCTGTTTTAAATTCTCATGGTGTGAAAATAGCTGTGGCATCGAATAAATATCAGGCAGGAACCCAAAAGTTAATACAGTATTTTTTCCCCGGAATCGATTTCGTATCTGTATTGGGACAGCGTGACGGTATTCCGGTAAAGCCAGCTCCCGATATTGTATATGAAATTCTAAATAAGTCGGGGGTTGAGGCGGAAAAAGCCCTGTATGTGGGAGATTCAGATGTGGATATGTTTACCGCGAAGGCTGCCGGGGTCGAATCGGTCGGTGTAACATGGGGATTTCGGAGCCGTGAAGAATTGATTGAAGCCGGAGCTTGTCATTTAGTGGATAGTCCCATCGAGATACTCCGGCTCAGCCTATAATTAGTGGGGATTGTCTTTTAACTCTTATATTTTTGCAGGTAGGGAGGAAAAAAGATTCGCAGAGACATCTTAGTCCGTCCTCCTCCCCTGCCGTGTCCCGTAGCCTTACGAGGTGTTTTGTTAGCCATATAGGAGTGGTGTCACGCAGTGACGGGGTGTGACCCTTACAGCCAAAAAGTCTATGAAATCTTTCCACCCCCTCTTCTTAGAAACTGCCGTTTCTTCGGTGTCTCCCCTATATGGCTACCGCCACACAGGGGAGAAGTGTAAATACAATTATCTCATTCGTTAAAACGATGTAACAGACTGGTGTTAAGCCTCTTCCCTTGTGTCTTGCACAGTAAAATATAGGGGGGTGTCCGCCGGACGGAAGGGTTAACTCTTATAGCTAAAAAGTTTATGAAATCTTTCCACCCCCTCTCCTCTATATTGCTACACGACTCCCCGTAAGTCTACGGGACACGGCAGGGGAAAAGGAGGAACGCAATCCATCTCATTTGCAAAAATTCATGTTTACCTCCACCGATTTTCTACTGAACCGATATTTTGGTTTTGTGAGATTGGGGATTCTTTTGTGAAACGATAAAAAAGTAACAACCCCGCTTCACAGCGGAATCGTTACGTTAACCAAAATATATAGAATAGTTAATCGAAAAAAATAGTCTGTAATATTTACATGGGGCGATTAATTAATTGTGATACAAATATATCTAAATTTTATAAAGAACCAAAACAGTATCGACAAAAAGCGTAAACATGTCGCTTAACCGCCCGTTTTTTTTGTTATATGTCATATATTATTCGGGGATATTTATTTCCAAAGAAATTTCTTGTCCGCTTTTATTTTCGCCTACTTGTGTCGTTCGGGTGTAATAGACGACGAGAGGCCAACCGGTATCGGCGTGTATATAAGTGTCGTTTTGGTCTTGGGCCATAATAATCGGAATTTGAGAACTGTCAATCGGTTTTCTCCTGTCTTCTTCGGGTAGATTGCTCTGTATGAGTTCTATAAATTGTCTTATGGCTTGGTCGGTATTTACTATTGCGTCGCTGGCTATGCGAAAGGAACCGTTTTCGGGATCGACTTCTTCGATCCAAAATGTTCTCATACCTTTACAGGGTGCGCCACCGACAAGAGATGGGAAATTTTCTTCGATTTGATATTCTTCGTCAAAATCCATTTTACAACCGTGGTAGTAGAGTAGAAGGGATAGTTCTTCGAGTGCGGTGGATACTATGACGGTCGTGTCGCCCATCTGTTTGTACAGGGTGGATTTGAGAAACCGGAAGAGGGAATCTTTTTGCGCCTCGGAACCTTGTTGGGCGCACAATGCTTCGGCTGTCATTTCGGCGGCTTTCAGGTAACGAGACCTCAGTTGGTCGAAATTGACAAGCCGTTTTATCGTGCCCAACTCGTTTGTCTCGACGATGACTGTGTCGTTGCCGAAAGTACGGCTTATTCGAGAGGTGAGTTCTCGGCTTATACTGTCCGAACCAGAGCGAATGGCGTTGGGAGTATCATAAACGGCTTGTAGCGTATAGCTGTTTTCGGTAGAGTCGATAACCGTAATATTTATCTTGGATATGGTTCTTTCCCACGATATGGTGTCTTTGCCCTGTATGTTGTATTTGTAATAATCGTACAGATAATCGTAACTGTCACCTTTCGACCAATAGGCTACAACTTGTACCGTAGAATCGTTGAGATTGATTTGGGCAGATAATGTCGTTACTATGCAGACTAATAAGGAACTGAGAATGGCTTTGGTTTTCATAGTAAGTATGGGTTTGATGATTCGTATATCTTTGAAACCGTTTTATTGTAATCGACTTCAAAGATATACATAAAAATCTGATTGTGATTTTCTCTTTCCCCCTATTATAGTATATATAATATTATTATTTCTTATCGGAGAACGGGAGTTTGAACCCTTGTTTGTTCAAATAGCCTTCCATGTCGTAGCCCAAAGCTATCCGGTAATAATCTAAAATATGGGCGCACCAGTCGTTTTCGGAGGTCGTTCCGCTGCGGTGGCGATTATATTCGGATATGGTTCGGTCGTATTGTTCGAGCTCGGGAGCCATGTCGTCGGTACGGTAATGATTGTGGTGTATGACTAATGATAGCGGTTGTTTGGGCTTTACGTCGGGTGATTCTCTGGGTATGCCCAATGTGAGTGCACAAACGACAAACGTACCTTCGGGTAATTTTAGAATTTCGGCTATTTTCTCCGGATTGGCTGTACGAGCATAACCTACGCAGCAGCTACCGAGTCCGGCGGCTTGGGCTGCTACTACCGCATTCTGCATGGCTAGGGCAGCATCGATGATTCCTACCATAACGCCGTCGAGCGTATTCTCGAAATGAGGATTGTCGATTCCCTTTTTTTGTGCCAAGATGTCAATTTTATGATAGTCGGTGCAGAATACCAGTAAAGTGGCGCAAGTTTTAATTTGTTTTTGGTTTGTAATGGCGTAGAGCTCTTCTTTAATGGATTGATCGTCGATAGCTATTACCGAGAATTGTTGCCCGTTGTAACTTGTCGGGGTATTCGCGATGGCTCGATAGATGAAATCGAGTGTCTCGGACGGTATCTTATCGTATTCGTAGCGACGGACCGATGTGCGGTTCAGTAAAGTTTCTTCGATTGTTTTCATAATGAATGATATTTTGAGTTAAACGATTAAGTGTATAGAAAGGTTTTCAAGTCATTTGTTCCAGTTCTTTAAGTCCTGTCTGGAAGTAATCTTGTTTCCAGTCCTGAGGACGGATTATTTCTCCGTTCCAGACAACGATGTCGATGTCTAATGGAATTTTACCGGAAAGTTTCGATTCGGGGGTACGGCCGTGTGCCTTCTCCATCGTTTTTAAGACATTATGTAGTTCTTGATGGTCAGTATCGGTGAATATTTTAACTACGGCATTGAGGTAGTTGGGGCTTTTTATGCTTCCGCAAGCTACCGTTTCATAAATAGAAGAAGATGCGGCAACGAGTCCCATTTCCTGTAATTCGGCAAATGCGTTATTCATTTGTCGCAGTTTGTCGGGCGTGTTTGAGGCTAGGCTGATCAAAACTGTATTCATGACACATCTTTTAGGGAGAGTTGTATACGTTTCCGTTCTCGGTCGATACCGATGACACGGACTTTAAGTGGTTGGTGCATAGAGACGATCTCGGTCGGATTGGAGATATATCGGTCGGCCATTTGCGAGATATGTACCAATCCGTTTTCTTTGATACCGATGTCGACGAAACAGCCGAATTGGGTAATGTTGGTGACTATACCGTTGAGAATCATTCCTTCTTGTAAGTCGTCTATCGTTTTGACTTTGGCGTCGAATTCCATCATTTCGATATAACGGCGAGGGTCCCGGCCGGGCTTGTCGAGTTCGGCGATGATGTCGGATAGAGTGGGCATACCCACATCGCCGGATATGTAGTTTTTGAGGTCGAGCTGTTTTTTCAGCTCTTTGTTTTCTATCAGATCGCTTACGGTGCAGTTCAGATCGTCCGCCATTTTTTCTACGATGGGATATCGTTCCGGGTGGACGGCAGAATTGTCGAGTGGATTTTGTGCATGGGGAATACGAAGGAACCCGGCGGCTTGTTCGAACGCTTTGGCTCCCATGCGGGGTACTTTGAGCAAGTCGGTTCTTCGGGCGAAGTCACCGTTCTCTTTGCGATAATCGACTATGTTTTGAGCGAGTTGAGGACCTAATCCCGATATATAAGTGAGCAGGTGCTTGCTGGCTGTATTTACGTTTACCCCCACGGAGTTTACACAAAATTCAATCGTTCGGTCGAGCGATTTTTTCAGTTTGGTTTGGTCGACATCGTGCTGATATTGTCCTACCCCGATAGATTTCGGGTCGATTTTGACTAATTCGGCCAATGGATCTATGAGTCTGCGACCGATAGATACAGCACCACGTACCGTCACATCGTGTTCGGGAAATTCTTCCCGAGCTACTTTTGAGGCGGAATAGATAGATGCGCCGCTTTCGCTGACGACGAAGACCTGTATCTTGCGGTCGTAACGGAGGTTTGTGACGAATTGTTCCGTTTCCCGTCCGGCAGTTCCGTTCCCGATGGCGATAGCTTCGATTTTGTAGCTTTCTACCAGCTGTGTGAGTTTGCGTGCCGCTCCTGCCGAATCTTGACGAGGCGGGTGAGGGTATATGGTTTCGTTGTGTAGTAGATTTCCCTGAGCGTCGAGACAAACTACTTTACAGCCGGTTCGGAATCCCGGGTCTATGGCTAATACTCGTTTTTGTCCTAATGGTGGTGCTAAAAGTAATTGTCGCACGTTTTCCGCAAAAATTCGGATAGCTTCGTTGTCTGCCTTTTCTTTTGAGGCGGCGGCGAATTCACTTTCTATGGAAGGGCGCAGAAGTCTTTTATAACTATCTTTTATCGCTTTGTCGACAAGGTTCGACGTTTCTCCTGAGCTTTTGATAAATATTTGTTGTAACCGTTCTATCGCTGTATCGTCGTCGGGGGTAATAGAAACTTTGAGAATACCTTCATTTTCTCCTCGTCTCACCGCTAAGATTTTATGGGAAGCACAACGTCGTAACGGTTCGCTCCATTCGAAGTAATCGCGGTATTTATCGCCTTCGGTTTCTTTCCCTTTAATGACTTTTGCATGGACGACAGCACTGTGCTCGAAACAACGCCGAATGGTATTTCTGGCTCGTTCGTTCTCGGAGACCCATTCGGCGATAATGTCGCAAGCTCCTTCGACCGCTGTTTGTTCGTCGGGGATTTCGGGAGTAACGAATCGGGCGGCACTCGTTTTTATCTTTTCGCTTTTTTGCGCCATGATGATTTTGGCGAGGGGCTCTAATCCGTGTTCCCGGGCTATCTCTGCACGGGTTCTTCTACGGGGTTTATAGGGTAGGTATATATCTTCGAGCTCGGTAATGTCCCAACAAGAATCTATGCGTTGTTTCAACTCTTCCGACAACTTTCCTTGTTCCTCGATTGTCGAAATGATAAATTTTTTTCGTTTTTCGGTCTCGCATAGTTTATCGTATGCTTCCTTGATATTACCTATTTGTACCTCGTCGAGGGAACCGGTAGCCTCTTTGCGGTAACGGCTGATGAAAGGAATAGTGGCTCCGCTGTCGAGCAGTTCGATTGTTTTTTCGATTTGTTTCTCGGCAAAACCCAGTGATTGTGACAGGAGCTTGTATATCGATGTATTCATGATTCTTTCTTTAATGTTATAATCGTGATTTCGGGGCGGGCGCCGATTCGCATGGGAAGGAATACACAACCGATACCTTCATTGACGTATAACATTTGATGTTTATCGGGGGCGGTATATAGACCGCTCCATTCTGGATACAAGGGTTCGGCAAAAGAATATTCAAATCCTTTCCAGCCTAATTTCAGCTGCATGGCGTGGGTGTGTCCCGATAAAGTGAGATCGATATTCGAGTGTGGAATAACTTCGTGTTTCCAATGCAGCGGGTTGTGAGAGAGCAGTATTTTGAAAACCGAATCGTTCAACGAGGAATATGCCTGATCCAATTTCCCGTATTGCGGGAAAGGTGGAAGTCCCCAATTTTCAACACCGATAAGGGCGATGCTGTCGTTTCCCCGGTGAAGAAATACCGAACGATTGTTCAACATCGTCCAACCCATTTTTCCCTCGTCGACGATGAGCGAACGGAGTGTTTGTTCTTTTCCTTCGGGGTTTTCCCAATGGAAATAGTCGCCGTAATCGTGATTTCCCAAGATAGAATATACTCCATCGGGTGCGGAGAGACGGGAAAGTACGTTCATGTAAGGAGGCAGTTCGTTCCCTCGGCGGTTGACGAGGTCTCCCGTAAAAACGATAAGGTCGGGGTGTAGTTGATTAATGCGGTTTATCCATCGGGGCAAGTAATTGGCTGCGGAGCCCAAAGTTTCGAGGTGGAGGTCGGAGAATTGGACGATGCGGTATCCGGCGAAATCTTCCGGCAAATTGGGAAAAGAGATTGTCCTGTAATTATATATGGGGTGTTGTCGGGCATAGAATGCGCCGTAGAGCATGGACCCGATGACATATAGGGCTAATGCCGTACCGATCATGTGACCCCATTTCCCTTTCTTCCTTTTCCATAAACGGGGGACGTAATCGAATAAAGAAAATATGGAGTAAAACCATTTGGGCATGTAGACCAAGAAGAAAATATAGAATATCCACATGGAGATATTTATATCGAGCTTCCCCGGAAAAGCGAATAGCCCCGTCACCCCTATACACACGAGAAGGAGAGTGACTAAGGAAAGGCCCCACCAAAGAATTTTTATCCATTTAGATTTATGACGAAAGTTGCGTCGAAAGATATAGAAATCGGCCGATAGAGCCAACAGTGGAAGTAAAATGAGAAGAAGGGGTAACCGCATATAATTTTATCGAATGTTGAGAAAGAAACGATGAGTGTTTTCAACGCAACACTCATCGTTTCCTTATTGTGTTGTCATTCAGGCTTCTTGCCCTAATGCTATCAATTGATTTTTCAACGGATTGGCATACATGGAGAGAATGCGCTCTTTTAGGAAGTCTTTGTCTTTACTTGTTACGTCGGGGATTTTTGCCAATTGTGAGTTTAGGTAATTGGCAAAAGTGGTTTGGTCTTTATTTGTGTAACGGTCGGCGAAACGTTTCTGTCCGTCGAGAATATCGTAAGCGATATAATTACCGGGATATATTTTATAATTGGTATGAATGGCCTTGTCTATTACTTTGAGTATATTGGCCAGTAATTCCGATTTTTCGTCGATTGCCGATAATTTGTCAAGTTCGTCGTTGATGCACGGGGATATTTGAAAATGTACACGACCCTTGAAGCCGAGCAGACCTATTTCCATGCTGTGCAAATCGTCCCTTTGGGATTTTTTGAAATCGGGATTGTCTCGTTTGAGCAGGAACTCGTGTGCTTTGAGATAGTCGCAGGGATCATATTCGTAGGATATGGAGACCGGAACAATGTTTATTTCTTTCAAATTATTGATGAGGTCTCCCTCTCCGGTTATGCCTAACATTTTAATGAGAGATTCTTGCGTGCGGTCGTCGGAATCTTTCGAACGGCCTTCCCGTTGGGCTATCCAGACAGACTCGTGCTTCTGTGTGATGATGAAATGAATATATCCCGATAGCTGTCGTGCGGCGTCGAGCATTTGGCGCATGCCTACGTCTCGTTTGACGATAAAACTTTTGTTGAGCCGAACTAAATCGGATATCCAATCGTATATGAGCAGATTATTGCCGATGGCTATTTCGCTCGTGTCAAATCCGTTGAGAATAAGTAATAAGTTGAGCAATGAGGCATCGAGTACAATGTCTCGATGATTGGACATGAATGTGTAGCTTTTTGATTTGTCGAGTACTCCGAAATTTTCGCCGGTTACACCTTTCGTCGTCTTTTTTGTGAGGCCTTCGAGGAAGACTTTCATAATGAATAATTGGAAGTCTTTTTTCTTGTCGATGGTCAGTAATTCTTGACAGAGTTGTTCATAGTTGATGTCGCGCAATACATAACGAACGGCATGTTCAAAACCGGGTTCTTTGATCAGGTCTTTCATCTTGTCGTGAACTTCACTGTCGAAGAATGGTCTAATATCGTCAAATTCTTTTGGGTATTCCATAACATTAATATTTTTAAGGTATAGAACCGTCTATTATTTTTTATTCCTATGTTTTTTATATATCTCGATTGGCCGTATAATTACGCCATTTGTCAAACAGCAGAGTCATATCTTGCGGTATGGGGGAATCGAAAAACATCTCTTTTCCTGTTACAGGGTGTTTGAATCCGAGAGTTTTGGCGTGTAGGGCTTGCCGAGGGCAAATTTCAAAGCAGTTTTGTACAAATTGTTTGTATTTGGTAAAAGTCGTCCCTTTGAGAATTTGGTCTCCCCCGTAACGTTCGTCGTTAAAAAGAGTGTGTCCGATATGTTTCATGTGTACCCTGATTTGGTGTGTCCGCCCAGTTTCGAGCTTACACTCGACGATAGAAACATATCCCAATCTTTCTAAGGTTTTATAATGAGTTACCGCATGTTTGCCGAAGTCTCCCTCTGGAAATACGGTCATTTGTAATCTGTCTTTGAGGCTACGACCGATATTTCCGGTTATCGTTCCTTCGTCTTTTTCCATAATACCCCATACCAAAGCTACGTATTGCCTTTGGGTAGTTTTATTGAAAAACTGTAATCCCAAGTTTGTTTTGGCTTCGGGAGTCTTGGCTATGACTAATAATCCGGAAGTGTCTTTGTCGATACGGTGTACCAATCCTAAACGGGGGTCGCTTACATCATAGTCGGAGGTATCCCGGAAATAGTATGCCAATGCGTTTACCAGTGTCCCGCTATAATTCCCGTGTCCGGGGTGTACGACCAATCCTGCCGGTTTGTTGACAACCAAGACGGTTTTGTCTTCGTATACGACATCGAGCGGTATGTCTTGGGGTATGATCTCGAATTCGTATCTGGGACGATCCATGACGACAGACACGACATCGAGCGGCTTTACACGATAGTTCGACTTGACCGCTTTCCCGTTTACGAGAATACAGCCAGCTTCGGCTGCCTGTTGTACCCGGTTACGGGAAGAACTTTCGAGACGTGCTACGAGAAATTTATCTACTCGTAATAGATTTTGTCCTTTGTCTGCCACGAACCGGAAGTGTTCATACAATTCCCGCTCACCTTCTTCTGCGATGATTTTGTCATCGGCTTCTATGTCTTCGTCGCAAGTGTTCATTGCATTCGAAATTGTTTAGTTAAACCAACTTTCATCGGTGAGAGGTGCTTCTTCCGCATTTTGTGGAATCTCGTCGATCGTCGAGTCGGGATATTCTTCGGGTACGCCGTCTCCCACAAGTAAAGTTAAGGAACTTCCCGCAGGAATTTTATCTCCTTGTTCGAGGTTTTCGCCTTTGTATTGTATACCGATAACGAGATCGGGGTATTCCGATGGTACGTTTTGTGTTTTAATATCTGTCAACCCTACACTTTCTAAGGTGGAAAGAGCTTGGCGAAGAGACATATCGGAGACTTTTGGACAAGAAATCATTCTGGGGGAGTAAGCGTTGATCGATAGATAAATAATTCGACCGTCTTTTACTTTGCTGCCACCAGCAGGGGTCTGTTCGATGACACTACCCGGAACCGCACCGTCGATAAACAGAGAGTCTATTATGTCGTACCGAAATCCTTCCCGATCGAGAATGTGTAGAGCATCGGGTAAAATCATTGTTTTGACCTCGGGGACAATGACCGCTTTCCCGTGCCGTGTATATAGCTTTAACCCGTATAGAGTGAGTGCTATCAGTAGAAAAAAAACGATAATCATCAATACTAACGTTTTGATTATCGGGTGCTTTTTGAAAAAATCAATTATTTTTCCCATAATCGCTTAGGTGCATAACTTATCTAAGATTTCACAAAGATAGGGAAAATAGCTTGCAACGGTGTTAACTTAATTATTTTTATGACAAAAAGATTTTGTCTTTTCAATATTTCTTTGGTGAAATGAAGAGCTGCATGATTCCTTTTTCGAATTTGAGGAAGAATATAATTTAACATTTATAACTTAAATAATCTGTCTGTTCTTGATTGATATTCGATAATGATTTACTTTTGCAAGAAAAAATAAGCTTCTGTATATTATGAAAAGGAGTAATTTGGTATGGATTGTTATCGCTGTTCTGGTTGTCGCATTGTTGGGAACCGGGATTTTCATATACATGCAACATAAAGAAATGTCCGATTTCAAGGAGCAAGTGGAAATAGACAAACAGCGGAGCGAGCTTGAAAAAGAATATAGCGATTTGGCTGCCCAATACGATCAGTTCGAGGGACAGAAGATGATGTTCAATAACGACTCGTTGATCGAAAAGCTCGATGCCGAGAAGGTGAAAGTTCAACGATTGTTGGAAGAGTTGCGGACTGTGAAAAATACGAGTTCGGCTCGTATTGAGGAATTAAAGCGAGAGTTGACTACGCTGCGGGGAATTATGCGTCATTATGTGATGCAAATCGATTCGTTGAATGCCGCCAATAAACAGTTGCGGGAAGAGAATGCGAAAGTGACCCGGCGGTATAGAGAGGTAGCGCAAACAGCAAGTCAATTGAAACAAGAACGAGAGGAATTGACCGAAAAGGTAACATTAGCGGCAAAGCTCGATGCCGTAGGTATTGTGGTGACTCCGATAGATTCGAGAGGAAAAACTGCAAAAAAAATTAAAAAGACCGATAAAATAAAGATAACATTCTCCATAGCTAAAAATGTAACGGCCGAAGTCGGTGAGAAATATATTTATGCCCGTATTGTAAAACCCGATGGAGATGTATTGGTGAAGGATAGGGCCGATGTATTTCCTTTTGAAGATCGTGAAATAAATTATTCTTGCCGAAAATTGATTGAATATACAGGTGAAGAATTGAATGACGTGACAATGTATTGGGCTGTGGAAGAATTTTTATATCCCGGGGAGTATCGCGTGGATATCTTTGCCGATAACTATATGATAGGGACTCGTTCGTTCACTTTGAAACAATAGCTTCCGCCTCTGTATTTGTTTGGAGAATCGGGCCGATGTGAAAGTGTGGGTAAAGCTGTGGTTCAGTCGATAATTTGTGGGGAGGCAGACTTGAATTTTAGCGATGAATCTCTTGTCGATAAGTGTATTCCTGTCTTCTTGATGAATGGTTAAAAAGCGGCCGAATAGATTCTTGAAAAATTTAACCCCTCCGTCACTACGTGCCACCTCCCCTATATTTTGCCGTGCAAAACACAGAGGAGGACTTTAAAAGTGATCCTCTATTCATTTGTGAAGTGCCCCCAAAAATTGAACAAGTTGAACCTAACCGGAAACATTTCACTTCATAGTTAGTACCAGATTATTCCACTCCTCTCCTCTATTGAAATCTCCGAAGTGAGTTTTAGCCCTCTCCCCCCTGTGTCGCGCAGCAATAGGGGAAGTGCCCGCAGGGCGAGGGGTTGAAAAAATCATTTAATCTTTGATTGAGGGGTTAGAGGTATAAAAGGAGAAAATGTCGACTGAGTCGATATTTTGCGTAGAGAGATGATTCTTCTATGTATCTTATGAAGCATATTTTCGGTAGCATTCTATCGTTTGGTTATTGAGTTTTTTTCGTTCATGAAAAATGCTTTCGTATATAGCGTGGAAAAATTCAAAGCCGATTCTTAAAAAATAGTAAAAATAGAAAACTAAAATCTTTAAATATTTGTTTAATGCTAAACTCGGCGTATTTTTGCGGTGTAATGCCGGGTGCATTATTTTTTAAGAAAGAAAATTGTTTATGCAACTATAAGCAAAGCAAGTATTAGTTTCGTTAAAGCAAAGTAAAAGATAAATAGAAGCGTATGAAAATAAATGGAAGCATATGGGCAGGGAGGGCATTGTTAGCAGCCTTCTTGTTATCTTTTCTGATGGGTTCGGCACAACAACCGGTTTCGCTCGATTCTTGCCGACAGATGGCATTAAAGAATAATAAGCAACTACGTATAGCCGAAGAAAAGGTGAAAGGGGCAGACTATACAAAAAAATCGGCTAGGGGAGCTTATTTCCCGGGAATAGATTTTACCGGGTCTTATATGTATAATCAAAAGTCGATATCGCTTTTGGAGTCCGACCAATATTTGCCTACAAAGACATTCGATTTAGCCAGTCAAGAATACAAGTATAATGTGGTAACTAACCCGGCGACCGGGCAACCTATATTGAACAACGGGCAGCCTATACCGTCGACTGTCGCCATGATCCCGAAAGAGGCTTTCGAGTTCGATGTGCATAATGTGTATGCCGGGTTGGTGACACTGACGCAACCTATTTTTATGGGGGGTAAGATAAAGGCATTGAACGATATTGCCGGATATGCCGAGAAGTTGGCGGTGTCGCAGAAGAATACGGCCGAGAAGGAAATTATTTATCAGACAGATGAGGCTTATTGGCAAGTGGTCTCTCTCGTTCATAAGAGAAAACTGGCCGAGAGTTATACGGCTTTACTCGATACGTTGAACCGGCATGTACAAGAGATGATAGCCGAAGGAGTCGCGACTCAGTCGGACGGATTGACCGTGGCCGTGAAGTTGAATGCCGCTCAGATAACCCTTGCTAAGGTCGATAACGGATTGGCTTTGTCGCGTATGGCTTTGTCTCAAATCTGCGGGTTGCCGGTCAATTCTATATTTACGCTTGAAGATGAATCGTTGGAGCGTGTAGCTCCGCAGGAGACTCCGTTGTCGTATAATATGGAGGAGGTTTTTAAAAATCGGAATGAAGTGTTGAGTCTTAATTATGCGGCGAAAATCTATGAAAAGAAGAAAAACTTGGCTCTTTCCGATATGTTACCCAAGTTGGCTTTGGTAGGGACTTATTCTTTTACCAATCCCAACGTATTTAACGGATTTAAAAACGAGTTCGACGGTATGTTCAGCGTGGGAGTAATGCTCAATATTCCAATCCTTCATTGGGGAAAGAACTATAATAAGATTCGTGCCGCTAAGAGTGAAGCGGTTGTTGCCAAGTTGGAATTGGCCGACGTGAAAGAAAAGATAGAATTGCAGGTAAGTCAAGCGGCTTTTAAAACTTCGGAGGCTTATAGAACTTATAAAATGGCTGTGAAAAATTTGGAGAAAGCCGATGAAAATTTGAGAAATGCGCAACTTGGATTTCAAGAGGGAGTACTTACGACAACAAATGTTCTTGAAGCTCAAACAGCATGGCTCGAAGCCCAATCGGAAAAAATAGATGCCGAAATCGATACCCGACTTTGCGAGGTTTATTTGGCTAAGGCTTTGGGCACTATGAAATATTGAAAATAGAAAATATAAAAAATAGCAAAACAGATTTACAATGGAAAATCTAAGAGAAAAGAAAGAGCGCAGTTTGGTCGTAGGCCTCATTGCTTTGATTGTCATTATAGTTGTTTTGGCCTTGATCGGATTATTCTTGCTTAAACCGGAGCCCCAAATTATTCAAGGGCAAGCCGAAGCGACACAAGTACGGGTTTCAGGAAAGTTGCCCGGCCGAGTGGTCGAATTCATGGTAGAGGAGGGACAGCATGTTCTGGCGGGGGATACATTGGTACATATTCATTCTTCGTTGGTAGAGGCGAAACTCTCACAGGCCGAGGCTATGGAAACCGTAGCTAAGGCTCAGAATAAAAAGGTGGACAGTGGTACGCGTGTGGAACTGTTGAATTCTGCCTATGATATGTGGCAACAGGCTCAAGCCGGTTTAACGATCGCCAAGAAGACGTATGAGCGTATGCAGTCGTTGTATAAGAAAGGAGTAGTTTCGGAACAAAAACGCGATGAAGCCGAGGCTGCTTATAAAGCAATGGTCGCTACTGAAAGTGCGGCTAAATCGCAATATGAAATGGCAAAGGCCGGTGCGCAGGCTGAGGATAAGGCTGCCGCTGCCGCTATGGTCGCCGCCGCACAAGGTAGTGTCGCAGAGGTCGAGTCTATTTTGTCGGATTCTTATCTGACGGCTCCTACCGATGGTGAAATTTCAGATATTTTTCCGAATGTGGGGGAATTGGTGAGTTTAGGAGCCCCGATTATGAATGTATTGAAACTCGACGATATGTGGGTTTCGTTCAATGTTCGGGAAGACTTGTTAGAAAATTTGACTATGGGAGCCGAAGTACAGGCTATAATTCCGGCATTGGAAAATAAGGAAGTGACTTTGAAAGTATTTTATATTCGGGATATGGGGTCTTATGCGGTATGGCGCGCTACGAAAGTTACCGGGCAATACGATGCCAAAACTTTCCAAGTGAAAGCCCGTCCGGTCGAACCGGTCGATAATCTACGTCCGGGAATGTCGGTATTGTTGAAAAGAGATAAAAAATAAAATGGAAGTTCTGTAACTTCGAGAATGTCTATATGTCAGAACGAATGGAATATCAAACGGGGCTTTGGGCTACTATTGTCCGGGAATTGAAACAACTGGTTTCGCGTCCTATCTATGTACTTTGTATGGTAGGAGCGCCGCTATTCAGTTGCATATTCCTGCTTTCCTTGATGCACGAGGGGTTACCTCATAAGATTCCGGTAGCGATTGTCGATCATGACCACACCTCTACGTCTAGGAATTTTATTCAACAGCTTGGATCTCAGGAGTCGGTCGATGTTGCCTATAAGTTGAATAGCTTTACCGAGGCTCGGGAGTTGATGCAGGCGGGTGATATTTTCGGATTTTTGATTATTCCTGAGGATTTTGAAGCGAAGGCTATCGCCGGTCGTCAACCCGAGATTTCTTTTTATACGAATGATGCCTATTACATTCCTGCGTCGTTGCTATATAAAAGTTTCAAAACCATGTCGGTGTTAGCTTCGGGTGCAGTCGTGCGCCAAGTGTTACTTTCTGCGGGAGCCGAGGAGTCACAGATTATGGCTAAGTTGCAGCCGATAGCGACGGATATGCATGCGTTGGGCAATCCGTGGATTAGCTATTCGGTTTATCTGAATAATTCTTTTCTTCCCGGGTTATTGCAATTGATGATTCTGTTGGTTACGGTTTTCAGTATCGGATCTGAGATGAAACGAGCCACGTCGAGAGAATGGCTGCGGACTGCCGACGATTCGATTATTATTGCTATTACAGGTAAACTCATTCCTCAAACGATCATATTTTTTTCGATGGGGCTTTTATACTTGTCGTTGCTATACGGTTATTTGCATTTCCCGATGCATAACAGCATTTGGCACATGATTTTCGCGATGTTCTTGTTGGTTGTCGCTTCACAGAGTTTTGCGGTAATTATTATGTGTTTTGCGCCTTCGTTAAGAATTGGGTTGAGTGTCGGTGGTTTGGTGGGAGTCTTGTCTCTTTCTATCGCGGGATTTTCTTTCCCTGTGCCGGCTATGTATTTACCGTTCCAAGCTATCTCGTATGTGTTGCCTGTACGGCATTATTTTTTGATTTATGTAGATCAGGCATTGAATGGAATACCTCTTTATTATTCGCGTGTACATTATGTCGCATTGATTTTGTTTGCGGTGGCATCCACTCCGTTGTTACCCCGGTTGAAAAAGGCTTTGATGCGTCAAGTATATGTACCGTGATGTAAAAATAAAATGATATGAAATTGTTTCATTCTATAAAAATAGGTTTGTCCGACATTTATTACATTTGGCGGCGGGAATATCGTGCTGTTTTTCATGATTTGGGAATCGTGCTGTTTTTCTTTGCTTTACCATTCGCTTATCCGATTGTATATGCCGCAGTGTATAACCCTGAGGTAGTGAGGGAAGTGCCTATGGTCGTCGTGGATAATGCCCGTACCCCTTTGAGTCGGGAGCTCGCTCGTGAGATGGACGCGACACCGAATGCGCATATCGTTTCGTATTGTGCCGATATGGACGAGGCGAAGCACATGATGTATGAAAAGCATTGTTATGGAATATTGTTTATTCCGGAAGATTTCAGTCGAAAAGTAGAACGAGGTGAACAAAGTGTCGTTTCGTTCTATTCGGATATGAGTATTCTCTTGAATTACAAAGGTTTTTTAATTGCTTTGACCGATGTGACGATGAACCTCGGAGGAAAGTTACAGACTCAGGCTTTGGGTGGAGCCACGCAGGAACAAATCAATGTAGCGACACAACCCATTCCGTATAGCTCTATTAATTTGTATAATCCAGAGTCGGGTTTGGCATCGTTTTTATTGCCTGCCATATTGGTGTTGATTTTACAACAGAGCCTTATTTTGGGAATTGGTATGATGGCTGGGGGAATTTATGAACATCGACAGTTGCACCTGTTTTACAGTGGACGAGAACACATGCACAATAATGTATTGCATTTGGTGATAGGCAAATCATTGTGCTATTTTAGTTTGTATATTTTATGTACGGCATACATATTACATTTTATTCCGTGGCTTTTTAAATATCCGCAGATAGGTAGTCAGGTAGAAATTTATTCTTTTGCCGTTCCGTTCTTGTTATCTTCTATATTTTTTGGAATGACGCTATCTATATTTGTTCGAGAACGTGAAAGTTCTTTCTTGTTGTTTGTCTTTACTTCGGTTATATTTTTGTTCATATCGGGTATTACATGGCCTCGTTATGCCATGCCAGAGTACTGGAAGTGGTTGGGTGCTCTCATTCCGTCTACTTGGGGAATAGAAGGCTTTGTGCGTATGAATACGGCCGGGGCTGGTATTTATGATGTGCGTCATGCCTATACGATGTTATGGATTCTGACAGGAGTTTATTTTGTGACGACTTGTTTGGTTTATAGGTATCAGATTTGGAAAGATAAAAAACGAGGCTTTTCGGGAGTGCTCGATTCAGGGATAGATTGAAAGAACAGGTTAGTTATATAGATAGAAGCCGACATCTTAATAGATGGTCGGCTTTGTTGTTTTTTGTGAAATCCATCGATTTTAAAACGGTTTTGATATTTTATTATTATCTTTACGTCCCTTTTCTAAAAATATAACTTAAATAATAGATAATGAACTGTATTTCACGTAACTGTTTGTTGCTTGTCGTTTTGACTTGCTTGTTTCCGTTCTTTGTATTTGCAGAGATTCCTGCCGGATATTATGATGATGCTGTTGGAAAAAGCGGTGAGGATTTGCAAAAAAGTTTGTCTACCATCTTAAACGATGCAACCGATGTAGGTTATAATGGCTTGTGGAATCTTTATAAAACGACAGACAGACGTTCCGATGGGAAAGTGTGGGATATGTATTCCGATATAACGAACTATACTTTTGGAACCGATCAATGCGGTTCATATGGGAGTGAAGGCGATTGCTATAATAGAGAGCACTCGGTTCCCAAAAGCTGGTTTAGTGAGCGATCGCCTATGAAGTCTGATGTGTGGCATGTCTATCCAACCGATGGAAAAGTAAATGGAATGCGCAGCAACTACCCGTTTGGAGAGGTAGCCTCTGACGCACCGGGCTCGGAAAATGGATTTTCCAAATGGGGAAAATGTAAGACTCCTGGTTATTCGCATACGGTATTCGAGCCGAACGATGAATATAAAGGCGATTTTGCGCGTACTTATTTCTATTTTGCTACTCGGTATAAAGGGGTGGCAACGAGTGGATATGGTGCTGAGGTGTTTTCCTCTGCCTATCCTTATATAACCAAGTGGCAGTTGGATATGTTGCTTCGTTGGCATGAGCAAGACCCCGTTAGCCAAAAAGAATTGGATAGAAACGAAGCTGTCTATGAGTCGCGGCAAGGGAATCGGAACCCGTTTATCGATTATCCCGAATTGGTCGATCTCATCTTTGGAGACAGTCGTAATATCCCCTTTATGCCAGATGGAGGAGATGCTCCGTATATCGAGGCTCCTCGAAACGGATCGACTGTCGATATGGGAATCGCTTCGGTGAATAGTTCTTCACCGGTAACGGTTCAACTGTCTGTTAGAGGACGTAATATCGAGAGTGCTGTTTCGGTTGAAGTAGGAGGCAATGATAGCGAGTGCTTTTCGGTGAATCGTCGGGAACTTACAGCCGATGAGGTTAATAATGGAACGACTGTCGAGTTAGCCTATCGTTCTTCGGTAGTAGGCTCGCACGAAGCCGTTTTGGAAATATCGGGAGGTGGATTAAAGTCTCCGATTATCGTTAATTTGAAAGGGCAGGCTATCGATGATTTTGTCGCATTGCCGGCGAAGGATATTACGAAAAATTCTTTTGTGGCGGTTTGGACTCCGAAATCGGAAGCAACCGATTATGAATTGAATGTGTGGTACGACGACTATTCGTCGAGTGCTCCTGAGAAGGACATATTGGACGTGACGTTTTCGTCGAAGCCCGATTCGTGGACCTATGAGGGATATACTGCTGTTGAATCGGGAAAATTACGATTAGGTTCAGGTAAAGATGATGGTAGCGCCATTTCTCCGGTGGTCGATTTGTCGGCAGACGATGTGTCTATAACAGTGGAGGCATCGCCTTACAGAACAACCGATAATTCGGTTTTGTATATTCTGGTAGATGATGAACCTGTCGATGAAATATCGTTGCCGGAAGGGACGGTGACGAAAACAATTCCTTTCAAAGGAGGGACGAAGTCATCGAAGATTACGTTCAAAGCAGAAAAAGACCATCGTGTCTATTTGCACAGCGTTAAAGTGAAAAGCGGCGGAGGTTCTACCCCTGTTGTTTTAGATGGATATCCTCGTCGGGTAGGAGATGTAAACGAATATATGGTATCCGATTTAACTCCCGCCGTGCAGTATCATTATACGGTGACTCCCTATATCGGGGAAGAGGCTCAGTCGGTGTCTAATACGATTTCAGTCTCTACGTGGTCGGCTGCTGTCGATGATATGGAGGCAGATCGTGTTTTGATATTTACCTCTGGGAATGTGTTGCATATACTCAATGCCCCGATGAATGCTGTTGCCTCGTGGTATACGATGGACGGGCGTTTGTGTGGCTCGCGGATTTTGCATAGCGAGGAGGTCGAATGGGAGTTGCCCGAAGGAATTTATATCGTGAGGGTTGTATCTCCGTCGTTACAAAATACGGTGAGAGTGCATAGCTCGCGTTGAGATTAAAAATCTGTATTATGAGTACTATGAAAAATTGTGCCCGGATAATTTTCGGGGTATTGGGAATTTCGTTTCTGGGATTTCGGCTTGATGCCACAGTTCCTGCGGGCTATTATTATGCGGCCGATGGAAAACATGGAGCTGAGTTGAAAACTGCATTATACGAAATAATAAGTTCGATGCATACACTCGGTTATGGTAGTGGGGAAGATGCCACGTGGGAGGGCTTCTCCCGAACAGACCGTAAAGACGATGGCAGTGTGTGGGACAGGTATTCCGATGAAATACGCTATTTCGATGGCTTTAATGCCGTCGGGGGCATGCATATAGAGCACTCTTTCCCGAAAAGTTGGTGGGGCGCTTATGAAAATAATGCTTATAGGGATTTGCATCATTTGTTCCCGGCAGACGGATCGGCCAATTCCGCTAAAAACAATTTGCCGTTGGGTGAGGTCACGGGAGTTTCCGGCTTTGACAATGGGGTCTCGAAGGTAGGAAAGAATGGTTGGGGAGTAGATTATACCGACCGTTGCTTCGAACCTGCCGACGAGTATAAGGGCGATTTTGCTCGTGCCTATTTCTATGTCGTAACGGCCTATGAAAACTTGTGTGACTATTGGCAGTCGCCTATGCTCGATAACAATACTTATCCGGTATGGAAAGAGTGGGCGTTGGACATGCTGTTGGAGTGGCATTCGCAAGACCCTCCGTGCGAAAGAGAGTTGGCGAGGAACGATTCGGTTTATACCATACAGGGGAATCGAAATCCTTATATAGATTATCCCGATTTGGTCGAGTATATATGGGGAGCTCATCGGGAAGACCCGTTCAGGTTCCCCGCAGAGACTCTCCCTTTCTTGGCTTTGCCTCGTCGGGATCAAATCATGGATATGGGGGTGATTATGTTGGGTGATAATAAAAGCGAACAACTTGATATATTGGGAAACAACCTCACCTCTTCTTTGTCCCTCTCGTGGGCGATAGGAGGTATATTTGAACTTTCCGATTACGAAGTGTCGGCACAAGAAGTGCACGATGGTTGTACAGTTGAAATATCGTGTCGAGAGCTGAGGAAAGGAGAATATCGCGATACGGTGATTATTTCGGGAGGGGGCATTGAGACCCCGTACCGCATACCGGTACAAGTAGTTTCAGTCCCTTCGTTTATAGAAACCTCGGCATCCGATGTTACGGCCACCGAGGCTTTGATACATTGGATTAATTACCCCGAAGCTATCGATTACCAAGTTTCTCTTTGGTCGGGGAATACCTCTGCCGGAGATTTGATTATTTCGGCTTATGTCGAGGGAGCGGGGTATAATAAAGCGATTGAAATCTATAACGGAACAGGAGTCCCGGTCGACCTTTCTGCATACAGTTTGCGAATGGAGGTTAATGGCAGTGGTTCTTTCGTGAACGATACTCCGTTAGGACCTTCTATATTAAATAACGGAGAGACCTATTTATTATTAAATTCGCTATCGACTGATGGGGAGTTAATCGCTAAGGCTTCGCAGATTATTCCCGGGGGAGAAACTTCGCCTCTCAATTTCAATGGGAATGATGCTGTTGCGCTTTGTCGCGATGGTATAATAATTGATGTGGTGGGTGTTGCCGGGGAAATAGCTTATTGGGGGCAAGATAAAACGTTGTATCGCCGTTCCGAGATAACACACCCTACATCGCGATATAATGGGAAAGAGTGGATATCGTCTCCGAAAGATGATTTTTCGAGGATAGGGCTTTTTCGTATGCAGCTTGACGACAAACGGGAATATATACAGACCGATAAGTCAATCGGGCTCGTACAAAACTATCGTTTTACCGAATTGCGACCGTTGACTCGCTACACCTATCAAGTGAGCGCTGTTATACCTTCGGGTATAGTAAAGGCCGCATACAGCATGCAATTTGAGACAGATTCTCTGGCTGTGCCGCAGTTGCTCGATGCCTCGGATATAACCGATAGTACTTTCCGAATAAATTGGGAAGAAGTTCAGGGAGCCGATAATTATGAGATAATTTGTTTTACACAGACCGGTGAACAACATGTTTATACTGAGGGATTTGACGAAGTAGATTCGTCCGGAAAACCTCTGCCCGATAATTGGGAGGGAACAGCTTCCGGTAATTATACATCTGCGGCAAGTAGCGGAGTGTCGGCTCCTTCGGTCGCATTGAAAAATACGGGAGAATATTTACAGACCCCTCGGTATAACGAGGGTATAGTAAAGGTTTCGTTTATGTATCGTTTTGCATCCTCCGGGACGGGGTCCTACATTGTTGTTGAGAAAGAATCGGATAATAGTTGGATAGCTATTGATACATTGCGATATGTCGATACTTCTAAGAATTATCCCGAATATACCTTTTCGATCGAAGAACGTGTGACTTCGGTAAAAGTCGTTTATGCACATAAAGAAAAAGGAAACGTAGCTGTCGATGATGCTTCGATTACTTATGGAGCTTATGTTAAGGATATTTTCTCTCAGGAAAAGGTCGGGAATATTACGACTCATGTTATAGAGGGGCTTTCTCCTCAGACAGAGTATGGCTATCAAGTCCGTTCGGTATGTAAAGATGTTGTTTCAAATTGGTCTTCGGTACAGAGAGCCGTTACGGCCGATATCTCGGCTGTTACATCTGTTCGATCATGTGATCCGCTCGTATATGTGTCGGGACGGCAAATTATAATAGCGACTCTTTGTGGTTCCGAACGAATATCGGGTTACAATCTATCTGGGCAAATGTTATATGCAGTGGCTGCTGAGGGGAGAAACCAAATAGCGATAAATGTCGATCGAGGAATTTATATAATAAAAATAGAGGCGAGGAATAAAATATTCAATAAAAAAATAATTCTGTAAAAAGCAGAATATTATATGGTTATATTTTATTTAAAAAATAATTCAAAAAAAACATTGAAAAATATTTGGAATGGAGTAGGGAAATGTATTAACTTTGCAACCGCAAAAGAGGAAACGGGGTACGCCCCGGGGAACTTTTGCCAAGTTCATTGAAGGAATTGAAGAAGCAAGTGTAGTACAGTAAAATAAGAGAGAAAGAAGTCAATTCGGTCAGGTAACGCTTCGAAGGTATAATAAAGAAAAAGAAAAGATACAACGAAGAGTTTGATCCTGGCTCAGGATGAACGCTAGCGACAGGCCTAACACATGCAAGTCGAGGGGCAGCGAAGAGGTAGCAATACCTCTGTCGGCGACCGGCGCACGGGTGAGTAACACGTATGCAATCCACCTGTAACAGGGGGATAACCCGGAGAAATCCGGACTAATACCCCATAATATGGGCGCTCCGCATGGAGAGCCCATTAAAGAGAGTAATTTTGGTTACAGACGAGCATGCGCTCCATTAGCCAGTTGGCGGGGTAACGGCCCACCAAAGCGACGATGGATAGGGGTTCTGAGAGGAAGGTCCCCACATTGGAACTGAGACACGGTCCAAACTCCTACGGGAGGCAGCAGTGAGGAATATTGGTCAATGGTCGGCAGACTGAACCAGCCAAGTCGCGTGAGGGAAGACGGCCCTACGGGTTGTAAACCTCTTTTGTCGGAGAGTAAAGTACGCTACGTGTAGCGTATTGCAAGTATCCGAAGAAAAAGCATCGGCTAACTCCGTGCCAGCAGCCGCGGTAATACGGAGGATGCAAGCGTTATCCGGATTTATTGGGTTTAAAGGGTGCGTAGGCGGCACGCCAAGTCAGCGGTGAAATTTCGGGCTCAACCCGGACTGTGCCGTTGAAACTGGCGAGCTAGAGTGCACAAGAGGCAGGCGGAATGCGTGGTGTAGCGGTGAAATGCATAGATATCACGCAGAACCCCGATTGCGAAGGCAGCCTGCTAGGGTGCGACAGACGCTGAGGCACGAAAGCGTGGGTATCGAACAGGATTAGATACCCTGGTAGTCCACGCAGTAAACGATGAATACTAACTGTTTGCGATACAATGTAAGCGGTACAGCGAAAGCGTTAAGTATTCCACCTGGGGGAGTACGCCGGCAACGGTGAAACTCAAAGGAATTGACGGGGGCCCGCACAAGCGGAGGAACATGTGGTTTAATTCGATGATACGCGAGGAACCTTACCCGGGCTCAAACGCAGGGGGAATGCCGGTGAAAGCCGGCAGCTAGCAATAGTCACCTGCGAGGTGCTGCATGGTTGTCGTCAGCTCGTGCCGTGAGGTGTCGGCTTAAGTGCCATAACGAGCGCAACCCCTATGGACAGTTACTAACGGGTGAAGCCGAGGACTCTGTCTAGACTGCCGGCGCAAGCCGCGAGGAAGGTGGGGATGACGTCAAATCAGCACGGCCCTTACGTCCGGGGCGACACACGTGTTACAATGGCAGGTACAGAAGGCAGCCAGTCAGCAATGACGCGCGAATCCCGAAAACCTGTCTCAGTTCGGATTGAGTCTGCAACCCGACTCCATGAAGCTGGATTCGCTAGTAATCGCGCATCAGCCATGGCGCGGTGAATACGTTCCCGGGCCTTGTACACACCGCCCGTCAAGCCATGGAAGCCGGGAGTACCTGAAGCATGCAACCGCAAGGAGCGTACGAAGGTAATACCGGTAACTGGGGCTAAGTCGTAACAAGGTAGCCGTACCGGAAGGTGCGGCTGGAACACCTCCTTTCTGGAGAAGCAAAACCTGGAACAAGACTGGAGAAGACCAAGCTCTCTCTTGGTACTACACGCTTCGTTCAATATAAAAAAGAAGGAAAACAACCCGCCGCAGGCACGATTTGAAGAATAGTCCTATAGCTCAGTAGGTTAGAGCGCTACACTGATAATGTAGAGGTCGGCAGTTCAAATCTGCCTGGGACTACCAGGCCGGAGGTCAGGTGGTAAAAGGGGGGATTAGCTCAGCTGGCTAGAGCACCTGCTTTGCAAGCAGGGGGTCAACGGTTCGAATCCGTTATTCTCCACGAAAGATCCTTGACATGATGAAAAAAGAAGAGTAAACGAGCAAAGCAAACCCATATCAACCCCTAACGTCGCCGACTCTAAGCAGAGCCGGAAGACGCGGAAGAAAGTAAACAAGGGCGCATGGAGGATGCCTAGGCTCTCGGAGGCGAAGAAGGACGTGATAAGCTGCGAAAAGTTACGGTAAGGCGCAAATAGCCGTAGACCCGTAAATATCCGAATGGGGCAACCCGGCCAGCAATGGCCATACCGCCAAGCGGTAAGCCAACGCGGGGAACTGAAACATCTAAGTACCCGCAGGAAAAGAAAATAACAATGATTCCGCCAGTAGTGGCGAGCGAACGCGGAACAGCCCAAACCACCCGTGTTACGGCACGGGTGGGGTAGAAGGATCCACGATACGGCAAGAAATAAGTTAGCAGAATACGATGGAAATCGTAGCCAAAGACGGTGACAGCCCGGTACGCGAAAACCGACAGAAGCCCAGTGGACACCTGAGTAACCCAGGACACGAGAAATCCGGGGCGAATCAGCGGGGCCCATCCCGTAAGGCTAAATACTCCCGAGAGACCGATAGCGAACCAGTACTGTGAAGGAAAGGTGAAAAGAACCTCGAACAGAGGAGTGAAAGAGACCCTGAAACCATGCGCCTACAAGCGGTCGGAGCATGTTAAAATGTGACGGCGTGCCTTTTGCATAATGAACCTACGAGTTACTCTCGCTGGCAAGGTTAAGCGATTCAGTCGCGCAGCCGAAGCGAAAGCAAGTCCGAACAAGGCGTACAGTCAGCGGGAGTAGACGCGAAACCAAGTGATCTACCCTTGGTCAGGTTGAAGGTTGGGTAACACCAACTGGAGGACCGCACCGATAAGCGTTGAAAAGCTTACGGATGAACTGAGGGTAGGAGTGAAAGGCCAATCAAACTTGGAGATAGCTCGTACTCCCCGAAATGCATTTAGGTGCAGCCTCGAAGCAGAGTGATAGAGGTAGAGCGACTGATAAGATGCGAGGGCTTCACCGCCTATCAAGTCTTGACAAACTCCGAATACTATCACTTGATCTTTGGGAGTGAGGGCATGGGTGCTAAGGTCCATGTCCGAAAGAGGAACAACTCAGACCACCGGCTAAGGTCCCGAAATAAGGGCTAAGTTGAATAAACGAAGTAAAACTGCAAAGACAGCTAGGATGTTGGCTTGGAAGCAGCCATTCATTTAAAGAGTGCGTAACAGCTCACTAGTCGAGGAGTTTTGCATGGATAATAATCGGGCATAAGCCCTTTACCGAAGCTGTGGATGTCGCAAGACATGGTAGGGGAGCATTCCGGCGGCGACGAAGGCCGTCCTCGAGGACGACTGGAGCTTTCGGAAAAGCAAATGTAGGTATAAGTAACGATAAAGGGGGCGTGAAACCCCCTCGCCATAAGACTAAGGATTCCTGATCAACGCTAATCGGATCAGGGTAAGTCGGGCCCTAAGGCGCAGCCGAACGGCGCAGCCGATGGAAGAAACGGTAAAGATTCCGTTACTGGATATAGGAGCGATGTGGAGACGGAGAAGTGACACACCCGCCTGCCGACGGAAGCGCAGGTTAAAGGAAGTAGGTAAACGCCGGGCAGGCAAATCCGCCCAGCGTGCCGAAGCTGACAGTATCGAGAGCCCCCGGGCAATCGAATAGCGGTGGTAATCAGGCTCCCAAGAAAATCCGCTAAGCAAATTCTATATCCACCCGTACCCCAAACGGACACACGTAGTCGGGTAGAATATACCAAGGCGCTCGAAAGACTCACGGTTAAGGAACTAGGCAAATTGACCCTGTAACCTCGGGAAAAAGGGTCCCCAGTAAGATGGGGCGCAGAGAATAGGTCCAGGCAACTGTTTAACAAAAACACAGGGCTGTGCAAAATTTCAAGATGAAGTATACAGCCTGACACCTGCCCGGTGCCGGAAGGTTAAGAGGAGAGCTAATCGCAAGAGAAGGCTTGAATTGAAGCCCCGGTAAACGGCGGCCGTAACTATAACGGTCCTAAGGTAGCGAAATTCCTTGTCGGGTAAGTTCCGACCTGCACGAATGGTGTAATGATCTGGACACTGTCTCAACCGTGACTTCGGTGAAATTGTAGTATCGGTGAAGATGCCGATTACCCGCAACGGGACGAAAAGACCCCGTGAACCTTTACTGCAACTTAGCATTGCGTTTGGGCATTTGATGTGTAGGATAGTCCGGAGGCTACGAGCCGGCGACGCCAGTCGTCGGGGAGCCGCTGTTGAAATACGGACCTTCGAATGTTTGAGCGCTAACTCGCAGGAGCGAGGACACTGTTTGGTGGGTAGTTTGACTGGGGTGGTCGCCTCCAAAAGCGTAACGGAGGCTTCTAAAGGTACCCTCAGACCGATTGGTAACCGGTCGGAGAGTGTAATGGCACAAGGGTGCTTGACTGAGAGACCCACAAGTCGATCAGGTAGGAAACTAGAGCATAGTGATCCGGTGGTTCCGCATGGAAGGGCCATCGCTCAAAGGATAAAAGTTACTCCGGGGATAACAGGCTGATCCCTCCCAAGAGCTCATATCGACGGAGTGGTTTGGCACCTCGATGTCGGCTCGTCACATCCTGGGGCTGGAGAAGGTCCCAAGGGTTGGGCTGTTCGCCCATTAAAGTGGCACGCGAGCTGGGTTCAGAACGTCGTGAGACAGTTCGGTCTCTATCTGTTGTGGGCGCAGGAAATTTGCGGAGATCCGACACTAGTACGAGAGGACCGTGTTGGACAGACCCCTGGTGCATCGGTTGTTCCGCCAGGAGCACAGCCGAGTAGCTAAGTCTGGAAGGGATAAGCGCTGAAAGCATCTAAGTGCGAAGCCCACTCCAAGATAAGATTTCCATATAGGGACGTCAAAGACGATGACGTAGATAGGCCGCAGGTGTACAGGCAGCAATGTCACAGCCGAGCGGTACTAATAGCCCGAAACTTTCGGAAGCGCGAGACGTCGAGGGTAGATAAGGGAGGCAAGGTGAGAGACTCTTTTTTTTTCGTCAAGGATCGAGACATTCAGGCGGTTACAGCGCGGGGGATCCACCTCTACCCATTCCGAACAGAGAAGTTAAGCCCCGCCACGCCGATGGTACTGCGCAAGTGGGAGAGTAGGTAGCCGCCAACTTATAGGAGAGAGAGCCGGAGAGGGAGAATCCCCTTCGGCTTTCTCTCTTTTTGTATATAGGACTCACAACGAGGCAAGGCAGGAGAGACACATGAACGCCCCCCAAAGTTCCGAAAAGGTAAAAAGCTGTTCAAAGCGACACTTTTACCCCTCTCCCCCCAGCCGTGTCCCGCAGCAAAATATAGGGAGGTGTCCAAAGGACGGAGGGGTTAAATATACAAACAAAAATCCTTTCCTATCTTTTCACCTCCACCACCCCGAAGAAACTCCCGTCCCTGAGAGCTCGCCTCTGTACCGGAATACTGCACAGGAGAGAAGTGCTAAGCCCCTCGGGAACGAGTGCAGAAATTTTTCGTTACTCTTGTACCAAAGCCTTTTTGAAAATAGCTTCGACTTCGTTGGGATAGATACCGCCCTCGTGCACCTTTTCGTCTGCGATGTAAAACGTTGGAACGTAATAGTAATCATATTGGTCTGCAATATCGGGGTGTTCGGTTTCTTCAATGGTTTCGATGACAATGTCTTTATATTCGGGACGTTTTTTCAATTCGTCGATGTAATTGAATGCCCGTTTACAAAATGGGCAACGAGCTTGATAGAATAATTTGATGGGCTTCATTTTCGTAGATTGTTTTTTTATATACAAATATACTTTCTATTTTGGAGTGTAGTATTTTTATTTGTATTATTTTTGCATGAAATGCAAAGTATGAAGATATATGAAACGTTTTTATCAAATGGGTTTAATTGTTGCGGTGATTTCAGTATTATCGTTCGTATCGTGCGGCGTGCACAGTAAAAATTCGTATTTGAAAGAGTTCAAATCGTTTGTGGATAAGGTGGAGAATACCGATTTCGAAACCGAGGCGGATTGGAACGAGGCATTGAAAGAATACGAGCGGTTTACCACAACGTATTATGAAGAGTATAAAGATAAACTGACCGAAGAAGATTTAGTGGAGATTGGACGCTTGCAGGGACGTTTTATGAAAGCATCGATGACAAGAGGTGCTAAATTTATCGAAAAAAATTTCAATGATGCCATACAGCAGGCATCCGGATTACTCGATGGTCTATTCGAAGAGAATGAAGACGAAGAATAAATTTTAACGTCTTGTTTTTTTATCCCCGGAGCGATCCTTCGGGGCTTTTTTATTAAAAGCCGGTTCGAATAAAAAATTACGGAGATAGACTTTGTTCCCTTGTGATGTTTCTTTGTGTTTGGATATAAGGTGCGATTCAACAGAAAAAATAAGTAAAACTCTTTTTTCTGCACTTACCTTTCACTACTTTTGTAAAGTATGTGAAAATGAAGTGTGACTTGGCGGAATAAAATTCTGTGTTTGTCTTTCGTTATTTTTGCAGAGGAGAGGGGCAGTCCTTTCCAATACATATTAAATTAAAAAGAAGCGTTATGCTTGTCTTGTAGTTTGAAAACGTAGGAAATTTTCGAAACGAGATACAAGGTTAGGCATGGTGGTTCTCACGCATCACGGGCGTGGGCTGCTATCTCATATCTGTATCTCGGGTTTCCTACGACCTTCAAACTGCGGTGTGAGTGTTCAGTTCCACGCTTCGTTGTTATATTAAACCTTCTTATGGGGACGGTAAGAAGAATCTTTTCGCTATGAAACCGATAGGGGAACTCATTAAAGAGCGATTGAAAGCCGAGGAGCGCAGTGTCGCTTGGTTTGCCCGCAAACTCTCTTGCAGCCGGGCCAATGTGTACAAGATATTCTGCAAAGAGTATATCGATACCGAGTTGCTCACCCGTATTTCTCGAATCTTGAACTACGATTTTTTTCAATATTTCTCTGAACACTTGAAAGAGGAGTAAGCTGTCTGTTTGACTTTTTGACGGGATAAATGTTTCACGTAGGGGGCTTTGAAGGGGTTTCTAATCGGTGTTCAATTTCTACTTATTTGCGACAGTAGTGTCAATTTATAGATGATATGAGATTGTTCTTAATTTCTCTTTTTGGGATTTTATTTGCATAATAAAATAATAAAGAGGAAATGAGAAAATTCAAACTACTATTGATAAGTGTTTTGTTTCCGTGTATGTGTATGGGTGAAGGTGCTTATCATGAGGATAATGAGTTTATTATAAGGGCTGGATTCACAGGCTCTCATTTGCGTTATAAGGATAATATAGGGGGGACTGTAAATGTATCGTATATTCCATTTGAAATAAATTCTTGTGGGATTGGGTGGAATGCCAATTTTACAAAGACTAAGGATTATTATAGTATCAGTCCGTTGGGTGCGACAGCAACATTATTAACATTCTTGGGGTATACAGTGTCGTCAGAGATGGATAGTTGGATTCGGACTGTATTGTTTTGTATGGCCGCAGAAAGTATGGGATTGTATATTCCCATTGGGGAAAATTTTGAGTTACAGCCCTATTGGAGTTTATTAAGATTATCCAAATGGCAGAAAGAAAAAATACTTATTACCGGAGCTTTTGGTTTAGCCGCTACGGTTTATATAAAAAAGTTTTCTATAACTGCTTATGGAGAGTATTCCTATGGATATGGAAATTCCGATTGGTGGGGCGAAACACTTAGTAATGTTTTTACAGATGCAGAGGACACTTATTACAATAGGTATGAAAAGCCCTGTACCCCTTTCAAAGGTTGGATCTATGGGGTTACATTAGGATTTAGTTTTAATCTTTAATATTGTGATCCAGAGTTCTAAATAAATAGATAAGGACAAGCCGAAAACCTTATAGAGTAGGCATTAATATAAATTATTTATTATGAGAAAGTTGTTTTTATTAGGAATGCTGGTTGTTGTACCTTTTGTATTTGCAGTGCAATATTCTGGAACCGACGTGGAAGAAATGCAAAAAGAACGGTGTGGAGGCTATTCCAATCCTCCTTGTAAATGTTGTGATGGTAAGGGGCGTACTGAGTGTACAATGTGTGACGGTACTGGGTGGCGTATATGCTCTTTTTGTGGTGGTGAAGGAACTATTGATCGAGGAAATGGGAAAGAAACATGTGCTAATTGCAATGGAAAAGGGCAATTTAAGTGTGGATATTGCAAAAATGGAGAACGTATATGTACCTGTTGTAATGGAACTGGTAAACAGAGACATGTAGGACGATGAGTTGTTATTCGGTTGTGCCTTTATTGTTTCGTTTTTTTAGTCTATTTGTGAGAGTTCAGCTCTAAGAATAAGCTAATTAACGAGATGACAGATGTGAAAAAGACTGTGTTGAACCGCATTATGAGATTAGAAATTTTATAGAGTAGGAGTAAATATGATTTTGATTATGAGGAAGATATATTTGAAATTGATTGTTTTATTCTATGTTTTATGTTGTAACACATCAATTCTGTTTGCCCAAAAGGATATAGAACAAGAGAAGATAGGCTGTTATTGTAATACAGTGGAAGTAGAAAAATCTTGTCATCGATGTGGAGGTAAATTAAAAAGTGCAGTGATAAAAGGAAAGAAGAAGTGTCCTAATTGTAAAGGCTCCGGAACTGTTAAAAGCTACGATAATGGAAGATCGGTGAGGGTGAAGTGTACGGTAGAGCATAATGGGTATGATGCCAGTGTTGGTGGTTATTTTATTTATGAGTATAAATCTGGATTGAAATGCGAAAATTGTGGCGAAGAATATAGCCGATAATAAAACAGACGGAATTGTTTTTTTACAATTCCGTCTGTTTTATTATTGTATAAGTATTCAATACTTATTATACGAAATCACCTCGTCGGCAGATTTTCGTTTTTTCTCCCGAAGCGGTTGGGTGGAGTATCCCACTACGATGTCGAGAATGACTCGTTTCTTATCGGGAATATGCAGTAGTTTACGCATGGCTTTCTCGTCGAACCAACCGAGTATGCAACTGCCCAATCCTTCGGCAGTGGCGGCGAGGGTGATGTGTGCGGCAGCGATACCGATGTCGAGCAGCGGAAATTGTTTGTCCTTGATGAGCCCGCCTATGCCCGATGTGAAATTGGGTCGCTCCTCCACGACAAGGATATGCACGGGAGCTTGTTTGGTGAAGTGGTTCATGCCCAATATGCGGCTGGCCACGGCATCGGCCACTTGGTTTCGCAACTCGGGTTCGTCCACTACGATGAAGTGCCACGGTTGCGCATTGCAGGCCGAGGGTGCTATACGGGCGGCTTCGAGAATACGCCGTATTTTTTCGGGTTCGACCGGACGTTCGGGATCGTACTGGCGGTCGCTTTGCCGGTGGTTGATAATTTCGTAGATATCCATTTTGTTCTAATCTTTTTCGAAGTGCATGATACGGCTGATGTATTTGCCGATAATGTCGAATTCGAGGTTCACTATACTGCCTTCCTTGATTTGGTGGAAATTGGTATGCTCGTAGGTGTAGGGAATGATCGCCACTTGGAAACTGTTGTCTTGCGAGTTGCATACGGTGAGGCTTACCCCGTTCACGGTAACCGATCCTTTCTCTACGGTCATATAGCCTTTGGCAGCCATTTCGGGATTGAGGTCGTAGGTGAAGGTATAGTATCGGCTTCCGTCGACAAGATCTATTTTTGTGCAGCGGGCTGTCTGGTCCACATGGCCTTGCACGATGTGTCCGTCGAGGCGGCCGTTCATGAGCATGCTACGTTCGAGATTCACTTTGTCTCCGACAGAGAGAGTCCCTAAGTTGCTGCGTTCGAGGGTTTCTTGTATGGCAGTGACCGTATAGTGATCTCCTTCGATGTTTACGACCGTGAGGCACACGCCATTGTGAGCGACGCTTTGGTCGATTTTCAATTCGTGAGCGAACGAACTTTTGAGCGTAAGGTGCAAATTCCCGTTATCCCGTTTCAAGGCAACGATGGGAGCGGCTTCTTCGACAATTCCTGAAAACATAATTTAATGAATTAGGGGTTATAAATAGACAAAGTCAAAAATACGAAAATTGTTCGGATTGTTATGCCGTTTATTCCCGAAAATAGTTATTTTTGAGAAAGGATTTCCTTTCATGTTAAAAAGTGCTACTATGGAAATATTGCTCCCGAAAAGAAACGATAGCGCACAAACCGAAAAACTGTCGTCGCGGACGGTAACGGTCGTTGGCGCGAATGGAGCCGGAAAAAGCCGGTTCGGAGTGGAAATAGCTCGACGGATACAAGACCATGCTTTTTGGCTTTCGGCTCAAAAGGCATTGTGCATTATGCCGCCTCACGAAGTTTGGCCGGGGTCTATCGAAGCCATGTATCAGGAGTTTATGGAGTATTCTTACTATGTATCGAAGGATACCCCTACCGAATTCGACCAGTTGCTTTTCTTGCTGTTGAGCGAGGAGTGCCGCAATCTGTTCGAGTATAAATTCAAAACGCCAAAGGGGGGGCATATCGACTTCCCCGAGACTCGTTTGGATAGAGTTCAAAAGCTGTGGGAACGGGTTTTCCCGAGAAATAAAATGTTGCGGGCCGAGGGGCGTTTGTTGATTCAAAGCGAGAATTCGGAGCCTTTCAATCCTTTGCGACTGAGTTCGGGGGAGAAGGCGGTGCTCTATTATATAGCAGGTGTGCTGTTTGCTATGCCCAATGCCGTGATATTGGTGGAAGATCCTGAATTCTATCTGCACCATTCCATTATGAAATCGCTGTGGGATTCGATCGAGAACTTGCGCAAGGATTGTACTTTTGTTTATCTGACGCACGATTTGGATTTCGCGGCTTCGCGTGTCGAGAGTACTTGTATTTGGGTCCGTTCGTTCGATGCCGATCACGTGAGTTGGGACTATGAGTTTATCCGTAACGACGACTCTTTTCCCGAAGGCATGTATTTGGATATATTGGGCAGCCGCAAACCGGTATTGTTTATCGAGGGAGCAGCTACCGGAAGTATCGATGTGAAACTCTATCCCTATATTTTCCCTGAATACACCGTGAAGCCGTTGGGTGGTTGTAATAAGGTAATAGAAGCGACAAGGGCTTTTGCCGATTTGAAGGAGATACACCATCTCGAATCTAGGGGAATTGTCGACAGGGATCGGCGGACGGAGCGAGAAGTCGAGTATTTGCGCAGTCGTCATGTGTATGTGCCCGAAGTAGCGGAAGTGGAGAATCTGTTAATGCTCGAAGGGGTGATTCGCTCGGTTGCCCGACGTATGAAACGGAACGAGAACAAAGTCTTCGAAATAGTAAAAAACAATGTCATTCAGTTGTTCGCACAAGAGATAGAGTCGCAGGCGTTGTTACATACCCGTCACCGCATACGGCGTGATTTGGAATATAAAATCGACCGGAGGTTCAACGATATCGGTTCGTTCGAAGACCATATCGACCATTTGACGGACGATACCGATGTACGCGGACTTTATAATACGATTTGCAGTCAATTCCGTACATTTGTTAAGAACAGAGATTACCGGTCGATATTGAAGGTTTACAATCAGAAGTCGATGTTGACGAACAGTAATGTCTGTAACCTGTGCGGATTGGCGAATAAAGATAAATATTTGAGGGTGATACTTTCCATATTGCGAGAAGATAGACCGGAAGCCGAGGGCATACGCTCTACGATACGGGCCTGTTTCGGATTGGATAAAGAAGAGTCTCATGGTTAAGGATTGGATTTCGGCGGCTCGTCCGCGCACGCTGCCGGCATCGGCCAGCCCGGTGATCGCCGCTTCGGCTTATGCCTTTTATGCCGGTACGTATCGTTGGGTTCCCGCCGTGTTGTGTTTGTTGTTCGCTTTATTGGCACAAGTCGCCTCTAATATGGCGAACGACTACTTCGATTATGTGAAAGGAAGCGATAAAGCTGGTAGGGTAGGACCTCGTCGAGCCGTTGCTTCGGGCGATATAACTCCGCGAGCCATGCTTATGGGTACATTCTGCGTTTTAGGAGTGGCTTGTGCGGTAGGATTGGGACTTGTTTTTTTTGCCGGTTGGTGGTTGATACCGATAGGTGTGATTATAGCGGTGTTTGCATTAGCCTATACGGCAGGCCCTTATCCGTTGGCCTATCACGGATTGGGCGATGTAACCGTGTTTTTGTTTTTCGGTCTGGTCGCAGTAAACATGACATACTATGTACAGGCTTTACAGTTCGATGCAGATGTGTTTCTGCTGTCGATCGCTATGGGATTGTTGTCTATAAATATTCTGTTGGTGAATAATTATCGGGACATGGAAGAAGACGCTGCGGCGAATAAACGAACGACGGTGGTGCTGTTCGGGCGGCGTTTTGCTTTGTGGTGGTATTTTGTGAACGGGCTGGTAGCCGTTTTGTTGCTTTTTCTTTGTTTGGCAGATTTCGGAATCGCGTATATATTTTTACCAGCCATTGTATATCTGTTTCTTCATATAAAGACAGGGTTGGCGATTAAACAGCGGGTGGGTGAGGCATTGAATCCCCTGCTGGGAGCGACGGCGAGGAACCTACTCGTTTTTACGATTTTGGTTTCTGTGGTGTGGATATGTAAAGGATTAGGATTATGAGCAGGACGATTTTATTCATTGCCGCATTTTGGTTGGCTGTGCCATTGTGGGGACAGTCAGGTATCATGCCGCGTCGAAGTTCTTCTATAAAAATTCCGAGTCAGGAAACAATGGAGAAAATAACCGAAGCCGACCCCGAGTTGGTAAGTCGGGAACCGGTATCGACATTATCCGATACGACATCTCGGGCGTTGCTGTTTTCTCCGGTAGCTGTCGATATGTTAGGGTTCGATAAACGTATGAGCGATACGAAAGAGAGTTTCCTTTTGCGAAACAATACACCTTATCGGTTGTCTCGGGTAGTCTTGAAAATGATTTATCGTACCCCAGACGGTCAAATGATCGATTATCGTACTCGCATGGTGGATTGTGATCTTTTGCCTCGTTCGACTCGCAAGTGTGAAATCGAGAGTTTCGACCGTTCAAAAATTATTATCATGTCGATTCTCCCCCGTCTCGTGTGTCTGGACGTCCGTTCAAAGTGAGTTTCCAGCTATTGAGATATGATATTGTGATAGAGCCGTAACTCTTTTTTATAACTTCTCGTCAACTTTAACGCCTTACGGTTGACCCAAAAGGGGTATCTCCTTGTTTTAAGAGTGATTGTCGGAATAACCCGGCAACGTTAATTTATAAACTTATTTAGGAGGTATAATTATGACACCTGCAAAGCATCAACAAAACTGGCTCCCCGGAATTTTTAACGATTTCTTCGGAAATGAGTGGATCGCTAAAACTAGCAGTGCGGCTCCGGCCATTAATATTGTAGAAACGGAAAAGGAATATGAGGTTCAAATTGCAGCGCCGGGTATTACCAAAGACGACTTCGATATAACGGTCGACAAAGAAAATCATTTGGTCGTTACGGTAGAGCACAAACAAGAGGAAGGCGAAAAGGATAAAAAAGGACGTTATTTGCGCCGAGAATTTTCGTATTCGCAATTTCAACAGACTTTGATTTTACCGGATAATGTCAATACGGATGCCATTGAAGCACATCAGAACAACGGCGTGTTGACAGTGATGATTCCGAAAAAGCAAACTCCTATGATGGCAGAAAAAAAGAAAATTATGGTAAAATAAACTTTTTCTGCATGGATAGCATACATAAAAGAGAGGGCTGCAATTTGCGGCCCTCTCTTTTATGTATTATCGCCACGTGAAATTCTTTTTTCTCGTTACAGAACCTATTACCTTGAAATAAAGGTTTATACATGGTTGTATGAAGGAAAAGAACGGTAAGGAGAAAAAAAGTCTCGGTTTGCGGAGTATTTTTGCAGCCCGTCGATAGACGATGACTTTGATCGAGAATAAAGACAAGGCCAGTATCGAGGCCAAAACAGCGGTTGTCCAATTATGTATGATGCCCTCTACCCATAGACAAACGAACAGAATATCGAAAGCATAATCGAAGAACTTAGCTATGCCGAATATCGATTTGGCTGTGGTATGAAGGTATTTGGAAGTAAAGTCGTATTGTAGCTTCAACTCTTTCCATGCTTCATAGTTATCTTGATAAGTCGCGGTCATTTGTCCCGCTTCGGATATTTCTACTCGGGTGTTGGTTCGGTTGGTTATCTCGTTGATGAACAGGTCGTCGTCTCCGTAGTGCAGATGTAGAAATTTGGAAAACCCTTTATTTTTGAAGAATAATTCTTTACGGTATGCCATGTTGGAACTTACTCCCATATAAGGCCGATTGATGAGGGCGAAAGACAAATATCGGATAGAAAATAACAGTTGGTCATAAGAGCAATACCAGAAAGAGAGTTTTTCTTTTTCCTTTCGTTCGATGGCCGTATAGCCTAAAACAATATCGATTCCGGGAACGAAGTTTCGGGCGATAGCGGCCAACCATTCGTTGCTTTTTGGATCGCAATTGGCGTTCGTGAATACGACTATATCGTATCGGGCCGCTTTTATACCGAGGGTCAAGGCCAGTTTTTTATGGCTTAGGTTGCGCGATCCTTCCGGCACGTAGGTATGGTATAGATTTTTATATTGTGTCTCCAAAACAGAGAGTATGTCTTTGGAATCGTCGGTCGAATCGTCATTGACTACGATGACTTCGAATTCGGGGTATGCCTGATTAAGAATTTTCGGCAGGTATTTAACGAGGTTTTCGGCATCGTTTTGAGCATAAACGATTACCGATACCGCAGGATATGGGTGGGTATATTCTATTTTCCCGTTTTTCTCTTTTTGATAAACGCGAAAGGGGCGATTGAAAAGATAAAACTGATAGATTATTTCGATAATCCAAATCAGAATCAATGCCCCCAAGCAATATATTTCTGGGGTGGAAAAATCCCAAGAAAAGTTTAAATCCATAACATGTGATAAAATAAATTACAAACGTACATAAACTTTTTCAAACAGACCGTTTGAAATGATTTTAATATTCTTTTTTATTGAAGGCCGATAGAAAATAGAACATTAAAAAGCTGTATGTGAGAACTTTTCGTGAATGGCGAAAAATTGTAAGAAAAAATTGTAATAAAGGTTCAAAAAGATGTTGAGATATGTATAATAAAAGGGCGTGATACAACGTTATAAAATAGAATTATGCCGGGCTAATCCGGGCGGAAAAGGATAATGCGATGAAAATAAATGTGTTAAGAGCTATTGTCTTATTGCTTGTGGTTTCTTCCTGCTCAACCAGTAAGACAGCTTATTTTGAAAATTTGGATATCGAAGAGATGAGCGGAAAGATGGAGGTGGGCAATTATGAATTGCGAATAGCTCCCGACGATATGCTATCGATAACGGTTTCGTCGGTGGTCCCCGATGCGGCCGCTCCTTATAATTTACCGGCTGTTTCCTATTCTGAGCCGGGGAAGCAAGAGCTGACGATTGTCCCTAATTTGCAAGTCTATACGGTAGATAAAAACGGTTATATCTATTTCCCGATAGTAGGACGTATTCGTGTCGAAGGAATGACCCGCAATGAACTGTCGAAGTTTATAGAGGATAAAATCCGTCCTGAGTTGAAAGATCCTTTCGTATTGGTACAATTCATGAATTTTAAAGTCGTTGTACTGGGCGAAGTGAAAAACCCGGGGCAAATATCGGTACAAACAGAACGTATGTCGATACTCGATGCCATAGGTGCGGCAGGCGATTTGACTATCTATGGCGAACGGAAAAATGTATTGTTGATGCGGGAAGAAAATGGCAAACGGATTTTCCATCGTTTCGATTTGACCGATCAATCTCTATTTGGATCGCCCTATTTTTATTTGAGACAGAACGATGTCGTTTACGTTATGCCGAATAAAGCACAGCGAAATAATTCGAATTACAATCAATTGGCACAATATCGCATATCTGTGGTGGGTACTGTTGTGAGTGCCATCTCGGTGTTGGCATCGTTGGCGATAGCGTTGTTCATTAAGTAATGAAAAGATTTTGTTTATGGAAGAAAAATATACCTCGGAAAGAAAAAATGATAATATCGATATAGTCGCTTTATGGCGTGCCGCATGTAGAAAATGGTATCTCTTCGCAGGGTCGGTTGTCGTTTGTGTAGCGTTGGTAGTTTGTTATTTGAAGATTGCCAAGCCTGTATATGAAGTTTCTGCCGATATTCTTGTCAATGAAGATGAGAAAAAAGGCGGTGGAGGCTTGTCTTCGCTGATGGGAGGAATCTCTGGTGGTGGATTCTCGTTAGACGGTATGATAGGTGGTGGCTCGGTGAATGACGAGATATTGGTTATTTCGTCGCATTCTTTAATTCGCGAAATGGTTCAAAGACTCGATTTGAATATATCATATACGAGCAAAAAAAACTTTTTCAAAAAGAAAGAGTATTATCGTAATTCTCCCCTTACCGTAGAAATTCCCGAATCGATGGTGGATACATTGTCGAGTGGATTTGTAGTTAAAGTTCAAACGGGTGACTCTGACGATAAAATTAAGGTCTTGTTGAAGAAAGGGTTCTTTACGACTTTGGTCGAAATGGAAGCGACATCGTTCCCGATAAAGGTAGATTATGGAGAGGGGATTATTATCGATAAGACCGAATTTTATAGGCCGGGTAAGAAGTTGAAGTTTGTCGCTCATGTTAACGGGTATGACGGCGAAGCTGAAATATTGGAGAAAAGGCTGGATATCGATTTGTCGGATAAAAAAGCCAATGGCATTTCATTAAAAATAAGGGAATCGAATAAGCAAAGAGGAAAAGATATACTCAATACGTTGATAGAATGTTATAACGAGGATGCTGTGCTGAATAAAAACTTGAAGGCGCAAAACATGCTTTCGTTTATCGACGAGCGTTTGATAACGGTAGAAGAAGAACTCCATGAAGCCGAGAGGATTGTAGAACGGTATAAAAGAGAAAACGATTTGTCCGATATAGATGCCGAAGCTAAAATCATTCTTGAAGCAAACAGTCAATACCGCAAATTACTGTTGGAAGCCGAAACACAATATTCGATTATTTCGATGGTAGATAGTTTCCTGAATAAGCCGGAAAACAAATATTCTTTGGTTCCTGTTACGACCGGTTTGCCCGATCGGGGAGCGGCCGAGGCGATTAATGAATATAATAAATTGCTATTGGAGAGAATGCGTTTGCTTCGTACAGCAAAGGACTCGAACTTGGCTTTACGTACACTTACCGCTCAAATAGATGTCATGCGTGAGAATATATTGAATACGGTGTCGAAAGCGAAAGAAAGTTCGGATATAGCCCGTACCGATTTGAAAAAACAAGAGCAAGAGTTTCGGGCTAGGTTGCGGGGCTTCCCTGAGCAAGAGAGAGAGTATATGGATATAAAAAGGAACCAGCTTATTAAGAATGAGCTATATACTTTCTTGATGAAGAGAAGAGAAGAAAGTGCTATGACATTGGCGGCGACTTCGCCTAAATGTAGGATTGTCAATCCGGCTTATAGTAAAAATAAACCGGTTGAACCGCAATCTTTGACTCTTTTATTGATCGCTTGTGGAATCGGATTGGTACTGCCCGTTGTCTACTTGTATGGAAAGACTGTTTTCTCTGTTAAGTTCAATAACAAAAATGATTTGCGCAGATTGACAGATTTGCCTATTGCTGGTGAAATTTGTCATAGCTCTGCTTCGGGCTATGTCGTTTTGAGAGAAAACAGTGTTTCTCCTGCCGCTGAAATGTTCCGTTTATTACGGTCTAATTTACAATTTATGTTGCCGGGTGGAGGAAAGGGTATTCTGTTGGTAACCTCGTCAGAACAGGGAGAAGGAAAATCGTTCGTCAGTCTTAATCTGGCTTACTCGATAGCTTTAATGAGGAAGCGTACGGTTTTGATCGATTTGGATTTGCGGAATCCGAAAATTGCTGATTATTTGGGGCTTTCGGTGACTACTGGGTTGACGAATTATTTGGTTTCGAATAAAGAAGGTGGAGAGAACGATTTGATTCATCATGTGGCACAAGAAGGCTTTCTTGATGTCATAACGGCCGGCCCCGTTCCACCGAATCCTTCCGAGCTTTTATTGTCCGAAAAATTGGATAGTTTAATGGCTCGTCTTCGAGAAAAATATGATTATGTAATTGTCGATACAGCTCCTGTGGAGAGAGTTGCTGATACGTTCTCGTTGACTCGTTTTGTCGATGCCACGTTATATGTTTGCAGGGCTGATTATACGCATAAGAATAGTGTATTCAACGTCGAGGATTTTGTAGCAGAGGGTTCTTTGAAAAATGTAATGTTCGTCTTGAACGATACGGAAATAAAAAAGACTTATGGGTATTCGGTGAAACATACAAGGGGATAAGCGATGATTTCCTTGAATAAAATATTCTATGGGCTGTTTATTCTGATGCTTGTGGCGGGGATTTATACCTATCAATTGATGTGGTTTAAAAGTTCCGACGAGTTGATTACATTGCTTTTAGCTCTTTTATGTGTACTGGATATATTAAGTAATAAGAACCATCGGCGTTATAAAGGTCTTTTTTGGATCGTAGGGATAATGACGTTTTACCTGTTGTATTCGTTGGTTGGCGTTCATTATAATACCCCTAAGGCGATATTCTATGATTTTTTTATTCAAATCAAGCCCTTCATCGCTTTTTATGTAGCTTATGCCATGGGGGTAAGGTTTACGGGAGCTCAAAAACTTTTTTTGAAAAAACTATGCGTTGTTCTCAGTGTGGCGATGTTGGGAATAATACTTGTAGGCTTAGGAGAGGCTTTCTTCTTTCATGTAGCGTACTATGGCCTTATCAGTACGGTTTTATTTTTGATATATTATTATTGCTCTTGCCAGGATATGAGCCGTAAGGACAAGATTATCATGCTGTTTATCTTGTCTGTGGGGTTTTTTAGCACACGCTCCAAATTTTATGGATTTTATGTGGCCGCTCTGTATCTCTTTTTGTGGTACAAACCGGGACAATTGTCGAAAGTAAAGTTAAAGCAGTGGGTAATGATGGCTTTGGTTTTCTGTGGTGTCTTATATGTAGCTTGGGATAAAATCAATTATTATTTTATTTCTTCCGGTTTGTTTTCCGGGGAGGAGAATATGGACGAGTCCTTTGCTCGGGCTGCACTATATATCAGGGCTCCTCAGGCTTTGATGGACCATTTCTTTCTGGGTTCTGGATTGGCATCGTATGCCACCTATTCTTCGGGAATAATAGGCTATTCGCTTTTGTATAAAGAATACAATTTAGATGAGGTTTGGGGACTGTTGGAAGGCGATTGTCCGTTTGTATCCGATACCTATTTCCCTGAGTTGGTACAATTTGGAATGGTAGGGATTGTATTGTTCTTTTATTTTTGGATATGGGTATATAAAAAACTGAAAATTATTACAGGTTCTCCTTATGCGGTGCACCTCCATAAAATAGGCTTGATGATCATTTTGTTTATATTCATTGAGTCGGTTGCAGGTAGTGCTTTCTTGCAAGGTTCCGGTATTATTGTAATGATTCTGTTGGGCTTTGTCGTAAGAGATATTTCTGTGATAAGAGAGAAAGAAACAAGGGTATCAAAAGAAGCGATGGTGAAGAAATGAATAGAAGTACGAAATTTATAAACGATATTTTTATTTATGCCATAGGAAACCTCGGGTCCAAATTGATCACATTTCTTTTGGTTCCTCTATATACATATTATATATCCCCCGATGATTTTGGATATTATGATATTGTCCTGACTCTTACGTTTTTGGCAATGGGGTTTATAACGTTTCAATTGCGAGACGGTACTTTTCGTTTTTTGCTCGATAATGAAGACGAATATACTCGTAAAGGAGTCGTTTCGTTTTCCTATAAATTGATGGCCCAATCCTCTTTGGTGGTATTGTTGGTGGGGATTGTTTTTTCTTTCTTTTACGATATACGGGATTGGGGTTGGATTGTCGCATTTGTAATCACGCTTTCGTTGTATGAGGTAGAAGTCCAAATCGTAAGAGGCTTGGGACAAAATAAATCTTTTGTCTTGGCCGGTATATTGACCGCCTTTCAGATAGGATTGTACAGTTTGATTTTTGTTGCTTGGCTACGAATGGGAATTGCGGGCATATTTTGTTCCAATATATTGTCCCGTTTGGTGACAATGGTTATTATAGAATTTCGGGCACGAGTATTTAAACGCTATTTTATCGTTAGTTTTAGAGATAAGTCTCTGAATAGAGCTCTGTTGAAATATTCTTTGCCTTTGTTGCCGAATGCTGTTTGCTGGTGGCTTTTGGGAAGTTCCAGTCGATTGTTTATAGAACATTTCTTAGGTTTGGAGGCCAATGGTATATTTGCGGTAGCCATGAAATTCTCTACTATATTAGAGACATTTTCGGTGATCGTATATCAAGCATGGCAAGAGACTGCTATTAAACAGTACGGGGCGGCAGACCGGTCGAAGTTCTTTTCCAGAATATTCAATACATATATTCTCATATTGTCCGTTTTAGCGCTGATTTTTGTTTTCGTGCTGAAAATCAATTATTCATGGCTGGTGGATTCTCGTTATTTAGAGAGTTTGCAATATTTATATCCGATGTTTATCTCGGTAATTTGTTTTGCATTGGCATCGTTTTACGATTTGGGCTATCAATGTTCGAAGCAGACCGTGAGAAATCTGCCGGGAGTGATTACTACAACGGGATTGAATTTAATCATGAATTATGTTTTCATTCGTTTTATGGGTATTTGGGGAATTGTCCTTTCGTCCATTCTTTCTTATCTGTTTATGCTTGGTTTCCGGATAATCGATACGTGGAAATTTTTTCCGGTGAAGGTATCGCTGGAAATCATTTATCCGATTTTGTTCTTGATAGGAGGGGCGATAGTATTTTATAGGGTAGATTCGATTATATTGCAAATCATTTATATTACAGTGGTTGTGATTCTTAGCTATTGTATTCAACCGAGATCGATTCGGCAGGAATTACAAATGAAGATAAAAGCCCTGTTTAATTGAATAAAATTTTGGCATAAATAAACGAGTTCGTTGGTAATCTTATTTATACGAAGACTTACGGCATGTTGCGAAAAAAGGTTACACTTGGCAGGGACAAATTTATTTGTTTCTGCTTTCGTTTGTGCTATCTTTGCGGTAATAAATAGACTTTACGTATGAAAATCATAGTTATCAATCCCATTCTTTTTACTCATGAAAAAGGAGTTATACCACATGTAACTACTATAAAAGAGACGATGATCTATGATTTGTGTTTGGCTTATCATCGAGCCGGGCATGCTGTCTCATTGATAGCGGCAGCCGATTATGCACCTGAGAGAAAGGAGACGTATGATTTTGAAGTCGTCTTTTTGAAGTCGATTGGACGAAAAATATTTCAACCGAGTGTACTTCCTTTTTTACCGGGAGTATGGAGGTATTTACAGCAAAGAAAAGGTGATGTCGATATGGTTTTAGCAAGTGAGACTTTTTCTATACCGTCGTTGTTCGCTTCGCTCATTGTCCCTCGTAAAACTGTAATTTGGCAGGAATTAGGAGCTCACAATCGCAAGATGAAAACTTGGCCTTCTCGCATTTGGTATAATATAATAGCTCGTTGTTTTATGCGTAAGGCTTGGATTATACCTCGGTCGTATGTCTCGCAGAGGTTCATTCGGCGATATATGCCTCGTGTCGGCGACCCCATAGGACATGGGGTAGTAGTGACATTGGAGAAAGAGATGTCGAATAAAAAGAGCCAGTTTTTGACTGTCGGACGTTTATTTTGGGAAAAGAATGTCATATCTGTTATTCGTAAGTTCGATGCTTTTCTTTCAAAATATCCTCGATACAGAGATTACATATTGTATATAGCCGGCGATGGCGTGTTGAGAGAAGAGTATGACCGACAAATAAAAGAAATGGGGCGAGAGCGGCAAATCGTCCTATTGGGGAAACTGCCTCATAAAGAATTGTTTCGGTATTATCGGGATTCGAAGGCTTCTTTGTTCGATTCTCTGCGAGAGTTGAATATGCTGGCGATTATGGAATCTGTGGCGATGACAACGCCGGTAGTTACGAATCGTGTGCCGTTTGATAGTGAGATAGTAGAGAAGCGAAAGTTAGGAATCGCTAAAAATGACTGGAACGAGGACGATATAGCTCGAATGATAGAGCGAAATGACGAGTATGTGGAAAATTGCAGGGAATATGCTTCTTTAATTACTGTCGATGCGGTCGCTCGACGAATTATAGATTCGTTTGAGAAGGCTTCGAAATATAATAGCTGATGGGAAAGATTCGGGATATAACGTTCGATATAGCAAAGGGAATAGGGATTGTATTGGTCGTTATCGGGCATTATATCCCAGATACCGCTCCTTCGTGGTATATCGGATTTGTAAGTTTTGTCTATCATTTCCACATGCCTCTTTTTTTTATGATCGCTGGTTTTTTTTATGAGCGTTCTATAAAAAAGATAGGTTATTGGCGGTTTGTACACTCGAAGTTCGAGCGATTGATGTTTCCCTATTTTATTCTCTCTTGGGCGATTATAGGGATTAAAATACTGGTCGATGGGTTTATGCAAGTCGATCACCCGGTTTCGATAAGCGCTTTATATCGAGTGTTCTATTTGCCGGAAGCCGGGTATTTTTTATGGTTCGTTTATGTTTTGTTTTTAATATTTTGTATCGCCCCGGTTTTCAAGGCAGGGAATCGCTTGGTACTATTGTCTCTTCTTTCGCTGGGGCTCGCTTTTTGGGATACGGCTCCCGAATATTTTTGTATTGAACAGTTTTGTTTGAATTCGATTTTCTTTGTATCAGGAATGTGGGTGGCCCGAAAATCATGGATAGAGCAAGCGATATACCGGTATTCTATTCTTTGGATTGTAATTACGATCGGCTTCTCGATCATATATGAATTTATTTCCGATAAATTTTGGATCGAAACTTTGGCCGTCCTCCTCGGTATCACCGGTAGTTTTATGATTCTGGGCATATCCAAGTCATTATCTCGTTTAACTGTCTCATTTGTAGAATGGTTGAAGTATATAGGAACTATGTCCATGACTATATATTTGTTTCATACTCTATTTATGGGTGTGGTAAAGTCAATTTTAACACATATATTGTCGGGCGGAAATATAATAGAATTTGTGTTCGTTACGTTATTTATAGTAGGAACGGGAATAGTCTGTCCCATTTTATTGTATAAATGGGTATGGATAAAAAATAAATTTACGTCCCGAATATTTAAATAACCTGAACACGACCCATGAAGCGAATGCCGCGTATCCTTTTGGTAAATAAATTTTACTATCCGAGAGGGGGAGATTGTATTTGTATGATCAATCTCGAAGCCTTGTTACGTCGTCTCGGATATGAAGTGGCCGTGTATTCTATGGTTTATTCTCAGAATTTGCCCAGTGAAATGTCGGGCTATTTTGCATCGGAAATTTCATTTTCCGATGGACTTAAAAATAAAACAAGAGCGACTTGCCGTATCTTTGGATTAGGAGATATAAAAAAATCGTTTAAGAAGATATTGAATGATTTTCGTCCTGACATAGTCCATTTTCACAATATTCATTCTTATCTTTCTCCGGTTGTCGTAAAATTGGCGAAAGAATATGGCTGTCGTACTGTTTGGACGCTGCACGATTATAAATTGTTATGTCCGTCGTATAACTGCCTTTGTCAAGGGAAAATTTGTGAAGCCTGCTTTACCGATCGTTTTCAAGTATTTCGTCGGAAATGTATGAAAGGAAGCCGGATAGCCAGCGCATTGGCTTATGGAGAAGCCTTATGGTGGGATCGGAAAAAACTGCAACGCTGGGTTGATACTTTTGTTTGCCCTAGTTCTTTTATGGCACAGAAGATGAGAGCTTGCGGTTATGATTACACGAAATTATCCGTAATTTGTAATTTTATAGAACGGGATAAATTGGATTTTTTTCATTCGACAGAGATAAATGAAAGGGAAAAGTCGCGCTACTATTGCTATGTAGGTCGTTTGTCCGAGGAAAAAGGTGTACGCATGTTGCTCGAAGTGGCAGAGTCTTTGCCATTCCCTCTTTATATTGCGGGAGATGGGCCGTTGCTGAATGAGTTACAGGCAAAATATAGTTCGGGAAATGTCATTTTTTTAGGACACCTTTCGTCTATGGAGATAGTACGATTGGTGAAACATGCGCAGACGATGGTAGTCCCTTCCATTTGGTATGAAAATAATCCATTAAGTGTGATAGAGTCTTTGTGTATGGGAACGCCGGTTATCGGAGCCGAAGTCGGTGGAATACCGGAACTGATACGTGAGGGCGATGGTATGTTGTTCCGCATGGGAGATAAGGAAGAATTAGCCTCGGCTATTGTTTCTGTGATGTCTAAGGACAACGTGGATACACAAGGTATTGCACGACGAGCTCAAAAACGATTCTCGGAGGAACGATATTGGGCGGAATTGAAGAATGTGTATGACTTGTGAAAACAAGATGTTCGATATATAAAATTTTTGATAGACCGGTGAAAAAGGTTTATCTTTGCACGATATTTGTAAGAAATGAAAGTTTTTGCGCCTACCGATATAAGCATTATTACCACTTATCGCTGTCCCATGCAGTGTAAGATGTGTAATATCTGGAAAAATCCGACAGATCCGCGGCTGGAAATTCAACCGGAAGAATTGGAGATTTTGCCGCATGTGAAATTTATCAATATAACAGGGGGAGAACCTTTTATTCGTGAAGATTTAGATAAGATTGTGGAGGTCGCTTTTCGAAAGGCCCCCAGAGTTGTTATTTCCACGTCGGGGTGGTTCGAGGAGCGAGTATTGGAGTTGGCGAGAAAATTCCCCAAAATAGGAATACGTATCAGTATCGAGGGCTTATCTCAAAAGAATGATGAATTACGGGGAAGAGCCGGAGGTTTTGATAAAGGGTTGAGTACTCTCTTGTCACTTAGGGAAATGGGGGTGAAGGATATTGGGTTCGGTATAACGGTGTCGAATAATAATTCCGAAGATATGCTTTCCCTATATCGTCTTTCCAAAGCCTTGAATATGGAGTTCGCTACCGCTGCGTTTCATAATTCGTATTATTTTCACAAAGATGACAATGTGATTACCAATCGCGATACCGTTTGTGGTAACTTTGCCGAGCTGATCAATATGCAAATGAGGGAAAAACACCCCAAATCATGGGCACGGGCATTTTTTAATATGGGATTGATAAACTATATCGAAGGAAATCGCCGTATGTTGCCGTGTGAAGCAGGTTTGATGAATTGTTTCATAGATCCTTATGGCGAAGTTTATCCTTGTAATGGGTTGGAAGCTAAGTATTGGAAAGAGAGTATGGGAAACATTCGACAGGCGAACTCTTTTTCGGATATTTGGAACAGCGAACAAGCCCAACATGTGCGTAGTTTAGTACGCAAATGTCCGAAGAATTGTTGGATGGTCGGCACGGTCTCTCCGGTTATGAAGAAATTTGCTTATGCCCGTCACCCCATGGGGTGGATTATCAAAAATAAATTACGTTCTCTTTTAGGGAAACCTGTTTGTCTGGATAAGAAATGGTACGACGTGGGGCAAGATCCCATGCAGGGAAATTTAGGACGTGAGTAAACGGGGGAGGGGAGTGTTGCGATGAAGATAGTTGTAGTCGGTACTCGTGGTATCCCCGATATTCAGGGAGGTGTGGAAACACACTGTGAGGAATTATATCCCCGATTAGCTGCTATGGGACATGATGTGACGGTTGTTCGTCGTTCGTGTTACGTCACTCCCCAAAATAAGATTAAGGAGTATAAAGGCGTTCATTTAAAAGATATTTATGCTCCCCGCAGAAAAAGTATAGAAGCCATTGTTCACACTTTTTTAGCGATTATTTATGCTCGTTGGGTCGGTGCTGACGTTTTACATATCCATGCTATCGGCCCGGCTCTGTTAACCCCGTTGGCCCGGTTGTTGGGATTACGAGTGGTGATGACCCATCACGGTCCCGATTATGATAGGCAGAAGTGGAATAAGACAGCTAAGTCTGTGCTCAGATGGGGCGAACGAATGGGGACGAATTATGCCAACGAAGTGATTGTAATTTCTACTGTGATAGATAATATTTTACGTGAAAAGTATGATCGCACGGACGCGCACTTGATTTATAATGGCGTGAATAAGCCTGTGCCGGCAAAAGACGACAGTTATATTCGGTCGTTGGGGTTGACACCTCGACGATATGTTTTGGCCGTAGGACGTTTTGTGGAGGAGAAAGGATTCGATTTACTCATAAAAGCATTTGCTCGTATTTCCGATTCGAACTGCAAATTGGTCATAGCTGGTGATGCCGACCATGAAGATCATTATTCTGTCTCTTTAAAACGGCTGGCAGAAGAACACCATGTCGTTCTCACAGGCTTCGTAAGGGGTGCTAAATTGAATGAACTCTTTTCCCATGCGCGTTTGTTTGTCCTTCCTTCTTTTCATGAAGGATTGCCCATTGTGCTGCTCGAAGCGTTGAGTTATCGGTTGCCGGTATTGGTCAGCGACATTCCGGCGAATAGGCTTGCCTGCCTCGATGCCTCCGATTTTTTCGCCACGGGGAACATCGGCTCGTTGGAAGAGAGATTATCTTGTAAATTAGAGGGAGAAATGGAAGAACGTCATTATGATTTATCTCCTTATAATTGGGACTATATTGCGTCTCAGGTAGATTCTGTATATCGGTTAGGTAAGAAACCCCGATAATAAAAAATATTCCTTCGATAAAAATTTCCGCTATTTTCGAACTATCTTTTGTCGGTTTTGTTTTTGGAGTATAACAATGGTGTTATTACATAACAATCAAAACAAAACTGATATGAAAAAACTAATCCCAATTCTTTTTGTCGTAGCGGTATTAGCTGCATGCCAAAAAGAGCCCAGCCTTTCCAAGCTGGATGATGATTATGTGGTGTTTACCGATTATGATAAATCGGCCGACTTCGGCGAATATCTCACCTATTATATGCCGGATAGTGTCTTACTTATTACGAATAATGAAAAAGCGACCTATTGGACAAATGAAGATGCCGATTATATTCTCGAAACATTTGCCGATAATATGGCTGCTCGGGGATTCACATTGGTCGATTCGAAAGAAGATGCCGATTTAGGGTTACAGGTAAGCTATATTGAAGACGTACGTTATTTCGTCGATTATCCCAATGACTATTGGTGGTGGGGATATCCCGGATATTGGGGACCCGGATATTGGGGATCATATTGGAACAGTTGGTATTATCCCTATCCCGTAGTATATAGTTATAGTGTGAATTCATTTTTGGCCGAGTTAGTTGACTTAACGAATAAAAACAGTAGCAATCGACGGCTAACGATTCTTTGGGATTCCTATATGGCCGGATTGAAGAGCGGCTCCCCTAGATTAAATAGAAATTTAATAATCCAAGCGATAGACCAGTCGTTTGTTCAGTCTCCTTACTTGACGAATAAATAACGGGCTACCCCATTTTATATATTAATAAAAAGAAAACGAATTATGAAAACTATTAAACACATATCGTTATGGGTGGTAGTCGCTACTTGTATGGTAGCCGTGTCGACCCGGGGAAACGCACAAGCCGTTTCGAGTACTTATTTTAATGTCGATTGGCAGTTTAACGCTCCTGTTGGGAACAGTTATGCCGATAAAGCCAGTGGATGGGGTATGAATTTTGAAGGTGGTTATTATGTAATGCCTAAAATGGCTATTGGAGCTTTTATTTCTTATCACACGAATAATAAATATATAGACAGGCAGACTTTGATGTTAAAGAGCAATTCGGCTCTTACGACCGACCAGCAACATTCGTTGTTTCAGCTACCCTTTGGTCTGTTGGCAAAATATCGCTTTACGACCGACGGAATTTTAGAACCTTATGCAACGGTGAAATTGGGCGCCAATTATAGTCGCATGTCTTCTTATTTGCAGGCTTGGGAGATTTATGATGACACATGGGGTTTTACCGTGTCTCCCGAAATCGGAGTGAGTATTTTCCCGAATCCGAGTGTCCGTTATGGTTTCCACGTAGCTTTGTATTATAATTATGCTACTAATAAGAGTAAAGTATTGACCTATGATATCGATGGTCGCAACAATATAGGGTTCCGTTTAGGGGTCTCTTTCTAAAAAGGTTAGTCTCGGTATAAAGGGGGAATAAATGTATATTCATACACTTTATTCCCCCTTTTTTGTTAAATAAAGAGAGGGGAGTTGTGTCGTAGTGCTTTATATATTATTTTTGTCTCGATTATCAATAATATTCATACATTATGTATCATCGTTTGAGAGTAGGATTATTAGTCGTTTTCTGTTTATCTATCGGAAATTTATTCGGGCTTTTTGCCCAACATTCGACAGATTACTATTCTTTGTCGATGGTCGGAAATGCCGGAAACGGGATTTTTGCACCGTATTATTTGTCTGCCAATAAGCATGGGTTGGTAACACACAGTAAAAGCGGATATTTGCGAGCCTCGGTTTTTAAAGGCTTGGAGATGAACAAACGGTTTTCCTATGAGTTTGGTATCGATTTGGTTGGATTGATGTCTTCTACATCTCCGGTATCCTATTATTCGGACGGAAACCTGAAAACGTATAATCCGGGCGTGTCGTCTTTCCTCATACAACAAGCCTATATAGGCATGAAATACCGCATGATTTTTATATCGGCAGGTTGTCGGGAGCTTACCGATGAAGTAGTAAATTTCGAGTTGAGTTCCGGCGGGTTGGTCTGGTCGGGTAATGCACGGCCTATACCCCAAGTTAGAGCCGGATTTATCGATTTTGTAGATATTCCGTTTACGAAAGGCTGGGTACAGATTAAGGGTGAACTCGCGTATGGAAAGTTTATGGACAACGATTTTTTAAGGGACCATTACAATTATTATAATCAGTATATTACGACCGATGCTTTATATCACCATAAATCCATTTCGTTTCGTTCCAATCCCGACAAACCCTTTGTCGTAACGATCGGAGCCGAACTGGCAGCACAGTTCGGAGGCACAAAACGGTATTATAAAGAGGGCGTTTTGATAGATTCTCTCACGATGAAAAGTCCGACCCGCTTGAAAGATTTTTTTAAAATCTTGTTTCCGTCGTCTGGTGATGGCCAAACCAATGAAGGAGATCAGGCCTACTATTATGGAAACCATGTGGGACAATGGAATTTATCGGCGGAATACAGGTTCAAAGACAATTCTTCTGTAAGAGGTTACTTCGAATGGTATTACGACGATGCATCGGGAATGGGGAAGTTCAATGGTTGGGACGGTCTATGGGGGCTTGAATATAAGAGCGGTAAGAAAAACTGGCTGTCGAATGTCGTTTTAGAATATTTGGATATGACCAATCAAAGTGGGCCTCTGAATTGGTGTCCGAGTGATTATAATGATCCTAAATTGGATATAGAAGCCACGGGAGCCGATGATTACTACAATAACTATTTCTATAACGGTTGGGCGCATTACGGCCTTTCCAATGGTACGGCAATGGCTAAATCCTTGTTGTACAATACAGATGGTTATATGAGATACAAGCATAATAGAATACGAGGAGTCCATTTAGGAGCGTCGGGTTATATTGCTCCCGAATGGAAATATAAAATATTAGCGTCGTATCGAACCTCTTGGGGAACGACTTTTCTTCCGTTAGCCGATACCCAACACGATATGTCGGGGCTGATAGAATGTGTTTATTCTCCGATAAAACTTTCGGGGTGGTCGTTTTCCGCTTCTTTGGCCGGAGATTGGGGCGAGTTGTATGGAGATAAATGGGGTGTTGCTATCGGTATCAGGAAAAGTGGAATTTTAACAATTGGAAAATGAAGAACAAGATAATGATTCGCCGTATTTTAATAGGACTGTTTTTGGGGATTGTTGTCACCTCTTGTACCCATAATGATGGGTATATAGGTCCTCTTTTCGGGAAATGGCAATTGATTGAGATGTGGGAGAATGGTACAATGACCCCACATGATAGCCTTTACTATAATTTTCAGAGTAGTGTCATAAAGTTACAATTGGTTCATCGGGGAGGAATAGAAAATACAACAGAAAATTATTTCGGGAGTTATGTTCGTGAAAATGACATACTGAAATTTAAAATAATGGAACCCTCTTGGTTTGAATTTAAACCTGATTTATCTGTTTTCAAGTTGGAAATGGACAAAGAATATACTTTTTACATTGAGAAACTTACCTCTTCCAAAATGATTTTGACCCGGGGTGAAGATGAACGCTTTGTTTTCCGAAAGTTCTGAATTTACAGATATCGGATTTCCCGATTTTCAGAATCCTCCGAGATTTGCTTGGGATATAATTTAATGAATCCCGACCGGGGATCGAATAAGTCTTCTAATTTTTTAGCGCTGTTTCCTGAGAATAAAATGCCGTTGAGGTCAGAAGTCAGTCTGGCCGAAAACCTTTTGGGGGCGTAAAGTATTGCGCCTGTCAGTTTATGTTTATAGAGCCAGATGAAACAAGTGTTAGGATTTACTCCGCGAGTTAAGTACCCTAAAATAGTTCCGACGGGAATTTCACTGCGTACCGACGAATCCAATTTAACGATTCGGTGTGTAAAGATTTCGGAAAATCGAATGTCTTTAAACCGTTCGATAGCGACTCTTTCTCCATTTTCTGTTAGGAGCCAAATACCTTCCCAACTGTCGATTGGAGCTGTATCGAAATAATGTTTGGCACTTTCTTCGGTATAATTTTCAAGAATGAAACTACGATAAGGAGGCTTACTTTCATAACGCCCTTCTTCATCTTTTATCGATGAGGAACAGAGCATACCGATGCATAGTAAAACTATGAGTTTGATTCTCATTAGAATTTATAGTTGAATCCGAAACTTAGTAATTCTTTCAGTTGGAAATGTCCGAAGTCTTTGTTCAGCGCGCGAGCATCGTCATATCGCAGATGAACAAACAAACGAGTAGAGAAGAAACGGTTGAGGATAAAGTCGAATGTATTTTCCATATCCCCTTGTACATGATCATAGTTGGTGAAATAAAACAGTCTGCAACTCCAAACCATGTTATGATAGAACTCCCATTTGATGCGCCCTTCGAAGGAGGAACCGTATTGATTCATGCTTTTCCCCGATTTGATCCCGAAGCTGGCCGCATCCATGTCGTCGTTAACGATGAATTGCAAGTTGTAGGAAAGCGGAGAGAGCGATATTGATGTCTCGAAACGTTTTTTATCGTTTTTATATTGATAAGACATACCTAAACCCAAATTCAACTCGGCAGGAGATAGAAATGCAGCCACCTTGTTGTTGGAATTAGCGGCATAACTGGTGAAAAATTGTGTCTTGAAATTCATGGTAGCAGTGTAGTACCATTTGTTGTAGGCTTTAAGACCGAATTTCGAGTTTATCTGGAATAAATCTTCACTGATTTTTACAGAATGCAATGTGTCTTCCGGGGCACTGTTGATGTTCAATCTCCATTGTATTAAATTCTCGAATAAGATACGTTGCTCTTTGGGATCGTTATATTTGATAGAGAATTGTTGGTCGCTTAGCAGATTGACATTGCTCGTCCCTCCTTGATACCAATTCTCCGAAACATAGACTTGGGAAAATTGTATGGACGATTGGAAATTGATTATCCATCGTTTTAGTTTGATTTTTTCTTTTCCCACGTCATTTTTTATAATTAGCGGCTTTTCTTTGATAGAGAGAATATGTTTGGCCGGATCGTTTTCGATCACGTATTGTTTAGGCACTTCCGGTAGATTGTCTGTATTGTAATGTATAAGTTTCGGGTAATTGACGATTACATAGTTCTGTGCTAGATTTCGGGTCTTTTCGGCTTGAATCTCGTCTTGTAACCATTTATCGTCCACCGAAAGAGACTTTGGTTTGAATGGGCATTTTTCGGCCGAGGGTAAATGTTGAAAAGGAGTAGACATCTGTTTTTCGAACACGATAGGTAAGAAAAGTGGGTTGACAGGTATTTCGCCCGACCTTTGCATAGCTCTTATGCTGTCGGCATATTCGAGCATACGCAACATTTTGATAACCGGTAAAATCTGTTCGGTTGAATCTGTTTCCAATAATGAAAGTAAATTCTTGTCGGCCTCTTGCTGGCGAGCGATCGAGTCGGTATCGGTAACCTGTATGGTTATAGAATCTGATGGCATGGCCATTGTTATGCTGTCAGATACGATTTCGTTCGTTATACTATCGTTCTGTTCTATGACAGTCGTTGCGAATACTCCGGTTACAGAAAGAAGACCTATGAGAATAGCTGTAATTCGTGAGTTCATAAGAGTATATGTTTGTATTTTTTAAGATAGTGCAACAAGTAGAGAGTAGAAATAGGTTTATTCGATTATGGCAAGGCGTAGCCTATTTTCGCATCTGTTTGCAAAGATAGTGCCAATGAGGGCAAAAGCAAGCTTGCTTGACTTTGCCGAATGCAGCCTATTTTCGCATCTGTTTGCAAAGATAATGATTATTTGATACAAATTGTTTACTGATAGTCTTTCTTTTGGGTAAAAATTGTAAAGTGTTTCTATCTGTTATGGGCTTTTCTCTTCATAGCAAATGAAAAGTGATAATTCTGTTGAATGTTGCGATAGATTGTGGATTATTTTTCCTAATTTTGCGACTTGTAAATGTAACACATAAACCATATTTTATCGTGGAGACTAAGTATATATTCGTTACGGGGGGGGTAACCTCGTCGTTGGGTAAAGGTATTATTTCGGCTTCGTTGGCTCGATTGCTTTTGGCAAGAGGTTATAGAGTAACTATCCAAAAGTTCGATCCTTACATCAATATAGATCCCGGAACATTGAACCCTTATGAACATGGAGAATGTTATGTGACGGTCGATGGACACGAAGCCGACCTTGACTTGGGTCACTACGAGCGATTCACCAATACTCCTACGACTCGCGCCAATAATATTACAACAGGGCGTATTTATCAAAATGTAATAGATAAAGAACGACGGGGCGATTATTTGGGAAAGACGGTGCAGATTATTCCGCATATTACAGATGAAATTAAACGTAACATTAAACTTTTAGGATCGAAGAACCAGTTCGATTTCGTAATCACGGAGATCGGGGGAACGGTCGGAGATATCGAATCTTTGCCCTATCTCGAAAGCGTACGTCAGTTGCGTTGGGAAATGGGGAAAAATTGTGTATGTATTCATTTGACCTATGTACCTTATATTGCTGCCGCTAAGGAATTGAAAACCAAACCGACCCAACATTCGGTAAAACAATTGCAGGAGGTAGGTATCCAACCCGATATATTGGTATTGCGTACCGAGTACGAGTTATCTCTTGCTTTACGTAAGAAGGTGGCATTGTTTTGCAATGTAGATCCTGCGGCAGTGATTCAGTCGATAGATGTTCCGTCTATATACGAAGTCCCTTTGAAAATGCATCAACAGCATTTAGATGAAATCGTATTGACGAAAACCGGTTTACCCATAAACGGAGAACCTCATTTGGAGCCGTGGTTGAATTTCTTGCATCGTATGAAAAATGCGACTAAGACCGTACGTATCGGATTAGTCGGCAAATATGTAGAACTTCCCGATGCCTATAAATCTATCAATGAATCGTTGTTTCAGGCAGCTACCTATAACGATCGCAAACTCGATTTGCAATATATTCATTCCGAGAAATTAAATAGCGGAAATGTGGACGCTATGCTTTCTTCTTTAGATGGCGTGTTGATCGCTCCGGGATTTGGGCAGAGAGGTATCGAAGGAAAATTCATCGCTTTGAAATATGCTCGTGAACACGATATTCCGACATTTGGCGTATGTTTGGGCATGCAATGCATGGTGATCGAGTATGCCCGTGATGTGTTGGGATATACCGATGCGAACTCTACCGAAATGGACGTGACGACCAAGCATAATGTAATAGACTTGATGGAGGAGCAGAAGAGCATAACCAATATGGGTGGGACGATGCGTTTAGGCGCTTATGACTGTATATTGGCCGAAGACTCTATTGCTGCTAAGGCTTATGGAACGACCCATATTCGCGAACGGCATCGCCATCGTTTCGAATTTAACAATGAGTATCGTAAAGCTTTTGAAGATGCCGGAATGCGTTGCGTGGGCGAGAATCCCGAAACTCATTTGGTCGAAGTTGTCGAGGTTCCGTCTTTGCGTTGGTATGTGGGAGTACAATATCACCCTGAGTACAATAGTACGGTTCTTAATCCGAATCCCCTTTTCGTTGACTTTATTAAAGCAGCGATTTCAAAAAAATAATTTAGTAATCTCAAAATTGAAGAATGGATAAAAACACGATTTTAGGTCTTGTATTGATGGTCGTAGTTGTGCTGCTTTTCTCTTGGTGGATGCAGCCTACACCCGAACAATTGGAGGCACAGCGTCGGTATAACGATTCGATTGCCGCTGTGGAAGCGGAACGTATGGCCGAGGCCGCTTTGGCAGAAACACCCGTTTCGACCGATACCGTTTCGGGAGAAGTTGCCGATTCATTAAAAAATGCAGGTTTGATAGCGCGTTTCGGCGAGTTCGCTCCTTGTGCCGAAGGTTCGGAAGAATTTACTACTTTGTCCAATAATAAGGTGACATTGAAGTTTTCTAATAAAGGAGGTCGTCTTTATGAGGCTGTTTTGAATGATTACATGGCCTATGATTCCACGAATGTGACTCTGTTTACCGGAGACGAAAACGACTATGGATTCATTATTCGTACGAATGCGCGCGTAATCGATACACGCGATTTATATTTTACTCCCGAAATCGATGGTAATGCTGTAAATATGACATTACAGCTTGCCAATGGAAGTCAGATGGGTATTCGATATTCTTTGCCGGAAGACAGCTATATGTTGAAAATGGATATCTGGCAGAAAGATATGGACCGGGTAATTCCGTCGAGCGCTGTTTATTGGGATTTTATTTGGGACCAGAAAATGCGCCGTCAAGAACAAGGACGTATGTTTGAGGAGAGAAATAGTGCCTTGTATTATAAATTTGCAGGAGACGATGTAGAGCATTTGAGCGAGTCGGGTAACGATGAAGAGAAAGCGACTACGAGCCTCAAATGGATTGGGTTTAAAAACCAGTTTTTCTCTACTGCTTTTATTGCCGATGGAAAATTTAACGACGGAATTTTTACCTCTCGGTCTTTGGAAGAAGATAGATATTTGAAACAGTTTCATGCCGAGAGTACGATAGATTATGATTCGAAAGAGCCGCAGGTTGCCGGATTCAATATTTTTCTCGGACCGAATTCTTATCCATTATTGTCCTCTTATGACGATGATCTTTCGGGAGACCAGACACTCGATTTGGATAAGCTCGTTCCACTGGGATATAAGTTTTTCCGTTGGATAAATACGCTCATCGTTATACCGGTATTCACCTTCTTGGGTAAATTTTTCAGCAATTATGGCGTTATCATTTTGTTGTTGACGATATTTATAAAGCTCGTTTTATTCCCCTTCACGTATAAATCTTATAAGTCGCAGGCTCGTATGCGGGTTTTAGCCCCTCAAATTAAGGAGATTAATGATAAGTATCCGGGGCAGGATAAAGCGATGGAGCGTCAGCGTTTGACAATGGATCTGTACAGCAAGGCGGGAGTGAATCCTATGGGCGGGTGTTTGCCGTTACTTTTACAAATGCCTATTCTTATTGCGATGTTCACCTTCTTCCCGTCTTCTATCGAGCTTCGGGGTGAATCGTTCTTGTGGGCGAAAGATTTGTCGACCTATGATGCTATCGTGAGTTGGGATACTTATATACCGTTGATAACGCCCTATTTTGGTAATCACATCAGCCTTTTCTGTTTGTTGATGACTATTACCAACTTGATATACACCAAAATCAATATGCAGAATACCGCCGGACAACAACAGATGCCGGGTATGAAGTTCATGATGTATCTGATGCCCGTCATGTTCTTGGTATTCTTCAATAATTATTCGGCCGGGTTGAGTTATTATTATTTCTTGTCGTTGTTGATTACGATTATTCAAACCTATGTATTCCGTAAATGTATCAACGAGGAGAAAGTTCTTGCCGAGTTGAAAGAGAATCAAAAGAAACCTCGCAAGAAGAGCGGTTTCATGGCTCGGTTGGAAGAAGCGCAACGCCAGCAGCAGGCTGCGTTGAGAGAACAACAGAAGCAACGAAACAAACAACAGCGTCGTCGATAAATAACGAAGGGGAGCATTGCTCCCCTTCGTTATTTATGATAGTTTCGGATTTTTCCCGTTTTATTTTATGGGAAAGAATACCGGAAACATACTCCTTTTATATACGATCGGCAAGTGACAACTTCGTTCTCCATCGTTCTTTTTAGTAGTGGCGCAGGTAGTTTATGCGGCAATCAGTGCAGATGATTTTGTAGAAACTGTCTTAGTACCGAAGCATGATTGTGGGTGGCATCTTTTGAGGCATACAATAATGTTATTCGATCGTGGCTCTTTATTCTTTCGACGAAATCTTTTACAGAGGCGGAGTTTTCCAACTCTTTTGAATATAGCGATACGAATCCCTCCCAATGCTCTTGCGGATTCTCATGGAACCATCGGCGTAATGCGGGAGAAGGAGCAATGTTCTTCTCCCAGATATCATATTTCAGAGCCTCTTTTTTCGTGCCTCTGGGCCATAGGCGATCTATTAATATGCGATAACCGTCCGATACTTTTGGGGGATCGTATACCCGTTTTATATTGATTTGCATGGTTCTCTATTTCCTTAATTCTTTTTCCATTTCAATAGCTCGTGGAAAGACTATATTGTTTTCGAGGTGAATATGTTGGTGTAGGGCTTTTTCAAAAGATTTCAATCTGTCGAGAGCCAATCGGTAACTGTTGCAAGCATCTTTGGGGACTGTGTAGTTTTGGGTTAATCGGTTGATATGCTGGAATCGTTCTCCCTCAGCCTCGTGTTCCGACAACATTACCGAGATGGGAGCTTCGATCGAACCGCAATGGAAATCGGGTAAATGTTTGTGCTCTTCTCTGGCCTTAAACATTTCGTAGATATAAGGGAATAAAACTAATTCTTCTTTGTCGAGATGGCTGTAAAGGCTTTCGAGCGAGTCGTGAAAGAGAGTACGTATTTTGTATAGTTCCGGGTGGCGGTCTCCGTGGACATTACAAACTTTGTCCAAGAGATGTAATAATTCTGGTCCGTGCGAGCGAATGTTGCGGTGGTGGATTTTGAGAATATAGTCTATGAGCAAATCGATAGGCCAATTGGTAAAATCGATGTTTCCGTGAGCAGACGATGGAGTGTTTTCGAGTTCTTTTTGGACTTGGTCGAGTTCTACATTTGCATTTTTACAGGCTTCGAGCAACGGTGTGGAACCGTGGCAACAGTAGTCGATACCGTATTTTTCAAATACATTCGCCGCTCCGTATTTGTCGGTGACAATTTGGCCGACAGTCAGGGTTTCGTAGGATTTCATATTCCGATATATTTTTATTTCCCGGAAATTCCCGGTATTGTCAATACAATTTATCGAAGAAAAAGTTTCGAGGTTTATGGTTATTTATTCTATACGTTCGGGTATAAGAAAAGAGATTATCCCAACGAGCGAGATAATCTCTTTTCTATATGGTAATCTATATTTGCCGGTTAGTTATTTTCGGGGCGTAATTTTCGAACGGTCACACCGGCTTGCCACATCTCGCTTTCTCTCAACTCTTTCAACTCTTTGTTCAGTCCATCGCGATATCCCTCTTTACTGTTCGTGTCGATAGAACGTTGAGCTTCGTTCCCTTTGGCTACCTCTTCATACAGTTCTTCGAATACGGGTTTGGTAGCATCGCGAAACTTTTTCCACCAGTCGAGAGCTCCTCGCTGGGCTGTTGTCGAGCAGTTGGCATACATCCAATCCATACCGTTTTCGGCGACAAGAGGCATCAGTGATTGGGTAAGTTCTTCGACCGTTTCGTTGAATGCTTCCGAAGGGCTGTGTCCGTGTGCGCGCAGTGTGTCGTATTGTGCGGCGAAAATACCTTGAATGGCCCCCATGAGAGTTCCCCGTTCTCCGGTAAGGTCGGAATAAACCTCGCGTTTGAAAGTAGTTTCAAAAAGGTATCCCGAACCGACTCCGATACCGAGAGCTATAACTTTCTCTTTGGCGTGCCTAGTCGCATCTTGGAAAATAGCATAGCTCGAATTGAGTCCCCGACCTTGCAAGAACATGCGCCGTAAACTGGTTCCCGAACCTTTGGGCGCAACCAGTACTACATCGACATCGGCAGGAGGAACGATACCCGTGCGCTCTTTGTAGGTGATGGCGAATCCATGAGAAAAATAGAGCGTTTTACCGGCGGTAAGATGTTTTTTCACTTTGGGCCATACCTCTATTTGAGCTGCGTCGGAAAGAAGGTATTCGATAATTGTTCCACGCTGGCAAGCCTCTTCGATTTCGAAAAGCGTTTCGCCGGGAATCCAGCCGTCGGCCACCGCTTTATCCCATGTCTTCGAACCTTTTCTTTGTCCGACGATGACATTAAATCCGTTGTCCCGCAAGTTCATACTTTGTCCGGGACCTTGTACGCCGTATCCGATAACGGCGATGGTTTCGTCTTTGAGGATTTCTCTTGCCTTTTCCAATGGAAATTCTTCCCGGGTGACTACATTTTCGTCAACACCGCCAAAATTCATGATTGCCATTTTCTTTTTTGTTTAGAGGTTAATTAAATTAGTTTTATCTGTTTTCAAATATGATTCTTCCTTTGCAGTACACGGTTTGGTCGTCCCGTATTTCTAAGGTAAAATGATCCGGTGCTTCTTCCTCTTTCAGCAGTTGCAGAGTAGAACCGTATCGAGCTTCGTTGGCATAGCTTATCTCGAATCGTCGGATACGTTGTTTGTCATACCGTTCGAAAGGGAAAAGGTCGAGTTCGTGCTCGATGTATTTCACACTGTTGACGTGTCGATTCAAATCTATATCGTTATAAGTCACAGGATAGATTACTGCATTTTCGTCATGTACATCGCGTACTCTCGATTGCTTTTCGATGGGACATGCTTTGTCCGATATGTTCTCGGCGATATATTCGAATTGACTTATATCTACCGATGTGCGACTATCCAAATCGATAACGACCCAAATCGTGCGGGCATATCCGCAGGGAGAGCCGTCCTCTCCCAGTATGGCGAAGTTTCTCGATGAAAAATGCTTGTTATACCCTTCGATCCATGTTTGTAAAGTATAATGCTCGTTGATGAGCGGATAACGGTACATTTCGACGGTGAGCCGGGAGAGTACCCATACTTGCCGGTTTTTGATGAGCGTACTGTATCCCACGCCCCACGATTCGGCATGTAACGTAGCCACTTCGAGTATTCGTTTGGCGAGCAGGGTGAGCGGCAACTCCTGTTGGCCGTTTCCTTCGGCCGGCTCTACGGTATAAGTTTTGGAGTAGACCGGTTCTGTTTGTCGTTTGGATTGTTCTTCTTTTTCTTTCATAGTTGGTTTTGCCGGTATTGTTGTTCTTGTAGGAATATGCTTACGTGCTCGACGGTCGATTTGGTTATGGCGACGCGTCCCGACCGGACGAATTGCATGACATCGTATCGACTCAGTTCTTCGAACAGAGATTGAGTTTCGTCGGGGTGGCCCGATTTCTCGATGACGGTATATGTGCGGTTCACTTCCAAAATGCGGGCATTGTGTTTGCGAATCAAATCTTCGATGCTCCTGTCGTCCAGTAGTTTGTCGGTAGGAACCTTGTAAAGTGCGACCTCTTGAAAAATGATTTCGTCGTCGGTATAAAAGAAGGCGCGTAGTACGTCTATTCGTTTTTCTATCTGTTTGACCAGTTTTTCCATCGTTTCGCGGTCGCTGTATGTCGTGATGGTAAATTTGTGTACACCTTCGATAGCCGATCCCGATACCGACAGGCTTTCGATATTGAGCTGTCGGCGTGTAAAGATAATCGAAATCTGATTCAGTAATCCTACTTGGTTTTCAGAATAAACGGTTACGGTATATAATGTCTGTTGAGTCATATCGGTCTTAATATTTTTCAGTGGCGTTGAGCATGATATGGGTTACACAGCTCCCGGCGGGAGTCATCGGGAATACCATGCAATCCGGGTCTATTTGTACATCGAGCAGGTAAGCTCCGCGGTGGTCGAGCATACGTCGTATGGCAGAGTCGAGTTCTTCGCGGGTGGCGACCCTTTCGCCGGCTATGCCGTAAGCTGCCGCCACGCCCGTAAAATCGGGATTCAGCATTGGGGTTTCGGAGTAGCGATGGTCGAAGAACAGGTCTTGCCATTGTTTTACCATACCCAAGAAATTATTATTGAGAATAATGATCTTCACATCGATACCATATTGCATGATTGTACCCAGTTCTTCGATTGTCATTTGCAGTCCTCCGTCTCCGGTAAAAAAGCAGACCGTGCGGTCGGGATTGCCTATCTTGGCTCCGATAGCGGCGGGAAGGCCGAACCCCATAGTACCCAATCCGCCGGAGGTAACGATACTGCGGGATCTTTTGAACCGGTAATATCGGGCCGACAGCATTTGGTTTTGTCCCACGTCGGTCACGAGAATACTGTCGTTGCCCGTGGCTTCGGATACCTTTCGGGCGACCTCTCCCATATTCATCAATGGTTTCCGGGGGTGTATCTCCGGTTCTATGACCTTTTCTTTTTCCACCTTTTCACACACCGAGAAAGATTCTATCCATTCGGAGTGTTCGGCGGGAGCGATTTTTTCATTCAGCTTTTGCAATACGGCACGGGCATCGCCCAGTACCGATACATCGCACTTCACGTTTTTGTTGAATTCCGACGGGTCGATGTCTATATGAATTACTTTGGCTTGTCGGGCATATTGTTTCAAGTCGCCCGTTACTCGGTCGTCGAACCGCATGCCGATGGCGATGAGCAGGTCGCATTCGTTGGTCTTAATGTTGGCGGCTATGCTGCCGTGCATGCCTAACATGCCTTTGTATAGGGGGTGGTCGGTCGGTATTGCCGATAATCCCAACAGAGTGCAACCTACCGGTATATCGGCTTTTTCGGCCAGCTCCGACAATTCCTTTTCAGCATGGGAGATAACTACCCCCTGACCGGCGAGTATGAACGGTTTGCGAGACTGGTTGATAAGCCGGGCGGCTTCCTCTATTTCGCCGGGTTGTATGTCGGGATAAGGGTTGTAGCTGCGAATGAATTGACAGGGTTTGTAGTCGAATTCGGTCATTCCCGTTTGGGCATCTTTGGCAATGTCGAGAACCACGGGACCCGGACGACCGTTCCCGGCGATGTAAAAAGCTCTTGCTACCGCCCAAGCTATTTCTTCGCTGTGACGTATCTGGTAACTCCATTTGGTCACCGGCTGGGTGATTCCTACGACATCGGTTTCCTGAAAAGCGTCCGAGCCTAATAGGGGAGAGGCGACCTGCCCGGTGATGACGATGAGCGGCGTACTGTCCATCATGGCATCCGAGAGTCCCGTGATGATATTGGTGGCGGCGGGACCCGAGGTGACCATGACGACTCCGGTCTTCCCCGATACTCGTGCGTACCCTTGTGCGGCATGTGTAGCTCCTTGTTCGTGTCTCACGAGGATATGTTTCAATTTGTCTCGATAATCGTAGAGAACATCGAATACGGGCATAATGGCTCCTCCCGGATATCCGAATATATACTCTGTCTTTTCTGCGATGAGCGATTTGATGAGCGCTTCCGCTCCGCTTATTTTCTCTGTTGCCATAGTCGTTTTGTACAATTGGGACTCTGTTTCTTAGATAATTCGTACAGCACCTTTATCGGCCGAGCTTACTAAGGCAGCATAGGCTTGCAAGGCTTTCGATATGTTTCGTGTTCTGTGTCGAGGGGTGAATGCCTCTTTTCCCCGGGTGTTTTCTTCTGCTCTGCGACGTTCCATTTCTGTTTCTTCGATAAGCAGGTTGATGCTGCGGTTGGGAATGTCTATTTCGATGAGGTCGCCGTTCCGCACTAATCCTATGTTTCCGCCGGCGGCTGCTTCGGGCGAGATATGTCCGATGGAAAGTCCCGATGTCCCTCCTGAGAAACGCCCGTCTGTAATGAGGGCACAGGCTTTGCCGAGGTGTTTCGATTTGATATACGAGGTAGGGTAGAGCATCTCTTGCATGCCGGGGCCTCCTTTGGGTCCCTCGTAGATGATGACGACCACGTCTCCGCTCTCTACTTTCCCGCCGAGTATGCCTTCGCAAGCCTCTTCCTGCGATTCGAATACTTTGGCTCTTCCCTTGAAGCGGAAAATGTTTTCGTCCACTCCGGCCGTTTTGACGATACAGCCGTCTTGGGCGATATTACCGAAAAGTACGGCCAGTCCACCGTCTTTGACATAAGCGTGTTCGAAATCGCGAATACACCCTTTCGAACGGTCGGTATCGAGCTTGTCGTAATAGTTTTCCTGAGAACCCATCACGAGGTTGAACCGGTTGCCCGGTGCGCTTTTCCAAAGCCTTTCCGCTTCGGGGGGACATGTTCCGTTTCGTATCGCATACTGTTCGATGGCTTCGGTTAAGGACAGTCGATCTACTCGATGGACAGATGCGTCTATCAGCCCCTCTTTTTCGAGTATGGCGAGAATCGAGAGAATACCTCCCGCACGGTTCACGTCTTGTATGTGATAGTGCGAATTGGGTGCTACTTTGCAAAGTACCGGCGACTTGCGGGACAGGGTGTCTATGTCTTGTATCGTAAAGTCTACTCCGGCCTCTTGGGCTATGGCGAGCAGGTGCAATACCGTGTTGGTGGAGCCCCCCATGGCAATATCGAGAGTCATCGCATTGAGGAATGCCGCGCGAGTAGCGATGTTACGGGGCAATACACTTTCATCGCCGTCTTGGTAATAAGCCCGGCAGTTCTCCACGATTTGTCGGGCAGCTTGTATGAATAACCGTTCCCTGTTGCGATGGGTCGCTACGACAGTACCGTTTCCGGGGAGAGCCAGACCGATGGCCTCGTTGAGGCAGTTCATGGAATTGGCGGTAAACATGCCCGAACAGGAACCGCAGGTAGGGCATGCGGCATGTTCTACTCGGCGCACTTGTTCGTCGCTTATGGTTTCGTCGGCCGATTCGACCATGGCATCGATTAAATCGAGTCCTTTCCCATCGAGCTGCCCTGCTTCCATAGGACCTCCCGATACGAAGATGGTAGGAATGTTGAGCCGCATGGCCGCCATGAGCATGCCCGGTGTGATTTTATCGCAATTACTGATACAGATCATGGCATCGGCCTTGTGTGCATTGACCATATATTCGACGCTGTCGGCGATGAGGTCGCGGGAGGGAAGGGAATAAAGCATGCCGTCATGTCCCATAGCTATGCCGTCGTCGATAGCGATCGTGTTGAATTCGGCGGCAAAGCATCCTAATTTCTCGATTTCTTTTTTTACCGTTTGCCCTATTTCATGCAGATGTACATGGCCGGGAACGAATTGGGTGAACGAATTGACGATTGCGATGATGGGGTTTCCCATCTCCGTTTCTTTCATGCCGTTGGCTCTCCATAGAGCTCTCGCTCCTGCCATTCTCCTTCCGCCAGTGCTCGTCGCACTCCGCAATTGATGTTTCATAATCTGTACTCATTAAAAGAAAAACCTTTCCGCTGTGTGGAAAGGTTTTTACAATTACTCTAATTTAACATTCTATGAGAAGTAACTACATACGCCTTTCCACCTTACCGACTCACGACAAGAAGCTCGCTAATGACCGATAGAGAAATGACGTGTAGTAACATAATTATCACATAAATATTGTTTCTGATGTTGCAAATGTATAACTATTTTGTGATATAAACAAATAATTTGAAAGAAAATATATGTTTACTATTTTAAATTGCTTGTATTTACGGAGTTTAATGTGATAAATGAAAATAAAAAACATCGTATAATTGTGCGATTGAAACCCGGTTAATTTTTGTCTTCTTGCTTCTGCCTAAGGAATGGCTGGAATTGAAAAAAATAAAGTGTATATTTGCAAGGTTTTATCCATCGAGAAAGAATCAAGTTATCGGAGAAGCGTTGAAAATTCGTCGAGTTATAAAGGCAAGTTTAGGAGCGATCGTCGGTATTGTTCTGGTTGCGTGTAGTCCTACCCGCCATGTCCCGGACGGTAGCTATCTGCTCGACCATGTAAAGATAGAGACCGATGATAAGTCGGTGAAACCTTCCGATTTGAAATCCTATTTGCGTCAAGAGCCTAATCACCGTATGTTCGGGTTGTTCCGCTTTACGCTCGGGCTATATAATTTGTCGGGAAACGATTCGACCAAATGGTATAACCGCTGGGTAAGGAATGCCGGTACACCCCCGATAATTTACGACCCGGTTTTGATAGAAAATTCTCGTATGCAAATGGAGAAGGCCATGAATAATAAGGGGTACATGGCTGCTCGGGTCGATGTCGATACGGTTTCGAAAGGTAAACGTATGGACGTGTTCTATCGAGTCTCGGCAAATACGCCGCATTACATAGACGATATAGACTATCGTATTTCAAACGATACGATTTCCCGGCTTGTCGAGCGGCAATATGTCTCTCATTCGCTTTTGAAGAAAGGATCGAATTTCGATAGAAATGTGTTGGACGAGGAAAGGCAACGTATTTCCGATATGTTGCGGCGTGATGGCTTTTATGCTTTTAATAAAGAACTGATTACCTATACGGCGGATACCGCCGACCGTTCGAAAGCAGTCGATCTCACTATGAACCTCGTTCCTGAGTCTGTTGCCAATGCTTCGGGGTATCGTCCGTACGAACGGTATTATATGAGGAAAATCTATTTTGTGTTGTCTTATGACCCGACGGCGACCGACCAAATCGATGTTGCCAATGCCGGTACATATAAGAATTATTATTTCGTGGAAGGCGATCGCCCTTATATTCGACGGGAAACATTGGTGGAGAATTGTTTCATTCGTCCGGGGTTGTTGTTCAGTAGTCGAGATGTGGACAATACCTATACGGCATTCGGGAGATTGCGTATTGTCAAATATGTCAATATTCGCTTCGAGCCGGCCGGTCGGAACGACGAAGGTGTAAATCAATTGGATTGTTATATCTTGCTCAGCAAGGATAAGCCGCAGTCTGTCTCGCTCGAATTGGAAGGTACTAATTCCGAGGGCGATTTAGGTTTTGCCGTGGGAGCTACTTATCAACATCGTAATATCTTCAAGGGTTCCGAAACTTTTTCGGCTAAGGTACGCGGTGCTTATGAAAGTTTGTCGGGCGATTTGAGCGGACTCATCAACGACCGATATACCGAGTTGGGAGGGGAGATAGGAGTTACTTATCCCAAATTTCTTTTCCCGTTTTTGCGTACCGATTTTCGGCGGCGTATGAAGGCCAGCACCGAATATAGTATAAATCTTAATTTCCAGCAACGTCCCGAGTATACGCGAGTCATTTGGGGAGCGGCTTGGAAATATAAGTGGACGACCAATCGGGGATTCTACCGTCACAACTACGACCTGTTGGATATAAATTATGTCTATTTGCCCCGTAAGACCGACGGATTTCTCGAAAACATAGCCCCCGATAATCCGCTTTTACGATACAGTTACGAGGATCACTTCATCATGCGTATGGGATATACCTTTTATTGCTCCAATCTCAATCCCTCCAATCCGGTGCAGCGTCGCACCAATGTCTATACGTTGAGGGCTGCGGGAGAAATAGCGGGCAACGTGCTCAATGCCTTTTCCAAACTTACCTCGAAAGAGCCCGATGGGGGATACAAGATTTTTGGTATTCGATATTCCCAGTATGCTAAATTCGATTTCGATTATAGTTTTACCCATTTAATTGACGAGCGAAACTCTATTGCTTTTCATGTAGGCGGAGGAATAGGCATACCCTATGGGAATTCCGATATTTTACCTTTTGAGAAACGCTACTATTCGGGTGGAGCCAACAGTGTGCGGGGGTGGTCGGTAAGAACGCTCGGTCCCGGTAGTTATAACGGCAATAATTCTGTATCCGAATTTATCAATCAGTGTGGAGATATACGCCTCGATATAAATCTTGAATATCGTACCAAACTATTTTGGAAAGTAGAGTTGGGGGCTTTTATCGATGCCGGTAATATTTGGACGATCCGTGATTACGAATCACAGCCCGGCGGTCAGTTCCGACTGGATTCGTTTTATAAGGAAATTGCGTTGGCCTATGGATTGGGAATCCGTCTGGATTTCAGCTATTTCTTACTTCGCTTCGACATGGGAATGAAAGCCTATAATCCGGCGGCCGGACAAGACCATTGGGCAATCGCTTCGCAAAACTTCAAACGAGATTCTGCGTTTCATTTCACGGTAGGGTATCCTTTCTGATACTTCTATTTTATATGAGGTCTACAAAAAATAGGATACATATATTTGGAATATCCCGAAATATCCCTAACTTTGCAGCACTTTTTCATAAAAGGTCGGTTGAGTAGCTCAGCTGGATAGAGCAACAGCCTTCTAAGCTGTGGGTCTTGGGTTCGAATCCCAACTCAATCACTCGAAAGGGAAGCAAATTTTTTGCTTCCCTTCTGTTTTTATACGACTTTATTAATTCTCTTCCCATCTACTAAAATTTCACACTCCTCCTCTGTGTTTTTGCAACGCAAAAATATAGGGGAGGTGGCACGAAGTGACGGAGGGATTAAAAAACACTGTCAAAAAATTCCATGTAATCTTTCTAACCCCTCTCCTCAGAAACTATTGTTTCTTCGGTCTCTCCCCTATATTTTGCGTTGCAAAACACAGGGGAGTGTCTTGTTGTATAAAAACCTCGTTAGACTGTAACGAAATAAGAAATGTGCCTCCCTCTTCTGCGCACGTATGTGCGATAGGGTAGATGTCCAAAGGGCGGAGAGGTTGGAAAATACGGGCGGTGGAGTTAAGTCTCGTCCACCTTTTGTTTATCATAAATGAGGTGGAGTGTACCACAGGACGAGGGAGAAATAAACATACAAAAGCTCCCCCTGCTTAGCAACAAGTCGAGACGGGCTTGAAATAGAAATAAGATTCTTTTTGGAGGCGAATTTTGTAGAGAGATTTAGGCTTAATTCACCGAAAAGGAAGAGCTTTATGGGTTTATGTAGGGTGCTTATTCAGCAATCGTTGCTGTCGAAACTTTCGACTTTCACCCGTTTGCGTGATTTGAATACCAGCATATCCGCTACGAAATAGTTGAACAATCCCGAAATAAGCAGGGCGGCAAGATTACAATAGATAACGTCCCAGCCGAATATCTTTTGGAAAATGAGTAGAAAAAACATTTTCATTAAGAAGCCGGCCCCCGATGAAAGATTGAACATGAGAAAACGAATACAGAAATCAGATGTCGAACGACGGCCGATTCTACTTTTCCATATCCAAAAATAAGAACATAAGAAATTGCTCAATACGGCAAATTCAAAACTGATGATAGGTGAAAGGACATATACCTCCCAGTAGCTGCTGAATATAAAAGTCGAGCATATCCACAGTATCAAGGTATCGACACCTGTGCCCAATAGCCGACTGACTACGAATTGTAGGTAAATACGCAGCTTTAACACCGTATCTTTATTATTTTTTAGGAGAATAGGGTTTCAATGGATCTTGTTTGGACAAAACGCGACGGTCGGTGATGAATTGAACCAACCATGCCACGAACAAGAAGCAAGCAATGAACAATCCAGCTACATCGAATATGCCCAATGTTTGCCCTTCGATGGTCCACTTTATTTCCGAGAGGGAAGTATACATGAACACCGTGTTGATGAGAATAACGATCAATCGGAATTCAGTTGGCCCGAGGCTGCCGTAAGTGAGCAGGAACTTACCGCTTAGGATTGTCGAGATATACGTATAAATTGAAAGAACCAAATAGCCCACTAATACCAACATCGCTACATCGAGCCTAAACATGGGCGAAAGACCGGCTCCGATACACATGATACAAATGGTGACGGCATCGAGCGTATGGTCGATAAAAAATCCATAAACGGGTCTTTGTGCATTCCTTACTCTGGCAAGAGTGCCGTCGAGGCTGTCGCCATACCAGTTAATTACCAACCCGAGAGAAGAAATCCACAGGTAGTTTTTATCTATATGAGCCAATACGAATCCCACTGCGCATACGAGAGCTCCTACTACACCGGTGTATGTGAGGAAGTCCGAAGTAACCCATGCCGGTTGTCGTTGAGCCAGCCAAACCAAAACTTTTTTCTCTGCTGCATTGAGCACGGAAGTCTGTATTCTTTCAGATGTTTCTTTTCCCATTTCCTAATTTTTGTACAAAAGTACAGATTATTTAGCAAACCGAGTAAAAAAAGTGTATTAAATTATTCATGTTTTTGAAAGATTCGGGTATTCTGCGGAGAGCAAGGCGGATAACTAAAATAAGTTTTTGGGTTCTGTTTTTATCCCATGAAGTTGTCGTCATGCCATCGACCGGTGTCATATCGACCGTCCGGATAGTACATGGTTCCATAGCCTTCTTTACAGCCATTGACGAAATCCCCTTCGTATCGGTTCCCGTTTTTGTAGAAGAATACACCCTTTCCGGTACATTGCCCGTTTACGAAGTCTCCTTCGTATCGCTCTCCGTCAGTCCATATATAGATTCCTTTTCCATGCCTTATCCCTTCTACGAAATCGCCGTAGTAACATTCCCCGCCTTTGTGAATGAAAACACCTTTTCCGGTACGTTTTCCTTCGATAAAATCTCCTTCATAGCGATCTCCGTCGGCCCAGAAAAAGAAACCTCTTCCAGAGGGTAAGCCGTCGACAAAGTCTCCTCTGTAATATTCTCCGTCTCTCTGGGTATAGATCCCTTTCCCATGTTGTTCCCCGTTTACGAAATCACCTTCGTAGCGTTCTCCGTTTGCCCACGTGTAGATACCGCGACCTTCGAATTTGCCGTTTGCAAATTGGCCCTCGTATCGGTTTCCGTTTGGCCAAGTATACATACCGGATCCCTCGAACTTTTCATTGACGAAATCTCCTTCATATCGTTGTCCTTCCGGGAATGTCATTATACCTTTGCCTTGTATTTTTCCGTCTTGAAATTCTCCTTCGTATATAATCCCGCAGAGGTCGGTAAGTGTGCCCCAACTGGGTTTGCCATCTTTGAGAACTCCTTTGAATGTACCGTCCGGGAGGCTGATACCCTCTCTCGGTGTTTCGCTGTAATAAGTCATGGTATTTTTATTATGATATCTTCAATCGTGTATTCGAGATAACGATAGGCGAATATAGGAAAATACAGTCGATTTTCCAAATGTCTCGGCAGAAAATTATATGGGTCGCGTGACGGAAAAATGGTTGTGATTTAATATGTATATATCTTATAATGAATGTATTGTGTTCGGCTTTAACCGCAGGGCTGTTTATGCCGATAACCTTTTGTTATGAATGGTAAAAAAGAATGATAATCAAAATCAGGTTTCACTTGTTATATTTGTAACGGAATAAAGAAAACTCATCATTTAAATATAACAAATATGGAATTTTTGACGAATGAAAAACTCACGATCGTGGGTGCTGCCGGTATGATCGGTTCGAATATGGCACAGACTGCATTGATGATGCGTTTGACACCTCATTTATGTTTGTATGACCCTTATGCTCCGGCATTGGAAGGTGTTGCCGAGGAATTACGTCATTGTGCATTTAAAGGGGTAGATATAACCTTCACGAGCGACGTGAAAGAAGCTCTTACGGGAGCCTCGTATATCGTATCTTCCGGAGGGGCTGCTCGCAAAGCAGGAATGACAAGAGAGGATTTATTGAAAGGAAATGCCGAAATTGCCGCTCGATTCGGTAAGGATATACGCAGCTATTGTCCCGATGTGAAACATGTGGTCGTCGTTTTCAATCCGGCCGACATTACGGGGTTGATCGTATTGCTTTATTCGGGTTTGAAACCGTCTCAGGTATCTACGCTTGCGGCGCTCGATAGTACGCGTTTGCAGAGCGAGTTGGCAAAATATTTCCATGCGGTAGCCGATGAAATCGAGAATTGTCGTACCTATGGAGGGCATGGAGAACAAATGGCGGTTTTTGCTTCGACGACAAAAGTAAAAGGAACTCCGCTCGCCGAGCTTATCGGAACGGAAAAATTACCGGCCGAAGACTGGGAGAAGATACGCCAGCAAGTCGTTCAAGGAGGCAAACACATTATCGATTTGCGAGGACGCTCTTCTTTTCAGAGCCCGGCCTATCTTTCTATCGAGATGATTGCTGCGGCAATGGGTGGAAATCCTTTCACGTGGCCGGCTGGTGTTTATTTGTCTGACGGGAAATTCAACCACATACTTATGGCGATGGAGACAATTCTCGATCGTTCGGGAGTACATTACAACCCGGTTTATGGTACGCCGGAAGAAGATAAAGAATTGGAGCGCAGTTATAAGCATTTGTGCGATTTGCGTGATGAGGTGATAGCGATGGGAATCATTCCCCCGGTTTCGGAATGGAATAAACTGAATAAAAATATCGAATAAACAGCGTTGTCGAACCTGTGGAATCCTGTTATAAAAATAGCGGCTTTTTACGAGAAGCCGCTATTTTTATCTTTATATTATACGGGAACCGGTAAATCAACGTCCGAAGTTAAATATGTCGGAGTGTATATGCTCCCGATCCATAATGACTTTCAACTCTTCCACTTTATCGGGATAAGTATTAGCTAAATTATTGTCTTCATGCGGGTCTTCGGCAATGTTGTACAACTCATGAGTCGGGTTTCCGTTTTTGATATTTTGTCGAATCAGTTTCCAATCTCCGGCTCTTACGGCTTGGCGACCGTTTTCCTCGTGGAACTCCCAATACAAGAAGTCATGTTGCCGTTGTTCCCCCTTTCCGGTCAGAGTAGGGAGTATAGACAACCCGTCCATCGCCTCTTCGCGCCAATTCGTATCTTCACCCAACAATTCTACGAAAGTAGGCATCATATCCCAGCCGGCTGCCATCAAGTCGCTTATAGAGCCGGCTTCGATAGTCCCCGGCCAATAGGCGATATAAGGCACGCGCATACCGCCCTCGTACAAAGCTCGTTTCAATCCTCTCAGTCGTTCCTCTGTGTTGAAGAAAGTCGGATCTGCTCCTCCCTCGTTATGAGGGCCGTTATCGCTCGTGAATATAAATAAAGTCTTTTCGGAGATACCCAGCTCTTCCAGTTTATCGATGATTTGTCCCACATACGTGTCCAATCGGGTAATCATAGCCGCAAATTGTGCGCGGGGATTAGTTGCTGTACCATAATCTCCGTTGTCGTACCACGGGTGGGGCTCTTGAAATTTACCTTTATACATATCGACGATACTGTCTTGCGGCTGACACAGTTCGGCATGGGGAATCGTATATGTGAAATAACCGAAAAATGCCTTGTCCTTATTGTCTTCGATGAATTTCATTGCATGTTCGTGTATGGCATCTTGCGAATAACGTCCGTTTTGATACTCTTTTTCTTGGTTATTCCACAAATACTCCGGGTAGTAAGAGTGCGCTTTGCGCTGACAGTTGTATCCGTAAAATACGTCGAATCCCATATTGTTAGCTTCTCCGCCCGAACCGGGATAACCCATACCCCATTTACCGAAACAACCTGTCACATATCCGTTTTGTTGAAACAGATGTCCCAACGTTTCTACGTTCGGGTCGAGTGGCTCTTGTCCTTCGGGTTGTATTTCTTTATTTCCCCGTATTTTGGTATGTCCGGTGTGTTGCCCGGTCATCAACGAAGCTCTTGATGGAGCGCTTACGGCTGTACTTGCATAAAATTGAGTGAAACTCATGCCTTTATTTACGAGCCTGTTCAGATTGGGAGTCGATATCATTTGTTGGCCGTAGGCCTCTATATCGCTGTATCCCATGTCGTCGCAAAGCAAGTAAATGACATTGGGGCGTTCTGTTGTGGCGACAGCATCTCTTTCTTGGGCGAAGCACAAACCCGAAGTAAGGAGCAGGCTGCTTGCAGGGTATATAAATTTATTGGTATTCATACGTTTTATAAAGGTGTTTAAAGTTTGCTATCGAGAAGTTTGAGTGTGGTCGTTTTCCCGTTTTCCGGTTCGATGACTAAGACGATAAATCTTTCGGGATATTTCAATTCCCCTTCGAAGACGGTATCGGCAGAAAAGTAATTTCCTAACAGTTGGCCGGAGAGGCTCACTGCTTTGATCGTGTTGCGTCCGTCCAGTCCGGTTATGCTCAGTCGTCCGTCGTAGAGGTGGGCTTTGGGTGCTACGCTTCTGTCTCCGTTTTCAATTCCTGTGGGGGTTTTTAAAGGCACTCGATAAAAATACCACCCCGAACCTGTTCCTATACCGGCGTTGTATAGAACGACTCCCCATGTACCGTCTTGGGCGTTTAACAGATAGGAATTGTCGCCTTCGTACTTGATAGAGTAGCTCCCGTTTTCATGACCGCTGGATTCGATTGTGAATTGACTCCCGAGAGTAGAAGCGGTAAAATATTCTTTTTCTAAGACTTTCGACCCGGATATTTGCAAGTTCGTCCCTTTGTTTACGATATATACCCGATTATTTCCGGCATCTTCCAACCGCCAGAGAAATTTGTCTGTTTGGTTCGCCGGTTTTTCCACCCTCAGTGCGGTGGAATAATCCCCACCTGTGTTCGTATCATAGGCGATATATCTCTCTTTTCGGTTGGCGTCGGTGTGAGCATTCATGATTTGATACCAAATCGGGTCTTCGGCCGTGCTTATTTCGGGGGTGGCTAATACGGGAACAGCGGCTTCGAATACGGCTATCAGGCTCGTACTTTTCGTTACGGTAAATGTGTAGACCGATTCTTCACTCACGATTTCGTTTCCCTCTTGCCAACCTTTGAATTCTATGGCAGACTCCGAATTTTCATTGATAATAGCTTTTACGGTGACTTGTGTCCCTATTTCGTAACGGCCGGCGTCGTTTGCCGGTGTTTCGATAATGGCAGTTCCCAGTTCGTCGTTGTTCGATGATACGCTTATAAAGCGGTCGGTTCTATCCGATGCTTCCAAAACATACACTACGAAATCATATACCCGTCCGCTAATCGAGGCATCGGCCGAGGAGGGGGTTGTCGATTCGATTCTTATGCGTATGCGAGTTTTTCCGAGTTCTGCGTTTTCGGGTATCGCTATGGTCTGTACGAAACTTTTGGTGGAGGCTGCTACTTGGGCGGGTCGTGATTCCTTTTCGAATACACCGTCGCGGTTCCAGTCGGTGTAAGTCGAGAGGGTATAGTTCGACGGATCGACGGTCATAGTCGCATTGAACTCGAAAGTTTCGCCCGCGATCAATAAGGAAGTCTCTTTCGACACTATGGCGAAATAACTGCCGGGAGAGTTCGGTTTTGCATATCCCAACGGGTAGATGACTGCATCGCCCGAGGTCGTTGCCGAAGAGATATAGCCTCCGTTGGCAGATCCGGCCGGCATTTGGTATATGGGGCTTTTTTCGCTGATACGTCCCAGCCGTATCATGGTTTCGAAAGGGTTCGATGAAATGTAGTCGTTACTCGAATCGTCGGCGGCTATTGCCGGTATTGTCATTGTAGCAACGGTGGCCGCTGCCAGAAATTTAAAGAATATATTCATGTCTTATCTATTGGATATAAATACAAAAGCATAGGACAATATAATTTTATCCTATGCTTTTATATCAGAGTTATTTAATGAATTTGATCATTTCTCCGCCTACATTTGCGATATACACACCTTTTTCGAGGGCCGATACAGAGATTTCCGTTGCATTGTCTACTTGCAAGACAATCTGTCCCGACAAATTATAAACGGTGGTTTGGGTGGGATTGGGGGAAATCAAGAGTCCGGCGTGAGCATCGTAATAAACCTTACCGGAAGCTATTCCTTCGATTCCCGATGCCGGAGAGATGGCGATTTCGAAATCATAGGCAATACCGTTTCTTATCTCGTTATAGAATTCGGTGAAGACTTTCGAGGGCCAGTCGTTGGACCAGGGATCGGGCCCCATGTAAACGATGCGCATGCGATAGGTTCCGGGAGCGGTTTCGGCCGGAACGGTTATCGTTCTGTCCCAACCTTCTGTAACATTGCCGTTAGGATCGTCGAAAGTATTGTCGCCTGAGTTATTGCCTACGGCAGCGTAAATCTCGTTTTCGCCGCTGAATTCTTTATCGTTGTTCCAGTCTATGTAGAGTGTTTGGTAAGACCAAACGATTTCAGGTTCGCATACGATGTCTCTATATCCGTTGTTATAGGTGATATCCTCGTTATACTGCTTGAAATTCATGGAGAAGTTTTCAACACCCTCTTCGAGGCGGATTGGATTTTCGGTCTTGTCGATAACAGCTCCTTCTACTTGTGGTGTATGTAGTTTTTTATATTCGGTGAAGGGGAGTTCTTCTTGGGTTGCGCAGGTGAACAGAGTCTCGGTTTTATCGCCTGCGGTATAAGAAACAGAGCCTAAATAACGGTTCTGTTGATTAAGGTCCGTGACGTAGAAACGGGTCATGATGGGATAATCCTTTTCGACGAATTCGGCGACGAGAGTTTTATCTTCTGTTCCTTCGTAAGAATAAGTGTGTCTGTAACTTATAACAGTTTCAGTTCCCTCTTCCACCCATCTGTAAAACATATAGTTGTCGGCTGCGGTCGCTTTTACGATAAGAGCTTCCGTTTCAGGAACCTCTACACTTGTCGACTCTTTTCCTTCTATGGATACCGATCCTTTTGCCGAGTCTGCCGATTTTACTGAGACGGTTTTGGTAGCCGTTGGAGGGGTGTATTGAGCCGGATAGAAAAACCAGCCCGAGGCTTGGTGTGTTCCCATTTCATAAACGGTTACACCGTAATCCCATGACGTATCTGCGGCGTTCAGATAAGCGGCTCCCGAAATCCCGGTGTAATCCAGACAGTATTGTTTATCGGCACACTGCTGTTGTCCTGTGGAAGCAGATGTGGCCAGTACCCAAACAGCACCCTCGTTTGCACTCATCTCTAACATCGTATTGTTGATAGCGGTAGCTTCTACTGGAACAACAATGCGCATACCGCTCGAATGAACCAGTACGCAGTAATTGTCGCCTCCGTCCGCCTTTTCCAAACGCCAGATGTAAGCAGCATCGGTTGGCGGTGTGGTTAGCTGGTCGGTACATAAATTCGAACCGTCCCATTTCATAAATCGGTTTTGTCGATCGGAAGCCGTGAGGTGGGACGACATCATTGTATACCATTTGGGGGATTCCGCTGTGCTTATTTCGGGTTCGACGACCCCTGAAATAGGAGTAACCTGTGCTACGGATAGATTTGAAACAAGTAGACCTGCTAAAAGCAGTAACGGATTAAATAAAGATTTTTTCATACATAAAGTGTTTTTAATGGGTAATTAAATGTGTTTGTTTATTTTTTTAATGATATTAGTAACGAACGGTTGTCTTTTATATAATTTTATTATGGGTTATTTCTAACGGTATGTAATCGCTTATATATTTTATAACTAATATGAAGGTTTAATCCCTAGTGAGAAAATTGGTTTTTTATGATTTACCCCATAAATAGTAATATTATACTATAATTAATTATATATTTATAAGGTGAATTTCTCCCATCGACTGCTAAAAGTATTACTATATTGGAGATGGAAGTCTGAGTGAATACCCTCGAAGAGGTTCTCGAATGTCGCTTGAAAAAAATTAAAACAGTTTCTAAATATTTCGTATTGGATTATTTCTTAAAAAAGTTGTAAATTGCAGCGAATTTTAAATTTCAGGTTATGAAAAGATATTTGGTCACCGGTGCGGCCGGATTTATTGGGGCGAACTTTTTGAAATATTTGTTGAAAAAGTACGAAGAAGATATATATGTGGTCGTTTTAGACAAACTTACGTATGCCGGGAATCTGGGTACTATTAAAGACGAAATAGCCGATTCGAGAGTGCGGTTCGTGAAGGGGGACATACGCAATGCTGAATTGGTAGCGAACATTTTTGCCGAAACCGATATAGATTATGTGGTCAATTTTGCGGCCGAATCGCACGTAGACCGCAGTATAGCCAATCCGCAGCTCTTCTTGGAAACGAATATATTGGGCACGCAGAATATGCTCGATTGCGCCCGCAAGGCTTGGTATAAGGGAAAAGATTCCGAAGGGAAGCCTCTCTATGCCGAGGGAAAGAAATTCTTGCAAGTATCGACCGACGAGGTCTACGGCTCGTTGTCTAAGGATTATATCGACCCGCAGCCGTTGGAAATTACCGATGCCGATGTGCGCAAAGTGGTGACCGGACGTACCGACCTGCATACTTATGGCAAGCGGTTCTTTACGGAGACGACACCGCTCGATCCCCGTTCTCCTTATTCGGCTTCGAAGACGAGTGCCGATATGTTCGTGAGGGCTTACCACGAAACCTACGGCATGCCGGTGAATATTACCCGGTGTTCCAACAATTACGGTCCCTATCATTTCCCGGAAAAATTGATACCTCTGATTATCAAGAATATATTGGCCGGTCAGAAACTCCCGGTCTATGGTAAGGGCGACAATGTGCGCGACTGGCTCTATGTGGAAGACCACGCTAAGGCTATCGATGCCGTATTGGAACGCGGCCGTATCGGCGAAGTCTATAATGTGGGCGGATTCAACGAAGAACAGAATATCAATATCGTGAAGCTCATCATCGATATTATTGCCCGTATCATGCGGGAAGAACCGGAATATCGTAGGGTATTGAAGACCGATGTGAAGAATATTAACGAGGATTTGATTACTTTCGTGGGCGACCGTCCGGGGCACGACATGCGTTATGCCATCGATCCGTCGAAGATTGCCCGTGAATTGGGCTGGTATCCCGAGACCCCCTTTACCGTGGGGATAGAGAAAACTGTACGTTGGTATCTCGATCATCAAGATTGGGTGGACGAAGTAGTCAGCGGCGATTATCAGAAATATTACGAACAAATGTACGGCAATCGTTGATTGCCCTAATAAGATACGAACGATGAAAGGCATAGTATTGGCCGGAGGCTCCGGCACGAGATTGTATCCCATCACTCGGGGAGTATCGAAGCAGATGCTTCCGGTGTATGACAAACCTATGATTTATTACCCCATATCGGTATTGATGTTGTCTGGTATTCGTGAGATACTTATTATCAGCACTCCTACCGATTTGCCCGGATTCAAGAGATTGTTGGGAGACGGCGGACAGTTCGGCGTGCGTTTCGAGTATGCCGAGCAGCCATCGCCCGATGGACTGGCGCAGGCGTTTATCATCGGGGAGAAGTTTGTGGGGAACGACACCGTGTGCTTGGTGTTGGGCGACAACATCTTTTACGGGCAGAGCTTTACCCGCATGCTGAGACAGGCCGTTGCCGATGCCGATAAAGGAATGGCGACGGTGTTCGGTTACCGGGTGGGCGATCCCGAACGTTACGGTGTAGTCGAGTTCGACGAAAGCGGACGGGCGATCAGTATCGAGGAGAAACCGGTAAAGCCTCGTTCTAACTATGCCGTGGTCGGTCTTTATTTTTACCCTAATCGGGTCGTGGAGGTTGCCAAGCAGGTGAAACCATCGGCACGGGGAGAATTGGAAATAACCTCGGTGAATCAGGTCTTTCTCCAATCGCAGGCTCTTGGCGTACAGTTGATGGGACGAGGTTTCGCTTGGCTCGATACCGGTACGCATGAATCGCTGTACGAGGCATCGAACTTTATCGAGACCATCGAACACCGACAAGGACTGAAAGTGGCCTCTTTGGAAGAAATCGCTTATCGCATGGGGTGGATCGACAAGGAACATTTGCTCGGACTCGCCGAGCCGATGAAGAAAAACCAGTATGGGCAATATTTGATAAGACTGGCGAACGATGAGCTTTGACCGGGTGAGATGGATCGAGTTGCCCAAAGTGGCAGACAAGCGGGGAAACCTGTCGTTCATCGAGAGTGCACGGCATATTCCGTTCGAGATAGCGCGTACTTACTGGCTGTACGATGTGCCGGGTGACGAGCATCGCAACGGCCACGCTTTCAAAGAACAGGAGGAGTTTATCGTGGCCTTGTCGGGCAGCTTCGATATCGTGTTGAATGACGGCACGGAGACTCGGCGCTATCACATGGCACGTTCGTATTACGGCTTGTATGTGCCCCGCATGATGTGGCGTGAGCTGGATAACTTCTCGACCAATTCGCTGGCGTTGGTATTGTCGTCGACCTTGTACGATGCCGGCGATTATATAGAAGATTTTGAAGAGTACCGCACTTTATTGAAAGGAAGGAATGATGAGTAAAAGAGCTTCGGTGGACGATTGCCGACTGATACGATTGCCCAAGCACGAGCGAGAGAATGGAAACATCACTGTGGTGGAGAATGACATCGACCTGCCGTTTGCCGTGAAACGGGTGTACTATCTGTATGATGTGCCGGGCGGAGAGGAACGGGGCGGTCATTCACACAAGCAACTTTACCAGTTGTTGGTGGCGGCCGGTGGATCGTTCGATGTAATTCTCGACGACGGCATCTCCACCCGTACGGTGACTTTGAACCGACCCTCCTACGGGCTGCTTATCGTGCCGGGTATCTGGCGGGTACTCAATAATTTCTCGTCGGGGTCGGTCTGTTTGGTGCTGACTTCCGATTATTACGAAGAGTCGGATTATATTCGCGATTATCAAGAGTTTAAAGAAATTAGCCGATAGATGAAATATCCCCAATTATCCCTACGAGAAACCAATGCTCCTTATATGGAGGAGATGAAGACCGCCGCCGCCGAAGTTATCGAGGGCGGGTGGTATATCCGGGGGAAGTACGTGTCCCGGTTGGAAGAGCAATTATGTGCATATCTGGGTTGTCGCTATGCGGTAGCTACGGGAAACGGGTTGGATGCCTTGCGTTTAATGTTACGTGCATACATCGAGATGGGTGTCATGCAGCCGGGCGACGAGGTGATCGTGCCCTCGAATACCTATGTGGCTTCGGTTCTCGCCATTACCGACAATGGGCTCGTACCTGTGTTCGTCGAGCCGTCGATACACACATACAATCTCGATACTTCTTTGGTGGAGCGGGCTGTAACCGCTCGCACGCGGGCGATTATGGTCGTCCATCTGTACGGTCGGGTTTGTTGGGACGAATGTCTGAAAGACGTAGCTGCCCGTTACGGGTTGAAAATTGTAGAGGATAACGCTCAGGCTTTCGGTGCGGTTTCGCCGGTGGCGGGATTGCAGGGCTCGTTTCATACCGGAGCTTTGGGCAATGCCGCCGGATTGAGTTTCTATCCGACCAAAAATTTGGGCGCATTGGGTGATGCGGGAGCAGTGACGACCGATGACGGGGAACTGGCCGAAGTGGTTCGAGCATTGGGTAATTACGGCTCGGCAGAGCGGTATGTGAATCTTTATAAGGGGGTGAACAGCCGCATGGACGATTTGCAAGCTGCATTCTTGTCGGTGAAATTGAAATATCTCGATGAGGATAATCGCCGTAGAGTCGCTGTCGCAAAGGCATATTCCGAACATATACATGGCAAGGAAATCGTACTTCCCGAACCGGGAGGTGAAGGGGAACACATTTGGCATCAGTATGTCGTACGATGTTCCGAGCGGGATCGGCTGAAAAACTATTTGGAATCGGAAGGGGTGGGCACTCTCATTCATTATCCCATACCTCCACACAAACAACAGTGTTATCGAGAATACAATCGATTGCCTCTGCCTATTGCCGAACAGCTTGCCGATGAGATATTGAGTCTGCCGATGTCGGCTTATCTAAACGAATCCGATGTGCTTGAAATTGCAAGGATCATCAACCGATTCGATATGTAATAGCGCGCAGGGGGAGTGTATAATTCCCCAACATCTTTATTCTACTATTGTTTTAAGCTCCTCGCCCTACGGGCACTCCCCTTATATTCCCTAACGGAAACACCCCGTAATGCTATGGGACACGGCGGGGGGAGAGGATTGAAAGTGGCGTTTCAGTTTCGGCATAAGGATAACATTGTGCACTTCTCTCTTGTGCTGTGAAAGCAATAGGGGAGACACCGAAGAAATGAAAGTTTCAGAGGAGAGGGGGTGAAAAAGGTTTCATAATAATTTCTGATTGAGAGATTAACCCCTCCGTCACTGTGTGCCACCTCCCCTATATTTTTGCGTTGCAAAAACACAGAGGAGGAGGTTTAACGCCCTTCTGTTACATCGTTTTAACAAATGAGATAATTGTATTTACCCTTCTCCCCAGCCGTGTCACGTAGTGACGGAGGGGGTGAAAATAGCCTCTCATCAGTCGGTTTATATCGGACATTTAACCCCTCTGCTCTGCAAAACAATATAGGGAGGGTGAGGCACTAATCCGTTTCTTTTGCTGCGGATATTGTTCTCCCTCCCCCTACTATATTATTTCTGTCGCACGTTACAAATTTGTGCAGGAGAGAAAATTTCTTTGTGGACTATTTCAACGCTTTTATAGCGGCTTCATAGTCGGGTTCTTGTGTGATTTCGGGGACAAGTTCGGCGTGAATGACTTTTCCATTTTCGTCAATGACCACGACTGCACGGGCCAATAGTCCGGCTAACGGGCCGTCTACCATTTCCACGCCGTAATCTTTTGAAAATTCGGGCGAACGGAATGCCGATGCGGCAATTAAGTTTTTAATGCCTTCGGTCGTGCAAAAGCGTGATTGGGCGAAAGGTAGATCTTTGGAGACGGCCACGACGGTCGTATTGTCCAGAGATGCTGCCAGTTCATTGAATTTACGCACCGAAGTAGCACAGACCGAAGTGTCGAGACTTGGAAAGATGTTCAGTACAATGCGACGTCCTTTGAGGTCGTGACAATAAAGTTCAGTCAAGTCGGATCGAGTAAGTGTGAAGCAGGGAGCTTGGCTTCCTACTTTCGGCAATTTACCGTAAGTATGTACGGGTGTGCCTTTGAAAGTGATTTTTTCCATTGCTGTTAATTTATAGATGAAACTATTTGTTTTTCTGCGCTTGTATGGGCCGGTCGTGTAGTATTTGCCTGACGGCGAGTTCGAGTTCTTCGGCCAGTAGCGGGGAATATCCTATTTTTACGAATCGTATCGTGCCTTCGGGGTCGAGCAGGAAGAGGGTGGGGTAGCCTGTCACGCCATACTCGCTGGCTGTTTTTCCGGTATATTCCAGTATGATGGCTCCCGAACGGTTTTCTATGTTCTCGGGTTGTTTCTCTATGTAGAGTATAACCGGCGTCAGATTTTCTTTCAAGGATACGGATTCGGCTATTTGTAGGGCTTGTTTGCAAAATTCGCCTCGTTCGTCGAGGAATAAGAGCAGGCAGTTTTGTCCTTTCAACTGATCGGAAGAAAACCGATGTTCACCCCATTTGTGGGAAAACTCCGGACTTTTTTGTCCTACCCGGTCGGAGGCTGCATAAGTGCCTTCGCGGAATCGGAGGAATATTTCTCCATAATTTTTCAGCAGGTTGGTCTCACCGAAATAGTCGGAGGGGAATTTCGTATCCGTATCGTTTCCCGAATATTTTACAGTAACGGTTTGCGAACCTAAATGACCCGGATTATTTTCGGTTTCCCGATATAGGGGCATCCCGTCGTGGGTGTCGAATGTATAGAGTATGGTTCGGGACAATTCGCCCTTTACGGAGTCATTCACGAGTATGGCGTCGCACAGACGGTCCTGTACAAGCGTGTCGGGGAAAAATTGTACGAGACAATCTTTTTTCCCGACGAATGTTTTTAATTGTCGGGATATTTCAGCCGGGAAAAGTTCGGTGAACAGTCCCGAACGGTGTACTCCCGGATTGTTACCTTTATGTGCGAACGGTTCTTTGTCTTCGCGATGATGATATTCTCGTAGCCGATCACGGTCGAACCGGAAGTAATCGCCGTTGTCGTAAACCATAAAATTGGCATACGGGCATGTATCGTTCTCGGCTTTGTAATCGATTAAGTATGAATATCCGCAAAGTGTGTCGATTGGATTTTTTCGATAGGAGAGTTCTGCCCGATAGTTTATTTCCGAATTGGTGAGTGGTAATGTCACTGTATATGTGAACTCGGTCCGATAGTTTTGAATGGAATCGAGTTTATGCCATATTTTGTCCGGGGATTGTCGAGCCGAACCGGGGAGGAGACCTATGAATAATATTCCAAAGAGGAGAACGAAAAGACGGTGTGGCATAATTTTATACTGTTATATCTATTGCAAGATAACAATTATTTCTCGCATTTTGTTCTCGGTCTTTACATTTTTTTCAAGGTTGAGAATCCTCTAATTGCGGGTGAGCCGGATTGTTTTTCTCTTTATTTTCTTTTTGTTTCAGATAACGGGCATAACCGGCTCTTAAAAAGTCGTCTATGTCGGTGGGCAACACATCGGCTTCGGGAGGGTATGTCTCGTCGCTGTCCTCCAACAGGTCGAAAAGGTTACTCGGATTGTCGGGCATATAATCCGTTTCTTCGCTTCCGGTATTTTCATCGGTTACCGGTATTTCGTCGATATACTCTTTTCGCTTTTCCGATTTCTTTTTAACGGGTTTTGTTTCATACTTTTTGGCGTAGCGTTCGAGTGTGTTGATATACCCCATCAATGTTTTCACTTCGTTGGGTTGTGTCATTACATCTAATGTGAGCAGTAGCTCGTAATATCGTAACAGGATTCGATACCGGAGGGTTTCTATTTTCAACCGTTGTTCTTTCAAAATTTGTTCTTGTGTTTCCATACTTCTGTTTTTTTAGGCAAATGTATGGTCTTGCCATCTTTGATTTATGGCATGATTGAACTTTCTTCGGAGGATTTGTTCTTGGAATTTGTATGTCTTTTGTTTTACCCCCCTCGCCCTGCGGGCACTCCTTCTATATTTCCTTACGGAAGCACTGCTTTCCTTGCCGATATTTTCTAATCTCTATATTAAATTAACCCCTCCGTCACTGCGTGCCACCTCCCCTATATTTTTGCGTAGCAAAAACACAGAGGAGGAGGGTGAGAGTAACCCTCTATTCATTGCAGAGAAGTGTGCCTATATCGCATTACGACAACTCGTAAGGCTACGGGACACGGCAGGGGGATTGAAAGTGGCGTTTCAGTTTTAGTATAAGGATAGCATTTGTACTTCTCCTCTGTGTGGCGGTAGCCATACAATAAGAGAGACACCGAAGGAACGGTAGTTTCTGAGGAGAGGGGTTGGGAAAGATTACAAAAGTTTTGCTTGTGGGGGCTAACCCCTCCGTCTTTCAGCACTCCTTCTATATTTCCTTACGGAAACACTGCTTTCCTTGCCGATATTTTCTAATCCCTCTATTAATTAACCCCTCCGTCACTGTGTGCCACCTCCCCTATATTTTTGCGTTGCAAAAACACAGAGGAGGAGGGTGAGAGTAACCCTTTATTTATTGCAGTGAAGTGCACCTATATCGCTTTGTCACACCCCGTAATGCCGCGGGACACGGCAGGAAGGAGTGTAAGAGTACCCCTCTATTATTATACCGATAGCCATTTGCCGGTCTCTTCGGGGGTGAAGCCTCTTTGGTGGGCATAGTGTTCGCGCTGGGTTTCGTCGATGTGCCCGATGTGGAAGTAGCGGGCATCGGGGTGTGCGATGTAGAGTCCGGCGACAGAGGCATTGGGCATCATGGCGCCGTTTTCGGTGAGGGTTATTCCGATACGCGAGAAGTCTAACGCTCTGTCCCAATCGAAGAAAAGGGAATGGTCGGGCAGGGAGGGATAGCCTACTGCCGGACGTATCCCCCTATACCGGACGGAGAGGAGGGACTGCAAGTCGAGGTCGGGTTCATCGGGGGCGTAACCCCAAAATTCTCGGCGTATTTGCCGGTGCAGCCATTCTGCGGCGGCCTCGGCAAGACGGTCGGCGAGGGATTGGAGCAGGAGGGCGGTATAGTCGTCTCCGTCCCGACGCAAGAGCTCTATGCGACGTTGTATCTCGTTTCCGGCGGTGACGGCGAATAGTCCGGCATAATCGGGTTTCCCGTCGTTGGCGGGGCGAATGAAGTCGCTTAAAGAATAGTAGCGGGCATTGGCTTCGGATTTACGCACTTGTTGCCGCAGACAGGGTATGTTGAAATCGCTGTCGGGTAGCCGCAGTCGTATGATATTGTCGTAAGAGGCGGCTTCGGCAAGTAGGTAGCAGACTTGTGGAGAGGTGTTGTTTTCTGCTTCGAGGGTGTCGAGCAGACGATTCGCCTCTTTGTAGAGCTGCATGGCTTCGGCGGCTTTGGCTCTCTCGGCCGATGGGAAAGAGGCGAGCCAGACGGCTTTGCAGTGGTCGCACCCTTGCATGTCGGCTATGGAGGCATAGCCTGCGCCTATTTTCCATACGGAGAAGAATGCCCGCCAGTTGATGAAAGGTCGTATGTCGCCGACAGTGACGGGGACGGTGTGCAATCCCATTTGCCGAGGCCGGGGGGCGGTATATGTGTCCCAATCTATGTAGGGGGCGTATCTTTCGACTTCGGATAGGGTGACTAAATCGACCGGTTTCAAAGAGTTGCGCAGTGCTTCTTGTTCGGTGCGTATGCTGCGGATAAACTCCTCACGAGTTTGGGGATTGAGCAGTTGTGCGGCGATGAGCGGGTTTTGCGATGCGTCGCCGGCATGTATGACCGCACCGCTGTAACACGGGGCGATTTTGACGGCCGTGTGGAGTTTCGAGGTGGTAGCTCCGCCTATGATGACCGGTGTGTGCAGTCTTGCTTTTTCCATTTCGGAAACGACGTGGCACATCTCTTCGAGGGAGGGGGTGATGAGTCCGCTCAACCCTATGAAATCGGCTTGTTCGGCAATGGCTCGCTCCACGATTTTTTCAGCCGGAACCATCACGCCGAGGTCGATTACCTCGAAGTTGTTGCAGGCGAGAATGACGGCGACGATGTTTTTCCCGATGTCGTGCACATCGCCCTTGACTGTGGCTACAATGAATTTTCCCCGTTTAGAGGTTTCTCCATTGCGGGTATTTTCCTGCTCGATGAGTGGTTGCAATATACCCACTGCTTGCTTCATGGTGCGGGCGCTCTTGACGACTTGGGGAAGGAACATTTTCCCGTCGCCGAAAAGTTGTCCCACCCGGTTCATGCCGTCCATGAGGGGTTGCTCGATGACGGCGAGTGCCGAGCCGTATTGACGGACGGCCTCTGCGAGGTCGGTTTCGAGGTGTGTCGATATGCCTTTGACGAGAGCTTGTTTCAGTCGGTCGGCGACAGGTTGCCGATGACGGTCTTCGTCGATATTGTTTTCTTTTTTGACTGCTTCGCCCCGATGTTTCTCGGCGAAGTCGATGAGACGTTCGGTCGCATCCGGCCGACGGTTCAATACGACATCTTCGATGAGCGCAAGAGTTTCGGTCGGTAGATCGTCGTAGGTAATCGATGTGGCGGGATTGACAATCGCCATGTCGAGCCCGTTGCGGATAGCATGATAAAGAAAGACGGCGTGCATGGCTTCGCGAATGAAATTGTTGCCTCGGAACGAAAAGGAGAGGTTGCTCACGCCTCCGCTCACTTTCGCTCCCGGCAGGTTTTCGTGTATCCAAGCCGTAGCCCGAATGAAGTCTACCGCATAGTTGTCGTGGCTGTCGATTCCGGTAGCTATCGCCAACACGTTGGGATCGAATATAATGTCGCAAGGCGCTAATCCTGCTTCTTCGATGAGGAGTTTGTAAGCCCGGGCGCAGACTTCGATTTTCCGTTCATAGGTATCGGCTTGGCCTTTTTCGTCGAAAGCCATGACGACTACCGCCGCTCCTAACCGTTTGATTTCACGGGCATGCGCGAGGAATGTTTCTTCTCCTTCTTTCAGGCTGATGGAGTTGACGATGGCTTTCCCTTGCAGACATTTCAAGCCGGCGGAGATAACCTCCCATTCGGAAGAGTCTATCATTACAGGAACCCGATAAATGTCGGGCTCGGAGACGATGAGATTCAAGAAGTCTACCATCTCTTTGCGGGCATCGAGCATGGCATCGTCCATGTTGATGTCGATGATTTGTGCGCCGGCCTCGACCTGTTTGCGTGCGATGTCGAGTGCTTCGGTGTAGTTCTTTTCGTGAATGAGCCTCAGGAATTTGCGAGAGCCTGCCACGTTGCAGCGTTCGCCTATGTTGACGAAATTGTTTTCGGGGCAGACAACGAGATCTTCGAGCCCGCAGATGTGCAGACGGTTGTCTTTCGCGATGGGACGGCGGGGCGAGGCGTTTTGTGTGATTTCCCGATAGCGGGCTATGTGCTCGGGTGTCGTTCCGCAACAACCACCCACGATATTTACCAGTCCCTCGTTGATAAATTCTTTTATTTGTGCAGCCATCGATGCGGGCGTTTCGTCATATTCGCCCAACCGATTGGGCAGTCCGGCATTGGGGTAAGCACTGATGTAATAGGGGGAGATCGATGCCAACCGATGTAGATAGGGTTTCATTTCTCTTGCTCCGAACGAACAGTTCAAACCTACCGAGAGAATTTTGGCATGGGAGACTGCCGTAAGAAAGGCTTCGAGTGTTTGTCCCGATAGCGTTCGCCCGCTCTCGGTGACTGTTACCGAGAGCATGACAGGAAGCTCTCGTCCTGTCGCTTTCATAGATTCCTGTGCAGCAAAAAGGGCGGCTTTGGCATTGAGCGTGTCGAAAATGGTTTCGATGAGCAGAAGATCCACGCCACCTTCTATCAAGGCCGTGATTTGCTCCCGATAGGCTGTCGCGAGTGTGTCGAGGTCGAGATTTCGCAAAGCGGGATTCTCCATATCGGGGGACATGGAACAGCTTTTGTTCGTGGGCCCTATCGAACCGGCCACGAATCGGGGTTTATCGGGTGTTGAATAGTCGTCGGCAGCCTTCCGGGCTATGCGGGCGGCTGCCCGGTTTATTTCCTTTACCTGACTTTCCAAACGGTAGTCTGCCATCGATATGGTGTTGGCATTGAAACTATTCGTCTCGATGATGTCGGCTCCGGCTTCGAGGTAGGCACGGTGTATCTCGTCGATGAGGTGTGGTGCGGTGAGACAGAGCAAATCGTTGTTCCCTTTTAATTCCACTGCCGAATCGGGGAACAACGAACCTCTGAAATCTTGCTCGTTCAGTCCGTAACGTTGTATCATCGTTCCCATAGCTCCGTCGAGAATGAGAATGCGTTGGTCGAGTAGTTGTTTCAATGTCTGCATATATCTCGGTCTATGATTTTCATATAGCGAAAGATAAGAATCGGATAAAACGAATATGTCCGTTTTTTTTGCCGAACCGTAGTCAGCTTTTCGCATTTGCCGAAGATACGGAAAGGTGGAAGCAGAGGCAAACGAAAATCTCATTTCCTACTTAGCTATACCGAACCGCGTCTTATCTTCGCAGTTACAAATATAGGGATAATTGTCGTTTTGTTTATCGAAATATTTATTGTTTGAAGTGGGGTGTGTGGTGAATTGTTCTATTTTTAACCTTGTTTTGTAGAGGAAATGTTTGAATTTTCTTTTGTATTTAGATATAATGTTTATAGGCGCTGATTCGTGTCACAGAAGGCAAGAGGGGCACGCCGTTGTACCGGACGTATATTTGTTCGAAAGAAAATCGAGGCGAGGAGATGCCGGTCGTTTGTCGTTCGATAAAATGATAGCTCCCTGTTATTTCTTGTCAGATTTCTTTCCAGACGATACTTTATCGGGATTTTTGTTGATGAAGTCTTTCCAACTGTTGTAGCTTTTGTCGAGATGAGGCCGGTTGGTCTGGTAGAAATGGCAGAGAGCGGCAGCCAATCCGTCGGTGGCATCGAGAAGGGGAGGCATATTTTCATCGGGGATATGCAGAATGCGCTGTAACATGGCGGCGACTTGTTCTTTCGATGCACTTCCGTTTCCGGTAATCGACATTTTGATTTTTAATGGGGCGTATTCGGTAATGGGAATGTCGCGGGAGAGCGCGGCTGCCATAGCGACTCCTTGCGCTCGTCCGAGTTTCAGCATGGATTGCACGTTCTTTCCGAAGAATGGAGCTTCGATAGCCATCTCGTCTGGAAGATATTGTTCGATGAGGCCTAAGACCCGCTCGAAAATGCGACGTAATCGTAGATAGTGACTTTCGAATTTGTTTAATTGAATCACGCCCAAAGTCATCAGTTCGGGGGTGTTACCGACGATACGCAAGACTCCGTAGCCCATGACGTTGGTCCCGGGGTCGATGCCGATAATAATTCTATCGTTTGTCGTGTTCATTTACAAGTCGATTACTTCCAATAGGGTACTGAATCCCAATACTTGCTTGCCGAATTTCTTTTGCATATCGCAGAGTAGTGTTTCTCCGCACTCTTCGTGCCAACGTTCGAGCGTATCGGTATCGGGCGATTTGAATTGCAGGGAAAGACTTATGCCTTCTTCCTCATTCTCAGCGAAAATACGGGTCAGTTGCGGTTCTTGTAAAGCTCCGTGTTCCAGTACAGCCGGGATATAGAAATTTTTTAACCAACTTATAAATTCGTCTTTCCGAGAGTGATCGGCGTGGTATGTGGTGTTGAATATAATCATAGTGGTATGGAGTTATCTTGTTGTTCGGAGAACCATATTATTCTTCTGACAAAGGTAAAAAAAATGAGGGCAGGAGCCAAATTTATTTGGCTCCTGCCGAATGCCTGTCGACTCTGTCTATCGTGAAGGTAAAAAAACTTCTCAATATTTTGTACAGTCGTAAAAATAGTTTTATCTTTGCACCGCATTAAGGGGGTATTAGCTCATCTGGCTAGAGCGCGACACTGGCAGTGTCGAGGTGAGCGGTTCGAGTCCGCTATACTCCACATCGTTATCTGTTTTTTTTGAGGTACAACAGTTTATTCCCCGGTAAAACGGGGTTTCTTTTTTTTATGGGGTTTCAAAAGATATAATACAAAGCAATAGGGGTAATCACATAGTTTCTGTCTAATGTGGCTTGCAACTATTGTATGCTTTTGCTGTACTGTTCATCGAGTTGTTCTTTATCGGTATGTTTATCATGCTTTTGTGCGTATCAGACAAAACCACATGGACAGTCTGCACTTGGTCGTGTGTGATTTTCCGTGTATATTCCAACCCCTCTCCCCCAGAAACTATTGTTTTTGGGGAGAGGGGTTGAGGAAAGTTTCATAGTAATTTCTGATTATGAGATTAACCCCTCCGTCCTTCGGACACCTCCCCTATATTTTGCGTTGCAAAACACAGAGGAGGAGGTTTAAAATATCCTTCCGATAGTAGAACATAAATCCTTATTCAAAGAGTCGACTTTCTTTTTTTCAGAATATAGGGAAGAGGGAGATTCTTTTTCTTTTATAGTCTGGCATTTTCATGTGGCGAGCAGGAACTATCAACCTTCTTCCTTGCCGTGCCCCGTAGCATTACGGGGCACGGCAAGGAAGAAGGGTAAATACAATCCATTTCATTCGTTAAAATTCGGGTCTAATCCCTACTAAATTTCTACTGAGTTTTATACCCGATCAATAAAAAAATCGTATCAGCTTATTCTATCAATAAGCTGATACGATTTTTAATCTATTATGATCTTTCAGGGCTATCGAACGACCGGTATTTTTACATTCTCTCGGCTTCCATCGGCATGTACAATACAACAAATATAAATGCCGGTTTGCAAATTGTCAAGGCTCATATTCGTCGTATAACCATCGACATTTTGCATTTTCATTACAGCACCGTTCATATTCACCAAAGATATACTCGATAAAGCTTTGTCAGTTTGTACCACCAAGTAACCTCCATATGTATAAACTACTGTCGAAGCTAATGTTTGGAGTTCTATTTTTGACTCCCGGTCGTTATTCAGATATACTGGTATCTTCACAATCTTGCTTACAACATCGTTATTGGATAACACGATTTGTGCTTCATACAAAGTGTTACTCTGTAATTGGGTCGCATCTAATGATACGGTGAGCGTTTCCATAACAGAAGGAGCGACAGAGAATTCATATTTATCAAGCGAGAGCCAGTTGATAGTCGGGGTGCGATTACCCGTTACATTCGCGCGAATACAGAAGTTACTATTTAAACCTAAGTCTCCTGCTGACCACCATGTATTGCCAAATTTAACCATATCGCCGAAGCTATTTTGTACATGACCGCCATCGATATCAATCACAAAGTCTGTCGGTTCAAAGCCATCTATATTAACACCTATCCATAAATCGGTATTCCCTATCGTCAGCGGTTGTTCGAGCACAATATGATTCCAAGACTGTGCTATTGGGGAAAAAGTCTGTCTCATCAATTCATTTCCGGCATTTGACTGTGAGCCTTGACCGAAAATTACCACTTGAGCTTTGTCAGGTACGTCGTTTATATATACATCGACACTACTGATTTGCATACCCGACAATCCAGCAAGCATATTGCCCGGAAAATACTGTGCATACACGGCCGAAGAACCACCGCTGAGCGATACTTCGCTTTCGAGCCCGTTGTCATAGCGCAATACGAATTCTGCCTGCGACTCGGTTTCTTTCGCTTTAACCGAATGGGATTTCGCAGACTTTGTAAATTTCCAAGAAGGTTTGCTATTTTTTTGTAGCAAAAGCCGACTGCTTGCTGCCCGGAGAGTGAGGTAGAGCATAAAGTACCGATGCTGTTCCTGTAAGCTCTGCACTGCCTTCGTTCTTTATTTCCAGCGTTACCGGTCGTACGTCGAACGATTGGTACGAATCGATGATACTTAATCCGGGTTTAATGATCGGTGAATTGTCGGAATGTTCCACGACCAGTGTATAGTCTTCTGTTTCTCCATAACCATATTGACCGCAAGCGCTAAGAATGTCTTCATAAGAAGCTATGATTCGTAGGCGTCTTTCTCCCGGCACGACTACCGCCTCGTCTGGAATGGATACTTTAATAGTTCCCTTAGGAAGATAACCGATAAACTCGCCCGCTTCATCGAACGAACCGTTTCCATTCCAATCTACCCATGCACCTATATATAGACTTCCGCCTTCACACTCTACGTTCAAATCTAGCACTTCACCGGGTTTAATGCTTGTCTTCATATCAGAAAAATCGCTGTATACGTTACCCTCGCTTGGGTTGCTAATGCTTCCAATTTTGACTGAGGTAATGTATTCGTAACTTGCATCCGTCGAATACGATTCGCAAACTATCCCTTCTTCCCTTTTTGTAATAGAGAAAAACATGGATTGATGGGCTGTTTGTTCATCGCCTTCCGTGACATTGCGTATTTCGATATTATGTTTACCCGGTTGCGAACAATCGATCCGTTGGTCAAACGTGTGTTTGTAGCTCTCCATAGAAGCTAGTGTCACACCCAGTTCTTCGGTTGCCAGTAATTTATCGTCTAAATATAATTGAAGTTTCGCATCGGATATAGCTTGCTCACCGATATTCATTACTTCCACCTGTACCTTTTCATATTTGTCGCTTGCTGTTTCCAAAGGAGATAATAAACGTTCGAACTTCAATGCTTTTTGTGCAATGTAGTCGCCGTCGCCCGTTAAACAGTAACACATGGATAACTGAGAGGTCATATATTCTTCGTAAGCCTCCATCCAAATTAAACCTATTCCGGGGACATTGCTACATGTGAACACACTGAAAGCACAATTATGCGTTTCGTTGTCTACTTTGGCGGCTGCTACCGAAAAGAAACCGCTTTCTAGACAGATTGTTTCGTCCAATTCAACCGAAAATTCGTAAATACGTGCCAAATCATCATATTCGCTTGCACTCACTCCGGTGAATTTGCCCAAGACATCGAATTCTTTGCGGTAGACTTCTTTGCCGGGGTAACCATCGGCTCCCATTTCATAAAACGCCACTTCAAAACGGATCGATTCTGTCATTTCTCCATCTTCGCCGATGCCGCCACGGTCGGCGCAAGACAACCAATTATAATTTTCTTCGTCCCAAGACAAGAATCTCCCTAACCAGCGAATTCCGTTCACTTTCTGATAGCATCCAGAAAAGGATTGGTAAAATTTGGTAGCTCCGTCGGCACGACCCATATCGGAACTTTGTTGTCCCATATAGTCGGCATCGCTACTAAATGCTCCTGAGAGGACGGTATTAGGAGGACACCCCAATGCATCGTCAACGCTATTGCGCGGTTCTGCTTTCAAAAAAACATTGTTTTCGTATGCAACCGCTACTTTTTCTTTTTTCCCCAATTTACTTACATGCTGTTCGCCGAACATATTCACTGTAAACAACATTACAAGCAATACACTCATGTAAATCTGTTTTATTTTCTTTGTTTTTTTTGTTAGTTTGGTTTTTATTTAATTATAAGACTGCAAAATTATAATTATGAAGTGATTTAAACTTTTTGTTTTCGTGAAATTTTCTTCAGTAACAATACTGCAAATACCAAGTAATTCCAAGACATCCAACTTGAAACAGTTGTGTCGAATCGGTTCAGTAGCGTCCTGAAACAGTCCATCCAAGCGTTGGTCCGTTCGACGGAATACCTTTCGGCATACAATTCATCATCAACAAAGATGTCATCGGCATTTTCTCTCCGTTTATTGATGCAGATGTTTGCGATGACCTCTTTTTCACGCAGGATACCACGTAAGGCGTCGCAATCGAATCCGGCATCGGCATTGAGGAAAAGGCCATCAACTCGAATATGAGATTTCGCAAGGTCGTTGAACATGTCACCGATGACCTTTTCTATGTCATGCACGTCATGGTGTTCGCCAGATTTCGGGGAGGACATGGCAACCGGAAGTCCTTGCCTGTCTGTCAGGTAGAGGGCGTTGGTCGTCTTCCGTTTCTTCCGACCTTGGTATCCGACTTCTTCACCGCCACGGAGTGCAGCCGTGTGACTCCCGTCCAAATCCACGCTGGACATGTCCAACTCATTGCGGTGTTTGTCAAGCAACCTGACCCACATGGATTTCCACTCGCCCGACTTGCTCCATTTGTTGTAATGGTGATACACGGCACCATGGCTTAGTACCTTGCCGCTGAACAAGGCTTCCACAGGAAGGAGTGCCCACATTGGCAACCGGTCTTCAACTTGTACAAGATGGCGTTTACAACCTCTATGAGGCAACTTTGAGTGACATAACCACGTTTTGCCTTGGAGAGATGAGGCAATATTTCATTTTTTTATCGTATCTTTGTCAAGCATAGGGTACATAGGACTTTCACTATATATGAGTTTGGTCACCCATAATATAGGGAATAATTCTATTTGTACGCTGTGCTTTAACATTTTGATACGATTTTAAGAGAATGAAATAAGTTTAAATCACTTCAATATAAATATGTCTGTATAAAAGGAAAGGTATGTACAAAAAACTCTTATGAAACCTTATTTATGGGGTAAGTTTTTTGTGTAAAATTGTATGCTGTCTAACAAATTTCTGTAACTTTGAATTTTAAGAACGATAATACTAATCGTTAAATATTATAATTGAGTATTATGAATAGATGTTTTTATCACTGGATTTCTAATATTTAATGAAATAGTTTATCTCTCATGTTGGGTTTACGTCGTTTTCTGCTTTTTTTCGTAAGCGGGAAATCTATGATATGGGTATATAACAATTATCGTAAAGAAAATAATAACCATAAATTGAAATGAAGGTGAAACATTCGAGATTTTCGGTCGGAGTGATCCTGTTTGCATTAGCGATGCTTCCGACAATGGCGCAAGAAAGAGCAGCCCAAATTCGGGAAAAATTGTTGAATCGGAATCTCCACTCTGTAATCGTGGTATCGCATCGAGCAGACTGGCGTAATTTCCCTGAGAATTCGTTGGAAGCTATCGAGAGTGCAATTCGCATGGGGGTCGATGTCGTTGAACTCGATTTACAGCGGACGAAAGATGGAAAATTGATATTGATGCATGATTCTAAACTCGATCGTACGACGACCGGGAAGGGTAAGGTCTCGGATTGGACGCTCGATTCTATTAAAACATTGCGGTTAAAGAACGGTTGCAATATCAAAACAATACACAAGGTTCCCACTTTGGAAGAGGCTTTACTTGCCGCAAAGGGGAAAATAATGATTAACTTGGATAAAGCCGACCGTTATTTCGACCAAGTTTATGAATTATTGCAAAAGACCGGTACGACCGAACAGATAATCATGAAAGGCGGTAAGCCGGCGAAAGAAGTGAAAGCCCGATTCGGGAAATATCTCGATGAGGTAATTTATATGCCTATTGTGAATCTCGATAAAGAAGATGCAAAACGACAGATAGATGTGTTTGTCGAGGATATGCGGCCGGTCGCTTTCGAATTGTTGTTTGTCAAAGACAGCAACCCATTGCCCCGAATGCTTGCCGATTCGTTGAAAGGGGAGTCCCTTATCTGGTATAATACTTTGTGGGACACAATGGCGGGAGGACATGACGACGATATGTCGCTTGCCAATCCTGACGAGGGGTACGGTTATTTGATCGATGTACTCGGCTGTCGTATCATACAGACCGACCGTCCGGCATATTTGCTCGATTATCTGCGGAAACGAGGGTTACACGATTGATTTTTGTTTATTGGTAAAAAATAAATCCATGAAGATTCCGGATTCTTCATGGATTTGTGAGAATGAATAGAAGTTTTATTTATTCCCAGAGATCGGGTATGGGAGAGTGTCCCACGGCGTTAGGCGCTTGATGGAAAGGTGTTTTTGTACCGGAATGTATTTCATATAGCGATTTGGCTGCTTCGATAGCCGCATCGACCATATAGGGATAGGGCCTGTCGGTAACGTCGATAAAACCGCAATTGTAATTCTCCCCGTCGGTGCGTCCGTTGATGTTCTGATCGATCCATCGGAACCAGCCTGTACCGATGAGCCCTCGGTGAGCAAAGGCGTTTTCGGTATAATACCGAAAAGCATCTCCTCTTTCTTTTTGTGAGTTCACTTGCCACAGGGATTGTGCGAGTCCTCTGTCGACTGTCCCGAAGTGGTACTCCCCGATAATCATCTGTAACCCAGAGATTTCCAAAGCATGATTCATTTTTTCGTGGTCGGGAGATAGAGCGTAGCAGTTGAAACTCAAAGCATCGAACGACTCTTTACTAATTCGTAGCAATTCGTCGTCTAATTGCTCTATGTAGCCATATCTTATTCCTAAGTTCAGATGATTGGGATCGTTCTTCTTTAACGATTTGGATATGGCTTTCATGAGTTTCTCGAATGTATTGTATATAAAAGTTTTGCGGGTGTCGGGTGTATCGCCGGATTCTTTCAGAAAATTTTGTAATTCTGTTTTGATGGGGCGATCTTTTCCATTCAGAATTAAGGAACACAGGCGATTTTCTTTCGAAATCCAAGCAGGTTCGTTTCCGATGAAATAGCCTATTAACCAATGATTGTTTTTGTATTTTGCCACATTACGGGCAATCGCTTCGTCCATCTTTTTTTCAATTCCGTTGTCATATACGTCCATCAATCCCATCAGTTCGTTTTCGAACCCTATGTTTTCCAAAGGTAGAATGAATGCTTTTCGATTCTTGTCATATATAGTTTTATCCGACCAGTTTGCAAGGGTATTCAATCCCCACTTGTCCATTCTTTTGATTGTCATTTCGGCAGCTCGGTCGAGATAATTTTTTCCGTATCGACGATATAGGTTCCAGATACCGAAAGAGGCTGTATGTGTTTCGGGCGATATATTCTCGGATTCGATGAAAAGTTCTCTGGACGGAAGTTCTTGAAACATATTTGTGCATTTGTCGGTGTTTTTCGTGTAGTAGTCTCCGACGGGGGCGACGCAATCGACCCCATAGGAGAGGAACAAATATCCGTCCGGGTCGATGAGCCACCAACGATCGTCGATCTGTTCTGTCCTGAAAAAGCCCGTTGATTTTACTCGTTTGTTCAAATAGCCTCCATAACGGGAATAGTTGAAATTTTCTGTTTCGTTAATTTCGGTTTCTTCTTGCCGCCATTCTTTTTGAAGTTGTTCTTCGGAGTAAATTTTTCCTTCATAGTCGCCCAAGTTCCATTGACCGAACTTGTCGAAAGCGGGCTTATTCTCTAAGTACCTGTCGCCGGGATCGTCTTTTGACAAAGCGATCGATCGCAGTTCGATCGTAGGGTTATCGATAGGGGCTCTCATGCGTATGCCTATTGAATCTACTCCTGTCAAAGAGCCTCTTTTCCCTCCCAAGTTGATCCAGCCTGTTATTCTCGGTTGATTGGAAGTTGCTGCTATATCGTGTTTGGCAACGGGTAGTTCTCTGAAAAATCTCAGTGGAATGGTTAATTTGTTCCATGCGTTGGGAACATATGATATAAGTCGTAGTTCGTTGTATCCTGAGTCGGTGGTGAATCCTAATTGAAATCGCTGTGGCGTGGTGGAACGAAATTCTATGGTTACATAGTCATACTCGTCCCAATCGGCAGGTAGTTGGGGTACGATGTCTTTTATCGCGATTTTTTTACCCGACACGATTTTCTTGCTGTCGAATTGGAATTTTACAGAATCGTTGGTATGGCATGATGTCAAACCGAGAACGAGGGAAATGATTCCGTAGGATAACAGTCTGTTTTTCATGATTGATGGGATTTGTGATTTTTATTTTTTTTCGGGAAGTGGTATGGAATATTGAATGTCGTTTTCGGCGAATACTCGTACGTAATCTACATACATATCCGATGCATTCCCGAAGCGTTCGAGGTCGATAGGCCAACCGCTTATTCCTCCAATTGCGTAGTTTATCAGGAAGAAAAGCGGTTTTTCTTTTGATATGTCGTTCGTTGTATGCCTCAGTACTTCGATACCGTCGAAATAGTATATCGTTTCGTCTCGTCCTACATATAGACCATAGGTGTGGAAGGTGGTGGACCAATATGATTTTCCACCCAGTTCCATGATGGGAACTCGTTTATTAAAGCGTTTTTTATATGTCCCATCGGGTTCTTTTTGTCCCCAGAAATGGCTCGTGATGGAGTAGCCCGGGTGGTTGGGGTTACCTTTTCCTACCCCTCCATAGGCTTCGACAATATCCAGTTCGTCTCCATTGAGGCCTCGGTCGATACTGGTGAGAGTCCAAAATGCAGGCCAAGTGCCGGGTGCAGACTGGGCGGTAAACCTACATTCGAGATAACAGGGGGCTTTTGTGAAAAATCCTTCACCGTCCATATTTACAGACGATATTAGTCCTGAGCTTCCTTTTGTTCCGGCTCTTTTACGGGCTTTAATTTTCAAATAGGTGTCGACTTGTTCGAAAGGATTATCAGAACCGTCGACATCGGAAAATGGCCAACCGCTGAAATCTCCGTATCGGGGTTTGTGAGCGCAGTACCGGGCGTTTTTGCCGTCATTGGATATGGATAATTCATTATCGAAGTCATCTTCAAATACGAGTTTCAGTCCTTTGGCCTGAGAGGGAACGGTATCCGGTATACCGTAGTTCCATTTTTTACCGGCTTTGTTGTAGAGCTGTAACTCAAATACATCTTTTTCCCCCTCGTTGTTACTTGCGTATATGCGTATATTTGTAGGGCCGTAGGGGAAGTCCCGGGCAGGAAAGAAGAAGGAGACTTTTTCAGTCCCTTTTGTTTCAATTCCTCCGGGGGTGAGGTTTACATCGTGTCCCCATTTATTGGGTTGTCCTGTCGTGGGTTGTTGCCAACAATAAGCATATATTCGATTCATTCCCGGTGCTCTCAATGTGATTTTTGTGTCGTCGGTGATAACTGTGCGTAATCGAGGTGTGATTATTTCGATCGATTTCGTCCACTTGTCGTGAGTCGTATCGTTTCGGCTGAAATTGAAATCGGCATAGATATTTTGATTGTGAGATGTCTGAGCGGTTATAAAAAATATATTCAGAATGGACAGTATTACGGTGTATTGCCAAAGATTTTTTCTTGATTTCATAGGTTGAAGTGTCGTTTAACTGGTAATCAGATGTAAGTTCTTTTTTATAAAGACGATAAAGAGAGCTTTTTGTGTACTACTTTATCGATGTTTTTTTGTTCAAAAAGGGCTTTCCTTTCTATTCGTAATATGTCATTGTATTTCATAACGGGGTTCAACGAAGGGGTGGGACGGGTTTCCGAAATTTTCGAACTGTTTTTGGAACTTCTCATAGGGAATGATGTTTACAAACTGAAAAGCGAGATGGAATGTCTAGCTCTTTTTGTATGGAGTTTGGGGAAATTGTTAGAAATTTATATGCAAGAATTGGGTTTTACAGATTTTTTGTATCTTTACGCCTCGTAATTTAAATGAGTAGAATATGAAAAAGATTAGAGCTGCCATTGTCGGTTATGGCAATATAGGGCATTTTGTTTTAGATGCTTTGCAAGTCGCTCCTGATTTTGAAATAGCGGGTATAGTCCGTCGTCGTGTTTCGGAGGTTCCCATGGAATTGTCGGCTTATCCGGTAGTGTCTTCTCTCGACGAGTTGAAAGATGTGGACGTCGCTATTCTTTGTACGCCTACTCGCGAAGTGGAACATTTCGCTATCAAGGCTCTCGAAAAGGGTATACGAACCGTGGATAGTTTCGACATTCACACACAGATATGCGATTTGCGCAAAACGCTCGATGCAGCAGCGAAAAAATACAATTCGGTCGCTATTATATCGGCGGGTTGGGATCCCGGAACGGATTCGGTCGTGCGAGCCCTTATGGAGGCTTGTGCCCCCAAAGGTATCACGTATACTAATTTCGGTCCCGGTATGAGTATGGGACATACGGTCGCTGTGAAGGCTATCGCCGGAGTAAAAGCGGCTTTATCGATGACTATACCTTTGGGAACGGGTATACATCGTCGTATGGTTTATATCGAACTTGAAGAGGGTTATACATTCGAAGAGGTGGCTCACGCTATAAAGACTGACGATTATTTCGCCCATGATGAAACGCATGTCATGCAGGTGGAGAGTGTCGATGCTTTGAAAGATATGGGGCATGGGGTGAACATGACTCGGAAGGGTGTTTCGGGAAAGACACAGAACCAGCGGTTCGAGTTCAATATGTCTATCAATAATCCGGCATTGACAGCTCAGGTTTTAGTATGTACGGCTCGTGCCGCTATGTTGCAACGTCCCGGTTGCTATGCGTTAATCGAAATTCCTGTTATCGATTTACTGTATGGTGATCGAGACGAGTTGGTGCGTCGGTTGGTATAAGCTAAATAAATTTGTTTATTCGGCAGGATTGTAACAAACAATAGAAGGGGAAATGGTTTTATCATTTTTTCTTCTATTGTTTTTCGTATCTTTGGTTGGGTTAAATATAGGCTGGGTCTTAGCTAATAGATTTGTTTTTATATTCGGCGTGTACTATCTTTGTACATACGAGGATAGGTTGCGGTTCGGTATAGCCAAATCGGAAATAAAATTTCCGTTTGTCTCTGCACTCACCTTTCGCTATCTTTGTTGGTACGAAGATAGGCTGCGGTTCGGCATAGTCAAAACGGAAATAAAATTTCCGTTTGTCTCTGCACTCACTTTTCGCTATCTTTGTCTCTGCCAATATCGGTAGGGTTTTATTTTTACTAAAATATGTTGACTGAATTTATTACATGGACTGCTAACCCGGCTCTTTACGACGGCTTTATCGAGATACGGTGGTACGGATTGTTTTTTGCTATCGGTTTTATTGTCGGTTACAACATGATGGAACGCATGTTTCGTCATGAGCAGGTGAACCTGAAATGGCTCGATTCGTTATTTATTTATGTGGTAATCGCGACGGTTTTGGGGGCTCGCTTGGGACATTGCTTGTTTTATGCATGGGATTATTATTCGCAGCACCCCTTGGAAATATTTAAAGTATGGGAAGGTGGTTTGGCGAGTCACGGAGGTGCGATAGGGATTATTATCGCCATTTGGCTATATTCCCGACGGGTTACTCACCGGAATATGTTGTGGACTTTCGACCGATTGGTTGTTCCGGTCGCTTTGGTCGCTGCGCTTATTCGTACGGGTAATTTGATGAATCATGAGATTTACGGACATGTGACGACTTTGCCGTGGGGATTCCGGTTCATACAGAATTTATCGGAGTGGATGAAGGGTGCTGCCCCTATTTTTACGGAACCGTCGCACCCTACCCAGATTTATGAAGCTTTGTGTTATCTGCTTCTGTTCGGATTGCTTTTGTATATGTATTGGAAACGTAATGCGGAGGAACGGGAGGGTCTTATTTTCGGGACCTTTTTGATAGGCATATTTCTACCTCGTTTTTGTATCGAGTTTATCAAGAACAATCAAGAGGTGTTCGAGGAGACCATGTTGTTGAATATGGGGCAATTATTGAGTATTCCGTTCGTTATCGCCGGGGTGTGGTTGGTTATTCGTGCTTTGTCTCGACCGAGAGTGCCGATTAAATTTGCGAAGGAGAAGAAGAAATAGATTGTACAGACAGTCTTATGTTTTTCTATTTCTAACCCCTCTCCTTAGGAACTATCGTCCCTTCGGGGTCTTCCCTATTGCTTTGCGACTCCCCGTAATGCTGCGGGGCACGGCAGGGGGGAGGAGTATAGAAACTTTACAACAACGTTGCTATATTGTTTTTTAACCCCTCCGTCCTTCGGCCACCTCCCCTATATTTCGCTGTGCAAAACACAGGGGAGGAGGATTGAAAAGCTGCCTTTTTCCATGCTGTTTTGTGACACTCCGCAATGCTATGGGACACGGCAGGGGAGGAGTATAGAAATCTTACAACAACGTTGCTATATTGTTTTTTAACCCCTCCGTCCTTCGGACACCTCCCCTATATTTCGCTGTGCAAAACACAGGGGAGGAGGATTGAAAAGCTGCCTTTTTCCCACGCTGTTTTTTGTGACACTCCGCAATGCTATGGGACACGGCAGGGGAGGAGTATAGAAATCTTACAACAACGTTGCTATATTGTTTTTTAACCCCTCTGTCCTTGCGGCTACCTCCCCTATATTTCGCTGTGCAAAACACCCCGCATACGGGGCACGGCAGAGGAGGAGGTTTAAAATATCTTCCCAATAGTGGGCATAAATCCTTATTCTAAGAGTCGACTTTCCTATTTTCAGAATATAGGGAGGAGGGAGATTCTTTTTCCTTCATGGTCTAACATTTTTTATGTGACGAGCGAGAGCTATTTAACCTCCTCTTCCTCTGCTCGTCGAAGATGAGATATTTTCGTTTTAACCCTCTCGCACTGCGGGCACTCCCCCTATATTCGCTTACAGAAACACCCCCGTAATGTTGCGGGATAGGGCAGGGGCGAAGGTGGTGGGATTCTTGTTTGCCAAGAGAAATCTTATTGCCTTATCTGCAAAAATCATACGAAATTTCCTATCGGCCTCGGTGTAGAAGCGGAGTGTCAGATGTGGTTTTTTCCCTTTTTCGGTTTTTCGGATTCACTGGAAACCTGCCGAAATCAGTAATCGTATTCGAGCGTGAAATCGTCTAAAAAGAGTACGCTACCGTCACCCCCGGTGAAATAGTCGCCATATTTACTAGCTGATGCTACTACTACGATATAGGTGGGAATCCGGTCGGTATCTCGATATTCGAGTTCAAGAGTGAACGGTGTGTATTCGGTTACGGATTTCCCGCTGTACATATCGGCATAAGCGATAATATGCGGATCGTTTTTATCGAATAGTTTGCGGTCACTTGGTTTTGTGCGTATCTCGACCGGTTCGCTCCAATCCCCGAGTGCTATGAAGATTTGGCAGGTATCGGGTTGTCCGATAAGATATTTCATCTCGTCGTTCGATTTGTTTATCTCGACCGAGGTGTATTTGAAATATCCTTTTAGCCGTGTGGGACGTTGGGTAAATTGTTTTCCGAAGTTGAGCACCCCGTTGGTTCCTTCTGTACGGAGGTAATTTCCCGTGTACATATTCCCGGCAGCCAGTTTCCCGATGGAACCTATTCCTACAAACTTGGTCGCTAATTTAGCTGCTTGTCCGGTTCCCGACCAAGTGTCGTCGGTGGGTTGTGTATTGCTGTCACCCAATGTGGTGGCTCCTTTATTGCCTGTATCCCAGAAGTTTTCGCTTCCTTCGGCCCATGGATTCCAGATTTTCCCTACTTTGTTCCAATCGTCGAAACTTCCGTTGGGAAGTTCGGCTGCGCTTCCGGTCGTAAATGTTATTTCGTTCCCTGTCAAGTCACCAGATACGGCTCGGCATACATAGGTCGTGTTGGCTTTCAAATGTATCATGCGAGCGGTGAAACTTCCTTTATCGTGTGTGACGTATTCGTCGGGGACTTTTTCCCATGTGCCGGCTGTCGCTTCTTTTATTTCGAATCCATTTTCGGCATCTTCTTTTCCGCTACCGTGCAGCCAAGCTACATTCGTCCAAGCATCGACCCCGTCGGTAGATATTTCGGATTCAGATGGTACGATATATAGGGTCCATTCTTCCATAATACCGTGGTATACGATAATGACTTTTTGGTATCCCAAAGAAAAATCGGTGAGTTTTTCTTTTTCGGGAGAATATGAGGTTATTCCCTGAGGGCCTAAAACGAGTTCGGTGATTTTTATGTTCGCTAAATCGATGTCTTTGTTGACATAGGCAATGGCTCTGTGATTATGGGCATCGAATACCGGTGCTCCTATTTGTCCCTCTACTCTGAAACTTCTTTCGATATTTTGGGTGGCATTTATCGTCCATGTGTAGTCTTGATAGATGGAGAGGGTCAACGTGTAACTTTTGGAGAGGTCGATAATCGAATCGGAAGGAAGATCGGATACGGCTCCTTCGGTGAGATCGAGAGTTTCGATATGTACTCGTCGCAAATCGACCGTATCGGACAATTCCATCGTTACCATGCGTTTGTCGTTGTCGATAGCGGCTGTACCGATTTGTCCGTTGGCGGAGATCCCTAATATCTGCGCTTTGATGCGAGGGTAGGGAATATCGTTCTTAATACAAGCCGATAAGAGGAGTGTACATAAAAGAGAGTATATGATGTGTATATAGTTTCGTTTCATTTTACTTCTATATGTGCAGGCACATGCCAATGTTGATGTTGAACAGGTTTATTTTGAAATCGGCTCCGCTCGATCTACGACTTCCGGTTTCTTCGTTATTCGTCGTTTGTTTGATCGTTCCGTATCGTAATCCGGCTACTCCAAACGAAACACTGGTACTGATGTTGTTCATGATAAATACGCAGAATCCCGGATTTAACCCCAATTTGATTTCAGATGTCGTTGTTTTGGTATTTTTCAATGACTCGTCGCTCCCTCTTACAAAGCGGTTCGAACCGCTTGAAAAGGCTAATTCCGTTTCGTTGAAGAAGCCGAAGCGTTTGTTTTTGTCGATTCCGATATATGCCCTATGGAACAGAGCGGCCGAGAAGGTCTCGCCCAAATAGCGTATATCGCCCAAATTGAATTGCATATCGTCGTCGATGTCTATATCCAAATTGTCTAAGTTTGCACTTAAATGGCTGTATCCGAGTTTTATACCTATACATTCGTTGTCTTTGATGAAATAGCCTACGAATGGGTTCAGGGTAGTTATGTTGCCTTTGAAATTAAAATCTTTGATGAAGATCAGGAGGTTATTGTCTTTACTGTCGAATTCTCCGTGCGAGAGAGTCAAACCTGCGATCCATTGCTTTTGGGGAATGAGCAGATAGTTTTTCAATCCCCGTTTGTATTTTTTTCTGCTGAGCCCGTGTTTTTCGGCGATCGTATCGGGCTCGGACGTGGCGACAGAAGTGTTTCCCGGAACGATGGTTGCTGTCTCGGGAATGACGGTTGTCGAATCTTGCTCTTCGGCATGAAGCAATATTTGTCCGGGAATGAGTATTCCTATTAAAATCAATATGTATTTTAAGTTTTTCATAAATAAAAAGCGATACCTAAACCCAAAGAAAAGATGTTGACTTTGAAGTTTGCCATGTTTTGAGACCGTTTGCCGGTATAAACTTGGTCGGTGGTCTGTTTGACATGACTGTAATTAAAACCTAATAAGCCGACGTTTACCTCGATGGCCGTGTAGTCATTGAGAAATGCCATGAGCCCCGGCGCTATTCCGATATTGAAGTTGAACGAACGCTCGAATGTTCCTGTGAGAGATTCTCCCGACCCGTTTACCATTTTCGATTCTCCACCACCCAAAGAGAGTTGCAGTTCGTTGAAAATTCCAAAACGGCTACTGTTCCCGATACTGATGTAGTTACGCATGATCGCCATTCCCGAATAGGAGTGGCTCAGACTATACACGTTGTCCATGTCGAAGTTGAGATCGTCGCCTATTTTGATGGAGGCATTGTCGAGCTTCGTCAGGCTTCGTTCATAGGCAAACCGACCTCCCAATCCCAAGTTATCTTTGACGATGTAGCAAAACATGGGACTCACTTTGAATGTGTAGCCTATACCGTCCATGTTTTCAACGACAAGGAACTGGTAGTTATCGTTGCTATATTCGGAATAGGATATGGAATTACCTACTACCCATTGTCCTTTGGGTATGAATGTATTTAATACAATACCTCGGTCGAACTCCTGAGCGTGAACCGTAGTAAGGCTTACCCCCAAAAGCAGAGATGAGCATATCGCAGAGATGAGTTTATTCATAAATCAATTCTAAATCGTCGAGCCACATGGTACTACCCGTGCTACCTGTAAAGTAGTCTCCGTATTTGCTGGCAGAGGCCACGATTACAATGTAGTTGGGAATACGGGTGAGAGAACGGTAATCGATCGGAATTTCGAATTCCAGAAGTCCGCCGTCTTCTCCCTGTGTTTGGGTTGTTAAATCCCATTCGCCATAGGCAATTATTTTTTCGTCGTTTTTATCGAACAGGTTTTTATCTTTTGTCGTGATACGTACCGGAGCATCCCAGTCTCCAAGTGCGATATAGACACTGCCTATATCCGTTGCGCCATTTGTAAGTGCATCAGTTTCGGAATAGTCTACGGTTCCCGGCGTGTATTTAATGTATCCGCGAAGTTTGGACGGTCGCGAGGTAAATGTTCGTCCGAAATCGAGGATACCGTTCGTACCGTCTCGTCCGATAAACTGTCCGGTGAACAAGTTTCCGGCAGCGAATTTGCCAATACCCATGACACCAACGAATTGAGATTGTAATTTAACGGAATATTTACCGCTGTGTTTGTAGGTCTCGTCGGGTGTAGTCACGTTTTTATTCATCGTCGCAGAACCGTGGTTCCCGCTATCCCAAAACATTTCCCCTCCTTGCGGGTATATTACCATTGCTTTGTCCGGGGTATGCCAATCTTCAAAACTGCTGTTGGGCAGTGTCGTCGCTTCTTCGGTAGTGAACGTTATCGTTTTTACCGAGGCTTGTGTTCCTGCAACGGCTTGATATTCGTATGTCGTTCCCGGTTCGAGTTGCGTTACCTCGGCAGATATACTTGTTCCCGACAGGACGGCAGGAACGGATATCCATTCTTGCGAACCGGATTTGCGATATTGGAAAGAGAGAGTTTCCGATGTTTCTTTTACCAAAGTCCCTGATAGCGTGGCTTTCTTTGCCCAGATACCGGATCTTGCCGGGGCTTCCGTAACGACTATGGCATCGGATACGACTATCGTCAAAATCCGCGTATTTTCTTTTTCATTTGCATCGACGGCTTTTACCGTGAAGATATATTCTCCGTCGGGGAGCGATTTTATAAAACTTTCGGACAGTGTGATTTTTGCGTTCGAAAGATCTTTATCTTCTTGATAGACGTGTTTAGCGCCGATGCCTTTGGTTTGAAATTCCGTGATGATGTCTTTGGGGGCCGACAGGAAATCGATGGTATCGGTCGAGAGCCCTAAGGAGGGGAATTGCTCACAAGAAAGTTTTACATTTTTCAGTTTGGTCGCAGCATTCACCCAAATTGCAGTTTCTTTGCCGCTGTTCGTTTCGTAATAAAGCGGTTGGGTTATATCGAATTTGTCTCCGACAATTTGCGGACGTTGTGTAATCACTACATTATGGGTGGAGTCTACGGTCGATTCGTTTACTTTGACGTCGATGAATGTACCTCCGGTCGCTGCGTTGTCGGCGTTATAGCTGAATGTGAATGCGTATTTCGTCGCTTTAACTACGTTTTCGACAACTCCCGATTGGGTATAGTTTTTACCGTCTGTTTTTTTCCCTTCGAAACTCCATGCCAAGTTGCGGTCTTTCCCATTGAGCATATAGTATCCCACGGAATCTACGGTAGATTCTGTAAATGAGAGCTCTCCGGTCGTAGTAAATATTTTTACTTTATAGTCGGTTACAACGTTTGCTAACTCGGGCGAGAACGCAACCGTCGCCAACGTATTTGCAATAGTACATTTTACTTCGGCCGAGGTAGTTTCTCCGCTTTGGACGGCGAAGTCGGCCGATCCTGTATAATAGGGGGTATCGAATGCTGCCGGGACAGAATCTCCGGCTATTACAAAGACATGATACTGTCCGCTTGCCAAGTTCAGTATGTCGGGCATGAGATTTTCTCTATCGTAATAACGAATGAGCCCTTTACTGCTGTATATGCGGGTTTGCATGGAGGCGTATATGCCCGGGTCGATAGCACGGGAAACGACGGCCACCTCGTCGGAAACTTTTACGTTCAGCCTTACCGATCCTTCGCCGAGGGTCATGTCTTCTTCTTTACAAGCCGATAGCAGTCCTACAAGGAGCAGTCCGCAAGTAAAGTATGTTTTTATATAGCGTTTCATATTATTCTGTTACGAGTATTAATGTTTCTGTTGTCGTTCCTTGCGCGTCGGTAGCCTTTATGATAAAGTTGTGAGTCCCTGCGCCCAATAATCCTAATAACGGCATAAAGTCGCTGATGTCGAAGGTTACTTTCGATTGGTTCAAGACGTTCGAGCCAGTGGGGAATCCCAATCCTTCGATGGCTGTTTTCAAGTCGCCCGGATTTACCAAATCGAGATGCGAAGCCAATCCCATACCTGCAAGTTCGTCGGGAGTCAATGTCGGCGATTCTATATCGACTACAAGTCCTGTAAGTCCGTTCTTATCGGAGCTTGTAATATCTACGCTTACTTGTAATCCCTCGGTTACAGTGACCGGAGTCCCTAATTTTATAGTCGAGCTCGTAATTTTCGGAGCATCGGTAGGTTGGGGATCGGGATCCGGGTCAGGGTCTGTGCCGGGGTCGATGGGATTGGGGTCCTCAATAACTTCTTCGTCTATCGTGACATTCCCGAAATGGTCGATTATTTCGCATGAGGCATCGAGCGTAACCGACGGTGTGACGCCTCCTGTCTCGCTTCCCGGTTCGGGTCGTTTGATATCGTAATGTATTTTACGCCATTCGCCGGCTTTTACATTGTCTACTTGTATGCGATTGACTTCTTCATAACCGTCGATCGTACCGGAGAAGGTGGCGATAAGCAAATTGCTCTCTTCGTCGGACCGAAAATAACCGGCACGAGATTCTTTTTTCATAAAATCGAGAGCTCCTTCTCCAACGGTGACCGATACTTTGCAATCTTCACCCATCAGTGTTTTTAAATCCTCGGAGTAGGAAACCGTGACTTTTATATTTTGGAGGGTACATACGAGCGTATCGATTTGTGTCACTCTGTTTTCTTCGATAGAAAAAGTTTTATCTGCATAATAATAGGGCTTTTCCCATTCGGACGGTTGAACTTCGTGGGAAAATACTTTTAAATTATAATTACCGACGTTCAGTGTAACTATTTCGGGCGTTTCGCTGTATTTCCAATTTTTTTCGAGGGTTTCACTACCGTTGTCCGTGCGGAATATTTGTACTGTAAAATCGCCTGTGTCGACAGCTCGGCTTACCGGTTTTTTCTCGGTTTCTTTTATGTCGTTATTGGGTATGGCATCGAAAGAAGAAAGATCGAGAGTTCCGGTTTTCCCTGAAATTTCTCCGGGTTCGGAGTCGTAGGTGAGTTTCTCACGGTCGCAAGATGTGCCTGCCAGTCCCAAGACTATGGTCAGAGCTATGTAGAATATCTTTTTCATATCGCTATGTAGTTTATTCATAAATGAAATTTAAGTTATCTATTGTCAGAGTCGCTCCCCTCGAATTGGATTCGTATTGGGAGTAGTAGTCGGTCGTTTTTATCGTTGCGGTTTCTTCACTTTGTGAATAGGAAGCATGATTGGACGAGGTAATCATTATTTTCAACAGATTGGCTTTTTGGTCGGTGACGGTGTAGACCAATGGGACTGTAAATTCGGTATAGTCTGATGCTGCCGTAAGGTTAATAGTCCCGGACGCGAGTACTGTTTCTCCATTTAACAATGTTACCGAGATCACTCCGGTTTCAGAGGCATCGTTATTATCGGGAGTGTATTTATACCACCCTTTCATCGTCGAAGGTCGAGATGAAAAAGAGGTTCCTTCGTTATAAGATTCGGAATTACCGGAATAGGAGTAACTGCCTAAAAATAATTTACCAGCAGAACGATTGCTCATAGAGGGAACATTCGTATTGTAATAGGTCGTATTAAAAGCTCCTCCTGTTTTGCTGGGTGTGGTTCCATTAGCATCCCATGCAACATTGCGTATTACCATTGCATTGTTTCCGTCTTGTGCGGAAAGACCTTTGTAAATATCGGGTGTTTGTGTGCTCGTTCCAAAACTGCGATATGAGCTCCAAGACAGAGTCGTATTATACGTTGAGGGAATTACAAACCATGACATTTGATTTGCCGCGGAAGTGTTACAGGTCTTTGCATTTACACTGCTCCAACCGGTGGGTTCTTGAATTGTAAAGCTGCAAGTGTTTTGATAATCCACAGGCCAAACGGAATACTTACCCCCTTGATTCATATCTTGTATCGATATTGTCTGTGTGAGTTCTTCAAAACTTCCGTTAGGTACGCCGGCTGTTGTTTCTGTCCGTATTGTACAATCTCCGTGATAATTGACATTTTCTTGTTCGTTGTTGCAAGTCCCTTTTATCTGGTAACGTGTGTCGGGGGACAATCCCGTGAGGGTGTGAACATTGCTTTCGTGTGTGGAGGCGGCTTGGACCCATTGTCCGGTACTGTTGGTATAAAGTACAGCATAGCGGTTCACCGCATCTTGGTATTGCGGATCGGCGGCTGTGAGCTTAACGATCGCTTTTTTCGCCCAAACGTCGTATTCTTCGGCTGATATCGTGAATTCGGGCGTGAGGACAGGAATGGAAGTCGCAGCCGTCTTTAATCCACCGGATAGAGAGGCTTCTATTTTTACCGGTTTGTTTGTGGCTTCGACGGATATTTTAACTTGGTATAGATTTTCCTCGGTCGATAGAACTGTCGAGGTACAATTTACTTTGTGGCCTTCGGCGTTAAGGTAACTGAATTGAACCAAATCGATATCGGATCCATCGTATAATACCGGAATTATGGCCGAAGAGCTACCCACAAAAACGGCTTCGGGTTCTTGTAGGGTGAATGTTAAAGGAAGGTTTTTTACCGATAAAGAAATAGGCGATTCGCTAACTTTTCCGTACAGGTCTTTTGCCGAAATAGCGAACATGTGTTGATCGCTATTGTCGATAATTTGTAATTGTGTGAATAGTTCGGTGAAGTCGATGAATCCCATTTTATTTCCAACTTCGGAGAATCCCTTGATTTTCAGCCCTAATCGACGGAGTATTTCTGCTTGGTCTTCACTCATATTTATGAGGTCGATTTCTTGCGGCCACCCTTTGCTTTCGAGGCTGCGGGAAGAGGTCGTAAGGGTACACCCTGCCAATCCTCCTTTGGCCGTGAGAGATATATTTACGTTTTTGTCGGCCGGATAATTAAATTCTTTTGCTTCAACCGGAACACCGGATTCAAAACCAGACAGGAGGAAAGAGGGAGCGGGAGCTACCATTACTTCATCGGATATGTCTATTTTGATAGGTTGTGTTTCGGTTGTCTCGTCGAAACTGATGTTGAGTTGTGCTTCACCGGCGTTGTTGTCGCTGATGTCGAGTTTTATTTTGTAGTGCTGACGAGCGGCTGCGTTGGGTATGGCTGCCGGTTCGAAAGTAGATTCGATCCCATTTTGTTTTTTCAAGTGGGTCTGAATCGTGATTTTCCCGGGTTTTACGTAGGCTGCTCTCGTCTCGGTTTTAGAAAATTCGATGTATTCTCCTCCGGTAGAGTGAATGGTGGTCGAATAGTCGGCAAAGTATTTTTTGAAAGCGTCGGAATACTCGACGGTTACTTTTACATTAGCCAATGTACAATTGATTTCTACCGAACTATTTTCCCGGTCACGCACGGCTACCGGGGTTTCTCCGAGATAGAACGGCTTTTCGAATCCTTCTGTATCGATATCTCCGTAGAAGGCACTCATCGTATAGGCTCCGACCGGTATTTTGGTAGCCGGGTCGAAATCGGCCAAACTATCCCATGCCCGAGAAAAACTACCGTCGGAAGAGACCAGTTTCAAAGCAAATTCGCTTACATCGGGATTTTCGATTGTCGAGGCTGATTCTGCTGTGGAGCGGGTTGCAGGAACTACTTTATAATCGGCTGAAACTTGTACGTTGATTGCACCGTATCCGGAAGACCCTTGCTTATCCTCATTTGCGCATGATACTAACAATAGCATGGTTGCGCTATACAGGAAAATTTTTTTTAATTTCATGCTTATTTTATTTTTATTTCACCGATAAAGAGATATTAATAAACTCTTTATGAGCGGCTTCATTGTGTAAATACTCTTATTTGCACAAATGAAAATCGGTTCAAAGGTATAAATTTTTTTCTTAGATGAAACAGTCAATAGAAAGTTTTGTTAAGTATAATAATATAAATTAAGGAGATATAGGAGTTTTGGGCTACAAAATCCGGGGAATTTGCTAATATTTTTTTAGGGTCGGATTTTGTAAAAAATCGATTATTTTTTATTTTATAGTATTTAAATTTATTCTGTATTTTTATATGTAAAGATAGCTTTTTTCAACCCCTTCGTCCTTCGGCCACCTCCCCTATATTTTGCTGTGCAAAAACGCCCCGTAATACTACGGGACACGGCAGGGAGGAGGTTGAGATGTATTCCCCCTATTGTTTTGCGACACCCCCGTAAGGCTGCGGAGCACGGCAGGGGAGGAATGTGGGTAATATCTCTGTTTTTATATTCTAACCTTTTCGTGCATTCTACCTATATAATTGTATTATAAATACCCCGCAATGTTGCGGGGTGCTGCGTTAGCAGTATAGGGGGAGAGACCGAAGGAACAAAGTTCCGGAGGAGAGGGGTTAAAAAAAGATCGTTTGTACTTGTTCATTTTGTTCTCGGCTTGTACTATCTTTGCAAAATGTGAAGATAGTCAAGTTTATTTTTAAACCTCTCGCTCTGCGAGTACTCCCCACTATCTCGTTAAAGACGAACGGTGGGAGAGGGGCGATAAAAAATTGGAATATATGAAAATAGCGGTAGTAGGTACAGGCTATGTGGGCTTGGTTACGGGAACTTGTTTCGCCGAGATAGGAGTGGACGTCGTCTGTGTGGATATAGATGCCGAGAAAATAGCTCGTATAGAGCGTGGCGATATACCTATTTACGAGCCGGGGCTCGACGAGATGGTTATCAGGAATATGAAAGCCGGACGTTTGCGGTTCGCCACCGATCTATCGGCTTGTCTCGACGGGGTGGAAATCTTGTTCAGTGCGGTGGGTACTCCTCCTGACGAAGACGGATCGGCCGATTTGAGATATGTGCTCGATGTGGCTCATAGTGTGGGACGGTATATGACCGATTATCTTGTTGTCGTTACCAAGAGTACGGTTCCGGTGGGGACTGCCCGAAAAGTGAAAGCGGCTATACAGAGCGAGTTGGATAAGAGGGGCGAAAAGATTGACTTCGATGTGGCTTCCAATCCTGAATTTTTGAAAGAGGGGAATGCAATAGCCGATTTCATGCGCCCCGACCGTGTGGTCGTTGGGGTCGAAAGCAAGCGAGCGGAGGCTTTGATGCAAAAGCTCTACAAGCCCTTCATGATCAATAAGTACAGGATTATTATTACCGATATACCTTCGGCGGAGATGATTAAATATGCGGCTAACGCTATGCTGGCGACTCGTATCAGCTTTATGAACGAAATTGCGTTATTGTGCGACGAGGTGGGAGCCGATGTAGGGGCCGTGCGCAAAGGTATCGGAGCCGATGATCGTATCGGCAGCCGTTTCTTGTATGCCGGCTGTGGATATGGGGGCTCTTGTTTCCCGAAAGATGTGAAGGCTTTGATAAAGACGGCGGAAGAGAATGATTGCGATATGCAGATTTTGAAAGCTGTCGAACGGGTGAACGAGTCGCAAAAGGAATTGCTTTATCACCGATTGTTCCGCTATTTCGATGGGAAAATATCGGGACGAAAATTTGCCGTGTGGGGGCTTTCCTTTAAACCGGAGACTGACGATATGCGCGAAGCTCCGGCTTTGATATTGATCGATAAGTTATGTGAGGCAGGAGCCCGTGTAAAGGTATATGACCCGGTGGCTATGCCGGAATGCAAGCGGCGGATAGGGAATAAGGTGGAATATGCCGAGAATATTTATGAAGCGGTTGCCGATGTGGATGCTTTGTTGATTGTAACGGAATGGAAAGAGTTTCGTTTGCCGGATTGGAAAACGGTTATCCGGTCTATGAAATCACCTGTGATATTCGACGGTCGTAATATTTATGATCCGTCTGAGATGAAAGAGTTGGGATTTGCTTATTATAGTATAGGTCGTCCGACGGTTTAAGGATTGATCCGATAAAAAAGTAAGACAGGTATACGTCCTATTCGGGGCGGATACCTGTCTTTTTATAATAGAAAGGGGCTGAGAGGAATATCCTTCTCCGTAATGGCTGCTCCTCCTTTTACCGTTACGGTTTCGGGAATCCTTCGGAGCGCCCTTTCTGTCTATAATAACGATATAGGAGTGTTTTGGTTCAATGTGGTCGTGCTTTTATCGTGATTTGTCTTATTTTTAATTTTTTTGTCGAAAATCTGTTTTTGAGGAACACTTTAATTGTTTGGAGCGTATCTTTGCAATGGAACAGAACTCGATATCGGTAAGTGGGATTAGATTGTTTCGAGATGTATTGTTTTTGTAAATAAATAATGTTGTAAAGAGATTTTATTATGAAAAAATGGGTGTGCAGATTATCTATCGTATGCTGCTTGTGTTTGTTTTTTACCTCTGTGAAAGCTCAGCTTTCGTTGGGTGGGCTTGGAGACATACTGAATTCATCGACAGTGAATAAGGTTGTGAGTGCTATTGCCGGTACAGATGCTTCGTTGACGGTTGCCGATTTAGCCGGGACGTGGAAATATTCGGCTCCTGCTTGTAAGTTCGAAAGCAGCGATTTCTTGAAATCGGCGGGAGGTGAGGTCGTGGCTGCATCTTTGAAAACAAAGTTGGCGACCTACTATACAAAGGCCGGTATCACGCCTTCGCGGGTTTCATTTGCTTTTGCCGATACTACTTTTGTAATGAAATATGGTAATGCGAAATTGAACGGTCATATTGTTAAAGAAGAAGAGAGCGGAAGATTCGTGGTTACATTTACTGCCGTGGGTGGTTACATTCCCATAATGGTTATGGATGCCGTTATAAACAAGAATGGCAATACGTTGGAAATGCTTTTCGATGTGGATCGATTCGTGAAGGTATTGACTACTATTGCATCGAAGTCTCAGAGTTCTACATTGAAAAGTGTCGGTGGATTGCTCGATGAGTATGAGGGTGTATTGATGGGGTTTGAACTAGTGAAATAAGAAAATCATAGTAAAATAAAATAAGGAGGGAGTTTTAAACTCCCTCCTTATTTTATTATATTTTAACACAAAAAGAAAAAAAACGGGAAAATAGAAGACCGATCTTTTTGTCGAATGATTACCTTTGTTCCATATTATAAACTAAAAAATAAATAAAATGAAGAAATTAGTTTTAACCTTAGCTCTTGTGTTTGGTGTGTTAGCAGCCAATGCTCAGTATTTTGTGGGTGGTCAATTGGGGTTACTTTACGATGATGCATCGGAAAATACCATGATTACAATCGCTCCTGAATTCGGTTATGCATTTAACGATACTTGGACGGTTGCCGGTATGATAGGTTATACTCATATGGACAATTTCAATTCGTTTTATATCGCTCCGTATGCCCGTTGGAATTTTTGGAAAAAAGATTTCGTAGGCTTATTGGTAGATGGTGGTTTCGGTATTTCTACTCAAAAGTATAAAGGGGCGGATTCGGATACTGGTTTTGAAATTGGTTTTAAGCCGGGTATATCTTTTAATTTGACCGATAATTTCTCTTTGGTAGCTCATTACGGCTTTCTGGGATATCGTACTAAATATAACGGAAGCAGCGTGTCGGGCTTGTCTTTGAGCGGCAATGAGATAAGTCTCAGCTTGTATTATTGTTTTTAATATTTGAAACGAATCGATATTTCGACCGTCCGATTTTTATCGGACGGTTTTTTTTATTCTTTTCGGTAGAATTGTAAGGTGAGAAGGTGTTGCCGAACTTCTTTTTTTACGAGATGACAAATCGGGATAGGTCAGCGATGTAGGGGGAGTGTATAGGGTGATTGTAGAATTTGAGCCCTTCTCCTTGCGGGTATTTCCCTTATATTTTCGTTGAGTTAACCCCTCCGTCACTATGTGCCACCTCCCCTATATTTTGCGATGCAAAACACCCCGTAAGGCTACGGGACACGGCCGGGGAGGAGTGTGAAATTTTCCAGCGTTTTTGCTTTACTGGGGTTTTGAGTTCTCCGATGCTTCGTTTGCTTCTCTTATCTGTTGCAGATGAGATGAGGAAGGGGAGAAGCCGATGCCTGACTCTGTTTCTGTTATTGTCGGTATTTTTCGACATTTCCATTGAGTTAGCCCCTCCGTTATTCCGTGCCACCTTCCCTATATGTCTATGCCACAGGGGAGGAGCTAAAAGACTATTCTCATTGATTTCCTATTGAGTCGTAAAGGGTGGGGCTGTTTTTTTTTGTTCGGGTATGAAAATCCCGCTCTATCTAATTTCGATAGAGCGGGATTTTATTTTTTGTATGGTCTTTTACTACTTTTTCAAGGCTGCTATGCTTTCTTCGAGCGATTTGATTTTTTCTTCGGCATCGGCTTTCTTTTTGCGCTCCATAGCTACCACGGCTTCGGGTGCATTTTGAACGAAGCGTTCGTTGCCGAGTTTTCCCATCACTGTTTTGAGGAATCCCTGAGCATATTTTAATTCGGCTTCGAGTCTTTTCAATTCGGCTTCTACATCGATGGCGTTGCTCATAGGAATCGCATATTCCGTTGCATGTACCCGGAACGAAGCGGCGGCCGGATCTTTTTCTTCGATTGTTTCGATCGTTGCCAGATTGGTCATTTTGGTCAATATGCAATCGTTCGAGTGATCGTGTGCGCCGATAATTTGCAGCGTGAGCTGTTCTTTATTGGATATCCCTTTTTGCAAGCGGATCGTACGTATTCCCGCTACGACCAGTTTGGTCGTTTCGAATCGGTTTATGATTTCCATGTCGACCGGTTGGGGCTCGGGCATGCGTGCTGTCATGATGCTTTCGCCTTCTTTGCGGTCATACAGGTGTTGCCACAATTCTTCGGTGATGAAGGGCATGAAAGGATGCAACATACGGAGCAGTGCATCGAAGTACCGGAGTGTAGCATCGTAGGTTTTGCGGTCGATAGGTTGTTGATAGGCTGGTTTAACCATTTCGAGATACCAAGATGAAAATTCGTCCCAGAAGAGTTTGTATATAGCCATGAGGGCTTCGGACAGACGATATTTCCCGAACAGGTCTTTGACTTCTTCGAGCGTACGGTTGAGTTGTGCGTCGAACCATTCTACGGCAATGGCTGCCGTTTGAGGTTGGGGGAGGGTTTCATCTACGTTCCAACCTTTTACCAAGCGGAAGGCATTCCATATTTTGTTGTTAAAGTTGCGTCCTTGCTCGCATAACGCATCGTCGTATAGTATGTCGTTTCCGGCAGGTGCGGCCAACATGAGTCCCATGCGGACACCGTCGGCTCCGTAGGTTTTTATCAGTTCGAGAGCGTCGGGCGAATTACCGAGCGACTTGGACATCTTTCGTCCTATCTTGTCCCGTACGATTCCGGTGAAATAGACGTTGCGGAAAGGAAGTTTGTGTTCATACTCGTATCCGGCCATAATCATTCGAGCCACCCAGAAGAAAATGATATCGGGGGCTGTAACCAAATCGGTGGTCGGGTAATAGTAGTTTATCTCTTCGTTGCCGGGATTGTTGATACCATCGAAAAGCGAGATGGGCCATAACCATGAAGAGAACCATGTGTCGAGGCAATCTTCGTCTTGTCGCAGATCGCTCATTTGAAGGTCGGCCTTACCACTTTTCTCTCGGGCTAATTTCAACGCTTCTTCGGGTGTGGCAGCTACTACGAATCCGCTTTGCGGAAGGTAGTATGCCGGGATGCGATGTCCCCACCAAAGCTGGCGGGAGATACACCAATCTTTAATGTTTTCCATCCAGTGCCGATAAATGTTTTTGAATTTATCGGGGTGGAATTTGATTTCGTCTTTCATGACGGCATCGAGAGCCGGGGCTGCAAGTTTATCCATTTTGACAAACCATTGCATCGATAGTTTGGGTTCGATAACGACATTGGTACGTTCGGAATAACCCACTTTATTGTCGTAATCTTCGACTTTTTCGAGTAATCCGGCTTCCTGTAAGTCTTTGGCGATTTGTTTGCGAACGTCGAAACGATCCATTCCTACGTAAAGCCCTCCGGCTTCGCTGATGGTTCCGTTGTCGTTGAATATGTCGATACTCGGCAGATTGTATTTTTCTCCCAGCATATAGTCATTTACATCGTGTGCCGGGGTGACTTTTAAGCAGCCGGTTCCGAACTCAATATCGACATAATCGTCCATGATAATAGGAACCACCCGATTTACCAGCGGTATGATGACTTTTTTCCCTTTAAGAAATGAATAACGCGGGTCGTTGGGGTTTACGCAAACTGCCGTGTCGCCTAAGATTGTTTCAGGTCGTGTGGTGGCAACGATAATGTATTTATCCTCGCCTTCGATAAAATAGCGCAGATAATAGAGTTTGCTGTGTTCGTCTTTATAAATGACTTCTTCGTCGGAGAGGGCGGTGAGGGCTTTGGGGTCCCAATTTACCATGCGGACTCCTCTGTAAATGAGTCCTTTGTTGTATAAGTCGACAAATACTTTCAAAACACTTTCGGAGCGGATTTCGTCCATAGTGAAAGCGGTGCGGTCCCAATCGCAGGATGCTCCCAATTTTTGGAGTTGTTTTAAGATGATTCCGCCGTGTTCTTCTTTCCATTCCCAAGCGTATTTGAGAAATTCTTCTCTGGAAAGATCGCTTTTTTTAATACCTTGTGCTGCAAGTTTATTTACCACTTTGGCTTCGGTGGCGATAGATGCATGGTCTGTGCCGGGAACCCAACAAGCATTTTTCCCCTCCATGCGAGCCCGGCGTACCAGAATGTCTTGTATCGTATTGTTCAGCATGTGCCCCATGTGCAGAATCCCGGTGACATTGGGTGGCGGAATGACAACGGTATAGGGTTCTCGACCGTCGGGCTTCGATTTGAAAAGACCGTTTTTCAACCAATAGGCATACCATTTTTCTTCTACGTCGGCGGGATTGTACTTCGTGGCAAGTTCGTTCATAAAGTCGTTCTTTCAGAATGTTCTATATTATTTCAAGATACAAAAGTAAAAAGGCTTTTGTACCAATCGGGTGCAAAAATATAAAATATTTTCCGAAAAAGATATTCTTCGGAGTCAAAGGTGTTTATGGTATTTGTCTCGAAAAGAAAGTTTTTTTGTTTTCGACATATTTCGTAAGCTATCGTTTAAGCCCGTCCACGGCGGAACGTAGTTGTTCGAGCGCTTTTTGCAAAACTGCGCGAGGTGTACCTACATTTAGCCGCATGTGTCCTTTGCCTTCGGGGCCGAACATTTCACCGTCGTTGAGTGCGAGTCTGGCTTTATCGACAAAAAGGTCGATGAGTGCATCGTGTTCGAGGTGAAGCCGTGTACAGTCGAGCCATACGATAAAGGATGCTTGCGGCCTGATGGCTTTGATGTCGGGAATATAACGATCGAGAAACTCTTCGACAAATAGTATATTTTGTTCGATGTAGGCTAACATTTGTTCGCGCCATTCTCTACAATGGTTATAAGCGGCTTCGGTGGCTATGGTCGCCATGAATGTGGGTTCGTTCAGCTCGTTTGCCGTGAGCCAGTCGAAGAAGCGCTTACGAATCGTTTCGTTGGGAACAATGGCATAGGAGCTGACCAAGCCTGCGATGTTGAACGTCTTGGAAGGAGCTCCAAACGATATACTGTTTTGAGCCGCTGTTTCGGATACCGAGGCAAAAGGGTGATGTTTGGCTCCGAAGAGAGGCATATCGGCATGAATTTCATCGGCAATGATGAGTATGTTGTGCCGTGCACAGATTTCGGCGATTCGCTGTAATGTTTCCAACGGCCAAACCACTCCTCCGGGATTATGAGGATTACAGAGAATGAACAGCTTGCATTGGGAGTCGATGATCGATTCAAGGTGATCGAAGTCCATTTCGTAGTGGGAGCCGTTCCATTTGAGCGGATTATGTACAACCTGCCGACCGTTACTTTCGGGGACGGCCATGAACGGTGTATAGACCGGAGTCTGTATGATGATTTTATCTCCGGGGTTACTAAATACATTGACTGCCAAACCTATGCCCTTGACAATCCCGGGGATATAGGTGATCCATTCTCTTTTTACTTTCCAGCCATGCAGGTAGTCGAGCCAATCGATAATGGATTGCCAATAGCTCGCAGGAGCCTCGGCATATCCGTAAACCGGGTGTTGTAACCGGCGTACGAGAGCATCCGTTATACAGGGGGCGACCGCAAAATCCATGTCGGCAATCCATAAAGGAATGAGATCTTCCCGACCATAGCGCTCACAGAGAACATCGGTTTTCATAGCTCCGGTGTGATGCCGGTCGATAATTGTGTCGAAATCGTACTGAGAGGACATTTTATATACTGTTTAGGTGTTAGGTTGCTTACGTCGATTTGTCAAAAGCCGAGTTCTATCTGAAATCTTAATTGCCAGCGATTATAATCGGAATCGACAAATTCATTTTTGTAATTGTAAGACAGGTCGGCTTGTACTTTTAATCTGTGATCTATCAGATATTTCGTGACACCGAACGTCGATTGGTTGTGACTGCGATAATTGGCATAAGGCTGTACTTCTTTATCCGGCATGATGGTAGAGTTTCTCAATGCGATTTCCCAATTGGAACGAAAGAGATAACTTGCCTGTACGTTGAGCCCCATTCCAGTGAGGACATATTGTTCTACATTTTCGCCCGATTTAATGAGCGGTGAGGAAGATGATATACGCCCCATGAAATCGGTATAAAAAGCAAATCCTTGATATTTGAAGATGAAGTCGACAAAATAGGAAGAAAGGTTACGGGTCTGGTCAAACAGTAATTTGTCCCCATTGGAACCTTGTGCCCGAAGAGCTCGGTCGTTATAGCTGTATGCTCCCGCTAAAAGGATTTTGGGCGTTTGTTCTCGTTCATAATCGCCTTCCATAGCATCTCCTTTCCCGGTGAATCGTCCCAGTGGGAATAGTTCTATGCGTCCCGTATATGCGAGTCCACTCCCTTTATTGTTTCCCCAGTTTCTGCCTTCTCCGGTAGTAATAGAGGCTTTGGCCGCTAAATCCAAAGAGCCGAATAGATGTTGATTGTATTCTCCGAAGATACCGAAATCGCGGTCGAGATTGAATTCGGAGTTTACAATGGAACGATCTACGAATTGTAGGGCACTCGAAGAGTTTATTCGGGCGCGATTCGCCCGTATTTTGGTTTGTCCGAAACCGATATTCCATGTCGAGTTGGGAACGTAGTAAATCATTGCGTCGCGTACGATGTTGTTGTTCCCATTGGGCAGCGTTTTCATATCGTAAGGTGAGAAGCCTAACTGAACTAAATAGGTGAGTTTGGGTGTATAGATATATCCATCGAAACGTAACCTGAGCCGTTTGACGCGGGCGTCGATATCCTGAGCCTCGAATTTCTCGTTGAAGTCGACATCGACCAAATTTTGCATGCGAATGCGCATCGTGAGTTTATAGCTTTTGTTTTTAGGTTGGAAAGATATACCGTTCCCGACTTCTATATCGGGCATGTGCATTCGTATTTTTTCTAATTCATCGGCATAATCGGTATCGGAGGTGCGGACCGTGGTCGAATCGTTCCCGATGATAAATGTCTTTGCGGATGCAGATAGCATGAATAGCGAGAGAAATATTCCCGATAGAAATAATCGTTGATAATTCATAACGTTGTTTGATTTGATTTTGAAATTCATGCTACAAAAATTGAATGTGATTTTGAAATAGATTTGGAATACTTGGAATATTATTAAAAATATTCATTTTTTATTGGTGCATTTTGTTTCTTCGACAAGGTGTTTTTTCTGTGTAAATTTCGACAAAAGGAATATTTTTGAAATTTTTCATACCTTTATTTTAAATTGCTCCAAAATTACAACCAATGTGTCAATATTCCAAAGACCGTTTCTGAAATTTCGACAATGGGGGAATCGATTCAAATAAAAAAAGTCCCTAGTGTATATATTACGCTATGGACTTTGCATTTGCGGAAGGAGGGGGATTCGAACCCCCGGTACCCATTCGAGTACGTCAGTTTAGCAAACTGGTGGTTTCAGCCACTCACCCATCCTTCCAAAGGACGATTTGTCGTTGACGTCATTTTTTCAAATGCAGCGCAAAGATAAGCGGAATATTTGAAACAGCAAACTTTTTCGCATTATTTTATTTCGGGAATAATCGTTACTTTTGTCCCGTCAAGGTGCTTTTGCGCTGTGTATAATCGGATTATTATGTCGAATGTGAATAAAGGTATAAAGATATTTGCTTGGATAACAGGAGGGATTATTTTGATTCTCGCATGTTTGTTTATTCCGGTAATGAAGAGTTATTTGTATGATCCTGTTATTACCGAACAAACGGTGTGCTATGTTTATCCGAAGTGGAATGATGTTCAGCTCGATAGTGCTTTGCATTCGGTGATTCCAGATGAGAAATCGATCCCGAGAGTAAAACGTTTGCTGTCGTTTTATAAATTCGATCCTAATGTTCGTGTAGGGGCTTATCGGCTTCATGCCGGTATGACAGCTCGGCAAATGGCTTTGAAATTGTCGAGGGGAAGCCAATCTCCCATACGAGTTACATTTAATAACGTACGCACTCTCGAACAATTGGCCGAAAGGGTATCGGAGCAGTTGTTTTTTTCGAAAGAGGAGTTGTTGGCTTTGCTGTACAACGATAGTGTTTGTGCGGATTTAGGTTTTACGAAAGCGACTCTCCCGGCTTTGTTTTTACCGGATACTTATGAGTTTTACTGGACTGTGACTCCCGAATCTTTTTTACAGAAGATGAAGCGGGAGTATCGCATTTATTGGGAAGGAAAGCGGGAGCAACAGGCAAAGCGGTGGGGATTGACTCCTGTGGAGGTAGCGACTCTGGCTTCGATCGTAGAGGAAGAGACTAACAAACGTGATGAAATGGGAAAGGTTGCGGGTCTTTATATGAACCGATTGCGTAAAGGCATGCCTTTGCAGGCAGACCCTACGGTAAAATTTGCCCACGGGGATTTTTCGCTGAAACGCATATTGAATGTTCATTTGACCATAGAATCGCCATATAATACTTATCGGGTTACGGGATTGCCTCCCGGCCCTATACGGATTCCTTCGAAACAGGCTATCAATGCCGTGCTGACACATACACCGAACGGGTATTTTTATATGTGTGCCAAAGAGGATTTTTCGGGCTATCATAATTTTGCCGTGACTTTGGCAGAGCATCAACGAAATGCAATTCGATACCAGCAAGCATTGAACAGACTCGGAATACGTTGATGGGGGAATGTAAATAGTAAAGCCTCGTCTCACGACGGGGCTTTACTACTTGAAATATATCAAAAACAAGAAAGAGGATAATGTTTATTACAGGAATAAACAAAGGATAATATAATACCAATGAAACACACAAAAAACAAGAATATTATCGTATAAATTAACTCTTCCAGACCGGAGATTTTGGCTCGACGGAAGCGACGCTTCGCTTCTTTTTCCCTAAGGAGAGCCGTTTCTTTCCCGGTTTCGATAATAAAACACACTTGTATTGCAAAAAGTTTTTACCCGTAGCGATTTTAGTATATTTTAATAATTCGATATTTCTTCTACGGGAGGAGGCATAGGGGGATCGGTATCATCGTCTATCCAAATGGCCAATGTGAGCCAATATAACAGTAGTGCGATAGCTATGCCTACACCTATCGCAGTCCAGATTTTTTGTCGTTTTTTCTCCATACTATATTAGTTATTCGAAAGAATAACATCGGTCGGGAGATAAAAGTTCTTTTCAGAAGGGTATATCGTTATTGGACGAACCGGGGGGATTCAGGAAATCGGGGTTCCCAGACAGTGGCGCTGCCGATGTGGTGCTCGTGTCGGGAGTATTGAACTTCGAGGTTACCGGTGCACTGAAATCGGTCAGTCGGGTGTCTTCGTCGTAATTTTGGAATCGAGCCAGATAGGAGACGAATTTCATATTCACGGTATCGGTCGCACCGCTACGGTGTTTGGCTATGATAAATTCTGCCAAGCCTTCGATGCTGTTTCCATTGGCATCTTCCTTGGACCGCGTATAATATTCGGGACGGTGTATAAAGCAAACCATATCGGCATCTTGCTCGATAGCTCCCGATTCACGCAAGTCGGAAAGTTGCGGGCGTTTCCCTTCTTTACCGTCTTTGTCGTTACCCCGGGATTCCACACTACGATTTAACTGGGACAGGGCGATGATAGGTATTTGAAGCTCTTTTGCCAATTGTTTGAGCGAACGGGATATGGTGCTGACTTCTTGTTCTCGGCTCCCGAAGGACATACCGCTGGCGTTCATCAGTTGCAAGTAGTCTATGATGATGATTTTGATTCCGTGCTCGCGAACCAATCGGCGGGCTTTTGTCCTAAGTTCAAAAACGGAAAGGCTGGGGGTATCGTCTATATATATAGGAGCGTTCCTCAGTATTTCGATACGAGACATGAGGCGTTCCCATTCGAACGGGGCTAACTGTCCGCTTTTGATTTTATCGCCGGGGATTTCGCATGTGTTGATGATGAGACGATTGACAAGTTGGACATTGGACATTTCGAGCGAGAAGATAGCCACCGGCGTGTTATAGCTGACAGCCATATTCTTTGCCATAGAAAGTACGAATGCCGTCTTTCCCATGGCCGGACGGGCAGCAATGATAATAAGGTCGGATCTCTGCCAACCGGAAGTCATTTTGTCGATGTCGTGAAACCCGGTTTGCAGTCCGCTCAATCCGTCGCTTCGATTGGCTGCTATTTGAATTTGTCTGATAGCTTCGCTCAGTACCGGATCTATTTGAGTAACGTCTTTTTTCAGGTTACGTTGGGAAATTTCAAAGAGTTTCCCCTCGGCTTCCTGCATAAGGTCATCTACGTCGTTGGTCTCGTCAAAGGCCTTGTTGAGTATTTCGCTGGAAAATTCGATCAATTCCCGAGCCAAATATTTTTGGGCTACGATGCGGGCATGGTATTCGATGTGCGCCGCCGATGCCACACGTCCGGTGAGTTCGGAAATACGGAGGGCTCCGCCGACTTCATCGAGCTTTCCGTCGAGTCGCAGTTGCTCGGTGACGGTGAGCATGTCGATGGGGCGTTGTTGTGCACCCAGCCGGGATATTGCACTATAAATAAGCTGGTTGGTCGGCTCATAGAAACACTCTGGCTTTAAGATGTCGCATACGGTGGTATAGGCATCTTTTTCGAGCATGAGAGCCCCCAACACGGCTTCTTCGAGCTCTTTGTCCTGAGGTTGTAGCTTGCCTTGTTCCGAAACTTTCGGAGCGTAGGCTTTTTTCTGGTGAGTGTAATTTCTTCGAGTTTCCATGCAGCAATTCTTTCCCGTTACAAAAGTAGTCAATCTTTCTGCTATCGGGAAATTTGGTGAGCGAATCTTATAATGAACTTTTCAACAGGCGGATATTTCCGATTAATTACAGGGCCGGTGTCGTATCGGGGTATTTCGCCATTTGCTTTTCACAATATTTTTGGAATAGCTCCCAATCGTAATAAGGTGCATATTCCGAATCGATGGGTAATTTTGTTTCTTGTTCATTGAACAATACTTTCACGAGTACTTTCCCATCGGTATTTTTATAAAGTATCCATTGGATATTCGTCGCCATAGGATTGTATTTGAAGTCTTGCCAAACCTCGGCTACTTTTTCGGGATCGGCTTCTACAACGGCTGCATTCTCAATGCCTAACAGGGCGAGTAAAGGAATTGTATTTTCACCGTGTGCAAAACGTAAATTGGCTTCGACACCGTTTCCGTCGATCGCCGCTTGCGATGTAGCCAACATGTCTTTTAACAGAGGTTTCGCAATGGCGACAGGAAGTCCTTTTCCGGGAATGGAGTTGGCTTTACGCAGGTATTGCGATAGGTTGTTCGCGCTCCACAAATCGAATTTTTCTTCTTCTGTGAACCACGGATACAGGGATATGTCGTAGTCGGTATTCGGCAATATGATGGTTAACGCGTATAGGTGGGTCATGAATGTAATGGGATCGGGTATGATTTGTTCCCACCCTTTCTTGAATATGCGGTCGATGAGTCTTAGTCTTGTGGGTGTATGCTTTTCCTGATAGGCTCGGAGTATCTTTTTCCATGAGCCTTTCGAGAGATATTGTTGGTATTCTTTTCCTTTGAAGAATCGCAGGGTATTGTCATATCCGTTGCTGGGATCCATAGAAAACTCCGCCGTGGGGGTATAACCTCTCATTTCTGCGACGAATGCCGCCATACTCGCCATAGAACGTGGAACCGTGGTCGATTGTGCCACAAGGGTCACTTTGCCGTCCTGAGGTGTAAACGCCGGACGAAAGCGGTGATACATGCGACGAGCCATATCCCGGTGTTGTCGGGCTCCGAGCGGAGTGAGGTCTCCCCAGCGATGATTCATCAAATGGTAGATGGTGTCGATTTGATTACGCAGCAGTTTGCCTTCCCGGGTTAAAAGGTTCAAAGAATCGGCTTTATTCATTAGTTTGTACAGGTTCGGAACCATGCTTTTTGAATCGTGGGTGCGTGAACCGTGTCGAGCTATATGATCGATGTGAAACGGTATGAAATCCTTTGGAGCCGGGGTGTCTGTGGTGTCGTTGCAATAATAAACAGATGCCGTACTACCGAAAAATTGTGGATTTTGATGTAGAAAATCTTTTATAGAATTTTGCCCGAAAGAGATTGCAGATAGGCATAAAAGGATAGTACCGGCGGTGAGGGTTCTTTTTTTCATTTGTTTCTGTTTTTCTATTATGTCGGTAAAATTATAATAAATTTTCTCTTCGATGAAATTTTTATTCTTTTTTAGAGTGGAGTTGCCTATGTGACTGAGAATGGTTATTTTCGCAAAGATTCTCGAAAAACAAGGATATAGATGATTAGATTTCCCAATGCAAAAATCAATTTGGGGTTGCGTATCGTAGCCCGTCGTCCCGATGGTTATCACAATATAGAGACGGTATTTTATCCCGTTCAGTTACAAGATGCTTTGGAGATTGTTCCAACGTCGCAACAGGAGACGGAGTTGTCTTTGTCGGGAATTGTCATAGACGGTGATCCCCAGAATAATTTGGTGATGAAAGCGTGGCGAAGATTGAGCCATCGTTTTTCGTTACCCCCGATATCTATTTATCTCCATAAAGCCATACCCTTTGGTGCTGGGTTAGGAGGTGGTTCTTCCGATGCCGCTTTTTTGTTGGCGATGGTGAGAGATTATTTTCGTTTGCCGTTGAGCGATGACGAGCTTGACAAGGAAGCTGCTTCTCTGGGAGCCGATTGCCCATTTTTCTTGCATAATAAACCTTTATTAGCCAAAGGAATAGGCGATGAGTTCGAGCCGATCGAATTGTCGTTGAAGTCCTATCGAATCGTATTGGTAAAGCCTTCTGTCTCCGTGCCTACGTCGGTGGCTTATTCGTTGGTTACTCCGGTATTGCCGGAAGAGTCGGTGAGGGATACCGTTTCCCGTCCGGTCGAGGAGTGGAGAGGTAGATTGATCAATGACTTTGAAGAAAGTGTGTTTGCCCGATTTCCGGAAATAGGAGAGATAAAGGATCGTTTATATGAACAGGGAGCTGTATATGCATCTATGTCCGGTTCGGGTTCTTCGGTATTTGCCCTATTCGATAAAGAAGTCGATCTTGCCGATTGTTATCCGGGGTGTTTTGTTTGGACTGGAATTTGTGAAGTATAGCGTATAAAATCGTTTTTGAAAAAGAGAATGATCGAAGATTGTTACATGACCGGTATTATAGATAAGATAAATTCTTTATATCCGATTTCCGATGATACGATACGGACATTGAAAGAGAGCATGACTTTGTGCCGTTTTCCCAAGAAGTATCAGTTGATAAGGGCGGGCATGTATTGTAAATCGGCTTATTTTATAGGGAAGGGAATGACTCGCTCGTTTTGGTTGGTGAACGGAGAAGAGATAACGACTTCTTTTTCGTGTGAGGGCGGAATCGTGTTCAGTATGGACGAACTCTATTATAACAAGATGAGCGAAGAATTTGTGGAGACCCTTGAAGATGTAGTCGTTTATAGAATATCTCTGGATAAATTGCGTCGGCTGTTCGAAACGAATATCGAACTGGCTAATTGGGGGCGGATTATTCATCAAGACGAGTACCGGCGTTTGCATCGCTCCCATAAGGAACGTTTGACTTTATCGGCAAAAGAACGGTATGAGGAGTTCAGGCAGCAATTCCCTCAGGTGAACCAGCGAGCTCAACTTGGGTATATCGCATCGTATTTGGGTATAACACTCTCGACGCTCAGTCGTCTCAGGGGAGCCCGAAAATGATCTTTCAGAGGATTTTTTGACATAGGACAAATTTTAAATTATATAAGTCCTGTAATTTTGCCGTAATATTAATCATCACTAAAATCAAAAATCTAAATTACCAATTCATTATGCAACAAATTTCTTCTGCTGCGTTTTCAGATACCAAACCTCATTATGAGTTGCTTGACGGATTACGTGGTGTAGCCGCGCTTTTGGTCGTGTGGTATCATGTCTTCGAAGGGTATGCTTTTGCCGGTGGTACTCTTATAGAAAGCATCAATCATGGATATTTGGCCGTGGATTTCTTTTTTATTTTATCGGGCTTCGTTATCGGTTATGCTTATGACGATCGTTGGGGAAAGAGCCTGACGGTAAAAAATTTCTTTAAGCGGCGGTTGATTCGTCTTCACCCGATGGTTGTCATGGGTGCAGTTTTAGGTGTGATTACATTTTGTATCCAGGGTAGCGAACAGTGGGACGGGACTCATGTGGCTACGTCGATGGTGATGTGGGCTTTGCTTTTCGCGATGTTTTTCATTCCGGCCTATCCGGGTGCAGGTTATGAGGTTCGGGGTAATGGTGAAATGTTTCCTTTGAACGGTCCCAGTTGGTCATTATTTTTCGAGTATATCGGTAATATTTTGTATGCTTTGTTTATTCGTCGTTTGTCTACTAAGGCGTTAACTGTTTTTGTGGTATTATTGGGAATCTGTCTGGCTTGTTTCGCTATCTTCGATGTATCGGGGTATGGCATGATAGGGGTAGGCTGGACGCTCGATTCGGTGAATTTTGTGGGCGGATTGTTGCGAATGCTTTTCCCGTTTTCTTTGGGACTGTTGTTGTCTCGTAATTTCAAACCCGTGAAAGTGAGAGGGGCATTCTGGATATGTTCTTTCGTATTGTTGGTTTTGTTTTGTGTTCCTTATGTAGAAGGGGTTGAACCTATATGCATGAATGGTCTTTTTGAGGCTTTTTGTATAGTCGTGGTATTTCCTGTTCTTATTATATTGGGTGCGTCGGGAAACACAACCGATAAAACATCTACGAGGATATGTAAATTTTTGGGAGATATTTCTTTCCCGCTTTATATCACGCATTACCCGTTTATGTATTTGTTCTATTCTTGGTTGATTGAGAACCAGTATTTTACATTCGGGGAAACGTGGCAAGTAGCCTTGTGTGTTTATGTATGGAATATATTGGTAGCCTATCTTTGTTTGAAACTTTACGACGAGCCGGTGAGACGGTGGTTGAGCAAGAAATTTTTGAAAAAACGCTAGGGATAACCCCGTTAATGGGGTTTATTTGATAGATAATAAAATTTCCATGCTTAAATTAGTTTTATGAAAATGATAGATTGTAGAAAGTCGTTGATGGTATGCATCGGTTTGTTGATGTGCGGAACCTTTTCGGCGCAGGAATCGGAGTTCGATTTGGCATCGCAGAGATCGGAAGCGCAAGACGTTTTTGCTGTGCCGGGTAAAAAATTGGATCATAAAGGGATAATTATTAACCCTACTCCTCATAAACTGGTTCTCGACCCAACCGGGAGGCTCGATATTTCCGGTGGAGTGTGTCTAAAAGATAAGCATGGAAAATTTTCCGAAGATTTGGATTTTGTCACTTTTAACAAGAAGGGGGTAAAACTCTCCGTCGATTTTGGTTCGAAGGTTTCGGCTAAGTATGGGGTAAAATCTGTTTCGGGTGCATATCGCATGAATATCGGAAAGAATGGTATATCGATCGTCGGTTATGACGAGCGGGGAGCTTTTTACGGTTTGCAGACCCTTCGCCAGTTAGTCGAGAGTTCTGCGACTGTAACGGGCGAATTACCATATGTGGAAATCGACGATTACCCCGATTTGAAATACCGGGGGGTAGTAGAAGGATTTTATGGAACACCGTGGTCTCATGAGGTGAGAATGTCTTTGATAGATTTCTATGGTAAGTTCAAGATGAATAGTTATTTGTACGGCCCGAAAGACGATCCGTACCACAGTTGCCCGAATTGGAGGCTTCCATATCCCGAAAAGGAGGCCGGGAATATCAAAGAATTGATAGAGGCTTGTAAACGTAATCGGGTCGATTTTGTTTGGGCGATACACCCGGGACAAGATATTAAATGGAACGAGGAGGATTATCAAAACCTCGTTAATAAATTTAATTTGATGTATGACCTCGGTGTACGGGCTTTCGCCCTCTTTTTCGACGATATATCGGGCGAAGGGACAAATCCGGTGAAACAGACGGAGCTTTTGAATAGATTGACTAAGGATTTTGTGAAGTCCAAAGGCGATGTAGCATATTTAACGGTTTGCCCGACCGATTATTCCAAACTTTGGGCAAACCCCACACCGCAAGGAAGTCTTGCTATTTATGGAGAAACTCTCGATCCGTCGATAGAAGTGTTTTGGACAGGAGACGTAGTATGCAGCGACTTAACACCGGAGACTTTGGATTGGGTTAATTCCAGAATTAAGCGGCCGGCATATTTTTGGTGGAATTATCCTGTTACCGACTATGTGCGCAATATTATTTTGCAAGGACCTGTTTATGGCTTGAATACTTCGTTGGATTCCAATGATCTTTGCGGAATAGCAAGTAATCCGATGGAACATGGAGAGGCTTCGAAATTGGCTTTATACGGGGTTGCCGATTATACTTGGAATATAGCGGCTTATAATCCTATCGATAATTGGGAGAGAGGACTCGGCGAATTGATGCCGAAAGCAAGGGAGGCCTACCGGACATTCGCTATTCATTCTTGCGATACGGAGACCGGTTATCGCCGCGATGAATCGTGGGAAACCAAGACTTTCAGAATCGGTGATTGGAATGAAACGGAGGCTCAGGCTCTTTGGGCAGAATTCGATAAGGTAGAGAAAGCTCCTGCCGAAATAGAGAAAGGTTGCACCAATAAAGGTTTGATGAGTGAGTTGACTCCGTGGCTCCAAGAATTCGGAAAGTTGGGTACGAGAGGAAAACGGTCTTTGGAACTTGCCCGTGTTTATCGTGACGGTAAAGATGATGCCGATTTTTGGAATAAGTATATTCGGAACTTGATGAGTAAGAAGGATCGAGAAGATTATGAAGCTCATAAAAGCGGGACCATGAAACTGCAACCATTTTATGAAAATGCTATGGACGATATGGCATACGGCTTTTTAACTCGGTTGTCGGGCGAGACTCCTATCTGTTATAGGGGTATAGGTTCGTTCCATAATGCGAAAACCACGTTGAGCAAGTTAATGTTCGATCACGATACTACGACTTATTATACATCGGGAATCGCTCAAAAAGCCGGCGATTGGATCGGGGTTGATTTGGGAAGTGTCAAAGATGTGACCGAAGTTTCTATTTTGCAGGGGCGTAATTCTGTGGACGATGTCGATTATTTCGACCATGCCGTAGTGGAATATTCGATTGATGGTAAAGCATGGACTCCGTTGACGGAAGAGTTGAATAAACAGTATATCGTTCGTTGGAACGGGGAGCCTGTAAAGGCCAGATATGTCCGATTGAAAAGACTCGAATCTACTCGCACGAATTACGCATCGGTTCGTTCATTCGAAGTGAATCCTCCCAGAGTGGAACATTTGGGTTTCAGCTTAAAGTCCGACGATGTACAGCAAGCTCTTTATGCGTTTGATCAGCAAATAGGCACAAGTTATCGAAATAATGGAACTTTTTCTTTCGGGGTCGCTCCTCGGACCGAGGGATATACTTTGTTGGTGAATGAATTGCCGGAGGCGGGGAATGGAGCTCCTGTCGTGCATTTGAGACAGTTTAGGCCCGATGGTTCGTTGGCGGTTGAGTCGGTTATCGATTCGTCGTTTTTTAAGGTCGAGTTGGCCGAGGGAGTTTCCGAAGTACAAATAGAAGGGCCAGTGGAGATATTCGAGATAGTGCCGGAGTTTAATTAGTGTCGGATTTTTACGTTTAAAGAACAATTATTATTTTTGAACAGGATATAAAAGAGCAGGGCAAACCTGCTCTTTTTCTTTTGGAGAAAGGAGATTGCTTTTTTGCAGGTAATGGATAGAAATGAAAACATTGGGAAGGTGGCAGTGCTCTCTGACAAAAGTGCAGTTTGGGCTTGTTTGGCAGTGTTTTTGATACTATAATGGTGCTCATTGGTAATGATGATATGAGCGTGATGAAAATGAAAATGTAACAAAAGAAAAATTATAAATATGGCCGAAAAGAAAGAATGCGAAAAATCGCAAAATATTGTAGATGAGGCTTCTGAAAAGGAGAAGAAAGAGTCGTTGAACCAAGAACCCGAAGTTCCGGAAGAAACAGGCTCCGAGGAGGGCGGTGAAGAAGGCGAGGCTGATGAGGCTGCCAGATTGTCAGCCGAATTGGAAACTTTGAAGGCGACTATCGAGAAAATGCAGAAGGATTATTTGCTATTGATGGCCGAGTTCGATAATTTCAGGAAACGGACGTTGCGTGAGAAATCGGAGTTGATCAAGAATGGCGGTGAGAATTGCATGAAAGCTATTCTGCCGGTTATCGACGATTTTGAACGCGGATTGGCAGCTGTGGAAGAAAGTAATGATTTAGCGGCTGTGAAAGAGGGAATGAGCTTGATATATAATAAATTCAAAAGCTATCTAGAACAAAACGGCGTAAAGGAGATTCCTACGGAGGGAGCCGATTTCGATACAGAATATCACGAGGCTGTGACGATGTTCCCGGCTTCGGATCCGGCTCAAAAAGGTAAAGTGATAGATACCGTACAAAAGGGATATACGCTCAATGACAAAGTTATTCGCTTTGCCAAAGTCGTGGTAGGGGAATAAATTATAGGACAGGGAGCAATGGAAAAAAGAGATTATTATGAAGTGCTGGGTGTCGCTAAAAATGCGACGGCCGAGGAGATAAAAAAGGCATACCGTAAAAAAGCTATCCAATATCACCCGGATAAGAACCCCGGAAACAAAGAGGCTGAGGAAAAGTTTAAAGAGGCTGCCGAAGCGTATGAAGTATTGAGTGATGCGGATAAGCGGGCTCGTTACGACCAGTTCGGGCATCAAGGGTTAGGTGGTGCTGCCGGTGGCGGTTTCAGTGGCGGCGGTATGTCTATGGAGGATATTTTCTCGCATTTCGGCGATATTTTCGGTGGTGGATTCGGCGGATTCGAAGGCTTCGGGGGCGGCTCACGAGGGGGACGTCGTCATGTCAATAAAGGTTCGGATTTACGAGTAAAGGTGAAACTGACATTGAAAGAGATCGCTACCGGTGTCGAGAAAAAAATAAAGGTTCCTAAGTATGTGAGCTGTTCTCATTGTAACGGTACGGGTGCAGAGAACGGTACGGCTTATACGACGTGTTCGAAATGTAACGGGTCGGGAGTAGTGACACGGGTACAACAGACTTTTCTCGGAGCTATGCAATCGACGACTACGTGTCCCGACTGCGGTGGAGAGGGCCGTATTATTACGAAGAAGTGTCCGCATTGTGCTGGGGAAGGTATCGTACGTGAAGAAGAGGTAATCACGTTGAATATTCCGGCCGGGGTATCCGAAGGTATGCAACTCTCTATGGCGGGCAAAGGGAATGCTGCTCGTCATGGCGGTGTGAATGGTGATTTGTTGATTTTAATCGAAGAGGAACCGCATCCCGATTTACTGCGCGACGAGAACGATTTGATATATAATTTGCTGCTCGATTTGCCGACTGCCGTATTGGGTGGTTCTATCGAAGTTCCTACTCTTGATGGTAAGGCTCGTATAAAAGTGGATCCCGGTACTCAACCCGGAAAAATATTCCGGCTTAGGGGAAAAGGATTGCCTTCGGTCAATCGTTATGGAGTAGGTGACTTGATTGTAAATGTATCGGTTTACATTCCAGAAAACCTCAATGCTAGCGAAAAGAAGCATTTCGAGGATTTGAAAACTGCACCCAATATACAGCCTACACTCACAGCTAAACAGCGAATATTCAGTAAATTGCGTCATATGTTTGAGTGAAAACGACGATGATATAAAATGAAAGCACCGTATATTATTGATATACGGTGCTTTCATTTTATATTGGGGAACATTAGTGTCCCGTTAAAATGGGACGAGTTAAACAATTAATCAAATAGCCCCGGAATAATGGGATTATATAGATCTTTGACATCATTGAAATTAGTCTTGTCGAACAGGTCACGCAAGAGGGTTTTGTCTGTCAATGATATGCTGAGAATTTGCAAAACTTCATAGGTAGAGCGTTTCAACTTCATATCATGTTGGACAATAGCCACAAGACAGTATGTGATAATAGCGACACTGATTTGTATGCGGACGGCGTTCTCTGTTGTGCCCCAGAATTTCTTTATCTTGAGGTGCTGCTTGAGCCATTTGAAGAACAGCTCGATCAACCATCTTTTCTTGTAAAGATTGGCGACATCCAATGCAGAAAGTTGTTTCGCATTCGTCAGAAAAGTGAGCTCACGGTCATCTTCTTCATCGTAATATCGGACGAGTCTGAATGACTCCGGATATTTCTTCCCGGAGAGATAACCGGTCAGTTTCACTTCCGCATCTGTCATTATGTTCTTTGGCATTCTCCGCTTCCATTTGACTGTCTTATACTTTAAGTTCGTCTTGGCCCTGACAACAAAGAAAGAGTCTGTAAGATGTATCCTATAGAGCTTTTTAAAAGAATCATAAGCCCTGTCGAATATATAATAAGCATTTGGTTCATAATGGATTGAAGACATCGTTGTAGAATCATGCTTTGAGGCAGTGGTTACAGTATAGAAAGCAGGAACTTGTGCTTCAATGTCGTATAAGACATGAGCTTTCACTCCTCCTTTCTTGCTTCGGAACTTTGCCCACGGGAATGTTGCAAGACATAACGGAATCGTTGTTGAATCAAACGCATATTTCTTTCCGGAAATGTCAAGGATGTTGGTAGTCCGCTTCTCGCAGGCTTCCTTCATCATATAGAATGCAAAATCTTCGAAGATTCTGTAATCACGGTTCTGGTTCGCTGTCGCAAGAGTTGTCTTGGCTATTGGTTCACGACCTAATCCAAGATGATATTGCTTGGCCCTATGCGCCTCGAAAGCAACGATTAAGTCTCGCAGGCTCTCACGGTTACTCAGTTGTCCAAACATCATCGCGAGCATCTGATTCCAGCAAGTGAAATGTTTCACATATCTGTTGCCATCATACTTGCGAACATAGTTGTTGAACTGAGTCCTGTTCAGAAAAGCGGTTAATTGAGAGAATACGTATTTGTCTTGGAACATAGCAGCCATTTGTATTAGACTGCAAAGTTGCAAAATCAAGTCCGTTTCATCTCAAGAAACCACGTAATTGACTATATTTCAATAATTTCAAAGAACTATTTATCAACTTTTACGGGACAGTAGTGATTGGGGAATAGTTCTTTACATTCCTTGTATAACGTAATAGGTGTAGATTAAAAAAATGATTCCTACCGATAACCCGATGAATGACCATCGGGTGAATAATTTGTCTTTGCCTATAATTCCATAACATAATCCGATTATGGAGCATAGGGTAATGCCTATCGGAAAAATGAAAAACCCTATTGCGATGAATCCTATGAGCATGATAATGCCCATTATGATTAGTATTTTACTCCTCGTTATTTCCATTTTTGTAAAATTTGAATGTTTCCTCTGTGATTTCGTAATCTAAGTTGAGGAGTATGGAGTCTTTTTCGCGGGGAGAGAGCGTAGAATCTTCTTCCCAGCCATACTCCTTAGCCAATTCTCGAATAGCTTTTATTTTTTCTTGATCTGAATTGAATACCCGTTTCTTCTTGTGTAACTTAGCTTCTACATATTTCCGGAGGGTTTCTTGTGCTCTGAATTGTTCGCCTCGGGTATAGTCGAATGACTTTAAGCTATCGATGTCTTGCAGTTCGTCATATAGCGTTAATGTCCAAAATAGGTTTTTGTCGGGCAATCGGGTGATGATACAGGGAATGATTTTTTTCCCCATGTTTAGTAATTGCGGAAATTGTTCCAATTTTTTCGCATCATTCGTGTTGCTGCTGAGGCGGGTTATCGGGTTGGTGTTGTGATTGTTTACCCATGCGTTGAAAAGACTGTCGAATTTTTCTAAGTCATCTCCTGTTAAAATCGTATCGGTATCACAGTCAGCAACGATAATTTCGGTAGATCCGTTAGCCCCGCCGATAACAGAAGCGGATTTCCCGGAACAACCGATGGTTAAAAGATAAAGTAGAATGATGTATGTGAAAGGGCGTTTCATGTTTCTTATTTTTGAACCGCGGAATTGTAAATGATTCTTGCGATATCGGCGATAATTTGTGCATTGGTTTGGTCGCTCTCACGAGAGTCTTTGATGAAAATAGCGAGAAAGCATAATTTTCCGTTCGGGAGATAGATTACGCCGGTATCGTTGTCGCCGATTTTTGTTCCGTCGTCCAAACGGTCGGAGCTGCCTGTTTTGTGTCCTAAGGCAATATTATCGGGCAATCCGGCTTTTATTTTATCTTTTCCGGTAGAAGTTTCTATCAAAATATTTTTTAGAAATTCGGTATGTGTTTCATTCAGTATCGGTTCGTTGTAGAGTTTTTCCAATAGTTGAAGTGTAGACGAAGGTGTGCTCCAATTGTTATAGCAATTGGATATGCGAGAGTGCATGGTTTCTTCGGTTTCGGTGAGATTGTAGTTTGTGATACCTAATTTGTCGATTCGGTCTTTCACGATATCGATACCGCCGAGATAGTCTATGAGAATGTCGCAAGCGTTGTTGTCGCTTTGAGAAACGGCATAGCGCATGAGGTCGGCGTAAGAAAGATAAAAGTTTCTTTCGGGGTATAATTCTCTTAGTGGGCTATAAGTGTCTTTGTGTATTTGCAACGATTCGATGAAGCGTAAAGAGTCCGGAGCGATACATTCGTTTTCCATTTTTTGAAGAGCTGCTATGGCAACATGGAGTTTAAAAACACTCATTAGCGGATATCGATGTTCGTCGTTAAACGTAAATAATTGTCCGTCGATCGAGAATGCAGCGCCGACCGTTGCATTTTTCCCTTGTATGGCTTGAAGAATTTTTTGTTCGATGGCTGTTTTTTCCAAGCTAATGGCAGCGATAGGGTGTAGCCCTATCCATGAAAACAGAAAACAGAATAGAATTATTTTGTTCTTGGGCATGATGTTTTGCTTGTTTTAAGTTGAGTAAAGATATAATAAATTTAATCATGTATTCCCGGCTTTGTTTAATTTAACAGGGGAGGGGTATCGGTGCGTGTTTATCGAAAAGTCTTGTTCGGGAGTATTTTTCATTCGGTGTTGAGGGGTGAGAGGTTGATAATGGAGATTTTATTGTATGAATAGATTTTTCTCTATTATAATATTAAATAAATATATTGTATTAAGAAAATTTTTGTGTGTTTATTTATCTGAATATAAATAAAATAAAGATTAATAAACGTGGTTTTATTTTTTGTTTGTTCAAAAAAAATAGAAAAAAATTACGAATCTCACTAGGGATATAGTTCGATTTAGGGTTAATATTATTGATACGGTATGTAAAAATGTTTCGTGATATTTGCTTGTACGAGATATATGAGATATGAGAGAGGAATATATTAAATATAAATTTTATGTTAAATGTTAAATGAGTGAATCTAAAAGCATGAAAAAAAATCAGAAGTGTAAAATTGGGCTTTTGGCGTTTTCTTTGTCTTTTTTTGTTCCGTTTTTTGCTAATGCAATAGATCAAGGGGCAGGAAAGGTTACTGCAAATGTAACCCAGCCAAGCAAGCGTACTATTAAAGGCGTGGTTTCCGATGTCACGGGAGAACCGCTAATCGGTGTAAGTGTATTGGTGAAGGGAACTTCGATAGGAGCTTCTACTAATATAGACGGTGTTTACTCGGTAGAGGTCCCGAATAACAATGCCGTGCTCGAATTCAGTTATGTTGGGTATCAAAAGGCCACTTTGTCGTTGGCGAACGCTTCCTCATACGATGTCGTTATGAATGAGGAGACTCGGGTTTTGCAAGAAGTCGTGGTAACGGCGATGGGTATATCGAGGGAGTCCAAAACGCTTACCTATGCTACCCAGACTATCAAGAACGAGGAGGTGACCCGTATCAAGGATAATAACTTCATTAACTCGCTGCAAGGAAAGAGTGCTGGTCTTACTATCGTTCCCAATAATTCGGGAGCGGGCGGTGGAGCTTCTAAAATTGTGCTTCGCGGTTCCACTTCTATTCTCGGAACCAATCAGCCGTTGATCGTTGTCGACGGTGTACCTATGCAAGACGGTATGGGTACGCAGGCGACCGACGGTATGATTCTCGGTGGCGGACGTAGCGGCGATGACCTCTTGTCGACGATCAACCCCGAAGATATTGATAACATGACGATTTTGAAAGGCCCGAATGCCGCAGCTCTTTACGGTAGCGCAGCCAATAACGGTGTGATCGTTATCACGACCAAATCGGGTGCTTCGGGTTCTGTCAAGGTGAATGTGTCGAGCACCACGTCGATCGAGACGATAGCCATGTATCCTCGTACCCAACAGATCTACGGTATCAGTGGCGGAGACCAATGGTCGGCGTGGGGTCCTAAGATCGGTACACGTTCGGCCGACGAGGTGGCTTCTGCCCCGTATCTGATGAATTCTGCACGCAATGCCGTAAAAGACTTTTTCAACAAAGGCGTGACTACGACCAACGGCGTTACGTTGAGTGGCGGTACGGAAAACTTCCGAACTTATTTTTCTTATAATAATACCTATCAAACGGGATTGATACCGAACAATAAGTTTACCCGTAATAACGTGATGTTCAAGGAATCTTTCTCGTTGTTCGACAAACGTATCAATATCAACACGAGCCTTAACTGGATACATCAGAAGACCGATAACGCTCCTGTCGTGGGTAAGGCATTGAGCGCTCTCTATGCTTTGTACCGTACTCCGGCCGATATCGATATGCGTTATTTCAAGCATAACTATAAACACCTCGGTACGGTGGCCGACAATATCGTGAGCGATCCGGAGAAAGGTAATCCCAAATTGATCGGACAACCGGTTCAGACATGGTACTGGTATGACCAGTATTTGAATAACCCCTATTGGGTGGCCAACATGTATAACGATTATTTGAAGCGCGACCGTTTGTTGGCAAATATTACTTTGGATGCCAAGATTTGGCAAAATATTAAATATCAGACGCGTTTCAATGTCGATTATGTGACTCAGAATAATCTGAACGAGGAGTATGCCGGTATGAACCGGGTAGGCTTCGATTATGTAGGTGGTAAATATTACAATGGAGATTCTCGCTCGAGCGACATTTATAATGACCACATGCTCACTTGGAACGACCGTTTCAATGATAAAATCGATGTGAATGTGGCTGTGGGAACCAGCTTTTCACGTCATTACGATCGTAACACGAGCATCACTACGGCGATAGATACTTGCGGTGTGCCCAATGCTTTCGTTCCTCAGAATAATAAACACAGCCGTCCCAACAACCCTAACGGAAGTGCTACATCGGCTTCGGACAGTTGGAATAACAAGGATTGGAGCACGGCACTCTTCGCTACGGCTTCGGTCGGATTATTCGATAAAGTTTACCTCGACGGTAGTTATCGTTTGGAGTGGGCACAGTCGTTCCAACAGTTCACGCAAGGGAGCGGATATAAATCGTTCGATTACTATTCGGCCGGTGTGAATGTGCTCATCGACAAGTTTTTGCCTCGCCGGGATTGGCTCAATCAGTTGAAATGGCGCGGTAGTTGGTCGGTGGTAGGTAACCCCATTCCCAACACCTTGTTCGCCCGTCAGAGCTACGATTTCTCCAACGGTACGATCAGTACTCGTCCTCCTTTGTTCGACGATCCTCAACCGGAGACGACCACTTCGTTCGAGACCGGTTTGGACGTTTGGATGTTCGAAAACAAATTCAACTTCGACCTTACTTATTACAATTCGACGTTACGTAACCAGTTCTTGTATGTCACCACTGCCAATGGCGAATCGAAGCCGGTCAACACAGGTAAGATACGCAACTATGGTTTGGAATTCCAAGCATCTTATCGCTGGAACATCAATAAGGATTGGAGATGGCAGACTGGATTCAATATCGCATGGAATGACAACCGTATCCTCGAAACTTACAAAACCGAGAGCGGCGCTCCCTACGAAGTGCAAATGGGTCCCAACGCTTTCAAGATTAAATACGTAGAAGGCGGACGCTATGGCGATATTTATGTCAACTCTTTCGCCCGCGATGAAAACGGCCATATCAAAATCAATGATGCCGGTAATTACGAGAATGCCGTTCCCGTGATGGCTTCCGGTAAATACGAGACCAAAGTGGGCAATATGACTTCGCCTGTCACTCTCGGTTGGAACAATACATTTACTTGGAAAAACTTCACGCTCTATTTCTTGATAGACGGCCGTATCGGCGGTAAGGTGATGTCATTGACCGAGGCTGATCTCGACCTGTACGGCCTTTCCGAACGTTCTGCACAAGACCGCTTGAACGGAGAACGGGTTATGCAAAACGGAAAGGAATATATTCTCAAACCTCTACCCGACGGATCGGGGAACAAAGTTTCGGTCGAGAACTACTATACGACCATCGGTGCTCTTCCCATGGAAGACCATGTATATAATGCCACCAGTTTGCGCATGCGTGACATCTCGTTGAGCTACGACATGCCCAATTTGTTCGGTAAGAATCAAGGTATGACCGCTCAGTTCTCGGTGAAGAATGCGTTCTTTATCTATAAAGATTCTCCCGTGGATCCCGACATCTCGGTATCGGCCGCCAACGGTTACTCCGGTATCGACTGTTATTCTTTGCCTACGACGCGTAGTTTTGCGTTGACATTGAAATTCAATTTCTAATGAAGAACGATTTAATATAAATAGTCATCAATATGAGAAAAACAATATATTCGATCGGATTCCTCGTTATCGAATCCGTGTTTTCAGTAGGTTTGTTCACTTCTTGCGGCGATCAGTTTCAGGAGGAGTATCCGTGGTTGATCGGTAAGCAGGAGGAGATGGACAACAGTAACGAAGAGGGGGCGGGAGCTACCGATATTACTGTTCTCGAGAAGGAGTTGAAAGGAGCTATTCCGTTCATGATCAACTATTCGCACGAACCTACCGGCACGTGGGCTCCTCACAAGTATCAATATTACAGGGCGAACAGTATTGACAACTATGCAGGATACTGGACGACTACCAAGAGTACTTTTGCTTTCGGTGGTCCGTTGCCTACGCTTTATACTTTCCCCAACGATTATTTGGGAGGCCCTATGGATAACCAGATTTTCACACAGTCTTACAATGCCATTCACCACGCTACCGAATTGGGTAAACCCGAATGGCGTGCCGTGGCGTTGATTATCCAAGCCTATCAAGGCCACGAAATCGTCGACTTCTATGGCGCGGCTCCTTTTAGCGACTGGCGTAATTTGAAACGTACTCCGCCGTTGACCTATGAAAAGGGCGAGGACATTTACAATTTGATTTTCGACGATCTCGACGAGGCTATACGCATATTGAAAGAGCGTCAGCCGTCCCGCGAGGAGTTCGCCAAGATCGAGGATTTGACTATCAAGACGCTCTCCGACGGCGATTGGCGCATGTGGGTGAAGTTCGCCAACTGTATCAAAATGCGTATGGCCATGAATATGGTCAAATATAATGCGGGTACGGCACAGATGAGATTCGAACAGGCCGTGACCGACGAAATCGGTGTCCTCACCGACACCGATGCGAAGGATATAGCCTATTATCAAGAGCAAAACGCTTGCGCTTTGTGGCGCATCGGTAACGAGTGGCACGATATTCGTTTGGGCGCTTCGTTTGAAAATATTCTCAAACGTTACAATCACCCGCTGCTTACCCGCTGGTTCGATACCAATGCATATCCTATTAAAGAGAAGTCTACGGGTATACAGGCTCCCATCGATGTTTACGGAGTACGTACGGGTATCAGCATGCGTAACAGCAATACCACAGGCAAGGACAAAGGCGGTTATGGCCCATTCTCGACTTTGTCGGGCGAATTCAAATATATGCATCAATCTTTCTTCAAACGCACCGAGAGTATCTTCTTGTTGGCCGAGGCTGCTTTGAGAGGCTGGAATGCGCTTGGCCGTGACGCTCAGAGTTGGTATGAGGCCGGTATCCGTCTTTGTTTCCAAGAGAATGGGATCACCGACGGAACCGTCATCGACGAATATCTTGCCCAGACTGCGGCGAAGGATATCGATTATGTCGATCCGTATAACAACGAGAACAACATAGCCGGTCGTGTGAAAGTGGGTGTGAAATGGGATGTGAGCGACTCGAAGGAGGTGATGCTGGAAAAAATCATCACTCAGAAATATATCGCCAACTTCCCCATGAGCGCCGAGGCATGGACGACGTTCCGCCGCACGGGATATCCCCGTATCTTCCCGGTCGATGTGAACAACATGAAAGACCAAGGCGTCGACACCGAGTTGCAATTACGTCGTATTCCCATCGAGGAGACAGCCAACAATACGTTGGAGATCGCTTCGCTCGTACAGGCTCTCGGGCAACCCAACACCGGCGCTTCGCGTGTTTTCTGGGATAAACAGACCGAAACCCGAGGCGAGCAAAGCCCCGATAACGAATTTACATTGGTAATTCCGGTAAACTTTTAATCTATAAAACATTTGAAACATGAAACGATATAGCTTTATATTCTTTTTGGCGAGCTTCCTCGGTGTGACTTCGTTCACCGCATGTGAGGAGGAAGCTACGCTCGACGGTGCGACCGAGGTGTATATTACCATCGATCCCATGGACATTAATTTGAAATTGGGCGATACGGTGAGGATTTCGGCGACGGTTACCAATGTGAGTGGGAAAGTGATCGAGACTCCTGTCTCTTGGTCGATAGAAGACCAGACGGTCGCTGCCTTGCTGGGTGATACCGCTGTGGTGGCTTTGGATGGCGGTCAGGAAAAAGAGACCCGGCTCAAAGCCATGTTGGAGAACGGCAAATATGCCCTTACTACCGTTACCGTGTCGCGCAATTTGCCCGACGGTGTGATGTGTATTCCCAACGACAGCACCTTCACCGAAATGACTTCGAAACGTAGTTACAATACGGCCCACGATTCGGTGCTGTTCTCTGTTTCTCCCAAAGAACTTCTTTATGATTATGAGCCGGTTCCTACTCTCGAAGGGCTAACCGCTTTCGATCCGGTGATGACGATCGACACCGTGAGAGGTCTCGTAGCCGTGCACTATGCAGCTCCCCGTGCCTCGGGGAAGGGAAAAGTCACCCTTTCCATCGGTGATGCTTCCACGGCCAAGTCGGCATCTTGCGATATCATGTTGGCTCCCCAGTTGTTGGCTACTTTCTATGGCAAAGGTTTCGAAAATATGCCCTATATAAATACCCGTCCCAGTAAGGAGGTATTGTCGATGTACTTTGCCTATACGTACGAGGCCGAAATGGACATCAATTCGGAAGATACCGTGCGTATCGCCATGAACGTGCAGTCGGGCGCCAAAGAGGATATCGAGGCGGGCTACGATGCCTATCGTTGGGAAGTCGTTTCGAGTAATGGGGTATTGATTACGGGCAAGACCGAGGAATATGTGAAAGGAGAGGGATTCGATGCCGTACTTGCGTTGCGCTCGGGTTCGGAGGAAGGCGAAGCCGAATTCCATTGTATTACTCCCGACACGGTGTTCGTAGCGACGTTCCGTGTGCAGGACTTTAAGACTCGTTATCCGGTGGAGGAAATTACGGTCGACCACGATCCGATTTCCATGCCTGTGGGAAGTGTGTTGAGACTTACGACGGGAGTGATTCCCGCTTCGTCTTATGCTTATCACAAGCCGGTAGTCAAGGCAGTCGATCCTTCCAAAGTTCAAGTGGGTGAATATAACGGTAATGTCATAGAGCTGAGGGGACTCGCATTGGGCGAGACCGAGCTGGTTCTTACGGCCAACGGCAAGGAAAAAAGGGTTCCGGTGAGTGTCACCGAGGGTATCTTGTCTGTTTTGTGGAAATCGGGTAATGCGCGTACTCTTTTCGAGGGACAGACTGTGCAATGGGGTATCGATGCCAAAACTTTGTCGGGAGGAGAGAATCCTTATGACGTGACTTGGACTTCATCTGCTACCGATGTGCTCACTGCCGAGCAAGCCGGCGACGATAACACACAGGGGACGATTACGGGTATTAAGGCCGGTAAGGCAGACGTTACTGCCGAGGTGGCTGGCGTATCGTCCGAGAAGGCCGAGGTGAAAGTGATCGCTCTACCTGTCGATTTGGAATTGAACGCCTCCAACACCGTGAAAGAAAACTCGGTGGTTTATGACGAGGGCGGCGATTTGGTAGTGTTCATTTCGCCCACATCGGGTTATGGGCAAATCATGCTTACGTTGACCGATGCCTATAAGGGTGGCGGTTATGCAGGACATTACGATATTCCTGTCGGTACGGTAGTCGATATAGACGGAGCTCGGGCCGAGGTGATGGGCAGCATGGATATCTCGGGCAGCGGCGACGAGACAACCGTTTCGTTCTCGATTACGGGTAATGTGGGAAGTCGCACTCTCTCTATCGAAGCCGATAGTGTTCCCGTGGTGTTGTAAAAAAAGAGTCGTTTCGGGATAGGAGGCCGCTAAAACGCCTCCTCTCCGCGGAACTTGAAGATAGAAAAAACTTTTTGAGAATAATTCAAATTTTTATTAACCAAAAAAAATTTTCCATGAAAAAAAATCTATTTTTATTATCTGGAATTTTAGTTCTTTCATTTTCTTCGCAAGCACAAGAATTGAAAGAAGATTACATGACGTGGCCGGAGAGTTCGAAACTCGGTCAGTATGTTAGTAGTTGGGTTCCCGGCGAAGATTTGTTCGAGGACGAGAACTTTTATGTTTCCCGTGTGAAACCCAAAGAACGTTTTCGCAATGCGGCCACGCAGATCGACGAGACGCTCACCGAGGCCAACGACAGAAAACTCGTTTTCTGGGTTCCGGTAGGAAATGCCAGCAATGGTAACACCAATGCGCGTCCTAACGGTAAGTTCGATTCCGAGGCTTTCAGTACTTGGTCATACGTTACTCATTACGGAGACTGGACGGCTCCACACGGGTGGGTCCCCGGTGGATTCGCCGATGTCGCCCATAAAAATGGTGTAGGTGTTTCGGGTGTGGCTTCCGTTCCTTGGGGAGGTATAAGTTCAGAGTGGTCCTCTGGTTTTTCCACGTTGGTGGGCATAGAGGCAGAGAAAGTGGCTAAATTCCTCCATTATCATGGTGTGGACGGTTTAGGCTATAACTCGGAGTTCAGTACAGGTTCTCCTTTTATTTTGTCGGGATTGCGTGCATTGCACGAGACAGTTCACAAATACCTTACGGAAAAAGGTAACCCGGTGGTCGAGAACTTCTGGTACGATGGAACCAATGATAATGGACAGATTACTTTCGATAGTGGTCTCGGTAATCATAACAACGATACCTTCGGCGATGGCGAGCATATCCGCACCTCGCTTTTTCTCAATTACAATTGGCATGGAGTATTGGGAGGGTTGACCCAATCTACTGTAGATACCTATGCCCCCGGTCGCAGTTCGCTCGATCTTTATGCCGGCTTCAACATGCAGGGCGGTGATCCTTCTACGTGGAGAACTCTCAAAGACTATAATCTCTCTATCGGTCTGTGGGGCGCTCACGATTATAATATGTTGTGGGCCGACCGTGCCAATAACGGTAGTACAGATGTAGCCAAGCAAACATATTATCAACATCTGATCGAGCAGTTCTTTACCAACGGTAACCGCAATCCCATCGATAAAATCGAGGTTTACAATCGTGGTAACCATCACCCCGATGACAAGTGGTTCGGTATGTCGGCTTTCATGACGGCACGCAGTTCGCTCAAATGGGATCTTTCCGAGGAACCGTTTATTTCTTATTTCAATTTGGGTAACGGTCGTTTCTTGAACTGGATGGGCGAACGTCAGAACGATAACGAATGGTACAATATCGGTGTACAGGACTATTTGCCTACTTGGCGTTGGTGGTTTGCATCCGATTTTATGGGTAAAACGGCCGACAAGGTAGTGGAAAATGGCTTGGAGGCCAAGTTTACTTACGACGATGCCTATGTAGGCGGTTCGTGTCTGCGCCTCTTCGGTTCTGTGGACAATGAGTATTTGCATTTGTTCAAGACCGAGTTCGCTTTGTCCGCAGGCGATGTGATTACGGTTCGTTACAAATTGGTAGGCGGTCAGGCCGATGTTAATTTGGCACTTTCTGCCAAAGGCGACGAGCAAACGATTTTGCGCGAGAGCGGTTTCAAGGTATTGACTGTCGCCGATGAGGCCGACGATGAAGTGTGGGTGGAAAAGACGTTTAAAGTGAGTGGTGCTTTGGCTATGTTGGCCGGTAAGGAAATCGCTATGATTGCCCTCCATTTCGAAAATGCCAAGAACCTCGACTTATACCTCGGTGAATTTTCTATCACCCGCGGTGCTATGCCTACACCGGCGGCTCCCGAGATTAAGATCGCCAAAGTTCTTGCATCTCACTACAAAGGTGTAGATGGTAAGGTGATCTTTAACATGGATAACGACAAATTGCCGGGTGAGCCGGTTTATAACCTCGACGTGAATGCTTCGATGTTCAAACTGTATGCTCAACAAAAAGGTGGTGAGTCTCAATTCATGGGTATCACTACTTCTTGGGCCGGTATGTATTTCTCTGTTCCTACCGATTTGCAGGGCGAACAGGAGATTCGTTTCGGTGTCGCAGCCGTTTCGGTCGATATGAAGTCCGATTCCGAGATCGCATGGAGCGATTATATGAGTATGGGCGAATATACGGTTACCGACGATATACAGATAAATAAAACTACCATCAAGCCGGGCGAGAGCTTTGAAATTTCGTATGTCGATCCCCGTCACGCCGCCGCCGACTGGAAATTGCTCAACAGCACCGGTGTGGTCGTAAAAGACGCAAGCAATACGACTGTATTTACCGTATCGGAAGGTATTGAAGAAATAGGAGGTTATGATCTGCAAGTCATTTGCGACGGCGAAACGACCACTTATGGTTACTATGTGCAGATTACCAGCGAAGCCGTGGGTGCGTTGCCCGAGATTCAATCGCTGACTATCGGCGGGGAAGCTGTGGCAGAAGATGAAGTGAAGATCGACGTGGACGAGGCGCTGACGTTGGGCTATACCGGAAGGAAAGCCAATGGAGCTTCTTCGCGCGGTATCGAGATCAATGAAGGCTGGGTAGGCGGAAGAATGTCCGATTTGTCTATCGGTGACGGTCAAACGTTCTCCGTGTCGGCTTGGGTTCGTTTCACTTCGATACCCGAAGGGTCTTGTTTCTTCAGTGTGGAAAATCGCGCATCGAGTGCATGGCCGGTGAATAACTGGGGCTGGATGTGGTCTGACTTGTCATCTACGGGTAAACTTAACAGTTATACCTTCCGGACCGCTACGTACAATGGCGCTCCCGAGTTGAAATATACGTTCCCCAACGCAGTCGTAACACCCAATGCATGGAATCACGTGGTATTGACATTCGAGTATAACGACCAGTCGCAATTCCGCTCCAAATTTTATCTGAACGGTGTGCTCCAAGAGTCAACGTGGGTTTTAGATGGAGCTTCGGGTACGACCGAAACATGGGCTAATGTGAATTATTCTATCACGACTTCAGATTGGTTCTGTTTTGCCGGAGGCCGTGGATCGGAACCTATTTTCAATAATGGTATTATCGACGATCTGTTGGTTTGGAACGGAGCCATGACTCCCGAGCAAGTGCAAAACGTGAAGAACGGTCTGGATGCCAACAGCCTTCCCCAAGAAGTGATGGCTTACTGGGATTTCGAAACCGATGCCGATGAAGACCACTACTTTGCAGCCAAAGGTTCGGTTGCAGGGGCTAAAGCCTGTTCGTTCAAGACGGAAGCTCTTGGTAGTGAAGGCGCCGGTCGTCAAGTCGCTCAGAATCCTCTGTATATCTCAGGTTGTCCGTTTGTGCCGGGATCCACTTTCAAGGTAGAGACTCGTCCGACTTGGACAGCCAAACGCGGTGTCCTCAGCGAATCGACCGGTACCGACCTCGAAGGTTCCACGAAACTGACTTATAGCAAACCGGGCGATTATACGGTTACTCTGACTCTTGAAAATACGCTCGGGGCCGATACCAAGAGCTATCCTGTATTCAAAGTAGGCGATGTAGGCGGTGTAGAAGAGAGCATGGCCGGTGAGTTGCGCACGTATACCGTAGAGGGTGTTCTTTTCGTGGAATTTGAAGAGGACGGAGACTACCAAGTGGGCGTGTACAATGCCTCGGGAGTGCTCGTTGCTCAGAAAGAGGCAGCTGTCGCAGCCGGTCAACATATGAGCCTCTCTCTCGGAGCCAAAGGCGTTTATGTAGTCAAGGTGATGAAAGAGGGCAAGGTGGTTCGCACGGTCAAAGTGTTGAATCGTTGATGTAATCTCTCACTTTCTTTTTAAGAGGGTGATCTCAATAGCGGACCGAACCCTATCATTTAGGGTTCGGTCCTTTTAATAAATTTTTAATCGGTAGAAAATTTATTTTTTTTGCGATTATTTTTAATATTAATATATCATGAAAAAGAGTTATTCGATTTTTTTATCTATACTGTTTTGTTTTTTGTTTTGTAGTTTGAGCGCACAGGATGCGCAGTTGAATGCGGCGAGTCGTAAAGTGATTATCGAGGCTCCGGCAGAGCCCGGTACTCATTTGGAGGTGGCTTATAGGCCTGCGGGTTCTTTTTTCCCGAGTTATGTGCAGTCGGGGCAGCAAGTAGACGTGGGTACTACGCTTATCATCGATGCTTATTCTGATAATCCGACCAAATTGCCGTTGGTTGCCGTACGGGTGAACGGGGAAGAAATCGAAAAATCGGGATCGGGATATACGTATGTTATACCCGAAGGCGAAGGGGATATTGTGATTTCTGCGGAATTCGGTCTTCTTTACCAAGTAGATTTCTCTTATTCCTTGAACGGGCGCATAGAACTTTATGCGGCGGGTTCGGAAGAGCCGTTGACGACGGGAACTCGTGTGAACGGGAATGTGGAGATAACGGTGAAAGTTATTCCGGACAGCGGATGCGATTTGCTTTCTCTCGTCGTGAACGATGAAAATGTAACCGGCCAACTCGCGAACAATGAGTATAAGTTCGTATTGAAGAAAAACACTTCAATTACGGCGGCCTTCCAGAAAGCCTATCGTCTGACGGTGGAACCGTTCGAGCATGGTAGTATGCGGGTGGCTATTTCTGATAAAGGAGATTTGAGCGATGTACCGTCGGACGGTAAGATTTTTGATGGGCAAACGCTTATCTTGTGGTGGCCGACAGTCGAAGAAGGGTATGAAGTAGGTTCCGTATTGATGAACGGGACAGATATAACGGAGCAGTTTTTCTCAGGAACGTATAACCATGTGGTGAAAGGCGATGTGAACGTTACCGTGACGATCCGAAAAAAAAACGTATGGATTGACGGTTAAGGATTTCGTGGGAGGTACGATAAAAGCGGAATTCGAAGATGAGGGGGTAGTGACCGATGTGTCGGCCGGTGGCAGAGTACCGGAAAATGCGACCTTGAAAATTTATGAACCGGTACTTGATGAAGGATACGAATTGGTTTATGTGTCGCTGAACGGATCGGATATTAAGGATCAGTTTAAAGATGGTATCTATTCGCTGACGATGAAAGAAGATGTGATGCTTGTTGTAAAAGCCAAAGAAATCGATAAAATGTTCAAACTGACTATCGATGAAATCGAGGGTGGCAGCATAGATGTACAAGTGTATGTCGGTGGAGATTTGGCCGATGTCCCGGCCGATGGGAACATCAAGAACGGAACCATGCTGATGATTTCCGAACCGGTGCTCGAAGACGGTTACGAATTGGTTTCCGTCATGTTGAACGAAGAGGATATAACCGCTTTGTTCGAGGAAGGCGTGTATTTCCATACCATGCGTCAAGATGTGACGATCTCCGTAAAGACCAATTATGTTTCGGGCGTGGAAGAAGAACAGGCCGACCGGGTGAGAATTTATCCTAACCCGTTTGCAGAAAGTTGCGTGGTGAGCGGTGTTGCCGCAGGTACATCGGTTCGCGTGTTCAACATGACGGGAGCTTGTGTGTTCTCGAAAGTCGCCGGAACGGGTGAGACCGAAATTCGTTTGTCGGGACTTGCTTCGGGTGTCTATATCTTGAAGTTGGAGAAAGACGGCGACAGCTCTTGCCATAAACTGATTCGGAAGTAAGAGCCGATTTCTCGGTCGATAGTAGAATTTTTTATTCGATAAACTTGTAAATAGGGAAGGGGAGTGCAACTATGGCACTCCCCTTTTTTTGACGGAGGGGTTGAAAACTGCCCCTCATCAGTGGGTTTATATCGGGTCTTTAACCCCCTCGCCCTATGGGCACTCCCCCTATATTCCTTGCAGGAACACAGGGGGAGAGTGTGATACCCTCGGTTTGTTGCTGTCGCAGTTTTTCTATCCCCTCTGTTTATTAACCCCTCCGTCCTTCGGCCACCTCCCCTATATTTTGTGTTGCAAAACACAGGGGAGGAGTGAGACATCTTTGTTCTATTGTTGTTTCGGCTTCTCTGTTACTTCGTACCGTCTCTCCTATATTTTGCTTCGTGCCACCCCGCAATGCTTCGTGCCACGGCAGGGTGAGGAGGGGGTGAATGCCCTGTAATGCCACAGGACATGGGAGAGGTTGAGATGTATTCCGCTTTTGCCCCTTACACTGATTTTATAAGCGACACAGAGGAAGAGGGGTAAAAGAGGTATTTTTATTCGGCAGTCCGCCGAATTTGTTTTTGTATTCAATTTGTATTATTTTCGCCATATGTCATTACCTGTGTATTTTGCTCCATTGCAAGGTTATACCGATGTGGTTTATCGTAAGGCACATGCCGCTTTATTCGGTGGCATCGCCGCTTATTATACCCCTTTTGTGAGAATCGAGAAGGGAGATTTCCGACGGAAGGATTTACGAGATATAGACTTTGAAAACAACCGGGGTGTGCCGGTCGTTCCGCAGGCGATAGCCTCAGAGTCCGATGAACTGAGACGTATTGTGGATTGTATGGCTTCTCTTGGCTATACTCGGGTCGATATAAATTTAGGGTGTCCTTTCCCGATATTGGCTTATCGTCATAAGGGGTCGGGTATATTGCCGTTCCCTGACGAGGTAGAGCGATTGTTGCGGCCTTTGGAATCGTATGACTCTTTGGAATTTTCGGTGAAGATGAGATTGGGGTGGGAGGAGCCTTCGGAGGCATTGAGGCTATTACCTCTGCTTGAAAGTTTGCCTTTGCGGCAAATCACGCTTCATGCCCGACTGGGGAAACAGCAGTACAAGGGTTGTGTGGATATGGAATCTTTCGGTCGGTTTTACGATGCTTGTCCTATTCCGTTGGTTTATAACGGGGACTTGACCACGGTAGAGGAGATGGTTGCCGTGGAGCGGGAGTTTCCCCGGTTGTCGGGGCTTATGGTCGGCAGAGGATTATTGGCGAAACCGTGGCTGGCAGAGGAATATGGAAATGAAAATTTTTCGAGTGAGAACTTTTATCGCAGGGTGGCTTCGTTGCACGAGCGTGTTTTTACCGATTATAAAACTCTATTGCAAGGAGAACATCAGTTGTTGACTCGTATGATGTCGTTTTGGGAGTATCTTTTACCAGATATGGAGAAGCGATTGAGAAAGCGTTTATCGAAGTCCCGGAATGTAAAAGATTATACAGAGGCCGTAAACTTGCTCTTTTCTTCGTTGGAGGGAAAAAATTAAAACTGCCTTCGACCTATTTTACAGAAAAATTGTTATCTTTGAAACAAGTCCAAGATGGGATGCGGTTCGGCATAGCCAGATCGGAAATGAAATTTCCGTTTGTCTCTGCGCTCACCTTTCACCATCTTTGACAAAAGTCACTAAAAATTGGAGCCCTATGGAAAAAGAGATCGTATTATATCGTACATTCGATTCTCCGGTCGAAGCGAATATCGTAAAAGATGTATTGGAGACAAACGGAGTTCCATGTTTTTTGTCCAACGAGATATTTTCGAGTGTCTTGCCTTTGACAAATTCGGAAGTGGGAGCCATCAGGCTGAATGTCTTTGCCGAAGACGTGGAGAAGGCCGATACTATTTTAAGTACGACACAACTTCCTGAATCGGAAAAGTAGCAGGGGCTGAGTAACCTGTTTCGTTTTTTCAGTACCCATAAAAATCGAAACAGCTTTTATGCCGCTTGTTTTATCGGTTTCGAATTATTCCCGGATAGTTCGGACGAAAAGGTTTGTTTAATTTTGAATCCGGTAAAGGCGATGATCATAGACATTAACGGGCTTAGCAGATTGAAAAAGCAATAAGGCAGATAAGTGAGAGTGCTTACTCCGAGAACGGTTGCTTGTGTCATTCCGCAAGAGTTCCACGGAATCAATACCGATGTTACAGTGACCGAATCTTCCACGGTACGGCTGAGGAGCCGGCTTTCCAATCCTCTATTCTTATATAGTTCTTTGAAGAGGTTTCCGGTCAGTATGATGGACAGGTATTGGTCGGCCGTACAAGTGTTGAAAAAAAGTCCGGAGGCGACGGTGGAGCATACGGCACTTTTCGGTTTACGGACGAAACGGACGAAAACGTCGGTAATGCTACGGATCATACCGCTTGCCGACATGACACCACCGAAACACATGGCGCATATAATGAGCCAAATGGTATCCATCATGCCTCGCATTCCCCGGGTGGCGACGAGCGCATCGATTTCGGGTTGTCCGGTCGATAAAGAGGTGCTGCCGAATACGGAAGTCATCAAGGCTTTGAATCCGGTGGTGAAGTCTAGGGTTTCACCTTGTGCGATTTGCAGGAGAATATGAGGTTGGAAGATGAGTATGCATATTCCTGCAATGACCGAGGATATAAACAGTGTGATAATGGTGGGAAGTTTTATGAGTATAAGGATTCCTGTAATGACAGGAACGAGGAGAAGCCAGGGCGATAAATTGAATTTTTGCGCTAATGTATCGGCAAACAGGGCTGTTTGTTCGTGAGCGACATTTCCCTTTAAGAATCCGGCAATCGTAAAAATTATCAGCGTAATGATTATCGAGGGTACTGTCGTGACGAGCATATAGCGTATGTGTGTGAAAAGTTTCGTCCCGGTGGTGGACGAAGCGAGTACTGTCGTATCGGATAGCGGAGAGATTTTATCACCGAAATAAGCCCCCGAAATGATAGCGCCGGCAATCCACCCGGCTTCGAATCCTTGTGCCTTTCCTATCCCGAGCAAGGCGACACCGATGGTGGCGATGGTTGTCCAAGAGCTCCCGGTAACGACGGAAACGATGGCACAGATGAGACAGCAAGATGCCAAAAATATCTGAGGGGTGAGGGTGTGTAACCCGTAATATATGAGTGTGGGAACTACGCCACTGAGCATCCATGTGCCGGAAATGGCTCCGATGAGTAGCAAGATGATGATGGCCGGTGTCACTTTCTTTATGTTTTTAGCCATGCCTTCTTCGAGAGAACTCCATTTATAATTGTATTTTATCATGGCTATGCCTACACATACGGACGAAGCGATCAGAAGCGATACTTGGCTTCCACCTAAAAGGGCATCTCCACCGAAGATAGGGATAACCATAGCCAACAGTGCGACAAGAACGAACAATGGAATCAGTGAAATGACGGGAGTGGGTATTTTGTTTTTTTCGTCCATATTATTTTTTCTTTTTATTCGAGCTTGCAAAGGTAATCATAATGCATATATATTACCTTTATTTTCTTCTATTTTTGAATAAATAAACAGTAATTATTGTATATATAAATATTTATTCATTTTTGAATAAAAAAGAGGATTGTCGGTATTCTACTTTTTCGACGGTATGTAGATTGGAATGCTTTGTTTGGAGAGAAGTGTAAAAATTGAGCGGAAATTCAGAAATTGAATCGAAGTCCGGCTTGCAGATTGATGTTAAAGGGTTTTTCTTTACGAATAGTCGAGATGTCCGATCCATCGTCGAAGTAATAAACAATACCGGGTTCGGCATAGAGGCTTATATGCGATGCCAGTTTGAAAGATATTCCGACCGATGCCAATACGGACCATTGCAATTGGTTTATGTGCAGAGTCTCGTCGTTGGAAAACGGCGGACGATTGTTCATTTCGTATTGTGCGGAGAGTTCTCCGTGAACACATTTTTCCAACATTCCGCCTCCCGATAGGTAGAGATTGAAATAGCGCTTTTTTAAGAAATTCCAGTTTAGTTTTAACGGTATTCCCAAATAGTGTAGTTGCTGGTTTTGTGTATAGTATGCAGCTCCTCCGGCAGTCAAGTCGGACGAAAGATAGGTATATACAAGTCCCGTTTCTAATGCCAGTCGATTGTTCAGTTCTTTCTGGACTGTAATTCCAACCGATACGGGAAAGTGGTGTTTAATGTCTGTTTTGGGTTGGCTATTGATATTTTGCAGCATGATATGTTGGTAGGGTGTTGTCACCGGCCCTTCGGAGTTCGAAAGATTTTTTTCGGAGGGGAGACTTGCCATTTCGGCAGAGGCATAAGGGGCTAAATTGCTGAATCCATTTCGATTGTCGGCTGACGCGATTAGGTTATTCCCCAGAGATACGCCCAAAGACCAAGTGCTTTTGGGTTTGGTTTTGGGTTGTGTATGCGTATGTATGGTTGTCATGCTGGTATTCTCATTTCTCGATGAAAATAAGCCAGTCTGTGCGTTGTCTCGTTTTTTCTCCGGAGTTGATTTTTCCGGTTCGGAAGATTCCCGTTGTTCGATGTGTCGCGATTCGTTTATTTGAGATGGCGTATGGTTTTCCACATCGGTACGGTCGGGTGTTTGCGGTGCTCGTATCGGTTTATAAGATTGGGCTATTATATCGAGTGGTTTCTGTTTTATCGAGGGTACAGTATTTTGCATTCGAGATACTTCCATTTGCTCCGAGCCGGATATTTTTGTTTGAAGCGGGAGATTGTTTAAGTCGGTAGTCGGACGGAGGAATTGTAACCCGATAAAAGTACATAACAAAAGTGTAATACAAGCGGCTGCCCACCAAATGGTTCTTTTCCGAAGGGGGATACGACGTGGAGCGAGCTCTTTGGAAAGTTCTTCCCAAACTTCTGGCGGAGGAGTAACCGAATATTCATCGAGCTGCTCTTTCCAGCTGTCTGTCCAATTTTTAGTTTTATCCGTTTTCATATTGTGCCCAATATTGTTTAATTCGATTCATCAATATCGTTCGTGCCCGATGTAATTGTGATGAGGAGCTTTTTTCGTTTATATGAAGTAGGTTTGCGATTTCTTTATGTGATTTGTTCTCGAATGTGAACAGATTGAATACCGTGCGGTATCCGTCCGGCAATTCCGAAATGAATCGAAGAAGCGTTTCCTGAGGTATGTTTTTTACGATTTTGTCGTCGTCTTCATATTCCGGGTCGGCTATTTCGGGAGCGGTTTCGATGTCGAGCTCGATATGTTGTGTTTGCTTGCGAATCGCTTCTAATGCTGTATTTACCATAATACGGCTCAACCATGCTTTTAATGAGCCTTCGCCTCGGTAGAAAAATTTATCCAAAGAGGTAAAGGCTTTAAGGAACCCGTCATGTAAAAGATCTTTGGCGAAATCTCTGTTCCCGGAGTAACGGATACAAAGTGCGAACATTTCACCGGCATAGCGTTGATACAGCTCGTTCTGTGCCGTCATATCTTTCCGCTTGCAACACTCTACCAGCTCTGCTTCGTTCATTTTTCGATGATTCCTGTTATTTATTAAATGCAACGATGTAAAAATACTGCATGATAGGTGATAGAAAAATTGTTTTTAACTCTTTAACAAAATTCGGTGCAGTATTTTTGAATGGTTTACGTTTACCTCATAAAAGTGGATAAATTAAAAAACAGACGAATATGAAAATGAAAAAGTTTTTATTGGTAGGATTATTAGGTGTTGTGACATTGTGCGGGCTGTCGTCTTGTGACGATGATGACGATGGCGGATACGTTCCGTTTTCCTATGCGGTGGGCGATATGGTCGTAAAAGACGGGAGTGAGCCATATATCCAGTTGGATAGTAAGCAAACACTTTTCCCGTCGAATGGCAGTCGTTTGCCTAATTATTTGTTGAAAGATGGAAAACGGGTAATCGTGAACTTCTCTTTTCTCGAAGGACAGCGGGAGGGATATGATTATTATATTCTTATCAATGATATAGATTCTGTGTTGGTTAAGAATGTTATTCCCATCACTCCTGAAACGACCGATAGTATCGGTAACGATCCTGTGAATGTGTTGGATATGTGGACGAGCGATAAGTATCTGACGGTTCAGTTTGAAATGCGAGGTCTTGGTCGCGAGAAACACATGATTAATTTGGTTAGGAATTATTCTTTATCTCCTAATCCCGATGGAGACGGTTATTTACAGTTGGAGTTGCGTCATAATCGTTTGAATGATCCTGAGATAGACCATATTTTATGGGGGGTGGCTTCGTTTAGATTGGATGATTTGAAACTGGAAAATCCCGATTTGAAAGGGTTGAAAATAAAAGTGCGTAGTCCTTATGGAACGGAAGTTCGTACTTGTGATTTCGAGAAGGAGGATTCAGGAGAGGATGCAATTTCTGGAACTCAGGAGAAGAGTGTTTCTACTTATGTCCGATAGAAATTGATAGTTAAGTAAATAGGTGTTGATTGCCGGGAGCAGAATGGATATTTTGCTTCCGGTTTTTTATTGTGAAATAAGGGCTTATAAGTTTTTTGGATAGGTACAAAAAAAATTGATTGTCTCACGACAACCAATCTTTGTTAACCTTAAATCTAATACCATGAAAAACACATTGCAAATATAGGGGTAAATATGTTCTCAAACATAATATTTAGACAATAATTTTCTTGGATTTAATTTGTTTTAACTAATGTAAATCGATTTGGTCGTAAATGTATACGGTCTTTAACATTTTGCGAGACTGTAAACAAATATTCGCTGTTCCCGGATATTTCCTTATATTAGAATGAGATAGAAATAATTCAAAAAGGGGAAAAGGATTTGTTTGTTTTATCCTTTTCACATTTTTCGTTTGCGGTATCGGACGAGTTTGTTAAAGATGGACTGTATTCGGTATATCCAAATAAATTTGTTTCTGCACTTGGTTTACATTATCTTTGTCATAACGAAGATAGGATGTGGTTCGACATAGCTAATTCGGAAATGAGATCCCCGTTTGCCTCTGCGCTCACCTTTCACTATCTTTGTCTATTGTTGTACGAATGGTAAGAATTAAAATAGGTATTAGATTAATACCCGATTAAATGAAAAATAAATGAAGGTTGCCGATTTGATAAAGAATAGCGGGAGTACAGGATTTTCATTTGAAATATTGCCTCCATTAAAGGGTAGCAGTATCGAGAAATCTTTTAAAGCGATAGACACGCTACGGGAATTTGCGCCGTTATATATTAATATAACCACACATCGCAGTGAATTGGTTTATAAGGATACCCCCGATGGGTTGTTTCGCCGGGTCTCGGAACGTAGTCGTCCCGGTACAGTAGCGGTAGCGGCAGCTATAAAAAATAAATATCAGATACCCACTGTTCCTCATCTCATATGCAGTGGCTTTACAGCTCTCGAAACAGAATATGCTTTAATAGATTTGAATTTTTTGGGGATATGCGATTTGCTTATTTTGAGAGGTGATAAGGCTAAGCATGAGAATCGATTTATCGCTGCTTCCGGTGGATATGAACATGCTATTGAATTGGAGCAGCAGGTGAATCGTTTTAATGAGGGTTATTTCATAGATGGCACTCGAATGGATTTGGTCAGTACAAGGCAATTTTCATACGGAGTGGCGGGTTATCCCGAGAAACATGACGAATCTCCTAATCCCGACGAGGATATGAAGTGGTTGAAGGCAAAGGTGGATGCGGGAGCCGACTATATAGTTACCCAGATGTTTTTCGATAACGAAAAGTTTTTCTCGTTTGTAGACCGTTGTCGGGCAGCAGGGATTACCGTACCCATTGTCCCGGGATTGAAACCTATCTCGAAGGCTTCGCAATTGACATTGTTACCTCGTGTATTTCACGTAGATATACCCGATATGCTGGTTCGGGAGATTGTTAAGTGTAAAGACGATTCGCAGGTTAAGCAGGTAGGGATAGATTGGTGTACAGCTCAATCGCTCGAATTGAAAGCGAAGGGAGTACCCAGTATTCACTATTATTCACTTATGGCGGTCGATAGTGTTTATCAAGTGGCGAAGTCGGTTTATTAACGGAGGGATCGCGCGATGTTTTTTAAAGACGTTATCGGACAGGAGGAGGTAAAGCGAAGACTTTTACGTTCGGTTGACAATGATCATGTGGCTCATGCCCAGTTGCTTTGTGGACCGGAGGGTGTCGGTAAATTTGCTATGGCTATGGCTTATGCCCGGTATATACATTGCACGAATCGTCAGAATGGGGATGCTTGCGGTGTATGTCCGTCTTGCCGGCAACATACGGCTTTGACTCACCCGGATTTGCATTTTGTATTCCCGATGGTCAAAGTGGATAAGAAGAAACGGATATGCGACGATTATTTGCCCGAATGGACTGAGTTTTTGAAGGAGAATACCTATTTCGGGATTGATTCATGGTTGAGGTATATTAATGCCGATAACAAGCAGGCCGTAATTTATGGAGAAGAGAGTGAAAGTATTTTGCGGAAGATGTCTTTAAAGAGCTATGAATCTCCGTATAAAATAATGATTATATGGCTGCCGGAACGCATGAACGACACTTGCTCCAATAAATTGTTGAAATTGCTGGAAGAGCCTTATCCCGGTAGTGTGTTTTTGTTAGTCAGCAATAATCCCGATAGAGTGCTGGGGACTATACGTTCGCGTTCGCAGCTTATCGAGATTCGCTCTTTGTCCACATCGGTTATAGCCGAGGCGTTGCAACGCCGGTATGGGATAACGGAGCAGGATGCTGTTTCGGTGGCCCATGTCGCAGAGGGTAATTATTTGAAGGCTTGCGAGTCTCTTCAATTGAATGAGGAGAATAAATTATTTTTCGATTATTTTGTACAGGTCATGCGTTTGGCCTATGCTCGGAAAATAAAGGACTTGAAGATATGGAGCGAAGAAGTGGCCGATTTGGGGCGCGAGCGTTTGCGCCGATTTCTTTCCTATGCCCAACGAATGATACGTGAGAATTACATCTATAATTTGCATGTTCCTGCATTAACCTATATGAATCGGGAAGAGGCTCAATTTTCTTCGCGTTTCGCTCCGTTTATTCATGAACGTAATGTACAGGCTATCATGAAACATTTGAGCGATGCCGAAAATGATGTCGGGCAGAATGCTAATGCCAAGATTGTTCTTTTCGATCTATCTATAAAACTTATTATGCTGTTGAAAAGCTGATGAGGAGTCGTGATGTGAAATGAATGTAGAAGAATTTAGGGAATATTGTCTTTCGTTGAAGGGTGTGGAAGAGAAGATGCCTTTCGTGAATGTTGCCGACCGATATAGCCGTGATGTTTTGTGTTTCTATGTGGGCGATAAATGGTTTTGTTTTGTGAATGTCGAGGTGTTCGATTTTTGTTGTATTAAATGCGACCCAGTGGAATCGGGCGAATTGCAGGCTTGTTATATGGGAGTAAAGCCGGGGTGGCATATGAATAAAAGGCATTGGATTAGCGTTTACTTTAATCGAGATGTTTCGGACGAGATGGTCAGGAAGTTGGTGAAGAAATCTTATGATATGGTTGTCAAGTGTTTGAATCGTAAGGAGCGGGAAAGACTATTATAGAGGAATATGTCTATTTTTTTGAAAAAACAGGTCTTTTTCTATTGAAAAAATATTATCTTTGCCGTCCCAGATAGAAAACACTGGGAAACTACCACTGGGGCTGACCGGTTTTGACAGCGGGTAGAAGTGGTGGGTAAGCATGCAGAGCGTTGTTGCCCCGCTCTATAATATCAGACAACAAAAATTTAACTGGCGAAAATAACTACGCTCTTGCTGCTTAATCGAAGTACAGTAGATTAGCTTAATCTCCGCAACAGTTGTGGAGACAAGACATCACCCGGTTGCTGTTGTTCCGAAGCGTTCCGAAACGGTGGTGCAATAATATCGGAAATAGTCAGAGGCCAGTTTCGAGCTGATGATGAAAATTTAGAAACTAAGGTGCAGATTGGTGGCTTCGGTCTTGTCTGTACCCGACAATCAAAGCGAAGATAAGCATGTAGAAAGCTCATTAGTTCCTCGTTTGGACGAGGGTTCGAATCCCTCCAGCTCCACGATAAGCATTAAGAGACAGTGAATGCTAACGGATAGTACTGAATTGAAAAGGTTCTGTCCGTTTGTTGTATCTGTTGAGTGTTTTTAAAGTCTTTCTTTCATATCGTTGTTGAGAAGTCTTTTAATATTGTGAAAAATAAAAGAGCGATGGCTGGTAAAAAAGCAAACAAGAAACAGGTGCACCCACATCTTTCGGGTGTACAAAAAGCCGTAGTGTCTTTTGCTAATATGTTTGAGAAAAACCGTCGTATAAATCGAGAGGCGCAACGAGTCATTAAAAGAAAAACACCTCAAAAAGTCAGGACTTTACTTTATGGGAAAAGAGGTAGGAGGATTGAAGAGCGTTTCTTCTGTGTTGTCTGTGGAAGTTCTTATGGGGAGGGGTGGAGATATAAATTGGAGGAGGATACCTATTTGTATTTGTGTTCTCGGTGTAAAGAGGTCGTTCGGCCACAGTTGACGGTAAAAGCCATATATTCATCGAATTTCGAAGTTCAAAGGAAAAAGCATTGAGGTTAGTTATTGTAGTGGATAGCCGATAAGTTTACTATAAAAAAAGAATCCATATATGTATATGGATTCTTTTTTACATTATCCCCAATTCTTATTTCACTCGTTCATAATAGGGGAGACGATCGAGGGGGACATCTATCTCTATTTTTTTCGGACCCTTGAATGTTTTTCCTTGATCGTCGAGCCATGTGCCTTTGGGAAGATTAACGGTACGATGAGTGCCTTCGGTAATCATGGGGGCTATCATATATTTGTCACCGAGCATGAACTGATCTTTGCATTCGGTGAATCCGCTATGTGGAAAACTGTATTCCATGTGGCGCAAGATAGGCTCTCCGGTCTCGGCGGCATGACGGGCACATTCATAAATGTAGTCGCCCATCGTGTGATGTAGCTGTGCGTATCGTGCACAGATTTCCATATTCTCACGATTGAGGATTCGCCACGGGGCAACTGAAAATTGCATCATGGGCATGAGGGCATGGACTTGGCATGATCGTACAATGAGTTCTTGGTTAAATTCGTCTTCTTTAATATCGAGAAAAGAGGCGAATTGTCCACCTCCAATCATATCGGGACAGGCATAGGGATAACCGAGCATACCGCAAATTGCCATGTTGGGTATAAGCATGGATACGGCATACCACGAATAGTCTTTGTCTCCTATGCGTTGCACTAATGGCAGGCCTCCGGTTTTCCAAGCGGCTCGAAATTCATTGAAAGGGTAGGAAAGTCCCAGCTCGGCCCATCGTTGGGAGAAAATGTTTTGGTCGGCATTCTTGTCGTAGTAGTCGTACTCTCCGTTAGCCAAGATGACTATATCGCCTGCGTCGAATTTGAACCCGTCGATTCCGTATTTTTCCATACATTCGTTTAGGGTTTGTTTTAGTGATTCGACAGCTGCCGGATTGGTCATGTCGTAGCATGCGCTATATCCGTTCCACCAATTTACAACGGCTGGTGTGCCGTTTTTGTTTTTCAGGAGAAATCCTTTGTCTGCCAAATCTCTGAACTCGGGAGAATCGGCCGATACAAAGGGAGAAATCCAAAGCATGACTTTGAATCCGAGCCGGTGCAATTCGTCTGTCATGGCACGGGCATCGGGGAATTTTTCTGCTTTAAATTCGAAGTTTCCATAATAGCGTTGCCAGTTGTCGTCGATCATCAAGATTCCTTTGGGGAATCCGTTCTCGATGATGTTATGAGCGTAGTTCAGAATGTCTTCTTGATTTTGATTATACATGAGTTCTATCCATGTATTGTATTGTGGTTCTTTAAAAAAGAGTGCTGGCGGAGTTTTTCCGTTTGCCGGGAAATGTGTTTTTGAGGCATGAAGATAGGCATCGCGAAGGTTTTTCCCAGCGGTTGTCACTTGTGGGGATTCGTGATCTGATTCGATAACGAGTGTGTCGTTTACCAAGCGGAAACGGAAAGGTTCGTCACTCCATACATAACGTCCTTGCGAAGATAGGAGCAGGGGAGAGGTTTCGTTATTAAAATTGACTTTTGCCAAATCATAGAGGGGGGTATTCGATGCAAAGGGCATTTCGTTACCTATTCCCACGAAGCAGCCCCACCATTTTTCATTATCGATGGGTGCGATGTGTTTGGTGTATGGTTGGGCTTGTAGAAGAAAAAATGAACCCAGAAGGAAAGTGAGTAATGGTATTTTTTTCATGATAAAATATATTAATGTGTGCACGAATCTACAAAATTTTCATGAATCGGCAAAATACTTTATTTCTGCTCTTTATATTGAGGTAGGGGAGATATGGGTAGGAATATGTCATAAATCGAAGTAGTGAAGTATTCTTTTTAGTTTTGTCTTGTTCTTTTTTGGGGTTAAAAAACAAGAGAGGTAATGCATGATTTGCAGCATCACCTCTCTTTATGTGGTTTATTTCTCTTATAGATTTTTATTTCTTGATAAATTTCATGGCTTTGTCTGTATTACCCATCGTTATTTTAACGATATAACAGCCTTTCGTCAAATCGGCTATATTTATAGGGGCTTCTTCTGTAACTTTAACCAATTTGCCTGTCAAATTATATATGGCAATGGTAGTATTTGCGTCGATACCGTTTACATAAAGTATTCCGTCTTGGTAGTAGAGCGATATGGACTTTATGTTTTCTTTGTCTATGCCTACAATCGTCCCGAATGTTACGTTATAAGTATGGTTGCTGTCTATGGCTCCTATTTCGTAAATATTGTTACTAATTTGGTCTAACAGCGATTCTCCATTGGAAGAAGTGAAAGTTTCTATCTTATAATTTTCTTCGGGGATAAAAGTTAGTTTGACAAATGTGTTGTTTAGAATTTCGGAACCACTGGCATATACATTACTTTCGTCGTCGGAGATGGTGACAGAACCATTCCCGGTAACATTGCAAGTAACTCTCCATGTCGGTATTTTCGAGAACACAGCACATATTGTCATATTATCGGAAACTGCGTTTACTGTATATATGTTTTCTGCAAGTTCGCCTATCTTTTCTTCTTCGTTCACGAGGAATGACGTTAATTCATATCCTTCGTTTACGGTTACTTTGAAAGTTAGTTTTGATCCTCGTATAATTTCAGAACCGAATGCGGTCGCTTCTTCGGCATCATTAACGAACATTTCGACGTTACCACCGGTTGCGGTCGTATTGGTTACGATTACTTTATTGGAGAATACCACTGTTACTTCTGTGTCATCTTCGATGACAAAAGTCGTTCCGCTATTTACTTCGCCATTTACCAATACTTGCGATAATACATATCCTTCTTCCGGTTCGGCTATGACTGTCAATGCGCTGAACTGGTCTACCGCTCCACTTGTTACTTCTTCATTTTTAGCATTAACTACTTTGAATGTTCCCCCTTCGGTGGGTTGAGTGATGGTGAGATTATTGGTTGGGAATGTATGACCGGCTACGATTTGTACTTGAATAAAGTCGCAAGTATAAACTTCTGCGCCCCAGTGGGGAGCACCAGTATGTACCTCGGTTGTACCTTCTACTACACCGGCGGGACAGCTACCGAATGTTCCTTTGTTTTCCAATTCGGCTTCCGAATCATTTTCGATTTTGTAATAGGCCACTAATTCTTCGGGCATATTCTCTTGGGCGTAACCGCCGCGAATGGATTCCTTTACTTCTTTTTCGGTCAATGTTTTTGTCCATACCTGAACTTCGTCCACATAGCAAGAGAATCCGCCGTTCCCCACGAAGAACACACACTCGTCTTGCAATAGACCAATACCATGACCTTCTTGTGTTCCTCCTTCTACGATTGTCCCTAAATCGCCAGTTCCTAATAATTTCCCGTTTTTGTATAGTTTGATTTCTTTATTGGTGTCATCGACTGTTACGGTAATAAAAGCCCATTCATCGGCAGTGAGCGTAGCGTTGGTGGTCACTTCGGCTATTCCCGGGCAGTTGCCTTTGTCTTTCCATGCGCGAGCTTTCATTTTCAGGACTCCGTTTTCGAGTACAACGCCAAATGTTCCTACGGCTCCATAGTAAGGTGCTTGTCCGTGTCCCATTACTTGCCCGTTTGTACTAACGGTTTTCACCCAAGCGGACATTGTGAAATTGCGGGCACGATGGTCTGAACCTGTTATATTACCATTATTCCATGAGTTATTCTCTCCATTTGTGTGTTCGCCTAATACTTTATCATCAAAACGGAATTGGTATTTATTATTACCACTTATTGCAGGGACTAGTACGGCTTTGGGACCTTCGACTTGGAATGAGACTGTGACGGTCGTATTTTCGTTCACCGTGTAATTATCTCCGTTGGTGAAATCGGATCCGTTTACTTGGAGGGAGAGAATTTCATAACCGGGATCGGCAGTAGCCGTAATTGTCAATACCGTACCTTCTTTTATACCGGTGTTCTCTCCTGTGGTAAGGGGGTCGGAACCGTTCATTACGCTTAGTTGTCCATTTTCTACCAGAGTCGGTAGCGTAACTGTGTAATAAGTAATATCGGTCAAGTTGACAACGATAGTCGTGTTTTCTGTTACCGTGAAAATGTATGATCCGTTTTCTTCTGCTTCGGCTGGTTGCCCGTTAATCAGTACGGATTCTATCTTCTTGTTTTCTGGCAATGAATTGAATGTTAGGGTTAATTCTGTGCCAGAGGCTATCGATTCTAAGTTCTCGATAACTTCTTCTCCTGCTGTAATTTGATAATCTACTCCTTCGTTGACAGTAATTGTTACTTTATGCATAACGATTTCGACAAATGAAACAGAGATAGTTGCATCTTCCGTTACAGTATATGTCCCACCGTTTTCAATCGGTTGACCGTTGATATTCAGGGATTCCAAACAATAATTATCGGCAGGTGTCGCCGTTATGGTTAAAGTAGTCCCCGATGCTACGGTATTTTCTCCTGCCGAAAGAGGAGTCTCGTCGTTGGTCACGCTCAGTGTCCCGTTTTGTACTTCTGTGGGTAATGTAACTGTATAGCTACCGGTAATTGTACGTCCTTCGGCTAATGTGGGGGCATATTCCGTAAAAGAGGTTTGCGAGATATATCCTCCGTCGGAACTTGTTTGTCCTCCACCTAATTTAGTATATTTGGCGGTTGTAGAAGATTGGGCAGAATCGACGACTTTGTTGGAGAATTGTCCAGTTGTACCAGGGGTAACTTCGTTGAAGTCATACCATACGGTTAAACTCGACAGGTTTTGGGGATTTTCGTAGGCTTGTGCAACTTCCTGAGCCGTCAAGGCTTTGTTGAAGAATTGGAATTCATCGCAGAGACCCGAAAACCCGAATCCTCCTAAGAAAAAGATGCAGGGATCGTCTCCAAAAAGTTCCAATTGTTTGGTGTTATTTTTTGTCGTTACGAGAACTCCATCTTTGTATACACAAACATCAAAATTACTGTTATCATAGACGAGGGTGAGGTAGGTCCATTCGTTTAATGCTACTGCGATATTCAAAGTGGAAGTTACCGTATTACTTGCACCAGAAATGATTTTAAGAGTTCCCGTTTCAGTGGTGGCTAAAATCAAACTTCCGTTATAATTTGTGTGTGCTTGGGCGCCGTGTCCCATAATCACATTTCCTTTGTTATTGCTACCGCTGTTCATGAATCGATCCATCTTCACCCAAGCTGAAATAGTGAATGATTTGCCGGTACGGTCTGTGTCCCCACCGGAGCGGTCGCCTAAAATGGTTTCGGGAATTTGCAAGCGATAGCCGTTTACATTATTTGTACTGGCCTGAGGAATAGAAAGAGCTTTGTTCTCTTCGGCATAGCTATTAAGAAAAGGCAGAAGAGTAAACAATAAAGTGAATAACATGTAGTGTTTTTTCATGATAAACAAATATTTAATTAAACAAAAAGTAATTCTGAAAATTGAATGATATGTTTTTATTTTTTCATGATATGTATATACATATTTTTGAGCATTTTTTATGCGCTATATAATATTAACCTTAAATCGAGGGTTATCCCTAGTGAAAAAGTGAATTTTTTTTGAGAAAGTAGAAAATGAATACGATAAGAATCGTGCAGGTGAGATGTTCTTAGGAGCTTTTTTATCGTGTTAAGAGAACTATTATAGACCGATTGGCGATTGTTTGGCCATGTTACTCCCCCTCTCCCCCCCCTGTGTTTTGCTGCGCAAAATATAGGGGCGGTTTCCTCTGGACGGAGGAGTAGAAAATACAGGGGGAGGTGATAAGAGCTTGGTCATCTCTCCCTGTGCTCATCGCAGATGAGATAGGGGGAGTGCCCGATAGTGTTATGGGGCACGACAAGGAAGGAGTTCTAAAATATCTCCGATAATGAAAACTGAAATATCCCGTAGCATTACGGAGAACAGTGTTCGCAATAGGGGAGAGAATATACATGAACGATCCCCGTTAATTAACGACTGAGCCGTTAAAATACTTTTGGGAAGAAGAAAAATAAAAACGGAGTATCCAGTGAGGGATACTCCGTTTCAATATGCTGTCTAAAATATTTATTCAGCACTTTCGGATGCAGGAGCTGCATCTGTTGCAGGAGCTTCTGCAACGGCATTAGCTTCTTCTTCCGCTTTTGCAGCGGCTTCGGCTTCTGCCTTAGCGGCAGCCTCGGCTGCTTTTTTAGCAGCGACAACTTCGGCTTTTGCTTTGTTCTTTTCGGTTTCTTCTTCTAGACGTTTTTTAGCAGCAGCGTCTTTTGCGGCAGAAACTTTGGCTTTCTCAGCGTCAATAGCCGATTTTTTGTTCTTCAACCATGCTTCGAAGCGTTGTTCTGCAACCTCTTCGGTAAAAGCACCTTTTTTTACACCGCCCAATAAATGTTTTTTCATCAATACACCTTCTTTGGAAAGGATATTACGTACAGTGTCGGTGGGTTGAGCACCGGTTGTCAGCCAATACAAAGCTCTTTCGAAATTCAAATTTATTGTAGCAGGATTAGTGTTCGGATTATAAGAACCTATCCTTTCAATAAACTTACCATCACGTGGTGCCCTGCTATCGGCGATTACAATTTGGTAAAATGCGTAGTCTTTGTGACCAAAGCGTTGTAATCTGATTTTTGTTGCCATTTGAAATTTTTTAATTGGTTATTATTTGCATTAGCGGCGCAAAGATAGTATTTCTTTTTGAACCGTGCAAATAGGCGTGCGCCTAAATTTTTTTTGAGTATGAGATCATTTAGTCTCGGATAGCAAAACATCTTGCCATAGCTCGGCATTGAATCCGACCAAGACCTGTGAGTCTGTTACGAGAAGGGGACGTTTGATTAGTTTTCCATCGGAAGCCAATAGTTCTATCAGTTCTTTTTCGGGAATTGTACTAATGCGGTTTTTCAAATTTAGTTCTCTATATTTTTGTCCGCTCGTATTGAAGAATTTTTGTAAGGGTAAATTGCTGCGGGTTATCCATTCGGTTAGTTCCCCGACAGTGGGCGGTGTTTCGACGATGTGCTTCGATTCTATATCAATGTCGTGATCTTTTAGCCATTTTGCCGCTTTTTTACAAGTGCTGCACGAGGGGTATTGAAAAAATAAAATTTTCATAGGTATTTGTTTTTAGAAATAATTTTTGAATGACAAAGATAGCGAAAGGTGAGAGCAGAGGCAAACGGAAATTTTATTTCCGAATGGACTATGCCGAACCGCATCTCATCTTCGTATTTACAAATGTACAAAAAAGCATTGTTAATGCTTCTTTTTTATTTTCGCTATAATAATATTATAGTTTATCTTTGCCATATTATCACTTTTTATAAGTTAAAAATAAAAAATGGCTTATACCCCGACAAAGTTGGTTGGGATATTGTTTTGGCTCTCGATGTGTGATTTTAGATGAACTGCTTTTAATAACTGTGCTATATTATGAAACCTTTGTATCAAGAACTTCCTTTTGCCGTCGATAATTATATCAATTTCTATCGGGAAGATTTGCCCCATTTTATCGTGCCGTGGCATTATCACCCCGAAATAGAAATCATGTGTATTGAAAAAGGGTGGGGCACTCGTTTTGTAGGTGATCATATCGGAGGATATGAAGAGGGCGATGTTTGTATGATGGGTCCTCAGTTGCCGCATGAGTGGAGAAACGATAAAGAATTTTTTGACTCGGATTCTGGTTTAAGGGCGACTTGTCATTGTGTTTATTTTCGTAAAGAGTTGTTCGAGGGTATATTGATACGATTGCCTGAGATGGCGAATATTCGTGAGTTAATAGAACGTTCGAGGCGGGGAATAAAATTTACCGGTGAATCGCGTGAACGGATCGCTCAATATATTCGACGCACGTTTAATCAAAATGGAATCGAGCGAGTAACTAATTTACTCACACTTTTGGAAATGATGGCAGAAGCCGACGAATATGAAATTTTAGCGAGCGTAGGTTTTACCCAGTCGGTCAATTCTTCGGATTTTGAGCGATTCAATAAAGTTTATCGTTTTTTGGTGAAAAATTTTAATAAGCCGATTAAACTTGAAGAGGTGGCTGCTGTTGCCGGACTAACTCCTACTGCTTTTTGCCGATATTTTAAGGAACGTACGAAAAAGACTTTTGTACAGTATTTGAATGATATGCGTATAGGGCATGCCAAGAAATTTTTGATAGAAGGCAAAATGAAAATTTCTACTTTGAGTATGGAGGTCGGATTTAATAATTTGTCGAATTTTATAGAGCAGTTTAAGAAGTCAACCAACATGCTTCCTTCTGAATACCAAGAAAAATATGGGGTGAAAAAGAAAAAGATTATCTGATAATTAGTGCGATTCCATTTTTTTAAGCCTATATCTGCTTTTTGGAGAGAATATTTATAAAAAAAATGATATTTGTTCTAAATTTTATTGATAGTTCGTATATTTGTTCGACTTCAAAGTTTGATATATGCATGAGAATTATATAAAAGAATTACAAAGAGGTTCTTATTCTGATTTTAATAATTTGTATAATCTTTAGGTGGACCGATTATATGGATTTGTTTATAATCTTACACGTTCTTCTGATATGACAGAAGAAATAGTCCAAGAAGTTTTTTTGAAAGTTTGGCAAATTAGAGAGCATATATCACCAGATTATTCATTTCAGTCTCTTCTTTTTACAATTGCAAAGAATAAATTTCTAAATAGTCTTAGAAAACAAGTAGAATTGTATTCATACGATGAGTATATTACTCAATTTGATAATGCTTCGTATTTAGAGAATACAACAGAAAATGATTTGTCTTTCAAAGAGTTGAACGAAAATATAATAGGGGCAAAGTCTAAGTTGACCTCTCGTCAAAAGGAGATATTTGAATTGAGTAAGGAGGAGAATCTTTCGAATAGGGAGATTGCTTTTTGCGCCTACATATTTCAGAGCAATCTGTGAGAAACCAGCTGAGTTGTGCTCTTAAAGTCATGAGAGAAGAGTTGATAAAGAAAGGGCTTTACGTGGTCTCATGGGTATTTTGGTTATTGGAATGTTAAAAGAAAATAAAAAGAGACGTTTGTATGTTATATAGTGCGGCGTTTGGGGTATTACTTATGAATAGTCATTTAGTATGAAAGAGCAGAAAAAGAACATACTCGAAAGGTATATGCAGGGCTTGATTAACGAAGAAGAATACAATGAGTTCTCGCAAATGGTTCTGGACGAAAATGATGAAAAGATTTTTGACCTGATGGACGAGTGTATTTGCAAGAATACGAATGCCTATGCTATGCCGTCTGACGTGAAATTAAACTTGCACGACCGGATTTGGGAACAGATCCGAAAAGAAAATATCCGTATGCGGCTGCGGAAGATATCATCTCTTGCAGCTTCTATATTGTTGCCTTTATTTATTTTTTCGACAGTATATTTCTATTTTCAGGTCGATGAGTATAAACATAGGCCTAATGTTATTGTTGCCGAGAATGGCCAAAAAGCCGAATTCACATTGCCCGATGGTAGCAAGGTGCATTTGAATGGCGGTTCAAAGCTATCGTATAATGCAGCATATAATGGATGTCTGCGGGAAGTCTCTCTCGAAGGAGAGGCTTTTTTCGATGTAAAACAAGACAAAGAAAAACCATTCATCGTGAAAACCTCGGTTTTCGATGTGGAAGTATTGGGCACTTCGTTTAATGTTTCGGCCTATGACGATGAAGATATGTCTGAAATCACGTTGGTGGAAGGAAAAGTGAAACTTTCCTTGAATAATAGTGATGATTCGCCTGTTTATTTGACACCTTCGCAAAAGTTCGTGTATTCTAAGAATGGTAAGGAGGGACATATCTCGTTTACAGACGAGGAGTATGAACTGGCTTGGAAAAAAGGTGTGTTAATGTTCAACGCAGAGTTGATTGAAAATGTATTCCAAAAAATAGAACGTTGGTATGGAGTTTCTATCCATTATGAAAGTGACAATATCATTCACGATCGCTTTACAGGTGAATTTGAAGCTTTGACTATACAGGAAATGATGAACATTTTACGCATGCATTATAATTTTAAATATAAAATCGAAAATAATGACATATATATAATTTAGAGATAAGATATTCATGAAAAATACAGATTCAGTTGTGGTAAGTGCCACGATTTGAGTGTGATATTATATTTGCCGTTCGTATATCCGTATTTACATTTTGACTTAGATGAAGTTTTGAAAGGGTATTAAAGAATACTTTTTTAGAGAGTCATATACCCTTTCGTGAAATTTTATCAAGGTATTGTTTTGTGTTTTTAGTGTAAAAAAAGAAAAAATTATGAGAAATCAATTATTGTACGGTGGTATTCTCTTACTTGCCACGGCGTGTTCATCGCCTAAAAATTTTTCTGTTGAAGACGGAAATACGTTTATCGTTATTGACGAGAAGGCTTCTGTTCCAGCTGTTTTGGCGGCTCACGAGCTTCAACATTTTGTGCAACAATCATCGGGCATAGAATTGCCGATTGTTAACAATGCACCTTCTAACGGGTCCAAACTTATTTGCGTAGGTAAAAGCCCGTATACTGCGGAGTTCGATACCATGAAGTTGGGCGAGCAGGAATATTTTATTAAAGTATCTTCCAATAAGGTCGTTCTTATGGGGCAAGATGAAAATACCGATAGAGATGACGGCCGGGATAATAATGGTATCACCCCGTCGAAAGATCGTTTGAAAGTAAACTACTCTCAGCTGGTAAACGATACAGCCAGTCAAATAGAACTTGTACTTCCTTCGGTTTATGATGCACAGGGCACTTGTTATGCGGTATATGACTTTCTTGAAAAATTTGTTGGTGTCAGATTTTATGGGCCGCATCCGATGAATGTAGTTGTTCCGCAGCAAACGAAACTTCAACTCCCTGTTTCTGAGATAAGAAGAACTCCTGATTTGAAGTATAGAGTCGGTACTTATTCTTTTGAATGGCCCATGATGAAAGACCAGTATTTCAAGCCTTCGGGTGAGATGTGGCAACTTTTTTTGAGAAGAATCAAGTTCGGTGGTGAAAAGTGGGCCGCCAATCATGCATTTACTTCTTATCAAGACCGGTTTTTGAAAAAAAATCCCGAGCATCCCGAATTGTTCGAATCGTATCACCCCGAATATTTTGCGCAGGGACGTACCGGAGGCCCTCATGAACGCCAGTTTTGTTACACCAACGAGGCTTTCATTCGACAAGTGGCTCAGGATGCCCGAGACTATTTCGATGGAAAACCGTTGAAAGGATCTCAAATCGCGCTGGGAGACTATTTTGCAGTTGTACCTCTCGATAATGCCTATTGGTGTCAGTGCGACGAGTGCCAAAAACAACTTGCCATCGATGAGGGGAATATTCGTGGAGAGCATTTCAATTGCGGAACAGCGACTCATTATCTTTGGACTTTCGTTAATAATGTAGCCAAAGAGGTGAAGAAAACTCACCCCGATAAGAAAATTGCCGCCTTGTCATATCATGTATATGCTTATCTTCCCAAAGATATACAACTTGAAGATAACATATCGGTAGCTCCTTGTCTGCATCCCCGTAACTATTGGGCTCCCAAAATGAAAGAAAATGAGTTGGCTTTCTATAAAGACTGGATTGCGGAGAGCAAAGAAAGCGGACGTCCCATATATTTATGGAATTACCTTTGTTTCCCTACCGAAAGAGGTTTGATTCAAGATTTCAACGTATTTCCCGGATTCAACGTGCATGCCGTATCCGATCAGATAAAGATGTATGCCCAAGATGGTGTGAGAGGTATTTTCCTGTGTGGAATCGGGGAGCAGCTCGATTTCTATGCGACGATGAAATTGTATGATGATGCCCAGACGAATACAGACGAAATGGTCGATGAATTCTTTGCCTTGTATTTCGGTAACGCTGCACCGGCCATGCATGACTTTTATGATAAGATAGAATCGGTTTACGCCAACTCTGTTAATTATCCTATGGATATTCAAACTCGTGAGGCACAATTCCATCAAACCGAAGAGATCGCATGGAAATATTTGGGAACAGAACCGGTTATGGAAGAACTTGCCGGATATATGGACAAGGCTGTGCAGTTGGCTTCTACTCCGATTGAAAAAGCGAGAGTCGAGTCTTGGCGCACAGGTGTGTGGGAATATATGAAAGCCGGGAGGGCAAAATACTTCTCGAAACTTGAAAAATAATAATTGACTATGAAGATATTGAAGTTTTTATCGCTCCTGATTTTTTCAGGAGCGCTCTTCGGTAGTTGCTCTTCGAAAGATAAAGTGGAGGACGAACAGATCCGTATTATCCCTTTACCGAATTACTATCAGTCTCAGCCCGGTGTGTTTGAGATGGATAAAAATACGGTGATAGGTGTCGATCTTTCCGATACGAATATGGTTTCCTTGGCAAATTATTTGAATGAAAAATTCATGCGGACAACGGGTTTTGGACTCTCTATCAAGAGTGCCTCCGAGGGAATTGTCTTTACGCTTGTCGAAGAGAACGATTTGGGAGAGGAAGGTTACCGCATGTCGGTTACCCCCGATGGTACACAAATATATGCGAATACATATCACGGTATTTTTAATGGGATACAGTCTTTTCTTCAATTGCTTCCATTGGACTCTACCGGGGATATAGCTAAAATAAACTGTATAGATATTAGCGATAAGCCCCGGTTCGCATGGCGGGGATTGATGCTTGATGTTAGCCGTCATTTTTTTACTAAGCAGGAGGTGAAGAGGTTTATCGACTTAATGGCTGAGTATAAATATAATGTGTTCCATTGGCATCTGTCGGACGATCAAGGGTGGCGGGTAGAAATAAAATCGTTACCTCGATTGACTGATGTAGGTGCATGGCGTGCTCCTCGTGTGGGAAACTGGTGGGAGCGAGAGCCTCAATCGGTTACAGATTCTCTGACTTACGGAGGATTTTATACGCAAGACGATATTCGGGAAGTGGTGGAGTATGCCCGTGAGCGTTTTATCACGGTTGTTCCCGAGATAGATGTGCCGGGACATAGTATGGCACTTCTTACTGCATATCCTGAAATCTCGTGTACAGGTGGCCCGTTTCATGTGAATGTAGGGAACACGTTCTATACCAAAGAAGAGAATTCTCTTTGTGTCGGGAAGGAAAAAACGTTTGCCATACTCGATATGATATTCGATGAGTTAGTGGATTTGTTCCCTTCTTCGTATATCCATATAGGTGGCGATGAGTGTTACAAGGGCTTTTGGGCGAAATGTCCCGATTGCAGAGCTCGTATGTCGTCGAAGCAGTTACAGAATGTCGAGGAACTACAAAGCTATTTCGTAAAAAGAGTTGCCTCTCATATACAGAGTAAAGGAAAACACGTCATCGGTTGGGATGAGATTCTTGAAGGAGGATTGGCCAAGGATGCCATTGTTATGTCGTGGAGAGGCATGAAAGGTGGCGTGGAGGCTGCCCGGCAGGGCCATCGTGTGATCATGACGCCATTTGAGCATTGTTACCTCGATCTGTACCAGGGAGACCCTGCCGTAGAGCCTAATACATATTCGATGTTGAGATTACGAGACTGCTATAAGTTCTCGATTGTACCCGATAGTATCGATGCCTCTTTTGTTTTGGGAGGACAAGGTAATTTATGGGCCGAATCGATTCCTCATTATCGTCAGGTGGAATATATGACTTGGCCTCGCGCTATGGCTATTTCGGAGACGCTTTGGAATGAAACGGACTCTCGTAATTGGGACTTTTTTATCCAACGGGTGGAGAGCCAATTTAGATATCTCGACCGGTTGAATGTCAATTATGCCCGAAGTATTTATGATCCTATTATATCGCCTTCCATAAACGATGGAGAGTTGAGGATAGAGTTGACGACTGAAATTAGTGGGTTGGATATATTTTATACATTTGATAACACAAATCCGGATTGTTATTCCAACTTGTATACTACGGCTCTCTCTGTCCCTAAGAATGCTACTATGTTAAAAGTAGTTACTTACAGGGGAAAATGCCCAATAGGAAAGCAGATAAATCTTACAATAGAAGAATTGAAGGAAAGAGCTAAGAAAAAGGAATAAGTGCGTTTTCATTGGTTGGTCGATGAAACCGCATGGAATGAAAGGAACCCGTCTGTTGTTATCTATCAGACGGGTTCCTTTTTTCAATATTCAGGAAATCTCCGATGGAATGATATGCCAGCATATTTACAGAATGGATCTTTATTCTTAGATGAATGGAAGAAAATTACATGTCATGTTAATATATTATAATACGGATTTATGTATCAACTCTCTCAGCACTCTATTGAAGGATTCAATAGTTATTGTCCATAGTCGTTGCTTATATAATATTAGTTTTTACATAATTTATGGCTTGGCTTTCTGCTAAGAAGTGTCTTATAAAGTTATTATTGGGCGAAAGAGCTAATAAATAATCATTAGAGTTGATCTGGATAAATTGCACATTTTTATTTGTCTACTCCTGTTTTCCACGGTTTTTGTAAAAATGCAACAATATGTTGTATAACATATAAAAGCAGGTGTTACGAAATGAGATTTTTTGTGTATTATTATTGAACGGCAAAAATAAAAAACAGAGAGATTTTAAATTTAGTTAAGTAAAGAAGTAAAATTTTATGAAATTGTACTCATGAAACACATTGTATTAGGCCGTAGGCCAGTATGGCTGCGCTCAATCTTGATTTTATTTTTATTGAGTGGAGTTATATTGAGCACGAACGCGCAAGATCCTCATTTATCGATCGACTTAAATAAAGTTACGATAAAACAATTTTTTGATGAAATACAGCGTAAAACCGATTATACATTCTCTTACAGGGAAGGTGTATTGGATAATGACAGAGATGTGGTGGTTTCTGCAAAGAATAAAAGCCTATCCGAAATTCTTACGTCGGTATTGAAGCCGAAAGGCCTGAGCTTTTCTATTCAGGCGAAATCGATTGTGGTTACACGGCAGACTTTGGCTGCCCAACAAAGTACGGTGAAGGGTCGGGTAGTAAATAGTTCTGGCGAGCCTCTTATCGGTGTGACAGTATATTCGAAAGATAATAAAAGAGGTGTTGCTACCGATATCGATGGAAATTTTTCGATTCGAGTAGGTAGCGGAAAAACTTCATTGCAATTCACTTATGTGGGATATAAACCGGAGACGGTTCCTGTGAAAAATAGAGATTTTATTGCTGTGACCATGGAGGAAGACAGCCATATGCTGAATGAAGTGGTAGCGGTGGGCTATGGTGTAATGAGAAAAAGTGACCTAACGGGGTCGGTTACCAGAGTGGGCAATGATAAAATCGCCAATACGCCGACAGTACGATTGGATCAGGCTTTAACAGGTAAAGTGTCGGGTGTACATATTACCAATACTACGGGAGAGCCGGGTGCGGCCACTAATATTCTTATTCGTGGCGGTAATTCCATATCGGCTAGCAATGAGCCTCTTTATGTCATTGATGGATTTATTGGTGCGGGGGATTTGAACTTGATTGACCCGAACGATATAGAATCTATAGAGATATTGAAAGATGCAGCAGCCACTTCTATATATGGTTCTCGTGGAGCGAATGGAGTTATTATCGTGACTACGAAACGTGGTTCGGAGGGGCGGAATGATGTTACAGTTAATGCCTACGTAGGTGTGCAGCAAATCGCTAAGCGGTTGGAGATGCTGAATGCCCGTGAATATGCTGTAATGTTGAACCAACAAGATGTATTGTCGAATCAAGAACCTTCTATTGAAAATCCAAGCGTGTATGGCAAAGGGACCGATTGGCAAGATGAAATATTGCGACTGGCTTTTATGCAGAATTATCAGGTTGCCGCTTCCGGTGGAAATAAAGATGGGCGATATTATTTATCTCTAAGTATGTTCGATCAGGACGGTGTAATCAAGAATTCGGGAATCAGACGCTATCAAACTCGTCTCAATTTGGATAGAAAGATGAGGCATAACATAAATATCGGTGCGAATTTCCAGTTCTCCTATACTCAGAGAGAGCCCAACTTGGTAAGTTTAGGCGGATTTGATTATCAAAGTTCAGCATTAGCAACACCTCCGACTATGAATATTTATAATGAAGATGGTTCCTATGCTTCCGATAGCCCATCGAGAGTCGTAAGTAATGATATCGATAATGTTGTAGCTCAATTGAACGAACGTAAAAAACAGGAAAAGGCAGCCAGTATATATGCCGGAATATTTGCCGAGTGGGAGGCTATCAAAGATTTGAAATTTAAGACATTCCTCGGATTAAATGCAGGTACTAATAAGACGAGTGAATATAAGTCTAGTATGTTGCCGACCATGAGGCAAAATAAAATCAAAGGCGAAGCTTGGATAAACCAAGGGGAGAGCTATTCTATTCTTTGGGAAAATACGGTGAATTATATGAAAGAGGTTGCGAAAGGGCATCATATAACTGCATTGTTAGGTTATACCTTGCAGACTTCCAGAAGCGAAGGGCTCAGCTTGTATGGCAAGAATTTTACCAACGATTTATTGACTTGGAACAATTTGGCTGATTCGGAAACTTCGACTCGGTTAGTTGGTAGTTCGGCTTCGGAGTGGGCGATTATATCTTATTTGGGTAGAATCAATTATTCGGCGCTTGATCGTTATTTGCTTACCGTTACAGGCCGGTACGATGGCTCATCTCGGTTGGGCCGGGACAACCGTTTCGCTTTTTTCCCGTCTGTGGCCGTGGCATGGAGGCTGTCAGAGGAACCGTTTATGAAACAGTTCTCCAATTTGGATAATTTGAAGATTAGAGCTAGTTATGGCCTTTCGGGAAATCAAGATATTGCTCTTTATCAAACTTGGCCTTTGATGAAACAACAAAATGTGATATTGACTGGTACCCCACAAATAGGATATATTCCCGATCGAATGGGAAATGATGAGCTTAAATGGGAGACAACTTCTCAATTCGACTTCGGGGTAGAAGCCTCTTTCTTTAAGTCGAGGTTAAATATAGAATTCGATGCTTATATCAAAAATACAAAGGACCTTTTATTAGATGTGGAGTTTCCTTATACATCGGGGTTTAAGAATGGATTTATGAATGTCGGCAAGATCTCTAACCGGGGAGTCGAGTTGATGATTCGTAGTACGAATATCTCAACGAACGATTTTACATGGTCGACTGAATTCAATATTTCCCATAATAGGAATGAAGTAGTGGCGTTGGGGCCGGATAAAGACTTTGAATATACGTTCCGTCCGGGTTTGGGAAATCATCCTTATACTTGGTTGAAAGTGGGTGAGCCTGTGGGTGCGTTTTATGGGTATATCATGGATGGTATTTACAGAACGAGAGAGGAAATAGAGGCAGGTTGCGAACCTAATGCTTCTCTCGGACAAAAAATCTATCGGGATATTAATCATGATGGTGTTATTACCATAGAGGATCAAACAACGATAGGTGATCCGAACCCCGATTTTTTTGGTGGATTGAGTAATACATTTAGGTATAAAAACTTTACCTTGAATATATTCCTTCAAGGTACGTTCGGGAATGATATTTTGTCGGGTGGCGATTTCCTGTATGCCACGGTCGATCCCCGTTTCGTGAACCAATATAAACGAGTGAAAGACTTCTGGCCGTTGGATAATCCAGGCGCGAAATTCCCTAAGCTCTACTCCAATGATGAGTATCAACCGTCGACTTATATGGTTCATGACGGATCTCACTTGAAAATAAAGAGTGTAAGTCTATATTACAATTTCCCGGTGAAAAAATGGAGACGGAACAAAGTGATTTCGGAGTTGCAATGTTATGTGACGGGAACCAACCTTTTTACGTTTACATCTTATAAAGGATATGATCCGGAGGTAAATACTGGCGCAGAGGGTGGATATAATGTGTATTCTGCCAATGTGCTTAGAGGTATGGACTTTACGGCCTATCCACCGGCGAGAACATTTACTTTTGGTGTAAAATTGACGTTATAAAAAAGAAACCATGAGAAAATTAAGAATGATCATATTGGGAATATTGGCGGTTTGTATGGGTTCATGTACCGATCTGTTGGATAAAGAGCCTATTTCCCAGCTCAGTGTAAATAACCTTTTTAATACGGAGGAAGGCGCAGATGCGGCAGTCGTGGGTTGTTACAGTTTCCTGTATAAACCGGGCTATTATTGGCAAGAGCGGTGGGTGTTTGCGTTTGAAGGAACCGATATATCAGGGAACGGTGGTGGTTCGGCCAATTATCAATGGACTGCCGGTGAAAACCGTTGGAGCGATTGGTGGCTCACGACCTATCAGGCGATTTGTGCTTGCAATGTGACAATTACCAGACTTGGAATGTCGGCTATCGATAGCGACGTAAAAGAAAAATTGTTGGCCGAGGCTCGTTTTTTAAGGGCGTTTTATTATTATCATGCTCTTACTTATTGGGGGGGAGTCCCTCTGTTGAAAGATGAGATATCGTCGCTCGATGAAGTTAAATATGTAAAAAGAAGTTCTCGTAAAGAATTGGCCGATTTCATTATCGAAGAGGCCGGTGATGCCGCTAAGATTCTTGATAAAGATCCTGCTGTCGCTACCCGGGCAAGTAAAGGGGCTGCATTGATGTTGAAAGCGAAGGTACAAATGTGGCAAGAAGAATGGGAAAATGCAGTAAAAACTTGTGAGGAAATTAAGAATTTGAAAAAATATGATTTGTTTGATAATTATAGCAAGGTTTTTTCCGAGCAATATGAAAATCAGAAAGAGCATATTTTCTCAGTTCAATTTGATCCCGGTTATACCGAGTTTTCTGCTCATATGTTATGGTATTTAGGTCCAAGTAAAGACGAATGGGATAAATTCAATGGTCTTGGTGGTAGTTCGGCTCCAGAGTCGTTTTATGAAAAATATGACGAATGGGATTATAGGTTAGAGCAGAACTTAGCAAAGACATGGCGTAATCAGCCGTTTAAGGATAGCCGAATCGCTATTCTCAAATATTGGGATCGTACCGGATCGCAAATGTTGGATCATGATGGTCTAAACTTCCCTGTATACCGATATGCCGATGTATTACTAATGTATGCGGAGGCGTTGAATGAGTGGAAAAAAGGTCCTACAACCGAGGCCTATGAGGCTGTGAATGAAATCCGTCGTCGGGCAGGAGTAGATGAGATAGAGAACTATGATTACCAAAAATTTAAATTGTTCATTCAAGACGAGAGAGCCCGGGAATTGTGTTATGAAGGGCATCGCCGATTCGACTTGGTACGGTGGGGCATCCTTGTAGAAACGGTTAAGAAAATTAGTAAAGAGATAAATTCCAGAGGTGACGAATATGTCGATGAACGGCATAATCTTTGTCCTATTCCCGAGACCGAAATTATTAAAAACGGAAATTTAGAACAAAATCCCGGATATGAAACCGCTAATAAATAAGTTGAGCCATGAAATCTATAACTAAAATAATTTTAATTTTTTTATCTGTAATTGCTTTTGTCGCCTGTGAGAAAGACGACGAGGATTTTTCACCCAAAGACAGTTATTTGTATGTATGGAATGTGCGTACATGGGAAGTGGATACGGAAAGTAAATTGTCCGATATAAAAGTCACTTACTTTTTTAAGGGTGATACGGCTCGGGTAAAACAGATAAATTTTTGGGTTATAAAGGAGAATAGTACTTTGTATGCCGAAGAGGCTATGCAACATCAGGATAGGGCTTTCCAATTGACCGAAATTCAGAACGATCCGGATCAAAAAGAGTATAAAAATCAATGTTCGTTTCGTTTCCCAGAAACGATAACAACGGACTATGATGGAGATCCTTTTATACCGGGTGAAGGATATCGTTTGGTCGTGAAGGCATTGGGTAAGGACGATATGATTGTCGACAGTCCTACGATAGAGTCGGGGGTGTTTACGATATATGATCCAAACGCTCCTGAAGAAGAGGAATAATAACCTTATTTAAATAATACCATTATGAATAAAAAATTAATTGTAAGTTTTTTGTCTTTTGTTTCTTGCTTTTGTCTGTTTGCACAGACAGAAGGAAACAAGGCTTTTCAACTGAATGTGAACAATGGAGATGCTTATCTCGATTGCGGTGATGTGAGTGAATTGAATAATACATCTCAATATACGATCGAGATGTGGGTAAATGTGACATTGAATGATTTGCCCGACCGTTTTATCATCTTTAAGAAAGAACCGATCGAAACGAATCGTATCAAAGTACAGGTGGAGAAGAATGGCCAGATATATGTCATGCAGTCCAATGGAGGTGACGGAGCATTTGCCCAGACACCGGTCGGCACGTATCCCGAGAGTGGTTGGCATCACATCGCATTGGTTTACGATGGGGAAAAAGGGACCAGCGGAAACGGAGCCATGATACTGTATATCGATGGAGTGAAGCAACCCCTATCGGATGCGACATTCAAGGGTACTACCGGCAATATGGAGGGTTCTTTTGCAGTGGGTGGCCCAGCATTGAATGTGGAGTATGATGAGGTGAGAATATGGAATAAAGCGATGGAGGCTGTAACTATTATGGAATGGAAAGGTTGCAAGGTTCTCGATTCTCATCCGGACAAAGAGGCTTTGGCGGCATATTATGATTTCCAGAATGTTTCGGGAACCGAGGTTCCCGATTTAGCCGGTCAATATCCTGCTGTGTTTGAGGAATCGGAAGCTTCTATTTTGGACACCGAACTTGCTATTTTAGAGAAGCAACCAGAGCCTATTGCGATTAATAACGGATTCAAATTGAATGTGAACAATGGAGATGCTTATCTCGATTGCGGTGATGTGAGTGAATTGAATAATGCGTCGCAATATACGATCGAGACGTGGGTAAATGTGACATTGAGCGATCTGCCCGACCGTTTTATCATCTTTAAGAAAGAACCGACCGAAACGAATCGTATCAAAGTGCAGGTGGAGAAGAATGGCCAGATATATGTCATGCAATCCAATGGAGGAGATGGAGCATTTGCTCAGGCTCCGGTCGGCACGTATCCCGAGAGTGGTTGGCATCACATCGCATTGGTTTACGGTGGGGAAAAGGGGACCAGCGGAAACGGGGCCATGATATTGTATATAGATGGTGTGGAACAACCCCTATCGGATGCGACATTCAAGGGCACTACCGGCAATATGGAGGGCTCTTTTGCAGTGGGTGGCCCGGCATTGAATGTGGAGTATGATGAAGTGAGAGTTTGGAATAAGGCATTGGCTGCAAAAGTTATAAGCGAGTGGAAAAATTATAAGATTGGAGATTCGCATCCCGATAAAAATAATTTAGTCGCTTATTATGATTTTGAGAATATATCTGGTACACGGGTTCCCGATTTGGTAGGCAATTATCCGGCTATGTTTGAATCTAATGAGGCAGAGATATTGTTGAATGACTTGGCTTTGTATGAGAAGGACGACATTCCCACTAAAATAGAAAACTCAATTGTATCCGAGCCCGAAACTTTACAGACTGTTGTGTCCGGTGGAGAGATTACATTGATAGCCTCTGTCCCTCAAAACGTGTATATCTATAATTTGGCAGGCCGGGTGGTTTTGGATTTGCGAATAGGTATAGGCGAAACTGTTGTGCGAGATTTACCCAAAGGTTTTTATGTTGTGAATAGACAAAAAGTAATTCTTCGATAAAAAAGAAAGGTATGGTGATAAAAAGGCAGTTTAACAGCCTGTTTTTTTTATTCTTATACTTGAATGTGATTTTGTTAATTATTAAAAATATACTTATGAATAAAATTTATTTTTTGTGTTTTTTATGCTTGTTTGGCGTAATGACAACAATGGCTCAATTATCCGGGAATAAAGGATTTAAGCTGAATATAAACAGCTATGATGCTTATCTGGATTGTGGGGATATTGCCACTTTGAACAATACCGGAGCGTATACCGTAGAAATGTGGGTAAATATCAATTTGGATGAACTGGAAGACCGATTTATCATCTTTAAAAAGGAACAATCGGACGAACGAAACAGAATCAAAGTGCAAGTGGAGAAAAACGGTCAGATAGTCCTTATGCAAGCCAGTGGAGATGGGGCTTATGCACAGACATCGGCAGGGGCATATCCTCGGAGTGGTTGGCATCATGTAGCTTTGGTATTCGACGGAACAAAAACGAGTATGGACGAAGGAGTTCTTATTCTGTATATAGATGGAATAAAGCAGAGTTTTGCCAATTCGTTTTTTAAACAACAAACAGCGACTATAGATGCCAATTTTGTGTTGGGTAGTCCGTCTGTGGCTTGTTATGATGAAGTAAGAATATGGAGTAAGTCTCTTAGTGCGGAAACCATTTCAAAATGGAAAAACTATAAAGTCCTTGATACTCACCCTGATAAAGATGCTCTGGCTGTATATTATGATTTCCAAAATGTCACTGGTACAACAGTTCCCGATTTGAAAGGGACGTATCCGGCAACCTTTAAATCTTCTGAGTCTGAGATCCAGGATATCGATTTGAAGATATTCGAAGAAGTCGGAGAGTTGACGGTCGAAAGTGCGATGGTTTCTCAAAATACGGGATATGCGTATGTCAAAGAAGAGAATATACAGTTGTTGACTTTAAAAGTCAATGCAGTGGGTGCTGGCGAACGTTATTTGACAGGATTGGATTTTTCGTTTGATGGGACAACCAAAATTTCTGATATTGTCAGTGTAAATGTTTATTTTGCAGGAGAAGATCATCTAATTACAGAAGATTCATATACATTGAATTATCAGGCGTTGAGACCCGGGAGTACCGGTAAGGTAGAGTTACGAGCAGATGTGAATGCCGAGAAGCAACTATTAAGTGTGGGAAATAACTTCTTTATTGTTGCAGTGAGATTGAGACCAACAGCCGGTGAAATGAATAAATTGGACGGCCAAATTACAAAACTGTATTTCGATAATGGATCAGAGCTTGTACCGCAAGATCCTTCACCAGTGGGAGATATGACTATTCGTCAAATATATACGCTAGATCAAGAAGCTTATGAGAAAAAATGTGAGGCTTATAATAATAAGATCGTGTTCGGTTGGTTCCCCTGGTTTAGTGTAAATTCGATCGATAAGGTCGATTGGAAAGGTTTGACACATGTTTCGCCTATCGGATTTCAAATAGACCAAGGGAATTATGTTCCTACATTTGAGGATAAGAGTATCGATTTGAAATGGCCGTGGATCGATTTTATCAATGCGGCGCATCAAAATGGAGTTAAGGTTGTCGCTTCCATTACAGGGAATGTGCGTGATGGCGGTAATACACAGTTCTATATCGATTTGTTCTCCGATCCTCAAAAAATGAGAGCTGCCGCAGTGGCTATTGCCGAGTTTGTGGAAAAATATAATTTAGATGGTATTAACATGGATATCGAGGAATTCTATAATACGATATCGAATATTGGTCAGAAATATAATGAGCTTATCGGGTATATCGATGAAGAACTGGAAAAAATCAATCCCGATTTTGAATTATCGGTCGCTACCTATCCGGGTAATGAGGAAGGTACATGGGATTTCAAGGGAATGTTGAAAAAGTCCGATTATTTGACTATCATGATGTATAATATCGGATCGACTTTTACTTGCCCGTTGCCTGATGCAAAAAGACGTATTAAACAATTTTGGCTCGATATCGATATTCCGGCCGCAGATATAGTTATTGCTTGGCCTTATTATGGAAATCTTTTTGAAGGAGGTCGTAATGTAGGAACTGCGGTGCTTGGTGATGTTCCTAAGTATTCGAAAGACGGTAATATTACTTGGGATGAATCGGCTCAATGCAATGTATATAGATATACGGGTGAGAATGGTACGGAAGTAACGGCTTATGTAGAGGATTTAGAGAGCCTTGCGTTGAAATATGAGTATACGAAAACGGGAGGATTCAAAGGTATTGGTATTTGGGCCTTAGGCCAAGATGCCGGTATGGAGGAAGGTGCTTATGATTTGATACGTAAAAATTTCGATACGACATACGATGGTAGCGGTATCGAGGGAAATAATAGAGCATCGGACAATATCTCTATTTTCCCGGTTCCTGTACAGGATCAACTGAATGTTCGCACAGCTTCCGATTCTTCTTTTGCAACGGTAAATATTTATAGTGCGACTGGACAATTGGTCGTTAGCCAAACGATTTTTGCTTCGAGTGGTGCGGTAGATGTGGCAACTCTTATTCCGGGGTATTATATTGTACAAGTACAAACCGAAACCGAGTCGGCTACTTTCCGAATGGTAAAGAAATAAAATTATAGAGTGTTAAAAATCTCGAAAGGATATATCAAAGTATCCTTTCGAGATTTTTTTAACATTTGTTTTTTATGACAAATAATCATATGTAAAATAATCCACTTATATGAAAAGAATATTGTCTATTATATTGTTTGCAGCCGGAGTGTTCGGTGTGGGACAGGCCAAAGAGCAATTGTCACCCGACCAGACATTGTGGTTTACGTCACCGGCTGAAAATTGGGCTCAACAGGCTTTACATATCGGTAATGGGTATATGGGAGCATCGTTCTATGGGAGTGTGAATAGAGAACGTTTTGACATTGCAGAAAAAACATTTTGGACCGGAGGTCCTCATTCTTTGTCTGATTTTAAATCCCCGATAATAAAAGGCGGAAAAGATAAAATAGACGAGATCCGAAAGTTGATCGTTGAGAAAAAATATGTTGAGGCAGATTCTCTTTGTCGTAAATATATGGTGGGGAATTACAGCCATTACGGATATTTCTCGATGGTTGGAAATCTTTATATTGATTTCCCTGAGTCGGAACACCCCGTAAAAGATTATGTAAGAGGTATAGACCTTTCGACCTCTCGTGGATTTGTGGAATATGTGCAAGAGGATACATATTTTAAACGGGAATATTTTTGCAGTTATCCCGATAAACTTATGGTTCTCCATTTTACTTCGGATAAAAAAAATAAGATAAACTTTAATTTATCACAAATATTGACTTATCCGGCAAGTCAAGTAAAAAAAGAAACAGATGGCTTGGTCTTTAATGGAGTAATAAAAGGTAACGGCCTTAAATATTGTATTCGTATTAAAGTATTACAAGAAGGGGGAACAGTAAGTATAGTGAATCAAAATATTTGTATTGAGGGAGCTGACCAAGCGACGGTCTTGTATGCTGTGGACACAGAATATAAGCAGGAATATCCTTTATATAAAGGCGAAAATCCACAGAATAATACAGCTAAGATAATTAAAAATGCAGGAATTAAGGGTTATGAAAAAATAAAGAATGACCATATAGCCGATTATCAGGCTTTGTATAACCGGGTGAAATTGATTCTTAAAGGAGACGAATTATCGGAAAAATTGCCTACGGACACTCGTGTACGGCAATTACAGAATGGCTTTACCGATGATTCCTCGTTGAAAACTCTATGGTTTAATTTGAGCCGCTATTTGATTATTAGCGCATCGAGACCCGGCACATTGCCATCGACCTTACAAGGAGTATGGAACACTTTTGAGAAAGCTCCTTGGAATGGAAATTTTCAAAGTAATATTAATTTGCAGGAGATGTATTGGTCTTGTGGCCCTACTCGTTTAACTGAATGTGAAAATGCATATATTAGTTGGGTTAAAGATCTTGTTGAGTCGGGGCGTAAAACCGCAGAGGAATATTATGGAACTCGGGGCTGGGTGAGTCATTCGACAGGAAATATTTGGGGGCATACAGTCCCGGGAGACGATATTCTTTGGGGATTATATCCCAGCGGAGCTGCGTGGCATTGCCGTCATTTGTGGGAACATTATGTATTTACCCAAGATATCGATTATTTAAAAAATGAGGCTTATCCGATTATGAAGGAAGCCGCTTTGTTTTGGCTTGAAAATCTTACTCCTTACGAAGGTTATTTAATAGCAGCACCTACTGTGTCAGCAGAACATGGTATTGAGATGAGGAATGGTAGTCCGGTTGAATTTTCCACAGTGAATGGGGAAGAATGTGCGAAAAAGATATTTACAGTTCCGGCATATCAGGATATTGTGATGATATATGATTTGTTTTCTAACGTTGTAGATGCAGCAAATGCACTTCATGTAGATAAGGAGTTTAGTAAAAATATTACTATTGCAAAAGATAAACTTTATCCTCTTAAAAAGGGAAAATACGGTCAACTGCAAGAATGGGTTGCCGATGTCGATAATCCTCGGGATCATCATCGCCATATTGCCCATTTGTATGGAATGTACCCGGGAAATATGATTTCATATACTTATACGCCGGAGTGGGCTAATGCAGTGAAAAAGTCTCTTGAAATGAGAGGCTTTGGAGAATTTGGAGATCGTTGGCCTCATACCGGAGGAAACTGGTCTGCTGCTTGGAGAATCGCGTTATGGGCTCGATTGCATGAGGGGAATACAGCTATGTATATTTTCAACCGGTTGATAAAAGAAAATGGATATGAAAATATGATGTCGAACCAGTCTGGTAATATGCAAGTGGATGCGACGATGGCCACTGCCGGATTATTTGCCGAAATGCTTTTACAATCTCACGACGGATTTATCGATTTATTACCGGCATTACCGACAGAATGGCCGGAAGGAAAGATTACGGGGCTGGCGGCTCGGGGAGGATATATAATTGATATAGAATGGAAAAATGGGAGTCTTGTGAAAGCGGAGATCAAGATGTCGAAAGGCTCGATTTTTCCGGTCGTTAAGGTGAATGGAACATCAATATCTGATGACGATTCCCGTATAATCGTAAAGCAGTTGTAGAAGTAGGGTTTATAGTAGGAAAAAGACCTCCCATAGTTAAATATGATGGGAGGTCTTTTTATTTTAAAAGAAAAGGGTTATAATTGTTTGGTACAAATTTTATTCTTGGTATTACAGGATTATGAAATTTGTGGAGTCATTTGGTTTTTGTTATTACTGAATAATCGTTTGTTTGTTGTATCTCTACAATAGAGATTAATAGATATAGAATATTATCATTTTTATGCTCCTCTAATCGGTATTTGGTAAAATACCAAAATTATCGGCAAATATAGTGAATAGAGCAGGCCAATTGTCACTCTATCTTTGTCATATCGATGATAATAACATGAAAAATAATGGAGAATATGGAAATTGTATTTCCCCGATTATTCTTTACGGGGAACCGATTATTGGGAGAGAGAGTCGAGAATGTGAGCCGTACTCTGGGAGATTTGCGTGGTATTTTTGCCGATGTCGATGCTTTTTCTCGTATGCCGCAGAATATACTGGCTTATGAGGTGAGTAGTTTTTTGCCGGAACAGGAGGGTACTCCCGGCGGATTATATTTCGGGATTACTTATTTGCATCCGGGAAAAGTGGGAAACGAGTACTTCATGACTAAGGGACATTTCCATGCGAATATCGATCGGGCGGAATTTTATTGGGGGCTTGAAGGAGAGGGTATGTTGATTTTGATGGACCAGTTGCGTCGAGTGTGGGCCGAACGGGTTTTTCCCGGGAGCCTACATTATATACCGGGTGGTGTGGCTCACCGTATGGCAAATACGGGAAATACTTTATTTTCTTTTGCAGCTTGTTGGCCGTCTGATGCAGGGCATAATTATCGGGAAATTGCCGATCATGGCTTTGCAGTTAGATTGTTGGAGGTCGATGGGAAGCCTCAATTGATAGGAGTATAAAGTTATGGGGGGAAATTATAGCGTCGCAATAGATTTGGGAGGAACTATCATAAAGATAGGTTTGATATTGGATTCTGAGATTGTTCGGTTTACCACAATCTCTTCGGATTCGGTGAAGGGTTTATCTCACATGCTTCCCAAGATGGAGCATGCGATTGATTCATTGTTGTCTGAGGAAGGAATATCTTCGACGGATTTGGCATCTATCGGATTGGCGTTTCCGGGTATGGTGAATCCTGTCGAATGCAGAGTGATTTCTACCAACGACAAGTATGATGATGCTTGTGATATCGATCTCTGTCATTGGGCCGATAGTCGTTGGGGCGTTCCTTTCGTATTGGAAAACGATGCCCGTCTTGCTGTCATCGGAGAGTGGCTCTACGGTGCAGCGAAAGGTACGGGAAATGTGGTAATGATGACTATCGGTACAGGAATAGGAACAGGTGTTATATTAGATAGCAAACCGTTGGTGGGTCATCATCATCAAGCTGGTTCCTTAGGAGGGCACATAGTTGTCGATTATCGTGGAAGACGTTGCAGCTGTGGAAATATAGGTTGTGTAGAGGCTATGGCTTCTTCATTTTTCTTGCCGGATATTATTCGGTCTAACGAACGTGTATCGCCAGATTTTAAGATTGCGGCATCCGATATGGATTTTAAACAACTGTTCGGTTTAATGAGACAAGGCGATGAGAATGCTATTATTATTTGTGAAGAGTGTATGAATGTATGGGCAGCAGCCATTGTCTCTTACATTCATGCTTATGACCCTGAGGTGGTTGTTCTGGGTGGCGGAATCATGAGAAGTGCGGATATTATTTTGCCTTATATCAATAAGTGGGTCGAGGATCGAGCTTGGACTCCTATCGACCGGGTGCATATTGTGCTTTCCGAATTAGGAGACAATGCCGCTTTATTGGGATTGAATTATTATTTGACAAGTGTAAAGAGGAGAAGAAATGAAAAAGTATTCAAATTATAAATCTAATTATGATAAGTATCCGGTCGTACAAGTATCGGAAACATCTGAAAATGTTTGTTGGCAAGGTTGGCCGGAAATTGTATCGCAGTTGAACAAGTCGTTGGAAAACGTTCATAAACCGGTGAAGGTATTGGTTGTCGAATGTTATCAAGGTGTTTATGACGAGGAGGTAAAATCGGCGTTGAAGGGACAACTTCCCCATACATTATGGTTGGATGCTTCTTCGGCCATGAAAACTTCGGAAGAGATCAATTCGTTTTTGAAGTCCGATATAACCGATGATGAGATTTTCGGTTATATGACTCGCTATCATATGGATTGTTATTTCGATGAAAAGAAGGTTGCCGAGCTGCGTGAAAAGGTTGCCGGTATATCTGCCGGTGTTGTAATCGTATATGGAGTAGGGGCTGCTTACGTGATGCCCGAAAGCGATGTATTGGTATATGCCGATATGGCTCGTTGGGAAATACAGATGCGTTTTCGGAGAAACGAAATTTCGAATGTCGGTGTAGATAATCGCATGGAACGGGCTTCGTTGCAATATAAAAGAGGCTTTTTCGTAGATTGGCGCATTTGCGACCGTTTTAAGAAAACGTTGATGAACAAATGGGATTATGTCTTGGATACGAATGTGATGGGCGATCCTAAGATGGCGACTGCGGCAATCGTGGATGCTGGTTTGAAAAAGGCTTCGAAATCTCCTTTTCGAGTAGTTCCGTTTTTCGATCCGGGTCCGTGGGGCGGTCAATGGATGAAGGAAATATGCGATTTGGATCGTGAAACTCCCAATTTTGCATGGTGTTTCGATTGTGTTCCTGAGGAGAATAGTTTGTATTTGGGCTTCGGAGAAGTCCGTTTCGAAATACCGTCTATCGATTTGGTATTTTCTTATCCGCGTGAGTTGTTGGGTAATCCGGTTTACGGACGTTTCGGGGACGAGTTCCCTATTCGGTTCGACTTCTTGGATACGATGGACGGCGGTAATTTGAGCTTACAGGTGCACCCGCTGACACAATATATACAAGAAAAGTTCGGTATGCATTATACCCAAGACGAGAGCTATTACATTCTCGATGCCGAAGAAGATGCTTCGGTTTATTTGGGAGTGAAGGAAGGTATCGTACCGGAGGAGATGATAAATGCCTTGACCGAAGCACAACATACAGGGCATTTCGATGCAGAAAAGTATGTCGGGAATTATCCAGTGAAAAAGCACGACCATGTACTTATACCTGCGGGTACTGTTCATTGTTCGGGGCGTAACAGTATGGTTCTCGAAATCAGTGCTACTCCTTATATTTTCACTTTCAAGTTGTGGGATTGGGGGCGTTTGGGATTGGACGGCCGTCCCCGACCAATCAATATTGGGCATGGCAAACATGTGATCCAATGGAATCGTACGGAGCCGTGGGTTCGCCGTGAAATTTATAATAAGATAGATAAAGTGGCCGAAGGAGACGGTTGGATTGAAGAACATACCGGTTTGCATGAATGTGAGTTTATAGAAACTCGTCGGCATTGGTTTACCAAGCCAGTTCTTCACAAAACAGATGGAAGTGTGAATGTGCTGAATCTTGTCGAGGGACGTGAAGCTATCGTTGAAAGTCCCACCGGCGAATTTGATCCGTTTGTCGTACATTATGCCGAGACATTTATTATACCGGAATCGGTGAAACAGTATACGATACGGCCTTATGGAGAGTCGGAAGGAAAACAGTGCGCTACAATAAAAGCTTTTGTTAAACATAATGTATGAAAAGATATGGAGTTCAATCCCGGTTTTGATATAATTCCTACTGTAAATCCTATGGGATTTAAATATGGTGCAGATGTGTTCGGTCCCCAAGTGGAGAATCGTTATTTGCGAGATATTCGGGGAAGTTTATCCGACCCTCAGTGCGATGGCCCTGAAATCGTTTATTCCATAGCTATGGACGTGGGGAAATGTAAACACAGAGAAATGCTCGAACGGATGCATTTGCTTTATGGGGTCGTGACCTATGCTGCCGGTCGATTGGGTAAAGAGCCTATTCGCAGTCAAGGTCATATCCATTGGGTTTCTAAATATAGCGGTTGGTCTACTCCTGAGGTTTACGAAATATGGACAGGAGAGGCTATCATTTACATGCAGGAATATGCCGAAGATAATCCCGGTCGTTGTTTTGCCGTGTATGCTAAGGCCGGCGATGTGGTTATCGTTCCTCCATATTGGGCTCATGCGACTATTAGTGCTAATCCTGATAAACCTCTTACTTTCGGAGCGTGGTGCGATAGGGAGTATGGTTTCGAGTATGATGGCGTGCGTCGCCATAAGGGAATTGCTTGGTTCCCGGTTTTTAATGATGCAGGAAAGATCGAATGGCAGGCGAATCCTTGTTATCAGCCCTCGGAACTTATTTGTAAATCTCCGGCCGAATACCCGGAACTGGGTATTGTAAAAGGGGAGTCTATTTACCGAACTTTCGAAAAATCGCCAGATACGTTTTTATATGTTCCGAACCCCGGATTGAAAGAAGAGGTTTGGAAGAATTATGAACCTTGATTTTAGAATAAATTAAAATTGAATATGATGAAAAATACAATTATTTATGTAATAGCTGTTATCGCTGCGACCGGAGGCCTGTTGTTCGGATTCGATACCGGTGTTATATCGGGGGCCATACCTTTTTTCCAGAAAGATTTCGGTTTGGATAATTCCATGGTGGAATTAGTTACTTCGGCGGGATTGGTGGGTGCTATTCTTGGCGCTTTGTTTTGTGGAAAGATAACCGATATATTGGGACGTAAGGTAGTTATCTTAGCTTCGGCGGTTATTTTTACGATCGGTGCTCTTTGGTCGGGATTTGCTCCCAGTATCGAGCAGTTGATTATAGCCCGTTTATTTTTGGGAATAGCGATCGGGGTATCGTCTTTTGCAGTACCTCTTTATATAGCCGAGATTTCACCGGCTAATAAACGGGGTAGTTTGGTCTCGATGTTTCAATTAATGATCACGATAGGAGTGTTGGCATCCTATTTATCGGATTTGATGTTTGCCGATGAAGGCGATATGTCGTGCTGGCGTCCTATGTTTTATATCGGAGTCGTTCCGGCTTTAATTCTGTTGATAGGTATGGCATTTATGCCAGAGAGTCCACGCTGGTTGATAAGCCGGGGTCGAGATGAAGAGGGAAAATCGGTGTTGGCTCGTATCGAAGGGAATGAGGCAATGGAAGATTCGTACAAGACCATCAAGAATGAGCTGATAAAAAGTGAAAAAGATAAGTCGGGTATTAAAGAATTGATGAAACCGTGGCTGCGTAATGCCGTAATTATCGGTGTGGGGATTATGTTCTTTCAACAATTCGTGGGTATCAATACGGTTATCTATTATAGTCCCAAGATATTCTTGATGGCTGGTTTCGATGGGGCGGTTTCGGCTATTTGGGCGGCGGTCGGTGTTGGGGTCGTCAATCTGTTGTTCACTATTGTTTCGGTCTATTTTGTCGATCGCTTGGGCCGAAGAAAACTATATTTTACAGGTTTGACAGGTATTTTTGTCTCTCTTCTTTTACTCGGTATCTGTTTTACTCATTTTTCTTATCTCGGAGAGATGGGCAAATGGTTGTCTATTATTCTCGTGTTCGTCTACGTCGCTTTTTATGCGATCAGTATCGGCCCGCTCGGTTGGCTCATTATTTCAGAAGTATTTCCTCAGAAGGTAAGAGGTCTCGGTTCCTCTTTGGGCTCGTTATCGGTTTGGGTGTTCAATACAGTGGTAACGTTTACATTCTTCAAAATAGTGAAGGCGTTCACTGTAGAAGGTACTGAAATTTATTTGGACGGAGAAAACTTGGGGAATCCGGCAGGTGCTTTTTGGTTTTATGCGATAGTAGCTCTTGCCGCAATCATATGGGGATATTTCTATGTTCCCGAAACCAAAGGCGTGACATTGGAGAAGATAGAGGAGTATTGGAGAAAAGGAGGAAAGCCCCGTCATTTGAGATAAAAAATAATGGTAAATATCCAAAAAATAGATTGGTTTGATTTATTATGGTAAGATACCATAATTCTTGGCTAATATGTTGGAAAGGCAGTATTACCAGATCATCTAATTTAGCATCACGTAAGGATATTTCTTAACCCAATACCATTTTTTGTAAAATGAAAAAATAACATAGAGAAAAACACGGTGCTATGACAAGGAAAAAACAAAGTAAAAGAGGTTTGAGAGTATGTTGCCTCATGGGGTGTATGGTACTCTTGTTTTCCCAACCGTTTGGGATTTCTGCACAGCAGACAGAGCAGGGCGGTCCCGGTAAAGTTTCGGCCGCTGATTCGCAACAGTTTATTTCGGGAAAGGTTATAGATGCTTCGGGCGTACCTATTATAGGTGCGACAGTCCATTTGAAAGATAGTAAAAATGTGGCTGTGACCGACATGGACGGTAATTTCTCGATAAAATCGGATCAAAAAAATCCAATACTTAGAGTTTCTTATATCGGTTATGATGCCGTGGAAACGAGTGTTAAAGGGAATAAATCTGGACGTATCGTTTTGAAAGAAAATACCAAAGCACTCGATGAGGTTGTCGTTGTAGGTTATGGAACGATGAGACGTTCAGATGTTACGGGTTCTATATCTTCTGTAAAAGGAAGCGAACTCGTAAAGAATTCGACTTCTAATGTGGTACAATCTTTGGCCGGAAAAATGTCGGGTGTACAGGTGGTTCAAAATTCCGGAGCTCCCGGTGGAGATGTTTCTATTTTGATTCGCGGTGTCGGTACGATTAACGATGCGTCTCCTTTGTATGTTATCGATGGAGTTCCCGTAAATGGCGGTATGTGGTATATAAATCCGGCAGATGTAGAGTCTATCGATGTTCTTAAAGATGCTTCCGCCACTGCTATTTATGGTTCGCGAGGTGCAAACGGTGTAGTTATGGTTACTACTCGTCAAGCCAAAGAGGGAAGAACAGAAATTAATTTAGATTATAGTTTCGGTATTCAACAATCTGCAAAGACGTTCGATATGCTGAATGCATCACAATATGCTGCTTTACATAATGAAATGAGGTCGAATGCGGGTTTATCGTTGAATCCGTTGTTTGCCGACCCTGAATCTCTCGGTGCTGGTACGGATTGGCTTTCTCCGTTATTCCGTACGGCTCCGATGCATAAAGTGAATCTTTCTATTTTGGGCGGTAATTCCAAGATTAATCATGCGACATCGGTGGGTTATTATGCACAAGACGGTATTATGAAAAATTCGGAATTTAACCGACTGAATCTTCAATCCAATATATCGTCACAAATATTGAGCAATGTAAAGGTAAGAGCAAACGTAAACCTAAGCGCCGAGAATCGTCGTACTCAGCCTATATCGACTGTTATTCAGAATGCTATGCGCATGTTACCTTCCATTTCTATTTATGACGACGAAGGTAATTATAACGGTCCTACCGGGAATGCCGAGTTGAATGGAGATGCTTTGAACCCTGTGGCTATCGTAAACGAACAAAAGTATCGTATGAAAGGATTCAGAATGTTATCTAATATTTCGGCCGAGTGGGAGATCATCGACGGTTTGGTTGCTAAAACTACCGGAGGTGCGGAACTGGGATATGAGTATAATAACAATTATATACCTAAATACAAATGGGGTAATAAAGAGCAGACCAATACCTCGCAATCATTGTCTTCGGCTTATGAAGAGTTGTATTTGTGGGATAATTCACTTACTTATGACAAGGTATTCGGCAAACATAAATTGAATGCCATGATAGGAACGTCTTACCAAGAGTATAAGAAGGAATGGATGTCTGCTGCCGGTACGGGACGTGCCAGCGAGATGACGACGGAATTGGATAATGCGACGAAAGCTACTGATGTGGGCGGTAATTCTTATTCTTGGGCGTTGATGTCGTATATGGGACGTGTTCATTATTCGTATGACAACCGATATTTCTTGACGGCAACTTTCCGAGCCGATGGTTCTTCCAAGTTCGGAGCCGATAATCGATTCGGGTATTTCCCTTCGTTTTCAACAGCATGGAATGTGTCTAATGAAAGCTTCATGCAAGATGTCCCCTGGATATCGATGTTGAAATTGCGCTTAGGGTATGGATTGACCGGTAACCAGAATATCGATGCGTATGCATTTGCCGATAAGCTGGAAGTGAACGGCGTTTATAATTTCGGTTCGCAACGAGGATTTGAGTCGGAACAAGTATCGCTTATATATCCGTACAAACTATCCAATCCGTCTATTAAGTGGGAGTCTGTCGAACAATACAATGTCGGGTTGGATATAGGTTTCTTGAATGACCGAATTGTCGCTAATGTCGATTTCTATTTAAAGAATACTAACGATATGCTTACCAAGAAGCCTGTGCCTCAAACTAGTGGAACATCTTTGGAACAAGCCGATTGGCCTCCTGTGAACATCGGTAAGGTGAGGAATAAGGGTATCGAGTTTAATTTGAATACTCGCAATTTTGTCGGAGAATTTACTTGGGAAACCAACTTAAATATGACTTTCAATAAGAATGAGGTTTTGAAATTGGGTGGTCCCGAAATCCTCAGCGGTGTAAGTTTGATTCGGGAAGGTCTGCCTATCAACTCTTTCTATGGTTATAAGATGGGTGGTATCTATCAGACGCTGGACGAAGTCTTTGCGGGTGTTCCTATGGAAAACCGCGCTCCTGATAAAGCATCGCATAATTCTCAGGTCAATACGTCACCGGGCGATATTTGGTTTGTCAATGTGAATGGTGATGATGTAATCAATGATTTTGACCGAACAGTTATCGGTAATCCTCAACCTGATTTTATTTTTGGGTTTAACAATCAATTCGGATATAAGAATTTTGATTTGAGTATATTTTTCCAGGGTTCGTACGGGAATGATATATGGAATGGCGTAAGAGTGTCTCATGAGGGCATGGAGAGTACTTATAACCAATTTACCTCTACATTGAATCGATGGAATGGGAAAGGATCCAGCAATACAATGCCTCGTGCCATTTATGCCGATCCGAACCGAAATAACAGAGCTTCGACTCGTTGGGTAGAAGACGGTTCTTATCTGAGGTTGAAAAATCTTACTTTCGGTTATCGTTTTACTCAGGATTGGTTGAAAAAGATCGGGGCCAAATCATTACGGTTGTATTTGAGTTTCGATAATTTGTGGACCTTGACCAATTATTCGGGTCTTGACCCCGAGGTGGGTCTTTGGGGATTGGATTATGGAATTTATCCTACTTCCCGAGTCTATATGTTTGGAGCATCTGTAAAATTCTAAATCTTTCGAATCATGAAAAGGACAATTATATCTACTATATCTGTTGTCGTTCTTTCGACTGTCTTGTCGGGCTGTATGGATAAACTCGAAATATTGCCGAACGACCAAATCATTACCGAAAACTTTTTCGAGGAGGGTTCTCCCGAAGAGATAGAGAGTGGTGTCAATTCTATGTATCAGCGGTTACAGAGTTCGTATATGTATAATTTGCGAATGTGGACATTGGATATTGTCGCCGGAGAGGGCCGTGTTGGAAATGAAGCCGGTGGAAACGGTCTTGAAACGACGCAGTTGTCTAACTTCACAGCGACCAGCGATAACTCCGGGGCTAAGGAATTATGGCGCGGACCCTGGGCGGGAATCAGTCGAACGAATTGGATTTTGACGAATATCGATAAATCTCCGAAGATTTCTGATGCAAAGAAAACCCAATACAAGGGAGAGGCTCATTTTTTAAGAGGGTTGTATTATTTCAATCTGGTACGGTTGTTCGGCGATGTGCCCTGGATAGACAAGCAACAGACTGCAAGCGATGATTTGCAGGTGTCGAGAACATCGAAAGATATAGTTTACCAGCACATCATTGATGATTTTTCTGATGCGGCATCGATGTTACCGGCTGTTTATGAAAATACGACCGACATAGGACGTGCGACGAAAGGGGCTGCATTCGGGTTACTCGCAAAAGTTTATTTGACATTGAAACGGTATAACGAAACTTTGGTTGCTATCGACTCGGTGACGAATCTTGGAGTTTATTCTCTTAATCGGAAATATGAATGGAATTTCAGCGATTTGCGCGAAAACGGTCCAGAGAGTTTATTTGAGGTTCAGTATGAAAAAGATGTGACAGCATACAGTGAATTTGATATATTGGGACAAGGAGGGTGGCATCACGAGTATATGGCTCCTTTGGCAAGTATCAATATCGGAGGACCGTGGGGAAATTTCGGTTGGTTTGCTGTTTATCCCGAATTTGTAGAAAGTTATGAACCAGGCGATTTGCGTAAGTCGGTTTCTGTTTGGTGTGAAGGAGATGTCTATCAAGGCTGGTCTTATGATCCTACTTGTTCGCAGACGGGGCATAACGTGAAAAAGTTCTTGTGTGAAAATATAGGTGTCGACCGGGCGATGGATAGCCCACTTAATTTCCCGGTATTGCGATTTGCCGATGTTTTGTTGATGCAAGCAGAAGCGTTAAATGAGTTGGGGCGTTCGTCCGAAGCGGCTGCTCTGGCATCTTCCGAGAATGATGGCGGTCCGTTGAATCGAGTACGCGTGAGAGCTGGTTTGCCTAATGTGACCACTACCGACCAAGTAGAATTGAGAGAAATTATCAGGCATGAACGTCGTATGGAATTAGCGTTCGAGGGTGGACACCGATGGTTCGATTTAGTTCGATACGATAACGATGGCGAGTATGCAAAGACATTTTTCCAAAGTATAGGTAAAACTAATTTTACTACACCTAAGCATTTGCTGTTGCCAGTACCTATCGACGATATAGATGCCAATCCTAATTTGTTGCCTAATAATCCGGGGTACTAAAATCGGGATTAGTTTTCCCACAGAGAGAAAAAGTATTGAGTGAAAAGCTTGTTTGATGTAAAAATGTAAATCATGAAAATACGAATTCTAACATTATTGTTTTCTGCTTTTATCGTAGGAGCGAGTTATGCTCATGACGATCTTGTGTATAGAACCGCTTCGGAGTGGAGCTTCGATGCTGGAAATCAGTCGACTATTTCGGAAACGTACGGTTCGGTATTCTTGGGCGGGGCGGTGGTTGCCGATTATAATGGCGACGGAATTCCCGACATTTGTGAGATAGATACATCGGGCGAAGAGATACGTTGGATATGGAAACTGGGTAACGGCGATAATGAATGGAGCGAGATTGAGGCTATAACGTTTGGAGAAACAGCTACCGATAAATGTGCGGTAGGTGATTTTAACGGTGACGGGAAAGCCGATATTGCCGTGATGAGATCAGGCTCTTCTTTGGCTACGTGGTATATAGATTATGCTCCATGTGACGGACAGTTCGATGAAAAGGGGAGATTCGGTTTATCGGGCGATATTCCGTTGTCGGGCGATTTCAATGCCGATGGAGTAGATGATATTTGCGTATATCGCCCCTCTTCCGGTACTTGGTATGTTTGTTTCGCCGATATATCGGGGTATCCAGAGTTCGAGAGCCATTTGGCTATTAATGGAGTTTTGTTCGGAACGTCGGGCGATATTCCTTTTGTGGGCGATTTTGATGGCGATGGGTATGACGATATGGCTTTGTTACGAGCATCGGAGAACCGCGTATTGGTTAATCTATATGATCGAAAGAAACCTAAATATGAACATTATGCCGATCTGAACGGTGTCGGAGTTTCTGATTTGGAGATTACTGTTCCAGTACAGAATGTAGTGGCTGTTTCGGCGGCAGACATTGATTTGTCCCGTCCTAAATCATTGCCTTTGGCTACGCAGGAAGAGGTGGGATCAGAGGTAAATCTGCGACATGGCTGGACTTGTATTTTCGATAATTCTCTTGATGTGGATAAATGGGCTGCTGCGTTGCAATATGCGGGTATCAATACATTGGAATATCACCCGTGGATGAGAGCTCATGAGGAGGTTGCACCGGAGACCGAAACATGGAATACGTATGTCGGTGATGACCGTTTGTGGACCAGCAAGGCTATGATGAAACAGAAAGTAGAGAAGTTTCGATCGATAGGAGGGCGTTCAATTTGTTATACAGGTATTTATGCCAGTACGCCAGCTTTTGCTCTTGCACACCCCAGTTGGGCCATGAAAAATGAGGCTGATAAAAGTTTCATGACATACGGGGGATCTTATCTGTATTTAATGTCTACTAACGAGAATGTGAACGCTCCTTATGAGGTGAACGGAAAGAATTATAAGAGCTTTAATGAATATTTCATAGCGCAGGCCGTCGCTGCTCAACAGGAATATAATTATGACGGTTATCGTTGGGACTGGTATGGTTTGCCTGAAACGTATGTTTGTGACGGATTGGCCGGTACGGGAAATTTTTCTTATGAAATGGCACAATTTGTCACCCAATTGGATATTGCTGTTAAGGAAGTAAGGAGTGATGTTACGACTACGGCATTGCAACTTCCTTCGACTAGTGGAAATGTGCCCCATTTGACGACGGGAGCGGTAGTTAATCATCAGTTTATGGAACTTTGGCCGTATGGTACGGGAACAAAATATAGTGACCTGTATCGTGATATTTATGATGCTAAATCGCGTTATCCCGATAAACCTGTGTTCGCTAATTTTTATCCTCCGACGGAAATGAATTTATCGACCAGTTGGCCGGTTGAAAACATAGATTATCAATTCGCTACCTGTCTTTCGGCAGGAGGATACCCGTCTGCGCAGGTGGTCGACGGTGTTGCCGGATTTACCGATCCTGTACCGTTTCATGCCGTAAATTATCCGGCAAGCGTACTCGAACGTATCGCCCAGTGGAATAAATTTGTCGCTGCTTATGGTGCTTATTTCTATTATTCGAACCCTGCTTATCTTATTACCGATTATGTCCGGGGAGACTTTACGGTTTCGGGGAGTAATAGCGGAGTGCTCGGGACGTTGAAAAAGCGTTATGATAAAAGGACACGTGAGATAGATGCTTTTGTCGTGGATCTTGTGAACTATGGTAACAGCCGAGATTTACGTTGGGACGAAGTTAATACAGTTCCTTCTTCTACACAGGTTTCGGTTTCATTTACTTTACCCGATGGTTTTGTCGCAGATAAACTGTATTGCATTACTATCGACGGAAGAAACGAAGTTCCCTATTCCTTGAACGGCAATAAAGTGGAGGTTTCTCTTCCATCGGTGTCGGTATTTGCTTCGTTGGTACTGACTTTGACAAAATCGCAAGAGCTCCCTTCGGAACCGAGCGGGGTAGGAAGTATGCCAGAATTGTTTACATTCGGTTATGATGCGAAAGGCGAGACTTTAAATAAAGATGAGGCTACCTATATCTCTGTTATGCAAGAGGGGAAACCTTATGTAGTAGCCAGCGAGTTCGGCGGGAATGTGGCCGAGTGGTATGAAATCACAGATGCTTATCAGGGAGAATCCGCTATTCGCGTGACTGCCGGTGATATTCGGTTCAATACGACGGACAACGGAGCAATTCGGATTCCTATCGAAAAATTCAACCGGTTCAAACTTGCTGTTCGTTCGAATAATACGACTACCTCATGGTTCGGATTCCGGCTATTGAAACCGTCTGAAACATCGTCTGTGTGGGAATCGAGGGACTTGTATTATCGCATAGGTTATAGTCAGCCTAATATCGCTTATATCACATTGACTCCTGTGAAACCGCAGAACGGAGTATGGGTAGAATATGAGCGGGATATTTTGAGCGATGTGATTGGTCTGTGGGGTGCGGAATGGGCAAATGCGATCGTAACCGATGTGCATTACGGACCGGTAGATAGAAATAGTGCAGACTATGATAACTTGATTTTTATGTCGCCCGATTATAACAGTGGAATCGATAATCAAAAAAAAAACGATAAAATAAAGTGTTGGACTGAAAACGGCAGAATATGCATTGAGGTTTCCGATTTTTATCGGGGGAAAGAGTTCCGTCTACAAATTACCGATTTGTCGGGGCGGGTAATTGGTATGGAAGACTGCATTGTAGATAGTTATCGATTATTATCCGAGACGATACTTTCGATGCCGGGTGCATATTTTATACAGGTCATCACTACTGTCCCGTAAAAGTTGATAAATAGTTCTTTGAAATTATTGAAATATAGTCAATTACGTGGTTTCTTGAGATGAAACGGACTTGATTTTGCAACTTTGCAGTCTAATACAAATGGCTGCTATGTTCCAAGACAAATACGTATTCTCTCTATTAACCGCTTTTCTGAACAGGACTCAGTTCAACAACTATGTTCGCAAGTATGATGGCAACAGATATGTGAAACATTTCACTTGCTGGAATCAGATGCTCGCGATGATGTTTGGACAACTGAGTAACCGTGAGAGCCTGCGAGACTTAATCGTTGCTTTCGAGGCGCATAGGGCCAAGCAATATCATCTTGGTTTAGGACGTGAACCGATAGCCAAGACAACTCTTGCGACAGCCAACCAGAACCGTGATTACAGAATCTTCGAAGATTTTGCATTCTATATGATGAAGGAAGCCTGCGAGAAGCGGACGACCAACATCCTTGACATTTCCGGAAAGAAATATGCGTTTGATTCAACAACGATTCCGTTGTGTCTAGCCACATTTCCATGGGCAAAGTTCCGAAGCAAGAAAGGAGGAGTGAAAGCTCATGTCTTATACGACATTGAAGCACAAGTTCCTGCTTTCTATACTGTAACCACTGCATCAAAGCACGATTCTACAGCAATGTCTTCAATCCATTATGAGCCAAATGCTTATTATATATTCGACAGGGCTTATGATTCTTTTTAAAGAGCTCTATAGGATACATCTTACAGACTCTTTCTTTGTTGTCAGGGCCAAGACGAACTTAAAGTATAAGACAGTCAAATGGAAGCGGAGAATGCCAAAGAACATAATGACAGATGCGGAAGTGAAACTGACCGGTTATCTCTCCGGGAAGAAATATCCGGAGTCATTCAGACTCGTCCGATATTACGATGAAGAAGATGACCGTGAGCTCACTTTTCTGACGAATGCGAAACAACTTTCTGCATTGGATGTCGCCAATCTTTACAAGAAAAGATGGTTGATCGAGCTGTTCTTCAAATGGCTCAAGCAGCACCTCAAGATAAAGAAATTCTGGGGCACAACAGAGAACGCCGTCCGCATACAAATCAGTGTCGCTATTATCACATACTGTCTTGTGGCTATTGTCCAACATGATATGAAGTTGAAACGCTCTACCTATGAAGTTTTGCAAATTCTCAGCATATCATTGACAGACAAAACCCTCTTGCGTGACCTGTTCGACAAGACTAATTTCAATGATGTCAAAGATCTATATAATCCCATTATTCCGGGGCTATTTGATTAATTGTTTAACTCGTCCCATTTTAACGGGACACTAATGACAGGTCATAGATAAAGAAACTGATGTGACGGTGCTGCAGATCCGTTGCATCGCAAATTAAAATAATGTATAACAATAAAAGTGATTACCATGAGAAAAATTGTCTTTTTATTAACAGCTTTATGCTTATCCATGAGTGCATGGAGTCAGGACGGATTGGTATATTGGTCGCAAGCCGACGGTTACAAATTCGATTTTGATTTAGATGGAACGGTAGATTTTTCGTTACCGACACAAACGACTGATAAAGCTATTTCGCAAGTATTTGTGTTCGATGCGAATGGCGATGGGTATTTCGACCTTTGTGAGCTCGATTTAAACGATAATCTCATTAATTGGATTTTTTATTATAATGATGGGAATAATAACTTCGTAGACCCTCAAACAGTCATATATGGCATGTCGGAAGGAGATAAAAAATTGGCCGGAGATTTTAATGGTGACGGTATCGGCGATGTGGGTATCCGTCGCGATAATGAGTTTGGCCTTTGGTGGCTGATTACGTTCCAAGCGATGGCTCCTGATGTAAACCAACAGTTCGGAATTAGCGATAAAGACTTATTGGTTGCCGGAGATATGAATGGAGACGGGCAGGACGATATAGTGTGCTATGATAAGGGTTCTTGGTTATGCTCTTTTACTCCGTCAGATACGGAATATAAGACTCCCGATTTTGTCTCAAAAGATGTGCAGGTGACTTTCGGTACATCGTACGATATACCTGTGTTGTGCGACGTGGACGGTGACGGGTATGCCGATATGGGGTTGTGTTCTGTCGATGACGAGGAAGTTAGTTTTAATCTCCATAGTGCGACGAAAACTGCAAATAACGGATATAGCAGCGATAATGGTCGAGGTACTTTCGATAAGGTTGTACTTATGCCTTCGGGTATAAATCCTACTTGTGTATGTGCTGTAAAGAGTAAAGGAACGACCGGCATCGAATCGGAGCATGCCGTGGCAAATGTCAGTGTATATCCTACCTTAGTACGGGCTGGGGATTCTTTTACCGTGAAAGGTAACGATGTGACGAAAGTGAAAATATACGGTATGATGGGACAACTTGTTAAGGAAATCGATACCGACGGTAGCATGTCGACGGTTGTCGTTTCGGTCGATGGTTGGGCTCAGGGAACATATTTTGTTTGTTGCGAAAGTGAAGGTGCCGTTTCTTCGTCTAAATTAATCGTTCAATAAGTGAATTGAGTCTGTATGAAAATCTATTTGAAATATATATTTCTGTTTCTTATTGCCGGGAGTATCTTTTCTTCGTGTAACCAAAAAGATGAGAAGGTGTATTCTTTTTGGGCACTTCAAAATAGGGCGACGGGAGAATATTTGTATGAAGACGACGGCGAATGTAAATTCAGCCGTGAAAAGCAAGGCGATAAGTCTTTGTGGAAAATAGCGGCTGCTGAGGGCGATCATGTTTGTATCGTAAATAAGAAGAGTGGTAGATATTTGTCTCTCGATAATGGGCAGGTCGTTTGTTCTGTGGTCGATCAACCGGTTACCGAATCTGCCGAATGGTACTACGGGAATTTCGATTTTGTTACTCAAACTAATAGCGGCTGGTACACAATTTCGAATCGTTCGGCCGAGTCGAATTTGCATTTGGTGGAAAAAGATGGTACACTTTGCATGCAGGATAACGCAAACAGAAATACCGATTTTTCTGCCCATTGGACTTGGGTGAGAGAAGAGGGTACTCCTTTGCCTTATTCTTTTACTCCCGATGGAGTTACGGATGCTTCTTTTTTGGGAATACGAACGGCTAAGGCTATTTCTCCAACCGAGATACACTCCGATTATCACGGAGAGAAAGTATGGAAATTATCTCAGGATATTTCGTCTTTTCCGAAATTTTCCACTGAAAACAATTTGTTGATAGAGGCTCTGTACAATATGGCATTGGAAGAGATGTTGATGGATGTGCGCAGCGACAGCACATTTAGGGCCGGCGCTCTTTGGCCCGATACATGGACTCGTGATGCCGTGTACAGTATATGGTTCAGCTATGCATGGATTATGCCGGAAGTGTCTCGGAAAACTCTCGATAAGCAGACTCTTCGTAATCCTCGCGAGGCCTTGCAGGACACAGGTAGCGGAGGTTCATGGCCTATATCGACCGACCGTGTGGTGTGGGCACTCGCTGCTTGGGAGTACTATCTGTACACAGGAGATAGTTCGTGGCTCGAAGGTGCTTATGAAGGTTTGAGCTATACGGCTCGAAAGGACATTCATGTAGCATTCGATAAACGCATAGGGCTGTTCAAAGGGGAGACTTGTTCGATGGACTGGCGTACCCATACTTATCCGAATTGGTTTACCAATGTGACGATAGGCAGTTCGTTTTCTTGTGGAACAAATGCGCTGCACATGTTCATGTATGAGTTTTTGTCGAAGACGGCCGGCATACTCGGTAAACCAGAAAGTGAGAAAACATATTGGGAAAGTTTCAGGAATGTGTTGAAGGATTCGATAAACAAACATTTCTGGAACGAAGACAAAGGTTTATACGAGTGTTACTTGTATCCCGAAATTTCGGGGTATAAGGCTTCGGAACGGGTCGGTGTCATGTCGAACGGACTGTGTGCTGTTTTGGGAGCGAGCACCGATGAGCAAATTCGCCGTATGGTCGGTAATTTCCCGCTATATCCATACGGGGCTGCTGTTCTTTATCCTTCTATTCCCGACGATTTTGCATACCACAATAAAAGTGTTTGGCCGGTTTGGCAAACACCGTATATGTATGCGGCTCGTCAGGTGGGCAATATATCGGCAGTGGAACACATGGCGGCTTCTTTAACGAGAGCTTCGGCTCTTTTCCTGACACATAAGGAGAATATGACTTACGACACCGGATATGATCGGGGTACAGCTTTGAATTCGGATAGGCAACTGTGGTCGGTTTCTTCCTATATCAGTTTGGTGTATAGAGTTTTGTTCGGCATGAATTTGACGGAACGAGGAATCGCATTTAATCCTGTCGTACCCGATATAGTGAACGGCTGGCTTTCTTTGTCGGATTTCCGCTATCGCGATGCGACGATAGATATAAAGGTATCTGGAAAGGGAAATCGGGTGAAATCGTTGAAAGTCAATGGCGAGAAACAAGCATTGCCTTTTGTCCTTCCAGCCGATAGTAAGGGGGAATATTCGATCGAGATAGAAATGATGATCGATGAACCGAAAGGCAAAATAAATTTGGTGAAGGCCGGACCCGGGAAATGTTGGTCGCCGGTAGAACCTGTTTTGGTATTGAACGGTTCGACTCTAAGTTGGAAGGAAGAGGAAAATATGAAGTACTACCTTCATTCCAATTTTTCTGAGGTGGATAAACTGGTAACCTCTCCTTACGATTTAATTGGGGCTCCCGATGGATTTTATTCGGTTTATGCTGTCGATGAAAAAGGATTTGCATCGGATATGTCCAATGCGGTTGTTTATTCTACTTGGCAATCGGTTTGTGAAGCGGAGCAGAGCTCTCATTCAGGAACGGTTTCTAATCTTCACAAAGGATTTTCGGGGAGTGGCTTTGTTATCGATTTGTTTGCACGTCCGGCTAATGTGAAGTTTCAGGTACAAGTCCCCGAGGCCGGCGATTATGCCATAGCCCTTCGGGGTGCTAACGGACACGGGCCGCATGGTACATGGTGCGCCATACGTTCGGTGGCAGTGGACGGAAACGACGCCGGTACATTCATTTTGGAAGCAACAGGCGATTGGAAACAATGGTTGGATTCCAATTATATTGTTCTTCGAGGGTTGAATGCCGGAGAACATACGGTGTCGCTTTCTATCGATCCTGAGAAGAAAGGATATGACTTTAATATGTCGCATGGACGGGAAGACGCTAATGATTGCCATATCGATTGTTTAAAGTTGATTCGACTTTAATAAAGTCTTATTGTTTATTTAGGAAAGAGAATATCTTGCTATGCAGGGTATTCTCTTTCTGTTTTTAACGGACTTTTTATGATCCTGCTAAAAAATCTATTTGTCGGTGGTTTACATTTGCTCATGGAAATACGAAAATTTGATGTTACACTGAAAAACTGGATAATCATGAATGGTCTAATTAAAATTTTGTACAAAACGTTGACGGGAGAATATGCCACACGCTGGGCGAGAGAAAATGAACTATCTCGGTTGAAAGGAGTGAAGCCTCTTGATACCGAGCGATTTGGTTTGGTATATCCTGAGCCTGATGAAGAGTGGCCTGTCGGGGAAAATAAAGAGATTCATACCTCTACCTTCGGAATGGATTCCGATTTAATAGACCCTCTACAAATGTCGGAGAGAGTGGACTCTAAAAAAGATCTCTATTTTTTGTCTGAGGATAATGTGAATCCCCACAATTTACTTTTTTCGATGGATACACCGCGAGAAAGTCTGTTTCATTGGACCACTGACAGAGTGTCGCAATCGGAAACTGAACCGAAATCTAAATGGAAGATACTTGGTGCGGAACCTGTTGAAGGGAGTGCTCAACCGTCGCTCGATGTCGATAACGGTAGGGAAGAGCCAGTTGTCGAGAAGCAGACACGAACGCTTATGACACCGATAGGTTCTTTGTGGAATGTTTCGGATAGATATCCCATCTTTCATGGTGGAAACGGGGAGCTCGATTTGGGAAACGAGGTTGCACCCCCGGCTAAACAGGGAATCGAGCAACTATACGATAAGTCGAGATCCAATCTTTCGGAAGAAAAATATCGGGAATTGGACAAAACCGTGAAATCTTTAAGAGCCTATCCCAAAATTAACCATCTGTTTTCCATGATAGAGGCGGCAGGTCCTGTTCCGATCATTATAGACGATAGTGTAAAAAATCCAAGCTATTTTACTGAAAATGGGGGATATATAAAAATACCGTCTCGTCTTTCGTCATTTGAAAAATCAGCCGTGTTGGAAGAAGTTATTCATCGGGCGCAGCACTTGCTTTACGGGACAGAGGCTATGCAAGATCCCGCCAATCGCCGGGTAATAGAGGGGGAGGCTAAGATGTTTTGGGACTATTTTGCCAATCATGAGGCCAGGGGAGGTTTAAAAATGTCTCGAAGTGAGAATTATGCAACCGAATTAGGTCGTGCTATAAATAATGGAGGAATTGAAGATCTCGATTTTTTTTACCGATGGGTCGATGAGATGGATCCGGAAAAAGTGCACGGCGATACGTTGCCGACGAATCGCAAGTTCGATCCAAAATTGTTGAAGTATTATCATTGGAAAAATAAGAAAGAATATTTTTAAATTTAAGAAAATAATTCCTATATTTGACTAATAGATTGTTCGAATAGGTCTTAGTAGTGATAATAAAAATTTCAATATGGAAATGAGAAGAATATTTTCGGTTGTTGTCTGTGCGGTGGGAATTTTTTTCTCCATGACAGCCGGGAGCAAAGACGAGTGCTTGAACAGTTACGTATCGGCGGACAGTTTGCTCCTGTACGAATATTACGAAACGTATGTTATGATTCGGCCTTTGAACTATCTACGGATATTTCCGATGCAGAAAGCTGTTGCGCCGGACTGGTTTCATTATCGGGACAGGGTGATAGAACTTCGTGTTCTTGCGCTGAGGAAGCGGATTAGGGAGGAGTATCCGCAGGATTATCCTTTGGGGAGAGGATCCGTACGTGTGTGGCTCATGTTTTCTCTTCGTACGGGTGAATTGGTAACTGCTGAGTTAATGTTTCTAAAAGAGGTATTAGAGGTTGTCGACAGTTTCCCCGCACGGGAGATTATTGCGATGTGCATGAACTCCGATTGGAGTGGAAGTACATATATAATGGAGCATGAGCCGGATAAATATGATAATATGTACACCGGATATCTTTTTTCACCCTATTAGTGTCATGGATTTCAAAAAAATATTTTCGGTCGTCGTCTGTGCTGTGGGAATTTTTTTCTCCATGACAGCCGAGAGCAAAGACGGATGCTTGAACAGTTACGTATCGGCGGACAGTTTGCTCTTGTATGAATATTACGAATCTCATATTTGGGTTAGTCCATTGAACTATCCCAGGGTATTCTCTGAGCAGAGAGCCGTTGCGCCGGACTGGTTTCATTATCGGGACAGGGTGATAGAGCTTCGTGTTCTTGCGCTGAGGAAGCGAATCTGGGAAGAGTATTTGCGAGATTTCCCTTTGGAGAGGCTATCCGTACGTGTGTGGCTCATGTTTTCTCTTCGTACGGGTGAGTTGGAAACTGTGGAGCTAATGTTTCGAAGAGATGTATTAGAGGATACCGACAGTTTCCCCATTCGGGAGATTATTGCGATGTGCATGAACTCCGATTGGAGTGGAAGTACATATATAATGGAGCATAAACCGGATAAATATGATAACATGTACACCGGATATATTTTCCCGTTATATTAGTGTCATGGATTTCAAAAAGATATTTTCGGTCGTCGTCTGTGCTGTGGGGATTTTTTTCTCCACGGCAGCCGGGAGCAAAGACGAGTGCTTGAACAGTTACGTATCGGCAGACAGTTTGCTTCTGTACGAATATTCCAAAACGCATATTATGGCTCGGCCATTGAACTATCCCCGGGTATATTCAGAGCAGAAAGCTGTTGCGCCGGACTGGTTTCATTATCGGGATAGGGTGATAGAGCCCCGTGTCTTTGCGCTGAGGAAGCAGATTAGGGAGGAGTATTTGCGAGATTATCCTTTGGAGAGAGGATCCGTACGTGTGTGGCTCGTTTTTTCTCTTCGTACGGGTGAGTTGGAAACTGTGGAGGTAATGTTTAGAAAGGGGATATTAGAAGATGTCGACAGTTTCCCCGCACGGGAGATTATTGCGATGTGCATGAATTCCGATTGGAGTGGAAGCACGTATATAATGGAGCATGAACCGGATAAATATGATAGCATGTACACGGAGTATTTTTTTTCGCTATATTATTAGCGTGAAGAATAGGAGTAAGTCTCGTAATTGCATAAAAAATTGAAGGACGAGTGTGAATAGGTTTTGTGAAAATGTTTTATCTTCACCACCAAATAATGAATTATGGCATCTTATTCCAGAAAATCGACCCGTAATAAAGCTCTTTGGGGATATCTGTTGCTTATTGCCGTTTTGTTGTCATCTTCGTGGTTTGTGTATCATGAGATAAATTTGTTGGTATCGATAAAAGCGGTCGAGGCAGATATGAGGCTGAAACGTCAGGAGATGTCTTCCGCTTTATCGGCTCTGTATAGAGCGGAGACGGTGGGACAATCGCTCGTTTGGGGACAGTTTTCGGATTATCCGGTATATAGGAGAGTGACGAATGATGCCGTAACATGTGTGGATTCGTTACGTCGTATTACATCGGACTCTGTCCAGCTGTCCCGAATCGATAGTATTATCGGTCTGCTGAATCGGAAAAATGCGGTTATACGGCGATTGATGGGAACCACGATCGATGTGGCCAAGGAGCAAAACCGGAAAATAGAGGATATGATGAAACAGCAAGATTCGTTGATCCTTATTCAGAATCGTCAGCAAAGATTGGTTCGACAGAGCGATTCGCTGATAGAGAAACGCCGCCGTAAAAATGTGTTCGGACGAATAGCCGATGCTATTTCGGGGAAAGCACCTACTCGGTTAGATAGCATTCGGATAGAATCGAAACGTATAGGAGCGTTGAGCGATTCGTTGGCTGCCGATTTGAAAGCGATGGAAAGCGGTTATAATGAGATCCGGGAGTTGTCTCAACAGGCTCTCGAACGGGAGCGGTGGCGATTGAGAAACGATAATCAACGGTTGAACGGTCAGATCAATCGTCTGATGAATAGCTTTGAACGAGAGCAACTTATTGTATCGGAGAAGATACAAGAACGAAATGAACAGATTCGTCAGGAGTCTATGAGAGCTTTGGTCGCTGTGGCTTCCGGTGCTATTTTATTGGCGGTTATTTTTGGGGTATTGGTTTGGAAAGGTTGGTTAAGGGACGATCGTTTTCGTAGGGCATTGGAAGAAGCTCGGAGACGAGCCGAAGATTTGTTGGAGGCTCGGGAAAAGTTGATGCTGACGATAACGCACGATTTTAAGGCTCCGCTCGGTTCTATTATCGGATATGTGGAGTTGATGATGAGGCTGGATAATACCGAACGGCAAAAGTTCTATTTGCAAAACATGAAGGCATCATCGGATCATTTGCTTTCGCTGGTAAGCGATTTACTCGATTTTCACCGTTTGGAGTCGCATAAATTGGATATAAATCATATTGCTTTCAGCCCCAAAGTATTATTCGATAAAATAGTATCTGCTATGCAACCTGTGGCGGATAAGAAACAACTGAATCTGGTATTGAAAGTTGAGAAATCGGCCGATGCCAATTTTTCGGGCGATCCGTTAAGGATTAAGCAAATTGTCGATAATTTGTTGTCCAATGCTTTGAAGTTTACAGCCCGGGGTACGGTGACGATTCATGTGTTTGTGCGTGTTCGATATCTTGTTTTTTCGGTTAGCGATACGGGACGGGGAATAGCCCGAGATGATTTGGAACATATATTTCAGGCTTTTACACGGCTTTCTTCGGCACAGGGAGTCGAGGGGTTCGGATTGGGGTTGGCTATTACTCGACAGCTCGTCGATTTGATGGGCGGGCGTATAGATGTCCGCAGTGTGGAGGGAGTTGGCAGTACGTTTACCGTGGAAATTCCATTGGAAGAAGTCTCGGAGGAGACCGGCGATACGAAGGCTTTTTCGGGGAAACGTTGCCTATTGCTCGATGACGATAAATTACAATTGACACTTTTTTGAGAATCAGTTGAAACAATTGGGTATAGAATCGGTTGCCTGCATGAAGGCCGAGGAGATTTTGGGTTATCTGGAACATGAGCATTTCGATGCTTTGTTTACCGATATGCAGATGCCGGAAATGGACGGAGTGAGTTTTTTTGAAATTTTTGAGGGAGTCTCATATCGCTCTGGCGAGAAAGCTTCCGGTTGTAATGGTTACGGCGAGGATCGATGCAGACCAATTCCTTTCGGAAGGTTTTTCGGGAATTTTACACAAGCCTTTTTCGTTGGCGCAATTATCTTTTTGTTTATCGGGGATTTGGAATGAAGAGGCAACTCCCCGTGAGATAGAAGATGAGGGTGAAAGAGGAGAGGCTCCGTATGATTTTGCGGCTCTTACGGCTTTTGCCGAAGATGATGCGAAGGCTCGCCGGAAAATATTGGAGACATTCTTTCAGGAGATAAATAGCCAGATAGAGGAGTTGAAAGGGGCCGCGGCTCGTCGCGATGGGATTGTGGTATCACGTATTGCTCATAAGTGGCAACCGATTTTCGCCATGTTGAAAATTTCGGATATGTTGCCGGTGTTGTCTCGATTAGAAGAGGAAGGTGCGCATAAGTGGACCGATGAGCTGTCTCGAAATCTTGATAAGTTGTTGGTCTGTGCTGAGAAAATACGTACAGGCCTTAAATTGGTATTGGCAAAGGAGGAATAATTATGAAGCATATTCTCATTGTAGAAGACGATACGACATTTGCTGTTATGTTGCAGACGTGGCTTTCCAAGAAAAAATTTTCGGTAGTATCTGTTTCGGGAATTGCAGCAGCGAAAAAAACTCTTATTGAAAGTTCGGTCGATTTGGTGCTTTGCGACTTACGTTTGCCTGATGGAGACGGCATCGATTTGTTGGAATGGGTGAGCAATCGGAATGTAAATGTTCCTTTGATCGTAATGACGAGCTACGCGGCTATCCCGTCGGCTGTTCAGGCGATGAAACTCGGTGCGAGAGATTATATATCTAAGCCGGTGAATCCGGAAGATTTATTGCAAAAGATAAACGAGGTTTTTAATGCGGGTGTCAAGACTGGGAAACAGATTCCTGTGTCTGAATCTGTACCGGAAGAAACAAATTATTTAGAGGGGCAGAGTGAAGCTGCCCGTCAATTGTATACTTATGTGAAGTTAGTGGCTCCGACCTCTATGTCTGTGCTGATCAATGGGGCCAGTGGGACAGGAAAGGAATATGTGGCTAAACGGATACATCAATTAAGTAAACGTTCGGAGAAACCGTTTGTCGCCATCGATTGTGGAGCCATTCCGAAAGAATTGGCTGCTTCTGAATTTTTCGGGCATAAGAAAGGTTCGTTTACGGGAGCGATTGAGGATAAAGTCGGTGCTTTTATAGAAGCAGATGGTGGAACGATCTTTCTTGATGAAATAGGAAATCTGAGTTACGATGTTCAGGTACAGTTGCTACGTGTGTTGCAAGAACGCAGAGTGAAGCCCATCGGGACTACAACGGAAGTAAAAGTCGATGTGAGGTTGATTGCCGCGACAAATGAAGACTTGAAGGCGTCTATAAAATCAGGTGCATTTAGGGAAGATTTGTATCATCGAATCAATGAATTTACGATCTATATGCCGCATTTGTGCGAACGAGGTGAGGATATACCGTTGTTTGCTAATTTCTTTTTGGATCAAGCCAATCGAGAACTCGAAAAGCCTGTTCCCGGATTTTTGCCGGAAGCGATGGAAAAGATTTCTCAATATACTTGGCCGGGAAATTTAAGAGAAATGCGTAATACTGTTATGAGGGCGGCTTTACTTGCTCAGGGGAATCCCATACGTGTGGAACATTTGGGCATAGACATGAATATAGACAAGCCGATAAATATTTTACACGATCCGGATAGTGAGCGGACTAAGATTGTATCGGCATTACAGAAATGTTTGGGTAATAAAAGTAAAGCGGCTGCAATGTTAGGCATAGATAGAAAGACATTGTATAACAAGTTGAAATTGTATCAAATCGAGTAACTTATATATTTGTAGAATATAGGATACGGTTCGTCATAGTCAAGTCGGAAATCTTATTTCCGCTTGCCTTTGCACTTATCTCTCACTGTATTTGAGGATAAAAGGGTGTGGAAAAATTCCACACCCTTTTTCTTTTTATTCTACAAATTTCCACATAAGATTTTTGTATTCTATTTATTTAATTTATTTATAATCAGTTGTTTGTGTATTCTTTGGAAGTGTTGGCATAACGATTGTTGTTTTATAGTCGAAGAATGGAATATAGAATGTATAACTAAAAAAGTTAGAATTATGAAAAAGTTAATGTTATCAGTAGCTGTGTTCATGATGGGAGTATCTACTCTTGGTTTGTATGCACAAGATTCCAATGTAGAGCCTGTAAAGAAAGATAGTGTCCCAACCGAAGAACCTAAGAAAGAGGAGCCTAAATCAGAGGCAGCTTGGGTTTGTATGAGCGAAGAACCTGCTAAGACAGACAGTGTGCCGTCTCAGGAACCCAAGAAAGAAGAACCCAAGACTTCATCGGTTTATATGAATGAAGAACCGGCTAAAACCGATAGTGTGCCTTCGCAGGAGCCTAAAAAAGAAGACGTTCAAAAGATATTTTCTATCAGATAACTTTTGTGAAAGATATTTTATAGGCTAACCCTAAAAAACGTTCTTATTTTTTATCTGTTTTAGTGAAGATGATGATGGTCCCGATATCTCCTATAAGGAGGTATCGGGATTTAATTTTCTAATATTTAGTTAGATAGATAGAATGTCGTGAATATATAATATGATTAGTAATAATAACTAAATAAATAATTATAAATAATCCATGCATTTTACATATATTTGTACAATAGAATTTGTATTTTATAACTCTGTTTAAGAGGAAGAAGTGCAAAAGTTCGAGGGAGAGGCTGATTTTATCGAGGATAACGTATTGTTGTCTGGAAGCTTAGGCTTTGCCTAAACTAAAATAGCAATGGTGGAAAACGACAGTATCGGGTGGTATGTAGCGAAAACGTATCGGCAGGAACGTAAGATCAAAGACCTTCTTGCCCGTATGGGTATAGAGCATTTTGTACCTTTCCATCAAGTCGTAAAGGAGATTAACGGGAAGCGAAAAAAAGTAGAAGAGCCTTTTGTGAACGGGTTGATATTTGTTCGAGGAAATAAAAAAAGTTGCATTGAGTTGATTAACGAATATGGGTATCCTATGAGATATTTGCGGGATTTTTCCACTCGTTCGCTTTTACGTGTACCCGATAAGCAAATGGAGGATTTTATCTATTTGGTAGACCGTCATGAAAATGAGATAGAATTGTTTCCCCATGATTTAAAACGAGGAGATCGGGTACGTGTGGTCGCAGGGACTTTTGCCGGAATCGAAGGGGAGTTAATCCGCATTGCAGGCCATCGTCGAGTGGTAGTTCGTCTCGAAAATTTATTTTCAATCGCTACGGTTTTTATACCGGGGGGATATTTGGAAAAGATATGCGACCGGTGATTAAATATATTTCATTTTATGATTTTGCCGATTCTGGGATAGCGCGGAATTATAGCGTTGCTGCGGCTAATAAAATGGATTATATCATTGAATCTCTTGTAAGAATCGGATATGACGTAGAGGTAGTTTCGGCATCGGCATGTATAGAAAGCGGGACGTTTCGATGGTATAAGTCTCGGGTTGAAGAGAGACAGCCTCATGTGAAAACGAGATTTTTCTCGTCGTTTCGTTGTCGATCTAAAATATTAGTCTTGTTGCGACTTATTTGGGGGGTATTGCAATTATTGAGTTATCTTCTTTTTTGTGTTAAAAAAGGAGAGTCTATATGGGTATACCATTCTTTGTATTATTACAATGTGATTTTGCTGGCAAAAAAAATAAAGAAATTCAAACTGATTCTCGAAGTAGAAGAGATTTATCAAGATGTTTCTCCTGTTCCTCGGTATATGGAACGTTGGGAATGCAAGATGATAGACGTTGCGGATAAGTTTGTGTTTTCGACCGATCTTCTGAATGATAAAGTAAATAGGCAAAAGAAGCCTCATTTAGTTATTTATGGGACTTATCGGTGTGTGCCTGTGATGAGCGAACGGCACGGAGACAATAAGGTGCATGTTGTCTATTCTGGTACACTTGATCCCAATAAAGGCGGAGCTATGGCGGCTGCGGGTGTGGCGGCGTCCTTGCCGTCTACATATAGAGTTCATATACTTGGATTTGGGAATCCGGGAGAGATACAGGCGATTAAAGAGCTGTGTGAAGAGATGTCGGGCAAAGGCGGTGCGGTAGTCTCCTATGATGGGGTACTGAAAGGGAGTGCATATATAGATTTTTTACAGACGTGTCAGATTGGCCTGAGCACGCAGAATCCTGATGCGGCGTTTAATAATACCTCGTTTCCGTCGAAAATATTATCTTATATGTCGAATGGTTTGCAAGTCGTTTCTGCCGATATAGAAGCGGTACGGCGAGCTTATGGAATTTCGGGTTATATTTATTATTATCAGAAACAAGAACCCAGCGATATAGCAAATGCCATATTGAATGTGGATTTGGATAATCCTTTTGACACGCGGGCGGTGGTACAGTCTTTGGATAATAGGTTTGTAGAACAATTGAGTTTGTTTCTCCGTGATAGAGTTTAGTGATATAAAAGGGAAATACATAGGTAATAAGAACCTAATTAACAATGTACTGGGCTCTTTCCTTGTTCGAGGGTTCGGCTTTTTGGTTTCTTTTGCCTTGTTTCCTCTTTATCTGAACTATTTCGATGACAATACCGTATTAGGGTGCTGGTTCACGATGTGTTCTGTTTTATCATGGATACAAGTCTTTGATTTGGGAATAGGCAATGGCTTGCGGAATCATTTGACGGCCGATTTGAGTTTGAAAAACTATGAAAGTGCCCGGCAATATATATCATCTTCTTACATTTTGATGGGAGGTGTCACTGTATTTATTTCGTTTTTAGCATTTATAATAAGCCGATATATAGATTGGAATTCGGTTTTCAATATTTCGGAACAAAGCATATCGCCAGAGAGTTTGCGTAAAGGGGTTGTTATCGCTTTATGTGGTGTATTGTGTTTTTTCTTTCTGAAATTGATTATCTCTATTTTGTATGCCTTGCAGAAATCGGCGTTACCTAATTTCTTGAATCTGCTTTCTACCGTTTTATTATTGATTTTTCTGTGGGTATATGATCCGACCGGAGATGTCGAACGAGATTTTGTAACGATTTCTTGGGTGCAGGCTGTTACAGGGTGTTTGCCGTTATTGGTAGCGACAATAATTGTTTTTGCAAAAGACCTGAAAGAATGTTTGCCATCGTTCAAGTACTTTCGGTGGGATAAAGCCACTGGTGTTTTGTCGTTGGGAATTTTGTTCCTTGTTTTGCAGTTGTTATACATGATAATTACTGTAACCAACGAGTTTTTTATATCCTACTTTTTCGATCCGTCTTTCGTTGTAGAATACCAGATATATATAAAGATCTTTTCAATCGCCGGTACATTTGTGTCTTTGGCTCTGATTCCGGTATGGTCGGCTGTGACGAAAGCATTTGTAGAAAAACGTTACGATTGGATAATCAAGTTGGTCCGTTTTCTGTATTTTGTCGCTGGTATTGCTGTATTGTTTCAATTGGCTATCATTCCATTTCTTGACCCGATATTGGAATTTTGGTTAGGCGAGAAGGCTATCGAGGTGAATTTGTCCGCTGCATTGCTGTTTGCCCTATTGGGGTGTGTGATGATTTGGGTATCGGTTTTGACGAGTGTCGTTAATGGTTTAGGCACGCTTAAATGCCAGTTGTATGGTTTTTTATGGGCTGTACTCTTCAAAGTCGTAGCTATCGTTTTATTTTCTTCGTGGATTCCGTGGACGATTGTAATCACAGCTACGATTGTAGGTTTATTGCCCTACTGTGTCTGGCAACCTGTGGTGATGAACAGGCAGTTGAAAATGTTGAATAAAGAGGCTTTTCAAAATGGGTAAGAAACTGTTGATCGTCAATACTTATGCCAATTTGTGGTCAACCGGCAGGATTGCGGCCGAGATAGGGGAGATTGCGGTAAAACATGGTTGGCAGTGCTATTTTGCATACGCAAGCGAATCGAATCCTTGCTCATGTGAGGAGATTAGAATTAATAAAAGCGTTATATCGTATATTATACATACCTATTTGTTTTCCCGTATTCTCAATTTGAAAGGATTCGGTTCTTGGATTGAGACGAAGTTATTTATCAGAAAAATAAAGAAAATAGCTCCCGATATAATTCATTTGCATAATATTCATCAGAATTTTTTGAATTTGCCACTTCTTTTCTCTTTTGAAAAAAGCGGGTATTCCGGTTATTTGGACCCTTCACGACTGTTGGGCTGTGACGGGGGGGGGTGTACTCATTTCGTGTACAATAAATGCGAAAATTGGAAAACGGGTTGCTATCGATGTCCGAGATGTGGTAATAGCGATACGGGCGGGGAATTAAAAGGGGTGTTCCGTACTATGCCGTGGGTGTTAAGAAAGAAAGAGGCATATATAACTTCTGTTCCGAATCTGACTTTTGTGACAGTCTCGGAGTGGCTGTCGGGTGTAGTGAGAAGTTCGGTTGTCGGTTCTGTACCTGTACAGGTTATTTCCAACGGAGTGGACAGTACTCGATTCTATCCTCGTACCGATATACAAGCCATTAAACAAAAGTATGGTTGTGGCAACCGCTTCATGATTGTGGGGGTAAGTTCTCATTGGAGCGCATCAAAGGGATTATATGATTATTATAAACTGAGGGAATTATTGCCGGCCGATCAGTTCGTGGTCGTTTTGGTGGGGATAACCTCTGAGCAGAAAAACAATATACCCGATGGTATCATCGGGGTAGAGCGAACAGAGAATCTTGATGAACTGGCTCTTATTTATTCGGCGGCAGATGTGGTGACGAGTTTGTCGTACCAAGAGACTTTCGGACTTACTATTGTGGAAGGGTTCGCTTGTGGTACACCGGCGGTGGTCTATGACAATACGGCGTTGCCTGAATTGGTAGACTCTGATACGGGCTTAGTTGTAGAAACCGGAAATATGGAGCGACTGGCCGAGGCGATAAGACAGGTTTGTAAGACGGGTAAATCGTTTTATTCGCAGGCGTGTCGGGAAGTGGCGCAAACCCGGTATGATAAATTTTGCCAGTATGAGAAATATGTCGAATTATATGAACAGGCGCTTGTTTCGAAAAAGGTATGATTGAGACGATCGTTATTGGTTTAATATGTGTGTTTTGGGCCTATTTGGGGCGTTACAGACGATTGAGCTGGGGCTTTGGCGCAGCGATGACCATATTATTCGTTTTCCTTGCGATACGCTATGAATGGGGAAACGACTATCGTCAATACATAGACAAATTTACAGTATATAATTCGATCGATGAATTTAATTATTCAGATCCTAACGAACGATGGGAAGTCGGTTGGATATTCTTGTATCGGATATTCAAACCATTCGGCTTTTTTTCATTAGTCATTGTCCTTACTGCATTTGAAATATCTGTTTATTATTGGTTTATCAAGAAATATATACCGAAAGAATGGTATTGGTTCGCTGTATTTATTTATGTATTTAATCCTAATTTCATGCTTACGCAATCGTCTATGATGCGTCAGACTTTGGCTATGTGCATAGTTTTGTTGTCCATTCCTTATATTTATAAAAAAAAGGTCATCATTGCAGCGTTATTTATTTTATTTGCCTCATTGTTTCACAGTAGCGCCAAAATATTGTTACCGATAGTTTTTCTTGGATTTGTGAATTGGAGAATGGGTAAGAAGGGGGTGATTATTGGCGTTGTTCTCTTTTTTGCTATTCTGTTGTTCAAGAATATTGTTACATCTATAATTGAAAATACTCTTTCTGTAACGGGTTTGGGAAAATATACTTACTATCTGGAAGAAGGGAAAGAAGAATCGAAATTAGAGTCGGGAATAGGCTTTGTTTATCAGATTATCATCATGAGTATGATATTGTATTATGAAAAAAGACAAGATCGAAAGGACGGATTGATTTTCAAAATAACCGCCCTTTCTTTTCTTTTCGTTCCGTTAGGTTTTATCGCTCAACTTATTGCTCGGATAGGTATGTATTTGCAAGTGTCAATGATCGCAACTTATCCACTGATGATTCGTACGATCAATAATAGAATCGTACGGGCAGGAACACTGTTTATAATTATGTTTTTCACTATTTATGACTTCTTCTCATTTTTCAATTCCGAAATTTGGAGAGATTCGTTCATAGAATATCATACTATTTTTGAATCTTTTATTTGGCGATGACAGATATGAATGTATTATTTGTTGCATCTGTGGTTCATGAAAAATTATTGATTGAAATATTGAAAACACAGCCTCGATATTATGGAATACAAGGCCAGTATTTCATGCGGTTGATGTTATTGGGATTAAAGGCTAATGGTGTAAAAGTAAATGTGTTATCTAACAATTTAGCATATCGTTATTGGCATTCAAAAAGAGGGGAACGACATTGTGTCTTGGAAGAGGGAATAGGATATAACTATTTTTTTAGAAAGCAAAGGGGAGGGTATTTACATTTATTGTTAAGGATTATACGGTTTATAAAATTATGGAAAAATAAATTAGGGAAAGATAATTCGGCTATTTTATGTGATGGGCTTAATTTTACTTTATTGCTTTCTTGTTTTTTATGTAAAATATTTTTTAATATCAGGGTTACGGTTTTTGTAACAGATATGCCTCGTTATTTGTCGATGGGATTTCTTTCTCGAATAAAATCTAGTTTGCAAGAATATATTATATGTCAAATGGATGCATTTGTGACATTGACTAATTACATGGATGCTGATTTGAATCCTAATCATAAACCAAGTGTTGTGATAGAGGGTATGGTTGATGTGAGAGCAAAGTGTGAATCCAATAAGGGGAGGAGAAGGGAAAAGGTCTGTATGTATAGTGGCTCTATTCATAAAATTTATGGGATTAAAAAATTGTTGGATAGTTTCTTGGCAATGAATAATACCGATTATATATTGGAGATATATGGAGATGGCGATTATAGAGCAGAATTGGTCGAATTAGCAGCAAAACATGATCGTATAATTTATAAAGGATTAGTCTCTCGTGACGTAATTGTGGCTCGTCAGAAACAGGTTGCATTATTGATTAATCCACGACCGAGTTCGTATGAATATACTCAATATTCTTTTCCTTCGAAAATAATGGAATATATGTTGTCAGGAACTCCGGTATTGACGACGAAACTTCCCGGAATTCCAGCTGAATATGATAAATATTTGTATTATTTCGAAGACGAATCAATTGAGGCTATGGCCAATAAAATGTCCGAAGTACTTTCAATGGATTATACCGAATGTTTAAGGAAAGCAAGTGAGGCTCAGAGTTATGTCATGAATGAAAAGAATAATTTTCTTCAGATGAAAAAACTATTATCTATTTTATGAATGGTTGCTCTATGAATATTGGATTTTATTTTTTTGATAAAGGATTGAGCGGGGTTGATTGTTCCCGTCCGGACTTAGGAAATCCGGGAGTGGGGGGAACTCAATATTGCTTTTTACTTTTGATTTATTATATACTCCGTTTTGACCCGAAATCGTATAGGGTAAGAGTTTATTGTTCATCTGACTGTTTTTTCCCACAAGGTGTAGAGAAGGTTCTTGTTGAAGATATTTTTGAGGGTTTGACCGAATCAAAAAGACGAGGTGATGATTTTATTATCATTAAGGATAATAAGGATCAACAATTGGCTCGATTTATCGATAAACTACGGCATCGCATTGTTATTTGGGGGCATAATTTTTATTTTGGGGATTATGCCGATTGGGTTGCTAAGAGCCCGTCTGTTATTGCAAATGTTTTTGTAGGTAGGCAGCAGTATGATAGATATATAGATCACCCCATTTGTGATAAATCTTTGTTTATATATAATATGGTTCCCGATGTGGTAGGGGAAAAAAAGCGGGATAATGACGGTAAAACGGTTGTTTATTTGGGAGCATTGATTCCAGAAAAGGGATTTTTGATATTAGCCAAAATGTGGAAGTACATTTTGAAAAAGGTTCCAATGGCACGATTACAGGTGATAGGAGGTGGAAATCTTTATTCTAGAAATTGCTCTTTGGGAAGAATGGGAATAGCGGATAAATCGTTTGAAGAAGAGTTTTTCCCGTATTTGTCGGAAGAAGGAGAACTATTGCCATCTGTCACGTTTCAAGGAATCTTAGGGGGTGAAAAATACGAAGTTTTTTTGTCGTCGTCAGTTGGAGTAGTTAATCCGTCAGCTCGCACAGAGACCTTTGGAATGGGTGCAATTGAGATGAATTGTGCGGGGTTACCGGTTGTTACATTGGGAAAAAATGGTTATCCCGATACAATAGAAAATGGAGTTACAGGATACTTATGTCATTCATACAAGGAAATTGCAGATAAAATTGTGTTCTTATTGACTCACGATGAGGTTAATGAACGATTGGGAATTCAAGCAAAAGAGCAGGTGAGCCGATTTTCTCCAAAAAATATTATGCCTTTGTGGTTTAATTTGTTTGAACAAATAGCGCAAAATAAATTAATAATAACATATCGACGTCCTGACAGTCATTTTTTCAATAACATTAAATTCGTGAGAATCCTATTGCGGTTTTTGCGTAAAAACTGTCGTTTGTCATTTCTCCCCCCGTTGATAAAAATAGAAACAGTGATATATACCTATTTAAAAAAATAATGAAAAAATGAAAGTGGCGTTGATTCTCGCTACAAATGTAGAAAAATCTCCTTATATACAATATTATATAGATGTATATAAGGAAAAGAATATTGATGTCGAAGTCATTTTGTTGAATAGGGATAAACGTGTATTGAATGAGGAGTTCCCCTATAAGATACATTCTTGTGATATTATAGCGAAGGAGACAGCCTCTTGCGTTCGTAAAATTTATGATTATTTTCGCTATTCTCGGTTCGTAAGACGGATATTGAAACAATCTGATTATAGTCAGATTGTAGTATTTACCATCGCTAATGCGGTATTCCTGTCTTACTATTTATTAAGTTATTATAAAAAGAAGTATATATTTGATATACGTGATTATTCTCCGTTGGTTAAATATACCGTTCCCATAATTAGGCGTTTATTAAATAATTCAGCATTGAATTGTTTTTCTTCACCGGGGTTTAGGTCGTGGTTACCTGCATGTGATTACGTAATATGTCATAATGCAAGACGTAAATTTCTTGATGAGGACATAGTGAATGCCAGAGATATCGATGTGGAAAATGTTAAAGTGTTGACTATCGGACAACTTAGAAATTTTATTACGAATAAAATGCTAATGGATCATTTGGGGAATAAATCTCGAATAACGATTCAATTTTCGGGTATGGGTATTGCATATGATTTATTGAAAAAGTACGAGGTGAAAAAGATGTATAATAATGTGAAATTTACGGGTTATTATCCGAAAAAGGAAGAATTTTCTATCGTTGATGGCTGTGATTTTATGAACATAATTTTGCCAGATGATACGTTGAGCCGTTATTTGATAAGTAATAGATTTTATTTGTCTTTGTTGAGAAGAAAACCGATGATTGTTTCGTCGGGTGGTATTCAGGCTGAATATGTGAAAGAATATGATTTGGGAATTATTATTTCCTCTGAAGATGATATATATAGTAAAATAATGATCTATGCCAGATCATTTGACCCGATTCAATTTCAAAAAAATTGTGACCGATTTTTAGAAATGGTAAGATCGGATATGCAGATATTTAGCAGAAGCGTTTTTTATAGTTTAAATTTATAATCATGTCTATTTTTAAAGATAAGATATTGCTTATTACTGGAGGAACAGGATCCTTTGGCAATGCTGTGTTAAAGCGGTTTTTGGATAGCGATGTCGGTGAAATACGCATATTTAGCCGTGATGAGAAAAAACAAGACGATATGCGGCATCGATTACAGAACCCGAAAGTTAAGTTTTATATCGGTGACGTGCGGGATAAGCGTAGTGTAGATAGCGCTATGAGTGGGGTCGATTATGTGTTTTCGGCAGCTGCCTTGAAACAGGTTCCTTCATGTGAATTTTTCCCTATGCAGGCTGTGCGTACGAATGTGTTTGGTACGGAGAACGTATTGGATTCGGCCGTGGAGCATGGTGTGAAAAATGTTGTCGTATTGTCTACCGATAAAGCGGCCTATCCCATCAATGCTATGGGAATAAGTAAGGCCATGATGGAAAAAGTGGCGATTGCCAAAGGACGCCAGTTGGGTGATTCTGCGACAACGACAATTTGTTGTACTCGTTATGGAAATGTGATGGCGAGTCGGGGATCTGTGATTCCGCTATGGATCGAGCAGATGAAAAACAATGCGGTAATAACGATCACGGATCCCAACATGACACGGTTTATGATGACGCTCGATGATGCTGTCGACTTGGTAGTTTATGCGTTTGAGCATGGCCGTAATGGCGATTTATTCGTCCAGAAGGCTCCGGCGGCTACGCTGGTTACTTTGGCGACTGCGTTGAAAGAATTGTATGGCAAAGATACTCCCGTGAAAATTATCGGTACACGGCATGGGGAGAAGCTCTATGAAACTTTGGTTACTCGCGAGGAGATGGCGAGGGCAGAGGATATGGATAATTATTATCGTATTCCATGCGATAGTCGAGATTTGAATTACGATAAATTTTTTGTCGAAGGTAGCGAGGTAGTCTCTCAAATAGAAGACTATCATTCGCACAATACTCACAGACTCGATGTAGAAGAAATGAAACAATTATTGTTGAAGCTCGATATCGTACGGGAAGATTTGAATCTCAATTAGTGGATAGAATTATGATAAAGGTAGGCATTACCGGGCAGTCTGGGTTTGTCGGTACTCATTTATATAATACGTTGGGACTTTATCCCGGAGAATTTGAGAGAGTTCCATTCGAAGATGATTATTTTGTCGATGTAGAACGTCTGAAAACGTTTGTAAAGAGTTGTGATGTTATTGTACATTTGGCGGCGGTAAACCGTCATACTGATGCGCATGTTTTGTACGAGACGAATATGCGATTGGTAAAACAGCTAATCGAGGCTATGGAAACGACAAATTCTCGTCCTTATGTTTTATTCTCGTCGAGCATACAAGAGGAACGGGATAATGAGTATGGTCGTAGTAAGAGTGATGGTCGTAAATTGTTGGAAGAATGGGCTGTGCGTAATGGGTCATCTTTTACAGGAATGGTAGTTCCCAATGTTTTCGGTCCGTTTGGGAAGCCTAATTATAATTCGTTCATAGCCACGTTCGGGTATAAATTGACTCACGGCGATTCCCCCACGGTATTACAAGACAATGAGGTAAATTTGATTTATGTGGGTAGTTTATGCCGTCATATTTGTGATAAAATAAGGGAGATGGGAAGTCGCACCGTACCCTCGCTTGTCGAGCGGGACGATGTAGCCTGCGATTTCGAGATGAAGGTGAGTGAAGTTCTCGGTTTGTTTGAAAATTTCAAAAAATTGTATTTCGAGCAGGGAATTATTCCTCCTTTGAATAATATCCATGAAATGAATTTGTTTAATACATTTCGTAGCTATATTGATATGGAAAGCTATTTCCCGGTGAAATTGGTTCAACATACCGATGTACGAGGTAGTTTCGTCGAGACCGTAAAAATCGGGGTGGGTGGCCAAGTGAGTTTTTCTACCACCGTTCCTGGTGTTACAAGGGGAAATCATTATCACACTCGCAAGATGGAGCGGTTTGTAGTGATTAAGGGAAAAGCGAGAATTCAGCTCCGGAAGGTTGGAACAGACGAAGTACTGGATTATTATCTTAACGGGGAAGAACCGGCTTATGTGGATATGCCGGTGTGGTACACACATAATATATCGAATATCGGCGATGAGATTTTATATGCTCAGTTTTGGATAAACGAATGGTATGATCCTACCGATAGCGATACTTATTTCGAACCGGTAGTGAAAGACGAGTGAAAAAATCAAAATATAGATTTATGAAGCGATTGAAAGTCCTTTCGGTAGTAGGGACAAGACCCGAAATAATCAGATTGTCATGTGTATTGCAAAAGTTAGATGCCAGTCCCGCCATAGAGCACGTATTGGTACACACAGGACAAAATTACGATTATGAATTAAACGAAATGTTTTTTCAGGATTTAGGTCTACGGAAACCTGATTATTTTTTGAATGCGGCAGGTAATAATGCGACGACGACTGCCGGACAGATATTGATTAATATAGATCCGGTTCTTGAAGAAGTTCGTCCGGATGCATTTCTTGTATTGGGCGACACGAATTCTTGCTTGTGTGCGATAGCGGCTAAAAAACGTCATATCCCTATTTTCCATATGGAGGCTGGAAATCGCTGTTTCGACCAGCGTGTTCCCGAAGAGAGTAATCGTAAGATTGTCGACCATATATCGGATATTAATTTGCCGTACAGCTCTATTGCCCGTGAATATTTGTTGAGCGAGGGAATCCCTTCCGATCGGATTGTCAAAACCGGAAGCCCCATGTATGAGGTGCTGAACAGGTATTTGCCTCAGATAAATGCCTCGTCTATTTTAGAGAATCTGGGATTGGAGAAGGGCAAATACTTTGTTGTGTCGGCCCATCGGGAAGAGAATATATCGAGCGAACGCAACTTCGGGAATTTGGTTAAGATTTTGAACGACATAGCTCAAACGTATGGTTTTCCCGTGATTGTGTCGACACACCCCCGTACCCGCAAGAAAATAGAAACCGATGGTGTTGACTTTCACTCACTTATACGGTTGATGAAACCGATGGGTTTTAGCGATTATAATAAATTGCAAATTAATGCCAAAACGGTAATCTCGGATAGCGGAACCATTAGCGAAGAGTCGTCTATTCTTAATTTTAAGGCTCTGAATATACGTGAAGCTCACGAGCGTCCCGAGGCGATGGAGGAAGCTTCGGTGATGATGGTAGGGCTTAACCCCGAACGGGTGATGCAGGGTTTGTCCGAATTGCAGAATCAGAATCTCGAAACTCGTAATTTTCGTCCGGTCGCAGACTATTCTATACCGAATGTTAGCGACAAAGTCGTGCGAATTATTCTTTCTTATACCGATTATGTCAAAAGAGTCGTCTGGGGTGAAAGGTAAACGATGCTTGTTTTTGACCAATTATTTTTATCCCGAAGTTTTTCGAGGTAACGATATCGCTTTTGAAATGGTAAAACGAGGATATGAAGTTACTGTAATTACATGTATTCCCAATTATCCTCAGGGCCATTTTTACGAGGGATACGGATTGCGGAGCAGGCGGAGAGAAGTCGTCAATGGAGTAAATGTCATTCGTGTGCCGGTGATTCCTCGTGGAGATGGTAGGGCGATAAGAATGGTGCTCAATTATTTATCGAGTTTATTATTTTCTTGTATATACACATTAAGTATTGTTTGTCGTAAGAGATTCGACTTTATTTTTGTGCAGGAATTGTCCCCGGCATTTATCGGTATACCGGCAGTGCTTGCGAAAAAAATACGACGAATTCCTATTTATTTCTGGTTACTTGATGTTTGGCCAGAAAGTTTGGCTGCCGGAGGTATAACTAATAAATATATCGTTAAAATAGTTGATCGTATCATGCGTTACATTTATCGTCATTGTCGCAAAATTTTCATAGCAGCATCGGGCGTGAGGACATTGTTACAGCAACGAGGGGTAAAAAATGATTGTATAGAAGATTTACCCAATTGGGGAGAAGATGAACTTCGAAAATGTACTGTTGATGACGATGAACTGCCACATTTGCCAGATGGTTTTAAAATTATGTTTGCCGGAAATTTAGGTGAGGCGCAAAATCTTGAAAATGTGATGAGAGTAGCCGAACGTTTGAAAAATAATAAACATATACAGTGGATTTTTATCGGTGACGGGCGAAAGAAAAAATGGGTTATGTCGTTCGTTCAGAGTCGGGAGATGGGTGATACTGTACATTTTTATGACCGTTATCCCATTGAATATATGCCGGCATTTTTCAGAAAAGCCGATATTATGTTGCTTCCTCTTTGTGACAATAGCGCATTCAATGTGACGTTACCAGCGAAGATACAGGCTTATATGCTCAGTTCTAAACCTATTTTAGTCATGGCGAATGGTGAAGTACAAACGGTTGTAAAGAATGCTCGTTGCGGATATTATACAGGTGCAGATTCTATTGACAAGATGGTTCGTTTAGTCCTTTCCATTTCGAATTATTCAAATCAAGAATTGGAAGAAAAGGGTAGAAACGGATATAATTATTACCAGCGGCATTTTAAGAAAGAAAAATGTATGAACAATTTATTCGAAATTATTGAGAAGGGAGAACGAAGTAATGTCTGAGATATTGATTGATCATGTTTTACTCGATAGGGTGACAAAGGATGCAAAGGAAAGTCCTAGATTGCGTATGAATTATAACTTTCACGAATCGTTGTCGTCTCCTTCGCAACGTCTGCTTAATGCCCTTGAACCGGGAACCGTTTTACCGATACATCGTCATAGGCATACGGCCGAAACTTATGTATTGTTGCGAGGGCGTATGAGAGTTCTCTTTTACGATGACGACAAGAAGGAAATTAACCGCTATGAACTCGACCCGGCGGAGGGTACTTATGGGGTAAACATACCCCGGGGACAATGGCATACAATTGAGGTGTTATGTGCTGGTACTGTTATTTTTGAGGTGAAAGATGGTCCGTATATACCTATTGCTCCTAATGATATGTTAGAATAGACGGTCTAATTTTTAGAAAGGAAAACAAAAAGCCAACTTCAAAAGTTGGCTTTTTGTTTAATAAAGTATTTTGATTTTTAGTTTATAAAATATTGTGTATTAAATAGTTATTTTGTATTTCTGCTAATGATTCAATGTGAGCGTAAAATTTTTAGAGTTTGATATTAGAAAAATTTTAACAGTTGGGTACATATTTATCTTTATGAAAATAACTATCTTCGCTGAATAAGACCAATGATATTTATAAATAGAGATTGTACAATTATAGTGTTGTGATTCGAAAGGATAGTTTTTATAGAGCAGCATGAAGGATTGAAAATACAGATTAAGAGGAGGCTGTAATTGGGTTATACCATGAATGAGGAGGAACTTGTATATCAATTAAAACAGGAATCTCAAGATGCATTTAATAGAATATATAATATGTATTCGGCTCGGTTATATGTATATTGTATGCAGTATGTTAAGTCGAGAGAAGATACCGAAGAAATTGTACAAGATGTATTTATTAAATTATGGATAAATAGACATAGTATTATACATGGCGAGCTCCTCAGCGCTTTTATTTTTAAAATAGCAAAGAATCAGATTATCAATAGGTATAAATCACGAATTAATTCATATGTTTTTGAAGAATATGTGAATTATTATAATGAAGAACAATGTTCTGTGAGCGATACTTCAGCTATTGTGGAATATGACGATTTCTGTAAATCTCTGAAAAAGGCGATGAAAAATTTGTCTAGTACTCAGAGGGAAGTGATTGAGTGTGTCAAATTAAACCAGATGTCTGTTAAAGAGACGGCTGTAAAACTTAGACTTAAAGAACAAACCGTAAAGAATGCTCTTTCAGCCGGATTGAAGGTTTTAAAGGAAATATTGAAGAAAAGTCTTGTTTTAATTCTTTCCTTTGTGTTAAAATAATTGAAATGTTGATATAAAAAGACGTTTTTGTTGTCTTTACATAAACAGAGCGAGTTATATGGATTATTTAGAAGAAAAGTATAAAAGAAATTGTCTGACTCCGAAAGAATTGGAGGAACTTCAAAGGAAGGTAAGAGAAATGTCGGACGGGCAACTCGAAGATCGGTTATTTAAAGGCTGGCAAGAGGATATACTAGATGATAGTTCCGTTTCTGCTGAACGTTTAGCTATACTAAAACGCAAAGTAGATAAAAGCATTTTTCTAAAATATCGTACTAAAATGTTGATATCGTGGGGACGAATAGTAGCTGCAATTCTACTTCCAATCTTTGTTTTTGCTACATTTTATTTTTATCAAGAAACGCGTTCTTTGTCAAGTGGGGAAGTTTTATTTTCTACATTTGCGGAAGAACATGCTAACTTGACTTTGCCAGACGGGACTAAGGTGACGATGAATTCGAATAGTTCCTTGACATATTCTCCCAAAGATTTTAATCGAGATGAGCGATGTGTGGATTTTAATGGAGAAGCCTATTTTAATGTAGCTAAAAATAAATCGGTTCCATTTGTTATTACCACAAAGGATTTAACCGTAAGAGTATTGGGGACTAAATTCAATTTACATGCATATGCTGGAAATGAAACTATGGAGGTTACATTGGAAGAGGGAGAGATATTAGTATCATCTCGAAAGGAAGAGAAGAAGTTGTTACCTAACCAAAAGGCTGTATTGAATTGTCAAGACGGTAGTATATTAGTATTAGAAGAGAAGAGGCCGGAGGATGCATCTGTATGGAAAAATAACGAACTAGTTTTTATTGACGAACAGTTGGAGAATGTAATAGTAGCTCTTGAAGAAAATTATAATATTAGTATTCATATAAAGGGGTTAAATATAGACAGTGATTTGTTTACTGGAAAAGTGCCTTCTAACGATTTGCTTAATGCATTGGAAATATTGAAATATTCTTATCACATGGATTATCGTGTCGATGCGAAAGATATTTATTTTTCCAAGAAATAATTCTTGGAAAGTTTCGATTCGTTCGGATATTGTTATTTATGCTCCTCTGTTTTGATAGTTCCTTTTTAGGAACTACGAAATGAAGAGAATACCCGATTCAAATTTTTGAATCGGGTATTCTCTTTTTAGTATAAACTCGAAATATTGCAAATATTTATATGTAAAAATAATACCATTAATGAGATAGGAGTCTCGACCAATACTAGAACTTGATTATAACGCAAGAATAAAGTATAATATTTGTTTTGGATATTTTTTTCTTCTGGTAAAACATGTTTTTAAACATGCTTTTTTAAAAGTACTTTTTTATTAGCGTGTTGTCTTTCTATATAAATATTAAGAAAAACCATAAAAAACAATTCAAGGTTTATGAAAAAAATCATAAAACATCGATTAAGACAGTTTATCTTATTATTCTTTTTTATAGGTAATGTAGGTATGCTGGCTGCTCAGAGTCAAAGAGTGACTATTGAGCTGAAAAATGCAACTCTAAAAGAGTTATTTTCTATTGTTGAAAAACAAACTTCGTACAGGTTTGCTTATAGAAATGTAGTGCTTGACGAGAGTAATGATGTTTCTATCTCTGTCAAGAATAAGAGTGTCCCAGAAGTTTTAGACGAAGTTTTTAAAAACAAGGGTTTGGATTATAATATAGTATCGGATAAATCGATTGTTGTTTTCGATAAGCGTCCGAACTTAGGTAAAAGCAGTCGTGAGCAGGTGACTGTCAAGGGGATTGTTTATGACGAAACAGAAGTTCCTGTAATTGGAGCTAATATCGTTGTGAAAGGTGCTAATGTGGGTACTGTTTCGAATATCGATGGAAAATTTTCTATCAATGCTCCAGCCGATGGTGTCTTGGAGGTTTCATATGTGGGGTATAATAAAGAGGAGGTGGAAATCAACGGTCGTACGTCGTTGCGCATAGATATTCGTCCCGTTGTGCTGGACGAGGTCGTTGTAGTGGCTTATGGTACACAGAAAAAGTCCAGTGTGACAGGTGCGATTGATGTTATTTCTTCGAAAACGATTGAGCAAGTCCCGGTTTCTAATATAGCTTATTCTCTTCAAGGAACGGTTCCCGGATTGATTATCACGGATAATGGGGGTAAACCTGGATCTACTCCTTCGCTGAATATTCGTGCAATAGGAACTATGAGTTCTACCGAACCATTGGTTATTATAGATGGTGTTCCGGCTGGACTAGGGGACTTTTATGCATTGAGCTCCACGGATGTGGAATCCGTTTCTGTTTTGAAAGATGCTTCTTCTGCAGCTATTTATGGATCGAGAGCATCCAATGGCGTTTTATTGGTAACAACAAAGAAGGGTAATAAGGATAAAAATCCGACGGTAGATATTTCATATACAGCCTCAATGCAGACTCCGACAAAAGTCCCTGAGTTAAATAATTCGTGGAATTATGCTATGTTGGTTAATGAGTCTTACGTTCAGGCTGGTGGAAATCCTTTATATACCGATGAAGAAATACAAATGATGCGAGATGGCAGTAACCCGGATTATTATGCTAATACGAATTGGTGGAAATCGGCAGTAAAGTCCAATGACAGTATGCATCAAGCTAATGTGCGGGTAAGTGGTGGAACTGCAAAATCTGCTTATATGATTTCTGGCGGTTATACTTCACAACAAGGGTTGGTTCAGTTTACCGATTTTTCCAAATATAATGCCAGAGCCAATGTAAGTACTCAGATTGTGGATAATTTTGACGTTATGGCTGGTGTATCCTATTACAGAAGCAATAGTAAAGAGCCTGATCATTATAGCGATTTTTTTGAAGCTGTTTTAAATATGCCTCCTTATTTACCAGTTAAGCGGGCGAATGGAGATTGGGGACATTTAAACAATGAAGATACGAACCCGGTTGCTTGGATTACAGAGGGAGGACATACCAAAAGTTATGATAATAATCTTCTTATGAATGGTATGGCGAATTGGGAGATTATTCCCGGACTTCGTGCTAAGGCTCAGTTTTCGTGGAATTTATGGGAGGTAGGTAGTTCTAGTATTTACAAAACTATTACGTTTGTTAATGAAGATGGTAGCCATAAATATAGTAATGATCCGAATAGTGTGAGTCGTTCAATGACAGAAAGAAGCCAGACTACTTTACAGACCACACTTGAATATGAGAAAAAAATACAAAATCATTTTTTTAAAGTACTAGCGGGTTTTACAGATGAACATTATAAAAGCCATTGGGTAGGAGCTAATAGGAAGAATATTCCTGATAATAATTTGGAGGAAATAGATGGTGCGACCGGTACTGGCGATTTGAAAGATAATTGGGGAAATTCTGACGAGTGGAGAATGTATTCCTATTTTGGCCGGGCCAACTATGATTTTGATAGTCGTTATTTTTTAGAGTTTAATCTTCGGTACGATGGCTCGTCACGTTTGGCGCCAGGACATCAATATACACTTTTCCCTTCGGGGTCAATAGGTTGGAGAATATCGGAAGAAAAATTTATGGAGCCGATAAGAACTGTGGTAGATAATTTGAAACTTAGGGCATCTTACGGACAATTGGGAAATCAAACCATAAGCCTTTATCAGTATGCAAATGTAATGGCTAATAATCCGAAAGAATATATGTTCGGACATCAATGGGTCCCGGGTTCTTATTTAAATATTTTACCGAATTACGATTTGGGGTGGGAGACTTCTACTATGCTCGATATAGGGGTAGATTTTAATTTGTTCAATAATAGGCTGATCGGTGCTTATGACTGGTATCGAAAGAAGACCGATGGCATATTGTTGGATTTGCCTGTGTCTGGTGTTATCGGTATTCCGATTTCTGTCCAAAATGCCGGTGTTATGGCAAGTTGGGGGCATGAGTTACAGTTAACGTGGAGGGATAAAGTTAATGAGTTTAATTATGGGGTCACTCTATCTTTTTCGGATCAAATGAATGAGGTTTTGGATTTGAAAGGAACCGGACCTCATATATATGATCGTACGGTAATAGCGGAGGGCAAACCTTTGAATACTCTGTATGGATATAAATGCTTAGGTTTTTTCACCTCGGAAGAAGAGATACAAAACAGTCCGAAGCCCGAGGGGTACGCCTCTCAAATAAAAGTTGGCGATTTGAAGTATGCCGATTTGTCTGGGCCTAATGGAGTTCCTGATGGAAAAATTGATAGTTATGATAAAACCGATATAGGTTGGAGTGCTCCGAGATATATGTTTGGACTGGATTTCTCAGGAGAGTACAAGGGATTTGATTTCAGAGTATTTTTTCAAGGGGTAGGTAAACGAGATGAGTTTATTTATGGGGGTATTGTATTAAATCCTACTTCAAAGAGCTTATTGGAGGATCGCTGGAACCCAGAGCGATCGGTACAAGAAAATTTGGCTCATGCAAAATTACCTCGATATGTAAACGGGCAACAAAATAATTACGAGATATCTGATTTCTATGTAAAAAGCGCAGCTTATTTACGATTGAAAAATTTACAGTTGGGATACACCCTTCCTAAAAATTGGACGAGAAAAATATGTTTTGAGAAGGTTCGGTTTAGTATATCTGCCAATAACTTGTTCACTTTGACTTCTTATCCGTATGTGGATCCGGAGGGTCCTTCGGGAGGAGCATATTATCCACAGTTGAGATCATTCACCTTTGGAGTGGAGCTTACTATAGGTAAAAATTGATTGTTCTATAATACATTAGATACATTTAGTTATGAAACGCTATATATATTATTTTATGATCATCGGTTTGCTTCCTGTTTTTAGTTGTACCGATGGATTGGATTTATATCCGAATGATAAAGTTACAGTAGATAATTATTGGAATACGGCAGAAGATGCTCTTCGTGCAGTGAATGCTACTTATAGTAATATCTTCCCTCAGAGCGATACGTATGGTTGCGATTTACTTTTCTTGGATGCGGCAAGCGATAATACCTATCCTCAACACAGCAATCAGTTTGGTAATTTTCAACAAATTGCATTGAATGCGTTCGAAGCGAACCATGCCGTGTTACAGGAATTATGGAATAGAAGATATGTTACGATAAGACGTTGTGCCGATTTTCTCGTGAATATCGGGAATGTAAATATGGATCCGATTTTAAAAAATCGCTATACGGCAGAGGTCTTGTTTCAACGTGCGTATGCTTATTATTACTTGATAGCTCAATTTGGAGATGTTCCATGGGTCGATCATCCATTGACGATACAGGAGGCATCTTCTATTCGGAGAACAGATAAATATGCGATTGCCAAACAGATAATAAGTGATTTGGATTACGCTGCGGCAAATCTTCCGTCTTCTTATACAAATGAGGAAGACGATGGACGGGTAACGCGTTGGGCTGCATTTGCGTTGAAAAGCCGGATTTGCATGTTTATGGCTGGAGATTATCGCAAATCTTCCCCCGACCAGAAATGGTATTGGGAACAGGCTCGGGATGCAACGGATTCTGTTATTACAAAATCTGGAAAATCTCTTTATACTCCTAATAATCAATTGACCGGTGAAAGTTATAGAAAACTTTTTTATGACGACGCTGCGAGTGTAGGTAGTGGAGAAATAATTTACGATTCTCAGTTCACAAGTGCAGAGCGCGCTCTTTATGGCTTTACGGTGAAGATTGCTTGTATTAGTGATGGAGGTTGGAATTCATGGGTTCCTACCCAATCTATGGTCGATGCATATGAAGTTAAGGTAAGTAATAGCGAAGCTTATCCGATTGACGATCCTCGTTCGAATTATAATCCTGACGATCCGTATGTGAATAGAGATCCTCGTTTGGCCGCTTCTATTTATTATACTGGTACAGGAGGAACGACCTTAGCTGGTAGTGAGTATAATAGTCAGCCCGGGAGTACGAGTGGAGATAAGATGGACCAACACAATGGCTCTCCGACGGGATATGGGTGGAAGAAATATGTAGATCCTAGTTTGATAGGAGTGTGGGATACTGGACATGATTTCCCTTTAATCCGTTTAGCAGAGGTTTATTTGGATGCAGCGGAAGCTCGGAATGAATTGGCAAATTCTCCGTCGGAAGATGCTAAAATAAGAAATTATTCGGGTATGACGAGATGGCGTGTAGGAATGCCCGATTTCCCTAATAATTTGACAAAAGATGAGATGAGAGAGCGAATAAGGAATGAACGCCGGGTGGAATTGGCTTTTGAAGGTGCTCGCTTTTTTGACATTCGTCGCTGGGGAATTGCTGAAAATGTATTGAATGCCGAAGACGGTTGGATTATTGGTATGAAATTGGATAATGCCGGTGGATACCAAGTTGTAGAAAGTGGTAAATGGAAAGGCCATGTGAAAGTGAGACAACGCACGTTATTTACTTCCGATCAGTATGTTTGGCCTATTCCAAGCAGAGAAATCGAGTTAAATCCTAATTTGGAGGCGGAGCCGTTAATGGAAATCGAATAAATTCAAAATTTTTATGAACAAATATTTTAATATAGCAATTGTAACAGCATTGTCTGTTGCTATTACATCGTTCAAGGGAAATGCGATGTCTGATCTTTCGCAGTATGTCGATCCGTTTATCGGGGTCGATGGCGGCGGAAATGTATTTCCGGGGCCTTGTGTACCTTTTGGTATGGTAAAGGTGGGTCCTGACTGTGGTGGAAAAGATTGGAATGCGGGTTGGGATCGCGATGGGAATATACATGGGTTCAGTAATGTCCATGTGAGCGGGACCGGAGGAGGTTGTAAGTATGGAAATGTACTGTTTGCCCCGATTACCGGGAATCTTGATATGCAAGATTATTCATCTCCTCGAAATAATGAACATGTGGCGTTGGGGCTGTATGAGGTGGATTTGAAAAGATATGGCACATCGGCTAGATTGACGGCTTTGCAGCGTAGTGCAATGCATGAGTATACTTTTCCAGCGAGTGATGATTCAAAAATAATTATTGATTTGGGGAGTTTCTTGTCTTCTCATGAAAGACAATATTTAGTAGGCTCAGAAGTAAGGATTATTTCGGACAAAGAGATTGAGGGATATACTCGGGTTAGAGGAGGTTGGAATATAGGTGAGCCGTACACGGTTTATTTCTACGCTGTGTTTGATACTCCGTCCGATGATTGTGGTACATGGAAGAGCCATCGAGTTGAACCTGGGAAAAGAGAACAATATGATACCAGTGAACCGACAGGTGCTTATTTTTCCTATCGCACTTCTGATAAGCAGAAAGTTACGGTCAAAGTGGGCATCTCTTATTTAAGTACCGGGAAAGCGCGAATGAATTTGTCAGAAATGAATTCGTGGAATTTCGACGAGGTGAGAGCCGCCTGTGTGAGTCGTTGGAACGAGATATTGAACAAAATAGAGGTTAAAGGTAGTGACGAGCAGAAAAAGATTTTCTATACAGCTTTGTATCATAGCTATTTGCAGCCAGTAGACAAGACCGGAGAAAATTCGAAATGGATATCGGACGAACCGTATTACGATGATTACTATTGTATTTGGGATACATTTAGAGCGACACACCCTTTATTCACATTGTTGACGCCTTCTAAACAGGTAGATATGTTGCGTTCTTTGCTGGATATATATTGGTACGAAGGATATGCTCCCGATGCACGGAGTGGAGACGACAATGGCCGGGTGCAAGGTGGATCGAATGTCGATATACTTTTTGCCGATGCTTATGTCAAAGGATTGAAAGGTATCGATTACGAATTGGCATTGGAGGCGATGATAAAGAACGCCGAAGTGTCTCCCGGTGATGACGAGCGAAAGGAAGGACGCGGCGGTATCAGTGATTATAATGAGAAGGGTTTTGTATCGACAAAATTCGAGCGCGCGGGGACTCGTACCATGGAGTATGCCAATTGTGACTATGCCATTGCTACATTGGCTCGTGGACTGAAAGAAAAAGAGATTGCCCAAAAGTATATGGAACGTTCCCGAAATTGGCAAAATTTGTGGAACCCCGATGTGGAAAGTTTGGGCTTTAAGGGCTTTGTGTGGCCTCGTTATAGCGACGGCTCTTGGTGGAGCGAAAATGATTATTCGGTTTTTCAAGGTGGAACATGGCCCGATTTCGTGTACGAGTCGTTCTCGTGGGAGCTGTCTTTTTATGTCCCGCATGATGTGAATGCTCTCATCGAGAAATGTGGAGGGAAAGAGCCGTTCACCCGGAGGTTGGATACTTATTTTTCTCATGAGAAATGGGATCAACGGTGGTATATGGGGCTGTTCCAAATCTCGAACGAACCGGGATTTTTGACGCCTACTCTATATAATTACGTGGGGCGTCCCGATAAAACGGCCGAGGTCGTGCGGAAAACGTTGAAGGAGCGTTACAATACGACGAAAGAAGGAATCCCCGGCAATGACGATTCGGGTTCTATGTCGTCGTGGTATGTCTTTCATGCTCTTGGCTTTTATCCCAATACCGGACAGAATTTATATTTGATATCTAGTCCCATATTCGAGGAGGCTGTTATTCATTTGGAAAATGGGAGAGATTTATTGATCAAAGCGAAGAAAGCCAGTGATAAGAATATCTATGTTCAGTCTGTTAAACTGAACGGGGAGCCGTTGGACGCATGCTCGTTCAAACATACCGATATTGCCAATGGCGGGACATTGGAGTTTGTGATGGGCTCGAAACCGTCTAAGTGGGGAACCGTCGGAGTGGAAAATCAATTATAAGGAATAATTATGAAAAAAGTATTATCGATAGGACTTGCCATGCTGGCATTTTTCCCCATGTGCGTGGGGGCGAAAGAGTTGTTTGTGGATTCGCCGAATGGTAAAATATCGGTTACGGTGAGCATCGACTCCGTGATTGCGTGGAGTGCCTGTTTTGCCGATACCGAAATTATAGCTCCGTCTGAAATTTCGATGACCTTTCGGAATGGAGAGGCGATAGGCCGTAATCCTAGATTGAAAAAGTTTTCTGTCGAAAAGGTCGATGAGATTATCGATGCTGTTATTTATAAAAAGAGAGAGGTGATAGACCGATATAATGAATTGAAAATGCAATTTCGAAATTATAATTTGTACTTCCGAGCATATGACGATGGTGTGGCCTATCGTTGGGAGACAAATTTTAAATCGAAAGAGCCGGTAGCTGTGCAGTCTGAAAAAGCCGAGTTTTGTTTTGCCGGTGAAGACCACGATGTGACGGTAGGGTATGTGAGAGCCAATGAGAAAGATGTTTATTCTCAGTCTTTTGAAAATGAGTATCGAACGATTAATTTGAAAGGTATGTCTGATTTTTGGCCGGCTTTCGCTCCCATTCTAGTGGGGATGCCTAACGGAATAAAGGTGGCGATTACCGATGCTGATTTGATCGACTACCCGGGAATGTTTTTGAAGAAGACGGGAGATACTCGATTGACGGGCGATTTTGCTCCTTTTGTAAAGAAAGAGGTTCAAGGAGGTCATAATAACCTGCAAGCTCTTGTCGAGGAAAGAGCCGATTATCTGGCGGAAACGACCGGAAAAAGGTTCTATCCGTGGAGAGCCGTGATTATAGCCGAGGAAGATAAAGACCTTTTGAACAGCGATATGGTGTATAAACTGGCGACACCTTGTCAAGTGGACGATGTTTCTTGGATAAAACCGGGCAAACTAGCATGGGATTATTGGTGCGCATGGAACATATATGGCGTAGATTTTAGAGCGGGAGTAAACACTGAAACTTATAAATATTTTATTGACTTCGCTTCTGAAAATAAAATAGAATATGTGTTATTAGATGAAGGGTGGGCAATGAGTACCGATATTATGACTCCCGTAGAGGATATCGATCTTCCCGAAATCATTGAATATGCGAAGCGGAAAAATGTCTCTATTTTGTTGTGGGCAGGGTGGTTGCCTTTGGACCAAAAGATGGACGAAGCGTTGAAACACTATTCCGACCTTGGAGTGAAAGGTTTCAAGGTGGATTTCATGGATAGGGACGACCAACGTGTAGTGAATTTTTGCACACGGTTGGCGAAGAAAGCAGCTGAATATCATTTGCTTATTGATTTGCATGGGTGTTATAAGCCTACGGGATTACAGAGGACTTACCCGAATGTTATCAATTTTGAGGGCGTTTATGGTCTGGAATATTTGAAAGGGGATTATCCTGATATGCCTCGAAATGATGTGACCATACCTTATTTGAGGATGCTGGCTGGGCCGGTCGATTATACGCCGGGGGCGATGGTCAATGCTAACAGGGAAAGCTATAAAGGCATTTGGGGAACACCTATGAGTCAAGGTACACGTGCGCATCAAGTTGCTTTGTATGTAGTGTTTGAAGCTCCGTTGGTTATGATGGCCGATAGCCCTAACAATTATAGAAAAGAACAGGAGACAACCGATTATATAGCACAACTTCCTACGGTATTTGATGAAACCGTTTCCCTTGCAGGGAAAGTCGGTGAATATGCGGCGGTTGCGAGAAGGAAAGGCGATAAGTGGTATGTTGGAGCTATCACGAATTGGGATAAACGGGAAATATCTTTGGATTTCTCTTTTTTAAGCCAGGTATAATCCGCAAAACGAAATGTTCCAGCGTTTTAAAACAAAATGTTCTTTTCTACAAAACGAAGCGTACCTCTGTAAATCTTTTTTCCTACCTTAATTGGCACAAAAAAGCACCGAAGAAATATGTTTTTTTTCGGTGCTTTTTATTGCTCAGTCTTTTGGCTATCTCACCAAAAATCACTAACTTTAAATAAATATATCATATTCGGTTTTAATGCTATTTTAATACCGTTAAAACAACGTTATATTATACCGCCGGAATCGTGGGCGCGGCATCGCTTATATAGCATTATGTCCGTATACGTGGCGTTGTAGTTCACATGGGCATTAAATTCGGTTTTTATACAGTCTTCGAAGGGGTTGCCCAAAGTCCGATTCCTGCCCATCCAATCGCAGAGCTCCAAGATAGACGACTTGTTGGAGGTGAAGTAGACGAACGAATGGTCGGCGAGAACCGTCAGCACATCGAGATAGTCGGAGAGCCGCCAGTACATCGTATAGGTCCCCACCTCGGTGGAGAGATAGGGCGGGTCGACCAGAAACACCGCACCGGGCGTATCCTTGTACTCATTGAACACCTCTCGATAGTCCCGAGAGGTGATTTCCAGCCCTTCCAAATAGTCGAGACATTCCGGATAATCGTTTTTGCGGATATTGTTATAGAGGGTGTCCTTACGCATTTCGGCAACGCTCAGCTTGTACTTCATCGAAAACATAATCGAGGCAGAGAGCGTGATGAAATCGACATATCCGTTTTCGCGCTCCTCCCGCTGAATGCGGTCGAATATGCGCTCCCGAATGTCTCCGGTGATCGCCTTGTGCCGAGGAACGGTATTGCCTACGATTTCCCGAATGTCGGCGATCAATCGATTGGTGCGCGGTATGTTTTCAAGCCGCTTTCGGTAGTTGTCGAAATCGTTGTACACCACGGTGGCATTCGGCTTGCACCGCTTGGCGATGTGGGAGAGCAGGCCGGAACCTCCGAACAGGTCGACGAATGTGACATCGTCGGGAAACTGTTTCAGAACTTTTATAAACTCGCGCGCGAACATGCGCTTCTGCCCTACGAACGGGAGCGGGGCTGATAGATACAGTTTGTTTTTCATACGTTTAACTCAAATTTGATATTATCGTTCCCGGCGAGCAAGTCCCGGGTACGGTCGATGTTGTTGTCATAGATGTGCACATTACCGAGGTTGAGGGTAATCGATTGCAGGGGCAAATCGATTTGCCGGGCCATCAGGTAGAGGTGATAGATGTCGGAGGGCAACCCGAGGTTGGCGTCGGAACTGCGCTGGTAGGCCGACACCACCAGCTCGCCGCCGTCGACTTGGAATTGCACGAGGCTGAGGCACGGCGCTTGATTGGTCTCCGCATCGGTGGAGCCGAGGAAGAGCACATAATTCTTGCTGCTGCGCTTCTCCCGGTTGATTCTGTCGATGAGTGGCGGCAGCTTCTCGAAGTAGGTGGGGTAACTGTTCACCAGCGTATGGCCGCAGTAATCCCACCAACTGATACCCGCCTCCCGGTATTTCTCCACACTACGCTCACCGTTCATAAAGAGCCGCAGTTCGTCCCTGAGTTTGCGCCGGGCGATATTATGCCCCTCGAAGATGTCGAGCAGGTCGGACGGAGTCAGCGAGAGCGACTCGTTAAGCAGGTAGCGGCTCGTGCCTTTCCTGCCGGTTTGCGTCTTTCCGGAGGCGAGAATCTTGTCCAGTAACCGATAATATTTGTTCATGGCGTGTCATTTTTTGTCGGCAAAGGTATCGTGCACATGTGCTTGTTCTATTCCGGGGCGATCTCATTCCTCTGCAAGAAGATTGCAGTCCGCTTTGAATCGTCGGATAAGGTCATATACTGTGCGCTCGCATACGCCGTATTTCTCGGCCAGCGCAGCCACAATATAGGTGATTTTCTCGCCATCGGCCAGTAGCCGGTTGTAGTCGTTGAACAAGTCGATATATCGGATATCATCAAGACGAATGCCCGCATCGCAACAGAATTTCAATAGTTCCCGGTTTAATTTCAGTATCTCAATTACTTTCATTCTCCAAAAAAATAGTACATTTGCAATATCTCACTTACATACACATACAAAACAGCCACAAGTGTAGTCTGGGTATTTGCCCCCGGCTACGCACTTGTGGCGTGTATGTGTTAATATGTAGGTGAGATGACTATTGACAGGCCGGGGGCTTTCTTTTTTATCCCCGTCCTCTTGGTTTTTTAGCAGATCCTTTACATACCTGTGTTCTGTTTCTCGTTAAACTTCTGTTCCAATTCTCTCGCCTCCGTTTCGGGGAGTTCCTCCCAATTTGTCAGGTCGGTTCCGTCCGGAGCGGAAACCCGGTCAGTAACGGAAAGGGAGCCTTCTTTTCGGGACACCAACAGATATCCCTCTTTCGCTTTTTTCGTTTGCATGTATCTCTCTATTTGTTTTACCCTACAATTATCCAGTTTTTATCCGTGGCGATCTGCCGTTCTTCCTCCGTCAGTTCCTCCGCTCCGGGATTCCCTGTGATGTCGATTTGGCGAGTCGTCCCTCCCGAGAAGTCAGGCAGTAGCTCGAACAGTTCCACCAGTCCTTTCCGCTCGAATCGGCAATATTTGATATTGATATGATTCGCATCGCCTTTTTGGTCGAACGGGCTGTCCGGGTGAAACACCAGCCGGCTTATCGGTACCCTGCGGCGGGTATCCGTGCCGGGAAAGCTGACCCTACGCATCTTCGCATACGGGAAATTCACCTCTGTCAGGCGTAGCGAATAGCACCCTGAGAAGATGTCCCAGCAGTCCACATTCTCCACATTCTTGCCCAAGTCTCCCGGGAAGTTCTCCACTTCTTCCAACAGGGTACAGCTATTGGCGAATCGGATTATGTTTTTACAGTTCGCCAGACTGTCGCCCGGCTGAAATTCTATCCGCCGAATATTCGAATACGAAATAAAATCGGTCATTTGAGTACATCTGTCGTACATTTTCGGCATGCGCAACACTTCCAAGAACCTCGTGTTGTTCGCTATGCTGCTGATACCGGTACGGTTCGGATTCGAATTGTAATTCGTACTACTCAACTCGCAAGTGCTGAAATCCAACACTTCCCGGTCGATTCTCGAATTGCCCAGATACGAGACATTGGCAAAATACCGACAATGTTCAATCCGAAACGGGAAATCGAAATACGAAGCCGGGACAGGGCTTCCGATCAGATATTCCACTCTCGCCTTCTCGTTGTACCTCACCTTTTTGACCGAGTAAATCAAGCCGAAACTTACCGGCTTCCACACTTCGTCGCCCTTCACCCGCACATATTCGAGCAGCGGATGGATATATTCCTCCGATACGGTCACTTGGAATTTCAGACCTTCCCCTATGCAAAGTGCGACGATCCCGTTTCGCCCGTCGATGTCCAATGTATTGTAGCTGTTGTTCCCGTATCGGGAAAATGTGAGTCCGCCATATATATCGGAAGTGGTATCGGCATCTATATCCACCAGCCAGAATTCACGGCCCCGGCTGTCCGGACTACCTGTTCCCCGAGCGAACTTGTGGTGCGAGGCTCTTGCATACCGGTTTAAAATATCTTCGCTCTCGCCGTCGCCCCAGTCCACTTTTCCCTCCACATAGGTTTGGTAAAAACAGATATCGTAATCTCCTTCGTCAAAGCTGTAACAGACAGCCCAGATATGTCCTGCCGGGCAAGATTCCAAATCCGGCCACAAAGGGTCGGGGTGATACGCCGGCATCCGCTCTATGCGCACCTCCACCGGCACGCTGACTGTCTCTTTCACCGCAACGGCATCGGGCACGACGACCTGTTCTTTTACTGTGACAGCCTCCGGTACAATTATCCGCTCTTTCACTATCACGCAATCGCACTTCTCCATACCTCACACGATTTTAATGTTCGTCTCGTCCTCACCGCCATACTCCCAGACTCCGCTCGCGAAATCGGAGTCGGTACGGCAATAATGCCTTTCTACGGTAAGGATTCCCTTGCGGAAAGTGTTCGGCTCGAATACGGCTATCAGCTCGCCGTCTCGAAGGACACAATTCACCCGCTTGTCACCCTCCTGCGAGACTTCGCACGTCCGGCCGTATTGGTCCCGATAGATGAAGCGGAATTTCAGTCCCTCTACATCGATGGGGGAACCATTCATATCTGAAAACTCCAAACCGGCCTTAATACCTTCCCATGAGTATTTCTCTTCGTACTTTTTGTCACTCATCGCTGCCATCGGATAATGCGTTGAACATTTTTTCCACTAATGCTTTTGTCTCCTCGACCGTGGAGGTCATGGAATAGACATTCATGTTAAAACTGCCTTGCCCGACAGTGACATGACCTTTTTCCACACCGTTTTCCATAATTCGGTAATTGACCGCTTGCAGGGTTTCCACAGTCTCTTTTCCGTTGAACGAACGGCTGATGTTCTCGCTGATTTTGACTAACTCAATCATAAGGTTTCGTTTTAAATTTATAATATGGTTACTTTTACTTCTATCTCGGGCAACGAATCCATGACCTTGTCGACCACCTGTCCGGCAGAATCGACAGGGCGCACCCTTGCGTACACTGTATATGTATATGTTCCGGGCAGTGGCCGTGAGGCGGTCAGCTCCTGTATGGTCGCATTGATTTGAAACAGAAGATTCGTCTGGTACGTGAATACATATTTATATGAGCCGCCACCTTTCATGGCAATCTCGAATTCGTATTTCGAACCGGCAGGAGGATTCCCGTTCGGAAAGCTGAAACGCAGAGCGATGGCTGCTGTTTGGTAAGTCCCGGGAATTCCGGCCAATCCGATGAGCTTGCAATATACATATTCACTGCTAACCTCGGCTGTCATGGCTATCGATGTGGGGACAGGAAAATAATCGGCCACGGTAATCTGCTTGTCGGCGGCAGCCCAATATTCGAATGTTTTTGTGTCTATGAGAAATAGGGTTATTTTGAGCGTCGAGCCGTTCGTGGCCTCGCCGGGAAATGTGTCGCTCTGGCCGACAGGAAGTATCGGCGGAGTAGTACCGTCGCTGAAAAATTTGACCTTGAAAGCGGAGTACCACACATCGCCCACCCGCAAGGTGGTTACGGTATTTGTCGAGGTATTTGTCAGCAATCGGGCAAAACTGCTTCCATTTCCATCGGTTACCAAAATAGCCGGGTAATAATCGCCGACACTCTTGTCGGAGGCCAGCGACAGCCACGATTCGACGGGTACGCCGGTGGGATTCACAGAAGTATCGTAATAGTTAATATCGACAAAAAGATACGGCACGTCCGCACTGATTTCGTCAATTTTACTTCCGGTAAGATTAGGTTCCGCATTGTGGTCGTAGCCGTCGAAATCGCTCAGGCGACAAAAATCCGTACCCGGGTGGGGATAGGCCACATAGTCGAAGGAGGTGTCATGGATAGCGACGATATTCGTTCCGTGCGGTATCGTGGCTTTCAAGCCATAGCGTATGCCCTGATTTTTGTCGGTGTCGCTCCCTTCCCACTGGTCGATATATGTCGTGACCCCGCCGGCCTGTTGGGGATAGTTGTCGGATAGCTGCGCAGCCTGCGGATAGCGCACGGGTTTATGACGGCTCCATTTGTTGATACGTCCCGGACGGCCACCCTGCAACAGGGGGCGTTCGAGGGCAACGATGTCGGCCACGTCCCATACCCCGTTCTTCGGGTATATTCCCAGCAGATTATACGGGTCGGTTATCGCTACCGGAGCTACGATCTTGTTTTTATCGATGGCCATAGGCTCACTTTCCTCCTTTCCCTTTTAATTCGGACAATTCCTTTTTCAATCGTTCCACCTCTTTTTTAAGGGCTTTAACCAGCCGGGCGGTCTCCTGCGTCGCCCCGGCTATGGTGTTGATATAGTCGGGCGAGAGGTAGTTGAGGGCCCCGTAACCGTCCTCCGTCTCGTATGCCATCGATGGCAATACCTCTTTCACCTTTTGGTACAACAGTCCCGTATGGGCTTCCCCGTCCACACCGCCCTTGTTACGCTTCCGTGCTTTTTCGGTGTATCGGAAATCGCATACCCTGCCCATCGCCAAGAGCCTGTCGGTATAACTTCGGGTATAGTCGAAATCTCGCTTCAAACGCTCGTCCGAAGTTGTTAGAGCGGTGACCGAGCCTTGTGCCGAGATATTGCCTTGCGACGATATATCCCCTCCGGCCGTGATGTTACCGTCCGATGTGACACTCTCCTTTGACCTTATGTTATTCGTCGCCACAATCCTTCCGGCGGAGATGGAGACAGACTTACTCCCGGTCGAAAGGTTTATACTCGTAGCCCTGATTACATTCGCTCCATCGATGTCTCCCTCCATCGTTATATCCCGGACTCCCGACAGACTTCCGGACACATCGTTCGATCCGTCAAACGGATTTCCCCAAATCGTCCGGATATTTTTAAGCCTGTCAGCTGCGATGGAATCGTTATCCGTCAAGGCGACAGACGGGGTAACCACGGTCAGCTTGCTTACGCCGACTGCCGGCATGGGAGACAACGATATGCTATCCACACAGTTCTCGCAAGTCCCGTTCAATGCCCCGTATGTGTTATAGACGAATATGGAGCAGGTCTGGTAATCCGTCTTGGCCGAAACCCAAAAACACACGTGTCCCCCGTACAAGAACACCTTCACGTCACCCAAATCGTCACCGAAATGCGTACCGGCCGTAGCCGTAAACTCGACATCATTCGGGGCATAATTGTACGCCTGTACGATCGTATTGATAATTCGTCGGCTATAATATCCATTTCCGATCAGATGCAACGTCAACATAGCCGCCTCGGCCTCCTCGACTTTCGTGCGAATCAACCACCCGTTTCCGGTGGCTGTCTCATACATGCCGCCCCTTTTATACAGGAAAGCCCCGTTGTCAAGTCCGTTCAACTTTTTCGCATTGTCCGATTCGACCGCACGCCCGACTGTCAGCCCCGTATATGTACCGCTCACGTTGTTTATCTCGGCCAGCGAATAGGTAGGCTTGTTCGGCTGCTGCACCCAATCGTACAGGGTTATGCCTTTGGTGACAACGATGTTACCGCCCGTTTTGCTGACGGCCGTCACCACATTCCCTGTACCTATCGTAGATGCGCCGGCGTTGGCGAGTTTCCAAATCTCGTTAATCGTATAGGCATTGAAGGTCTCCGTCATCGTGGTGTTGTCGAACACACTGCCCAGATCGTCGAACCCATGAACGAGCTTGATGAGCCCTCCTCCGCCACCGCCGCCCCCTTCGAGGCTGCCGAGACCGAGAGCAGAGAGGCTGCCGGTGGTATAGAGGCTTATCGGTTCCCCGTTCTTCGAATCGTACACTTTAACGGCCTTATTGGCGGCGTCCCATACCAGCGTCGCCCCGCCGATGGTAACGCTATGGTTGACATCGATGTCGGTCATGGGCACGAGGGGCGTGACATCGAGCAGTTTCCCGCTCTCCGAATCTTCATTAAGCTGAAAGATGTTGAGATAGGCGTCGATGAGTTTGTCGCCGAAATAGAATGCCCCGAGGTTGGTGTCGATTTTCCCTTTCTTGTCCCACCGGATATTGCCGGCGGCCAGATAGCCCGTGCCGTCCATGCGGATCAGGGCCGTGGCCTCGTTGCCGGCAAGGCCCTCCTTTTCGACGTATTTCCCGGATTCCTCGTCGTAGGTAAAGCGATCCACGGGCTCTCCGCCCGCCCAGTAGGAGATACTGCCGGCTCCCCGGTCGAGACCGCTCACCCCGCTCATGACGGCATACTCCCCTTCGGGAGTGCGGTAGCCGAGCTGCACGAGACTCGTGGCGATGACACCCCCGTCGATGGTGGTGTCGTTACGGAAGGCTTCTTTGAGGTATTCGCGCTCTTCAAGCGCCTTGTCCAAATCGTCGTAGTGCTCGGTAATGAATTTGCCCTTAATTCGTAGCACCTTATTCACTGAGTCGTAGACCAGATAGGTGTTTTGTTCGGGGACACCGACGGCAAAGTCGCCGAGGACTTTGAGGAAAGCCCGGGCGGTGCTCTTGTCGAATCCCTGACTGATGACCTCCTTGCCCTGCAAGGTGTAAGAGCCGATACCCTGCAACAGCTTGATGCTGGGGGAGTCGATGGCGACGGACGAGATGATGACGGCGTTCTGTCGCCCGGGCTCCTCGCTGCCGCCCACCACCGGATCGTAGCCGAGCTGGATAAGGGCGTCTCCGGCTACGGGGATATCCGAACCGGCGTCGGCATCCGTCTTGGAGAGGTCGACGTAGTTGTCGCCGACCCCGACCACCTTGCGCCAGTAGTAGCGGGGCTTCAAGGTCTCCATCCGGTCGACCGCCCGGCAGATGGCCATATCTCCCACGATGAAGTCGTTTTCCGAATCGATTTCGCCATCGTCCGCATAACAGCGGTAATGCGTTTCGAACTCCTCTACCCGGAAAAGGTTTCCGAAGGAGGCAGAGCTGACGATATACTCCCCGGCGATATGGGTGACCCGGTTGACCTGCGTCTCCTGTATGGTCGCTTTCTTTCGGATAAAGATGTGATCCGCCTCGATATAGGTGTTGCCCTGTTCATCGGTTCTGAACGTTCCGCCGCTTACGAGGGAGGAGTAAACTCCGATGTCCAGCCCTTTCGCGAAGGTGATTTTCTCCTGTGCCGTGTCGGGGCGCAGGCGGCTGAGCGCCTCTTTGAGGGTACGCCGCGCGCTGAACACGTTGTTGTCGGTGGGCAGGGTGTTGTCCCAGCTCCGTATGAGGTCGGGGAAAGAGCCCGACGTGGCCTCCCGCACATAATTCTCGACGGCGGTGATGTTGTCGTTGATGGTCGTCATCGCGCCGGTGCTCGTGGCGTCGCTGATCTCGAGGTCCATCTGCGAGGGGAGGTTCACCTTCCGGGTGATTTTGGTGATACGGCTGCTGCGGAAACCGGTCTCGGGGAAATATTTGTCGCTTTCGAGCCTCACCCGGCGCCCCACATAGAGGTCGATGGCGTGATCTTCGATATAGACATGGTCGGTCGGTGCCTTGTAGCGACTCACGTCGACGGCATTCTCTTCGTTATACTTATCGACGGCCTCTTTAAACTCCTGTTCGGCCAGCGGGTAATACTCGTCCGGCATGCGGATATTCCACAAGATGTACTTGTCGCCCGCCTTGGGACACAGCGTGTCGTTGGGGAGTTGGGTGTCGTCGTCATAGGGCCAGATGGTGATGATCTCGAACTCCCGGGTGTCGCTGTCGTAGTTGACCTCGAAGTAATAGGTGCCGTCGGCTTCTTCTCCGAGCCCGGCCAGTTCCGAACCTTCCTGAAAGGATACCCGTTTGACCTGCCGGGCCAGCTCGTAATCGTTCGGGTCGAAATCGAGGGAGTCGTCTTTAAAATAGAATATCGTAAAGGGGTTGCCCTCCTCGTCCTTCGTCTCTTCCTTCCGCACCGAGCTCACCGTACCGATACGCTTGGGGTAAATGCCGGCGAAAGCCTCGGCTTCGTAGTGGTGCCATACGCCGTACTTGTCGACATTCACATCGACGTGTTTCACGCCGCCGGGCAGTTGCAGCCGGGTGTGGCCGTATTTCTCCGGGTCGATGTTGCGGGAGCTGCCCACCGGGTAGAGCCGGGTGTAGAACTTGGCGTTGTCGGCCATGTCGCCGCTCAGCGAGAGCAGCCCCTTGCCGTAGGCCAGCGTCACCTCCTCGCCCTGTTCGCAGCGGCAGATATTGACGGTCTGCCCCTCGACCCACCATTCGGCGCGGTGTCCGACCTTCTCGGCCAACTCTTTGAGCGCCTCGTCGCAATATTTTCCGAAATAGTCGATGACAATGTTGTCGGCGCCTTCCACCGTGCCCACCTTCCAGTCGCCGCTACCCATGCCGTTGTTGATACTTTTCACGATCAGGGCGACATGGTCCCTCGGCGGGGCGGTCAGGGTGAAGACCGGCTCGTCGTCCCCGTCCGTGTCGTTGATGACAAGGAAGCGCTTCACCAGACTCTCGATGCCGTAGAGCTTGATATCGTACTTCCATTCTACCGTCGACACCTGCTCGGGGTGATACCGTTCCATGAGCCAGTACTTCCTGCCCATGAACTCGGCATAGTCGTTGACTTCGAGCGCCACGTGTTCGTAGAGCGTGAACGACAGGCTGAGCGCGTTGTCGCCCTGCAACTCCATCTCCTGCGTCGAGTTGTCGTCGCAGGGAACCTGCGCCTTCGCTATGCCGTCGCTGCCGTATATCGTGATCATCTTACTTTTGTTTTAAGGTCGTTTTAATGCTGTTCAATCGTCATTTAAATCGTCGGGTTCGGCTCCCGAAAAGTGACGTAGAAGCGGCTCGCCTGCTTGCCTTCCCGCCAGAGGTAAGTGAGCGGCTCGTAGTCGCTCGCCTCCTTGTAGAAAACGCGAAGGGTCATGTCCAAATCGGGAAACTCGATGTCGAGCCACCCGTCGTTGCCCTGCTTCAACAGGGTGATGAAGGCCTTGTATTGAGCCAGCCATTTCTCCCGGGTGTCGGCATAGAGGGCGAAACAGAGCTTCACGTCCCGGGCCTGATTCTTCACGTCGAGCGCGGCCGAGTACTTCTCGCCGTCCTCCTCGCGTATATCCACGGCCACATGGGTTTTCGTCTTGGCCGGCGACAGGATCGCCTTCAAGTTGTTGCGGTCGCCCCGCCTTTTCTCGGCCAGAAACACGCCGTACTCCTTCCAGATGTCCGTACCGTTGACGAGCGCTTTCCCGCCCAATATCGCATCCATTGCCATATCTCGTTGATTTTAACAGGTTGTCGTCATTTCATCTTCAAGCCGTCGCGTACAATTTTTTTTATTTCGTCCTTAATCTCGCCCAAATGCTTGGCGCTGGCGCCGGTGTTCTCCTCGATACGCCGCAGGTGGTCCACGGCTGCGCCCATCTGCTCGCTCACGTCCTGCATTCGCTCGTCGATGCTGGCCCAGTGCATCTGGCCGGAGACAAAGAGCCCTTCGAGCTTAGTGCCCTGTTCTTGGCTCATGGCGGCGAACCCGCCCGGTTTCCCGCTCTGTGTCGTTCCGCCGTCGTCCCCGGTATAGCCGGTAGCCTCCGATATGCTGTCGCGGATATGGAGGCCTTTTTTCACAAGTTCCTCCCACTGTTTGTTCAAGTCCTCGATTTCCTCGTCGGTCAGCTCTCCATTGGACATGGCCCTTCCGAAGGTGGCGTACCAATCCTCCATATCCGTTTTGAGCCATTCGTCCAGCTTGGTCTTCAACAGGGCGCGCATCAGATACTCGCTCATGTCGTCGGAAAAATCCTCCCAGTCCGACGACATGTCCATCAGCATGTCGATAAAGCTGTCATACACGCTGTCGAAGGAGACCTGCGTGATACTCTCGTAATAGGCCTGTTCCAATTCTTTCCGCTGCTCGGCGAAAGCGATATAGTCGTCCATATACCGGGCGGCATCCTTGTAGCCCGCATCGGCATAGTCCTTGATTTTCGCATAAAGGTCGGGCGCTTCCCGGGCGACCTTCGCCATCTCCTCGCTCGACAGGTTCCAGAAATCGGCGGCCTCGCCGATCGTCCTTCCGACTACCTCGCTGATACGCTGCCATTCGTTACCGCTCATGGCATCGTCTATTTTTTTGTTGGAGGACTTTTTGCCGCCGATTCCCCAAAGCCCGTTGCTGTAAGCGGAGGCGCTCCGCCGCATTTGTTCCTGTGTATTAGCCTCCGTTTCGTTCAGACGGGCCATCTGCTTTTCATAGAGCTCCGTGGCTTGTTGGCCGGAAGTACCCTTTATCTCCTCGGTCAACGACTCGATGGCGGCTATCAGAGCTTCGTTCGTCAAGCTCAGGCGCTCCATGTCTTCTTCCAAACGGGGGGTCGCTGTCCCCGTTCCCCACCAGTTTGCCCAACCCCCCGAACGATAGAGCGTCGAGGATATTGGCCGCTCCTTTCAACAGGGACTCGCCGATTTGCTGAAAAAGCTCCAACGAAAAGATATTGTCGATAATGCCGCTGACGGCGCCGAGCACGGTGTCTATCAACCCCGCGACGATACCCCCGATACCCTCCGTCGCCAATTCGTCCAAGATGGAGAGTATGGCGGAGATGATGGAGCCGGCCAACCCCGAATTGCCCAATCCTTCCGCAAGGGTTTGGGTGACGCTGCTGTCCCCGAAGATTTTCTCGAATCCTTCCGCGAGGGAGCCGCCGAGTTTTTCGGTCAGCTTCCCGCCGTTAAACAGCTTGTCGAGTTGCATGAAGCCTTGCCCTATGCCTTTCAGGTTCCCCGACGAAAGGTTTCTCAGCCCCGATTCTAGGTTGCGGAACATGCCGGCTGCCTGTTCCGAGGACTCCCGGAGGCTGGTAGTGGTGCTCTGCACCTGCGTCCCGAACATCTGCACGTCCCGCGATGCCTTGTCCAGATTCTTCGCGGCCTCTCCCACGTAGAGCTCGGCCGCCTCTATGCTGCGGGCATCACCGCTTCCTTCCGCTTCTTTCAGCGTTTGCTTGGCACGGGCCAGCTCTTCGGTCGCCTCGATTTCCCGCTGCTGCGCGGCCATGTAGCCCCGCATGGCGTTTTGATAAGAGACGAGGTCGTCGTTGATTTGCCGGAAAATCTCCCCGTTCCACATCGTCTCCGACTGTTGCAGGCTGGAAATCAAGCCATACAGGGCTTCCATTTCGTCGACGTCGGCGGAGGTTTGGAACTCCGGGCTTCGGGCGATCGTTTTCAGCCGGTCGATGGTCGGCTGCACCTGTTCGCGGAACATCACCCCGAAATTGCCGAATACGTTTCCCCAGTCGATTTGCTGCCGGATCGCCGACAGTTCCAGCCGGTTGACGGCCGAGTCCCGCTCTTTTTCGAGCGAGAGCCGTTCGCCTTCCGATTGTGCCCGTCGTATTTTCTCGGCATACTCCTCGGCGATGGCCAGTTTCTGCTGCTGATAGGAGCCGTACTCTTTTAGGTAGTCGCGCATGGCAACAGCCTCTTCCCGGTAAACCGCCGTGCGCTCTTTTTCTCGTGTATCTTCGGCAAGGGTATTAGCGCGGTCGATTTCGGTCTGTTGCTCCCCGGTCAGCCCGGCGGCGTTGGTGCCGGTGATGCCCGCCTTTCGGTTCAGCTCGGCCAGTTCCCGCACCTTCTTTTCGATCTCGGCTTTCTGCCGGGCATAGTCGGCGTCTATCCGAGCCAGTTTCTTCTGCGTGCCTTCCTCCTGCAAGTCGAGCCAATCCTGCTGGTTCTGTTGTTCCAGAGCCAGCAACTCGTCATTCAGTTTCTGTCGGGCCTGTTTCCGCTTTTCCTCCTCTGTCTTGGCGGTGTCGTCATCAGTCTCGATGGTCCGGTAATCGGAGAGTCCCGCTTCCTTGAAGATTCTGGTTGCCTCTTTCTGGAACCATTCGACCTCATTCAGGTAATGTTGTTTTTTTATTTTCCTCCTCTTGCAGGGCTTTGTTAAAGGCTGTCTCTGCCGGATCGCTTCCATATTGGCCGATGTTGTCCCCGCCAAAAAACATGTTGAGCTTTCCGCCGGCGCCCCAGAACGGGCGGTACTCTTCCTTGCCCTTGCTGCGGATTTCGTTGGCCTTCTCGTCGGCTTCTATGGCTTTTTTAATATAGGACTGAGCCTTTGCCTGCATGAACAGGGACTCGACATAGGCATTCCCTTTTTGTATAAGCGTGTCATACCAATCGGTCAGGGACTTGTAAGTGCCGAACGTGTCGCCGTATTTCCTGTTCAACTCGTCGACCTTGTTCTTCTCCTGCTCTTTCGTGCCGATAAAGTCTCTCAACTCGCGGAGGGTGTTGTCCAGCTCGGCACGGGTGCGTATGGAAACGGCATGTCCTTCTTTCTCTACCTCGTTTTTCTCCTGCAGGGCTTTTTTCAAGGCGTCGACTCCGTCTTTGGCGCTGAACAGCCCTTTTACCCAGTCTACCAGTTCGTCGCCGTACATGACCAGCAGCATGATGCCTGTCGTCAGGGCGGTCTGCCACGAAAATAAAGAGGAAAGTATTTGTTTCCATACCGGCACGCCCTTTTCCCCGGATTTCACCAAGTTGTCGTATTCGACCCGCGCTCTTTTCACCTCGTCCGCGAAAATGGGCAGGTTGTTGGAGATGGCGAGGAAAAACATCTGGGGACCCATAGCCAGAGAGGGCATCTCCCGGGCGATCTGTTGGATACTCATGTGCAGGCCGTTGAATTGTTGCTTGGCGGCGGGCAGTTCCGGGGGGACTGTCTGTGTGGCTTCTGCGGTTGCACCCAGCTGCTTTAACCGGGATTCCAATTCGGCGATTTGCTTTTCGAGCGCTTCGATACCGGCCATGTTTTCACTCTGGTCGAGGTTCGGGGAGGCGTTTTGTCCGACCCTGCGCAATTCTTCCATTTGCTCCGTGAGTCCGGCTATGGCGGTACGCAACCTTTGGGCTTGACTGTCCATTTCCGACGATGCGGCGGTCGCCTTGCCTTTCATCTCGTCCACCTTGCGGCCGGCCTTGTCGAGAGCCCCCGACAGGCGGTCCTTCATCAATATCTCTACTTCTACCGGTTTCATTGCCATGTTATCTCTTCAAATTGCTTTGGAAAAATCCCACGATGTCGGCGGCCTCGTCCTCCGCGCTCTTCTCCTCCTGTTTCTTTCGGATATAGCGGGGCGCGTCTGCCAGCATCATAATCAAGGTCTGGAAGTTCACACCTTCCAGTATGTACTTTACCTTCCAGCCGGTGGCGTCGGCCACCTGCCAGACAAATCCGAAGGGGCTATGGGAAGGCTCGAATACCGTCTTTAACTCCCCTTGTCTCTTTGGCTCAGTCTCAGCTTCATCGGGTTCGTCCTCTCGGCTGATCTGATAATATTTGTAAAAGGGTCGGTGCCCAACAGGAACACGAAGCTGCGCATGGCGGCCGAGACATACTCGGTGTCTATCCAGTTGCGAACCAGCCATGCCGTTGCCCCGACCAGCAGCCGGCGGCTGATCCAGCCGCGACACAGCGTGTAGGCCACCATGCGGCTCACCTGTTTGCCGTGGGTCACCAAAAAGGCCATTTCCTCCTCCTTCGTAAACTTGTTCATCTGTTCCGCCGTCACCCCTAACGAGAGGTACACCCGGGCCAAGCGAATAAGCCCGCCCAGCCGGGGGCGGCGCATGACGACCCGCAGGCGCAGGGGTTTGCGGAACGGGAGGCGGATATCCTTCAAGGGGACGGACACGCCCCGGTCCAACAGGGCGGCCGCCCCCTCGCGCTGTATGAGGCGTGCGACTTTCTCGTCCATACGTTAATCCGATGGGGTGTCGTTGATTTCGTAAGGAGCGGTATCCGCTTCCTCCGGCTTGTTCACTTTCAGCTGGCACTCTATCTTGGAAACCTCGGTCAGCGTCAGCTTGCCTCCCAAGTTGGCCATAATGGTACCGTTGGGAATCTTCATGGTCTGACCTGAGACGAACTTGATTTCCCACGGGCCGCGAAGTTCCACCAAGTCGGTGGGAGCTTTCCAGCCGGTGTACGACCCGGTACTGCCTACCAACGTACCGCCCAGAACGGCCTGTATGTTTTCATAATCCAGTTGAATGAGATTGAACGTGGGAGCGATGGTTGCATTTTTGTTAGCCAGCGTCAGCACGGGGGCATCGGGCACCTGTTCGGCTTCAATATCGGTACTTTCGGCTTTTGTGCCGCCCCAATCCCAACTACCTTTTTTCGATGTAGCCGATTTCCTTTTGATTAAACTTTACGACGGCTATGCCGTAGATGAATTTCTTAGTTGTCATTCTTCAATTTGTTTTTGATGATTATCATTCCTAATATCGTTATCGCTATCCCGGCGACGAGCCCTGTGAAAAAGGTTTTAACGGGGTTCGAACGCTGTTTTAATTCCGCTTCGTACAGGTCGGCCATGCCTTCATAGCGCTCGCGCCATACCGAGGAGGATTTCTCGTAATACTCACACTGTCGCTGCAGACTGTCGCAAGAGGCATAGACCACGATGGTTCCGGGTTCCTTCCCCTTGCCGATGTCGAGACGGGCCTGTCCGCTCTTGGCATGAAACGACGAGCCCTCCGGCAGTTTAAGGAGGCTGTCCGTCGGTATCTCCATTCTCACCTCCGACATCGGTACCGTTTCCGTCCGTATCCGGCGAACTTCTCGCGCGAGGCTGTCCCGTTGCTCCGTCTCCACCGTCCGCACCTTTTCCCGCGCTGCCTCTCGTGAGGTCGCGCAGCTTGAAAATAACAGGGCAGTCAGCACGAAACTTGCAACTGTTAGCCGTCTCGATGGCTTTACGGAAGCGGGCCATCTCCCGCTTGGTCGAGCCAAGCTCCTTTTTCGCTTCCCGCAAATCTTCTCTGGTTTCACTCAGTTCCTTTTTTAAGGGTTCGACAATGTTCTCTATCAATATCCGGGTGGCCTGTTCAGTGTTGCCTATCCGGACTGTTTCGGCTTCCGCCTTCGCTTTCTCCGCTTCGGCATTCGCCTTGCGGACGGTCGCTTTCAGAGTCAGAAGTCCGACAACCGCCGCCAACAGGCCGCCGCCCAGTATCCAGTTAAGCATTTCACTGAACTCCATAATATACCTCTTATCGATTAATGCCTATGGACTTCAACCAAGCCCGCACGTCGAACGAGGGGCAGGCTTTCGCCGCCAGCTGGTTGTGGCCGACAATCTCCACGTCGGGGAAGTGACGATGAAAATCCTTCACGTAGGTTTCCATCGCTTTCCGCTGTGCGAGGGTGCGGGTGTCCACGGGGGTCTTGCCGTCGGCGGCCACACCGCCCACGTACACAATGTGCCGGGCTGTCGTGTTGTACCCTTTTGCTCCATTGGTAATCTCCCACGGATCCACCCGTGCGTCCTCGTTGTTGTCCACCAGCCTCTCCACACGGCCGTCGAGGTGTATCATATCGGTGTATCCTACCTGCTTCCAACCCCTCCCGACAGGGGGTGCGGAGGTGTGCCAGCGACGGATCTCGTCGGCCGTCACCTCACGCCCTTCGGGGGTGGCGGTGCAATGCAGTACCAGATATTTCAACTTTCCCATGACTTACTCAGCTTGATAGCCACTGGCCATAACGACACCCGCATCCGCTTTCTTGAACATACAGATGAAGTAATGGCGGAAATTGACTTTGTTACGTTGGTACTCGGGGTCGTTCTCGGCCGGACTCCAATACATCTTGGTAGAGCCGGTGGCCTTGAACACCCGCGGCGTATAGAACGCGAACGAACACTGGAATTCTCCGGTAGAGGCCGTGGCTCCCACAGCTTTCTTTTTGCCGGCAGTGGTATACAGCGGGTTATTGGCATACTCGTAAATGTCGAAGCCGTACATTCTGCCTACCTTGCCTTCACCCCGGTTGATATTGTACTGTTCCTTGAAATTCTGTTCGGTCTCGAGCAGGTCGTTCACGTGATCCGGGCAGAGAACCAGACGCCGATTGGTCGTGGGGACTTTCAACTTGTCGAGAGCCGCTTTCATTCGTATCACGTCGCTGATTGTCAATTTCAAACGCCCCGTCTTTTCATCCCGGCTTCCGGTCGTCGTCAAAACGGGAGTGGTCGCAGTGTCTTCATTCGCACACAGGGCATGGGCCGACTTGGCGAATTTACTGTCGTTTATCGCGTTGGCATGGCTTTCTTTCACCCGTGCGATCTTGTCGTAGCTCAGTGCATACAGCTCATCGTCGGTAATCGGGGTTACTTTCGTCTGGAACTTGTCGAGGCTGATGGAGATGTCTCCGTCTTTCAATTCCTGCAAGGTAATGGGATAAGTCGTGTTGTTGATCAGCACGTCTGGGTCGACACCGACATCGACGAGATGGATTACATCGTTATTCACTACCGACGAGCTGTCGGGCACGCCATCGAGCCATGTGCCTTCAAGGCCGGCCCGCAACGACTTGACCAGTTCGCCCGTCCAGATTTCCGTTAATACGCCTTCGCGGAGCGTACCGGCGGGAAGAGCTCCTCCGATTACGCCGGAAACGATATTCATTCCTATGGCGCCGGTCAGCGGAGAGAGTCCGACAGCCGCGCCCAGCAAAGCTCCTGTAACTGCGTTGAACAGGAGCGAAAAAAGAATCGTTACGATTTTGCTCATTGTTATTTCGTTTTTAAGGTTGATACTCAAATTTCGCACTCCATGCCATACTCGGCTCTGTATAGGCGTCTGTATTCGTCAGGCTGCTCTTTTCTCAGTTCCAACAGCTTGTCGGCAGGTACTTCGCTAAGTTTCGCATATTTTCCCGGATCTTCCACTTTTCCCGTGCCTTGATGGCCGAGAACAGTCGAGAGCTTCACATGCGGCGACATGGCCGAGAATATCGACGACAGTTTTTCCGCACCGATCTCTTTGCCGAGGTTGACAAACTCCTCTTTCTTGTCCGCGGAGATTCGTTTCTCACCGATGGCCGTATTTACAAGGGCCGTGATACTGGCGAGGGTCAGCTCATCTTTTTCCCGTTTGAGTCGCACATTCTCCTCCTGGGCTGCATGGAGTTCGCCGAGTTTTTCGGTGATTTCGGCCTCGGTCGCCGTTTCCGGCAGCCCTAACTGCAAGGCTAATTTTTTTTGTTCCATTTGTTCCTGTTTTATAGGGTTAGTATTCAAGATGGGCAGCGGGCATTCGCCGTCCTTGCCCAATGTTATTTGTTTTCCGTCTTTTTTGAGCACGAGGGCATCGTCGTTGGCCCCGATGTCCACGACCGATACCTCGAACAGTTTGCTTTTGACGATGGTCGGGCTGGTCTGTCCCACGACCAGGTATTCGCTGTCCTCGCTCATCTCTATGATGTCGAGCCCGGCGCTGACCATTTTCAGGCTCCCGAATTCGAATTGGCGCTTGCAGCGTTTGCTCAGTTCGGTCACCTCGTCAAAGACCAGCTCTCCGGTCACTTCGTCGTTTTCTATCCGTATGTCCTTTACGTAGCCTATGACACTTCCCCGCTCGTGCATATACAGCAGCACGGGGTTGCGCATATACTGCTCCACGTCCATACCGGCCGTCAATACCCGGGTGCCATAGCTGTTCAGGCTGTCGTTCGATATACGCACTCTTTTTCCCATTGAAATCTGTTTTTTGATTGTGATTGTGACTTTTTGATTGCGATTGTGACGCAATATTACAGGCTAAATATCTCATCTCCAAAAATGTATGAAACGGTTGCATACTTCTGTGAAACCATTTCACAGAAGTTTGGAAACGCGGCGAAAACCGACCAATTTTGCTCATGCAACACGGTTGCAAACAGCCGTTTCAATTCTATATTCCATAAGACGATATGACAAAGGCCGAAACCGAAAAGAAAAAATCATTGGCGCGGACGCTGTATATGGCCGGACTCGGGCAGAACGAGATCGCCGACAAGGTCGACGTCTCCCGCGTGACCGTATCCAAGTGGTGCAACACCGAGGGCTGGAAAGAGGCGCGCGCCGCCAAGAATGTAACCCGTCCCGAACTGGTCAACAAACTGCTGCTCACCATCGACACGCTCATCACGCAGGTCAACGAGTCGGAAGACCCGGCGCTCATCGCCGGACTGGGAGACAAACTGGCCAAACTGTCGGCAGTCATCGAGAAGCTCGACAAGAAAGCCAACGTGGTCGATGCCATCGAGGTGTTCATGGCTTTTTCCAGGTGGATCGAGTACCGATCGACCATCGACTCCGAGGTGACCCCCGAACTCATCAAGGCCATCAATAAGTATCAGGACCTGTACATCACCGAGCAGATGGGTATTAAATAGGGAGGAAAAAGCCTATGGCTACGCAAACGGAAAAGAAACTGGCATATGAACAGTGGAAAGAGCTCTGCAAAAGGGTACAGTCCATCACGGACACCTCCGTCATGGCTCACGAGACACTTGCCGAACGGGACAGGCGCAAGCAGCGTCTGCTGAACAACTATGCCGCTTTCTGCGAGTACTACTTTCCACACTACCTCACGCTGCGTGACAAGACCACCGGAGAGGTGATCCGTACCGTGCACAATGCTCCCTTTCACAACGCGGCAGCCGTCAAGGTCAGAAACACCCCCGATTTGAAGGCGGTATTCCAATGGCCGCGCGGCCACGCAAAATCGACCCATTTCGACATCTTTATACCGATCTGGCTCATGTTCCAGCCCAAACGTCTCATCAATTTCATGGTGGTGGTCGGCAAGTCCGAGGACAGTGCCGTTAGGCTTCTGGGAGACATACAGGCCGAGCTCGAACACAACCAACGCCTTATCGCCGACTTCGGGAAACAGCGGGGCAACGCCTCCTGGCAGGAGGGGGAATTCAAAGCCGCCAACGGGGTCAAATTCCTGGCCTGCGGACGGGGGCAGTCTCCCCGTGGTCTGCGTGACCGGGAAAGCCGCCCGGATTATATCGTCATCGACGACCTCGACGACGATGAGCTCTGCCGTAACGAGAAGCGGGTGAACGACCTCACCGCCTGGGTGAAAGAGGCGCTCTTCGGAGCCCTCGACGTGGGGCGGGGCCGGTTTATCATGGTAGGCAACCTCATATCCAAAACCTCCGTTCTGGCGAACATCGCCAGGACAAAGGGAGTACATGTGTCCGTCATCAAGGCCGTCGATACAAACGGGGAACCGGTATGGAAGGAGAAGTGGACCAAAGGGGAGGCTCTGGCTTATCGGGATTTCGTGGGGTACCGGGCATGGGAAAAGGAAATGATGCACAACCCGATAGTCGATGGTTCTATCTTCCGGCACGAGTGGATTCGGTTCAAACGGCTGCCCAAGCTCTCCAAATATGAAATGCTGGTATGCTATACCGACCCTTCTTTCAAATCGACCACCTCCAACGACTACAAGGCATGCCGCCTGTGGGGGAAAATCGGGACGGAACTGCACCTCGTCGACTGCTTCGTGCGGCAGGCGACGGTAAGCGAAATGGTCCGCTGGCTGTACGACCTCTACGAGCGTACGCGGGACGAGGTCTCTGTCCAATTCTTCATGGAGGCCAACTTCATGCAGGACATCATTCTGGACGAGTTTTCGGCCGAGGGAAACCTGCGGGGATACCAGTTGCCCATCATGCCCGACAAACGCAAAAAGCCCGAGAAGTTGCAGCGCATCGAGGCGGTAAGCCCGCTTTGGGAACGCGGCTTTGTCTGGTACAACGAACGGCTCAAAGATACGCCCGACATGCAGGTGGGAATTGACCAGACCTTGTCGCTCGAGCGTGGAAGCCGCATACACGACGATGCCCCCGATGCCGACGAGGGGGCGATATGGATGCTGCAACGCAACACCCGGCAAGAGAGTTTTCAACCGGTGTTCGGCAAGAGGCCGACCGCCAAAAATATATGGTAATATGATTGAATGGATTAAACGCGTCATCTTCGCCCGAAAGTACAAACGGGCCGTCAAAAAGGCGAAAGAACTGGCAGAGCTGACAGGCCTGCGCTATTTCGTGATTTACCTTAACGGGAGCTTGAAGGTAGTACCTAAAAAGACCGTCAAGGAATTGGTTCAAAAACATCGTTTTCGCAAGGGGGTGACCGTCGGGGACATTGAGAAACGGGCATTGTTCATCACCAAATAGACGGAAAGGAGGCAGAGATGTTTGTCACGGAAGAGGATTACAGAGTGGTTATAGGCGAGACAGCTCTCAAAGTCATTTCGCAGGTCAGCGAGGAAAACCGCACCAATGCGGAAGCCGAGGCCCGGGAAGAGATAGCCGGGTATCTGCGACCCAAGTACGACTGCGAGGCGGTATTCAATGCCGAAGACGACGACCGCAACCGGCTCATCGTCATGTACACCTGCGATATCGCCCTGTACCACATGAGCGCCTCCATGCCCCAGAAGATGGGCAGCGAGATACGGGAGGAACGCTACAAGCGCGCCATCAAGTGGCTGGAAGGTGTACGGGCCGGGGGAATCATTCCCGACCTGCCGCTGGTCGTAGATAGCGAAGGAACACCCACCGGTGACACTTTCGCATACAGTTCACAACCCAAACTCAGACATAACTGGTAACCACTATGGATATTAAAGGTTTTTTCAGCGGACTTTTCCCGCACCGGCCCGACGACATGCTGCACACGCCTTACGGGGATTTCAATCTGGCGAAGAAAGACGACAAGCGACGGTTCCAAAAAATAGTCATCGATCTCCATCGCACTACCGATGCGCTTACCCGCAAGGACATCAGGGACTGGCGGAACGCCTGGCAGATGGCTATCAACATCGACAGCCCGAACCGGCAACGGCTGTACGACATCTACCGTGACGTGTCGGTCGATTTGCATCTGTCGGGGTGTGTCAAGCAACGCGAAGGGTTCGTCATGGCGAGGAGCTTCAAAATCGTGGATGCGAAAGGCGATGAGAATGAAGAGGCGTTGCACTATTTCAATCAGGAGTGGTTCAAACAGCTGCTGCTTTATGCCCTCGATGCCAATTATTGGGGACATTCGCTCATCGAGCTGGGCGATCCGGTCACCGACAAAGACGGGTATATCTGTTACGACGGGGTATGGCTCGTTCCCCGCAAACATGTCGTTCCCGAATATGGGAGGATTGTCGCGGACCTCGGCCAGGACTGGCGCTCGGGTATCGACTACCGGCAGCCGCCGTTTACCGACTGGCTCATCGAGGCAGGCCGGCCCGATGACCTCGGCCTCTACCTGAAAGCGGCCACGCAGACTATTCCCAAAAAGAACATGCTCGCCTTTTGGGACACTTTCGGGGAGATTTTCGGCATGCCCATGCGTATTGCGCGGACCACCTCCCGGGACAAAGAGGAGATCGGCCGGCTCGACCGCATGTTGCGGGAAGCGGGGGCGAGCCTCTCGATGGTGGCCGGGCAGGATACGGAAATCGAGTTCGTGGAGAGTGGCAAGGGAGATGCCTATAACGTATATGACAAACGTATCGACCGAGCCAACTCCGAGCTCTCCAAGCTCATCATCGGACAGACCATGACCATCGAGGACGGCAGCAGCCTCTCGCAGTCGAAGACCCATTTGGAGATTTTCCAGAACCTCGTGGAGAGTGATTGCGACAAACTCCGCGACATCGTGAACAACCAGCTTATCCCCCGTATGATTCGGCACGGATTCCCCCTCAAAGGGCTGCGCTTCGACTGGGACTATTCGGCCGACTATACACCCGAGCAGCAGGTGGCCTACGAGACGATGATAGCCGACCGTTACGAGGTCGACCCGGAATACTTCGCCGAAAAATATAACATGCCGGTAGGACAGAGGCGGAACGCCCCGACGATAACCCCGGACGACGAGGGCAGTGACGGAGACGACGATGGGAATGGTGGCGATAACGACACCCGAAAGAACGCGCGCCCGACCGGTTTTCGACTGAGCCCCTCTGATTACGAGGGGCTGCACCACCGTTACCTTTCCCTGATGGGAGACGGCTTGACCGCTGGTTTCGGAAGATAGCGTCGACGCGGAGCTTCGCAAAAGGATAGAGCGGAGCTTCGAGGGCATGATGTCGGCGTTATACCGGGAAACGGGGGCCTCGTTACGCATCGGCATACTGGCAGAGCCGGAGGCGCAGGAGTTTATCGAAGCTCACGCCGGGGCTCTCGATTCCTCTTTTCAGAAAGTGGAGATGTCCGACCTCATGCGCCGGCGGTTGCAACGGTCCGACTACATCTTCTCCGGCATGAAGGCTTTCCACGAGATGAACGAGGCGTTCCCGTCGCTCATCGACGAGAACGGAAATCGAAAGTCGTTCGAACGGTTTTTGAACGATGTCCGGAAGATCGACAAGACCTATAACTCCAACTACCTTCGGGCCGAGTACAATTTCGTACAGGCATCGGCCGAGATGGCCGGCAAATGGGAAAGGTTCATGCAGGACGGTGACCGATACTACCTCCAATACCGCACGGCTCGCGACGGCCGGGTGCGCCCGGAACACGCCGCCCTTCATGGAGTGACCCTGCCGATAACGGATACCTTCTGGGAGGAGTTCTATCCGCCCAACGGGTGGGGATGCCGCTGTTCCGTAGTCCAGGTGCGGAAATCCAAGTATCCGGCCACTCCGCACGACGAGGCGATGGCGCTCGGCGAACAAGCCTTGCAGCGAGACACGAAGGGAATGTTCCGCTTCAACCCGGGCAAGGAAGGAAAAGCCGTTCCCGATTACAACCCCTATACCGTCAGCCGCTGCCGGGATTGCGATATTGCCAAAGGAAAGTTCAGTCTGGCGAAAAAGGTGTTTATTCCCGACAACGAGCTGTGCCAGGCATGCCAATTTATCCAGAATATGATTAATAAGGAAAAGACAGCAAAACTGACAAAAGAAGAACGTCGGGAAATAAAAGCGGCTGTTGAAGAATGGACAGACATTCATTTACCTGAAGTAGAGTTACGAACAGGGAAAGCAAAGCGTCTTTATATCAAAAATACGAATATTAATGAAGATGTCATTCTTAACAAAGGTTTCTTTTCTGAGACTTTCGCTAAGAATTTTTACAACAAAAAACTTGCTGAAACTATGCAGTTAGCCACAAGAATAGGGGAATGGTTCCCATTGGCTGAATTTGTGAGGGTAGAAAAAGGGATCCACCACAATTTTAATTTTAAAGTATTTATTGCCAATGTGGAAGGAGTCTATGTGGAATGCAAGGTAAAAATGACAAGTGAGAATATCTTATATACAATGCGCATAATAAAATGAGGATTGAAAATCCCCCCGAAGTCTGCGCCACAAAGGCCGACGTGTGAGTGGCTCATTCAATCCTCATCGCAAATATATGACAAATTTTCAAAATCGATTCATTTTGAATCGATTTTTTTATCTCATGGATTTAATCGCCACACATCGATATATCTCGATGTTCTCCACGATATCCTCGTGGTTGTGGTTCGTGTCGCTCTCGACCAGGTCGAACTCCTTGAAGGCCTCACCCTCCATACAGCAGAGTGCGGCGTGTATCTCGTCCAGCAGGTCGAACACCTCTAAGCCCTCTTCCTGAAATTGGCTGCCGTCGCTCGTGCCGCCTTTCCAGTCCGTCACCACGTGCAACGCCACCTCCGGCTCGGCTCGATACTCCAAGCCGTTTACTATCGCATTCCATTTGATGGGCCGGAACTCGATAAACACGGCCGGACGCTCCCAGTTCTCCTCCTGCTCGATAAACTCCACGTTATGGTTCCACAAATCGATGTGCTTGATCGCACCGCCGCCGACCTCTTTCAGACGGTCGCACAGCATTCGGTAAAGTTCTTTTCTCATTTCCTCTCTATTGAAAAATCAACATTGAAATATTCATTTAAATTCTCCTCGATGATTTCGCGCACGATGCGCTCCACCTCCGGCCCCGCACCGAGGAATCGACGACGCGGTATGCGAATCGTTGTTCCGGCTCGTTTGAGGGCCATAAAACGCCAGAAATCGGCCTCTGTGGAGAGTTGTTGCGTCCGTTTATCATTTCGACGCTCCCCGTTCTTTTTTCGTCCGAAACTGCCGGTTGCCTCGTAGTATTTATACCAGAAAAATCGCTTCATCTTGGCCGTCACCACGATTTCGCCCCCGTCGTTGTGTATGGAAGCATACGGCAGATCGGTGAAAAACGTGATGCTGTTCTCGGTCGTCCGGCTTCGCACACTCCTCCGCAAATTGCCCGTATCGATTAGAAGTGTACCGCCCGGGCGGTTCGGGCTTTTCCGTCTCGCCCACGCCTCGCTGAAAAACGCCTGTCGCTCGAAATTACGGTCGAACTCATCGCCGAGCTCCACCTGTATGTCCCGAAGTATCCGCTTGATTATTTTGCCGGCCTCTTCATTCATAGTCCTCGTCCTTAAAGAGCAAAAGCTGACGGGTCTCCTCGTCAGCTATGTGATTCTTTTCCTTCGCATCGGCATTGAGTATGTTGTAGAAGGTCCGTTCGGTAATGCCATAAACCGGATATATGTACCGTCGCCATATCTCCCGGTTCGGGACTCCCGACTTGACGTAACGGTCATATATCCTGTTTATATCTTCCACACGTTTCTTGTAACTTACTCCGCGCCGTTTTGCCATATGGTTTTATTCTGTCTTTTGGGGTTTGTACGGACGCACATCGAGCGTCATGTCGCAACTCACCATTACCCGGCCGCTCCCCTCACACTGGGGGCAGGGACCCGTTTTCCGAAATAACCGCCCGGAATAGATTTCTCCCGTGCCGTGGCATGCCCGGCAAATAGCGATTTTCGGGGCCTTCCTCACTTTCTGTATCATACCGCCTCTTCTCTTTTGGGTTCCACATAGAACGTCTCGTCCTGCACCACTTGTATGCCGCACTTGGCCATCATCTCGATCATCGATTTGCCAGCGCCAAGAGGGCCTTCGTCGGTCGTCACCATTGCCTCCCGGTCGGCAAGCATTTTGTCTTTGGCCAATTCCTCGGTCAGGCGCACATATCCCGGCAGGAACTCTTTGGTCAGTTGTAACGCACTGGCCCAGGTAAAGCCTTTGAGGGTTTTCAATTTAGGGGTGCCGGTGCGGAAGCCTATAACGCCGTGAGCCATTTCGAGGCTCTTTTTCTTGGCGAACAGTTCGGTCTGGTTTTCTATGGCATAAGCCTGCAAGGTGTTGAATGCCTTCTCCTTCTCGCCTTCCAGTTCGGCCAACTTATTTGCATACCTCTCTCGGATCTTCGCGCACTGCAACTCGATGTCCGCTATAATTTTCATACTCTGTGCATCAGCCTTCGCATAGATGGCGAAAGCCTCGTCGGCAGACTCTCTGGTCACGCCGGAAATAATCACTTTCTTTTCTCTCTTTGCCATAAATTCATTGGTTTAATGGTTTGTTAATCACTGATAATATTGTTGCTTTCTAAAAGGGTCTTGAACGCTTTGTCCCGTGCGGCCTTGGTCTCATACACTCCGTAAGTTTTCCACCCTCCGTTGTACTTTGTGCTGACTTTGATTTTCGGCATCGGATAGTCGGCTTTTCGGATAATAATGAAGCCGGCCGCTTTCACCTTGTTCTGGTCGTTCAGGGTCATGCATCGTCCTCCTCGTAATTCTGCATTTCGGCCTCTTGGCAGACCAATGCCGCCTCGTACTGCTCGTATGTCCATTCGTTGATGTCGCTGAAAAACTCCTCCCGCTCTTCGGCCGACAGCCATGTCGCCGCTTCGAGGAGTTGGATTTTAATCCTGTCAAGGATTTTTCGTGCTTCTGTTTTCATATCCGTTAGTTTTTAGGAGCGTGGGGGTCTATGATTACATAGACGGCCCTGCCCGGTTGTTTCACTTCGTGTTCTTGTCTCTTTTCCGTTTCCTTCACTTTCAGCCCTCCCTTCCGCTCGATGGAGCGCAGCTTTACGGCCAGTTGTTCCAGTTCTTCGGTGCCGAGCCGTCCGAAAGGCTTGCCGGCGATCCGGGGATTTAGGCAAAAGTCGTTGACTCTTGCCCAGTCCGTGGTGTCGATGCCGATTTTCTGCATGAGTTTCAGGCAGACACTTCTGCGGAAGCGCAGCTCCTCGCGCAGCTTCTTTCGCCATTCGTCCTGACCGGTCAGCCGTTCCAGCGCAGCGCAACATTCGTAATACTCCCGGCGGGTCATCTCGCGCAGGCTCTCGGTGCGGTTCCGTGTATATTGCCTTACGATCGATCTCTTAAATTCTTCCCGGTCGCCATAATAGGGCACTTTGCCGAACAGAGCGTAAAATCGGGCGAAATTCGTGACAGCCGAACGCAATGGCGCTTGCTCCTTTTGCTGAGGCGCATCTGAATTGGGCTTTGCCAAATTGATTACTTCCTGTGCCATATCACTTCTTTACTTTTTCCTCGACAGCAAGAATGGCCAGACTTATCATCATAAAATTTACAGCATTCTCGTCGTCATCAAGCAAACTTGTATCAGCAACAACCGGTTCTTCGATCATCACATTCCATACACTTTCCGTCTCTTCCGTTTTTTTCTTGCTTATCAAGAAGAGGTACGCATCGTATGCGGAACGGTCAAACTCAAATACTAACTTCACTTTTTGTTCTCCATTCATAATATCACTATTTTATAATTATTCAAACAACACTTTAATGCCGCACGAGGAGGCCACGTCGAGCTCGAGCTTGGCTCCCTTCGACAACTCCCAGCCTTGCAGCATATAGATATAATCACAACCGAGCAGCAGGGCGATGTCCGCCCGCATGTGCTCTCTCCAATGCGCCTCGTCCGGCAGTCCGTTCTTGAACGGGTTCACAGGTTCGTAGCCCTTCAAGCTCAAATAGCGTTCGGCTTGATCGAAAGCCTGACGCCTCTCTTCCAAGTCATAATGGGCTATCGCCCCGCTGATGTACACTTTCTTGTTCATTTTTTTCTATGGTTTTGTCGTTCGTAAAATTCATTCAATCGTTCTTCCAGTACCACCGTGTAGTTACACAGTTTGCAGCATCGTTCCTCTTCTTTTATCGGATATGGGTTATACCCGTATCCGATGAACTTCCTGCCGCAAATGCAGCAGATGTTTTCTTGCGTCTTTTCCATGATCATACTATTTCAAATTGTACTACAAAATCATATTCTCTCCGCAGACGGCGAACCTGTGCGATGTTGTCCGGCTCGCTGCCGTAGGGCAGGTAAACACAGCGTTCTCTCGTGTCGACTTTCACGCCCTTCTTCCGGAGCCTATACAGCAGGTTCTTCCGACGCATTCTCTTTTTGTCCATAATTACAAATTGTTACTTGTTCGTATAAGACCCTCTTCCCATACCACGTAGTAACTCCCAGCCTCGCCGATGGCGCGTCCCTGGCAATACGCCTTGTAGCCTACTACACGCACCTTCATGTCGCAGATATACTTCAGCTTCATTGCTCCACTGCCCATTGGCTGGCTCTTCTTCTCTTGACTAATCCAGATGAAGCTCTTTTTCGGAAAACTGTCCATCAACTCTTTGGCTTTTGAATAATCCCACGGGGCGACCTGGAAAGAGTCTATAATGACAAACTTAGGGCTTTTTGGTTTTTTCAGCCTTTCCACCAATTCGTCAAGGGTGCTTTCCGGCACTACACGAAAGCGCCCCTGTACCTCGTTCATCTTCAAGTAACCCATGCGTCGCTGGAAGCTCTGGTTCACACGCTCCTCATAGCTCATGTATAGTACCGGCCCGTACTTGCACAGCTCTTTGGCGAGCTGCATGACAAACGAGCTCTTACCGCTGGCGCTGGCTCCGCTGATGAACCACGAGGCGTTCTCGGCAGGGAATCCGAACGGTTTGCTCCATCTCTCGTTCCACGGTAGGGTTTTCCATTTCTTGGCCGCTATGTCACGCGGCGTCAAAGCCCGCTTCATTGCGCTGTCATTTTAAGTTTCTCGATCTCCGTGTACACTCTCCTCAGCCCGCCACGTGTCTTACGTACGATTTGTGCGATGTCCGTACCTTCCGGGGCATTGACCTTAGCCACAATCCGAGCCTGCGTCATCAAGAAGGCTTCACGCTCCTTGCCGTCGTCCGGGGTAACCTTGCTGTAACGGTCGCCGTAGCGACTCAGCATCTCGGTATAGCCCACTTTCTTACACTCGATCGAGCGGTTTATCTTTTCCTTCAAGCCGTCCGCTCCCATCATGTACCAAGCGCAACTTCGCTCGGTGGCGTTCCACAGGGCTTTCAGCTCCAAAAACGCCTCGTATTGCAAATCCCCGGCTTCGTCCAATATGATGAGCGGCTTGTCTATCGAACGCAGGTAATACACCAAATCATCGTACATGTCCGAGTAACGCCCCTTACTGTCCACGCCAAACTCGGTGGCGATTCTGCGCACCAGCTTCAATTTGGTTTTTACCTGCGAGCAATCGATATACACGGCATTCTTGTGGGTATGCACATAGTACCGGGCCGTGAAAGTCTTTCCAATGTTAGGCATATCACACAGAATAGACGAAATACTTGACTGCTGGGCAATCTCCAATTGCGAGGTGATATATTCGAAAGTGGCTGTCTTGGCAGCTTTCCACTCCATACCGCCTCGCAGGTTCACCCCCAAACGCCGGGCGATACTTATCCAGTTGGCATCACTCAATACTTTGTCGGTCTGCCCGTTTTTTACGGCACTGTACACCGAAGTGGTGATGCCGAGGGAGGCGGCGTGTTTCGCGTCGCTCGGATAGTTCTCACGGTTCGCGGATATCGCCTCCATGATCTTCTGTTTGTGAGCTTCTGTAATCATAATTCTAACGCTGTTTTAGTGGTGTTCTATAAATCTTCTAATGCTCTTTGTGTGTTACTTATGACTGGCTGCCATTCGTACTCTTCCGGTTCTTCATGACCCTCCGCCGAGGGGAGAATAAGGTTTTCGTCATCATCTGCATCATTGACCTGTGGCCGTACTTCCGCTTTGCCTACTTTTGTGATGGCGTTGTCACGTAGGTATTTTTTGAAGTGGGACACATATTTCTGTTGTTCGATGTAATTTGCCACATCTTCATCCGTCTGTTCAGCTATCACGCGGTTATAGGTTTTGATGGGCCGTACCTTGTCTATGTAGCGATCACCCTGGAACAGGTATATGTCCATAGGTTTCCCTTCCTCATCCGGCAGATAATAAGCCGTTACCTTGCTATTGTTCGGCTCCAACTCTTCCAACACCTCCGGGCCGCTTATCCACCAGTCCTCATGTGCCACGCGGACTGTCGAGTTGCGCCGTATGCTCGTCTCCACCTTTTCACCGATATAGCGGCTCAGAGTAAGGCTGTCGAATGGACGCAAGGTCGGGTTGATTTTTGCCACGAGCACCTCCCAGCGGGTCATACCGGGGTATTTCTTCTGGTTGGGGTGTGGGGAGTGGTTCCACTCCCGGTTGTCTGCTATATCATCGGCTACCAGTTCCTCGAATGTGTAATACTTCTTGTCCTCCCATGTGTGATTGCTGCTGTCGCTGATTTTCTTCTGATCCACACGGCGTGCCCCTTTATTGTACCAACGACCCACTCCTTCGTGGTTCTTATGGGCTATTGTAGTTTTGAACGATCCGTTCAGTGGCTCTGAATATTTCTCCTGCGAGTTTTGCGGGGCGCAGAAGTGTACAAACTTGAACACCTCGTCGGCTTTCAGAAATCCGTTCTTGTACTTGATCATCAAGTGCTGTTCCACTTCTATACCTGCCGGTATACCCCAGCCGTGCCGTGCGATAAGCCGGAACATATCGCGGAAACACTCCACTACCAATGCGTCGTCCTTTCCTCGTCCGTAGGCCATTCCGATACGGCACTGACTCACCACGTCGTAAGCGTAATAGGCATGCACATACTCGTTTCCCTTCATGCGGCGCGGTAAATCCACATCGTCCATCGTTATCTGGCTTAATGCCCATTCACCTCCATGACGGTGCATGTGCGGCATTTGCTCGTGCATGAACGTAGTATAACTGCGCAGGGAATGTTCTACCAGCAGCTTGTTGCTCGGCTTGTTTAAGATGTTGCGAATGGTGCTTTTACTAAGTTCCTTCGGGTTACCGTTCTTGTCGACAAAGTCATCTGGGTCGAATATCTCACCAGTCTCAAAATCCCATACCTCCAATTCGCCACATACGAACTGTATATACATCTCATGCACGTCGCTTCCGTAGGGCTGGTTAGGAAGCACCCTCAGACTCATCACGAGCCGTTCGTCTTTATACGTTGTCTTGCGTTTGTTCTGGTTACCGAACTTACCGCTGATAAGGCACTCGTAGCCGCATTGTTTGTACTCATTTACTTTCTTGCGGAAGCGGAGAGTACTGGCCGGAAGATCGTGTCCGAACTCCTCGCGTAACGTCTCGATAGTAGTGGCCATCATATCCCAGTTGTATTTCTCGCCCATCAGTCTGCGGTAGTCACGGCTGCGATTATATAGGCGAATGCAGGTATTCAATACCGAGGCGTTCACTGCGTACTTTTGGGCAAGTTCGTCTGAAGCCTTGTCGCTGTGCTGACGGGAGGCCCAGTCCATGAAATAGGTGACGGCAGCCTGGTCAAGCTCGTAGTTCGACAAGATCCAGCAGCGAAGCAGGACGGCGTTGCCGTAGGGGTGTTTCTCTTTGACTTGATCCAAATATGGGGTAGGCAGACTTTCGACAACGACCATGGCACAATTACCCTTTCCTCCTCCGCGTCTGGCCATCTTCAGCTTGTTACGTCTGGCAAGCTGACGACAATAATCCCCTGTCAGAATGCCATCCGCCTCAAGCTCGCGTACAGATATGCAAAGTTTGTTGTCGCAATACTCCATCACCCGCCTCCTTTATTTCAATGCCAATGCCCAGTTTTGGATATTTTTAATATTGCTTACCACCACATTCTCATAGTGGCGCACCTTCTCGCCTTTGTGGAATACATCGCAGCCTCCGTTCTCGAAGGAGAACTCCAGTATCGTATTGTTCGGCAAATACTGGCGCATGTAACCGTCGGCATCGAACAGGCACTCTATTTCGGGTATCTCCACCATGACAATGCCACCGCGTTCCATCGCCAGCTTGCGGATTTTCCTTGCAAGCTCAGTATCGCCGCGCTTGCTGTCGAAACGGATGGCGTTAAACACCGTGCGCTCCGTTACACCTAATGCCTTCATGATAAACATGCGGTCTTCCTTCGTAATGTGGATGTACTTCTTCATTTTATCTCACTTTTAATGGTTGGTATTCTTGTTTTTAGTACCTTTAAAGCCAAATTTTTAAAAATGAACATATATGGTACCATTAGTATTGCTTACAGTCGACATTGTTCCCCTCGACCAAACAATGGGCGAAGAAGAGCTTCGCGAACTATCTGTTCCCTGTCTAAATCACCTGAAGGAGTTAAAGGGTAGCTTTGACCGCAACGACAACATACAGCTCTGCATCCGTCAGTACGCACAAGAAGATGGACACTGCAAACTGACCGCTCGGCTGGTAATGACGATATCCGTTGGCGCTCAACGCGCACAGCATCTTTGTCGGGTACTTGATTCGTACAGGCAGCTATTCCAGTACGAACTACCCAATTGCATTGTAAACGCTCACTCTGAAATTCTGAAATTTCAGTAGCTGAAAATCTTTTGTTGCTCATATCTTTATGCTTTAACTGTTAATCGTCTTGTGGGGCATGGGGAATCGAACCCCAACGCAAAAACCATTGCCCCGTGTGTCTTTCCACACCGTCCGCCCGTCTCTTGACGCCTTCCGGGCTGTCACGCTCGGTTTTTTATTATCCGGCGACATTCTCGTCTTTACCGATAAAGTCAAGGAACATGATAAACTTGCCGCGTAAATCCCGGATCAATTCCAGTTCTAAAATATGGGCAAGCTGGGTAGTAGCACCGGTAGTATTTAATCGCAATTTTTCGCCAAGCAGGGTATTGGTAATGTTATTCACTTTATTTACCAAATATGACCGGATATCTTCAAGGCTTCCTGAGTTTACCACGGCTTTCAACTTGCGATACTCGGAAAGTTCGAGTTGTACTTTATACATATCTTCCGCATGATCCATAAAAAATGACTCATAATCCTCATTCATAATTCGCGTATAGTTGTCGGCCTCTTCCAATAGGCCATCGATACGGCTTTTTACTCGTTCTGCCACAAATTCCTGCTTTTTTCTCATCGTTTCTTGATTTTCCATCATCTCACTTGTTAATAATCGGTTTCGGTTCATATTCTTTAATCTCTGACACTCGTTAATTTCAAGTCAATTTTGTATATTTGAACGCCCGTTCTTCATTGAACGTGCTGCAAAGTTAAACAAGTTTTCTCGTCTATGCAAGAAAATAAACAAGAAAAATCGCCTATAAAGCAGAGGATCTTGCTTTTTTTGGCAAAAAAAGCGGTTACCCAATACGAATTCTATAAGAATACTGGGATAACAAGAGGTGTATTAGGTCAAAATAATGGTATAAGCGAGGAAAATATATCGAGATTTCTTGCCTATTATCCTGAGGTAAATATAGAATGGCTAATGACAGGTCGAGGAGAGATGCTCGCTGATGACCAAGCCGCACACACCAGACATAAATCAATCGATGCCGACAAACATCCTGTAGCCTCTCTTGCAACAGAACCAGGCAAAGGTATTCCTCTCATACCCATTGAGGCAATGGCTGGCGCACTCACCGGCGAACAATCCGTTCTTGAATATGAATGCGAGCGTTACGTCGTGCCTATGTTCAAGGGAGCTGATTTCTTGATTCCTGTAAAAGGATCAAGCATGTATCCCAAATATAGCTCCGGAGATATTGTGGCATGTCAGTGCGTGCCAATGTCGGACTTGTTTTTCCAATGGAATAAAGTATATGTCATTGATACCAATCAAGGGGCACTCATCAAGCGCATCAAACCTGGAAGCGATGAAAAGCATGTACTAATTGTTTCCGACAATGAGAAATATGATCCTTTCGAGTTACCAATATCCTCTATATACGCCGTTGCACTCGTTATTGGTGTTATTAGACTTGAATAATTTAGTTAATAATATGGAAGTTCTTATTTTCTTCATTGTTATCATCATAATATAGGTATGCTCAAAGGAGAAATAGGACGCTTGAAAGAACAAATACGGCAAATGAAAATCGAAAAAGGAAAAGTTGCATCGGATGCATCCATTTCCGAAATTGCAGATGTAGGATAGAAAACTATTTCAAAATAACATGAAGATAAATTGGAACATGAAAACATTTTTATTGCTGGTCATACCTGCATTGTTAATATCTTGTGACTATAAACAAAACAGTCAGCAAAAAGCCGAAGCCGTAGTTGTTAAATTCATCAATGACAATTTGGAAAACAACGACAGTTATGAAAGTATAATATTTGATAGCCTTGCCCAAGCGAAAATACCATACGAAATACTCCCGACTGGCCGTTATTATCTATCTAAAATGGAAGAACATACAATTGCAGCAAAAGAAAAATTAGAATGGGCTAAAAAGTGGGGAGAAGTAACGGATGTGAGCAAAGACTTAAAGCAAGTTGAAGTTCACACCAAATTAGTTAAAGCTTATGGTGATTCCATTACCATAGCAAAAGCACACTATAAGCAAGACACTACATTACTTGAGCTTCCACACAAATTTAGGTACTATGATGAAAGAAAAAAACGACATGTCATAGAGTATAATCGTTTTATACTTGACAAGGATTTAACTAAAATCATCGGTATCATAATAATGGATAACAAAGGAAAGCTCATTTATTATGGTCGGGCTCAATAATCCCGCACTCATACTCAAGCGTTCCTTAATCCTACTCCCGGAATCCCCGTTACATTCGTTCCCCTCCCTGTGGTGTCCTCTCCCATTACACCATAAGAGTTGTCGGTATTCCCGATTTTACAGGCTTCCCGGGGAGGTAAGGTGGCAAAAAAGGTGGTTTTAAGGGTGGGGGTATCGGTGCAAAAATCGGGGTCGAAATTAAAATTATGGTATTTATACCTCTCTCCTGTGCGTATCCTCAAAACCCACTTTTGTCACGCCAAATATAAAAAAGTGTCACGCCAAACTGTCACACCAAGTGTCACTCCTTTCCCAAAATCGACCATTTTAAGCACAAAAAAGGGAGGCACGACAACCTCCCATAAAAATACCAGCAAAATGCCGTTCATATTGCGTTCTAAACCCGTTGAAACATTATTCCTTAGAATGGCCGCCGGAGCCGCCCGAAATAAGCGTAGATTGCTTTATTATAGCCCGTTTCGTACATACCGTACCGTTCCCGGAAAGCCCTGCGTGAAGTAGATAATTCTTCGTTGCACCCACCTGTTCAGCCGTCAGCACCGTATATACCGCCGAAATGCTACTGAAATACCAGTCTTTCCGCTTCGTTCCGTCTATTCCGTGCGTCAAATGCACATGTATAACCTTTGCCATATTATTACCATTTTTGCCTGTAAATATACCATATAATTATTATATAGAATATATTTGATATTTAATTTATCAAAAACAAGACACAAAAAAAGCAGCACAAATCGCTGCCACTCCCTTACTTTACCCGACCTCAACTCCATGTAAACCTCATGTAAGCCGAAAGTATCTGTACCGCCAACCAAACGAGCCACAACAGCCCCTCCACGTAAACATCAATTAAACCCACGTAAACATTTCGTTTTGTACGCCTTAATGCCGTTGACATGCGCAACCCTTTGACCTACAAATCTTTTCTCTTTTTTTTCTATCTCCACTCATATACATTTCGTTCTGTGCCCGGTACAGGGATTGTGGAAAGCTGAAATTTTCAAGGACGGGATAAATGCCGACAGGAACGGGAACGATTACAAAATAGAGGAACAAAATATCGTGTCTGGGAAAAAATTGAAAGTAACGATGGCTCCGGGTGGAGGTTGGTCTGCCATAATTTCCCGAATCAATTGAATGATTTTAATTATTTAATATTAATCCTTAAAAATAAGATTTATCATGAAAAAGGTAAAATTACTGATTTCGTCATTGAGTCTTGTTGCAATGAATGTATTTGCGACAGACGTGTATGTTACGGTTTCCGGAGCAGGAAATGGTAGTGGTAGTGATTGGGCTAATGCAAAAAACGACTTGGGAGAAGTTCTCTATAATGCTTCTGCCGGGACGACGGTTCATGTCGGAGCCGGAGTTTATAAACCGACAGTAGATTACAAGGGTAATTCTACCGCACCCAATATAGAGAAGCGGTTTAAGTTGTCAGGCGGTGTTACGGTTTTAGGTGGTTATCCATCTACCGGTGGAGCGGAACGGAATGTACAAGAAAATGAGACTATATTAGATGGTGCTATTAATGATACCGATACGGTCTATACGATTGCTTATGGTTTATTGGGTGAGCAGGATATCGTAGTTGATGGCTTTATTTTCCGTCACGCTACGGGGCGGATGTCGGGACCTGATAACGATTATATGGGCGATTTTTCTGGCGGTGCCGGGGCGATAGTTGTTTTGGGTGGTACTCCGATTCCCGATGCAACTTCTCCTGCTGGAAGTGGATTAACACTTATAAATTGTGTATTTGATGGATTCAAAGCAAAATGGGGTGGTGCTATTAAGTTGCAGAAACCCGATCAGTCAGCAAATCCCAAATTAACTTTGACTAGTTGCTCGTTCTTTAATAATATAAGTGGCCAGAACGGGGGAGGAGTCCTCACCTATAATTGGGACGTAGATGTAGAAAATAGTACTTTCGAGGGAAATTTTGGAGGTAGTGGAGGTGCGATAGCATGTTTTGGAAGTATGATAGTCAATGCAACAGAAAGTACATTTAAAGGAAATTCATGTAGTAGTAATGGGGCTGGTATATTATGTTATGCAGAAGAACAAGATGCCGGAAGTGAAATGACTGTTAGGAATTGTGATTTTATAGAGAACGATGGTTGGGACGGAGTCGGCGTTTATTCGAATAAATCATCGAACTGTGTAGTAGAAGGTTGTACATTCGATAAAAATACAGGAGGTGGAGCTGGAGCCGTTCGTTTAGATGGTACGTTTACAATTACCGACTGTGTTTTTAACGGCAATGAAATTAACGCTCATCCCGGAGGTTGGTTCGATGGAAGCGTAGGGGCTATAAGTAATTGTATATATACGAATAATAAAAGTGCAGCCGGGCAGAATGGAGTTATTTTTAAAGTTCAAATGGGTGAAGAAATAAATGTAACCAATTGCTATGCTACGGGAAATTCTGGAAAATCTATCGCCGGTATAGGTTGGGGATCGAGCGGTTTAATGAAAAATGTTTCCATTGTAAATAATACAGGCACAGCGATTGCTTTTCAGGGAGCAGCTTATACGTGTCAAAATATGACGATTAGTGGTAATTCCTCTCCGACGAATGGCGGTATTATTGATGGTAGTTGGGAAGGGGCTTCATCTATCAGTATCTATGACTGTACGATTGTAGGTAATTCTTCGGCTGATGGACAGAATGCCATGTATATATCGGGAGGAACTGCGACAATAGATTTTGATAATTGTATTTACGTGGAAAATGGAGATAAAGATGCTGATTATGGTACTGTTTTTGGTTCTTTTGTGCGTAACTATTGTATTTGGGACGATACTCGATATGGTGAAGGCCGGTTCTATCCGTTGGATAGTCCATTCACAGTTGGTACTTATTTAGCTCCTATTGCAGAAGTGGATGGGCAGTATGTCCATTTATTAACGGGTGAAAATAATCCTGCCGTAGGAAACGGATCTCCGAATTCTTCCAATACAGAAGACCAAACAGGAAGAATGCGCCCAGCATCCCCATCAATAGGAGCTGTTGAATATAGAGACGGGTCGGGTATCGATGCTGTGGAACAAACTCAGTTGAATGTGTATCCATCGGTGACTACTGGACAGTTGGTCGTAACGAATCCTTTTGCCGGAACAAGTACGCTTTGTGTTTATTCTATTGATGGATCATTGGTAAAAAGGATAAATTTAGGTATCGGAGATAATTTGTTGAACTTCTCTGATTTGGGAAATGGAACTTATCTTGTATCACTTCATAATGGGGCGACTGTGGTAACATCGCGTATAGTTAAGAGATAAGTTCGTTTTTGTAACCTGTGTCATTGAGTGAAAGTGTCTCTGTGACACAGGTTTTGTATTTTATGTAATTGTTTAATTATGAATAAATTGAAATTTATTGTAGTCGGCTTTTTTGTCGGGCTTTCGTTGTTTTTATCACAAGTTAATTCGGCTGGGCTAACATACAATTATCCGTTATATCCTTATTCGAAAGATTTGTCTCAGACATTGACTTTTAAAGTCATGTTACGTTGTGCTCTTCCTGATCAAATATCCAATTTGGATATGTCTTTGGTTGCTAATTATTTAAGGCAAATAGATTGTATTACAAGAGGAATTCCCAAGATCGTCGTGTTAGGAGGTTTCCAGCAGAATGGACATGATCATACTTATCCGTGGTGGGCTCCGGTAGATGATAGTTTTACAGCTCCGGGTCGTAGGAAAGGGAAAGAAGCTTTGATATGGTTGATGGAAGAGGCTAAAAAATATAATACGACTTGTACTTTCCATGTGAACCCGTTTGATGCATATATGGATTCAGAAAAATGGAATTTTTATGAAGAAAATGACTTGTTGTGCAGAAATACAGACGGTTCTTTGGTAAAGGGTGATATTTGGTGGGATCGCCAAAGCTATTTTGTCAATATGGTAAATGAATGGAATGCTGGGGTGACAAAGCAACGTATAGATGCATTTTTAAATGAATTACCTTTGGTTAAAGAAACCGGAGTTTTATATTTCGATAATTTGACTCAATATCCGGCCAGTCCTAAACATCGGGTGACTCGTGCCGACCAGATAACTGCAATAAAAAAAGCTGCTGAATATTTAAAGGAACAGTATAATATACAGTTGATAGGAGAGTACGCAGATGTGAATTTGTATGGGTTTGATTGTTTAGGTGTAACGTGGGATTGGAATGCCTCTTTAAATATCGATCAGATGGAGGTTCCAGCATATGTAGCTTGTGGAGGACGTAATATATGTCACGATGATTTATTAGGTGCTACTAATGATATCAGTAAACGGAGATTACAAGTTTTTGGTTCGAGTATCCAGTTAGAGGATATTCAATTTCAACAAGATGTTTCGAAAGTGGTAAGGGAGTTTACACATCATACTTTGCCCTATTTTTATATGAATCGTTTATTGAGACAAAATTTAAGCACAAATGGATATGAAATGACTCTTTCTCTCTCGGATAGTGTGGATAGCAGATGGGAAGGTGATAATGTTCATAGACTATATCGGGATAGAAAACTCATGAAAGAAAATTATGATGTGTTTATTCCGGTATATTGGGTAAATCATCTTGAAATTATGGCGTATTCATATCAAGGAAGACGGGGTAAGTGGAGTTTGCCGAGAGAATGGAAAGGTATAGAGTCTGTTGATATATATGAGTTTAATTCTTCTTATTATGACCTTGAATTAAAAGATTCGAATATTGCAATTACAGATAATCAAATCGATTTGAATCTTGAAGCTGGAGTGGCCCAAATATTGGTCCCTGCTGGAACCGATGTTCATGACGGAACGATTTATGATAATCCGGCTTCTGGAGAGATCGATTTTTTAGGGGAAGATTATGAGACACAGGGGGATTGGAAAGACAAGTATGGCAGCCTTGGTTATGATGTATTCGGAGCGTCGAAAGTGTTGTCAGATGGTATTCAATTGGGATATATAGGTGATAATCTCGATGTGTATAATACAAATAGTTCTCGTCGGATAGCATTACAGACTCCTGAGGAAGATGGGAAAAGAATAGAGGCGGTACGGACATCGAAGTTACATCAGATAATCGATGTGCAAACGGCTGAAAAAAGAATGCTTTCGTTGTATATTGCCGATTATAAAGACAGAAATTGCCAAATGGTAGTTGATGTTATCGATGCCGTGACAAAGCGAATATTGCATTCAAAATTAATCAATTCGTTTCAGTCGGGAATATATCTGAGATATAATGTAAAGGGACATTTACAGTTCCGGTTTACTCGTTTCTTTTATGATGGATACGGAAATCCCGATTATCCGGTATGTAGTGCAGTATTTATAGATGAAGAAGGGGTATCAGGTAAAGAGAATATTCGTTGGAAGGAGGATAATCTGAGGTGTTATCCTTCTGTATTTCGAGATGATTTGACAATCGAGGCTGATGTTTTTACTTCTCCAAAAGTACATATCCAGATACATTCGATAGCAGGGAATTTATTATATGATAAGGTATTTGACGTTTCTGATAACCGAGTGCGGGTTTGTTTGGATAAAGGCGAATTGGGAAGTCAAAATGGAGTTTGCATTGTATCTCTTGTAACAGATAGGTCGGTTTTAAGGAAAAAGGTCGTATGTAGATAATCCTGTTTTTGGGGAATGAATTAGATGTAGAATTATGCCAATTTTATAAATGATTAATTATTAAAATAAAAAAGATGAAATCTGTAAAAATATTATTGTTGTCTTTACTGTTGTTATCACCCTTATCGATGTACCCGATTGGGCTAGATTACCAGTATCCGCTTTATCCATATAAGAGAGATTTATCTCAAACTTTGACGTTTAAAATCATGTTACGATGTGCTTTGGAAAATGATCATCATAATTTGGATTTGGGGGCGGTCGCTAAATATTTGCAACAGATAGACTGCATTTCTCGTGGTCTACCCAAAGTTGTGATATTGGGTGGTTTTCAACAGGGAGGCCATGATCATACTTATCCATGGTGGATGCCAATTGATTCTACTTTGTACGCGCCTGGCGGATTAAAGGGGAAGGATGCTTTATTATGGCTGATGAATGAAGCGAAGAAATATAATACAAATTGTACTTTCCATGTAAATCCATTTGACGCTTATATGGATTCGCCTATGTGGGATATGTATGTGAAGAAAGATTTGTTATGTCGAAATGCCGATGGATCTTTGGTGAAAGGCGATGTTTGGTGGAATCGTCAGAGCTATTTCGTCAATATGGTAAATGAATGGAATGCTGGGGTGACTAAGCAACGGATCGATGCTTTTATAGAACAAGTTCCTTTGGTTAAAGAAACCGGAGTACTATATTTCGATAATGAGACACAGTATCCACCTAGTTTATATCATTATGTGACAAAAGAAGATCAGATATCGGCTATAAAGAAGGCTGCGGAGTATTTGAAAACCGAATATGGTATTCAGTTAATCGGTGAATATGCCGATACCAATCTTTATGGAGTGTGTTCGTTGGGTGTTACATGGGATTGGTGGGCTTCGTTGAATATTAATCAAATGGAAGTCGCTCCTTATATTGCATGTGGTGGTAGAGACGGTACTCATGACGAGTTGTATGGGGGACAGATAGATTTAACAAAACGAAGATTTCAAGTTTTTGGGGCGAGTGTGCAACTAGAAGATACTCAATTTCAGCGTGATCCATTCAAGGTTGCGAGAGAACTTTCACATCACACATATGTTTATTTTTATCTGAATCGATTGTTGAGATTAAAGTATGAGACTAGGGACACATTGGGGATAACATTGACTTTATCCGATAATGTTGTTAGTAAATGGGATAATGACAATGTTCATCGTTTATATAGAGATGGATATTTGATGAAAGAAGGGCATGATGTATTTGTCCCTGTATTTTGGGTAAATCATCTCGAAATAATGGCTTATTCGGTGAAAGGAAGAACGGGGATATGGCATTTCCCGAGAGAATGGACCGGAATAGAAAAGGTCGATATTTATACGTTCAATGAGGATTTTACGGGGCTAAGATTATTGGAACAAGGTAGAAAGATAAATAAAAATCAAATTTACCTGTCGCAAGAACCAGATAGAGCTCAGATCATAGTTCCTGCTGGAACTGATATGACAGATAGATCGACTATTTATTCTAATCCGCCGTCGGGAACAGCGACGTTTATTTGTAAAGATGTTGAAACTCATGGCAATTGGAAGAGGAAGTATGGGAAAAAGGGATATGATATATTCGGCCATTCTTCAAAATTACCTAAAACTTGTATGCTGTCCTATATAGGTGATTCTCTTAAAGTGTTGGATAACAATAGTACTCGACCTGTCTCTTTGCAGAAAGTAGAAGGAAAAGGACGGATTGAAGCAGTTAGGACCTCGGTTCTTCATCAATTGATCGATGTTACTGTGGAGGAAAATACAAAAGTGTCGTTATATTTTGCAGATTATAAGGAAAAAAATTGTCAGGAAGTGGTTGATGTGATAGATGTCAATACAAAAAGAATGTTAGCATCTTATCTTCTTAATAATTTTGAAGAGGGAGTTTATCTATCATTTGGTGTGTCGGGAAATGTTCAATTCCGGATTACTCGTTTCTTTTATGACCATTATGGAAATCCTGATTATCCAGTGTGCAGTGCTATCTTTTTCGATAAAGAATGAATGTTATGAAATCGGTTTGTGTTTATTTGTTTCCCTTGTTGGTTTTAACTTGTTATTCGCAAGAGAGAAGTAATGTTGGAGAATATAATATATTGGATTATGGATCAAAGAAGGATTCTTCGTTTCTTAGTAGTGAAGCTATTAATCAGGCAATAACAGATTGCTCTGCTAATGGAGGTGGACGTGTAGTGATTCCTGCTGGGAAATATAAATCGGGCACTATTTTAATGAAAGATTATGTTGAGTTGTATTTTGAACCGGGCTCTTATTTGTATGCCAGTATAGATCCGAAAGATATTTGTCGTCAGCCTCAACCGGAGTATCGTTCAGAAAAAGAATAAGGTGGGTGTATGTTTCGATTTTGATACAGATAAAAAAGATGTATTGATGAAAGATGTTAAACAATATAGTATTGATAAAAATATAGATATAGAAGAATGATATGTAGTTTATGTATTAAATTGTAATAAGATGATTAGATTTTGAAAATGATGAAGAAGATATTGCTTTTTGGGGTAAGTATTCTATTCTGTATGGTAGAATTTTATTCATTCTCACAAGATAACGCTCAAAATTGGGCTAATTTTAAGCATTATGCAGAGCAAAATAAGCTTTTGAAAGCAACTGTTATTGTTCCTAAACGAGTGGTATTTATAGGAAATTCTATAACGGAAGGCTGGGTGAATCAACATCCTGACTTTTTTAAACAGAATGGATATGTGGGTCGAGGCATAGGAGGACAAACATCTTATCAAATGTTGTTACGTTTCCGTGAAGATGTAATAAATCTTTTACCGGAAGTTGTCGTTATTAATGCTGCAACTAATGATATTGCCGAGAATGCAGGGGCTTACAACGAAGACTATTCTTTTGGGAATATTATTTCTATGGTAGAATTGGCTCGAGCTAATGGGATAAAAGTAATTCTTACTACGACTTTACCTAGTTCGAGTTTTAGCTGGAATCCGTCTATCAAAGATGCCACTCAAAAAATAACAGCGTTAAATAAGCGCGTGGCTACATATGCGAAAGATAGGCAGATACCTTTTGTAGATTATTATTCTAATATGGTTTGTATTTCCAATGGAGATCAGTTATCTAAATACACGAATGATGGAGTGCATCCTAATTCACAAGGATATGATGTGATGGAATCTTTAATAAAACCAGTCATAGATAAAGTTTTAAATTAAATCCTGATTTGATAAGAATAACGCAAGATTAGTAAATGAGGGTTACCATTTATATATTAGACATCAAAGGCCGTATGTTATAGCATAAGTGCTTGATTAATAGTTGTAAAAAAGGGATTAGCATTTTGCTAATCCCTTACTTTTTGTTGTCCGGGAAGGATTCGAACCCTCACAGGCGGAACCAGAATCCGAAGTGCTACCATTACACCACCGGACAAATTTGTTTTGCGAGTGCAAAATTGCGAATTTATTTTGGGACGGCCATTGCGAACCTTGAATTTTTTTATTCGGTTTAATCTTTTTTTACATATCTATCCTTTCAATGGCAATGCCGATTCTATGACGGCGTATGATTTTTTCATGAGGTCTTCTATATCATGCCCTTTATTTTCTTGGGGATAGATGGGGGGGTGGATCGTTAAAATGATTTTTCCGGGTTTAAAATTGTAGGTTGTACGGGGCATAACGGCAAATGCTCCATCAATAGTGAGCGGTGCGACCGGTAAGGAAAATTCAACGGCGAGTTGATATGCTCCTCGTTTGAATGGTCTCATGGCTCCTGTCCAAGTGCGTGCTCCTTCGGGGAATACGACAAGCGACATACCATTTTGTAATGTCGTTTCGGCTTTTTGCAGGGTTTCTTTTAGTCGGCCCGGAGTACTGTTATCGACGAATATGTGGCCGGCAGCAGCACAAGCGCTGCCTACAAAGGGTATATTGCGCAGGCTTTTTTTCATCATCCATTTGAAATTGTGGTTTAAGTATCCGTAGATGAGAAATATATCATAGGCTCCTTGGTGGTTTGATACGAATACATAAGATGTGTTTTTATCGATGTTTTCTCGGCCTCTAACTTCTATTCTGACAAGAGAGAGAATGCAGAATAGTCGGGACCAAGTGTGTGCCGGGTAATATCCCCAAAAGTTTCCATTGCCCAACCGGCATCCGATAAGGGTCGTCAATGCTGTGAGAATGGTAAGTATCAACAGTATGGGCATGGCTATGAGCCATTGATATAGGAATGTGATAGTGCGTATCATTGTTCGATGCTATTTTCGTCGTTTACGGGACAAAGGTAATGAATTTGCAGTAAATCGCATTATTTGCAGGCGCTTTTGATGTGGGAATATAGAAAAGGCGACTCAATAAGCCGCCTTTTCTATATTCCTAAACGTTGCAGTTTATTTGGTTTTTGCTTCGACATCTGGGGCAATGAGCTTGTACCCTTTTCCATGAATATTGATAATTTCAATTGATGGATCGTCTTTGAGATGTTTACGAAGTTTGGTAATGTAAACGTCCATGCTACGAGCGTTAAAGTAATTATCGTCTATCCAAATAGTTTTGAGAGCGAAGTTTCGCTCCAAAATTTCATTGACGTGAGCACAGAGCAGACTGAGCAATTCGGACTCTTTGGTGGTGAGTTTAGTACTCTTATCGTCGATTGCCAATACTTGTTTCTGGGTATCGAATGTAAACCGTCCGATCTTGTACATCGTAACTTCTTTTCCTTTTTTACCTTTTACACGACGTAAAATAGCTTCGATACGGAATACCAATTCTTCCATACTGAATGGTTTGGTAATGTAGTCGTCTGCTCCGATTTTGAATCCTTCGAGAATATCTTCTTTCAAAGATTTCGCTGTCAAGAATATGATGGGAACTTCTCCGTTTACCGTACGGATTTCTTGTGCAAGCGTGAATCCGTCTTTTTTAGGCATCATCACGTCGAGTACGCACAAATCGTATTTACCTTTCAGGAATGCTTTGTATCCGCTTTCTCCATCGGAGAAGAGATCAGCCGCATAACCTTTGGCTTGCAAATACTCTCTTAATAACATGCCAAGATTTTCATCATCTTCGCATAATAGAATACGCAATCTTTCTTCCATAATCATTTGTTTTTTATTAGTGGTAGTGTTATTATAAATGTCGACCCTTGATTTATTTCGCTTTCTACTCGAATATCGCCTTTGAGGTCGGTAATGATTTTATGGACGTAAGCGAGGCCCAGTCCGAATCCTTTGACGTCATGGCGATTTCCCGTAGATACGCGATAAAATTTGTCGAATATTTTTTTCAAATCTTCCCGTTTGATACCGATTCCGTTATCTCGAATCGATATTTCTACCTTATCTCCAACGGTTCTTGTACGTATGAAAAGAGATAAAGGTTCTTCTTCCCGTCGATATTTTACGGCATTGTCAAGGAGGTTGAAGATAACATTCGTAAAATGCATTTCATCGACCGAGACAATAGCATCTTCTGCTTCGAGGTCGGCATCGATTACACCGCCGTATTTTTCGACTTTGAGTTTGAATGTGCTCATGACTCCTGCAACGAGGTCGTTGACATCGACGTTGTGTAGTTTCATCAACGTCTTTTGTCTGTCGAACATCGACATTTGCAGGACTTTTTCTACCTGAAATCTCAATCGCTTGGTTTCGTCATTAATGACACCCGATATGTGCTGGAACATGGCCGGACTTTTAGCAACAGAAGGATCATTAAGCATTTGGGCCGCTAATGATATGGTAGATATGGGTGTTTTGAATTCGTGTGTCATGTTGTTGATAAAATCGTTTTTCATCTCGGTGAGTTTCTTTTGCCGAAATGCCGTGATGATGGTAAACAAGAAGGTTACCAACAGAATGAACGTGAAGGCAAACGAGGGTATCATGAATTTTACCGAACTCGATATATAATCTCTTTTGGTCGGGAAATAGACTTTCAAGTAGTTTATTTTTGCCGGTGGATCATTGGGAAATATTGCTTGTGTGAATAAATTCCCTTCGATTTTGGGATCATATTGATTGGAGCTATATATGATTTTTTCGTTTTTATTGTAAATGGCAAATTGGAACGGAAGGTTCAATCCGTTATTTTCAAATTCTGATTTCAGATAGCTTTCCAATTTTTTGATGTCGATACGTTCCATGACAGGACGGTTACTTGCCTTACTCAGCATATTGAGTATGACTTCGTTCAACAAGCCTTTTTGGTAAAGGTATTGTCCTTTACGGGCTTCCTGCATATTTCGATATGTGCTGATGAGCGTATTATGTTCCTTTTGTCGTGGAGCAGCAGGGGTGATAATCGTACTGGTTTGTTCGCGAAAGGAAAAACTTGCAACCGTTCCATCGGGAGATACGATAGAAAATTGGTGGTGAGTGGAAGCTATGTCTTGTTTGTCTTGCTTTTGCTCATAAGAGGAGAGCATTTTCTTTTCTTCCTCTTCCAGATATTCGTCTAAATAGCGTTGAGTCTCGTCTAGTTCGAGGCTTGTCGATACAGCGTATAGGCTCCTTTTCACGGCTTCGGTAAATTGCTCGTTTCTCATTTTTATCATATTCTCCATGTACATGATTTGTACATAAAGCAATCCGATAAACGTGAGTGCCATAATTACAGCCAGTAGCCAAATTGTCGACTTTTTCATTTTGTTTGCCTCTTTATTTTTTTCTGTTTAACTTGTCGTGGTGTTTAAATGATTTGTTTTTACATCATTTGTACAAATTTATTATATAAACACCGATTCCACTATTTTTGTTTTATTTTATGAAAACCTATTTAGAAGGTTGGGTTTAACACTTACCGGCAAATTTAACAAATAAATGTTTATTTGCAAAAAAAGCCATTGGTTTTTCCAATGGCTTTTTAATTATTTAACAAAATCGCGGTCACTCGTCTGTCTGTTCGGCCTCGTAAGCTTTAAGTAGTTTTTCTTGAACGTCAGATGGAACGAGCTCATAAGATGCAAATTTCATAGAGAAAGATGAGCGCCCTCCGGTAATCGAACTGAGAGCTGTTGAATAGGAAGACATTTCCTTTAAAGGTACTTTTGCCGTGATTTTTTCAAATCCTTTTTCACTGGACATGCCCATAATAATGGCGCGTCGTCCTTGCAGATCGCTCATGACATCGCCCATGACATCGGCTGGGGTAAGAACTTCGACATCATATATAGGTTCGAGAATTTTCGGTCCTGCGTTTTTAAATGCCTCGCTGAATGCATTACGTCCAGCTAATCGGAAAGATATTTCATTAGAGTCTACCGGGTGCATTTTCCCGTCATAGATACAAACTCTGACATCGCGGGCGTAAGAACCAGTGAGCGGCCCTTGTTCCATACGATCCATCAATCCTTTGACAATAGCAGGAATAAACCGAGCGTCGATAGCACCTCCAACAATACAGTTACAAACCACCAACTTTCCTCCCCATTCAAGATCTATCGTTTGGGTATCGCGTACATTCATACGGAATTCTTGGTTGTTGAATTTGTAAGTGTCGGGTGCTGGCATTCCGTCATAATAGGGCTCTACGATGAGATGTACTTCTCCAAATTGTCCGGCTCCACCCGATTGTTTTTTGTGACGATAATCCGCCCGAGACGCTTTAGTAATTGTTTCCCGATAGGGTATGCGAGGCTCTATGAATTCAACGGCAAGTTTGTCGTTATTCTCAATACGCCATTTTAAAGTGCGTAAGTGAAATTCTCCTTGTCCCGAAACAATCGTTTGTTTCAATTCTTTGGATTGTTCTATTTGCCACGTCGGGTCTTCTTCATGCATACGAGTGAGAATCTCACTTAATTTTTCGGCGTCGGATTCATTGACCGGTTTTATTGCTCGTTGATATTTGGGAGCTGGGTATTTGATAAAATCGAAATGATAATCGCACCCTTTTGCGTTGAGTGTATTACCAGTGCGCACATCTTTTAGTTTTACCGATGCTCCTATGTCTCCTGCTACAAGTTCTTCTACCGGAGTACGAATTTGCCCGCAAACACAGAATAATTGAGCCAAACGTTCGCGTCCGTCGCCTCGATCCACATTAATCAAATCGTCTCCTTGATGTACGGTTCCAGACATTACTTTGAAATAGGATACTTCTCCGATATGGGGCTCGACCGTGGTTTTAAAGCAGTATATACTTGTAGGCCCATTGGCATCTGGAGCGATTTTTTCTCCGGCTGTATTTTCGGGTTTGGGCATTTCGGAGACAAAGGGGACTACGTTGCCGAGGAATTCCATCATACGTCGTACTCCCATATCGCGTAATGCGCTTACACAGAATACAGGGTATATGCTGCGTGTGATGAGACCTTTGCGGATACCTTCCCGCATTTCATCTTCGGTGAGAGAACCTTGCTCGAAGAATTTTTCCATAAGGGTCTCATCGTTTTCAGCAGCGGCTTCAACTAATTTTTGGTTTAATTCCCGGGCTTTTTCCATTTCGCTTTCGGGAATTTCGGATATGGTGGGTGTACCGCCTTCGGGCGACCAGCTATACATTTTCATGAGTAGGACGTCGATCATGGCATTGAACGACGGACCGCAACTAAGCGGATATTGCACTTGTACAATTCGGTTACCGAATGTTTCGTGCATTTGGTTGATTACATTGTCGTAATCTGCCTTTTCACCATCAAGTTGGTTCATGGCAAAAAGAATAGGCTTGTTCAGATTTTCGGCAGTACGGAAGATGTTTTGAGTTCCTACTTCGACTCCATATTGAGAGTCGATGACAATTACTCCCGTGTCTGTTACGTTAAGGGCTGTTATAGCGCTTCCTACAAAGTCGTCTGCTCCCGGACAGTCTATAACATTGAGCTTTTTACCTAAAAATTCGGCATAAAAAACTGTGGAAAAGACGGAATATCCATACTCTTTTTCCACAGGAAAATAGTCCGGGACGGTGTTTTTCCCTTCGACGGTTCCGCGACGTTTTATTACACCACACTCGTAGAGCATAGCTTCTGCGAGGGTGGTCTTGCCTGAACCTTTGCTGCCCAATAGAGCAATGTTTTTGATTTCGTGAGATTGATAGACTTTCATGATATTAAAGTTTTAATAAAACAAAAACGCTTGGTTACGTTTTAACAAAGCGTTCGCAAATTATGAATTATATTTTTAAAAAGCAATGGTAAGAACTATGTTACAAAACATTGTTTATGAATCGAAGTTTTGTATTTTTGTCGAGTAATGGCTGGGCTTTATATTCATATACCGTTTTGTGCAAGCCGCTGTGTTTATTGCGACTTCTTTTCCTCGACCGATTTTTCGTTCAAGCGTGGCTATATAGATGCCGTTTGTCGGGAACTTGAATTGAGAATACATGAGCTAAGGGACGAACCTGTTTTTACGGTGTATCTTGGAGGGGGGACTCCGTCCAGTTTATCGCCGTCGGAACGAGCTCGTTTGTTTCGAACTCTTTCCACAGTTGTCGATTGGTCGGTTTGTAAGGAGGTTACTCTTGAAGTGAATCCCGATGATGTGACACCTCTTTTTATAAGTCAATTAAAGGATACTCCGGTTAACCGGCTAAGTATGGGAATACAGAGTTTCGACGATTCGGATCTTGTTTTTCTACGTCGGCGTCATACGGCTCATGCGGCGATGGAGGCAGTCGATAATTGCCTTTGTGCCGGATATGAAAATATCAGTATAGACCTCATATATGGTTTGCCGGGACAGACCGTAGAACGTTGGACGAACAATTTGAGACAAGCCGTAACCTTGAATGTTCCGCATATTTCAGCATATAATTTAATTTATGAGGAAGGTACGGCGTTGTGGAGAATGAGGGAAAAAGGACTGGTGAAAGAGTGTGAGGAAGAAGAATCCTTACAGATGTTCGAGACACTTATCGATGTGTTGGGTTTTTCTGGATATGAGCATTACGAGATTTCCAATTTCGCCCGCTCTGGGCGTTATGCACTTCATAATACATCTTATTGGAAAGGTGTACCGTATCTGGGTTTAGGTGCGGCGGCTCATAGCTACGATGGGAAGAGCAGGCGTATCAATCCTTCCTCATTGTCGGAATATATGGAGGCTTTGCAAACGGGACATGTTGCGTATATGGAAGAGAAAGAGACGGTCGATAGTTTATATAATGAATGTATACTCACATCGCTTCGCACCTGTTGGGGATTGAATCTGAAAAAACTCGAAGACGACTTTGGGGCTGAGCGCATGCGATATTGCTTGGAACAAGCTCTGCCTCATATCCGTGCAGGGCGACTCGTAGTGACCGACAATATTATGCGCATAACTCGTAAGGGCCTTTTTACTTCCGATGATGTTATGAGCGATTTATTTTGGGTGGATTGAATCTCGAAGATTTTTTAATCTTTCCATTTATCCTTGAATTTGTGGACTCGTTTTTCTGTCCCCCCCAAAGTGTATCGCAAGATGGAATAGGGGGATTATAGTTTCAATTTATAACCTAAGGAGATAAACGTATTGAGCTGTTGGGGTGTCTTACTCATGAGATGTTCTTCTCGAACTTTGCATTCGATGGAATTTTTTTTGTCTATTCGATATTCTACCCCTGCATCATACCATATTCTATCCAATTCTCCTGACTGTTTACCATTCAGAAAAAGAAATATATCGGTATGGATAAACGGAGTCCATCGGGTGTCGGGTATGGTGTAACTGAGAAGTATTTTGTTTCGCCATTTGTTCGATGGTTTGGCCGTCCCTATGGTATAGGTGGACTCAAATCGGGAATTCAGCGATAGGGAGAATCGGTGTACAGGATAGGAAAAAGTGGCTCCCAGTTGATAACGATGACGATTCTTATAAATATTCGGGGCTGTCTGTTGATTCATATAGTAGTACAGCGCATTTAATTTGAGGTATTTCGGGACGGCAGTATAGGAGACGACCGCAATGGGCATGTATCGTTCGTAATATTTACCAAGTGTCCATACGTTTTGCTGTATTTGCAGATTTATCCGATTTATTTGTTTGGATACCGTAAAATTCCACAACGTGCCTATTTCACTGCTGTATTCTTTTGCGTTTGTCGGGAAAGTAAAGAGAGAAAGTGAGATAATGAAGACGGATAGAATTTTGTAATGAAAACGATTCATATTTATTCGTGGTGATAGGGTTCGTTATTGAGAATAGTCATAGCCCGATAGAGTTGTTCGGTGAAGATGAGGCGAATCATCTGGTGGGAAAAGGTCATCTTTGAAAGAGAAATTTTTTCTTGTGCCGCATTGTATATGCGTTGGGAAAAACCATAAGGGCCGCCAATGACAAATATCAAGCGTTTGGCAACGTTTGACATTTTCTTTTCCAAATAGGAGGCGAACTGCGTGGAGGTAAATTCTTTTCCATGTTCATCGAGCAGGACAATGTAGTCGCCGGGCAGGAAACTTTTCAAGATGAAATCGGCTTCTCGCTCTTTTTGTTGGTCGGTACTCAGGCTTTTGGTGTTGCGGAGTTCGGGAATGACAGCGATTTCGAACGGCACATAGTGGGCCAATCGTTTGCTGTATTCTTCGATTCCTTGTATAAAATAAGATTCGACTGTTTTCCCGACAACCAATAGCACTATCTTCATGAAGAATTTAAATTTGTTGCAAAATTAATATAAACAAAGAGTAAAATCAAACTTGTTCGAACGTTTGCATCGTGTTGTTTTTATAATGTGGAAATTGGTTATCCTCGGTATAGTCAAATTTATTTGTACCTTCTCCCGGATTGTGCTATTTTTGCATAAGAATAAAAAACTATTGGTGTATGAAAACGAAAGAGCAGTTGATAGATGAATTGATAGATTTGGCTTTTGCCGAAGATATAGGAGATGGTGACCACACTACTTTGTGTTGTATCCCGGATACGGCGATGGGGAAGTCGAGGTTGTTGATCAAGGAGCCGGGTATCTTGGCCGGAGTAGAGATTGCCCGAAAAATATTCCACCGTTTCGATCCCGATTTGAAAATGACGGTTTATATCGAGGACGGGACTGCGGTAAAACCCGGCGATGTGGCTTTTGTGGTCGAAGGACGCGTACAATCATTATTGCAAACCGAGCGTCTTATGCTCAATGTGATGCAGCGCATGAGCGGTATCGCTACGATGACTCACCGGTATGTGAAAAAACTCGAAGGATTGCATACTCGCATTCTCGATACCCGCAAGACAACTCCGGGCATGCGTATGCTCGAAAAAGAGGCCGTGAAGATAGGCGGTGGCGTGAATCATCGTATCGGATTGTTCGACATGATTTTGCTGAAAGATAATCATGTGGATTTTGCCGGTGGTATAGAGAACGCTATCTCTCGTTGTCATGATTATTTAAAGGCCAAAGGCAAGGATTTGAAAATTGAGATAGAGGTGCGTAATTTGGACGAATTGAAAGAGGTTATGCGAGTGGGCGGTGTGGACCGTATTATGCTCGATAATTTCTCGCCTGAATTGACAAAAGAGGCTGTGAAAATTGTGGGTGGGAAATATGAAATAGAGTCTTCGGGAGGTATTACTTTCGATACGATTCGAGATTACGCCGAGAGTGGTGTCGATTTTGTTTCGGTGGGGGCTCTCACTCATTCGGTAAAAGGTCTTGATATGAGCTTTAAGGCTTGTTGAATCATTAGTTTGCTACATAAAATAAACGAGACCATTTCCTTATTAAAGATGGCCTCGTTTATTTTTATTTCGAAGAATCGAAAAGACGGTTATTAATTATTAAGGACTAAACGAAATACCATATCTCCGGGCTGTTGCTCGATAAAATCGCTGTATTGCACATAAAAAGCTACACTTCCCGGCATGTAATCGTAGGTGTAAGTTTCGGTCCAAAGCATCGCATTATCCCCGTCTGCCTCGCCTTTATGTATCGTATAAGGTAGAGGGGTGATGACTTCGTTGTCTGCCCCCGGAGATTGTACCAAGTACCCCAAGACATATCCGTCGATATACAAATCGTCTGTAATATCTTTATTTTGGAACTCATACATGTAATACGTATTTAATCCGTCGGGCGATGTCACAAGTTGCCAGTCTTGCGATTTTACTGTGTAGGTGTAGTACTTCCAAAACATTCCTTCGCCCGGAACTCCCTGAGGACCTTGTGGTCCCATAGGACCCTCGCAGGAAAATAAAGTCAAACTCAATATAACCAAGAATAAAAACTTTTTCATAATTCTATTTAATTAATGGTTTCATGACAAACATAGCGAAAGGTGAGTGCAGGGGCAAACGGAAATCATATTTCCGAATTGGCTCTGCTGAACCGTATCCTATATTCTACAAATATAGATAAAGTATTTCAAATATAACAAGAAGTCTCAAAAAACGGTTCTGATTTCAGATATTTTTATTTTTTATGATAGTTGAATGGACCAATAATATTTTATGTGAAAAATATGGGGCGTAGCTATTTGAAGTATCTTTATGTTATAAAATGCTTATGCTCCTGTTTTAGCTCCTGAATAATTCGTACCTTTGTATCGTAATTGTGAAATTAGAGATTATGGCAGAGCGTAATTCGCCGTTGATACTTGGAACCGAGCCGATTGGCAAGTTGTTGATTCAGTATTCTGTACCGGCTATTATAGCGATGACTGTTACATCGCTATATAATATTATAGATAGTATATTTATAGGTCATGGGGTGGGTGCATTGGCTATCGCAGGTTTGGCAATTACTTTCCCGTTGATGAATTTGGTGGTCGCTTTTTGTACATTGGTCGGTATAGGCGGTGCTACTATCAGTTCTATTTTTTTAGGTCAGAAAGATAAAGTGCGAGCAACGGAGGTCGTACATAATGTTTTGATTATGTGTATAATCAATGCTGTTTGCTTTGGCGGTTTGACTTTTTTATTTCTTGATTCCATATTATTGTTTTTCGGGGCAAGCCACGATACATTGCCTTATGCTCGTGATTTCATGCAAGTAATTTTACTGGGGACTCCTATAACTTATGTGTTTATAGGGCTGAATAATGTAATGAGGGCTACGGGGTATCCTCGTAAGGCAATGTTTTCGTCATTGTTGACTGTGGGGTGTAATATTATTTTGGCTCCGATATTTATATTTTCATTCGATTGGGGAATACGGGGTGCAGCATTGGCAACAGTCGTGTCTCAGACTGTCGCTATGGTGTGGGTGCTCGTTCATTTCGCGAACAAAAAAAACTTTATTCATTTTGACAGTCGGTACTCCCGGTTGAAGGTGCGGGTAGTCGCTAAAATATTTTCCATAGGCATGTCTCCTTTTTTGATGAATGTTTGTGCCTGTGTGGTGGTAATTTTTATTAATAATGCGTTGCAACATACTGGTGGAGATTTGGCTATCGGTGCTTATGGTATTGTGAACCGTACTTTGATGTTGTTCGTTATGATCGTTATGGGAATCACACAGGGAATGCAGCCTATCGTGGGGTATAACTATGGAGCCAAGCAATATGAACGTGTTCGCAAAACATTGCGATATGGGATTACGGCGGGTGTGGTCGTTACTACGGTGGGCTTTGTATTGAGCGAATTATTCCCCCATGCTATCGTGGCGATGTTTACAACCAGCGAGGAGTTGGTCGATTTGTCTGTGACCGGTCTTCGTATCAGTTGTGCCATGTTCCCGTTTGTTGGTTGCCAGATTGTAATTTCCAATTTCTTTCAGTCGATAGGTAGGGCTCCGGTATCTATATTTTTATCCTTATCGAGACAACTGTTGTTTTTATTGCCGTTGTTGTTGATTTTACCGACTTACTGGTTTACGAACGGAGTTTGGTTGAGTATGCCTATCTCTGATTTTATCGCATTCGTGATAGCGGTTATGGCCTTGTGGATACATCAACGGAAAATCAGACAAAAATTTCAAACTGTTCAATCTTAAAAAAATAAAGCTATGAAAAAAAGATTAACTATCGCGCTAGTGGCGCATGATAATCGTAAGGCCGATATGGTAGAGTGGGTGAAACATAATGCCGAGTTGTTGTCTCATCACCATTTGGTTTGTACAGGTACTACCGGCCGATTGATTAAGGAGGCATTCGACGAATTGAATATTCCGGCCGATGTGACTTGTATGAATTCGGGTCCGTTGGGGGGTGATGCCGAAATTGCCGCATTGGTAGTTCGTCATCAAGTCGATTTGGCTATCTTTTTGATAGATGATTTGAATCCTCAACCACATGAGGCCGATATACAGATGTTGCTTCGTCAGTGTAGAGTACACAATGTACCTATCGCTTGCAACCGATACAGTGCCGATTTGATGATTACCAGTACTTTGTGGGACGATGATTCTTATAAACCCACAGAACCGAAATACGCTTATTTTCAAAGGTGAGGTTTGAGCATGTGATAACAAAAGGCGATGGAGATACGGTCTATCGCCTTTTGTATATAACTACCCTTCGATTTCACTTAGTTCGAGCCAGCGCAATGTCTTTTCATCGAGGCTTTCGTTGATTTCCGGTAATCTTTTGGATTGCAGCGTGAGTTCCTCTATGCTTAGGGTTCCGCTGCAAAGGTTCGTTTCGATTGTTTTTTTCTCTTCTTCCAGCGCAGCGATTTCCATTTCTAATTGTTCCAGCTCTTTTTTCTCTTTAAAAGAAAGGCGTCGTCGGGTATTGTCAGATGTATTTCTTTTTTCGGCAGTAGTCTTTTTATTGTCTTGCTTTGCTTTTTCTGCCTGTTCGCTTTTAGCCTTTTGTTCCTGTGTTTCTTTCCATTCACGATAATCGGTATAGTTACCGGGAAAGTCTTTTAGTTCTCCGTTTCCTTTGAACACAAGTAGGTGATCTACTACTTTATCCATGAAATATCGGTCGTGGGAGATGACAATGAGACACCCTTTGAAGTTACGGAGATAATCTTCAAGGACGTTAAGGGTAACGATATCCAAGTCGTTGGTCGGTTCGTCCAGTACCAAAAAATTGGGATTACTGATGAGTATCGTACATAAATATAGGCGTCGGCGTTCTCCTCCACTTAATTTATATATATAGCTGTGTTGTGTCTCGGGGTAAAGAGAAAATGCTGCAAGAATTGAGATGCGGACAACTTACGTCCGTCGCCAAGTGAAATTTCTTCTGCTATATCTCTTACGGCATCGATGACCTTCATCTGCTCATTAAAATGTAACCCATCTTGGCTATAATAGCCGAACTTTACCGTTTCTCCTATATCGAATCGTCCTCGATCGGGTTGAATTTCACCGACGAGCATTTTGATGAAGGTCGATTTTCCGGTTCCGTTGTTACCTACGATACCCATTTTTTCATAGCGGGCAAAAGTATAATCGAAGTTTTCGATTATTTTCAGGTCTCCGAATTTTTTACAGATACCTTTTGCCTCGAATATCTTTGAACCGATGTATGACGATTTTACTTCGAGCCGTACTTGCCCGTCTGATTTTTCTTGACGGGCTTTTGCTTGTAATTCATAAAAAGCATCCACACGGTATTTTGCTTTTGTGCCCCGGGCTTGTGGCTGTCGCCTTATCCAGTCCAACTCGGTACGCATTAAATTGCGGGCCCGGTCGATTTCGGCATTATGTATTTCTATGCGCTCTTCCCGTTTTTCAAGATAGTAGCTGTAATTACCGTTATAATTGTATAGTGTATGATTGTCGATTTCGACAATTTGATTGCATACTCGATCGAGAAAATAGCGATCGTGCGTGACCATCAATAGGGTTATGTTGGTGCGGCGTAAAAATTCTTCCAACCATTCGGTCATATCGATGTCCAGATGATTCGTCGGTTCATCGAGAATGAGCAAGTCGGGTTCGGTAATTAAGACATTGGCTAACGCCAGTCGTTTCAGTTGTCCACCGGACAATTCTTTTACAGGCTGATCGAAGTTATTGATTTTGAGCTGCGAAAGAATTTGTTTGGCTCTTTGCTCGTAATCCCATGTCTTGTAGTGGTCCATACGGTCGAGTAGTTCTTGCAGGCCGATAGGATTGTCGGTTTGTAGGGCCTGTTCGTATTCGGCTATTAAACGAACAGTGTCGTTGTCGGACTGGAAGCAGGCTTGTATAACCGTGAGTTCTGGCGGATAGGAGGGGGATTGTTCCAAGTATCCTACCCGTAAATTATTCCGGAATACAATGTTTCCACTGTCATAATTTTCTTTCCCCGCCAGAATATTCAGTAAAGTCGTTTTCCCCGCTCCATTTTTGGCAATTAATCCTATTCGGTCTCCTTCACCGATACCTAACGATATATTTTCGAAGAGAATTCGGTCTCCGAACGACTTTGTGAGATTTTCTATTTGTAAGTAGCTGATCATTACTTTGTATTAAATACCAGTCAAATTTACGATAAATGTTGTGATTGGACAAATGGGAAAGAGTTGTCTTCATGAAAGTTTTAACGATTTAGGGTGTAATAGAAAAATTACGCGAGTGTTTTGCATTGTTAATTTATTCTTTTTTCGAATTCTATGGCTTGTATCGGGTTAAAAATCTTTTTTGTCAAAAAAATAACCCTAAAAAGTTTGAGTTTAAGAATAAAGTTTTACCTTTGCAAAGTTTGATTGTGCTCAATGATACAAAAGTCTTGAGTTTTACCAATCTTGTTATCCTATCTATCTACCTGAAACACAACACACAAACGCCGACATTATCCGTTATTGCAAGACTGTTAAGCATTTGGTCGGAAGTGCAGAGTCTTGCGGGAAAAATCCATTTTTTAGATAATAGGTTTGAATGAAGATTCCCACGCCATGTTGGAAGTGTTCAGAGGCTTCATAGCTTTTCTGTAAGATTTTTTGTAAAAAAAGTCGCTTATATTTGTCTGTATGTAAAATATACTTTACATTTGTGCCATAGCTATTTCTTTTATCGATTACTTAAAATAATTGTTATTATGGAAAAAATCTTTTTGTTGCCTAATGGCTTTAAGAAAGTCGGCTGGATTATTCTGGTTCCAACATTTGTGCTGGGAGTACTGATGACGATAGACGGTTATAATGGTTTTCCATCTTTCTTGCTACCCGAATGGATTCCTTTGGCTATGAAAAGAGTACTGACTTCGGATTGGGTTGGAAAAATATTGAATAATGTCGCCATTATAGGCATTTGCTTGGGTTGTTTATTTGTGGCATGTTCACGTGAGAGAGTCGAAGATGAATTAATCGGGCGGATAAGATTGAACTCGTTGTTGATAGCCTTGTATATCAATTCGTCTGTTTTGATTATTTTATCTCTTTTTTGTTACGAGCTTCTGTTTTTGAATGTCTTGGTCTTTAATATGTTTACGAATATTATTATTTTCTTGATTGTCTTTGAAATGAAATTGTGGAAACTTAAAAAGTCGTTGAGAGATGAAGAATAGAATACGAGTGGAGCGTGCCGAACTTCGTATAACCCAGCAGCATTTGGCCGATGTAGTAGGGGTGAGCCGACAAACCATCAATGCAATCGAGACTGGTAAATTTGTGCCTTCTACGGTGTTAGCGTTGAAAATAGCCCAAGTATTCAATAAATCGGTAGAGCAAGTTTTTCAACTGGAACCAAGTGACTGAAATGGAATGTTCTGTGAAGAACAGGGAATTTGGATAAACGAGAAAAGCCTGTCGCATGCGACAGGCTTTTTATTATATTATAGAGGATCGTATCCCGCTTCTCGGGCTAATGATTTGTCTTCGTTTACTCCCGATCCCAGCGTTGTGAGCATGTCGCCCATCAATAGTCCGTTTACTCCGGCCGATAGTGCTTGCTTTTGTGTTTCTCTGGATAACCTCGCCCGCCCTCCGGCAAATCGAATGAACGTCCGTGGCAGTATGAATCTGAAAATTGCGATTGTAACTAAAATCTCCTCGTCGCTGATGGGGGGCATATGTTCCAGAGGTGTTCCCGGTATGGGATTCAATATATTCATGGGAACAGAACAGACCCCTAATTCTTTTAGTTCAAAAGCCAATTCGATACGTTGTTTCATATTTTCTCCCATACCGATGATTCCACCGGAACAGATTTCCATTCCTAACTTTTGGGCTGTCCGAATCGTTTCTTTTTTTTGTTCAATGGTATGTGTGGTACATAGCTCTGAAAAATAGGACGAGGCTGTTTCTAAGTTGCAGTGATAGCGTTTTACTCCGGCGGCTTTCAGTTTTTCTAATTCTTCTCGTTTCAATAGTCCCATAGAGGCGCAAAGGTGTAAGTGGGTTTCTTCTCCCATTTTTCGATAAATATCGCAGAAATAGTCTATTTCCGAGGCTTTTATCCTTCTCCCGCTGGTGACCAAAGACAATCTTTTTATTCCTTGTTGTTCGTTTAAACGGGCAATGGATATAGCTTCATGTATGGGTATAGCGTCGTATGTTTCTATTTGGGTGTGATGATGGGCCGATTGTGCGCACCATTTGCAGTTTTCGGGACAATGACCAGAACGGGCATTGATGATCGAGCAAGTATCGAGCGTTTTATTACAGAATTTTTTACGGATTTCGTCGGCAGCAGTATATAGGTCCGAATGAATGGCTTTTTGCGCTAATTCTAATGCTTCGTCGGGGGTAATTTCTCCGCCGGCAAGTATACGCTCTTTAATTTTTTGCAACATGACTCCTTTTTTGTGAATGGGCTATTATTTATAGAATACAAATGTAAATTTTTTTAGGAACAATACAGGCCGAGACTTCTATAAAATTATGGAGAAAAAATTTATTGTGAAATATGTTTTTTTTAATTCTTTCGTTTCTAAGTAGATAGAAAATTTTGTGTATTTTTTTGTGGAATGCTATTGTTATCTAAGAAAAAATATCTACTTTTGTGCCCGGGTAAGTCCTATACGGCCAGCTCCCTGTGAATCCCCCAGGGTTTGACCGCAGCAAGGGTAGCCGGTTGTAGCGGCGCGATGTAGATAGCTTACCCACCTGCCGATATAGCTCAGTTGGCCAGAGCACGTGATTTGTAATCTCGGGGTCGTGGGTTCGAATCCCTCTATCGGCTCAAAGGACACTCTTTTTAGAGTGTCCTTTTATTTTTAGATTTCAGGCATTCTTCTTTTGGAATATCCAAGAACTTTAATTATTTATATGTGTTTAAATTACAACTATTGTTGTTAAATGTCTTGGTTATGAAAAGATTCGCATTTTATCTCCTTCCTATACTATTGTGTTTTGCAGTAGGATTGTCGGCCAGTTATTTTCAGTCTAATTCTATTTCTGAGTGGTATCCATTGCTGAATAAACCAGCTCTTACTCCGCCCAATGGAGCTTTTCCTATTGCATGGAGTATTATTTATATTTGTATGGGACTTTCATTGGGGCGCTTGATAGAAAGGGGTGCGGATAAAACCTTGTCGGTGTTATGGGGGATACAGTTAGTCGTTAATTTCTTATGGAGCTTATTATTTTTCGCATTTAGAAATCCGTTTTTGGGATTGATAGATATTTTATTACTCGATATTTTAGTGTGGATTTATATATCAAGGGCATATCGAAAAGAGAAAGCGGCGGCACTGTTATTTGTGCCATATTTCTTGTGGCTTCTTTTGGCTACATATCTTAACGGATATGTATATTTGTACAATTAAAAAATTCTTCTTATGGAAATAACGCATGATTTGTCGAGAAAACAGTTTCAGACTGTCGCTGACGGGAAAACTGCATACGTGTCGTATGATCTTGTCGATGGTTGCTTGAATATAGAACATACGATTGTCCCCCGGGAAATCGAAGGGCGGGGTATCGCTGCCGCTTTGGTGAAGGCTGCTTATGACTATGCGCTTGACCATGACTTACTTCCGGCTGCGACATGCCGGTATGCGACAGTCTGGTTGGATCGGAATCCTCAATACAAAAATAAGGTTTCGTCTATGAAATAGTTTAGAGGTCTTTTCAGTAAAAGCCGATTCTATTTCTAAGAGTCTGTCTCTCATCTATTTCAAAGCAAGCTACATCGGCATGTGTGATTCTGTTTCGTGAAAATTTTATGCCCGCCTCACCGAGTCGGAGATAGGCGTTTTGCATAATGGTTCGCGATATGATTTTCATGGTTCGGGCGTTTGCATAACAAGAATATTGGTCGGAACAAAGGTATTCTATGTAATGCTGCATGATACTTTCTGCTTTTTGTTCAAAAGAGAAATCTTTGTCCGATAGCATTTGTTTCAGGATTTCGAATAACTCTTCCGAGGTATAGTCGTCGAAAATTAAAGTGTGGTCGACTTCGTGAGCGCCGTTACCAATTAACTGTTCTACCAAATCTTGCCGGGGAGCCCGGTTCTCGGCAATGATGAGAGCATGAGCTCCGGGCAGGGCAGAGGTGTATCCTGCCAACTTGATTCGTAGTTGTTCGCTATCGAATGTGTTGTATGCATTTTTGAATTTCGGAGAGTCGCCATCGATGAATAAAAGTCCCTGTCGTGACTTTTTCATGGCCTCTTGTAGAACTTCGTCCACTTTATAGTCGGGGACATTGTAGAGCTGTTCTCCTTTTATTTCTATAAATTGTCCGTTGCCGAGTATATTCATGGCTTTCAGTAAGTCGGACATAATTTCAGCGACTGTGCTTTTTCCGGTTCCTGTATTTCCTGCAAAGCTCCATTTCAAAGGGATTTCCCCAAAGAAATTTTTTCCGTTCTCGTGTAATAACCGGGCGATCTTTACAAAGTTATGGATTGCCGCTTTTACATTGGATAATCCGATCATTCTGTCGAGTCGGGCTAAGCATTCATCTATGGTTCGTTCATCGAATTTCTCCGAAGATATGATTATTTTTTCATCGGTATTATCGGGTATATCTTCTTGTTCGATGGTGACGAGCGACCGTTTGTCGGGATTCCCCGAATCGTATATTCCGCTTTGAGCCAAACGAGTGGCCATAGCCGGAAGTATTTTCGAAGAGATAAGTCTGTTGACATAGCGGGCGTTCCCGAAATGGCGGTCTCTGTTTCGATGGTCTTTTTTTATCAGTTCTAATAGAGTTTGACGAGCAGAGTCGGTTATTTCGTACCCTTCGCGTTGTATGGTGAGGTCGGCTATCTCCAATAATTCTTCGGGTGAATAATCTTCGAAGTGAAATGTAAAAGGAAATCGGGATTGCAAGCCGGGGTTCGATTCCAAAAGCAGTTTCATTTCTGCCGGATATCCGGCGAGAATAACGATTGTCCCGAAGTTGTCGTCCGACAGTTTCGGTAATAATGTTTCTATGACTCTGTTTCCGAAGTCGCGTTTGTCTCCATCTTTGTCATTGGTAAACAGACTGTAAGCCTCGTCTATGAAAAGGACTCCTCCTTTGGCGGCTTCGATGGCAGCTTCGGTTTTTTGTTCGGTCTCTCCCAACCATTTGCCCACCAATTTGCTCCGGTCGGTACGTATGACGTGACCTTTTTCGAGTAACCCCATTTTGTGGAAAATCTCACCGATGAAATCGGCAACGGTTGTTTTCCCTGTTCCCGGGTTTCCGGTAAAGACCATGTGAAGGGGTGGTATCGAGGCTTTTAACCCGGCTCTTTTGCGTGCGGCCAATAGTTTTACATAGTTGAGATGTTCGGCAATGCTCCGTTTCAGATTGTTTAGCCCGATCATCTCTTGTAAAGAGTCCATGGCGTCTTTTTCTTTTGTCGGGTCTATCTCTTTTTTTTCTCCGATCGGGGGACGTGTCTGTATGTTGAATAGATTATATTCTCCTTCTTCTTCGTTCCCAATGCGAAACGGGGCATTCAATACTTTTTCTCCTAAGAAATAGATCTCGACGGCATATTCTCCGTTTTCATAATCCGAGAAGTCGACGGGTTCTTGGAATGTCCATAGCCGGTTTCTTTCTTCGTCGTCTTGTGGAATGAAAGTTCCGACTGTTTCGTATTTGGTTAATCCGGTTTGTGTACGGATTTTTATTTCATATTCATACGATTTGTCCGTGTCTTTTAGTTTGCTTATCCCGCAGAATCCGATATAGTAGTTGCTATGTATACTCGGGTTTATACTTGTGTAGGAGATGATAGGACGATCTGGGTCGGGAGCGATGCTTTCGTTTTTGAACAATAGATAATTGTTTACCTCGAAACATTCGTCGTATTTTTGGGGCAAAGATATAAAAGTCGCACTTTTGGTTGTATATTCTTCTTTGTCGGAGAGTCGGGATAGGCAGTAAATCCATGAGCCTTCTCTGTTTTCTCTTTCAGGAAGAGCGAAATATGCCGATGGACTGGCGTAGTTTTCGGTGTCGATCGGCATGGAAATTTGAGTTTCTATGTAGGAGCTTCCATCGGGGGCAATTAGTTCTGCTAAAAAAGTTTCGTCCCAAGTATCTATTGTAGCAGATTCGTTTTGTCCTATGCATTCTGTCGAAATGAATAGATATTCTCCTTCATCAACACTGAATTGTGTGCGTAGTGAATCTCTGGGTATTTGTTCTTTTGTGTCGCATATGGAGAAAAAAGTATTTTTAAAGATGATATGATGGCTGGTATTAGACGGGGAATTATCGCTTTCCTCTTCATCTTCCGTCTCCTCTTCTGATAATTGACTTTGAATAAACTCGTCGAGTAAACGATCAAATTCGTCGTCCGGTAAATCATTGTCGTTTTCGGCTTGCAATTCACTATTGGATAATGAATCCAATACAGATTCGGTTTCGTCGATATTATCTTTGATAGATTGTAGCAGCTCTTCGAGTCGTGCTATTTTTTTGTCCTTTTCGTCCATAGATCGGGTGTTTTCCGGTATGAGTTTGTGGGGCGAAGATAGTTATTTGTCATTAAAGAGGCAAATCGGTAGTTATCGAATGAATTCTATCAGTTTGTATTTTGCCTCCCATGTAATTAAAAACGGGATAAATTTTCAAATTTTATCCCGTTTTTAATGTGCGTGCTTGGCTATGAAAATTTTTAGAAAATTTCTGTAACAATACGAATGTCGCTTCGGTCGGTAAATTGTAAAGTGAACCAGATCTTCCCGGCATCGTTTACTTTTTCTATGGAAACCGTGCAAGCCTCGTATTGTATGGGTGTATTGTCATTGTCACGGGTAGCCATGATTCCATTGTTCAAAATCCCTTTTTGGGAAAAATCGCCTTGTGCAGAAAATCGTAAAAGTTTCCCTGTTTCGACATAAGTAAATCCATAGGAGCGTGTCGATTTGTCTGTCGGAGAGCCGGTTATATCCATGCCGGGTTCGCAGCTCACTTGGAGTCCTGCCGTTTCTTCCGTTTTGACGGTCGAGCCGGATATCCATGATTCTATTCGGGGCGTGGAGTCGATAGTAAAGCCCATTTGATAGGAGTTTGCCGAAATGGTAAACGAGTAGTTGTGGCTTTCTCCTGAGTCGAGGATAACGGTTAGAGTCGCTTTCCCTTCTTTAATAGCTGTCACTGTGAGTATTTTTCCCGACAATTCATAAGAAATCGCGGAGTTATTGGTCGTTATGGTATAACTTGTCGAGTTGGGTAGCTTGATAGATACCGACTCGTCTACCCGTAAAATAAAGTCGGTTGGTTGACTCTCGTTCTTATCGTCTTTACAGGCCGAAAAGAAAAGGAGGGCTGTTGCGATTGTTAGGATATAACGGATATATTTAGCTGCATTCATGATTGATAGTAATTTTTATTCTATGATTTGTACACGCATTTTTCCTGTTCCGTAAGTAGTCGTGAATTGTATTGTGTGAAGCCCTGCGGACAATTCGGAAGGAGTGAGGTGTGTGGCCGGTTTTCCGTCCACAGTCCATTGTGTATCCAAGTTCATGTTTAGCATCAGGCGCACTGGTTCGTCGCTTTTCTTGTAGGTCGATTTTATGTCGATGATTCTCAAATAGGAGGCATCGGACAAGAGTACAGTTCCAGAAATGGTTATGTCTACGGGGGCAGATAATTCGTCGCTCGATAATCGGAGTGTCACATTGCGAGTCCCGATCGACCGGGGAGAAAAGGTTATGGCGAGGTTGGTTCCGGTCGTGTTTAATTCATGAGCTGGCAGATTGGACATTCCCAAAGAAAAATCTCCCGAATCGTTATTCAATAGTTTTGCTGTAATATCTGTTGTCAGATTTTTCCCTTTGATGTATATCTCTTTATCTTTCGATGTTTCGGTTCCGATGTATCCGAATTCAATTTTGTCGTTCGATATGCTGATACTTGGGGCGGAGGTGGATTGTCCCGAAAAACTGAATTCATAATTTGTCGAGTCGCCCCAGATATACTCTACCATATTGGGATAGTCTATGAAAGGATTTCTGTTTCCTTGAAAACTATATACGGCGTTGTTGCGGTCTATTTCTTTTTGACTGACAGGGTCTTGTCGATGCCATTTCAGTAATAGGGACTGGCCATAGGCATTCAGTGTGGGGTAACTGTTTTGAGCGAACATGGATAGGGCAGAAGATTTCCATGAATAGTCTTGATAGCAGGTTACGAAGTATAAATACATGCGGGCGAAATCGCCTTTGTATTCGTCTGCGGGTTCAAACAGGTTGGTTGCTCTACCGTTGGCTTGTCCGGTTCCCACTTTGGTGACTCCATTGTCGAACGAAGGAGAATCGACCACACCCAATGGATAATTGCTTTTGGCCATGTTGGCATCGGCATCGGAAGGTGTCAGGTGGTGTAAATCGTAGGAACCGTCGTATTTAAATCGGGTGAGAGCGTTGGTTCCGTTGTAATTGGCGGCATCTCCCCACCAACTTTTGGGTACGCTGTGCTCGATGTTCATGCCTTTCGTTGCTCCGCTCGAAAAACTATAAGAATTGTTGGAATACATATCCCATACTTTTCCGTTGGGGCGGACATCGCTTTTTTTAAAGACCGTCCATGTACATGCTATTCTGTTGTAATCGCGAGACCCATAGGGAAGCCGGGTATGGTTTTTCAGAAGATTATGTAGCTCTGTTTTTAGTTCAGCGCCGTTTTTCCCTTCCAGAGAGTTGGGATAATAGTCTCGGGGCATATCGGCCAGCAAAGAGAAAATAGAACCGCATATAGCGGTGAAAATCATTACATATCGTTTATTCATGCTGCTTTAATAAAAAGGGGTTCAAAGGTAATCAGAAACAATGGAACAGCCAAGTCTTTTATTTGTTTTAGGTTTTCTTATTGTTTGGCACTCTTTCTTTTCGATATATATTGTCGATATTATCTCTATTTTTGGCTTTTTCCCACATAAATATTGCTGCAAAAGTGATACCTTTGTAGCCTATATGTACATTGGAAAACGATATTTTAATGGAGAAGAATAATACACAAAAGGGAATCGTTCAATTCGCTATGGAAGCGGGAGCCTATATGGGGCTCTATTTCGTGGTGAAATTTATATTTGCTGTGTTGAGTTTGAATTATCCTTTTTGTAATGTCGTTTCTACTATAATGTTGCTATTTGTCCCGTTGGTAGTTTTCTTCATGATGCGTAAGTTCAGTAATCAAAATGAAGGAGGCAGCTACTTCTCTCAATTGTGGATGATGGGTATTTTGCTTTTCTTTTTTGCCTCGCTTATCAGTGGTTTGGCACAGTATATTTATTATGTTTATATCAATCCAGAATATATAAAATCTCAGCTTTCGGCTGCTGTAACTTTGTTGGAATCATTAAATATGACAAGTGACCCTTCATTGTTGGAGGCTGTAAAAACCGGTTTGGAACAGGGGAATATTCCGTCTCCTATGGCAGTCGTTATTCAGCAAATGTGGGTGAATGTATTTTTCGGTTCTTTATTGTCGGCAGTAATGGCATGGCTCGTTTCTGTTTGGTTTAAGTCAAGTAAAACAAAGAAATAGGAATATGGATATTTCGGTAATAGTCCCTTTATATAATGAGGCGGAGTCACTTCCTGAATTGACTGCGTGGATCGAGCGGGTAATGGAGGAAAACAAGTTCTCGTATGAAATTTGGTTTATTAACGATGGGAGTACCGATGACTCTTGGCAAGTGATTGAGTCGTTGCGAGAAAAAAATTCTCGTGTTAAGGGTGTGAAATTCCGGCGGAACTATGGCAAATCTCCGGCGCTTTATACCGGATTTCAAAGAGCCGAAGGCGATGTCGTTATTACTATGGATGCCGATTTGCAAGACAGCCCCGATGAAATCCCCGAATTGTATCGTATGATTGCGGTCGAGGGGTATGACCTCGTTTCGGGCTGGAAGAAAAAGCGTTACGATCCGTTATCCAAGACTATCCCCACTAAATTGTTCAATGCGACAGCTCGTAAAGTGTCTGGCATAAAAAATCTGCACGATTTTAATTGCGGGCTGAAAGCGTATAAAAAAGAGGTGATAAAAAATATAGAGGTTTATGGCGATATGCATCGTTACATTCCTTACTTGGCTAAGAATGCCGGATATAATAAGATTGGGGAGAAGGCTGTCCATCATCAGGCTCGCAAATACGGTAAGACAAAATTCGGATTGGATCGTTTTGTAAACGGGTATCTCGATTTAATTACGCTATGGTTTTTTTCGCGTTTCGGGGTAAAACCTATGCATTTTTTCGGGCTGTTGGGTAGTTTGATGTTCTTTTTAGGACTTATTTCTGTCATTGTTGTGGGGGCGAATAAGTTATATTGTTTATATAATGGTTTACCATATCGGCTGGTAACCGATTCTCCTTATTTCTATTTGGCGTTGACAGCTATGATTTTGGGTACTCAATTGTTTCTTGCCGGTTTTTTGGGGGAACTTATTTCTCGAAATTCGAGTGAAAGAAATAATTATCAGATAGAAACCGAATTTAAGTAATTAACGTAATCTTGAATTTATGAACGGTTTGAAAGAAAACGAATGTCCCGATTTGCTTACACTGGCGAAGGCTAGGGGTTCAGTGCGATCTTTTAAGTCTTCGAAGGTCGAGCGGGCTAAACTCGAATATATTTTGGAGGTGGCGAGACTGGCTCCGTCGGCTGTGAATTTTCAACCGTGGGCTTTTGTCGTGGTTCGTGACCCGGAAAAGCTAAAAGCTTTGTACGATTGTTATCCACGTGAATGGTTCGCATCGGCTCCGATGTGTATAGTTGTTTGCGGAGACCATAGTACGTCGTGGAAGCGTTTGTCCGATAATAAGGATTTTTGTGATGTCGATATAGCGATAGCAACCGAACATTTAGTTTTGGCTGCTGCCGAACAAGGGTTAGGTTCTTGTTGGGTTTGTAATTTTGACGTGCAGCGATGTAAAAAGATTTTGAATTTGCCCGATTTATGGGAACCTATGGTTCTTTTGCCGTTGGGCTATCCTGCCGAGGGTGTGGAGACGGAGAGAAAGAGGAAACCATTTAATGATGTGGTGAGATGGGAAGACTTTTGAGTTTTATCGAAGGAGTTCTATTTTTATGTGCGTGTTGCTTAGTTTTAAGTAACTGTGGCAGTAACGGTTGTGTGGATAATCGTAGTAGTATTCCTTTGGCTCAATTTTATTCTTATGATGCACAAGAGACGGCTTTGTCTGTCGATTCCATTTCAATTTTCGGTATAGGACAGCCAACCGATTCTATGTTACTCGATTCGGCGGTTGCCGTAACACAAGTTTATCTTCCGTTGCGGTTTACACAAGACTCGACGCAATATGTCATTCATTACGAACAGCAAGGTCTTTCGTCTCCTCGTTATAACGATACGCTCACATTTGTTTATCGGTCGTATCCCTATTTCGTGTCGATCGATTGCGGGGCGATGTATAATTTTGTTATCGATACGTGTCGGTATACACGTAATATACTTGACTCTGTTTCTGTGACAGTCCCGGAGATCACGAATAAAAATGTGGAGAGTATACGGATTTTTTATACAGTTCAAACCCAGACCCCAGATGAGGAGTAAAATTTTCATATTGTTTTTAGGGGTAATCTTTGCGTCGGTTGCGCAACGACGGGTCACACCTGTCGATCCAACAGCGAAAAGAGAAATTGTACCGGTGCAAACGGATAGTGTCGTTGCGGAGCCGGAAGAGCCAGAAATAAAGGGGTATCTTTATCCCTTGCTTAATGGTCTCTCCGTAAATGTCAACATTCTTGACGGGATCGCAAATCTATTCGGACAAAGTTATGGCAATAGCGGCAGAATTGGATTTGCATAATCGTTTTTTCCCAGTATGGGAAATCGGTATAGGACATGCCGATAATACTCCCGAGGGATTGAACTTTACATACAGGAATAAAGCTTCTCTTTATAACCGTGTAGGAATGAACTACAATTTCGGATATAATAAAACGGCAATGAGTTTTTTCTATATCGGTATTCGGTATGGCTTTTCTTTTTTTACGTATGATATAGATAATATTTTAGTAGAGTCACCTTATTGGGGAGAATCTGAAAAACTACAAATTACCGGACAGAAATCATGGGCCCACTGGGGTGAGCTGTTGGGAGGGCTTCGGGTGCAAGTGTATAAAAATTTTTATATGGGGTGGACTGTTCGTTATCGATTGATGTTCAGCCATAAAAAGAATACTTATTCTCAACCGTGGTATATACCGGGATTTGGAACGGACAGTTCTCCGTTTGGATTTACTTATACGGTAGGTTATCGATTTTCTTTCGGGAAAAAAGAAAAGAAAATAGAGTCTCAACCAGTTGCAGAATGACGATATGGGTATGTTGGAATCAATAGAGAAGATATTGCACGATGTTGCCAATCTATTTTCTGCCAATACGGAAGCAGGGCATAATGTGGTTTATGTAATCTTGATCGTTTTGATAGCCATTTTGTGCGATGCGCTTTGTAAGTTGCTAATAAATAGATTGCTACTTCCAATCATTCGCCGTACAAAATTTGAATGGGACGATCATTTATATGACAAGAAGGTGGTGTCGAGGCTGGCTGCGTTGGCTCCAGCTTTTATTCTATATGCATTTTTGCCTTCGGCGTTTGATATAGAGAATAGTTGGTATATACTTACCGCTCGTATATGCAAGGTTTATATCATAGCTCTTATTCTTCGATTCTTGAATGGTGTGCTGAATGCATTTCTCGATATTTTTAATGAAAAGGAAAGTTTACGCCATTATCCCATAAAGGGCGGTGTGCAGACCATACAGGTTATCTTATTTTCAATTGGTTTTATCAGTATAATAGGAACAATTATAGATCAATCTCCTGCTCGTTTGTTTGCCGGATTGGGTGCATCTGCAGCTATTCTCATGTTGATTTTTAGGGATACGATATTGGGGTTTGTAGCCGGAATACAGCTTTCGGCAAATAATATGTTACATAAAGGAGATTGGATAACGGCTCCGGCATATAATGCTAACGGTATCGTACAAGATGTGACTCTCAATACAGTAAAAGTTTTGAATTTTGATAATACGACGACCACTATTCCGCCATACGCTTTGGTGACAGGCTCTTTTACCAATTGGCGAAGTATGTTTGAAGGAGGGGGGCGTCGTATCTCCCGGCAGATACTTTTGGATATAAATAGTATTTCTTTTCTCCGTGAAGAGGATTTACTTCGATTTAAGGATCATTTTTTGATCGGTGAGTTCGTTGTTCAGCGGTTACACTCTATTCAACAGGCTTGCAACTCTGGGAATTCTTTTTTGGCAGAGGAACTTAGGGTTACGAATAGTATGTTGTTCAGAGTTTATTTGGAAAACTATATACGTCAAATGGGAAAATCCAATCCCGATATGCTTTATATGGTACGTTATCTGCCTATGGCGGAGCGAGGACTTCCGGTAGAACTTTACTTGTTCTCTGCGGAGAAAACATGGAAGATGTATGAGGCCGTTGTAGCAGATTTGATCGACCATACCATAGCCGTGACAGCCGAGTTTGGGTTGCGTTTGTATCAATCACCGGGAAGTTATGATATACAATGCCTTCGGGAAAGAGTAAATCAAATATAGGAAAAATGAGAAATTCTAGACGATATGTTTTTATAATTACTTGTAATGTAGAAAGTTATTTTTATTTATAGTTTATAGGTTAATATTTATGAACGATTGTTTGTGCATATTAATTCATAGAAAAAAATTAAATGATAATTAGGGTGTATTCTTATTCCTGCTTATATTTATTCCGTAGATTAAAAGAGCTTTGGTAGATATTTTTATAGTGCTATGATTTCTAAATATATAATAAGGGCTTTGTATAAGAAATATTCAAAACCTCCGCGAAATTTTTCCGAGTTGAATATCGATGAATTTGTATCTATTTGCGGCGATTCATACGGTATTACCGTCGACGATGTGTCTATGACATTCGGCCAGATGAGTGAAGATAATCCGTTTCGTACCATTTTGTTGCGTAATATATACGGTATGGAGAAATTCGAATATCACATGGCGTTGGTTTCTTCATCATACATTCTGTTTTTTAGTCGAGAAAGTTGTGATGTAACTGTTCATTTTAAGCCGGAATCAACCTCCTGGCTGAAACGTTTTTGCTGGTGGGTTAAATTCCGGCTTTTGCATCTAAATTAATTAGTAAATAACGGGTTCTTTTTTGGTCGTTTCATTTTTCCATTTCTGGGCATATTCTTCCAATGTATGTCCGATAATTGTCCCGATTTTTCGGTAATTCATTTCATCGAGATTTGCTAACGATATTCGTATAGACCATCGAGGTCCATCGAATCCATCACCGTTCAGAACAACTACACCGGCTTCTTTGGCTAATCTAATGACAAAGTCGAGTGGTTCGTAATTTTTTTCGAGATACTCGGCAAAATCTTTTCCATATAATTGGGTTGCCCATACCATAATATCGATTTCGGAATAGTATCCGGCCCGCAAGCTATCGGGAAGTAATTTGAATCCGGTCTTTTCCCACATGGCCGTCAGTCTATTGGTTATCATCTTCTGCAATTTGTTTTTGTATCTGTCTTGCATATCGCAAAGAGAGAAGAGAGCGAAGAGTGACATTTGTATTTGTTGAGGTGTGGATAATCCTGCCGTGTGGTTAAGTGCTACCAACCTGCTGTCGGCGACCAATCGATCGATAAATAAAATCTTGTCGGGATTGAGGTTGATACTATCGTATCTGTCGTGTAGTTCTTTTCGTTGTTTTTCGGGAAGAAGCGCTATTTGAGCATCGAATACGTTGTGTCGGGCAATAGCGATAGTCGCTAATCTCCAACCGGTGGCCCCGAAATATTTTGAGAAAGAATATACACAAGCCGTGTTATAGGGTAGTTCATACATAAGAGAACGGAAATGGGGCACGAATGTACCATATACATCGTCGGTTATAATCATGAGGTTGGGATTGTTTTCCCGTACGATTTTTATTATTCTCTTGTGGGTCGCTTCATCTAAACTGTATGAGGGAGGATTGCTCGGGTTGACCAAACAGAGCAGTTTTATAGAAGGGTCTTTTAGCTTATCTAATTCATTCTCGGGATATTGCCAAGTATGATAGCCTTCTTTTGTCAGTTGTGAGGCTTGTATATTGACTACGTCGAAATTAAATTCTTTTAGTTGGGGAATTTCGATATAAGGCGTAAAGATAGGAGTCATGAGAGCTATTCGGTCACCTTGTGATAACAGTTTATTTGCTTTCAGCGAATTGAAAAGATAGCACATAGCAGCGGTTCCACCTTCTGTCGCGAAAAGATCGTAGTGGTCGGGAGGTGTTTGTCGGTCGCACATTTCTTGTATTAAATACTTTTCAACGATCAATTCTGTGTATTTGAGTATACGGTCCGGGTCGGGATATTGGTCGCCTATGATGCCATCGACCCATTCATGAATCAAATCATCGGCATTTATGCCTTCTTTCGTGAGAAACTGAACACTTTCGTTCAACAAATGTGCAGCCGGTGTTTTTTCGTGTTGTTTGAGAAAATTTTCAAACCGTTTGGCTATTTCTTCTTTTTGAGGCATTCCGGCGATACCTTCTTCGGGAAGTTCAAATGTGAGTTTTGCTTCTTCGACAGCAAAAGTACCTAAGAGGAAAAAGGCCTCCCTAGCGACTGTGTTTATCCAATTAGGATTTCCACGACCTGCATTTAAGAATTGGCAGACGGCTTTCTGGTCGCACTCTTTGGCATAGGAAATTAGATCGTTTTTTATTTCGAAGGGACTCATCTGTTCCAGTCCTTGTTCGAATCTTTTGCCGTAATCGGCCATGGCACGAGGCAGTTTTTCTTGACTTTTCATAATTGTTACGAGTATTTGTTTATATATATGTCTTTTGTTTATGCAGAGAGAAGGACTAAGACGACGCCCCCTAAAATGAGCAGAGTATTACCGATAGCATAAGTTACCGTGTATCCCATAGCCGGTAACGTGCTTCCAAGACTTTCTTGGATAGCTCCCAACGCCGCAGTTGTGGTACGGGCTCCCGCGCAGCAGCCTAAATTTATAGCTGGTCGGAATTTGAATACTTTCGCACCGATAAGCAATCCTAATAATAACGGTATTGTAGTGGCTAAAACTCCGGCAATGAATAGCATGAAACCTGCTTCACGGATTCCGGACAGGAACGTGGGGCCCGCGGTTATTCCTATAACAGCGATGAACATGTTCAAACCTAAGTTATTGAATATCCAAACTGCTGGTTCGGGAACTCGTCCGAAGGTCGGGTGTTTGGTGCGTAACCAACCGAAGAATAACCCGGAGAGTAGAGCTCCGCCACTTGTACTCAAACTGATAGGAACACCACCTAAATGAATGGTTAGAGCTCCGATGATACCGCCGATGAGGATACCGAGACCTACGAATATCATATCGGTTTTATTGGTAGGCCGGTCGACATATCCTAAGGTGGGGGCTGTTTCGCTTATTTCTCGTTTTAGTCCTACGATTTCCAGTGTGTCGCCTTTATACAATACAGTTTTCGGATAGACCGGTATTTCTACGCCCGAACGCTTTATCTGTTTGATAATGATTCCGTGCATACAGGGTAACGAACGGAGATGACGAACTGTTTTTTTATGAAGTTCTTTGTTGGTAAGTAGTACGAAAATATCTTCCACGGGGAAGTCCAATAGTTCTGGATCGAAAATTTCTGGCCCTATCCAGCTTTCGTCTTCTATGATGGTTTCCCGTCTTCCGCTTAAAACCACTTCATCACCTTGTTTAAGAACTGTTTTTGGGGTTATGTCGAGGACTTCTCCATCGATTCGGACACGTTCGACGAAGACTCTTCTTCCCATCTCCTTAATATGTTTTTCTATTTCTTTTACCGTTTGTGGAGTTTTGAACCAGTCCGATTCTATTTTGTAGGCCCTGAATACAACCGGTCGGTTGGCATTCATGAGTGCCGGATCGTTTTCTTCGTTGTCTTGTTTCAGTTCTTTTTCAAGTGCCCGGGTATCGTTTTTTACTTTTTCGAGTCCACCGAGTAACCGAGGACCGAGTGTACCTAAGATGTAAGCCGAGCCTATGGTTCCGAAAATGTAAGTGACGGCATAGCAAACCGGTATGATATTCAACCATTCTTGTTGTTTTTCTGCTGAAATTCCAAGAGTACCGATGGTGTCTGTTCCAACTCCGATGGCTGCCGATATGGTTTGTGCTCCGGCAAACAGACCTATGGTCATACCTGCATTATAACCCATGATTTTGGCAATTAAGTAGGTAGAACCTATACAGACAATGCCGAATATACAAGCGAATATAACTTGATGGATTCCGTCGCTGCGTAAGGATTGGAAAAATTGAGGACCTACGCTATATCCGATAGCAAATAGGAATAGCAGGAAAAATACCGATTTGAGTGGACCGGGAATATCGATGTTCATTTGTCCTACCAATACACCTACTAATAAAACCGAAGTGACGGTTCCCAAAGAGAAGTTTTTGTATTTGAGACTTCCTACCCAAAAACCGATACCCAGAGTGAGAAAAATCGCCATCTCGGGATAGCTGCGGAAAAAATGAATGATTATATCCATATAGTTTTAAAATTAAATTAGGCTTTGTTATGTGGGGTATTTTTATTTATATGGATATAACAAGTTTCGGTGTGGATTGTTTTATTGTCGGAATATGATTATAATGGTTCAGTAGAAAATCTGTGAGGGAGTCCTAAATTTCAACGATGAATTTTGGGGCAATAACCACGTTTCAGTCACTTCGATGAGACGTCGGGAATGCTGTCATAGGATTTTGTAGAGTTTAATCTATTCGTCATAAGTGTTTAACCCCTCCGTCCTACGGACCCCTCCCCTTATTTTGTTTGACAACAAAACACAGATGCGGAGATTTAAAATATATCTTCGATAGTGGTTTATAAATTCCCTGCTGATTTTCCACTGAGTCGATTATATTTGTAGAATAATTAAATTATGAAGCGATGGTTAAGATAATGGAGATAAGATTACCGCATTACGGGAGAGGGTATCATTTGATAACCCAAGAGCTTTTGTCTCGTCTCCCTCAGTTGCCGGAAAACGGCTTGCTGAACCTTTTTATCAAGCATACTTCGGCTGCATTGACAATCAATGAGAATGCCGATCCCGACGTCCGTTTGGACTTTGCAGCCTTCTTCGACCGAATCGTGCCTGATGGGGCTTCTTATTTTAAACATATATACGAAGGAGACGACGATATGTCGGCACATATCAAAGCATCTTTATTGGGAGCTTCTTTGACTATTCCGATAAGAGGCCGAGCCCTTGATTTGGGTACGTGGCAGGGTATCTATTTGTGTGAGTTCCGTAACGGCGGAGGTGCTCGTCGTGTCACCGTTACGATTGTAGAATAAAAAACGAGGAGAATACGAATACCGTATTCTCCTCGTTTTTATTGAATTGTCGTTTTTGTTACATATTGTTGTATTCGTCGTCCATATTCAGATCGGCAAATCCTTCTTCGTCGAGCTCCGAGGGATCGAAGGTTTCATCTCCGTAAAAGGTTTCATCGAAGTCGGAAGAATTATTCGCGACATTCTTTTTTTCCAGTTCTTCGAAATCCATCGTTTGTTGGGGAGGATTGCCTTCCTTACGTGTGCAGACCGGGGTCTCTAAATCTTTTCCCGGTTCGATCTCTTTCAATTCCATAAAAAACATGCGGTCGGTCATGTAATCGAATACAAAAACTAATCGTTGGCCTTCGTCTTCGATGAGGTCGCTTATTTTTGTAGACGCCATGATCCACGTATCTTCGTCAGAATCTTTCCCCATGTCCATCAGGGTAATTTCTGTTTTTTTCTCCCAATCGTCGTCACAAATGAAGAATGAGGTCATTTGATCCTTAGAAAAGCCGACAGAATCGAGTATGGCATCGTGTAGTTCGAGAAAAGAAGCATCGGAATCGATACATATTTCCCGTTTGAAATTGTCGACTTCGTCTGAAACAATTCTGAATTTATATATCATAATTTTTTTGTAATTAGGTTCTTTTTTTCGGTATGTAAAAGTACTAAAAATCTTTCTCCTGCCAAATAAAGGCTATAAAATTTCATGATAATAGTCGATATTCAGGGAATAACTTGCGGATAAGTATAAAAGGTCGTTGTTATTTTTGAGGTTTGCATTTAGTCCTCAAAAAAAGGACGAGGCATATCAGAAAGATATGCCTCGTGTATGATGGGAAATCAGAGGGGTGTCTTTTTATATTTCTAACCCCTCTCCTCAGAAACTATCGTTTCTTCGGTGTCTCCCCTATACCATTTCGCAGCACCCCGTAATGCTATGGGACACGGCAGAGGAGAAGGGGGGGACATCTCACCCTCCTCCTCTGTGTTTTGTTGTCAAACAAAATATAGAGGAGGTGGCACGTAGTAACGGAGGGGTTAACTCATTTCGTATATTAGAAATTCCAGCCGACGCGTAACGACGGAGTCGCATGGAATCCGAATCTGCTTTGTAAATTAGAAGTAGTACCGTCTGTTTCGGTGGTCGTCGACCCTGAGACAGTTGTGGTAGTTCCTCTTTTGTAGTTCATAGAGTCGTAACCCAATCCGAGTTCGAATCCTAAATACAGGCCTTTGCACAGATAAACATCTACACCGGTAAATACATTTACGCCAAATCCCAGACCGGGACGTTTGGTCTCTGTTTTATCGTCGTTTTCGGTGTTGTCGGTTTTTGTTTTAGCGGTAGAAGTCAATAGGCCAATTTCACCGCCAACATATGGAGAGATTCTTTCGTATTTGGTGAAGTGATACTCAAAACCGGGCATAATCGAAAATGTAGTGATAGATTCTTTGCTGTTTCTTTCGTACTCTTTTTGGTCTGTCAGGCTTTCGTAATAGGTGACATCTTTATCGGTAGATGTGTTTAATCCCAGTTTCAAGCGAACAGCCATTTTTTCGTTTAAATGCAAACGAACTTTGGCGCCGTAGTCGGGTAATGAAAATTGTCCGTCAGTAGTAGCTCCGCCGGGCGAATAGTTCAATTCTGTCGAGAAACTCATGTTTTCGGGTTTGTACTTGTTTTGTGCGTTTACACAAGTCAGTACTACGGCTGCCATAGCTGCCACTAAGAAAATTTTCTTCATAACATTGCTTGTTTTGTTTTTCCTACTCTTTTGATGGTTTTCGGAAATTCCATTAATAATATAATTGCAAATATATTTATTAGATTCTAATTCTAAAATATTTTATTTAAAATAATGCAATAAAATTATATATTATAGTATGTATGAGTTTGGGAACTTTTTTAACAAATCGCAAACATAACTTACATTATAATATAAGTAACGGGCTTATACAACAGACTACATCGTATGAATTGAGTATGGTTGTTCCCGAAACCGGTGGATTGGGATTGAGGTTGAGTTTTTAACATGGGGAAAATAAGAAAGAGCCGGTACATCACGTATCGGCTCTTTCATCTCTGATATAAATTGGTAGATATTATTATAGATATCCTTTAATGATACCCCGTTTTGAATTGCGGACGAACAATACGATTTCGTCCCGTTCTTTGGTTGCGGGCAGTTCTGCCTCGATGCGTTCTATCGCGTCGCTATTATTCATGTCGGATAGATATAAGTAACGATAGATTTCTTGGATATTGCAAATGGTTTCGTTGCTGAAATTGCGCCGACGGAGCCCGATGGAGTTTATTCCGGCGTAGGATATGGGATTGCGGCCGGCTTTGATGTAGGGCGGTATATCTTTGTTAATGAGAGAACCTCCTTGTACCATCACATGTGCGCCGATGTGGCTGAACTGATGAATGAGGCTCCCGCCGCCAATCACAGCATAGTTGTCGATAATTACTTCTCCGGCCACTTGCGTAGCGTTGGATATAATGACGTTATCTCCGACAACACAGTCGTGGGCGATGTGTGAGTAAGCCATAATCAAACAGTTGCTTCCCACTATGGTTTTTCCTTTGGCTGCGGTTCCCCGGTTTACGGTGACACATTCGCGCAGTGTCGTATTGTCGCCTATTTCCACGGTCGTATCTTCTCCTTGAAATTTCAAGTCCTGAGGAATCGCCGAGATAACCGCTCCCGGGAATATTTTGCAGTTTTTGCCAATACGCGCACCTTCCAGAATAGTAACGTTGGAACCTATTTGTGTCCCTTCGCCGATGATTACATTTTTGTCTATGGTTACGAATGGTTCGATTACTACGTTATTCGCAATCTTTGCGTCGGGATGAACGTATGCTAACGGTTGTTTCATTTATTTGCTTTTTAGATTTATTTATTCTTGATAATCTGTGCCATGAATTCGGCCTCGGTGACAATGCGCTCGCCTACAAAAGCATATCCTTTCATATAGGCGCATCCCCGACGCACTTCGGTCTTCAGTGATAAGTGGAATATGACGGTATCTCCCGGTACGACTTTCTGGCGGAATTTGACATTGTCTATTTTCATGAAGTAGGTCGAATAGCGTTCCGGTTCGTCGACGGTGCTTAATACCAGCAAACCTCCGGTTTGAGCCATAGCTTCGACCAAAAGAACACCCGGCATAACGGGTTCGGCAGGGAAATGCCCTTGAAAGAAAGGTTCGTTACCCGAAACGTTCTTTACACCCACGATGTGGCGTGTCCCCATTTCGATAATTTTATCGACCAATAGGAAGGGATAGCGGTGGGGGAGCAACTGACGGATACGATTGACGTCCATAAGCGGCTCTTTATTGGGATTGTAGGCGGGACATTGAATGTCTTGGCGACGGACTTCTTTGCGAATGAGCCGAGCGAATTGATTGTTGATTTTATGCCCGGGTCGAGTGGCGATGATACGACCTTTTATGGGTTTACCAACCAGTGCTATATCCCCTAAAATGTCGAGGAGTTTATGACGGGCCGGTTCGTTCTCGAATTCGAGCGGTTTGTTGTTGATGTACCCCAATTCATCGACGTGTTTGTGAGGAACGTTTAAAAGGTCGGCAAGCCTGTCGAGTTCGGTTTGTGAGGTTTTTTTGATCGTAGATAACGATTGCATTGTCCAAATCTCCTCCTTTGATGAGATTATTTTTTACCAGCGGTTCTACTTCTCGTACGAAAACGAATGTGCGAGCCCCGGCAATTTCTTTTTTGAAATCGTGCAGATCGTCGAGACTGGCGAATTGATTGTTCAAGATAGGAGAGTCGAATGAGATGAGCGTGTTGATACTAAACTCATCGTCTGGTAATACTACGATTGAAGAACCGGTTTCTTCGTCGTGGATTTCGATTTTTGATTTGATAAGATAATATTCCCGTTCGGCATTTTGTTCTTCGAGTCCACAGCGCTCTATTTCTTCGGCGTAAACAGCGGCACTGCCATCGAGAATGGGCATTTCGGGTGCATTTACCTGAATGAGACAGTTGTCTATTTCTGCTGCATACAAAGCAGCCATCGCATGCTCGATCGTGCTTATTCTTACATCTCCGTCGGCTATGACCGTTCCTCTGCTTGTTTCTACTACGTTTTCGGCTAATGCCTCGATGACCGGTTGTCCTTCGAGGTCGACGCGTTGTATTTTGTATCCGTGATTTTCGGGGGCCGGTAGGAACGTGGCCGTAATATTCAATCCGGTATGTAATCCTTTACCGCTGACCGAAAAGCTGTTTTTTAGAGTCTTTTGTTTCATCGATATTATAGTTTATTTATTTTTCAATTGTTCTTTTAATGCTTCTATCTCCCTTTCGAGAGCTTTCACCGTACGGGTAAGTTCGGGAAGCCGTTTTACATAAACGACTTGTCTGGCAAATTCTTTGGAAGGAACAGCAGGGTATCCCATGATTACAGCGTCGTTCTCGACATGATTGGGTATACCCGATTGGGCTCCGACTTGAATTCGGTCTCCCAGTTTGATATGCCCGGCGACTCCTACTTGACCGCCTATCATAGCGTGGCTGCCGACTTTTGCCGAACCGGCAATTCCCGCTTGGGCCGCAATAACCGTGTGTTCTCCTACTTCGACGTTATGTGCGATTTGTATCAGGTTGTCGAGTTTCACACCTTTTTTGATAATCGTAGAACCCATTGTAGCTCGGTCTATTGTTGTATTGGCTCCGATCTCGACGTTGTCTTCGAGTACGACGTTTCCTATTTGAGCGATTTTCGCATATTCCCCGTTGGCTTGGGGTGCGAATCCGAATCCGTCGGCTCCGATAACGGTTCCTGCATGTAGAATACAATTGTTGCCGATGACACAGCTGTGATAGATTTTTACTCCTGCAAAAATGGTAACGTTATCGCCGATAACTACATCATTCCCGATATAGGTTTGAGGATAGATTTTTACGTTTTTACCTATTTTTACTCGCTCTCCGATATAGGCGAACGCTCCTAAATAGATATCGTCGGGGAGTGTGACCGACGAGGAGACATAGTTGGGTTGTTCAATACCACGTTTGGCGATAGTCGCTTCATTTACCAAATTGAGAAGCATCGCTAAACAGGCATATGGGTCATCGACTTTGATAAGAGTGGCTTCGATAGGATGCTCCGGCTCAAAGTCTTTATGTACCAGAACTATGCTGGCGTGAGTTTGGTATATATAGTGCGTGTATTTGGGATTGGCAAGGAAAGAGAGAGTACCGGGTGTTCCTTCTTCAATTTTAGACAGGTTATTGACTTCTACCGAGGGATTTCCAACCAACTCTCCATGCAGGAATTCTGCTATTTGTCGTGCTGAGAATTTCATATTGTTCTCTGTCTTTTGAGTTTACAATCGGCAAATTTCGCAATTTTTTTCAAATTCTTGGTAATAAGAAGTAGATTTTATTACAAAAGGATTGCTCCTTGCGATTTCATCTCATTTTATAAATCTGATTTTTAATGGTATAAAAATTTTCTGTTTGTGAAGCTAAGATTTATTCTTAAAAAAGAAGGTGATAAAAAGTTTGCATCTGTAAGAAAAATTCGTTTCGATAGATACTTTTTTAAGTGAAAAATGATTTCCTTTCGGATATTTATGTTATCTTTGCAACCTGCATTTTCAAGGTATATCATGACTAGAAATAGTGCAGATAGTTTATAACAAATACACATTCAGCATAAACTATGAAATTGATGCAAGAAAAACTGTCGAAGTATGATGCTCCGCAGAAGGCCAAAGCCCTTGGTGTTTATCCTTATTTTCGTAAAATAGAAAGCGATCAGGACACCGAGGTCTTAATCAACGGCAAAAAAGTTTTAATGTTCGGTTCGAACAGTTATTTAGGTCTTACCAATCACCCAAAAATTAAAGAGGCTGCTATTGCCGCTATCCGTAAATATGGTACGGGTTGTGCCGGTTCCCGATTCTTGAATGGAACATTGGACATTCATGAGGAGTTGGAACATCGGTTGGCTAAGTTCGTAGGGAAAGAAGAAGCCATTATTTATTCAACTGGATTTCAAGTCAATTTGGGGGTAGTCTCTTGTGTCACTGGACGCGGAGACTATATTTTATGGGACGAACTCGATCATGCTTCGATAATCGAAGGTCGTCGTTTGTCTTTCTCTACTCCGGTGAAATATCGCCATAACGATATGCAATCGTTGGAGGACCAGTTGCGTAATTGCAATCCCGATAAGGTGAAATTGATAGTGACCGATGGCGTGTTTTCTATGGAAGGCGATGTAGCCAATCTTCCTGAAATCGTACGTCTGGCTAAGCAGTATAATGCAGCAGTGATGGTCGATGAAGCACATGGTATAGGTGTTTTCGGACGAGACGGACGTGGAACATGCGACCATTTTGGTGTGACCGATGATGTGGATCTCATTATGGGTACGTTCAGTAAATCATTTGCTTCGTTGGGCGGTTTTATCGCTACGGATAAGGTAACGGCAAATTATTTACGTCATAACTCTCGTTCCTATATTTTCAGTGCAAGTATTACACCGGCTTCGACTGCGGCGGTGGGTGCTGCTTTGGATATTATGGAGAGTGAACCGGAACGTATAGCCAACTTGTGGGACGTGACGAATTATGCTTTGGAAGGATTCAGACGTATAGGTTGTGAGATAGGGAATACATGTACGCCTATTATTCCGTTGTTTATTCGTGATAATGAGAAAACATTCCGGGTAACTCGCGATTTGTTTGATGAGGGTATTTTTGTCAATCCGGTTGTTTCTCCGGCCGTTGCGCCTAAGGATACGTTGATAAGATTTTCTCTGATGGCTACGCATACACGGGCACAAGTAGATGTGGCTCTTGAAAAAATCGAAAAGTGTTTCAAGCACTTGGATATTATCAAATAAGTATATAAGTATAGTTTGTTTTTAATACCGTTGGAGAGGAACTCTCCAACGGTATTTTTTTAGGCAGTAGAGTTTTATTTGAGTTATTTAAAAAACTTACCCACCTTATTTCAATAAGGTGGGTAAGTTAAAATCGGTTGAGACTAACGTATTAGTCATCTATGCCGATTAGGTTGAAATTTAAATCGAATGTAAGCTCTAATCGATTCGTAAGTTTCACTTCATAATCTCTTTTGTCCCTATCGATTTGTACAATTTGTGTATCTGGATAGTTTTGGGATACATAGCTTGCAATTTGTGCAGGAATGATAGCTGTTGGCACTGCCGAATATTTACATTCAACTTCTTTCCATTCACCGTCTTTTAAAAATTCGACTTTGGAACCATTGGTGAAAACAACTTCATAACGGGTTTCCAGAAAATCCCGTTCGAGTTTTGCCAAAGCGACTTTCTCTTTCGGGAAATGTGTCTTGATGAACAGCTGTGCTTTTTGAGGTAATTGGGTAACAGCAATGGGTTTGTCGTTATCGGCGCAAGCCGTAGAAATACCAAGAGCCATTAGAATTGTTGTAAGAATCATTAGCTTTTTCATAACATTCAAAAATTATTAGTTAGACATTGTTTTAATTTGATGATACAAAGATTAGGAGCAATTTTGAAATGAATTTGAAATTCTGGGATATTATTTGAAAAAAATCGTTTTTTTAGTTTATGGCCAAGTAATGGAGAAATAGTGCTTCGACTCTTTGAACTGATATTCTATATGCAGATTGTAATATCGACAAACCGCTTTTACCAGAGCCAAGCCTAATCCGGTAGAACCTTCTTTTTTGCTTCCCTGATAAAATCTTTCGAATATGTGTTCGGTGTCCAAAGGCGTTGTTCCATCATTGGCAATTGTCAGGGTGCGATTGATAAGAGTGATTTCGATATTGCTGTCTTGTGTTGTATGTACATATGCATTTTTAAGTAAATTGGTAATTAATGTAGAGGCCAAAGACTCATTCATTAAAACAATGAATGTTTCAGGAATGTTTATTGTATAGGAAATATTTCGTGATGAGTATATTTCGTTGTATAGAGAGATTTGTTCTTTAATTATAAAAGCTAAATCTATATTTGTGCTCTCGGGGAATTGTCCGTTTTCAATTTTTGTAAGTAGTAGTAACGTTTTATTGAGTCGAACTATATGCCCTAATGTTCTTTGCATCTTGAATAGTTCTTCTATTTGTGTTTCATTGAGTTCTGTGTTATCGAGCAGCCATTCGAGACGATTCCCTAAAATGGCTAAGGGAGTTTGTAGTTCATGAGAGGCATTCCCTATAAATTGTTTTTGTTGCTCGAAAAGTTCTTCCGAACGATTTGCCGCTTCTTGTGCTGCTACATTGAGCTTGTGAAATTCTGAAATATTCGTGTCGTTGGGTACTGGTGTATTGCGTCTGCCCGGTGTGTAATTGTCGAGCCAGTGTAACAGTGCATACAGCGGGCGCATGCTGCGGTGGAAAATCCATATTGTCGATCCTATTATCGTTATGAGAAGTACGAAGTAGAGGAGTATGATCCAAAATAAAATAGTCCTGACCAAATCGTCTTTTTCGAAAGTCGGTATGGCGACTTTCAGTTCATAGTAATTATCATCATTATCTAAGAAAATGGTGGAGAGGATGCGTGCTGGTTCTGTCTCTTCTTTTTCTGGAATGTAGACTTCGGCATCGTAATATTCGATATGGGGTTTTGATGAAGCATAGGCTTCGTCAATGGGAGTTATGGAATAACTATTATTAGATCCACTATTTAAGGAAGGCAATTCTCTGCCGGCAAGCATGCGTATAATTATCAATTCGGAATAATCTTCCAGCGTATCATCGGCTTCGTCGTTGATTTCTTCTACCATCATAAAATAGAAGAGAGTTGCCCAAAGCGCCATGAGCGGAATCAAAATTAAAGATAAACGTAAAGCTATACGGTATATGAGTTTCATGAGACGGTGATTTTATTCGATTGGCGGAACGAGTTTGTATCCAAATCCATATATGGCTTTTATTTCTATGTTGGCTCCTGCATCAATAAGTTTGCGACGTAAATTTTTCATTTGAGCATATACAAAATGAAAATTATCTGCTTGGTCGGCATGGTCTCCCCATACGGCTTCGGCAAGGACCGATTTATCTACTAAGTGATTGGGACGTTGCATGAAATAGAATAGAATGTCGAATTCTTTTTTTAATAAGGATAACTCTTTGTTATTGACCAACACCCGGGAGCTCTCGGGTTCAAGGGATACATTCCCTAAGATCAATGCCATTTCTCCACCGCTTTTTCCTCGCCGTAGCACACTTTTTATACGGGCTAAGAGTTCGGCTGTATGAAATGGTTTAGGGAGGTAGTCATCGGCTCCCATATCCAATCCGAGAATTTTGTCATCAAGGGAATCACGAGCGGATATGATAATGATGTTTTCTCTTTTTCGTAACTCTTTCAGGTGTTTTAGTAGTTGTAGCCCATTCCCGTCGGGCAACATGATATCGAGTAAAATACAGTCGTAACTATAAGCTGCGATTTTAGCATCTGCTTCGGAATAAGTGCTGGCAGTTTCGACTACATGGCGCTCCTGTACTAGCGCTCGTTGCATAATTTCCCGTAAGGAGGGTTCGTCTTCTATGATAAGTATTTTCATGTATCAAATTTATATATTCAATTTTGTAGAGAATTTAAAATGATAAAAAATTGTATTGGGGAAGAGGGAAATAAAGTAAATAGACTTGATTATTTTATTTCCTTTTTGGAATAAATAAAAAGGAATCTACATTTTATGTAGATTCCCCATATGAGAGCAAGAAGTAAATTATTCTGTTACTTCTTCGAATGCGTCTTTCCCAAGTCCGCAAACTGGACATACCCAATCATCTGGAATATCTTCAAATGGAGTACCCGGAGCTATACCTCCATCAGGATCACCTACTGCTGGGTCATAAACCCATTCACAAGCTGTGCAAATGTACTTTTTCATACAAAATTTTTTTTAATAAAACATATTTGGGGTATAAATCAGAAATGTACTAATTCTACCAAAAGTAAAAATAGGTATAATTCGTTTAGAAACCAAATTATCCAGAGTTTCTTTTTATAACCATTTCAATTTTCTAACAAAAGAAGAATACTTTTGTTTTGTATCGAGGGGAGGATATTGTTCAAACCAATCCGTGCAAGGTCTATTTTTTATAGATTCGCGATACCTGTCAAATCTCGAAATAGCTATCTTTTGTTGAAAAAGAAAAACCTCAAAAGATTAATACGTAATCTTTTGAGGTTTTATTCCTTGTTGTAGCGAATCTTTTTTTTATTCATTTTTTTTTACTTAAATAGCCACTGTGGGGCTGTTGATAGAAGCCTTTTGTCATATTTTTGACTCGTTCTCGGCTCGATCAATATTTCTTTCGGCCATAAGAATTTTTATAGTTCTTTCTTTTTCTGCCAAAAGCTCTTTTAACATTTTTACCTCTCCCTGTGTGATATTTACGTTAGCATTTCCAAAGAGTGTAGTTGCGCTTATGTCGCTTACATGATTGCCGTGAGTATCATCGAAGAAGTAGGATGCGGAGATTCCTATCGCCTTACATATTTTATCCAAAAGCTCACAGTCGATTGAATTTTTACGGACGATTGCCGATAGATAGGTTGGAGTGATTCCAACTTCTTTTGCGATATCTTTCCGAACGATTCTGCGTTCAGTCATGATTCGATTCAATTCAGGTCCTATATTTTTCATAATAAAACAAATTGTTAATTATGTATAAATAATTAGTTTTATAATCAAACAATTAATGTATTAAATCAATCTGTTTGTATATTTGGGTTTATAAATATAATAACTATTTTCTAAATACAAAAATTTATGGAAAAACGAACAAAAGATTCTATCGCCTTATCCGAATTTCTTTCCACATTCTCTTCTAATGAATGTACGGTTGCTATCGATAAAATAGTTGAAGGTTGTTTAGTCCCTCGTCGTACAGTGTATAATTGGAAATACGGTGTATGTCGGATTCCTGAATTATACAAGCTCAAAATTGAAGAAATTTTCGGCCAACAGATATTCTCGAGGCCTTTAATTTGTGAAAAATGACATGGACGAACTATTCACTGTCTCCATCGAATTTTTCATCTTTAACGATGAACTATGGTATAGAAGTGAGGGCAAATCACCGTGCCGGTTAAAGGAACAAGACTACGAATTTGTGACCTTAATTGCGAATCTGATTGAAAAGTTCTATCCAAAAGCATATATCGCTTTGGCCTCTGAATATGCCAAGAGCAAGGCTAATCTTCCACTTTTCCGATATCGGATTGTCTCTAGATTTTGTCGTTGCAACTTTGGCAACATAGACAACATCATAGACATCGATGCCTCTACCTTCCATTTTGAACATGTTCTTTGTCCTCTCCGGGGAGAATGCAAATTTGAAAATATTGTATGTCACCCTGAATTTGAGAGCCACATCTCGAAAGCCGAGAAGAGAATCCTGGAAAGATGGTATCGTGGAGAGTCGAAAGAAGAAATAGCCGATGCTCTGTTTTTGTCTATACACACGATAAACAATCATATTCGAAACGCCTTCCAGCGGCTGGATATTCACAATAAAGCCGAATTCGTAAGGTTCGCAGACTTAAATAATCTATTCAAATGAAAAAATACAACAAATTCGATATTGATAGGGTGAAATCGGCGGCAGATATTCGCGACTTTATACCAGGACTTTCTGGGCGCGGAGCAACCCAATATTGCGAGTGCCCCGAGTGCCATAAGTCGGGACGGAACAAGGGGCTTTGTGTCACGCATAAAACCAATATGGATATTGCGAAATGCTTCTCGTGCGGGTTCACTATAAATGGAGCTATCGATGCCGTTCAATATTATGATAAGGTTGAGTTCATAGACGCCCTGCAAATTGTTGCCTCGAGATACAATATCCTTCTCGAAACAGAGATGGAGAAACGGCAGCGGGCTATCGACCGAAGCCGAGAGAAAGTAAAGCAGTCGTTTTGTCTCTCTCAACTGGAAGCCAGTGGTCTTACGGTGAAAGATGTCACCGCAAAAGTTCGCCTCGACGATAAGAGTGGGGAAATCTATCTGCCGGCATTCCAGCGAGGCGGTATGGATAAGTATTTCAACATCAACAAGAACGATGATGAAATGCTCATTTACTATTATGACCTTTGGGGGAATCCTGTTCAATATGCCACGCGAGGGGCCGCCGGCAGTCTCAAACCATACGTCAGGATCCGGTGGTCGAATCCATCGTTACATCTCGATAAAGATGGCCGGGAGATAAAGTACCAAACACCCAAGGGGGCCCCGACCAAGTTTTACATTCCTCAGTACATTAGAGAGCGATTCCTCTCCGAGACGCATATAGAGACGCTCATCGTCCAGGAAGGGGAGAAAAAAGCCGAAAAGGCATGCAAACATGGTATCGCTTCTATCGGCATTCAAGGAATTTACAATATCGGGAATGCCGAGACAGGGCTAATCCAGGATCTTCAGTACCTGGTCCAAAAATGCACGATAAAGAATGTCGTTCTGTTGATGGATAGCGACTGGGATCACCTCCACCGCGAGATTCAGATAGGTGACCATGTCGACCAGCGGCCGAATCAGTTCGCCAAGGCCGTCATCAAATTCAAGCAGTACGTTCAGACAATGCACAATATCGGGGTGTCGGTTGACATCTTCTTCGGTCATATCAATGACACACCCTCACACGACAAAGGCATCGACGATTTACTTTGCAATACCCTCAAAGGGAGAGAGGAGGTCCTTCGGAAGGAGATAGACACCGTTATGCACACCCATGACGGTAAAGGCCAATTCCTTGACATACATAAAATCACATCGAAAACCGATTTCCAAATCAAGGACTTTTGGCTGTTGAACGATAGAGATGGATTTTTTGAGCGTCATAAGGAGGAGCTCTTGCAAATCCCTAATTTCCGTTTTGCCAAGATAAATTACCGAATTGAGGACGGTAAACTTGTCCAGGCATCGCGCTATTCGAGTGAGAGAGACTTCTGGGTCATCGGGGCAAATGATAAGGGAAAGAAAACGGTCGATTTCGATTACATCGAAGCCTTACAGTTCATTTCAGCTAATGGCTTCTACCGCATTCATACTTCCGACTTGGAGGTCGATCAATATAAGTTTGTTCGCATCGACGACGGAGTCGTCCATCTGTCAGGGCCAACCGAAATTCGCGATTTCGTGTACTATTACGCGTTACAAACTTGTAAGGATCGCGACGTAATTACGATGTTGGCCTCACGGCTCGGTTCTCTTCTGGGGCCTGATAAGCTCGAGCGAATAACGAAGATAGACGATAACTTCGATAATTTCGAGCCTCATATCCAAAGAATGTATTACCGCAACGGACAAATTCAGATTACCTCGCGAGGAATTGAATTTGGCGATCTCCTGGGGCAGGTTTGGAGCGACAAAGTAATCCGGCGAAAGTTCAAGCGGGTTCCCGTTATTGATAAAATCGAATATGACCCGGCTGCCGGCTTTTCCGTTTTCCCGACAGAAGAGGGGAAAGCCTGTGAGTTTTTCCGATTCATCTGTAATACTTCCAATTTTTGGAACATACCAGGACACACACCTACCGACCAGGAGGAGCGGGAATTTCAGCAGCATGTCGTCAACAAGATTACATCTATCGGCTTTCTCATGTGCGACTACAAATATCAGACCGAGTTGAAGGCGGTTATCGCGATGGACGGCCAGATGGGAGAGGTTGCCCAGTCAAACGGACGAACCGGTAAGTCGCTGGTTGGAGCGGCTCTCGCAAAAATACTCGATCAGACAGCTATCGACGGGCGAAATACTAAAAACGACGACGATTACATCTATTCGAATGTGACACCGAGAACCCGAAACATCTTCATCGATGATGTCAAGGTGAATTTTGATTTCGAGCGATTCTTCTTTGCCGTTACCGGCGACCTCGCAGTCAATCCAAAGACCAAGGCTCGGTTCATCATACCCAACGAAAAATCGCCCAAATTCTACATCACTACGAACCACGCCATAAATGCGAACAATCGCTCGGCTCTCGAGCGCATTACCTATATGGCCTTTTCCGACTGGTACAACGACAACCACCGGCCCATCGATGATTTCGGACACCAATTCTTTGCCGATTGGGACGAGGACCAGTGGAATCTTTTCGATAATTTCATGGCCGAGTGTTGTATGTTCTATTTCAAATCCATGGCCGAGAGTTGGTATCGAACAGGGCAAGGGGCAGTTCCGCCGCCGATGCGCGACATCAAGATGAGAACCCTCAAACAGCAAATGGGCGAGGCCTTCGTTCAGTGGGCAGAGACCTATTTCGACGAGTCGGCGAACAATCTGAATGAACGCATACCGCGAAAGACCATGTACGACGCTTATCATAGCTCTTTCCCCGACAGCAAATTCGGGGTTACTCCCTCCAATTTCCGCACGAAGGTTGTGCTCTATTGTGATTTCAAAGGATATCACTTCAACGTTTCGCGGCCGAACAAATCCGGCATCTCGTTCCGCGATTGGATCGAAGATCACCCGGGAGAAGCGTTTGTCGGAGAGGCCGACAAGTCGGGCGGGGTAGAGTATTTCGGCGTGTTTAGCCTTGATTTTGCAAAGAAACAACCATTTTAATTTTAGGATATGAGTGTGAATTTTAATCCCTATGAAAACTACCGGATTCGGGTTTTTGAAAACTCCGGAGAACTTCGGAATTACAAGAAAGACGTTGTCGTTGACAATCGTCGAGAACGTGTCGTACTTCTTATCGGGCAGGTTGCGCCCGATAAGTTTGCGATAGGATACGATATCTTCTTCGCCGATGGGCGGCGAGCCGGACGGCTCCCGTCGTTGGAGTTCGGGTATTTCGTCAGGGAACGAGAGGCGAAGCTCTATTTCTTGGGGTATATCAAGCAAAACCGTTCGAGGTTCTTGCCCTCTACTATCGAGGCGGTCGACGATTTGATCCGCACGATCATTCAGCCCGGGCTGTTCTGATTCGTAAAAGAGCGAACGATTATATCCAGAGCGGACAAGGCAGACGAGAGGTATTCAGACGGGTCGGTGTATCGTTGCACCGACCCGTTTTATGCTTTTATGCCGGGCTCTTTTTCCCCCACACCCCCTTCGTTGAGAATGTATGGGAAAGTGCTGCGGTGCAAGGAATACGGTAAAACGCTGAAAAATCGCGCAAAAGCTATGTGCGTATATATATTCTTTTTTTTATTTTAATTTGAATCTTAATAATAATGGAAAAACAGTACATTCGTACGGTGGTTATTTTACCTTTTGATATTCAATATTTTATGGTCGTACTTTTTTTATTTTGAAGCAGTGCGAAACTGTGCGTACTGTGCAGGAGTACGGCAAAAAAAACAGTACGAAAAAAGTACGGTCGTATCGCTTTGGTATTCAGATGGTTGAACTTCTTTCGTACTTCTGCACTATTTTTTTGTGATTTTTCATAGAATACACATATAGAAATATTTTAATCCTTTTCGTTCATTTTTCTGGTTGTGTATTTACAGTTTGTTTGATTATTTATATATTTGTGTATTAAATTATTACGTCATGTCTCAATACTATGTTTATATTCATTTGGAGAAATATCTTGCCGAATGGTTGCTTCATCAGTTTGGCCAAAATGGTCAGATACGTTTCCCGAGGGGGAGTGCCGAAAACGATATTTTGGAGTATTCACTGACGACGCAGCCAGCCGATATCCCGGTTCCGTTGAAATCTCCCGATTCTTTGGCGATTGAGATTCCCTATTTTAAAACGAAGGATCCTCGGTATTACAATTTTCTACCACCCCGAGCGAAGAAGGCTCTTGAGCGGACGATTTATATTCGATTCCGGATTGAGCTTTGGAATGAGCTGCACACCTTCGACAGTCTGTCTCACAATCTTTCTGACCTCATTTGGACCTTTATGGAGAAACACGAAATCGCCGACGATCCGAAAAGCTGGGAAACCATTCGACAGATGTATTTTCGAATGAGAAAAACGTACCAAAAAAAACAGCAAAGAAACGCTACGAGTTCAAAGGAAGAATTTAACAATACGGTACAAAACGCACAATAACAAATATTTAGCAATGAAACAAATTTTGCCGGGCATTCTCCGATTACAGGTGGTCGATTGTAGTCTGCTTCCGCCTAATGTCTCTTTGAAAAGCAAAGCGAATTTGCCCATTTCTGTGTTAGCGGACACAACGGAAATATCTTTCGTTGGCTCCCCGAAATGTGAGTATAATATAAAGAATGACAACAATTCGACAAGTGAGAAAACGATATTGGAATTCCTTACAGACGAGTATTTTCCGTTTGATGAGCAGAATGTTGCCTTTATCATATCATGTGCATCCGGTAAATCTTATTTGATTGGGGCCAGAGAGTCTCCTTTCCCAGTCGTCAATGTAAAAGAGATTATCGGTCCGCCTTCGGGTGACTCGGCCGGTTTTCAGATTGAAATCTCTTGGGTTTCTATAAAATCGCTCATTCCGTTGATTTTATAGTCTTTTATCGCTTGTTGTCCAGATGTTACCTTTGGCTAAAAAGGTAATTCTATGGCAAAAAAATTCGACCTGAAACTCAAAGGATATGTTGGCGGATACGACTTCGACTCCAATTATGTAGAGTATATCCTCGAAAAAAGCGAATCGAAAGAGGTAAATGTGCTCATCGACTCGCTGGGAGGAAGTGTCGCCTCTGCTTTTTCTATCTGTGAGGCATTCCGCCGACATGGAAATGTTAAAGTCCATTATGTCGGTATGAATGCCAGCGCTGCGACGATAGCATCGCTGGGAGCCAAGCACATCAGCATAGCGACATCGGGCATGTATCTCGTTCACAAATGCAGCACGGTGATAGCCAAGTGGGCTAGTCTGAACGCCGATCAGCTTCGCCAGTTGATCGAGGAGTATGACAAACAGAAAAAGGACATGGAGAAGATCGACCTCAATATCGCCGCCATGTATGCCGACAAGTGTAAAAAAGACAAACAAGCACTGCTCGACCTGATGAAGGTCGGAGGGTGGCTCACGGCGCAAGAGGCACTCGACTGGGGATTCGTCGACGAGATCTGTGATCTCCCTGGCGATGTCACTCCCAAAGTAACCGCCCAGGTGATCGAGGATCTGTCGGAAGCTGGCATTCCTTTGCCATTCTCTGTACAAGAGAGAAACGACTCTCGCGTGGACAAGATATTCTCTCTGTTCGCTTCTTTTTTCCGCTCCAATACTCAACATCAACAATCTAGTGTAACAATGAACAAAAAATTCCAATCGATTATCGGGTGTCTCGAGATCGAGGCAATCGAAGAGAGCGACGGGAAATTCCATCTTTCCGCCGATCTCATGCAAAAACTGGATTCCCATCTCCAAGAGATGGATTCGAAAATTAAAGAACTGAAAGAGTCTATTTCTCAAAAGGACTCAGAACTCGAAGCCCTTCGCAAAAAGCCCGCAGATGAAACGAAACATGTCGTCGACGACAAATCGGCAGAGAAGGAGAAATCTCCATTCGAATCGTATGTCGAAAACGTACGACAAGCAAAAGATTTGTTTAACCAAATTCCTTAACAAATATGGCACATAATATCTCATTTTCCGACGAAGAATACCAAAAGGCCGCCGAGAAGTGGAGACAGCAGTTGCTTCTTCTCCCTATGCTTTCTTGTAAAGATTCACTCCGGTTCATGACCGGTATTCCCGGGATCAGAAATAAAGAGCATGTCGGAACGGCAAAATCGAATGCTCAGTTCGGTCCTTACAAAGCAGATAAAAATTCATCTTCCACGACCGAGGTGAAATATCGAGAGCTCGAGACATTCTTCGGAAATGTCTGCGAGGATTTTGAGCCCAACTCGGTTATTACGATGCTGTTGGGACAAAATGCCTCATTCTTGGGAGAAGGGCAGAAAACGGCGCCTTCTGCTAAGCTCGTAATCGCTTCTGTCCTTAAAAGCCTCGGCGAATCGTTGCACAATGTTCTCTTTACGGCTAAAAGAAATGCAGAAGGGGATACCTCTGCCGACCTCTTCAACGGCTTTATTACCATTGCGGATGCAGAGGTCGAAGCCGGTAATATCGCTGATGGTAAAGGAAACCTTTTCAAGATCACTACCGGTTTCAGCGAAGCCGATGCGCTCGATGTTGCCAAGTCCATCGAGCGGAAAGCCCACCCGGTTCTCCGGGCTACCGAGAAATTCCTCTACTGTTCGCCCGAATTTGCCGATGCCTACAACGATGCCTATATGCTCACGCATGGCGGTATCGTGTACAACAAGAAATTCGAGCAGGCGGTCGTCGAGGGGTCGAACAACAAGACGACGCTGGCGCCGCTCACTTGTCTCGCAGGTTCTTCGAAGTTCTTCTTGGCTCCGAAATCGAATATGCTCTATGGATATGACAGCTTGTCTGACCAAGAAAGAATTCAAGTCGATCGTTTCAAGCCTTTTATGCTGACCCTCTCGGCCGCCATGTTCTTCGGCGTTCAGTTTTACTCGATCGACCCGCGCATGCTGCTCATGGTCGATGTCACGAAACAGGGATAACTAATATTTTTCGTAAATCCTAATCGCTTCAATGATGGAAAATTGCCTGAATATTCAAAAATCGCTCGGGTGGTGTCAGGGAACCCCCGTGCTTCCCGGTGTCCGCCGCCGGTTGTACTATCTTTCGAAGAGCGCGATCTTGAAATGGCCGACTCTTCCTCGCGATGAAAACGGAAGAGCCACATCGGCCGAACTGACCGGCGATTTTGTCCTGGCCGCCGATGCCAAGTGGAAATACATCGACCACCTTCCCGACAAAGCGCAACTCACCAGCGAGCCGCAAGGGGAAGTACCCAGCCAGACCCAACTCAACAAGTTGACGGTCGTACACCCGGGCGTCGGGGCCGATGCTTCGGCCGCGGCTGCCTATATCAACAACAACGACAATGTGTTTTTGGTCCAAGATATGGCCGATAATTGGAGGCTCGTCGGCTGCGAACGCTGGCAAACGAAATCCACCGTATCGCAAGATTTGGGACAAGGGCCCACGGGGACGACCTCCACGACCGTCTCGGTAGAGGCTACCGATGAAACTCCGGCTCCTTTCTACAAAGGGAAAATCGAAGCCGAAGAAGGCGATTTCATGGCCGACGGATCGAAAATACCGGAAGAATAGTCGGCTGTCGAGAGTATGGACGATTTATGGAAAGGACTCTTGAACGATGTGCCGGAGAATAAACGTTCCGATACTCTCGACCGTTCCGTCTCGAAAGAACGACGATATGACATGGAAGGAATCAAAAACCGACAATGAAACTATGGACAAGAAACTCACCGAATCTTTACAGAAATGGCTCTCGACTCCCCGCGAGGAGCGCGACTACGAGCAGGGAAATCTCTTGCTTTTCCGCCTATCCGGGAATAAGATCCAGTATCGCAACCTCGCGCCGAATCCGGCCAAACACGCCGAGTTCATTACCCGGAACATTCAGAAATATGTAAATTTCCGAGTGCAGGAATTCACCCACGAACAGGTGAAGGAAATGGAAAAGAAGGTCGAGAAGATCTTCGAGAAGAGACTCTCTATCGAGGAAAACAACCCTGCGAGAGATTTCAAAAAAGGCAAACGCGCCGACCACGATTCGCTTCCCGAGGAAATCCGGTCGCTGTATGTCGAGAACCTCGGTATCGCTCAGCGAATGAGGGACGTTCAAACGAAGCTCCGGCTTATCTCTACCGAAGAGTCTCCTTGCCCCGACAGCGAGCGATATCCGTTCCTTAAAGAGCTGATCTCGCTCGACAAGCAACTGCACGAGAATTGGGAGCGGTACGACCGCTATGTCCCGCAGCAGGGACAGGAAAGCGGAAACGCGCCGGGCTCTCTCTCCGAAGAAAGCCGGAAGGCTCTGCGCTTGGTCACCTTGAATAAGGGCAAATATGCGAAGAAGCCGACGCCCGAGCTAAAAGCTAGGATTCTGGAATGGTATGGTCTTATCACGGATCCGGCCGAGAAACTTACCGAAGAGTTGAAGCGGTTGGGTATTCTCGAATGAAGAAGTACGGTGAATCGTTATGCCGCTGCCTGCCACCATAGAAATTTGCCAGAAAGACCTCTTTACCGCCGAGGACGAATTGAAGCGGAAATACGACGAAATTACCGTTCGTAGGCTTCTGCGTTTGCGCGAGATGTATGCTTGGGCAGTCGCCAATCCCGATGCGAAAGACCGCCAGTTCGTCGAAGTCCTCGTTTCCCGGCATCGCATTTCTCAGGCCGCGGCCTATTCCGATCTTGCCATCGTTAAGTCGATGATCCCGAGGATTGCGGAAGCCTCCCGGGATTATCATCGGTGGAGAGCCAACGAGATGCTTTTGGAGACCTACCAAACGGCCAAAAAGCGCAAGGATACCAAGACGATGGAACGGGCGGCTTCCAGCTATGCCAAATACAACCGCGTGGATATCGAGGACGAGCGGGCCATGCCGTACGACCGGATCGTCGTGCAGCCCTTTACGGCCACCGACGACCCTACGGTGCTGGGTATTAAACCTATCCCCAATATCAACGAGAAAATCAAAGAGATGCTCGACAAGTACCGTAAAGAGACTATCGACATCGAAGATATCGAATTCGAGGAAGCCGATCTCGAAGAAGACGAACTGTTCGGAGATGGAAGCGCAAAATAAGGTCTATTTCAACGCGCCGCAGCGGCTCACGCAGCTTATCGGGGCCAATACTACGGTAATCGTCGCCGGCAGGCGTACCGGCAAAACCGACAGTATCGCCTCGCCGTTCGTCCTCAGGAACATGCAGCGCATGCCGGGCTCTACCGGAGGCATCGTCGTCCCCACTTTCAAACACGGGCTCACGAACACTTTGCCCGGGTTGTTCGCCGCATGGAAGCGGTGGGGATTCGCCGAAGGCATTCATTATGTCGTAGGCCGTCGTCCCCCGAAATGGTTCGCGAAGCCCATCACCGAGCCGGCCGACTACGAACATGTAATTTCGTTTTATAATGGCTCGGTGGCGATTATCATTTCGCAAGACCGTCCCGGTTCTTCCAACTCTTTAACGCTCTCGTGGGTACTCGTCGACGAAGCCAAGTTCATCGACTACAAAAAGCTCAAAGAAGAAACGCTCCCCGCCAACGGCGGCATAAAATCGTATTTCGGCGCCCGCTCGTTCAACCATTCGCTCATGATTTTGAGCGATATGCCCCAAACGCAAAAGGGCTCTTGGTTCCTTCATTACAAGGAGAAGATGGACGTCGAACTCATCGACACCATCAAAGCCACGGTCTTCGAAATTTGGAGAACAAAAACTCGGATACGGGAGTGTAAAAAAGAAGGGAAACCAATCCCCAAGTATTTGCAAAGCTATCTCCGTCGTCTCGATACGAACCTCAATAAAATGAGGTCGGTCGCCGTGTATTACAAAGAGTACTCCTCTATCGAGAACCTTCAACTTTTGGGCGAGAACTATATCAAGCAGATGAAGCGCGACCTGACGCCGAAAACATTCCGGACCTCTATCCTCTGCCAGCGGATAGGTATCGCCAAAGACGGGTTCTACTCCTCCATGCGCGAAGCCCATAAATACAACGCCAGCGATTTCGATTATCTCGATTCGCTCGGCTACGACTTCGACCCCGCTTTGCTCGACAGTCGGGCCGATAAGGACGTCGATCCGTTCGAGCCTATTTGTATCGGCATGGACTACAACGCCAATATCAACTGGATAGTCGCCGGGCAACCCTCCGGGCGTCGGCTCAACATCATAAAATCGTTCTTCGTCAAATTCGAGCGGAAAATCCCTGCTCTTATCGACGACTTCTGCACATACTATGCGAATCACGAAAATAAGACCGTCGTTTATTACTACGATTCCACGGCTCTCGGAGCCAACTATGCCGTCAACGACCAAGACTTTCACTGGGTGGTTTGCCACGAATTCGAGAGGCACGGCTGGACGGTCGTCGATGTCTATCTCGGGAACCCTATGCGGCACGACGAGAAATACCTCTTGATCAATCAAGGTTTCTCAGGCAAACAGCGGTTCATGCCCTTTTTCAACCGCCAGAATAACGACGACCTCATTCTTGCGATACAATCTGCCGGTGTCTCCCGGGGGCGGAACGGTTTTCGGAAAGACAAAGGCGGAGAAAAGCTCGAAGAGTCGGAAGAATCCCTGCTCGAACATCGTACCGACGGAACCGATGCTTTCGACACGCTATACATCGGGTGCGAAAAATTCCCGCAGAATGCCCTATATCGCTACTCCTCCAACGGAGTCGCATGACTTGACTTCATAGATTATTATTTAAGTTAGGAAAGGTCTCGGCTTGTGAAAGTCGGGGCTTTTTGTTCTATTTCTTTATAATCATATTGATAGATATATAATACATTTGTTATATTTGTCATGTATTATATATCTATCTATGGAAGCATTGAACTTTGTAGCTTTTGACTTTGGGACAGCGAATTCTATTTGTGAAATTGGTTCGCGGTCTTCAGAGATTCGGTGGTTGATTTTTTGAGTAACTTATAAAGAGAAGAGTATAGAATACACGATATGGATAAAATATCTCCAAAATATCAAATGCAGTTGATTAAGAGTATAGAGCAAGCTCTTTGGCAAGAATACGGTTCATATAAAGAAATGTTGCAATATATCTTGAAGTGGCATGAAACAAGCAGTGGTTTTAATTCCTATATCAATTACACGGAAAATTTTAAGGTCTGTTATAAGGATAATGATGAAAAAAATATAGATGTCTATTCTACATTACATGGTATAGATGGGGAGACATTGCTGAAAATGGCAATCGATTTAGGCGTTGAAACTCCTGATTTTATACCTTCTATCCCCGTTTTTAGGAATGAAATAAAGTCTAATTATCAAACGGCAAGTAAGACTTTTGAAAAAGCATTTAAGTGTATCGAGAATGATCCGAGTACCGCTATTGGTTTAGCGAATTCAGCATTAGAAAGTATTGTCAAAGAAATTTTGCAAGATAAACGATTAAAGATACAGTATAATCCCAAAGATACATTATACAAACTTACACAAAATATATTGAAGGCATTCGGTATGTTCCCGAGTGAAAATATACCTATGGAGATAAAGACAATTTGTAGTAATTTGTTAGGTATAGGGAAGTCGATAGAAGATCTTAGAAGTACTAAAACAGAGTTTCATGGGAAAGTAAATGGGGATTATATTGTATCAGAGTCTGTTTTTGTTTATTTGTGTTTCAATTCTATATGTACAGTAGGTCTGTTTTTACTTTCGTATTATAAGGAGATATTTCCTAAACAACAAATTGAACAGCCAGAGAGCATCGATGATGTTTTGCCTTTTTAAGTAATTTAAGTCTCCCTTTATACCAGGCATCGGATTTTGTCCGATGCTTTTTTGTATTATCCTTTGCTCATTTCAAAAAAATCCCTCATATTTGTAGTGCCAAATCTAAAGAGTGTATGCTCTCCGGTAGGGCCTCGGTTAACGGCTCAATACGAAATTGGGCCATTTTTGTGTCCATCATCGCCATCTTTGTATGGCATGTTATACGAAATGACGGCTGTCTATCCCGGTTGAATTTTTTCCCTACGGAAGAGCTCTTTAGTTTTGGCGAACACGGGACATGGCAGCCGTTTTTCTGCCTATAAATGCCAAAATTAAAGAGCTTATGGACACAAACAAATCCATCGCGGTTCGGGGAACAATCTCCCCGTCGCGCGTCGAACGAAGAACTTACGCGTTCGAAAATTACCTAATCCGATTTTTTGAGCGGGAGCTCGAGGTCAAACTCACCCGCCGGGAGATGTGGCGAAGCGTCCGTTTCGTCGCTTCGTTGTTTGTCTTGCTGCTCGCCCTGTCGACCGGCGAGCCATTGCTGGTCTTGCCGGCGCTCGCACTGGCAGCTTACGCCTATCGGGACGTTGCCGACATAACCTCCCGTTTTACGGAGAAAGGAGGTGCGCGATGAAAAGCCATACGATCGAGTTCACCCGCGACGACCTGGTCGTTCGGATCACCCGCTACCCTTCCGGAGAACCGGGGAAATCGCCGTCGGTAGAGATAGAGGTCGAATCCTCCGGATTGCCCCGGTCGTTCGTATGGTTCGACAGGGAGCCGCAGTTGTTCGCCTTCAAAGAGATGCTCGAAGAATATATCGAGACGTTCCGGCCGACGAAAGACGACGCAGACGATTAATCTCTCTTGTTAAATAATAGTAAAAATACTACTTTTTAATCGGTGTTTATTGTAAATCGTAGTAAATATACTATCTTTGTGACATAAAAAAGAACGATATGAAAGTTCTAAAAACAAGTTTGGTTCTTAAATTGTTGCTCGACGATGGCTGGGAAATCGTTCATCAGAGAGGGAGCCATCGACAGCTAAAACACCCGGTAAAAAAAGGAAAGGTAACGTTGAACGGCAAACCTTCCGATGACATCTGGGGCGATAACCTGAAAAGCGTGGAGAAACAATCGGGGCTAAAATTTTAGCCCCGGTTCTCCGGCTTTGCACAAGACTAAGAAATTACTTATTTGTTATACTCCTTATATTACTATTTATAAAATAATACTGTTATGGGACTTTCTAAGCAAAATGTTGTTGTTGTAAATGTTGCGAAAACCGAGAGCGGCTATTCTGCTTCTTGCGATTTGCTGGACGGTTGGGTAGTGGCTGTTACCGGCGATTGGAGCGATCTGGAAAGAGAAGTCCGAGATGGCATCGATTTCTATATCGATTGCGCCAAAGAAGACGGGGATAGCTATCCCGAAATTTTCGACCGGGATTATCGAATCGAATATCGATTCGATGTGCAAAGTTTACTTTGTTTTTATCAGAATATTTTTTCTTTTTCGGCCTTGCAGTATATTACCGGAATCAATCAAAAGCAGTTGGGCCATTATGCTGCCGGCAGGTCCAAGCCGCGAAAGAAGCAAGCCGAGAAAATCGTAAACGGCTTACATAAATTGGGTAAAGAACTGGCTGCCCTTTCTTTCTAGTTAAGCCCGTTACCGAATATCCGGCCCCGTATCTTCGAGATACGGGGTTTTTTTGTCTTTTTGGAGAATGCCGCATAGTTCTATTTTTGAGTACAAAATAGAAGGCGTATGATAGTAGGGCTCAATACTTGGTTTAGCGATATTATATTCACCTCGGCATTCCCGGACCTTGAACTGGTTTCAGACCAGAATTGGGAGCGCCTCGAACTTTGGGCAGGAGAACGATCGATATTCTCTGTCTACCTTTGTGCGAACGAAAATGGTCTTATTTATTTGACCGATTTAGGGCAAGTAATGGAGCAATACATGATTGAAAATCGGCTGCCATTTGCCTCTTTTTCTCTTCGAGAGAGTCCTGAACGTCCGGAGGATCCTTTTCGCCGTGATTTTGTCGCTGTATTTTCCAGCTATTTTTGGGACGATTATGCCGAATCCTTTATCGCCCAAAATTTCCTGACGACTTTGTCCGCGAAACAAATATCTTCGTCGGCATACGATATGGTCGCTTTCATCTCGAAAAAGGGAGAGAATATCACCGTTCGCCATCATGTCGTATTCTATGCCGACGGGATTCTCGGAACGATGGACTGGGAAAACGAGGGGACAGAGGAAAAGGATATCGCGCAGCATGATATCAACGTGTCGGCTATGAATTATGAGGCGGAAATTCAGGAGTCATACCCGGACAAAGAGATAAAGCTCCTCTCTTTCTCCGTGTCGGTAGGCCCTCGAAATATTACCTACTATGTCATCGATCGAAAGAATCTCACCCAGATGTTTTTCATCAACGCATTCAATGTGTTCGAGCTCTTCGAGATTCAAGGTGTTACCACCGCAAAGACAACCGTCGAGCGAGATACGGCTGTGATCAATCGCCGGGAGACATTCTACGACCGGACAATCGAAAAAAAGTATGAGGTGCAAACGTCAGCTCTTTCTTCCCCGGTGAAGGATTGGGTGGAGCAGTTCCTGTTCTCTCCGCTCGTGAAGATGTTCGACCCCGACGCCGATTCTATCAATGAGATGACCGAGGTCCTTATCACCGAATCCACTTGCGAAATCAGTAATTCGAATACCGAACTCGGCAAAGTGAAATTTACTTGGAAATATGCCGATGTCTATCCCCGTCTAAATTCTATCGATAGGGAAACAAAGGACCTTTTTTCACAACAGTTCGAGTTCCAATTTAAATAGTTATGGCGCAATCTATTCACATCAATACCATGCGGGAAATGCTGAAAGCCGGCGATCCTGTCGATATAACTCTTTGGACAAAATCCGGCCAGATACAGCGCTGGCGGAATTGCATATCCCTTCGTTACGATTTTTATAAAGGGGTTCGTCGGGTGAAGCTGCTCGACAGCCGCCAAATTCGTACGGTACGCGATGTGTGCATCTTTGAAATCAACAATCTAACAGTATTCTTATGAGCGATTTTGAGCCTATCGACTTTACGAGCATCGACGATATTCCCGGTATCAATGCAAAAGCCTTGTTCTCCTCGGAACTGAGCAAAACAGAGTTCCGTGAAACAGGCGATATTTCGCCCGTTCCCATAGGAGATAAGCATCGATATATGCCCTGGGGAGCCGACGACCAGCTTCCGTATGATATTCTCGATCTGATCGAGCGCGACGAAACCTTGTCGACCTGCCAGATGTTCAACGCCGAAATTTGCTATGGGTCGGGGCTTCTCTACAATACCGAGGCCTGTTCGGAAAAAGTCAAGGAAGAAATCGATTCCTTCTTCGTCGGGAATAATATACCGACAAACTATCTGGGTGTATGTCAGGACTTCAAATACTTTGCCTTTTGCGTGAATGTCATTATTTTGAACGGAGACGGTTCGAAAATAATTCGGTTAATAAGAAAAGAAGCCTGTTACTGTCGCCTGGGGATTGCCGATTCAGATGGCCGCATCGACAAACTGTACTATGCAAATTGGCGGAAAGCTAAGCCGATGGAAGACCAGGTCGAAATCATCGACCTGCTCGACTTGAATGCTCCGCTCTGCGACCTTATGGTGCGCATGGGGCGCATGCCCGGCGACGACGGGGAAACACGCATGAGAACGGACACAAGGAAATTTGCCGTTCTGACAAAGGTTCCTACTCCCGATAATACCTATTATCCGATACCCTATTATGCTTCGCTATTCCGGGGACGGTGGTACAACATCAAGCGACTTATTGGCCTGGCCAAGGAGGCTAAACTCAAGAACTCGGCGCCCATCAAATACCACATTGAAATTTCCGACAAATATTGGACCGGTATCTTCCGGGCCGAAGGAATCACGGATAGAGCCAAACAACAGGCGAGGGTTGTCGAAGAGAAGAAGAAAATACTCGAATTTCTTACCGGTGTCGAAAATAGCGGGAAGGCTTGGTTCTCCCAGGTTTACACCAATCCGAACGGCGATGTCGTACATGATGTCGTCATCAACAAGATAGAGACCGACAAGGAGGGCGGCGACTGGGCATCTGATATCATCGAGGCCGTGAACATGATATGCTTCACCATGCGGGTACATTCCAACCTGGTCGGCTCTGTGCCGGGGAAGGCGCAGACCAACAACAGCGGGAGCGACAAGCGCGAACTCTACACTATCGCCCAGGCTTTGCAGAAGCCCTATCACGATTTGCTCTTCACCGTTCACAACCTTGTTATCCGATTCAACGAATGGAAAGGTGCATATCCCGACTGCCCCTTCATTATGCTCACGACGCTCGACGAAAAAAACGATGCGAAAACAGTTACCGCTAATACTCCCGAAATATGATCATCTCGAACGACTCCGAATTAAGGCGCTTTATCCCCAACGTTATGTCCACCGTAGAAGGGGAGAGTTCTCTCTATGAGAAGATAGAGCCCTATATGGGGCTCGTCGAAGCCTCGCTGTCCGATATTTTCATCGGTCCCGAGATGCTGGCAAATCCCCGGTCGATGCCCGAGGCGCTGCGAAATGCCGCATCGGTCTATGTCGCCAACGAGGCATTCCGTATGGCTGTCCCTTCGCTCGACCTGGTACTCACTCCTAACGGCTTCGGTATCGTCAATAACCAGAATGTCGTACCGGCATCGAAAGAGCGAATCGAGCGCCTGATGTTCTCTTTGGCTCAGATGCGAGATAAAGCCGTTTCTACTATGGTGATAGCCCTGGCAGATATAGATGGCTATGCCGAGACCCCTCAGGGGGAGTGGTTCTCCTCTTCATTGTTCCTGCCTTTGGCCGGTCACCTTTCCGGACTGGTCGACCCCGAAAAAACCATGTGGGACGAGTACCTCAGGATTCGTAATATCGCTGAGCCTCTCGAAAACGAGGCAGCCGATGAATTTATTTCGCCCGAACTGATGACTCGTTTACGCGCGGCCCCCTTCGAGAAAGGCTCGGGTTATGCCCGGCTGGCCGGCCGGGTCCGCCGGGTTATCGCCAGGGCAATACCCGGAGCCCCTCTCGATAAAAGGGCGCTCACTGACCTCGTGAACTTTATTCGGGAGAATCCCGATAAATATCCCGAATGGCACGCCTCCCGAACGGCCGGGCTGTTCGACCCTCCCGTTTTCGAGAACGATAAAAAGAGCGGAGGATATTGGTTTTGACTTTAATTTTTTTTGATATGAATAGGAAAATAGCGATTACATTGCCCGTATCGTGGCAGGAGTTGACCGATAGGCAGCTCTATTATCTTTACGATCTGTTTTTGGACAACCTTTCGGCCGACCAAATCAAAACCTATTGCTTCTTCTTGTGGGGAAAAATCAGGATAGAATGCCGGTACGACGAACATGATTACATCGTGCGGCACGATAAGGAAACATTCAAAGTCAGTCGGGAACTGATAGCTTCGGCTATCCACGAGCTCGATTGGATCGTCGAGATTCCCGAATATCCGGTGAGAATCTCCCGAATAAGGAAACATGCCGCTCTCCCCGCCGATTTTCAAGGAGTCGAATTCGAAAAATACATCTACTGCGACAACCTGTATCAGGGCTATCTTTCTACGCAGAAGCAAGAACTTCTCAACGAGATGGCCGGTATCTTGTACAATGCGCCGGGCATAAAGACGAACGCTGCCGAGAAACTTTCTACTTTCTATTGGTTCGCCTCGCTCAAAGAGCTGTTCTCGCGGACTTTCCCGAGCTTCCTCCGACCGGCGGGTTCGATGACGTCGGAGAACCTGCTCGAACAGGGAGCGCCTCTCGGCCGACGATTGCAAGAAGCGATGAACGCTCAGATACGAGCCCTTACCAAAGGAGATATCACCAAAGAGCGTGAAGTATTGTCTATGGACACCTGGCGAGCTTTGGCCGAGCTCGATGCCCAGGCGAAAGAGTACGAAGAATTAAAGAAACAGTATGGAAAGTAAATCGTTCAACTGGGACGCCGCCGATTTCTTTCGGCGGCTGACCGAAACCAACAAACTCGCCCGGTCGAAGAATTTCAAATTCTGTCTCGTGAGCAGTTTGGAAGGATTCGAGGAAGCGCTCGCCCGCATGCAGAGCTCTACGGCGTTCGTATGCGTGAGCGACGTGTCCTCCGGCTCCACCGATTTGACCAACAGTCCGCATACCGTTCGGACAAAAACAGTGTTTTTCGCCGTGCGGCATAAAATCGACGATATGAAGGCCCGCATGGAAGCCTTCGACTTGCAACGGGAAATTTTTCGCCAGTTCATGTCGAAACTGATTCTCGAGAGCACGCGCCTCGCCGAGGACCGAATCTTCATCGACCAGAAAATCCGATTCAGCGAGATAGACAAATATTTCTTTTCCGGCTGCGCCTGCTCTTTCTTTAACATATCCGTGAGCACCTACACCGATTTAAGACTTAACGCCGATGAATGGGAATAATATTACCGAAGAGAAGGCGCTCGAAGAACGGGCCAAATTTATAGGGGCGTTTAACGGGACGATGATCGACATCTGGAAAGAGAAGATCGTCGATATGGACATCATAGACACCGGGAGTTTGCTCGATTCGGTGACTGCGCTCCCGGTGCGTGCCGACGGCCGGTTCTCCGAGGTCGTCCTCGTACAGTGTTTTCTCGAATATGGCCTTTGGCAGGATTACGGGACAGGCCGGGAGGTATGGCGGGGAAATCCCGGGGATATATATCCCGGACAAAAAGGTCGGAAGAAAGTAAGAGAGCGTCGCCGATGGTTCTCGACCAAATACTACTCGTCGGTGATGAACTTGCGAGATTTTATGGCCGACAGCATGGGTAGGGAGTTTGTCGGCATAGTAGCCGATGCTTTCAACGACCAGCGGCTGAAGAAGTCGACCGAATTTTATAAGAATCACTCGTTGTAAGGAGGTTTGAAAATCCGCTCGGAAATTTATAAGATATAGATTAATTGCCTATATTTGTCTTCATATCGAACACAAGCGATAAAACTTTGTAAGGTATGGAAGTGAAAAAATTATGGTTCGAGAATGATAAGATTTATATCCTCACGACCGAAGGGAAAACCCTGTGGCAGTCGTTGCTGTGGTATCCTCGGCTCCTTCATGCGAGCGACTCGCAGCGGGAAAAATACAGTATCGACGCGATGGGAATACGCTGGGAAGAGTTGGACGAGGACATCTCTATCGAGAGCTTCGAGTATAGCGACCCCGAACCGCGAGACGTTGCCCGCCTGTAAAGTCATATAGGTTGCCCCGTGTGCCGAATATGTGATAAAATCTGAAAAATTCACTTTTTTGTTAAGTTTGCTTGGAAAACACGATAACTTGCTATATCTTTGCAATCCCCAATCGTTGTATAGTTTTATATGGGAAAACTTGAACTGGTAATAGAGTCTGAGAATATCAGCATTTATTCTCCAAAATTTGATGGGGAGACTATGACCGAGTTCGAGAAATTCATGTTTATCAATAGATATTTGTCTTATCCCCAGTTGAAGAGAGATTTCGATGCTATTATTAGCGTCATTAAGAAAATGACTGATGATTGTGGCGCGAGAGAAAACCTTTTTAGACTGGAAGGAGGAAATATTAAAGCCATACCGCTCTGTGTCTCCCTTCGCCGCAAAGATCGGTCTGTTGGAACGTTGCGATTATATTGTATCCGGATATCGGATAAGATACTTGTTATAGGGAATGGCGGAATAAAGAGAACTGACACTTTTCAAGAAGATCCGGCTCTACTCAGTATAGTAAATCGACTCAGGCAGATTGAACATCAGATTTTTGTTGAATCCAAAAAAGCTCATGTCAATTACTATGACTTCGATAAAATGAAACCGATAATTGAAACTATCACCATTTAAATATAAATTATGAAGAAGATTCCACTATTTGAACAATGTGTTGCAAATGTTGCTCCTGAGGTGATGGAGGAGGTAAATCTCAACATTGACATTGCAAACAGAATTTATGACCTTCTCAAAGCTAAGAATTTGACTCAACACGAGTTCGCTTCCCGTATGGGTAAGCGCGATTCGGAAATCTCAAGATGGCTGACAGGAACTCATGGTTTTACAACGGCGACTCTTGCTAAGATTTCAGCGGTTCTCGGGGAGCCTATCGTTGAAGTTCGCCGAGAATCGAAAACTAAGTATATCTTTATAACAATGCCTTCTTATAACAGCTCATTAGGGATTTCTGGCAATAGTTATACTAGTCATGAGACTAATACATGTGTTATTTCATACAAAAACTAATTCATTATGACAGAGAGTAATGTAAATATTCAAATGAGACTTACTTCTGTAAATGAAGTGAGTTTTATGATGTCACCGGGCAAGATTACTGAAGAGGTGCTTCCCGAAAATATAAAACTTGGTTTCTCCAGTCAGATTCAACCTGAAGTGGAGAATAATAAAATTGCCTTGATATTTGGTATCAAGTATGAATTGGAGGGAGATAAAGTCCTTGAATGTGTATATCGATTTGAATTTGAAGTGAGTGGCCTTGCTCAATTCATTACGATAGAAGATAATGATGGCATCACGATTACATATATCATGCCTCATCTTATTAGTGTGGCAATCGGTACTATGAGGGGTATTTTAGTCGTAAAAACGGCAGGGACAAATCTTTCGAAATACCCGCTCCCTATAATTGATCCGATGCAATTGACACAAACTCTGTCAAATCCTTAAGATTGTTAGTTAATACAAGATTTATTTCTAAAAAGCATCGGATAAAAACCGATGCTTTTTTTGTGTTTTCTCTTGCTTTTCTCGAAAAGAACCCCCATCTTTGCATTGTCTAGCATTCGATACAGGCGACGAGTGTTCGCCAACTTTACCGTTGGCATTTTTTATGTCCATCGGCTAATATATAGTTCCGTCCCGTGTGGAGCGTTAATGCGCCCACAGCCTGTATCAGGTGCTAGACAACGGGGAGCGGAACTTTTTTATTCCCTTCCCGTGTTTTAGTTAACATATTGTTTCATTTAATTGTCTAGCAAAATGAAAAGAACAGTCGCATTGCCTGTATCGCAGGCAAAAGAAGGCCGAGAAACGTCGGCCTTAGAGAAATCCCTCATTCGATTTTTCGAACGGGAGCTCGAAGTGAAGCTCACCCGCCGTGAAATGTGGCGAAGCGTCCGTTTCGTCGCCTCGTTATTCGTCTTGTTGCTCGCCCTGTCGACCGGCGAGCCCCTGTTGGCCTTGCCGGCGCTCGCACTGGCGGCTTACGCGTATCGGGGCGTTGCCGACATAACCTCACGTTTTACGGAGAAAGGAGGTGCGCGATGAAAAGCCATACGATCGAGTTCACCCGCGACGACCTGGTCGTTCGGATCACCCGCTACCCGGCCGGAGAACCGGGGAAATCGCCGTCGGTAGAGATAGAGGTCGAATCCTCCGGATTGCCCCGGTCGTTCGTATGGTTCGACAAGGAGCCGCAGTTGTTCGCCTTCAAGGAGATGCTTGAAGAATATATCGAGACGTTCCGGCCGATGAAAGACGACGTTGGCGGTTCATGAAGCCCGAACGATAATTTGTTATGGAGTATCCGGCTCCGTATCTTCGAGATGCGGGGTTTTTTTGTCTTTTTACGATTCGTCATTCGTCCATATTTTTGAGGAAAAACAGAAACACTATGGCTCAAATCGACGAAATCAAAGCGAAAATCAAAGCACTCCGCGCAGAAACCGAAGCGAACAGCATCACCCCCGACAGTCTCGGGCTTATTCTTGACGATATGGCTTCTTTGATTGGCAGCCAAAATTCTGGCCCTATCGGAGTAGCATCACCATACATCGACATCACGCTGAAAATAGAACAGGGGAATCTTGTCCTGTATCCGGTCGAATACCTACCGACTGGGGCGGACGCCTCGACGTTTGAAATTCGCCTCATGCGCCATGTCTCTACGCGAGACAGGAATTTTGAGAAAAAAGGGTATCGAAAAGTGGCCGGCTGGCGAATCCCGAAGAACGTAAACAACCCGGAATCAAGGTTCCAGTTCTATCGGTGGCCCTATACGCCCGGAGCCGCAACCATAATTTCGAATACACCTGATGAGATTGGAGGACAAGTTGTGGAAGACAAATTTCCGAGAGTCATTGTCCATTATGGCCGATATAAACAAGAATTCATCTTTACAGAAACACCGCATGGTGCAAGTCGAGAACAGATTGTAGTTCGACAGTTTGGCCTGGCTGTGTTCGACGGGAGAACTCGAATTTCGAATATCGCAAGGTTCTCGCTTCGAGTAGTCGGTAATGAAATTCCCAATGGTGTTGATTTCTCATTCACTTTTGAAAAAGGGGAAATGTTAAAGGAGAAGATATGAAAAAAGCCCGAAGACTATTCCGTCGGGCCTACAAAAGGATTTTTCACTCCGGACTGCCCGAAGACTATTCAGTCGGGCTAGGACAAAGATACTTATTATATATAAAATATGACAGGAATGCATGAAAAATATTCATGGGAAGGAATAAAATTCGAAATCGTATTCGAAGATTCGCAAGGTAATCCCCTAGATGCCGAAAATATGGTTTTCCGCTTCATCTATCGGGACGATGCCGGGCAGTCTTGTGTAATATCGCAGAATGGCGATGAACGCGTTAATTGCGTTTTTCGCGACGGTAAACTGATAGGCATATTCGAGCCGAATACATTCCGCCGGGGGATTCTCACCGTAGAGCGACGTTTCTGTCGGGAGGATCCTGATTTCGAAAAAGGATATTGCCTGTACGGAAAACAAGAAGCTACAAACATCAAAATTATATAATGGTATGGGAACATGCGACTGTGCAGTAGTCCAAGAGCGAGTAATCGTGCCGGAGGCCGTTACGGTGAAAGCGACGGTCAGCGTGCCGGCTATTGTTCAAAAACCGAGGTGGATTCCTGATATCGAATGGGGAGATTTGGAAGAATGTCCGAAAGATAGTGTATGGTTTGTCGTCACAGACGAATTACCGTCGGCCATCGGTAGGCCGCATGTTCAATTCAGTTCCTTCTATGACCAATATTTCATAGATTGGGGGGACGGAGAATCTTATGCTTCTCCGATGAGAACCAATACTTTGGACTTTATAAATCATACTTATGCCAAAGGAACCGGCAATATAGACAGCAAAGGCAGAGAGTTCTGGATAATGAAGGCAAAATTCAGTAATCCGGCGCAAAGCGATATTGCCCCTAACGGATATGTGTATGTAAAAGTCGGCGTAAAATTGGCATGGAATATATCGCCCATAAAATATGTGGTAGTCGGAGAGGACATAGACCCGGACTATAATTTTGAATTTAATCAAGGGTGGGATCATTTGGAGGCGATAAGATTTAAAGGTAAAGACAGGAGTATTAGAGACTTTCCTTCTTTTTCTTATGGCAGAACTCCTCTAAGGCATATTTTGACGGACGGGACTCTTAAAATTAGGAAACTGAGCGGTTATAGATTCAGGAATATCATAGCCGAAAATATGGATAACATTGAAGTGTCGGGAGGAACTATCGGAGAATATATTTGGGGGAACGACAACATGGCTTTCGGTAAAGCCGATTTGTCGAAAATGACTTTCGGCAATCTTTCTCACTGTTTCTATGGGATCGGACGAAGTGTTGAAGAAGTGATTTTACCCCAAGTAGAATATACCGGTAACGATATGACGAACTGTTTTAACAATTGCAGAAATCTAAAAAGAATAGTTTTCCCGCCCAAAATGGATTATATAGAGAAGGCCAACGGTGCTTTTGTCGGTTGCTATTCCCTTTATGACTTTGAATTCCCGGAAGGATTTGCAACGAAGGGAAACGGACTTAGAATACAAATGTCAGGCTTTAATAAGACCTTTTTGTTGGATTGGCCGGACGTTAAATTGGACTGGTTCGTTTACAACGGAATAGTTGCAGAGGGTAATGTAGGCCTGCAAAATTTAATCTTCTCGAAAGAGTCGAAATTTTCATATTCGACTGCTACGAACTTGGAAATAACCAATTCACCGTTGGGGCATGACAATATCGTGAGCATACTCGATCGATTGCCCGATTTTACAGGAATGAGTCCTAAGACCATTAAACTGACCGGTTGTGTGGGAGTTTCGGAATTAACAGACGACGAGAAAAAAAATCGCTACGGATAAAAATTGGATACTGACGGTATGAAAAGACTGAGAGCAAAAGACAAATACGTATTTGTCCATAAGGATAGGAATAATGGTGTAACCATAGTCTCGGAAATAAATTATCCGGAGAATTACAATCCTTGTGCTTATTGGGAGGAACTCCCCGAGGCGGAGGCGAGAGAATTGGAACGAGTATTTAACGAGAGACGGACGAATTGATATGCAGGAGAGAAACGTATTGCAAGAAGTATTTACAGCTACGCTGACGCTGTTTACCGATCTGTTGGAGCCGGTGAAGTGGTTCATTCTCGCGGCCGTGTGCTTGATCGTGGCGGACTTGAAATTCGGCATCGAGGCAGCTCGGAAGCGAGGGGAGAAGATACGGACGAGTCGGGCGACTCGGCGGAGCGTGAACAAATTGGTGGATTATATTTGCTGGATATTGGTGGCCATGAGTTTCGGGAAAGTGTTCGGCGAACCTTTCGGATTGCCGATACTCCCGGCATTGGTGCTGTTGGTGGTTTACGGTTGCGAGATCAATTCGTGTTTCAACAATTACTTCGAAGCTCGGGGAAGTAAGTTACGCATCAATATCTTCAAACTGTTCAAGAATAAGAGCGGCGATGTGATCGAACCGGAGAATAGAGACGAGTAATCGTCTTTCGAAAGACAGTTCATTATATAAAATCTAAAAGAAAATGAAGGTGATTCTAGACAACGGACATGGTCGGGACACAGCGGGAAAGAGAAGCCCGGACGGAAGGTTAAGGGAGTATGCCTACACCCGTGAGATGGCCCGCAGGATAGCGCAGGATTTGAAACGGCAGGGGATCGATGTATCCTTGCTCGTTCCCGAAGATACAGACGTTCCTTTGAAGGAGCGTGTAGAACGAGCGAACCGGATTTATGCGGAAACTGGCAAGCAGGCTATACTCGTATCGATACATGTCAATGCCGCCGGTAACGGTTCGACATGGTTTTCGGCCAGAGGGTGGAGCGTGTTCGTCGATCCGGCGGCATCGCAAGACAGCGAGCGGCTCGCGACGTCCATAGCCGAAGCCGCCGGAAACATCGGCCTGACGGTACGCAGGGAGACGGGCGGCCGCAATTATTGGGTAAGTAGCCTTTACATCTGCAAACACACGAATTGCCCGGCTGTATTGACAGAGAATCTTTTCCAAGATAACCGAGAGGACGTGGATTATCTTTTGAGCGATGCGGGCAAGCAGGCGATAGTCCGTTTGCACGTAAAAGGAATTATCGATTATTTGAACTCGTTATGAAAACATTGCCCTGGCTTCTCGTCGGTATGCTTCTCGTTGTCGCTTTTTGGGGCTGGTTACGTCCCGTCGGTATCGCTCCCGAGGGAAATCGGGAGAAAGACACCGCGACGTTTGTCGATACGATTCCCTACTTCGTCCCGGTTCCCCGGGATAGCGTAGTAGTGAAATATGTCATTGCACGACTTCCGTCCGCTGTCGATGATAGTGTCGGGAGTCATGCAGTCGACACCGTACATCGGAGCGATAGCGTTGCGGTCGCTATTCCCATTACGCAGAAAGTCTATGAAGACAGTACCTACCGAGCCTATGTGTCGGGGTATCGTCCGAGACTCGACAGTCTGTTTCTCTTTCCGAGGACGCAGATTATCACCGTTCGGGAGAAACCCCGCAGGTGGAATATCGGAGTCGGAGCCGGTTATGGCCTTACCCCGCGAGGTTTCCAGCCATTCGTCGGGGTGACGGTTAGCTATACTCTTTGGGCGTTCTGATAGTTGTTTTTAGTTAGAATGAGCGATGCAGTCTACTTGTGAAAGCGGGCTGCATTTTTTTTATAGATACGCCTCGATACCGGGCTTTTGTACATATTCCGCTATTTCGAAATACGGAATCTGCTTTTGTTTTTCAGGGCAGTAGGGGGCACTTCCGACTGAAAGAAGGAAAAAAATTTCCTTTTTGAAACCCTAAGAGCTTATTTTTTAGGATATTAAGTTTTTGAAGGCTGGAAAAAGTGTGGGGATTTGAAAAAAATATAGAAATGAATATGTTTCAAAAAATTGATTTTCAGATTTTTATAATTAAAATCGTAATATTCTATCGAGAAACGAACCGTTTTGTTTCCCAAAATAGTGCGGTCGTCGACTAGGGCTTATTCAATTTTAGTTTTGGTTTTTGATTTCGTCGAAGAGTCTGGATAATCTATCGTTTCTTTTGGCGATAGTATTTATTTCGCATTGCCAAATTACTATCACATGCCACCCTTTTTCTTTTAATTCTTCGATTTTACGGGAGTCTCGTTCTATATTTTTTTCTATTTTAGGAATCCAATAGTCGGTATTGCTACTGGGTCTATGACCGGCGCGACACGAATGTCCGTGCCAGAAGCAACCGTGAATGAAAATGGCTGTTTTATATTTTTTCAAAACGATATCGGGAGAGCCCGGCAAACTTTTGAAGTTCGTCCTGTATCTTAGGCCTCTTGAAAATAGATATTTACGAACTTGTATTTCGGGTCGAGTATCTTTTCGCTTGACTTTCGACATTATTTCGGATCGTTTCTCTTTACTGCAAGAATCCATAATTATATAAAAATTATTCTATTTTCAAACTCTTTCCCTATCTTTGTACAAAGATAGACACTTTGAAAGAAGAATGGACGATATGTCGAAACAAAATCGAATAGGGGTAATCGACCTGTTCTGCGGGATAGGAGGATTGAGCTATGGATTGAAACGCAAAGGGCTGAAAATCATAGCGGGATTCGATGTCGATAAGACTTGTAAATTCGCATATACTTATAATAACGAGGCCGAATTTTTCGATACGGATATTACACGAGTGACCGATGAACGGATTCGATCTCTTTTCGGGAATCATGAGATCAAAGTTTTAGCGGGTTGTGCTCCATGTCAGCCGTTTTCTTCGTATTCGTTCAAGCATAAGGAAAAAGACCCGAATAAATACGATTTATTGTATGAATTCGGGCGATTGGTCGACGGTGTCGAGCCGGACATCGTTACGATGGAGAATGTAACACAGATCGCTCGTTTTAAGTTAAAACCGGTTCTACAAGATTTCGTCGAGCTGTTAAACGAAAATGATTATCATGTAAGTGTAAACGAGGTTTATTGTCCCGATTACGGAATACCTCAGACGAGAAAAAGATTAGTGCTTTTGGCTTCTAAATTCGGAGATATAGAATTAATACCTCCTACGCATACTCCCGACGATTACGTGTCGGTAAAGTCCGTTATCGGCGATTTACCAGAGATTGAAGCCGGAGAAACGGATAAGAACGACCCGTTGCATAGAGCCAAGTCGCTTTCTCCGTTAAATCTCTTACGCATTCGAAGTACCCCCTATGGTGGAAGTTGGAAAGATTGGCCGGAAGAGTTGAGATTGAAATGCCATAAAACAGATGCCGGGAAGTCGTTCGGAAGCGTGTACGGTAGAATGGTATGGGAGTCGCCTGCACCTACGATGACGACACAGTGTACAGGGCTAGGAAACGGCCGATTCGGACATCCTTCGCAAGATCGTGCTATATCGGTCAGAGAAGCCGCATTGATACAGACTTTTCCTAAAACCTATAAATTCTTTTCCGATGAAGAGCGAGTCTCTATTACTAAAGCATCTAGGTATATCGGGAATGCTGTCCCTCCGAGATTGGGAGAAATAATAGCAGAAAGTATAATTAACCATATAATAAAAATATTATGAAAACGTACACTTTTAATATATCTCTTAGTATCCTTAATCATTTAGGACGAAATTTATATAGGAGTTTTATAACTGTATTGGGGGAAGCTATTTCAAACTCGTGGGATGCTGATGCTACTAATGTAAATATTTGTGTGGATAAGGAGAAAAATATTCTTGTTATTCAAGATGATGGGAAAGGGATGACAGATTATGATTTTCAGAATAAGTTCTTGAAAATTGGGTATTCTAAGCGAAAGGGTAATATAATAAAAACAGACTCGGGCCGTCCTTTTATTGGAAGAAAGGGAATTGGGAAATTAGCATTGTTGTCTTGTGCCAAAAGAATAACAGTAATAACAAAGACTGAGAATACAGACATAGTTGGAGGTGTTATTGATAATTCTGGTTTGGATGAGGCTATAAAAGATGATGTTTCGGCAAATGAGTATAATCTTATGGAACCATCAGAAAGGATAATAGAGGAATATACACGAAGTTTGTCCCATGGGACTGTAATTGTATTTGAGGAGATCAATGATGGCATAAGGAATAGAGTCGACTATATACGAAAATTGGTCGCTTTGTATTTCCGATTTTCTTTATTGGATCCTAATTTCAATATAGTATTAAATGATAAGAAAATCAGTTTGGAAGAACTGAATGAGCTTGTAGATAATACGCAACTTTTATGGGAAATAAATAGTCCTAATGATCCATATTTAAAAGATTATTTAAAAAATCGAAATTCATTAAAACGAAATGTGAATCTAAAAGTAGATGCGATTGGAATAAATGGTTTTATAGCATCTGTGGCGAAACCTTCGATGCTAAAAATTCGAGGCTCAGAAGAAAAAGTGAGTATAGACTTATATGTTAATGGGCGGATCAGAGAGAAGAACATATTAAAACACATTCCGACTGCAAGAATTGTTGAGAGTTACTTATATGGGCAGATTCATTATAATGAATTAGATGATGAAAATGACCGCTTTACGAGTAGTAGAGAGGGTATTGTCTCTGATGATCCCAAATTCTTGGGATTACTTCAAGAATTGGAGACGTTGTTAAAGAGAATTATAGAAGACTGGGATATTTGGCGCACAGAATTAAAGCAGGAAGGTGATTCGGAGAATACAAGAATTCCTCCGAAGGATAGAAAATCAAAAGAACTGTTTAATGAAATTTCGAAAGATTTTGTACCAGAGGGGACAAGTAATGCAAATAGGAAAAAGGTGGAGCAATGGATTGCAGAGTTAGATGAAGATGCAACATTTAATTTTACTTCTTATGGAGAGTGTTTTATTTCAGAAAACCTTTTGAGAAAGTATATTAGAGAAAAATCACTTGATTTAAGCGATAAAAAGAAAGAAATAGAAAAATGGAGGGAAACTGCTGAAAATGCAAAGAATTCAGCTAATATTAGTTTTGATATAAGGGAAGACGATAGTGATCTTTCGTATTTTTCAATGGACGATTTGACTTATTTGGTTGAACCAATATCTAAAGGAGACCTTAAAAAGGCTAGTTTACATCGAGATGCTCAAGAATATAAACCTATTAGAGACGCTATGGCCCATACATCAAGATTGACAAGAGCCGCGAAAAATAAATTGAATGCAACATATGAAAATATCAAGGCTAGGATAATTCATTTACTTAGTGAGATTTAAGATTAAATTTCTTTGGGCGTTGAATTCAATTTAAGGACATAATAAGTTTTATTTGTTATTACGAATATCGGCTGTCTTTCCTGTTCATTTTTTTGCGCTCGACGCATCAAGATGGTTTGTTTGGCGACACGGGAAATGGCAGCCGTTTTTCTGCCTAAAAATGCCAAACAAACCATCTTATGGACACTACAAAATCCATCGGGATTCAGGGGAAAATTTTCTCCGCCCGCACTGAACGACAGAATTCTGCGTTCGAAAACTATCTTATCCGTTTTTTTGAAAAAGAGCTCGAAGTAAAGCTCACTCGCCGTGAGATGTGGCGAAGCGTTTCTTTTTTCGCCCGATCTCTTGCTTTTCTCGAAAAGAACCTCCATCTTTGCAACGACTTCCATTTGAAACAGGCGACGAGGTTCGCCAACTTTGCCGTTGGCATTTTTTATGCCTATCGGCTGATGTTATATAAGTTCCGTCCCGTGTGGAGCGTTAATGCGCCCACTGCCTGTTTCAGGTGGAAGTCAACGGGGAGCGGAACTTTTTTTGTTCCCTCTCCGTCTATCGATCAACATATTGTTTCATTTAAATGACTTCCAAAATGAAAAAAACAGTCGTGTTGCCTGTATCGCAGGCAAAGGAAGGCCGTAAAACGTCGGCCTTAGAGAAATCCCTCATTCGATTTTTCGAGCGGGAGCTCGAAGTAAAGCTCACCCGCCGGGAGATGTGGCGAAGCGTTTCTTTTTTCGCCCGATCTCTTGCTTTTCTCGAAAAGAACCCCCATCTTTGCAATGCGTTACATTCGATAAGGGCGAGGAGGCTCGCCAATAGTTATGCTGCGAGCATTTTTTGTGCTTGTCGGTCAATATATAGTTCCGTCCCGTGTGGAGCGTTAATGCGCCCACTGCCCTTATTAGGTGTAACGCAACGGGGAGCGGAACTTTTTTATTCCCTTCCCGTGTTTTGGTTAACATATTGTTTCATTTTAAATGCGTTGTAAAAATGAAAAAAACAGTCGTGTTGCCTGTATCGCAGGCAAAAGAAGGCCGTAAAACGTCGGCCTTAGAGAAATCCCTCATTCGATTTTTCGAGCGGGAGCTCGAAGTGAAGCTCTCCCGCTGTGAAATGTGGCGAAGCGTCCGTTTCGTCGCTTCGTTATTCGTCTTGCTGCTCGCCCTGTCGACCGGCGAGCCTCTGCCGGTCTTGCCTGCGCTCGCACTGGCAGCCTACGCCTATCGGGGCGTTACCGACATAACCTCCCGTTTTACGGAGAAAGGAGGTGCGCGATGAAAAGCCATACGATCGAGTTCACCCGCGACGACCTGGTCGTTCGGATTACCCTCTACCCGGCCGGAGAACCGGGGAAATCGCCGTCGGTAGAGATAGAGGTCGAATCCTCCGGATTGCCCCGGTCGTTCGTATGGTTCGACAGGGAGCCGCAGTTGTTCGCCTTCAAGGAGATGCTCGAAGAATATATCGAGACGTTCCGGCCGACGAAGGACGAGACCGCGCGATAATTTTTTGCTCCCGGCTTGCGAATGCCGGGAGTTTTTCGTATCTTCGAAGAAAAGGAGGAAATATGTTTATAATCGAGGCCTTAGGATTTGTGCTCTTGTTCGTGATAATTATAGCTCTTGGAGCATTCACGGCGGCTAGCGTTGTATTGTCGTACATATATTGGATCGTGGTAGCTGCTTTTTCGGTCACGGCGATAGCCGCTCTTTGCAGTCGCCTCGTTCGCTTTTTCAAAAGGAAAGCTCGTCGTTCGTAAATCGTTGTTGTAGAAATAGAATTCTTATCGGAGCCTCGGGAAGATTTCCCGAGGCTCTTTTTGTGTCTTTTTTCCTCTCGCCGGGAGTGGCCATATTCGTGAAAAATTAATCGGATATGAGCAATTACGAAACATCGGCCTCCATCACCTTGGAGGTGAACGGCAAGAACGCGGAGGATCGCTTGAAGGCTCTTCGGCAGAGAGCCGAGGATCTGGAAAACGCTTTGGCCCGTGCCCGGAATACCGGAGACAAAATCGAGATGAACAAGCTCCAAAAGGAGCTGAAAAAGACGAATAAGGAGATTAGGGAGATGTCGTCGTCGGCTCAGCAAGCCGAGAGCGTCATGCGCCGTCTCGACAGGGCTACCCCGAGAGAGCTCTCTAAAACGCTATCTACCCTCCGGAAGCAGCTCGACAATATCGAGCGGGGATCGGCCGCATGGAATGCCCAGATAGAAAAAATCAAAGCGGTGCAAAGGGAATTGAACTCCGTAAAGGGTTCGATGAAAGAACATGAGTCGTTGTGGTCCCGGTTCGCTCAAAAAATGTACGACTGGGGAAGCGCCCTTACGATGTCCATGGCCGCGATATCCGGCTTGACCATTACCGGCAGGCGGGCTGTACAGAGTTATGCGGACATGGAAGGCGAAATGGCGAATGTGCGCAAATTCACCGGCATGACGACGGAAGAGGTCGAGCGACTGAACGAATCGTTCAAGACGATGGATACACGCTCGTCTCGCGAGCAGCTCAACAAGCTTGCCCAAGAGGCCGGGAAACTGGGAATCGCCTCGCAGCAGGCGGTTATCGAATATGTCGAGGCGGCCGATGTGATCAACGTCGCCCTCGACGAATTGGGAGAGGGGGCGACCCGGGATATCGGAAAACTTTCGTCGATTTACGGCGATGCCGAGAGAATGGGCTTGGGAAAAGCCATGCTGGCCGTGGGCGCTGCCATCAACGAAGTCTCCCAAAACTCCACCGCTTCGGCTTCTTATTTGGTAGATTTCGAGAATCGTATGGCCGGTGTGGGTAAACAGGCCGATATGAGTATCCCTAAAATCATGGGTTACGCTTCGGTGCTCGACCAGAACGCCCAGCAAGTAGAGATGTCGGTCACCGCTTTGCAGGGCATTATCATGAAAATGTATCAGGATCCGGGGAAACTGGCCCGCATAGCAGGCATCGACGTGAAAGAGTTCGCCCGGCTGGTGAGGGAGGATGCGAACGAGGCTTTGCTGCAACTGCTCGACACCCTCGGTAAGGCCGGAGGCATGCAGGCGCTGGCTCCGATGTTCGACGAGATGAAGCTCGACGGATCACGGGCGGCCAGCGTGTTGTCGGTGCTGGCCGGGAATATCGAATCGGTTCGGAGAGAGCAAAAGCTGGCTCAGGAAGCATTTGATGAAGGCACATCGGCCATTACAGAATTCAATGTCCAAAATAATACGGTGCAGGCGCAGCTCGACAAGGCCAAAAAGTCGTTCAACGAGTTATCGGTCGAGCTCGGGAAAGATCTGCTTCCTGTCATGCGCCATGCGATTACCGGTGCGTCGGCCTTGCTCCTGGTATTTAAGGAGGTTATCTCCGTTATGAAAGAGAATAGAGCCTTGATCGTCTCTGTGGCGGCCGGTATAGCCGGATATACGGTCGCCGTGAAGGCGAGTACCGTCGCTCAAAATCTTTGGAATGCGACGCAGAAGGCCGGAAATTCGATTGCGGCGACAGGGAGAGGTATCGTTCTATTGCTCAGATACGCCTATTTTAGATTAGAGGGTCAGGTCCGCAAAGCCGATGTCGTGATGAAGGCCTTCAATCGCACGACCAAAATGTCGCCTGTCGGGATATTGGTAGGAGCCTTGTCGGCCGGAGTCGCAGCCTTGCTTTCCTATCGGGAAAAGATGAAATCTGCTCGTGAGGCGGCGGCCGAGGCAGCCAAAGCCGAGCGGGAATACGAGAAAAGCATCACCGATGTCTCGGAAGCTGCCGCCTCGACATCGAAGGAGGAACTCGCACGTTTGCGTGCATTGTATCGGGCAGCCGTCGACGAAGCCCGATCGAAGGAAGAACGAATCGAGGCAGCCCGCCGGTTGCAATCGCTCTATCCCGATTATTTTTCCAAAATGTCGACCGAACAAATCATGTTGGGAGACGCCAAAGCCAAATACGATGAATTGACCGACTCGATTCTGAAAAATGCGAAGGCGAAAGCCGCGGCCGATTTGATAAAGAGGAATGCCGAGCAAATCGTCGAGATAGAACAATCCATGCCGGAGTTGGAGAAAAACGCTGTCGATACGGACATAGCCTATGACCGGGCGAAGAAGCGGAGGCAGGAATATATCGATAGATACAACATAAGCCCGTCGGCCATGGGCGGCGGTTATGCGCAAGATCAGTCGGCGCTTTTGTCGAATGTCATGGTAAGGAAATCGGCTCCCGGAACCGACGATGAACGGAAGGCGGCGGAAGCAGCGTGGAAAGCGTATGCCGAAGCGAACGACAAGCTGACTAAGCTGCAAGCGGCCAATAAGAAACTGGCCGAGGAGTACGGTATATCTTTGACCGGTGTATTCGCCGGGCAGGGAGACGGTGGAAATATGAGCTCTGTCTCTGTTTCCGGTAGTGCGGGGAAAAGCGGGGAAAGAAATAAGTTTCAAGCAGAAGACGACTGGCTGTCGATCGAGAAGTCGAAGGCTCTCGCCGGCTATGCTACCGGATTGATGGATTACAACGAATATATCGAGAAAAAAGCAGAGCTCGATAAACAGTATCTTCTCAAAAAGTTGCAGAACGCAGAGGCCACGGAAAAGGAGATAGCCGATATCGTCGGCGAGCTCGACAAACTCACTGAAAAGGAGGTGACACAGCGGAATAAAGAGCAATTCGATGCCGCAAGAGAGGAGATAGAAGCCGAACGCCGGGAACGCGACGCTGCCGATACCGACAGTTATATGCGAGGCCGAATTTCGGAAAAGACTTACCAGCGAATGAAGTTCGAGTCGGAGATAGCATATCTCAACCGGCTCAAAGAGTTGTATGCCGAGGGTAGCCAGGAGCGCGCCGAGATTGAAAAACAGATTACCGACAAACTGCAAGCCGACAAGCTGGCCAAATTCAAGGAGACGCAAGACAGGCAGAAGACTCTTTATGAGGAGTATTTCAAAGGGATATCCCTTATGTCGGCCGAAGAGAGGGAGCAGCAGTATCGGCTGCAAATCGATTCTCTGAATGCCCTGACGAAGAAGATGCTCGACGCGGCCGGAAACGACGAGGCTAAAAGGCAGAAAATCATCGAAGCCTCTGCCATCGCCGAAAAGGCATTGAAAAAGCAGTATTTCGAAGAGACTACGGAGGAGAGTTTCAATGCCATGGAGAAAGCCAACGCCGAGTTGGCCGAGTGGTTGCAAAGCGACGGCGGGAAAGCCGTGACCGACTCTTTCGGTATGATCATGTCGGGAATGTCGGCTATCTTCTCGCAAATATCCTCGATAGTCCAGTCGAATATGGAGATGGAGACCGCCGCCATCGAGAAACGCTACGACAAAGAGATTTCGTTGGCCGAAGGAAATACCTACAAAGTCAAGAAGCTCGAGCAGGATAAAGAGAATGAGATAGCCCGGGCAAAGAACGAAGCGAACCGCAAGATGTTCGCCATGCAGGTGATCCAAGCCGTGGCGCAGACTGCTCAGAACGCTTTGGCCGCTTATGGCTCGGCTGCGGCGATACCCATCGTCGGATATATCATGGCTCCTATTGCGGCGGCTATGGCCGTAGCTGCCGGCGCCGTGCAGATCGCGGCTATAAAGAAACAGCAGCAGGCCTCCGAAGCGCAGGGGTATGCCGCCGGCGGATTCACCCGCCCCGGCCCGGTGGACGAGCCGGCCGGTATCGTCCATGCCGGCGAGTGGGTCGCCAGTCAGAAACTGGTGACTTCGCCGGTAACGCGTCCTATCATCGATGCCCTCGAATATGCGCAGCGAACCAACACGATCGGCTCTATCCGTCGAGTGTCTGCTCTCCCCGCGCCGATTAGCTTACCAGCCCCTTCGCCTGATGGAGGAGGAAACTCCCCGGACACAGGCGTATTGCTCGCCACATATTTTGCGGTTCTCAAAAAATTGGGTGACCGCCTGGACGAGCCCTTCGTCACGGTCAACACGGTTACCGGCGACCGGGGCATCAAGAAGGCTCAGGACGAATACGATCGTTTGATCAGAAACAAAACCCCTAAATCACGCAGGAAATGAAAATATTCGTAGAGGGTAAAGAGGCTTTCTTGAAGAAAGGAACCTCCTTCGAGTTTATCGCTGAAAACAGGCTTTTCTCTGGTTCCGACGAGTACACCTTGTCTATCACCTTCCCCATAGTCGATTGTCCTCGGAATCGGGCGATATTCGGGCTTTTGTATCGGAAAGATGTCGATATCGAAAAAGTGAACTTCGCCTGTGAACTACGGGATACCAATTTCTATAAAATGGGGGTTCTCGCTATTGTCGAGGTGTCGCAATCCGAAATCAAAGGGCAATTCCTCGATGGAATGAGCGCCCAAAACTTCATCGGTGATTTCGACGAGATATACATCAACGAACTCGACTTGGGCGATTATGAGTATGTGAATATGAGTAATACACCTCCAGAATGGCTTTGGAGGAGCATCGACCGCATGAAAAACTATATATCTTTGCCCTGGGTCAACAACTATTCGGGGAATATACAAAATGAGGTCGTATATGAAAATGGCACTTATAAATGGCATCCGGACACCAAGGGGGTATCGTTTCAGCCATATTTGCTATTCATCGCAAAACAAATTTGCGAGGTATTAGGTTATAGTTATGATTTCGGGGAATGGGAGAGGTCGACATATCGTCATCTCATAGTCTGCAATTCGCTCCCGTATGCCTGGGATATGCCCCAAATAGCAAAAGCCCTTCCTCACTGGACTGTGACAGAGTTTTTTGAACATTTGGAGAACTTTCTGTCGGCATTTATTGACGTTGACCATAGGGGCAAGACAGTGACATTCCATTTCATCGCTAATGACTCGGATTTCAATACCAGTATAACCCTTAACCATGTTGCCGACGATTTTACGGTAGAGGTTAGCTCCGAGGGGGAATCTTCATACAGAGGAGTATCTACTTTGAGATATTCCGATTGCGACCATGAAATGTGGAAATTCTACTCGTGTAACTGGTTGGTGGAAAATCATGAGAAGATGATTGTCCGATATGAGACTCTGAATGATTTAATCGAGGCCAATAAAAACTTGAAGGAGACCGTTGTCGGGGTTGAGTATCCTGATTCAAATTTGGGAAAAATCTTGTATGTCGAGTCTTTGGATACCTATTTCGTATTTAGACCGGTAAAGATTATACCTCAGAGCTATTATGATCCAGTGTCTGAGACCTATTATGACCAGTATGTGAACATTCTTCAACCGATAAACCAGTTTGGAGAACGCATCGGTACAAATGAGGAAAGCGATAGCATAGAGATAGGGATTGTCCCCGCCTGGATAGATGACACAGAAACCAGTAAAGGGCAATGTCTGTTTTTAGAGCTCGACTTCAATGATGGAGAAACAGATGGCAATTCTGAGTATTTACCGATAAGTCTACTCGAATCTGGGGAGAGTGAAAAAAGAGGGGCATACTTCTCTCAACTTTTTGTCGCATTCTGGGACGGTACGAATTATTTCAAAGGGCTGCAGCCGCGTCCAATTATCGACAAAATATCTACGAATGAGGACTGGACTTATGTTGAGACTGGGTATAGCATGCGTCTAAATAGGGATCCTAGCGACCTTTCCTATTTCAACTCTCCGATCGACAGCGGCAAAAAATACAATTTCCAGTTTTTGGCGAACAAAATTCCGCCTGTGAGGGCTTTGTTCTTCATTCAAGGTAAGCCGTATATCTGTGAAAAAATCACGGCCACATTCACGGAATATGGTATGTCGCAGCTCTTGAAGGGGACGTTCTATCGAACCGATTAAAGAGTCCCGTCGAGGTCGAGAATGGCTTTATCGGCATTGTCCCGGTGGCGGGTATATACATCGGTAATGGCCAGTGAGCTGTGTCTTGCCTGGTCTCTCACCGAGATGTTGCTCAGTTTTTTGTCCAGCATTTCGGTGATTCCTGTATCTTTTAGCGAGTAGAATGTGTAATCTTTGTCGAGTTTCAACTCTTGTTTCAGGCGGGTCCAGCGAATAGTTATGAGCCGTCGGTCTACTTGCACGTTGCCGGGCATGATGTTGTTTGAGAATAGGAAATAGTGAGGAGGGTAGTCGAATACCCCCAAGTCGAGCATGAACATCATTACCTTTTTCGGGATAGTTATAGTTTGTGTCGTTCTGTTTTTGCTGTCTTCGGACGGGATTGTCAAGGTACAATTCTTAACGTTGAAATATCGAAGCCTCAGCCGGGTCTGTTCGATGGGACGAATATAGCAGTAGTATAAGAGATAACACGATAAAAGAAAGTGTTTGTCGTTCGACATCAAATATTCGCTTATCTGTCGAATCACAGAGGGCGGAATAACTTTCCTCCTTTTCTGGAATAATTTTCGACTGAAAGGTTTTATGCCGGAGGCCGGATTCTCGTTCATAAGTCCTTTTTCTACGCAAAAGGAGCAAAAAGCTTTGAGAAAAGTGAGACAATTATTCCTATACTGAGGGGACAGTTTCAGTTCCAAGTGTATGTAATCGAGGAAATCGTTGCAAAATCGTTTGTCCAGCTGGTAGAGGTAGATGATGGGTGAGGTTCTCTGTTGATTATAGGCAACCAACTTTTTAATCTTTGATTCGTGGCTGATGTATGTCTCTTTTCTGAAAATCCCATCGGAGTACATCTTCTTGTTATTCTCCACATATCGTTTGATGGCATCATCAAACGATATCGCAACCTCAAATTCTTTCTCGACCCAGGGATTCCACCCCCGGATAAGTTGTTGGTAAAGCCGGATAATCAGACCTGCAGCATACTCCCGCCTCTGTTTCTTTGTCGCCAATCGGTTTATCTTTATTCGCTTCCTTCTCATTTTCCCTCTAACTGGGTCGAAAGCGTAAAACTCAACATACCAGGCAGGGGCATTTTCACGAAGCCTTGGGTATGTAAAACTTATTATTTCGTCGATTGTGGATTTTTGTGGCAGATTGTCAATGTTAAAATCAATCCGCGCGGGAACCGTATTTTTAAGCATTTTTTTATTTAACGAATCTGGGGTGATTCGCTAAACACGAGGGGGCTTTTGATCCGTATTAGCCCTGTTTTAGGGAAGAAAAACCTCAAAAGCTTAATACATAATCTTTTGAGGTTTTATTCCTTGTTGTAGCGATTCCGGGAATCGAACCCGAGTCTCAACCGTGAGAGGGTTGCGTGCTAGGCCACTACACTAAACCGCCGTTCGCTTTTTGAAAAGCGATGCAAATATAACCGATTTGTTTTTATTGAACAAACTTTCGGTATGAAATTTTTTCAGTGTCTCGAATAAGATTGTTATTGTTTTGAAGATGAATGACTAAATTATTTTTTCTAACTCCTTGATGTTTTTAGCTATTTCTTCTTCTGGTAAATTGTAGTTCAGAAGGTCTCCTGCTAAATATTGGTCATAGGCAGCCATATCGATGAGCCCGTGGCCGGATAGATTGAAGAGGATGCATTTTTCTTTTCCTTCTTCTTTTGCTCTTAGTGCTTCTTGTATAGTGGCGGCGATTGCATGAGAGGATTCCGGGGCAGGGATAATTCCTTCGCATTGAGCGAATAATGTAGCTGCTTTGAATGTATCGAGTTGTTCTATGTCCACGGCTTCCAAGAGGCCATCTTTTTTCAGTTGGCTAACGATCGTTCCTGCTCCGTGGTAACGTAGTCCACCTGCATGTATATTGGCCGGGGAAAAGTTATGTCCCAAAGTGTACATGGGCAGTAGAGGTGTATAGCCCGCTTCATCTCCAAAATCGTATTGAAAAATTCCTTTGGTCAATTTGGGACAGGACGCAGGTTCGGCTGCGATTAACCGAATGTCTTTTCCCTCTTTTAATTTATGGCGTAAAAATGGGAATGAAATTCCCGAGAAGTTGGATCCACCTCCGAAGCAAGCGATGACAATATCGGGGTATTCGCCGGCCATTTCCATTTGTTTTTCAGCTTCTAGCCCGATTACTGTTTGATGTAAAGATACGTGATTGAGTACACTACCTAAAGTATATTTACAGTTGGGGGTACTCATTGCCAATTCTATCGCTTCAGATATTGCCGTACCTAAACTTCCTTGATAATTGGGGTGATCGGTTAATATTTTACGTCCTGCTTTGGTCGACATACTGGGTGAAGCAATAACTTGTGCGCCGAATGTTTGCATAATAGAACGTCGATAGGGCTTTTGATGGAAGCTCACTTTAACCATGTAGACTGCAAGTTCCAATCCGAATACTTTTGCGGCTAAAGAGAGTGCAGCCCCCCATTGTCCTGCTCCGGTTTCGGTTGTGATGTTGGTTATACCTTGTTTTTTACAATAGTAGGCTTGTGGTATGGCCGAATTTAATTTGTGAGAACCAACAGGGCTTACACTTTCGTTCTTGAAATAGATGTGTGCAGGAGTATCCAATGCTTTTTCGAGCCCCAAAGCTCTGACAAGAGGAGTAGGACGCCATATTTTGTACATATCGCGTACTTCTTCGGGGATTTCTATCCATGCGTCGGAAGTGTTTAATTCTTGTTTACAGAGTTCTTCTGCAAAAATCGGATAGAGGTCTTCTACGGCTAGGGGAGATTTGGTTGCCGGATTTAATGGACTCATTGGCTTGTTGGGCATGTCTGCAATGACATTATACCATGCTTGTGGTATGTCTTTTTCTGCAAGGATAAATTTTTTTGTAGCCATTTTACTCCTTTGGTTTTTGTGATTTATAAAGTAAAAATAAAGTTTTTACATCTAATTGAAAAGCAAATATATGAATTTTTTATTAAATGTATAGAAAAACTATGATTTTTTTGTCTATATGAATTTATCTTTGAATTTTTAAATGCAAAAAGAGACGCTGCTCACGCAGCATCTCTTTTTTAGAATTCATCACATTATGCTTATTTTAAAGTGCTAGATAGAGTTACGCTCACGCGCGACTATGCGAATTATAGATATCTTGATTCAACAACCGACCAATCGACGATTTTCCAGAGGTTGTGCAATTGCTCTGCTCGTCTGTTGCGATAGTCGATATAGTAGGCGTGTTCCCATACGTCGAACGTTAACAAAGGAGTAAGTCCTTTGGTCAAAGGAGTGCCCGCATTATTTTCTTTACTGATAACCAGATTTCCGTCTTTATCTTTGGATAACCAGACCCAACCAGATCCAAATAGAGTAGTCCCTGCTTGTTCAAATTCTTTTTGGAAGTTTTCGAAATTTCCCCACTTCTTATTTATAGCTTCTGCCAACTTCCCTTGTGGACTTTTTTTTCCATTCGGGGAGAATGTGAAGAAATAAAATATGTGGTTCCATGCTTGGGAGGCATTATTAAATAGAGCTCCGTCGGCTTCTTTGATGATTTCTTCGAGAGGCTTGTCTGCGAAGGGTGTTCCTTCGATAAGTTTATTTAGGTTATCGATATAAGTTTGTTCATGTTTACCGTAATGGTATTCTATCGTTTTCTGACTGATTACAGGGGCTAAATCATTAATACCATAAGGTAATGGAGGCAATTCGTAAATCATAATTATTTATTTTTCTTTGTTACTTATATAACAATCGTCGGACTAAAAAAGTTTCGTATATCTAAGTATTTTTTTTCTGTTACTTGGAGTATACACATTTTTATAATGTCCGATTCATTCTCTAATTACTTGATTTCGTTATTTCTCGGGTTTACTCGATGGCTTGGCTATCGATTCACGCATGGCTGTGTCTGCCTCGACATTTTTCATTTTATAATAATCCATGATTCCGAGATTTCCCGAACGAAAGGCTTCCGCCATAGCTCTGGGAACTTCGGCTTCGGCTTCGATTACTTTTGCTCTTGCCTCTTGTGCTTTGGCTTTCATTTCTTGTTCGAGAGCGATAGCCATGGCCCGACGTTCTTCTGCTTTGGCTTGTGCGATGTTTTTATCGGCTTGTGCCTGATCCATTTGTAAAGTGGCTCCAATGTTTTTACCGATGTCGATATCGGCTATATCAATGGAGAGGATTTCAAATGCAGTTCCTGAATCAAGCCCCTTTTTCAATACTAGTTTGGATATGGAATCCGGGTTTTCAAGGACTTGTTTGTGAGATTCAGACGAGCCGATGGACGACACGATACCTTCTCCTACACGAGCCAATATGGTATCTTCACCTGCACCGCCGACCAGTTGACGAATATTTGCCCGTACTGTTACACGAGCTTTGGCTATTAACTGTATACCGTCTTTGGCCACGGCTGTAACCGGCGGTGTGTCGATAACTTTCGGGTTGACAGACATTTGCACGGCTTCGAATACATCGCGTCCGGCTAAGTCAATAGCAGTAGCCATTTGGAAGCCTAAATCTATATTAGCTTTCGAAGCGGATACGAGTGCGTGTACGACGCGTTCTACATGACCTCCGGCCAGATAGTGAGCTTCTAATTCATCACGCGTGATTGTTTTAAGTCCGGCTTTGTGGGCTTCAATCATAGCTCGAACAATGACTTGTGGCGGTACTTTTCTGATTCTCATCAAGAATAATTGGATAAGAGAGATTCTTACCCCCGATACTCGTGCCGAAATCCATAAAAGGAAAGGTACGAAGTAAAAGAATACAGCGAGTATGGCAATAATGCCAATTAGAAGAAATACGCTTAATCCTACCATAATTTTATTTTTGTTTAGAAGTGTTTATATTATTCCCTGTTTTTTCATTTTCTGTTTCTTTGCAAACAATGACTACAGTGGGTTCTATGCGGATTATTTTTACAGGTGTATCTTCGTCAATCAGTTCATTATCTGCGCGGGCTTCGATGGTGTGGATTCCCACGATGATTTTTCCCATAGGGTTTAGTCTACTTAGTGTTACTCCCATGTCGCCGACTTTAATATCAGGGGTTATCGGGGAGGGTACTACCGAGCTTATTTCGGTATGCAGAGACATTTTGTCCAAGCTTCGGGATCGCATAAATCCTATGATGACAGCAATAGTAGTGACGGCTGCAATGAATAATGTTATTACAGCCCCATTTGTCCCGAAGGCCGAATAGGCATAGTAAATTCCACCTCCATAAAATAAGACCGAACATATACCTGCGATGGTAATTCCGGGAAGAAAGAATATTTCCAGTACCGCCAGAACTAGCGCTAATATTATTAGTAGTGTAACAGCTAATATATCAAACATATTTCTTAGATTTAGGTTCTATCTATATTTCTTTTGCAAATTATCGAGTTCTATCTTTCGAGCCTGATTTTCGTAATTTCCCGGTTGAGGATAGAGTGTGAGCAGTTGCGATTCCAAATTTTGAATTTCGGACGATAGTCTTTTTAAAGTTGTGCCTTTCGATTTAGTATATTGAGATCGCAGTTCCGAGAGCTTAGTTTCTATTTGAATGATATTCTTACGTAATTCTTTGGACTTTACATATAGATTGCGAGCTTCAAGATTGACGAATTGGTCAAGTTTAGTATAATGGATTCCGTTACAAATTGCAAAGATGAAATCGGGGCGAGTCTCTTTTTTGGGTTCCTTGATATTGTCCAATTGTTGCAATAAATCGGTATAATCTGCATTTTCCGGCCAAGACTCTCGAATAGATCGAATCAGAGCTAGCGATTTGATATCGGTTTTGATTTCATCGATGTTATATGTTTGTTTGCTCTCATTCGGGATAAATAGATAGATTGTCACTTTTCCGGGAATTTGTTCTCTATCCGATATAAACCAACCGATGTTTAACATCTCGTCTATTGCCATCATGTAATCGTTGTATATCGAATTGAAGGGCATACCTACGTTTTCGGGTTTCAAGTAGGTGTTATTTTCGAGATTTAAACGGGTAATGAATATGTCGTATCCTCCGATCGAACCTTCTCCATTTGAGGCAAAGTAGAGTGTAACTCCGTCGTTGAGAAAAAATGGATAGGCTTCATCTTGTTCTGTATTGACACCATTGGGTAACGGTATGATGTCACTCCATTTCCCTTCTATCAGCTTATTTTTTGTACATAATTCATATCCTTTACCTTCAAGGGGATATCCGAAAAATACATTGTCTCCGCGTTGAGGAATATAGCCGATCGTGTTTTCGGGAATATCTATGCCTAGTGTTTCATTCGTCCCTATCCGTCCAGATTCGGGGGACATTTTGAAATACTTGAAAAATGAGTCAGCATCAACTATCAAACTATCTATGATTTGTACCCGTTCGACATATTGCAACATTAATTTCGCTCTACGTGCACGAGCTATGGCTTTGCCGATAGAATCGGGTATTTGTTTTTTCGCTTTGGACAATGCAGCTGTATATTCTTCATAACTGCTTATGGCATCTTCAAAGCGGTATTGAGCCATATACATGTCTGCTAAATAGTGAGGCGATTCGAGAACTTTACGTTTAGCCCCTATTTTCAGATATTTTTCAGCTTCGTTATATTTTTTCTCGTGAAAAAGGCATACTCCATACCAATGGTTCAACGATCCATCATTGGGGCGGCGTTTCAGTTGTGCCTTGAATATAGGAGCGGCTTCTTTGTATTTACCGGCCTTGTACAACTCTCGTGCTTCGTCAAGCGTCAGTGCACTCGATGAGAAGATTGTCGAGAAGACAATTAGGACTGCAAATGAATATTTTAGAATTTGTCTGAACATTTTCATGTTTGAAAAATTGTACTCAAATATACAATTATTTTTTATTTTGAATGTTGAGAGCGAGAAAATTTTTTAAGAAGTATTCTAAATCGTCATTCGATTTGAACGAATTGTATGGTAAAATGAAAAAAATATAGTTTGACAAGTGGAAGATAATGTCTGTCGAGGTATAACGTATATGGGTAATTCGTTTCCATGCTATGGATTCTGTTCGTCCATCGTCGAAAGTACAAGAAAGGCCGTTTTTGTTTATTTCGACTGTCTTTGAAAGTATGGACATACGGCAATCGGGGTGTAGGGCATAAGCGAACCACAGGTAAGAGATGATCATAGGAAATACCAAAAATAAAATGATAAGTCCTACATAAATAAATAGAGGGTTTTGAATGGATAGCCCCACGAGAAGGAGGAAAAAAGATAGAAGCCACCCCCAATTATTATGTAACCAAATTTTCAGCAGTCTGTTAAAATAGTATTGAGGCGATAACTGGTATGAAAAAGTTTCAATATGGGTTCTATTCATACAATGCTTTACTATATATTTCTACAAAGATAATATAATTGATGACAAAATCAAATTTTTGATTTTACCGAGATATAGCCTATTTTTTATATTATGTGAATATAGAGATAATATATCGAGGGGGAATAATTTTTGAAGGGGACTTTTTATTGTACAGCTTTTAATAAATTTGACCTATGAAATTTATTCTATTTACTGCTATTTCGTGTAACTTTGCACTCCAAAATAAGACGCAATGCAAGGATTATATTCGATAGGATTACTTATTGTTTCTAATGTGTTTATGACACTGGCTTGGTATGGGCATTTGAAATTGCAAGAAATGAAGGTTATCAATAATTGGCCGCTTTATGGTGTGATATTGCTTAGTTGGGGTATAGCATTGTTCGAATATTGTTGCCAAGTGCCAGCTAATCGATTGGGATTCAGAGAGAATGGAGGGCCGTTTAGTCTTATGCAATTAAAGGTAATACAAGAAGTAATAACGTTAATCATATTCACTTTATTTTCGGTCGTAGTTTTTAAAGGAGAGTCGTTGCATTGGAACCATATTGCGGCGTTCGGCTGCCTTGTTCTTGCCGTTTATTTCGTATTTATGAAATAAGCGATAATCGTATCGATTTAATGACTAGGTGTAATATAGGGTAGAGCTTTTCCGAAAGGTCGGTTTTGTCCCGACCGATTATTTTGGAACAGATAAGTGCAGTAGAATCGAATGACTTTTATATTGTGTTCGTATCTATCCGATGGATATTCTTATTCTACAACTTGTTGTCCTAATTCTCGACCTTGTGACGGGGAATATTTCGATTCCGTCATTACTTAGTCCTATAAATGAGGTTATTTCATTCTTCCCGTTTAACAATGTACAATTCTACTTGTGGAAAGTAGGAAGGGACGAGCCCTTTATAGTAAAGTGCATCTTCTTCACTTAAAAAGTAAAGGAAACTTCTTGCAGAGTTTTTCCATACATTAAGTATTTCTGTGTAATCTCGGGAAGAAGATAGGGCGATTTTATATGACATATGGGTTTATCGAACATGATACTTATTTGTTGGAGGCTTGTGTTTGTGGCAATTGTCGTCGCATGACTTTCTTGAAATCCCGAACAATTTGTTCTCCCATATTTACAATAGTACTGTCGACTTTGTGTATTTCTACCGGTGTGACAGCGTTTTTGTATTTGGCTTTGCCCATACCGAACTTCATTTTATCTAAATTTCCCGAAATATTCAGTCCCAGTTTGAAGGGTATGGGCGATTTGAGTATGGATATGTGATAATTGAAATTCATATCCAAGTCTTGGTTCCCTCCTACGGCAGCCCGGTAGCGATCCATTTCTATTACAAACGGGTAGACGGTTACATTACCGTCTTCGACACTGATGTTGACAGAGATACTGTCGATCAAATTTCTCTCTTTGTTCTTGAAGAAAAATTTTTTCGATATTTCGGCAAAAGTTTCACCGTCGAGAAGGACGAGGCTATCACCTTCAACATGGATAGCCGATCGTAATGAGGGTATTTTTATATTGAGGCATGAATCTAATCCCGACTCGGCCGATACATTGAAATCGACAGTTCCTTGAAATGACCGTAGCATGGGAACAATGGTATCTAACGAAGGAATAAAATCGACAAGTTTCCCTATATTGATATTATGAAGTTTGAAATCGAATCCGGCATATCCTTGCTCTGGTTGTTGGGCTTGATAGATCAGCGTCGTGCGCATAGTCGCATCCATTCCTTCCATACTGAGCTCTTTGAGGTGAATGGCTTGATTGCGTATATCTATTGCACCGTGTACGTTTTTGAAAACCATTTTCCCGTAACGAACCCGATTCAAATTGGTTTGTAATTCAAAATCGATATTTCGAGGAATAACGAATAGTTTTAGGGCAGTCGACGTAGTGTCGGATTCAGTTTCGATTTGAGCAGTGTCTTTTGGAAAAGAGATAGACCGAATTAACTGATTACAATTTAGATTCTTAGAGGAAAGTGTTAATGTGGCCCGTAGTTTTTTATTGTGACGCATAGCGCCGTATAAGTCGTGAATAGCACCCGTCGCCGTTAAATCGGATCTTCCTATTTTCATGGTTGCGTTATGTAAAGTAATAGCTCGATTACCGACTGAAATCGCAGTCTTTTGCATTCGAATAGGTAAAGCCGATTGTGGGGTACGTACAAAAAGTCGATTAAAACCTACTATGCCTTTTGGAATCCACAAAGAGTCTTTTAATTGTTGTGCTGTTATTGTAATCCCGGCTTTGTCCATGCCCAATTTAGTATCTCCGAGACGGCAGAACAAGGTGTCGGCTTCTAATGCGAATCCTATTTCGGGTCGGGTAGGATTGTTTTCTGTCGGTTGTAATTTTATGGTTGCGGCAGTTTTTCCGCAAAATAAATTTGATGTATCCGGTAGGGATGCTTTTAGTTTGTTTGCATTTAGTTTACACTCTACAAGAGCGATTCGTGTAGTATCTTGTGGGTTGGTCGTTTTTATTAAAGCCGATAGATTGTTTATCGATGAGTTTAATCGCGTTGAGTGAAAAGCCATATTTCCTATTTCGATATGGGCTCCTAATACATCGTTTCCCACGAAAGACAGTGAAGCATCGCTCGTGAATTCGAATTTCTTATTTTTGTCTCGTAAAGCCAATTCGCTCATATTTATTTTTCCTTTGGCCCGAATTCGTCCTATGTCTTTCTTTTTGATAGATGACAAACGGCAACGCACGTTCATGTCGGCATCTAATTTCCCTTCGATACTCACACCATCTTGTAAAGGGAACGTTTGTGCCAATGCCGTTAGGTCTATCGTAGATTGGGTATAAAACAAGATATCGGGATCGCCTAATAGATCATTTACTTTGGCGTCGGCCAAGATATCGGTATGAGCTCCTTTGAAGTGAAATATTTTAAGATCGAGATAAGATGGCGATTGCCGCATTAAATCTATCTGTCCGAAAAAGTTGGCTTTAAGTTCATCTATTCCATAGGGCAATTGGGCATATTGGGCGGATGCATCGTTTATTTCTATTTTTAATGTAGCTAATGGCATTTTCCCTTTTCCATATAGACCTTTTAGATTGCCATTAACTGTAACGTCGCCTTTGGCCGAAACTTTTTCTTTTTTAAGAATACTTTCGGGAATCATGTGCAGGACTGTTTCCAACGAAGGAGCATGTAGCCCGTATTGCAGATCGATATCTAACGCTTGTGCGGTCGTGTCTTTGCAGATAGAGCCGTGTATGTCTAATTTTATGCCGTTAATCTCCATCATAGCATCGTGCAAGGAAAGAGCCCGTTTCGAACGATTTAGCTCGATGTCGGTTTGTAGGTGAGTGACGATACGATGAGCCAGTAATTCACCATTTTGCCAGAACAGAATGTTTTTGTTGTTGAAATCCAACGTTAACGTAGACTGTTCTTTCTTTAAATTTGCTTTTAATTTAAGATTTGCATCCCATAGATTGGCGAATACATTCGTTTCCCGATCGTCGAAAGTGACCGTGGTATGACGTAGCGAAACGTGCTTGATGTCTATTTCGTTAATAATTGGCGAAGTAGCGGTTGTTGTATCGGGTGTATTTGTCGTGTCGGCGATCAATATATTCCAGTTGGCGATTCCATCTTTTCCTTTAAAGGCGTATATGTTTGTGCTATCCAATGATAATCGGTTGATACTGATCTTTTTTTGTTGCAAATAATCGACGAGATTGATTACGGCAATGGCTTTTCGAAAAGTGGCTAATGTGTCGGTACGTTGCCATAAAGAATCACGGATAGCCTTTGATACCAATGTGCCATTTTCCAATTTTATTCCAAAACGGGGAAAAGTTGAAAAAAAGGTCAGCTCTACGCTATTCATATCGAGCTTGGCATTTATGTTTTGATTGGCTACGTTTAATACGATGGGGGTCAATTTTTCAGGCGTAAATATAAAATTTATGGAGAAAGCGATTACTGCCGAGAGAAAGACTATCAACGCTCCCAGTGTAATACCCGTAATCTTAAACAATTTTTTTGTTCGGTTTTTCATATTAACACTCTTTTAGTCATACAAAAATAACAAGAAAGTTGTGAAAGCAGTTTGTATTTGTATGAAGTAAATATTTTTTAATTGATGTCATACTCTTTTTACATAGCTGGTAGTCGTCATAGAATACACCAATAGATTGCTATTTGATTCGTAGTGACTCTGTTTAACAAAGAATATTTGCTTCTGAAATCCGTTTCTTCTATCTTTGTGAGGGAAGTTTTGAAAAATGATAAGGATAATATTATGTTGGCATATACATACGTTGAACCCGGTAAGTTTGAATTGCAAGAAAAGCTGAAACCCGGGTTGAAAGATTCGCGCGATGCGATTGTGAGGGTGACTCTTGGAAGTATTTGTACCAGCGATCTCCATATCAAACATGGTAGTGTGCCGCATGCCGTGCCGGGAGTAACGGTCGGGCACGAGATGGTGGGTGTCGTAGAAGATGTGGGAGAAGATGTTATAGGTATTAAGCCGGGAGATAGGGTTACTGTAAATGTCGAAACTTTTTGTGGTGAATGTTTCTTCTGTCGTCGTGGGTATGTCAATAATTGTATGGATCCCAATGGCGGTTGGGCTTTGGGGTGCCGTATCGATGGCGGCCAGGCGGAATATGTACGTGTGCCTTATGCCGACCAGGGACTGAACCGTATTCCAGATACGGTAAGCGACGAACAAGCTTTGTTTGTAGGCGATATTTTGGCAACCGGTTTTTGGTCCGTACGTATTTCGGAAATTACATCGGAGGATACGATTCTGATTATTGGAGCCGGTCCTACCGGCATTTGTACCTTATTGTGCGCTTTGTTAAAGAATCCCCGGCGTATTATTGTTTGTGAGCAGTCCCCGGAAAGAATACAGTTTTTGCAAGAACATTATCCCGACATATTGGTAACTACTCCTGAACATTGCGAGGAGTTTGTTCGTAAAAATAGCGATCATGGCGGTGCTGATGTGGTTTTGGAAGTGGCGGGAAGCGAGAATACTTTCCGTTTGGCTTGGAAATGTGCTCGTCCCAATGCTATTGTAACGATCGTGGCACTTTACGATAAACCTCAAATTTTACCCTTACCCGATATGTATGGAAAAAATCTTATCTTTAAAACCGGAGGGGTGGACGGTTGTAATTGTGCAGAGATACTTCGTTTGATAGAATCGGGCCGTATAGATACCGCGCCGCTCATTACTCACCGTTTTTCATTGAATGAAATTGAGAAAGCTTACCGTATCTTTGAAAATAGAGAGGACGGAGTTATCAAGGTTGTGATAAGAAGTGTTTGAAAATAAGATGAGTCTTTGTATAAGTTTGTAAAAAGATATTATATTCTAAAATTATAGATTTGAATTATAAATACTTTATTCCTGACCGTGTTACGGGATTTTGCGTTCCTGTATCAACCGACAGGGAATCGATTTTATCTTTTGCCGAAATTAGTACCATTTTATTTATCATGCTTGTTATGGATTGCTATTTGTTAATCTAACAACTTTTCGCAATAAGTTTTATTTACAACTCTATCTCTCATCAATTTCATATCTGTAAAATTTCGACTAATGTTTTGAATAATTTCAAGATAATTGTCAGAACCATATTCTTTTATGTAGTAGAATGGCTTTATAGATATACAGTTCTTATGTTCAAATAATGTATTTAAGAGGGTCCTATCCGAATTACCACAAGAGTGGCCCATAATATAGACTTGATAAGGAGTTGAATTAATAAAAGTTAACATTTTACGATAATTATCGGTTTCGAGATATTTTGTGGATTTGATATTGCGTAAATGCTCATTGTTGTAAAGCTTTACAAGTTCACTAAGTTCATCACCGTTGCCAAAGATAATGTCGTCAGGCTTCTCTAAATCACCATGAATATGATTGATGGGAAACCAATACTCTTTTGTTTTGCCTTGAGGAATATATAAATCGGCAGTATGGGTATAATTAAAATTTAGTAGTAATAATCTATTGGGATATAGTAATGAGTCAGGAATGATATTTTTGTCGATCACACTTTCGATACCAAAGAACTTAATTTGTGTTCCATATTCTTTAGCAAAGTTTTCAAGAACTTGACTGTTTTTTTCATGTCCATCTCTATCTTCCAATTGGTGATATATAGTTGCATACGATAGGCCTTGTACCCCTACATATTGTTCTGCTGTAAATTTCAATAAATATTCTCGGGTGCTGATTGCAATTTCATTCGTTTTTATTGGAGTAAAAATCTTATTTCTTAAACTTTGGTTGATTATCGCTTCATTAATTTTGGTACTAACGTACATATCGACACTGGAAAATCTTAGAAGAGGGCTGGTTCGGGGATTTCCCGACTCCAGCCCCCTTTCTATTTTTATCAACATAGGATATGGGTACAACATTTATAACGTATAAATACACTTCAATGTCCCCATGATGATATAATTTCCATTTCCATATTTGATTTTTGACGGGAGGAAGTTTGAGGGTAACGCACGGTGTTCCGTCCAATTCTCCCCGTCTGTAGAAGTCCAAATACGACCTCCACCACCTCCTGCTACAAATTGTTTCCCGTTAAATGTGATACACTGACAGGATATTTCTGTAAAAAGCCTTTTCCAGTTCAAACCGTCCGTTGATGTGAATACGTCTCCGTCATTTGCACAACTTGAGACCAACACGAATCGACCATTACCAAATGCTACATCGTAATAATCCACACGGGCATTGTCATAAGAAGGTTCAACCTGTTCTTTGTGCGTAAAATCCCTGTTCCATACATATATACAATAACTGTCACAAATTATCCATAAATTATTTCCAAATACCATACGCCCATTTCCAGAGTCCGTAACGGGTTCAGACCAATTTGCTCCGTCTTTTGAATATGAGATGTAATGCCCCGTTTGATTTTCACCTGAGATTAAAAACATTTCATTGGCATATTCAATGTTCAGCCAGTCAATTCTGTCATTCTTGTGAGTCTGTACGGGCTCGCTCCATGTCTCCCCGTCCAATGAGCTGGTAAAATATCCACCATTACCGACTGCTATATATTGGGATTTTCCGATGCAATATGTGTTATAAGCTTGTAACCCATTGATAATCAGATATTATTTTGGTGTTTATTCATGCTCGGGGACAAACGAGGGACAAAAAAATGGAGACAATCTGCAAAGAAAACACTAATACAATTTCATTTTTGAAAAACGTGATTAAGGAGCCTATTAAATCTCCTTTATCCCTTGTGTCCCTCAAGTTTTGAACAGGTGTATTTGCTCTTTATACCTCTTTTCTTTCGCCGCCTCTTATAGATATAAGTTTAGTCTTGTTTATTGTATATCTATCAAAGTTCTAAACCAAACTATCTGCTTGCCAAAAGAGACAGAGACTTTTCTTTTGGTAGGCCCGATAATCGAATTTTAGATAGCAAATTACGATTATTGATTAATACGTGAAAAAATCACGTGAAATATTCACGTGATAAAAATATATTTTTATCTTTGCAAGTGATTGAAGGTTTATTCCTTTTTACAGAATTGCTAATTAGAAGTTTAACGTACTATAGTTGATAAAAATATGATACTCCGGGTTATACTGAAAAATTTTCTTTCATTTAATGATGAGGTCCAGTTTGATATGTTTCCTAACATGAAAAGGACTACTTTGTCAAACCATATTACTATGCTTGACGGAAAACTGCCAGTGTTGAAAATGGCAGCTGTATATGGCGCAAATGGAGCAGGAAAATCAAATCTCCTGAAAGGGATAAATTTCCTGAAAGCCATAGCTACCAATAAGAATTTCTTGAATGGTGATAGTGTTGGAAGATATATGTTTGCGTTGAAGGAAGATGTTGGCGATGAGTCTATAGAACTGACTATTGAATTTGCGACGAAATCCGGAATTCCATTTATATATTCTGTGGAAATTGCTAAGACGGGGATTGCTTTCGAGACTCTGCAAGTGTCCGGCTTAGGAGCTGAGGAGAATAAAAATATTTTCACTCGTAAAGATGGTGCTGTTGAATATTCAATTGCTCCTTCTGCTGAGGTCAACAAAATGGTGTTGGGATGGATTGAGAAAAATCCGTTTGCAAGTTTGCTGACCATTAACAATGATATGCCTGTGCTGGCTGATGCCAATATTGATATTGCTCAAAAGTGGTTTGATGATGAACTGACAATAATTGGCTTACATTCCTTTAATCCGGCCTTGATAGGGATCTTCAGAAACGATGAAAACATTAATAAATTTGCCTCTGAACTTTTTAAAGCTATTGACCTGGGTATTGATGGTGTGAAGGTAGAGACGGAGAATTTCGAAGATTGGATAAGTACGCATGATGTTAGCAACCTGCCTGTGGATAAACTCAGGAAAATGCATTCAGGTGTGCTGTCAGAGGTTGTTGATTTCAGAAATACCAGAGATATCAGTGTTGAAGATGGAGTGCAGAAGATAAGTCAGATGATGTTCCGTCAGTTTGGAGAGAACGGATTCTCAAAGGAGATGGATATTCAGGCGCAGTCTGATGGCACAGTGCGCCTATTATCACTTGTGCCGGCATTCTATGCAGCCATGCAGTCAGGCAAAACTGTTGCAATCGATGAACTTGACCATAGCATACATCCTCACCTGGTACGCAAGCTTGTCCGTTACTTCTCTTCACATGAAACAAATGGCCAGCTTATTTTTACTACTCATCAGACCTGCCTGCTTAATCAGGATTTCCTGCGCACCGATGAGGTCTGGATGGTTGAGAAAAAGAATGGAAGCAGTCGCATGTATTCACTGAATGACTTCAAAATTCATAACACAATCAATATTGAGAATGGATACTTGGAAGGACGTTATGGTGCTATTCCGTTTATTGGCGAACTGAATATGTAAGATGTGTTATGGATTTATCAAAGCTGACATATTCAAAAGAAGATTCGGCAAGGACTCCTGCTGATGTTCCATTGCATAAAGCTACCACGGAAAATAAGGATGAGAGCGGAATGTCTGAAACCATACAAGTGCCGTTGGCATACCGGAAAACTGAAGGAGTTCTTTCAACAAGCCTTATATTCGTGCTTTCTGGAGGTGAGAAACGGGAAAGGGATTTTCTTCTGGAACTGATACGGCAGCGTGAACTGCACTCATTGAAGGTTGCTTTCATGTCTGAAAAGGGACAAGGATTACAGCCATATCAGATGCAAGAGAAGTGGGAATAAATACAGTTGACAGGAGAAATAAAAATAGAATCCCAACTTTTTCATTTGGAGACTATGGACAAAGTATTTCTCCTTTCAGATGTAGATGAATTCTATGATCAATTGGAGAAAATATTCAAAGAGGATTTAACTGGGACCCAAGAGCAATGGATAGTGAGCAATCCTTGCTTTGAGATTTGGTTGTATTATTGTTATATGAATAAGCCAGAGAAAGATCTCATGTGTTTGAAATCAGAACCCGTAGCTACTCGGAGCAAAAAAATGAAAACCATATGCAATACTCTCATAAGTGGAGGCATAAATCCACGTCTGGCATTTGAACACATGGTAACTGGTATTGAGCACAGCAATACTCATTATGATGTGGATGATAATGGAATTCCTGTATTGTATGCAACACAAATGCACAACATGGCGAAGTACCTTTTTGATACGTTGAATAATAACGCCAATGAGTACTCTGAATATGTGAAAAGGAAAGAAGAGTGGAGAAGATTGATGAAAAGTAGGTAGTTGCAATGAACTGATGGAGATTTTAAATATTGAATAATATGGATTCTTTTAATCAAACGGATAACATAAGGTCTAATGATATAAAAAATGAATAACAATGAAATATACATTTAGAACTTTTTATTGTGGATCGGGGGATTGTATATTTCTCGTGCTTGAAAATGGTAACTGTACTTTAAATATCATGGTTGATTGTGGCAAGTACACAGAAGAAATAGATGGTTTTGTGAGAACTGAATTGAAAAACAAAATAGACTTTCTGATAGTAACACATATAGATAACGATCATATCAATGGACTGGTAACCATGATGACTAGGAATCGTGATCTTATGATTAATCATATTATATATAATTGTTACCAAAGGATAGCGGATAATAAAAAACCATGGACAGAAAAGATGAAGGAGAATGTAGATAGGTTATATGGTCAGTTACCCGTAGTGGTTGATATGATGAGTCAAAACATCAATGAAGAAAAAGCTATGACTCTGGCGGAATGTATACTTACGAATGATAAATGGAAAAGGGTGTGGCAAAGAGAATATATTACTGAACAGTCTCCAGCTATTCAACTTGCCAACGATATGGGGAGGATTATTTTCCTTTCTCCATCTCAAACAGCGTTGGAACAACTGGATAAGAAATATCGTAAACTGTTTTGGCAACAGCTGTATAAGCTGAAAACAGAAGAGTATGACAAGGAAGAAACAATCTATGAGGTTTTGATGAGAATTGCACAAATCGAAGAAGCTGAGGATGGAAAAGAAGAGAACATTAACGATTGTATAGTCAATGAACAGACATTGAAACAATATGCCTCCTTCCCATTATCGAAAATGGATATAAACAATATAGCTTCTGTTGCTTTTGTATGGGAACATCAAGGACATAGAATTCTTTTTATGGCAAGTGATGGCTTAGAATCTGCCATAACCAACTATAACCATTCAGAACAAAGTCGCTGTATTTCAGCGACTTTTCTATTTTAACACTTTCCAATCCGTATTTGGAAGTAACGGTTTTTATCCATATTTTTCTATCATATTTCTACCGCGACACAAATTCACGGTTAGCCCGAATGTCACAGTGACGCATTAGTTGACGTGTGTTGACAATGGTTTACATGTGTAGACAAAAAGGGAAATTAAAAAACAAAGAAAATGATATAGAAATATGGAAGTAAAGAGAATTTGTCAATGGTGCGGAAAACCATTCATTGCACAGAAAACAACGACCTGTTATTGTAGCCCTCAATGCTCGAAGCGAGGTTACAAACATCGTATCAAGGAGCGCAAAATGGAACTGCGCCATATTCAGGAAATGCAGGAGTTGCGCTCCAGTTTGGAGAAACAAGAATATTTCACTTTTTCGCAGGCTGCCCGATTGATGGGTGTGAGTCGTCAGTACATTTATAAATTAGTCAAAGAGGATAAACTTAGAGCATCCCGAATTAGCGGAAGAATGGCTTTGGTAAGGCGTGCAGACATAGAGTTAATGCTCAAAAGCAAACCTTACGAACGACTGGTTGCGAAAAACGACTTCAACATCTCCGAGTATTACACAGCCGAAGAGATTGCGGAAAAATATAAGGTCAACGCCAAATGGGTGTGGACTTACACTCGGCAACATAAAGTGCCGAAAGTGAGAATCCGCCAGTTCAACTATTACAGCAAGAAACATATCGATGCTGCCTTTGCCAAATACGAGGTAGATTCCGACCTTACTGAATGGTACACACCGGAAGAGATTCAGGAGAAGTACGGTATGACACGTGTCGCCATCCGTTCGCAAGTGTATCGGAACAACATTCCCTCCAAGAAGGAGCATGGGCAGATATTCTACTCAAAGCTCCACTTCGACCTCTCGAAGAGTTCAGAACAGGAAAGCAAGGCGGAATACTACACCGTCAAGGAGGCGATGGAGAAATTCAAACTCTCTCGTGATTCGGTTTACGGTATTCTGCAATTCCATCAGATCAACCGGGAGAAGAACGGACGGTTCGTCAGATTCCTGAAAGTGGAGTTTGACCGGGTAATGGGTGCCCGCAAATAGTCTAATTTATGGCTATCCGTAAATTATTCAAAAATTAATCCCTGCTGTAGGTAATCTGCATGACTACATTATAGAGTTTCGCCGACGAATTAATAATAACCATAAAAATATAACATTATGCATGAATGCAAGACCGTGACATTAAGGACACGTCCGCTAAAAGGCAGGATGATGTCTTTCTATCTGGATTATTATCCGGGATATAGAGACAAGGAAACGATGAAAGTAATCCGTCACGAGTCGCTTGGCATTTATATCTATGCCAACCCGAGGAACAAACGTGAGCAGAATTTCAACGATGTAATGACCGAGAAAGCCGAAGCCATCCGTTGCCGTAGGTTTGAATCGGTTGTAAATGAACGGTATGACTTCTTCGACAAGTACAAACTCAAGGCAGACTTTCTGGAGTATTATCGCAAGCAGCTCCGTAAGCATGACCAGAAATGGGAGTTTGTCTATCTGCATTTCAATAACTTCGTACATGGCAAATGCACCTTTGAAGAGATTGACATCGACCTCTGTAACAAGTTTCGGGAATATCTGCTGAATGCCAAGAAGCTAAGGCGTAACGGACGTATCACACGGAACTCCGCATCAGGATATTGGTCTACTTTCAGAGGTTTCCTGAAAATACTCTACCGTAATGGGATGATAAAGACCAATGTCAATGACTTCTTGGAAAAGATAGAGACAGAAGATGTAATGAAAGAGGCCCTGTCTGTTGAGGAACTGTACAAATTGGCCGAGACACCTTGTAAGAAGCCTATTCTGAAAACGGCATCGCTGTTTTCCTGTATGACCAGCTTGCGCATCAGTGACATTCTCTCGCTATGTTGGGAAGACATCGTGGACTATTCTGCCGGAGGAAAATGCGTACACATCATTACGCAAAAGAACAAGGCGGAAGACATCATTCCCATCAGTGAAGAAGCTTTGGGATTGATTGGCTATAGTTCTGAAAAGAAAGGTTTGGTATTCAAGGGGCTTATGCGTAGCTGGACGCAAATACCGATGAAAGAGTGGATTCTTTCTGCCGGAATTACCAAGAACATAACATTTCACTCGTATCGTAGAACATTTGCAACGCTACAAGCAGCTGCCGGAACGGACATCCGCACCATACAGAGCATCATGGCGCACAAGAGTATCACCACCACGCAAAGGTATATCAAAGTCGTGGATGCCAACAAACGTGAAGCCAGCAAGAAAATTACCCTGACACGGCAAGACTGACAGCTGCTTTGTCCTCGATTTCTGCGGTCAGAGTATGATTTTTCACCTAAAATCATACTCTGACCGTGATATTTAGCATGATACGTGGTAACTATCATTCTTTTTATTGCAACTATCTGGAATATCGATTATATCTTTAGCGCAAAACGATTCCAAACACTTGCAGACCATGACGAATAAAAAACAAATTCAGACTAAAAAGATAAGTTTTATCCTCGCACTGTCCGTTATCATTTATGCGGCTATAGACACTTATCTTTTCCTTTGCCATGACATCAATATCATGCGCATAACGACTCCTGTCATCCTTGGACTGGTAATAGCTATCATATTATGCGGACTCCTGCACAAATTTTTCTATAAATGGCTGACAAAAAATCCTATCAACTTCTCTTTTGGCGAGCCATCTACCCCTATTGTAAAATCAGAGAACATCATAGAATCTATGGATGCTACTGAAACGCAGCCCATCAAGCAACCGATGGATTTGCCTGAACAAGAGTCTTCTCCATCCCAACAGTCGAATCAAGATACTGTAAACTCTGATTGTCCGCAAGATTCTCATTTGAATAAATATGATTCCATATTGGTGGAACTCAAAAAGAAAGAGATTGAAAGGCAAGTGGAAATCATGGATGCGATTCGGGAATATGTAACCGTCAAAACTGCCCCCTATCTCTCCAAAGAGGATATTGCCACCCTCATTGCCAATATAGAGTATATGGCTTACGATCAACCTGAGTCATATAAACCGATTCGTTCCAATATAGACAATCCGCTGAGGTCGCCGGGGCTTCGCCATTTGGCATGGAATGTCGGTGAACGCTTGGGAGTGCCCTTAGCGAAAAGAGCCATTTTTATCAAGAAATCATTTCCATACGAACTCGTAAACGCGACCCTTGAATATCTTAAACTTAATTTACGGGATAATGTCTCAAGCCAGATTCCCATTGATGTACCAGATAAAGGCGACTATCGCTTCCATTTAGATGTAGATAATGATGACTCGCAATAAAAAAAGTATGCAGACGAAATAATTAATCCGGTCTGTATTGTTCTGCAAGGTTTCATTGAGTTGGTTCGCAGCATGTTAAACGATTAAAACAATCATAATATGGAAAAAGACCAACTGACATTCAACGACCTGCCGACTGTGGTAGGCGAACTATGCGACAGAATCGCAAGTATGGAAAACCTGCTTACGGAGAAACTTTCCAAGCAGTACGAAACCAAAGAGAATACGCACGTCCCCATGACCGTACAGGAGGCTTGCAACTATCTTAAAATGCCGTTGTCGACCTTTTATTACAAGGTCAAGAAGGACGATATTCCGGTTATAAAACAAGGCAAGCACCTCTACATCTATCGTGATGAGCTGGATAGATGGCTGGAATCTTCCCGGAAGACCGTTATTCCGCAAAGTTTCGAGGAAGAGAATGAATCCTTGCTCGCCTCCCATCGCCGTAAACCGAACCCTAAAAACTGGTAGCGATGGAAAAGACAGACACTATTATTCTTTCTCCGGAAGAATTGGCCGCTTACATGGCAGAGTCTACAATAAGCGTAACAAGTACATACGAACACTCCCCGGTGGTTCTGATGGTGGACGATACTGTTATCGGAACATTGGGAAACTTCAGTGCTTCCATCGGGAAAGCCAAAAGCAAGAAAACTTTCAACGTTTCAGCCATTGTCGCATCGGCATTGAGTGGCAGCAGCGTTCTTCATTATCGGTCTACATTTCCCGAAAATAAGCGGAAGATTCTATACATAGACACAGAGCAGGGGCGGTATCATTGCCAGCTGGTATTGAAACGCATCTTACGTTTGGCCGACTTACCGGAATACAAGAATCCGGATAATCTGATTATGCTGGCTCTGCGCAAGTTTTCCCCTAAACTACGTCTGGCGATAGTCGAACAGGCCATTGGCACAATACCGGATTTGGGATTGGTCATCATAGATGGCATTCGTGATTTCCTTTACGACATCAATTCCTCCAGTGAATCCACCGACATCATCTCCAAATTCATGCAGTGGACGGATGACAGGCAAATCCATATTCATACCGTCTTGCATCAGAACAAGAATGATGAGCATGCCCGTGGTCACATCGGCACGGAACTCAACAACAAAGCGGAAACCATCATGCAGATCGAAGTGGATAAAGAGGACAAGACTGTAAGCGTGGTCGAAGCCGTCCATATCCGTGACCGCGAGTTTGAGCCTTTCGCTTTCCGCATAAACGAGGAAGCCATACCCGAACTGGTAGGGTCCTATCTGCCCAAAGAGAAAAAGATCGGACGACCAATCAAAGGACCGTTCGATCCGGACAAGGAGATTCCAAAAAATGTACATCGTCCAGCATTGGATGCCGTTTTTGCCAATGGCAACATCAGCAATTACGATGATTATATAGAACGCTTGAAAGAGGGTTACGGATTGCAGGGTATAAAACTCGGTTATAACAAGGCGGTAAAGGTCGCAACATTGCTCAGCGACAAACAAATGGTTATAAAAGAAGGGAAAGATTATGCATTCAATCCAGAATACCATTATTGAGTTCAACTTTACTTTATTGTTGGGGCATATATATAAGAATAAAGCAAAGTCGGAGGAAGACATCATGTGAGATATTCATATTCTCCCCTCTTTTAGAGACTCGTATCATCCTATGTTTCCTATCCGAGTGCCAGTTCACTATACGCATCCGATATGGCTTGTCGTGAAGCATCAACAGGTAACTGTTGCGAGATATGCCAAGGTATAACCTCACTGCGTTACGGTTGTACATTGGCGCTCTCGCCGGCTCAGTTCCCTCGCCGGTGCGGTACTCGCAAGCTCGCACCTATTCAACCATTATAAAATAATTCAAATGAAAGAAGATATTAAAAATACATCGGACTCCTCGAAAGAAACCAGAAACGTCTTCATCGGAGCAAAAGTCACTCCCAGCCAGAAAGAACAGATAAAATCACTGGCCGAACAATGCGGCATGACTGTAAGTGACTACATATTATCACGCGCGTATAACTTCAAACCCAAAGCAAGACTCACGAGAAAAGAAGCGGTATTGTTACAGAATCTGGACGATTGTCGGTCAGACCTCGTAAAATACACCTCCGCACTACACGGAATGTCCACAAAGCAACGTATGGTAATGTTCAATCAGATTCCGTTTATGGTGGGTTGGCTGAAAGAATTAGGCAATGTAGCCGAAAGTGTCTGCCAGTTCCTGAATGCAGTAAAAGAGAAGAATAAAATTCCGTCTAACCCAAAATCCGAAGAAGAATGATTGCGAAAGCCAAAGCCATATCGCACGGTATAAACGACATCCGTTACATTACCGGCGAATCACAGCACAAAAAACATCCGGAAAAGATTTATCGGGTATTGGACAATCTGTTGCCCTCAGAACCGGACGCTATGGGAATATGGAGCTCCATGCAATTGACCCTATCCCAGCATCGACCGATAAAGAACTCCGTTATCAGAATCGAGCTGAGTCCTTCGCCCGAACATACCCAGTTCTATGACATAGAGGACTGGCAAAAGCTCTGGCACGACTTTGCTGAGGAGTTCGACAAACAAGTGATTATCGGCAAGGACGGAAAAGTCCGTTCTTGCCAAACCAATTTGGCTAATAGCAAATACTCGGTTTGGCTTGCATACGGAATCTAAAGGCGAAGTCCCCCATCTCCACGCTGCGATTTGCCGTTTGGATGAAAATGGCAATATCAACAATGACCACAACATTCATCTTCGAGCACAACGTGCAGCCGAGCGAGTGGCAAAGAAACGTGGCTGGACGACTGCAGCACAAATCCGAAATCTCAACATTCCACAAGTAAATCGGGACTGCATGGAGGTGCTGAAAGCAATGCCATTGTGGTCATGGGATGACTACAAGAATGCTCTTATACGGAAAGGTTATACCGTCCATGAAAGGGAGGACAAGAAAGGTATTTTCCGTGGATATGCTCTCATGAATGGAAACACCAAATACAAGGCTTCAGAATTGGGAACCGGCAGGCACCTGATGGTCTCGAAACTTCCTGCAACATGGAAGAGACTGCACCATCAGCCAACTTCCGTCATTAGAAATAATACTTCCCAACCGTTCAACAGGTAGCGACACATAAGGTTGCCCCTATTGACTATACCCAATATCTCACATATAGTCAGGAGATGATTTCCTATACCCTCAGCCATGAAGGTAAGGATTACAAATTTTATATCCCGGAAAAAGTACTTGATTGTTTCAATGACGAATTTGATTACAGGTTTATTGCCAACTGTCAGGAACTTACCGATATGGCTGTAGCTATATTTGTCGGACTGATAGATACCCCCAATGTAACAACCGGAGGAGGTGGCGGTGGCTCACAAAGCGACCTTCCGTGGAGAGATAAGGACGAAGACGACTTGCTCTGGGCGCGCAGATGTGCTCGTGCCGCCAGCCGGTTCTTAGGAAAGAAACCGAAAACAGGATTAAAACGATAAGCGCATGAAGAAGAAATTTGATTTTTCCGCAGAAATGAGTGAAGCGGAATCCATAAGATCCACTCCCAAGAATGAATATCTGGAGGAAGAAAACCACTTACTCGATATCAAAGAACTTGCTAGGCTGAATAACAATGTATATAAGCTGAGAACAGAAGTTGAAAATCTGTCCGGTTCTATACGTGAGTGCAAACCTATCATTTCTGAAGAAATGCATAAGTTGGCAGTTGAATTTGGAGCAAGGCTTCTCTGCAATTTTCTTGATCAGATTGAGAGCAAATGCAAGGAAGCCGAGCGGAGAATGAAGAAAGCCGACAATGCCATCCCCCTCCCATATACGGCATTCTACATTTTGATTATCATTGTAGTCGCTCTATCTTCTTTTTTCGTGTGCATGATAGTGGCTAATGCAGAGAACCTTATTTCATATCTTCAAAAGAGTTATGAGATATATCTTATTGATCATCAAATGTGTATATCTGTTGACGGCATAATTCTCCGGGCAAAATAGTCTTTGTTTCTCCTTGCCGTATTTGAATATAATCGCTTTTCGGTTTTAACCTTACATCTAAATGATGACGAGCCTCATTTATCATAATGCGATACACTTCTACCGGATATGAATTGTTTTTAATCTGGATCTTCAATCCCCACATCGTATCATTCTTCAAACTTATCTGAATTTTGGGATATATGTTACTTCCAGCTTAAATTCGCTCTAATTGATATTTGAATTGGTACATCTCAGCCTATAACAAAAATCTGCTGTACTGCATTTGTTAATACACAAGAATAACAATTCCCCAAGAAGAATATCAAACCCTTTCTCAAATAAGTAATATTTTTAATAACATTCAAATATACAACATAATTCTGAATCACAGAACAATTGAGAGCGAAGAAATTACAGCATTAATTCCCTCGCTCTATACATAACTTTATTTACCCAGTGACTTGAACACCTTAGCAATGCAACGCTTTTTCTGCTCCATATTGGGATGAACATATAAGTCCAACGTAGTTGAAATATTGGAATGCCCTAATAATACGCTGACTGTTTTATAGTCACAACCGACCTCTATACAACGAGTCGCAAAACTATGACGGAGTCCATGATACTTCAGCTTGGGAATATCAAGTTTCTCCATAAGCCTTTTATAGTAGTTACGGTACGTACGTGGTTCTGTCGGACACTCGTCATTGGTAAGAATGTAATAGTCATCATTAACTACTTTTTTTCAAAGGCTTTAACATAGTAAGCAATTCTTTGTTCATCGGTATCTCACGGCATGAGTTCTTTGTCTTGGGCGTGTTGATGACCAGCTCTGTATGTTTTCTCTCTCCTTCTATGATATAGATGCGTTCTATCGTCCGGTTAACGGTTAGAATTCCATCATATACATTGATGTCGCTCCATTTCAAAGCACAGATCTCCCCTATACGCAGACCGGTACTAAGGCTGATATAGATAGTCCCGGAAAGGAAAAGTGGCTCTGAATATAGTTCAGAATCTTTTTTATGATTTGCCACGGACAAGACCTCCAACTTTTTACCAGCAACGTCTGTTGGGTACTTAATATCCCATTCGTAATAGTTCATCCATTCGTTCTTCACTCCGAACTTCATAACCATCTTCAGGACAATAAGAATGTCCTTAACAGATTTCACGCTCAATCCGCCTTCCAACTTTTCAAGCACAAAGCCTTGTACATCATTTTCATGAAGTTCGTTACTCTCACCAAACTTTGGCAAAATGTGATTTTCAAGAATCAACATGTAGGCTGCCAATGTCGATAGTTTCACATACGGTCGCTTGTCCTCTCGCCATGCGTCCGAAATTTCTCTAATTGTCTTCTGAATCTTTGTTTTTGAATTTAATTGGTGTTTAACGAAATCATTAGTGAGGCTATTATACTTTGTCTTTCTTTTGAAGGTAGTTCAATTACAAGTGGAAGCTATTTCTGAAATATAATGCCTTTTATGTCCTTCCGATTTAAGTTCCAAATATGATAGATATTCAAACATAAATCGAAATTTACATTCGGTTTTGCTGGAGTATTTTTATTGTGAAGACTTTACCTTAAAAGGGAATGATACATATTTTTATCCATAATATGAAATCGTCAAAGATTATACACTCTCCTTTTGATATATGCCAAATTTTTCGTCTGTATACCCCAAGATAAAACCTTTATTCGCAGTTAGAACAGGGGTTAAACTTGTGTCGGTAGAGTATTCATCATTAGCTACAATATATGCAGTAGGTTGTTCGTAATCAAGTAGCTGATTGATTTCAAAGCTCTCTGTATATTCATCTTTCAATAAGGAGAACATCTTTTTTCTAATTGCGGACATTACAAAATAAACAATCCTTAATTTCATTATGATAACCAGACGGTTATACCTCAAAACATCGCATTATTTGTAACATTATGTGTACATCCATCACATTAGAAACGGAATATTCATTATATTATTATCAAAGTGTGTAGAAGAGTCAATCTTGAAGCAGTGTATTCTGCTATTTTGCATAGTTAGCTTGTGTGATATTTAATTAAAGATAAAATTTTTCGAATTATACAAATAGGTTTTGCTTTCTAAAAGACTACCTTTGCATAAATTTTATTATGAGTACAACAGAATATATACAAATCATTATCGGCATATGGTCAGATTATTCTGTTGCTATTATCCCAATTATTGTTTGGGTATTAGAATAAAGTACCAAAATAGAAAAGCAAAAAAGATTCAATTAAATTGGTACAAATGGCAGATCGAAAATCAACCCCAAAACAAAAGAATGGGTTGATGCCTTATTCACACTCTCATCTGAAACTCCGGAAGAAGTTGGTATAGGTGCAGTATATTTGGGCAATACGCAGAAACTTTATTTGAATAGCTTCTGCTTTGGCATTCATTTCTATGATGAACGTGTATTACCTCAATACCTTGCCCACTTCATTTCAAGTTCTTCATTTCGTAGGGCTATATATCCGTTAGCACAAGGGAGTACACGGTTTAATCTTCAAAAAAATGACTTTATGAAGATGAAGTTTTTACTACCAAGCTTAGAGAAACAAGGACATATAGCTAACACTCTTGACGCTTTGCATTGCCGTTTGGCAAATGAAAAGTCATTAACGGAACAATACATTTTATTGAAGAAGTATCTATTAAGCCTAATGTTTATATAAACATTTTCTGAAGCAAATACCGTTTCTGCTGTTGAAGACAACTTATGTATTCTTGCTCATTATCCAATTTTCTCTCAGTGAGTTCAAACATACTACAGATTTGTTGTTGAACAGACATTGGTGGGATCGGGAATCGACTCTTACCTAACGCAGTTTGGTTGATACTTGCTTGTGAAACTGCTTTATTGCAAATAGTTTGAAAATGGTTTATTGCCCAATCAGTACAAAGAAGTAAATGCAAAAAACGAGGTCTAACTATGGTTGTATTGGGTATAATTCGCAATAAATTCATGCCATGATAAAGTCCATAATCTTTGTCAAGATAGGCTGTATTTCCTATATACTGAATACTATTGATATTGCTAAACAGAATATTACCTACGTTTAACCTATAGCTTTCAGGAATACACTCTACATAGCCAATTCGTTGTATATCAATACAATGTTTGCTAATAGTTTCTATGCGAGAAACCTTATAAGGGGTTTGATAACTCACTTGTGTTCCTGAATAGCCACTTTTTATTTGCGCCAAGTCATCCAGTCTATATAAAATCCAATCATTCTCTGATGAAAGCAATTGCTGACTAAGCCCTTTAATTAAGGATAAAAAATCAGCAATTTCACAGGAAAGGGATATTCCCCATATTCTTTACTCTCCTTGCTGTTCCATCAACTCCTTATAGTGCTGTTCATATTCTTCATCAGTAAAACTTTCAGCACAACTTTTGGATCAATATTTCCTGTCGGCTCATTTGAGAACCAAAATATTTAGGAGAATAAAATCTATCAATCTCTGTTTGCTTTAAATTTTTATACCCAAGAGAAACGGCCATTTCTGAAAGTAAGTCAAGTCTAAAAAGAATTACTACTATCAAAATGAGGTGATTTTTTCGTTTAAACTATCTAAATATTCTCTCCATGCATGTCTAACTTTTTTGTTTTCCTGAAATACTACATCTATTGTATTTAAGGCATCAACCCATTCTTTTGTTATTGGGGTTGATTTTCGATCTGCCATTAGTGTAAGGAAGACTCTTAATTGAGCATCTTTTTTTGCTTTTCTATTTTGGTACTTTATTCCTAATACCCAAACAATAATTGGGATAATAGCAACAGCAATAATCTGACCGATGCCGATAATGATTTGTATATATTCTGTTGTACTCATAATGCTAAATTTATGCAAAGGTAGTCTTTTAGATCAAAACCTATTTGTATAATTCGAAAAATTTTATCTTTAATTAAATATCACACAAGCTAACTATGCAAAATAGCAGAATACACTGCTTCAAGATTGACTCTTCTACACACTTTGATAATAAT